>Ga0209203_1000010_pt1 | contig 208603 bp, 191 predicted proteins | sample AD_UKC109_MetaG_FD_184423 | JGI IMG/M metagenome (GOLD analysis project Ga0209203, IMG submission 184423) | Active sludge microbial communities of municipal wastewater-treating anaerobic digesters from Hong Kong - AD_UKC109_MetaG (SPAdes)... | ecosystem: Engineered > Bioreactor > Anaerobic >... | reverse complement strand
GGATGCCTGGCACTGGATGAGCGGGATGATGACCGGGAACCCGTCGCCGTCCACATAGGAGAGGAACTTGACGGTGTCGAGCCGGTTGAACAGGCCTTCGGCCCATGGCGTGAGGATGCGCTCGGCCCTGTTCGATCGCGCCCCCGTCCTGGCGAGCTTGGTGAGGATCGAGGCCAGCACGATCCTTGCCAGGGGAAGTCCCTCACGGCCCTGGGTCTCCTTCAGCTCCATGTAGTGGATGGTATGCAGGCCGGTGTAGGCATTGTAGCGGAACATGGGCTTGTTGTTGAACATGTCGTAGTCCTCGCCGTGCGTGGCCGTGTGGGTCCATACCGCCTTGCCCCGCCACAGGCTGCGGTCCATGGTCATGATGGCGAAGCCCGTCTTCGGGTTGGTCCGTACGTTCTTCTTGCTGAGTCCTTCGGAAAACTGGCCCCAGATGAGCCGGGTGGGAGTCCCGGCCTGCAGGGCCGTGATGAGGGTGATGTGAGGGAGTCCCTCGGGATTGACCGTGGCGATGAGCCCCACCTTGGCCTCGGGCTCGAACTCCTTCATGTCCTTTTCGGTAAAACTCGTGAAGGTCCTTTTCATATGCATCCTCCCTTGACCACGCTGAGGACGGGTTTGTCCGGGACCGTCTCCCGGATATCCTCTCGCCGCAGCGGACCGCTCAGGTGCACCAGGCCGGCATCCGCCACGGAACTCCGGGCTATGGCGGCCAGACGTTCGGCCTCCTTCTTCATGAGCAGGTCGGTCCCTTTGAATCGCCATGGGATTCCCAGGCTGTCGTACTTGTGCTGGCACAGGTTGTTGAAGCTGCACAGCTCCCACCTGCCCACCAGCTGCCCCAGGTGCTCCCTGATAAACGATCCGATGCCCCGCAGGTTCTCGGTGCTGGCCGTGTACCCCGGGATGAGCGGCGTGCGTATCCACAGGGTCCCGGGTCTTCCGTGCTCTCTCATGGAAGTCCCAAGCAAAACCAGATTCTCGAGGATCCTGGCATTGCCCGTCCCGGTGTAGGCCTTGTGCCGCTCCGGATCAACCTCCTTGAGGTCGTAAAGCACCATGTCCGCATAGGGCAGGAAGCCCTCCAGGGTCTCCCACGAACACTGTCCGCACGTGTCCAGGGCAGTATGCACACCGTGAGCTCTGAGGGATTTGAGCACGGCCAGGGCGAATCCCCCCTGGAAGGTGGGCTCGCCGCCGGAGAGCGTCACCCCGCCGCCGGACTTCTCGAAGTAGACCCGATCCTTGAGCACCTCGGTCACGAGTTCCTCCGATCCGTACACTACCCCGTATGCCTCCAGGGCCGTGGAGGGGCAGGCCCTGGTGCAGGCCATGCACTCGATGCAGGTTGTCCGGTCGATGGCGATACCGTTCCTTTCTGCAGAAAGGGCCTTCTGCGGGCAGGCGTCGATGCAGCTCAGGCAGCCGATGCACCGGCTGGAGGTCCAGTGCACCTGGGGGATGTGCGAGATGCTCTCCGGGTTGTGGCACCATACGCAGCTCAAAGGGCAGCCCTTGAAGAAGACCGTGCTCCTGATGCCCGGTCCGTCCTCGGTGGACATGCGCTGGATACGGAGGATGGTGGCGGTGAGGTTGTCAGTGGGTTTCTTTGTCATGGTTTTTTATTGGCCTGCCGGAGGCGGCGAACAGACCGGGTTTCATCGGTCAGTTCGCCGATCCCGGCAGGAAAAGGTATCTCATGCTTACGTTGGGCATGCCCCTGACACACAGATTGTTGGTCAGCCTGCCTGGAATGTTTTTCTTTCTTCACAACCATCCACCTTACAGAGCCTCATGGCTGATCCGTGCGATGAGTTCGTTCTGAAGCTCGCGGCCAACGCTGGTGAAATAGGCGTTGTAGCCGGTTATCCGCACCAGCAGGGACCGGTAGTCCTCGGGGTGCCGCTGGGCTTCCTTCAAGGTGTCCGCATCGATCATGTTAAGCTGCAGGCAGGTGCCGCCGTTGACCGCATAGCCCCGCAGGAAGGCCTTGAACTTGTCCCTGTGCTCGGGGTCTCTGAGCAGGGAGGGATTAATGGAGATGGTATGGCTCGCCCCGTTGGGTAGGCAGTTGCGGTAGCCCAGGTAGTCGCCCGTATCGTCTTGAGAAAGGCCGCCCAGAGCCTTGCCCACAGAGTTTGTGTTGGCCGTGGGGCCGTTGATGTCGGCACCGTTGGACGGGCAGATGGCATTCGAGAGGAACCTTCCTTTTGGCCTGCCATCGGGGCTCGCGGGCAGGATGTAGCCGTCGGAGACCCAGTAGTTCCAGCTCAGCATGCCGGGCCTGAACTGCCGGTTCGTGGAGACGGTCCTGTATCTCCACGTCTCGGAGCACCACAGGTCCATGACGGCCGACGCCATGGCATCGGCCTCGTCGTCATCCCGTCCGTACTTGGGTGCCTTGAAGCGGGCCTTGGCCTGCAGGACACCAAAGCCCTCCCAGTTGGCCTTCAGTGCCCGGAGGAGCTCGTCCATGGTGCATTCCTTCCTGTCGAACACCAGGTATTTCACGGCCAGCAGGCTGTCCACCGTGGTGGCGAAGGTCACCGCCTCCAGGGTGGTAAAGCTTAGCTCGGCCCCGCCCTGGGTGATATCGAGCCCCTTTTCCGCACAGCCCTTCACCAGGCAGGAGAGGTAAGGAGTGGGGCAGAACCGCGCGCGTACGGATTCGGATTTCTCGTAGAGTGTGGCACAGCTTTTCACGATGTAGCGGGTCTGCTCTGCGTAGGTTTTCCAGAACACGTCCCAGACCGCAAAGGTTCGCGGGTCGCCGGTGGAAGGCCCTGTCTGTTTCACCTTCTCCACCCTGGCCGTGATGGGGTCGACGAAGTCGAAGAAGTCCTTCCCGTCGTTCAGAGCCAGCTCCACCGCCTTGAGCAGGTTCAGGTTGTTGTCCACGGTCCCGGAGCGGTCGTTGCCCTGCATGGTGTTCTCCAGGCAGCCCACAGGGGCGTAGTCGTACACGGTGTCATTGTTTATCAGGTGCGTCACACCGGCCTTGGCCGCCTCCACCATCATGCCCGCCATGGAACGCTCGTCGAAGTTGATGAGGAAGGGTGCGCCCTGGCTGGTGCTTACCATGTCCACCACCTTGTCCAGCAACTCGTCCGGGCTGTTCCGGTGCAGGCGAACATTGGGCTTGGGCTCGAGGATGGGGCTCATCTCGTCGATGACCTCCAGCAGGGTGTACGTCAGTTCGTTCGTCATATCCGCACCGCCCGGACCCACACCGGATAGGGTGATGAGCTGGCCGTAGCCTGCGGTGATGCCGTTGTTGCCGATGCGCACCATGGCGTCGTAGGCCGTGTTGGCGTGCACCCAGAAGCACTTCAGGATCTCCTTGCCGAACTCACGGTCCATGCCGTCGTCCATGGAACGGCGCCAGTAGGGCATGAGGTACTGGTCGATGCGGCCGAAGGACACGCCGGGTCCCGGGTAGTTCTCGTCGCTCATGATGAGCATGTGGGTGAGCCACAGGGCCTGCACGGCTTCCCAGAAGGTACTGGCCGGCTCCCAAGGCACGCGTTTCAGGTTCTCAGCCATCTGCTTCAGCTCGGCCCTCCGCACGAAGGCCTTTTCCTGCGCCGCCATCCTTTCGCACAGAGCGGAATACCGTGCCGCAAGGTCGCGGGGCATGGTGGCGGCAATCATCATGGCCCTGAGCTGGGCCCCCTTCTTGCCCTTCTTCTCCTTCGAGCCCAGGGCCTCGTAGTGGCGCTCCAGCTCACCGTGGATACCCTTCCAGCCGATCTTCAGCGCCCGTTCGTAGCCCGGTATGAGATGCCCTGAGGTCGCCCCGGAGTTTCCGTATCCGTGGTCGTGGAACCACTTCATGGCGGAGCGTACACCCTTGGGGCCGAGAACGAGCCTGTTCCGCTCCCTTGCCTCCTTCCTTGTCCAGCACAGGGAGGTCTGGACGTTGAAGCGTGTGCCGGCGATGAGATCTCCGGGCAGGATCTCCTGGGGCACGTAGTTCACCATCACCTCCTTGACGAACCACGCCTTGCGCTCGGGGAGACTCCATGTCCAGAATTCCGGATGCAGCCCCACCGGCCTGGCCGCCTGTCTGATGGATGAACCGAAGGTCTGGAGGAAGGGGTAGGTCTCCGGCACGATGTAGAAGGTCATCTCGTCGAAAATCACGTCCCAGTCGGTGCCCGTGGTCCAGGCAGTGAACTCGTTGTTCCATGACCGACCGGCCCCGGCGAGGTAGTAGTCCCGGAGCCATGCGATCCGTGGAGAGAGGTTCTTGGGCTCCTTGATCTTTTTCGTCACCCGGAGCGCTTCTGCCATGCTCATGAGCCGACCTCCTTGATTGTCCCGGCGAGGATCCGCCTGAGGTGGCGCTCGCCATGGGCGAGCGTCTCGTGCATAATTGCCGCCGCACTGTCCGCGTTCCTGTCTCCTATGGCCTTTACCAGCCTCCTGTGGAAGGCGATAGTCTCGGGCACCATGGACGCGTCGGAGAAGAACAGGCCGGTGAAGTTCATGTACACCGGCTTGAACGAGTTGATGAGCAGGGGGTAGATGAGGTTTCCCGATGCCATTCCCATGGTGTGGTGGAAAGAGAAGTCGAGGCGGGTGATGGTCTTGAGGTCACCGGGATTCGCCTTCTCCTCGGCGGCTACGATGTCATGGAACTCCCCGAGGTGGTCATCGGTGCGGTTTGTCGCAGCGAGCCGTGCGGTCTCCGTCTCCACGAGCTCCCTGATGGCGAGCAGGCTCTCCAGCAGGTGCCCGTCGAGGCCTCCCTGTCGGTAGTTGATGATGGAGTTGAGGATGGCAAGGGATCCTTCCTTGCGGTAGTCGTTCACCACGGTGCCCACCCTGGGTTTCATGGTGACGAGACCCTTGGCCGCGAGGTCCACGAGGCCCTCGTGCACCACGGGGCGGCTCACCCCGAGCAGGAGGGCGAGCTCGCGCTCGGAGGGGAGCTTCTGGCCGATGGCGATTTTCCCTGTGAGGATCAGGGCTTCGAAGCGTGAGATGAATACTTCGACCAGGCTGTCCGATTTCAGCGGCTTCAGGATGTTCTTCATGCTGTCTCCCGATAATGGCTGGTGGTATGTCCAGCTGACAATATACGCTCGTGTGGAAGTGGAGGCAAGGGATATTTGAGCGGATTGTGTTTTCGGGTCGGAGCGGTTATTATTATTGGACAACGACGATTCAGGCACGATTGCACTGTAGGACGATGCCCGTGATGTGCTCCAATGAACAGAGGCGTCAAGCTACACGAACCTGCGGGATGTCAGGCTTGAAAGGAGAGGATTGATCCATGATAACGACGACATTGTTCCCAGGAAGATACATCCAGGGCTCCGACGCAATACAGCGGCTGCAGAAGCTCATACCCAGGTACGGGAAGAAAGGCATGCTCATCTGCAGCCCCTCCGTCCATGAAAAGATCCTGCCGACTTTCCGTGCCTCCCTGGAGGAGGCGGTCCCGGTAGCGGTGGAAAAATTCTCCCGTGAATGCTCGGATGAGGAGATCATCCGGCTGAAAACCAGTGCAGAAAGTGCGGTCTGCAACGTGGTGGTGGGGCTCGGCGGTGGTAAGACCCTCGACACGGCAAAGGCAGTGGCCCATGAGATGGATGTCCCTGTTATCATCGTGCCGACGGTCGCATCAACGGATGCCCCCTGCAGCGGGCTGTCCGTCATTTACCGTCCTGATACCGGGAGGATCAAGCGGGTGCTCCTGCTTCGCCGCAATCCGGATGTCGTGCTGGTGGATACGAGGATCATAGCCCAGTCGCCGGTGAGGCTTCTGGTTGCGGGCATGGGAGATGCACTGGCGACCTGGTTTGAGGCGGAATCATGCAGGGTGAAGTATGCGAAGAACATGGCCAGGGACCATGGGTCCATGACCGCCCATGCGTTGGCCCGGCTCTGCTATGACACACTCCTGGAACACGGTGTTACCGCACGGATGGCATGTGAGCATCACGTTGTCGTCCCGGCGCTGGAGCACGTCGTGGAGGCGAATACCCTCCTGAGCGGCATCGGTTTCGAGAGTGCTGGGCTCGGGGCCGCCCATGCCATACAGGACGGTCTGAACGGCCTCGATGAGGGCCACAAGTTCCATCATGGGGAAAAGGTGGCCTTCGGCGTCCTTGCTTCGCTGTTCCTTACCGACAAGCCCAGCGACATGATCGATGAGGTGTATTCTTTCTGCGAGTCCGTGGGATTGCCGACGACGCTGAGGGATATGGGCCTGGAGGGTGCATCCGACGAGCAGCTGATGAAGGTCGCTTCGATAGCCACTGCGGAGAAGGAGACCATTCACAACGAGCTGATTCCCATCACTCCGGAGTCGGTTTTTGCGGCCATCAAGGTCGCCGACGAAGAGGGTATTCAGAGGAAGAAGGGCCTCTGACACCTTCTTCAATGCCTTCCGGGAATGCGTGCTCTGCGGGAGCCCTCTGAGACGGGATCCGAAGGCAAGGGAGGAGATCGATCTCCGTCGGATCTTCTACGACGCGGCGGTCCCCTGGAGGAGAAAATGTGCGGGCTGGATCCCGAGACGCGCCGGGGGGATACCCGTCACGATCTTCCTGAGGGGTGAATTCCCGTCCTCATCCTGGGTTGCGAGATTGACCGTTTCACCCCTGGTGAGGCCGCCCTTGCCGTCGTCCACAAGGAGTGCGACAAGAGGGAGGCTCCTGTCGGAAGCATCCGTGTATTCCATCACCAGACCGATCTCGCCGGTGTCCAGTTCCACAAAGGACCCGACAGGGTATATCCCCATCATGTTGATGAAGCTCTTCAGCAAGAGCGGGTCGAAGCTCTTTCCTGCCTCGCTCCACATCCGCCTCAGCGCTTCGTCAGGTGTGAATGCCCGTGGACGGTAGACCCTGTCCGCGGTGAGTGCCTCATATACGTCGGCGATGCGAAGGATCTTTCCCATGAGGCTCAGCTTCTTCATGAAATGAGTCCTGGGATATCCGGACAGATCGATGTTGAGATGGTGCTCGAAGGGGCCGAGGATGATCCTTGACCTCAGTGCGTGCGGTGCATGGAGGTGGAGGATCTGCCGCACCCCGACCAGGGGGTGTTTCCTCATGTCGTGCCACTCTTCCTCGTTGAGACGGCCCTGTTTCAGGAGGATCTCCTTCGGCACCTCCACCTTTCCGAGATCATGAAAGAGACCGCAGACGGTCAGGTGTTCGAGGTAGATCTCCGACAGGCCTATGTACCTCCCCAGACAGGTGGCAAGCAGCGCTACGTTCACCGAGTGGTTATAGGTGTAGTCATCATATCTTCTGATGGTTGCCATGCCCAGCAGGAGCGACTTGTCTTCCTGGATCAGGTCCACCAGGGTCTGCGCCAGGCGTCGTGCCTTGCGGACGCCGGCAAGACCTTTGGATGATTTTATGGCAACCTCCTTCACGGTGTTCAGCGCCTGGAAGTAGGCATATCGGGCCTTTTCCTTCCGCCGGGCATCGGCCTTCTGGGTGTTTTCCTCATGATCCAGCGAGAGGTCCACCCATGAGAATCTTCTCGAAACCAGTTGTTCATCTAGCCATGCCCGGGGGTCGTCATATTTGACCGATTCGGCGAGAATCCGGGTAAACGCCAGAAAGTCCTCGGGCATGGCGTCGGCGTACTCCGCATGGAAAGACAGACCCACGATTCCCCTCTGGGAGAAGTAATCCTCCAGTTCATTGATGATGTGGAAGGTCTCCCTCTGATACAGGAGTTTTTCCCCCTGCAGGTAGAATCTGCCCCTCCATATCTTGATGATGAAGTCATTCCCCCCGGAGATCTCTGCAAGGATGGCATTGAACTTGGTAACGCTCTCCCGTATCAGCTGATTGTTGTCCTTGTGTATTCTCAAGGTGCTGACAATGTGATGGAAGGCCTTGATGAGGCCCGCTCCCAGCTGGCTGTTCCGCGCTTTCCTTTCGGACGGGGTCTCCATTCCTTCCTTCATGACGTCCCTCCGGCTTTTCTGGCGGCACGCCGTACGCCTGGGAAGAGGCTGCGGGAGGCCTTTTCCAGCAAGGATCGGGCTTCCGGTATCTTCATCCTGACGAGAGCCAGGGCCGCGCCCTCCCGGTATGCCGCCGTCCGGGAGCCGGGAAGCCATGCCCTGCCAAAGAGTGCCTGACGGAGGAACGGGATGGAGTGTGTGGAGCCGCAGAGCCCCAGCGTGGTGAAGCAGGCTGAGACATGCTCGTGATCATCGCAGGCTGGCGTGGGGTTCTCGAGATATTTCAAGAGAAACTTTTCAACTCCACGGTCCTTTGTCTGCCCCATGTGTCTCAGGACCAGTGAACGGACGGCCTTGTCCTGGTCGTCGATGAGGCTGAAGAGTTCCTGCATGTGGGATCCCTTCCGCTGGAACAGCCCCTTGAGGGCCTCCTGGCGTACGTGGGCTGAGCGATGGCGTGAAAGCTTCAGCAAAATGTTCGATGCCCGCTCTCCCTCCAGACTGACGAATACCGGGACAAGGCGCTCCATCAGCCGTTCATCCGGGTTCTTGATCATGGATTCAAGGGGGCTCATGTCCCGGGAGGCCAGTGAGATGATCACCTCCATGAGGATCTGCCTCAGCTTCATGGATTGATTCTGCACCAGGATGGCACTCAAGGTGGGGATGGCCTCGGGTTGAAGGAGCAAGAGGATCTCTTTTACGGTCTCGATCTGTTCCCCCTGGATCTCGGGCCATACATCCTGGAGATGAGAGAGGGACTGGGTGCTGGAGATGACAAGCACGAAGTCTTCGATGAGGGGAACGGCCCAGGGGATCTCCGGGGCGGAGGTATCGAGCACATACTGCAGGCTCCGCAGGATTTTGAGCGCTATGGCGAAGTTTCTGCGTGCAAGGGATCCCTTGAACTCCTCCTCCAGCACCTCGAGGATCACCTCGAAGTTGTCCTGTTCACGATGCTGGAGAAGGCTGTCGAACAGTGCATCCAGGTATGCCGTCGGGTCACCCTCTTCTTCAATGCGGATCATATTCTGGATCTGTTCCTTCTCCATCAGGGTTATCTCGATGGCGGCCATGTCGATGGGGGGATCGGGCAAGGGCTCCCAGTCGGTCATGCCGCTTTCACGCTGCACGGTTTCGCTTACACTGTCGATATCAGGGAAGGGTATGGAATCATCTTCCTCCTCGGCGCCCCAGAAGAATTCCACGACCTCGTACCTGATGTGGGGGAGTTGTGTCTCCCAGAAAGCAGTCACGATATCGCCTTCCGGTTCGTCCGAAAGGACGCTGTACTTGTTGATGATCCTCAGAAACTCCGTCAGCTCACCGGATTCAATCCCCTCGGTGAATTCCAGCCAGCGTATCCCGTCGCGGTAGAAGGTGAACGGCAGCGACCCCTCTTCCGGGGGTGCTGAAAAGATGACTTCCCCCTGGGATACGAGGTGGTCCCTTTCCACATCAAGCCTCAGGTCACCGTAAGTTCGTATGTACAGTTCGATCTGCCTGGTGAATTGCTCTATGGCATTGATGATGACGACATGCCCTTCGGGGTATAAGGAGATGTTCTTCCTGGCAAGGAGCAGGCCTGAAAGGACCTTTTTCGCCGCCTCGGCCTCCGCTTTCGATACGGCCGGATCCGCTGTCTGGTATGGTCTGTCTTCAGAAACCGCCACCAAGGCATCCTTTAATCATGTCGTCGACTTGTCCATGCATCGATCAGCCTTCATCGCGGACCGACTTGTCTTCATGAGCGGGAATCTCGGAGGATCAGGAATGGGTACAGGGTCTGTATCTCAAAAAAAGGAACCCATTGAGATCGTATCATCATGTTCCGGAACACCATCTGTCCAGGAACCTTTCCCCTCACCACATATTGTTCGGCTAAAAGTCCAGCAGACTATAGCTCAGAAAGGGTCACGGCGCGGCTTGTGTCTTGTTTCGCTCGATGGATCTCCCGGGTTGCTGCCTGTTCGGTCGTCATGGGTCCGTCTCCAGGAATGCCGTCATATTTTTCTTGACTCATTTGGCTCCTGGTGCCACCATTCAGTTCGCCGGGGATACAGGGATGATCCACGGGACATCGGAGGCCCACCATGGGTATTCAGTCGATCGGCAATGTAACCGGGTATGCTGCAAACCAATCCGTCCAGGCATTATCCAAGAATACGGTCGGCACATCGTCTGGCCAGACGGTCGGCACGGTGCAGGACGTGGTGCAGTTGTCACAGGCATCCGGCAGCAGCACCGCATCCATCGAAGACATATACTACGACGAGAAGGACCTGAACAAGGACGGCTTCGTCTCTTACCTTGAGGAGCTCATATACGCCCTGAAACATCCCGGAGAGGCTTTGCTGAACAAGGCTCAGGAGACGGCAGGCCAGTCAACGGGGACGGTGCAGTACAATCAGCAGGGGGCCCTGAACGCCGGCACGGGGAATGGGTCCGGGGTGATCGACATAACCGTATAGCCGTCTCCCGAGGGATTGCTTCCCAGTTTCCCCTCTTTCCGGGCCCGCATTGACATGCATCGGGCTTCACTTGTATAGTTTTCCTTTCGTGCATTCATGAAGGAGGGGATATGGGCGGACAGGATACACCTCTCGTCATTGCCAGAGGGCAATCCGACATTGCCATCATCCCGAAGATGGCCAATCGACACGGCCTCATCGCAGGGGCCACGGGCACGGGCAAGACAGTCACGCTGAGGACTCTGGCCGAGCGGTTCAGCTCTCTTGGGGTGCCCGTCTTTCTGTCGGACGTGAAGGGTGATCTCTCCGGGCTGCCCTTGCCCGGCGGGGAAAACCCCAGGGTGCGGGAGAGGGTCCGGCAGATGGGGATCGATGACTTCCCCTTCGAAGGGTACCCGGTGGTCTTCTGGGACGTCTTCGGGGAGCAGGGCCATCCCGTCCGGACCACGGTGTCCGAGATGGGCCCGCTGCTTCTCGGCCGCATACTCAGACTCAACGATGTCCAGAGCGGGGTCCTCTCCCTCGTGTTCAGGATCGCTGACGACAACGGGCTCCTCCTCCTCGACGTGAAAGACCTCCGCGCCATGCTCCAGTATGTCGGAGACAGGGCCGAGGATTTCAGGACGCAGTACGGGAACATATCGCCGGCCAGCATAGGTGCTATCCAACGCAGTCTCCTGGCCCTCGAGGACCAGGGCGGGGACAGATTCTTCGGGGAGCCTGCCCTCAATCTCGACGACCTCATGCAGACGGACACTACGGGCAGGGGCGTCATCAGCATCTTCGCGGCCGACAGGCTGATGCAGTCTCCGAAGCTCTATGCAACCTTTCTCCTCTGGATGCTCTCCGAGCTCTTCGAACAGCTTCCCGAGGTGGGCGATCCTGAAAAGCCAGGGCTGGTGTTCTTCTTCGACGAAGCCCATCTCCTGTTCGACGATGCCCCGAAGGTCCTGGTGGAGAAGATCGAGCAGGTCGTCCGGCTCATCCGCTCCAAAGGAGTGGGGGTGTACTTCATCACCCAGAATCCGCTGGACCTGCCCGAGACCGTTCTCGGCCAGCTGGGGAACAGGGTACAGCATGCACTGAGGGCCTTCACGCCGAGAGACCAGAAGAATGTGAAGGCGGCAGCGGAAACCTTCCGTACAGGCCCCGGCATGGATGTGGCAAGGGTGATCACCGAGCTCGAAGTCGGCGAAGCCCTGGTGTCGGTCCTGGATGGGAAAGGGGCGCCCACGGTAGTGGAACGGGCCTTCATCTGTCCCCCGCACAGCCGGTTGACCCCCCTGAGCCCCCAGGAACGTCTCGAGGTCATGAGAGGATCGGTCATCTATGGCCACTACGAGAAGACCGTTGACCGTGAGTCGGCCTATGAAAAGCTCGCGGCCAGGGCGGAGCAGGCCGCAAAGGAGCAGGAGGTCCGCCAGAAGAAGAAGGCGGTCTCCGGGGGACGCACCCAGGGGACGGACCTCTTCTCGGCCATGGCGAAGAGTGCGGCCCATGCCATCGGGAGCCAGGTCGGCAGGCAGATCATCCGGGGTGTCCTGGGGTCGATCTTCGGAGGTCGCCGGACGTGAGACGGCGATGGGACTCGCACAGGTCTTCGCCTGACCAAGGAGGCTATCAACCTCAACATGGACATCGGCGGCCTGGAGCAGGCACTGGGGTGGAAAACCGCAACCAGGCACTGATCTATGCGGAGCTGTACAAGAGAATCACCTGAGGGAAAAACCGGGTCAGGCCCATGTAAGAAGAGGGGATACAGGACCTGACCCATGTACGGGTTCAACGAGGATGCCCTGAGGCTAGCGGAGCGTAACCGTGGCGTCGCCCACGGTAATCGAAGATGCCCTGAGCTTGATCGTTCCGTCCAGGCATTCGGACACGAGGACCTCGACGATCACATAGTCCTGATCCTCAAGAACGATGTTGTACTTCTTGGCCAGGTAATCGTACCGGATGCCGCAGATCTCGAAGATTCCCGTCACAGAGTCCCCATTGTCTAGCACAAGCACGCCATCCACCAGGATTGTATTGGGCATCGTCCCTATCTCGGTGATGACCCCTTCCACCTCTGCCGCAGAAGCTCCCTGTGCCGCACCAAGCATCGTGAACGCTGCCAGAACAACCAACAAGCCCTTCAAGAATCTCTTCATAGTGAACCTCCCTTCCTCCATTTTTATGAGAGGAACGGGACGGCGAGAGAAAGGTTACAGAAGGGGGCTCATGTCTACAACAGGGCCAGGCTGTCCGCCACGGCCATGCCCGAGCGGGTGGGGCGGATGATTTCACCTTCGATCTCAATGAGGCCAGCCCTGCACAGCTCCTCCAGCTCCGGACCTTTTTCCTCCATGAGGTTGCAGCCGTACCGGCATCGGAACCGTCCGAGGTCGATCCCTCCCTTTGTCCTGAGGCCCAGGAAAAGTGCTTCAAGAACCAGCTGCTCGGTGGAAAGCTCCTCCATACCGCTCACCGGCCGCTTGCCTGCATCGAGGTCACGGACGTACGCCGTGACCGATGCATGGTTCCACCAGCGCCTCACTTCCCTGAATGAATGAGCCGAAGGGCCGATGCCCAGGTAGGGGGTGTGGTCCCAGTATTTTTGGTTGTGCCTGGATGCCCGGTCCATGCCCTTGGCAAAATTGGAAATCTCGTAATGAACGAATCCGGAATCCTCGAGGAACTCCGAGGTCCTCATGAAGAATGCACGCTGGTCATCTTCTGTGCGCAGCGGAAGCTCGCCCCGCTCGATGCGCCGGCCAAGCGGTGTGAGCCCTTTGATCTCCAGCTCATAGCAGGACAGGTGGGTGGGTCCGAAGTCCAAGGCCTGAACGAGGGACGCTTCCCACTGGTGGCAGCTCTGTCCCGGCAGACCGTACATCAGGTCGAGGCTCAGGTTGTCGAAGCCAGCAGCAGCTGCATCTTTCAGGGTGCGAACTGCCTGTTTCCGGGAATGCCTGCGACCGAGCAGGGAGAGTTCCCGGTCATCGAACGACTGAACCCCGATGGAGATCCGGTTGATGCCGAGTTCCCTTGCCATGGACAGGTGCTCTCGACCCCAGTCTGCGGGGTTGATCTCCATGGTGACCTCGGCCCCGGGGAGGATGGAGAAGACACGGTGCACCCTTTCCAGGATCATCTCCACCTGCCGTAGGGAGAGCAGGGACGGCGTGCCCCCGCCGATGTAGACGGTGTCAAACTCCCGGAATTCCTCGCTGTATGCCACCATCTCCCTGAGCAGGGCGCGGACGAACGCATCGATGAGGTCCGTGTCCGTGACGGAAAAGAAGTCGCAGTAGGCGCACCTGGTTTTGCAGAAGGGGATGTGGAGGTACAGGCCGGCGGTGGTTGTCTCTCGGGCAGTCATGAATCCGTATCGGACTTCAGGACCGCCAGGAAGGCGCTCTGGGGGATGCTCACCGAACCGATCATCTTCATCCGCTTCTTGCCCTTCTTCTGTTTCTCCAGCAGCTTGCGCTTGCGCGTGATGTCTCCGCCGTAGCACTTGGCCGTGACGTCCTTGCGGAAGGCCGAGATGGTCGAGCGGGAGATGATCTCCCCGCCTATGGCCCCCTGGATGGCGATCTTGTACATCTGGCGGGGGATCTCGTCCTTCAGGCGATCACATGCCTGGACGCCCCTGGCCCTGGCGCGGTCGCGGTGCACGATCTGCGACAGGGCGTCGACCTTCTCGCCGTTGACCAGGATGTCCAGGAGCACGAGGTTGCTTGGGCGGTAGTCGATGAGGTCGTAGTCGAAGGACCCGTAACCCTGGGTCATGGACTTGAAGCGGTCGTAGAAGTCGAAGATCACCTCGGACAGGGGCATCTCGTACGTGAGCTCCACCCTCCCGGGGCTCGTGTAGTGCATATTGGAGTTCACGCCGCGCTTCTCGATGCACAGGCTCATGACCGGGCCGAGGTATTTGTCCGGCATCATCATGGAGGCCCTGATGTACGGCTCTTCGGCCTCGGCGATGGTCATGGGGCTGGGATAATGGGCCGGGTTGTCCACAAACAGTTCTGTCCCGTCCTTGAGGATGAACCGGTAGCGTACGCTCGGTACGGACAGGATGATGGAGAGGTCGTACTCGCGTTCGAGGCGCTCCTGAACGATATCCAGGTGCAGGAGGCCCAGGAAGCCGCACCGGAAGCCCTGGCCCAGGGCAACCGAGGAGTCTTTCTCATAGATGAAGGCCGCGTCGTTGAGCTTGTACTTTTCCACCGCCTCGGCAACATCCTCGTAGTCGTCGGATGCGATGGGATAGATGGAGGCGAACACCACGGGCTTCACCTCCTTGAATCCGGGTAGGGGCTTGTCGCAGGGTTTCTCATCCAGGGTGATGGTGTCGCCGATGCTCACGCTGGAGACCGTTTTCACACCCGCGATGATGTAGCCCACCTCGCCGGCGCTCAGCTGATCACGCTTCATCCTGCTCAGGCCGAAGTGCCCCACCTCCTCCACGCGGTACACCGAGTCGTTGAACATGAACCGGATGGTATCGGAGGCCTTCACGGTCCCGTCGAAGACCCGGCAGTGGATCACCGTGCCGCGGAAGGAATCGTACTGGGCATCGAAGATCAGGGCAGCCAGCGGCGAGCGGGGAACGCCCTTGGGAGGAGGGACCCGCTCCACGATGGCCTCAAGGATATCGTCGATCCCAGTGCCTTCCTTGGCGGAGCATTTCAGGTGGGTGTCCGGGTCGAGGCCCAGCTCGGCATCGATCTGGCCTATGACACGGTCCACGTCGGCCGACGGCAGGTCGATCTTGTTGATGACCGGGATGATCTCCAGGTCGTGCTCCAGGGCGAGGTAGAGGTTGGCCAGCGTCTGGGCCTGGACTCCCTGGGCGGCATCGATGAGCAGGAGGACGCCTTCGCAGGATGCCAGAGACCGGGAAACTTCATAGGAGAAGTCCACATGGCCCGGTGTGTCGATGAGGTTCAGGGTGTAGGTCCGGCCGTCCCTTGCCTGGTAGGGCAGCGATATGGCCTGGCTCTTGATGGTGATGCCCCGTTCCCGCTCGATGTCCATGGTGTCGAGCATCTGGTCCTTGAAGGTCCGCATGTCGCAGACACCGGTCCTCTGGATCAGGCGGTCGGCCAGGGTCGATTTCCCATGGTCGATATGGGCGATGATGCTGAAGTTGCGAATGTTCTCCATACGCTTCCTGAATATTCATCCCCCGGTCCCTGCCTTCCCGTGCCCGGGAGAGAAAGGCTGCCGAGGGTGTATTGCAAGACATGGTGCTGTCTGGCTGTCCTATTCGATGCCGGGATGTTTGTCAATGGCCGCATCACGGTGCGATATCCCTGGATGATCCCACCCCATGGGAATTCCTGGGAACATCCACAGGCAGGACTTGCGGGTGATGGAAAAAAGGCATACGTGAAGGTATATCAACACAACACCAGGCAATGGTTCACAGGAGAGACACCCATGAGCGTTCTTGATGCCATCGGAAACACACCGCTCGTCGAGGTGAGGAACGTATGGGATTCCGCCGGGACAGGCGTGCGGATAATGGCGAAGCTGGAGGGTTCGAACCCGGGTGGTTCCGTCAAGGACCGGCCGGCGTACTTCATGCTCAAGGAGGCGGTCGCGTCGGGGAAGCTGACCCCGGGCAAGGTGATCCTGGAGCCGACTTCAGGCAACACCGGTATCGGCATGGCCATGGTGGCGGCTGCCATGGGGTATAAGATCAAGCTGACCATGCCCACCTGCGTGAGCAGCGAGCGGCAGGCCGTTCTGCAGGCTCTCGGTGCGGAACTCGAGTTGACCCCGGGCTGCGACAGAACCGACGGGGCCATCAAACGGGCTGTCCACATCATGGAACACCAGGATGACCGGTACTTCATGCCAAACCAGTTCGACAATCCGCAGAACTACCTGGCGCACTACCACACGACCGGCCCCGAGGTCTTTCAGCAGGCCGGCGGCGAGGTCGACGTCTTCGTCGCGGGCATGGGCACGACCGGCACCCTCATGGGGTGTTCCATGTTCCTCAAGGAAAAGAAGCCGTCGGTTAAGATCATCGGCGTGGAGCCGACCGTGAACCACCGCATCCAGGGCTTGAAGAACATGAAGGAGTCCATCGTGCCGAGGATCTATGACCCGGCACGGCTGGATGCCATCATCAGCTGCACGGATGAGGATGCCTTCGAGACGACGCGGGATCTTTCCATCCGTGAAGGCCTGTTCTGCGGGATCAGCTCGGGTGCGGCCATGTGGGGGGCGATGACGGTTGCGCGCGATCTCCCCCGCGGATCGACCGTGGTGGTTATCTTTCCAGACAGGGGTGACCGGTACCTGTCCACAGAGGTCTTCCGTTCCGTGTGCGCCATGTGCCCGCCGTGATGAGGATGCCTCCTTCTTCAGGGCGTCATTCAGCGGCCCCCGTGCCCGCCATGGCCAGCATGACTTCACTGACGGCACTCTTGTGCTCGATCATGAGCAGGCGGGCGATGCGGCCGGGACCGTAGAGCAGTTCCCCCAGCATGGCGGCATCTGCCTCAAGGCGCACCGCAAGAACCCGGGGGCCATGTTTGCGCAGGAGTGATTCCACGGCGCGGTAGAAACGTTCGGATCCGTCATCGGACAGCACGAGCAGGCGGGAAACGCGTATGCCGCGATTATCCCGGCTCTTGCGATCAGCCTCGACAAGCCCTTTTTCTTCGATGGCGAGCCTGCGCCCCGTGCCCTCAAGGCCGCGTACCACACTCCCTGCGGTGCAGGCTTTGCGTAAGGCAGCAGCCAGGTCTGTCCCGAGGGAGACTACAGGCACCTCGATCTCTCCCCCCTGCCACAGCAGACGGTTGTTCGTGGTGAGCACGCGGATGATCCCGGCATATCGTGGATCCGCTTCAATCATCCTGGGAAGGCGCATCATATGTGTATTCAAGGGACGCTCTGTTCTTACAATTCAGCTCCCCTTCCTGACCTGAGGGCTGCGATGCGCTCTTCGAGGGGCGGATGGGTCATGAAGAGCCTGCTCAGGCCCTGTTTCATCCCGCCGGAGATACCGAATGCCGCCATCTGGTCTGGAAGGTGGGGCTGGTTCACCGACAGCTTCAGCCTCTCGAGTGCCGCGACCATCTTCTCGCGTCCTGCCAGGTCCGCGCCCCCCGCATCGGCCCGGAATTCCCGGCGACGGCTGAACCAGAAGACGATGACGCTGGCGAGTATGCCGAAGACCACCTGGGCGATGAGGGAGGTGATGATGAAGGCCGGTCCGTGTCCGCGTTCGGTCTTGAACACCACGCGGTCCACCAGGAACCCCACCACGCGGGAGAGCACGATCACGAAGGTGTTGACCACGCCCTGGACGAGGGCCAGGGTGATCATGTCGCCGTTGGCCACATGGCTCACCTCGTGTGCCAGAACCGCTTCGATCTCGTTGCGGTTCATGGAGCGCAGCAGGCCGGTGCTCACCGCCACCAGTGCGCTGTTGCGCCGCATCCCCGTGGCGAAGGCGTTCATGTCCGGGGCGTTGTAGATCGCCACCTCGGGCATGGCGATGCCAGCGCGCTCGGCCTGCCTTCGAACGGTCTGGACAAGCCAGTCCTCAACCTCATTGGCGGGTGAGGAGATGACGCGGGCACCGGTGAGACGCTTCGCGGTCCACTTGGAGATGGCCAGCGAGATCAGCGAGCCGCCGAACCCGAAGACGGCGGCGAAGACGACCAGGTTGGAGATATCGAGCCCCACTCCCCGCTCATCGAGGATCCGACCGACCCCGAGCAGGTGGAGCACGATGCTGAGCACAAACACGATGGCCAGGTTGGTGATGACAAAGAGCATGACTCTCTTGAGCATGGAACCCTCCCTTGTTTCAGACCCGGTATGGGAGCCTGTGATGGGTCGCTGAACTGGAATCTCTGATGATTATATGGTGTTCACCCCCTGAATATAGGAAAACCCCGACCGGATGTCAATGGAGGCCTGGCTGGCTCTCTGCCGGGCTTGTGCAAAACCGTCTGGAAGGCTATTATGGTGCGGAGTACACGGGGTTGAAAATTCTTCACCTGAACAAGGGGTTAAGGAAACAGAGCGACGGAGGAGGCCGTATGAAACGATTTTTCATGGGATTCGCGGCAATGGTGATCATCCTGTCTCTTGCGGGGTGCGCCGAGCTCAAACAGCTCCGCATAGAGACGACGGAGCAGAAAGCCGCGATCGCTCGAATGGATACGGAAAACAGGACCTGCCAGGACGCACTGAAACAGAACAGGGACCAGCTCATGCAGAGGGAGGTTGAGCTCGATGCCGTGAAGAAAGAGCTGGATGTCGCGAAGAGTCAGCTGGAGCTCAAAGAGGTCAAGGTGAAGGAACAGAGCGATGCCTTCACCAGGATGCAGGAGGCCATGAAGGCCGAGCTCGCCTCGAAACAGGTCGCTCTCGCAGAGCTCGAGGGAAAGCTCACCCTGACCATGGTGGAGTCGATCCTGTTCGATTCCGGCAAGGCCGAGGTGAAGCCCGAAGGCATGGAGGCGCTCAAGAAGGTGGCCGAGGTCCTCAGGAATACCGCGGACCAGGAGATCGTGATCGCCGGGCATACCGACAATGTTCCCATCATCGGCATGCTGGCCAGGACTTATCCCACCAACTGGGAACTCTCTGCGGCCCGCGCCATATCCGTGGTGAAGCTCCTGGTGGCCGATGGCGTCGATCCCATCCACCTGAGTGCCGCCGGCTACAGCGAGTACCGCCCGGTGGAAGACAACGGCACACCGGAAGGCCGTGCGAAGAACCGGCGCATGGAGATCATCCTCATGCCCAAGCGGAACTGAAGGGGTTAAACGGGAACCCTCCGGTTCGGTTGAGCTGTTGCGAGAGTCCTTCTGCAAGAGAGCCGTTAGAAACCTGGACATCCCCTTCTTCCGTCAGGGAATCATCCAGGTGAGCCTCTGGCAGCCTGTATCCGCGACAGACAGGTCAAGGGAGGAACCCAGGATGCACGGATACGTTCATGGTTATTCGGAACGGGAGGCGGAGAGGCTCTCCGATCAGGCCGAAACACTGGAGGATCTTCTGCACTCCGATACACGTTTTCCTCCCCGCAGCAGGGTGCTCGAAGTGGGGTGCGGCACCGGGGCCCAGACGCTCATCCTTGGGAGGAACAGCCCTGAGGCGCGGATTGTTGCCATCGACATCTCCCGTGAGTCGCTGGCCGAGGCGAAGACCATGGCGGTCCGGAGGGGGATGACCAATGTAGAGTTTCGTGCGGCGGACGTGTACAGCCTTCCTTTCGACCGGGGGAGCTTTCACCATATCTTTATCTGTTTTGTCCTGGAGCATCTCAAGAGTCCCCTGGATGTCCTGAAGACCCTCAAAGAATTCCTCCTGCCGGGAGGTACGATCACCCTGATCGAGGGTGATCATGGTTCTGCATATTTCTACCCGGACAGTGATGATGCAGAGAGGGCGATCAGATCCCAGATAGAGATCCAGAAAAGGTCGGGAGGCAATGCCTTGATAGGGCGGGAGCTCTACCCTCTCCTGGTAAGAGCCGGGTTTGAGCAGGTAAGGGTTTCACCCCGGATGGTCTACGTGGATGCAAGCAGGCCCGGCCTCGTCGAAGGCTTTACAAAGAACACCTTCATCGCCATGATCGAGGGTATCCGCGACAAGGTGCTGCAGCTGGGTCTGATGGAGCAGGTTGTGTTCGACAAGGGTGTACAGGATCTCTACCGCACGGCCGGAGAGGAAGGGGTGTTCTGCTATACCTTCTTCAAAGCCTGTGGGGTGGCATCCTGACATTATTGTCCCTATATTAGCCTTAAGCCTGTTATTCCGATGAACAGGATAGGTGCCTTGATCGGCCTGCAGGATCCGATCTCAGGGGTTGTTTCAGGGCTACCTGAAAACAACCCCTTCAGAACGTCTGAGCAGTCCGTTGCATATCATTGTTTAAATCCACGTAATCTCGTGTCTGGCTCTGTGTGTATATCATGGTATACTTACCGTCGAACCAGGACGGATTCCTGGGAACAGGAGGATTATGAGCTTCCATATACCCGTTAAGAACAATACCAAGCTGAAAAGGCTTATGGAAAATATCACCCGGAACGAGGAACTCATCCAGCTGTGGAAGTGCGCCAACGTAAATGCAGTGGATCGCAGCGGTATCAATGACCATGGCGAGATCCATATCCGTATCGTATCCAATGCCGCTCTGCGCATACTCCGCCTCCTCGTGAAGGGCGGGGTCGAACCCAGTGTGGTAAGGAATCACGGACTTCAGCCGGAGGATGCCGAGGTCGTCGTGGTCCTGGCGGCGTGCCTCCACGACATAGGGATCTCCGTTCACCGGAATGACCATGAGAGGTACAGTCTCATCCTCGCATACCCGAAATCCCGTGAGCTCCTGCAGGATATCTATGAGGAGCCTGTCCTGACCATCATCATCTCGGAGGTGATGCATGCTATCGTCGCCCACAATGCGAAGGAGACCTGCCTCACCATCGAGGCGGGAGTCCTCAAGGTCGCCGATGCCCTCGACATGACTGAGGGGAGATCCCGCATACCGTTCGAGGCGGGAAAGGTGAACATCCACTCCATCTCGGCCAAGGCGGTGGACTCGGTCGATATCGAGGCCGGAGACGAGCGTCCTGTCGGGCTGGTGATCACGCTGGCCAACTCGGCGGGCATCTTCCAGGTGGATGAGCTCCTCCGACACAAGCTCAAGAACTCCTCCATCGTGGATTATGTCGAAGTGACAGCCAGAATCGAGGGCGAGATGGAGCGCAGGCTCATCGGTACGTATAAGCTCTGAGTCCGTAACCCCCTCAGACTGATCAGATGATGCCCATGCCGGAAACCTCGGCTTGCCGACTGTCTTCATGGGGAAGTGGACCTATGCAATGATCGGGGGCGACGCACGTTTCCGTAACTCCTTCAAGTCTGCCCCTCCGGTTGACGATGGAAAAGGTATACACGGAACACCTCGATGGAGACCATAACCTTGACAGGAGAAGGGGTCGTTTTGTATGAATCCCTCAAAGCCGCCTGATGAAGAAGATAAACGTCGATTGTCATTCCATGCTGGAGTACCGGCTCTGCCGTCGCAGTCTCCTGAAGGCAGGCGCACTGGCTCTTGGTGAGTGCCTCCTTCCCAAGGCGCTCCTGGGAGCCGTTCAGGAATCTCCCTCTCCGGAACGATCCCTCTCCCTCTATAATCTGCACACCGGCGAGAGCCTCAGAACGGTATACTGGTTCAATGGACAATACCTTCAGGACGCGCTGTCGGATATCAACAACATCCTGAGGGACCACCGCACCCAGGAGATCATGCCCATCGACACCGGCCTTCTCGATCTCCTCCACACCATTCATAGCACCATGAATTCCAAGGAGATGGTGCATATCATCTCCGGGTATCGTTCCCCTGTCACCAACGAGCACCTTCGCGAGAACAGTTCGGGGATAGCCAAGAACAGCCTCCACATGCAGGGCAAGGCAGCGGATATCCGTCTTCCGGACCAGTGCCTGTCATCCCTGCGCAGGGCCGCGGCAGCGCTGAAGCGCGGTGGTGTGGGGTTCTATCCCGACTCCGATTTCGTCCACGTGGACGTCGGCCGTGTGAGATACTGGTAAGCTGGCGTTCCCGCACATATTATATTTACCGAGTACTCCAGATCAGGGACCCTGTCCTGGGAAGGTGAGACGAAGTGCCACGGAGAACGCTTTTTGCCCTGCTGATATACACCCTGCTCATTCAGGGAGGGACATGTCTCGCCCAATCTTTTGAAGATGTCGTCTCAGAGGTCATCAGGCAGAAGGTCGGCGATTCACCTGACATTACCGAGCTCAAGGTGAACGGTTGTCAGGTCTCTTCTCTGAGCGTGCTACCAGAGCTCTATAAACATCGTTTGTACAGGCCGATCTGGGTGAGCGAGGAGTCGATTGGCCAACTCGTCCACGCCATAGAAGATACATACCTTGAGGGGCTCAATCCGGAAGATTATCACCTCAGCGACATAGGAAGATTGCAGAAGAGTATCCGTGAGAAGCCCCTTTCTGATCCGAAAATCGCTGCCGACCTCGACATCCTCCTTACCGATGCCTTCATCAGGCTTACCTATCATTCCTTCTGCGGCAAGGAAGATCCCCTCACCTATCACCCGCAGTGGAACCTCGCCGTTAAGATCGACGATACTGATCCGGTGGCATTCATTGAGAAGGAAGTTGCCGCTTCATCAGTAGCGCAGGCGATCAGCGGGGTGAAGATACATCACCCATACTACGAGGGATTGAAGAAGGCTCTTGCAGAGTACCGCAGCATAAGGGACGGAGGATCATGGGAAGCGGTTCCGGAAGGGCTTTCCCTGAAGAAGGGTACGATAGATCCACGGGTGGCGCTCCTGCGCAAGCGGCTGTCCGTTACGGGCGACCTGTCCGATTCATCCATGGACCCCATGACCTTCGATGGGGTACTCGAACAGGCGGTCATCAGGTTTCAGCGGAGGCACGGCCTGAAATCGGACGGCGTGGCGGGGAAAGGGACCCTGACGGCTATGAACGTAACGGTCGATGACCGCATCGACCAGATCCGTGTGAACCTCGAGCGTGCAAGGTGGATGCTCCATGATCTCGACAAACAATTCGTTCTGGTAGATATAGCGGGGTACCGCGTGTTTTTCTACAAGGAGAACAAAGCGGTCTGGTCGTGCAAGGCGCAGGTCGGCCAGCCCTATCGGGACACGCCCGTGTTCAGATCCTCCATAATACATGTCGAATTCAATCCCTCATGGATCGTGCCGCCCGGGATCTTCAGGAAAGACGTCCTGCCCGCTGTCATGAAGGATTCGAAATACCTCAGCCAAAAAGATTTGTCTGTCATCGACGACAGGGGAGCGATAGTGGACCCGAACTCCATAAACTGGTCGCGGTATGCCGACATGCCGTTCCCCTACAGGCTCAGGCAGAATCCTGGGGAAAACAGTGCGTTGGGCCGCATCAAGATCTTCTTTCCCAATGAGTACCTTGTGTATCTGCACGACACCCCGAGCAAGGCTCTGTTCGAAGAAGAAGAACGGACGTTCAGTTCGGGCTGCATACGGGTGGAGAAACCCATGGAGTTGGCGGAGCTGTTGCTGGACGATCCTGTCAGGTGGGGGATGGAAGGTGTAATTCAGGCAGTGGAATCGGGGAAAAACCAGAAGGTGTCCCTGCCCCGGCCCATCACTGTCCTGTTGATGTACTGGACTGTAGAGGCCGATGAAGAAGGCAACGTCTATTTCAAGAAAGATCCTTATAACCGGGATAAACCTGTACTGGACGGCCTTGGGCGAGATGCCGGGATCAGGCCATAATGCTTCGCGGACCTGATTGTTAGAGCCCAGTGGACATAACAGACAGGGGAACCACTCGAGAGAATCATAGTAAGAGCTCCCAGGAGCGTTGACAACAGGGATTGATACGTTATTATTCTTTTCATCCCGTGTTATTCTTCCCATGTAGTAGTGCTGTTCCATATTCTGCTGCCTTTTGGCTTTCTATTCATCAACAGGGTATTCTCCTCAAGAATCCTGGTATCTGAAAATATCTTATGAAAGGGGGTGATCAGGAGCTTATCGACCGAGTTGCTCTCAGGTGGACCGTAAGAATGGCATTGTTAAAGGAAGGGGTAAGACCATGAGAAAGGTGAGTATTCTCTTTATTTCAATGACAAGCCTGGTTCTTGTTGCAGCAGCACCTTGCCATGGAAGTCCGCTCTCATTGGGGGACATTCGCTCACCAATGGGCATGGATTCCGCTCTGGATGGTTATCATGCACTGAAAGTCAGAACCATGGGCAATACTCCTTGGGCACTGACCTTATTCGATAGCATTCCTCTGGGAGTTGCAGTGATTCATGATGTGGTAGAACTGAAGCCCATACAGAACGCTGCACTCCTGGCATCGACCGTTCCCGAACCATTAAGCCTGTTGCTCCTGGGGACAGGCCTGATGGGATTCGCGCACTTCTGTAGAAAATCTTTAAGATGATAGGAGAGCACATGGATGTTATTGAAAAGCAGGGCCCTGCAGGCCCTGCTTTTTTTCCATGGTTCCCGGCGACATCGGCTCAGTGATTCAGGCAGACAAAACCTGTATCCGATATCCCTGATTAGCGTTTAACTATTTCCCAAGTTCTTCCTTCAGTTCCCTTTTCAGGATCTTGCCCGATGGATTTTTCGGGAGCTTATCCTTGATGACGATCCTCTTCGGGCATTTGAACCCTGCAAGGTGCTCTTTGCAGTGTGCGATGAGCTCCTTCTCCGAGAGTGATACACCCTTTTTCGGCACGATCACGGCCGTCACGATCTCGATCCATTTGGGGTCCGGGAGCCCTATGACGGATACTTCCTCGATGCCCGGATACTGGTACAGGACCTCCTCGACCTCACGCGAGGCGACATTCTCTCCACCGGTCTTGATCATGTCCTTCTTGCGGTCCACCACATAGAGATACCCGTCATCATCAAACCTGCCCAGGTCGCCGCTGTGGAACCACCCGAATGCGAATGCCGCGTCGGTTTTTTCCGTGTCGTTGAGGTATCCGCTCATGACATGGCCGGATCGGTGCACAATCTCCCCCACCTCGCCTGCAGGGACGAAACTTCCGTCATCGTCCATCAGCCTGGTCTCTACATTCAGAACCGGCTTGCCCGCAGAACCAGGCTTTAGAAGCTGGTCCTCGGGCTTGAGGATGGTCGCCACAGGACCCATCTCGGTCTGCCCGTAATAGTTCCAGAGCTGGAGCCCGCGGAAGGTCACGGAGAGCTGTTTGATGATCTCCACCGGCATGATGCTGGCCCCGTAGGCAGCCTTTTTCAGGCTCCGGTGAGTGTAATTCTTGAACTCCGGGTGGTTGAGGATGCCGATCCAGACCGTTGGCGGGGCGAACATGTGAGTGATTTGATACTTCTCGATGCACTTGATCATGTCAAGGGCGTCTGCCTTGTGCATGATCACATTGGTCGCTCCGACATACAGATACGGCATGAGGAAGCAGTGGAGTTGGGCACAGTGGAACAAGGGCAGCGCATGCAGGCTCACGTCATAGGTGTCATACTGCCCGTCAAAGATGCAGCTGTGGTATTGTGACATGAGGGCTCTGTGCGAGAGCATGGCGCCTTTGGGTTTGGATTCCGTGCCGCTGGTGTAGGGGATCTGTACGATATCTTCGGCGCTGACCTCCACCTGTGGTTCATCGTGGGGCATGGCCTTCATCTCTGATATCAGATCAAAGAAACCCTCTGGGACCATCGAATCACCCAGGGGAATGAGACCCCATCTCTCGACTGTGGAAAATGCTGTCTGCGCCCGCGCGATGATGGGATACAGGGCATCCTCGACGATAAAAATGCGCGAGCCAGAGTGGTTGACGATATAAGCGATCTCTTCGGCATTGAGCATATAGTTGATGGGGACCTGAATGGCCCCGATCTTTGCCAGTCCGATCATGCTGATGGGGTAGTAGTGGGAATTGTACGCATAGACCGCTACCCTGTCTCCCTTCTTCACCCCGTAACTGGCCATGAGGTTGGCGAAACGACGTGCCTCCCGCTCGAGATCGTAAAAGGAAAGCGTCTCCTCCCGGAAGATGATGGCGGTCTTGTCGCCGTATTTTGTTGCAGCCCTCCTTGCCATGTCTCCTATCGTGTCACGGTTGATGATGTTGCTCATTGTTGTATCTCCTCTCAAAAAGGGTTCATCGGAAACCCCATGCTCATGGATATAATATTGAATTGTAGCAGGTGCTGATTGAGGGGTCAATGTTTGTTATGAATAATCCTTTGTACCCCGGATCAGACCCTTCTTACCTTCCATCTGGAAAACAATCCGACGCCATATTGACTTTAAAGTTCCGATTATTATACTATATTTTGATTGATCCCTGCTATTGCCTCATTCCTCATGAGGACATCCTTTCATTGAGTACATGCATCAGCCTTCCGGGATTGATCAGCTTTTCCTCACGGGCGAGGAAGACAGCCTGTGTAATGCCATCAGAAAAGGGGGGTTGTTCCATGGAAAAAAATCAGATCTGGAGAAAGTCTTATGATTCTGGGGTCACTGACCTGAGTCCCGATGAATGGGAAAGGAGTTTTCCTGATGCATGTGCACGGACATTCCGAGAGTTTCCTGACAAGACGGCGCTTGCCTTCATGGGGGTGCATATCACGTTCGGTCAGCTGGATCGTTATGCCAACAGATTTGCCAACATGCTCCTTTCCCACGGTTTCAAAAAAGGAGATGTGGTGGGGATCAACCTCCCCAATATCCCGGAATATGTGATTTCATGGCTCGGAGCTCTGAGGGCCGGCTGTATTGTCACAGGAGTCTCCCCCCTGCTTTCCACTGACGAGATGAAATACCAGTTGAAGGACTCCGGGGCGAAGGGCCTGGTCACGTTGGATGCAATCTTCGCCGGCCGGCTGGTGGGCATCGCCCCCGAATTGCCGGATCTCAGGCTTGTTATCGCGACGAGTGTGGGAAATTTCATGCCGGCCGTCAAGCGATTTCTCGGGACCGTTCTGAGGAAGATACCGCGGGGCAGGATCACGCCCCTGGAAGGCAAGACCGTCTATCGTTTCCAGGAGGGCATTGACGTCGGCAGGTTCTCGGATGATGCACCCGGGGTGAGCCTGTCGCCGGATGATATCGCCTATGTTCAGTATACCGGCGGTACGACGGGTGACCCCAAAGGAGCCATGCTGAGCCACAGAAACTTCGTAGCGGACATACTCATCTTCCAGAGATGGCTGGGGTGGGAACCGGGCATCGGCATCGGTCTGTCCGGATTTCCCTTTTTTCATATTGCCGGGCTTTTCACCAATGCCAACTGCATCTATCTCGGCTGGACCCAGGTACTGATACCCAACCCGAGGGATACGGATCATATCTGTGCAGAGTTGAAGAAGTACCGGCCCACGGTCATGGCAAATGTGCCATCCCTCTACATGCTACTCATGGCGAATCCCCGGTTCAGGACCCTGGATCACTCGAATCTTCAGACCTGTATATCTGCCGCCGCCCCGTTCCCGGAAGAGGCACAGCGTCAGTTCGAGGCCATCATTGGCCAGAGTAAGATCGTCGAGGGGTACGGCATGACCGAAACCTCGCCCCTGACCGTGGTGAATCCGGTCAGGGGAGGTAAGAAGCTTGGATCCATCGGTGTTCCCCTTCTCAACACCGAGATCCGTCTCATGGAGCCCTTGACCGACAGGGAAGTGGAGACTGGCCAGCCCGGTGAGATCTGCGTCAGGGGTCCCCAGGTCATGGTCGGGTACTACAAAAGGCCTGAAGAGACCAAGAAGGTCATCGACAAGAACGGCTACCTGCACACAGGTGATGTGGCAGTCATGGATACGGACGGCTTCCTGCGCATTGTCGATCGCACCAAGGATATGATCATCGTGGGCGGATTCAAGGTATTTTCGAGGAAGGTGGAGGAGGTCCTCAACGAGCACCCGGCCATCAACATGGCCGCCACTATCGGCATACCGAATCCGGATCGACCCGGTTCTGAGATAGTGAAGGCCTATATCGCTCTGAATCCCGGTTATCAGAGGGGAAAGGACCCGGAGGTACTCAGAGACGAAATCCTGGCATTTGCGAGGGAAAGGCTGGCGCCCTATGAGATCCCCAAAACCGTCGAATTTAGGGATGAGCTTCCGCTTACTGCCGTGGGCAAGATAGACAAGAAAATTCTGAGGAAGGATTCCTGTTCACAGAGGGCCCCGGTATGGACAGGAGATGAAAGGCGCAGGAATGTCAGGAAAAAAGTCGGTCTGCCATGTGATGTCAATGGGCTGTCTGGAGGAAAGGGCACACAGCTCATGGGATATGTCATCGATATCAGCAGGGAAGGCATGGGTGTTGAGGCCGTTACGCCATTGGATGAGGGTACGGCGATAGATGCTAAGATCAACGTGGTGCAGTTCGGAAACACCTTCTGGGTAAAGGGCCTCGTGCTGGGACATCTGAACAACAGGATGGCGGTGAGGTTCAGCGGGGACATTCCCGAGGAGATCGAAGACCTCCTGGCGCAATGAACGTATGGAATGAGCGGGGAAGGTCCCTGTTTACGCAGGGCCCTCCCCGGAAAGAAGGTTCTTTTCGCTAAACGCGCTCGAATATGGTTGCAGGGGCCTGTCCGCCTCCTGTGCACAGTGTGACAAGGGCGTACCTTCCCTTGCGGCGGTGAAGTTCGTGGATTGCGGTGACGCTCAGCCTGCAGCCGCTGTTCCCCACCGGATGTCCCAGTGCCAGTGCTCCACCGTTGACATTGAGCCGTTCCTTATCGGCATGGAGTTCTTTTGCCCAGGCCAGGGGTATGGGAGCAAAGGCCTCGTTGACCTCGAAGATGTCGATGTCCTTCATGCTGAGGCCGGCCTTGGCGAGAACCTTTGGTGTTGCAGCAATAGGACCCGTGAGCATGAGTACGGGATCTGAGCCCACTACCGCGCTGGCCACCAGCCGCGCCAGGGGTTCAAGGCCAAGCTGCTTGACCTTTTCACCGCTCATCAGCACCATGGCGGATGCACCATCGGTAACGGTGCTGGACAGCCCTGCGGTCATCCATTCGGTGCCTGCGAGCACCTTGAGACTCTCCAGGGCCTCCCGACTGGTTCCCGGGCGGATCGTTTCATCGGCCAGACACTCAATGGAGTTGCCATCCTTATCAAGCCCTGCCACAGGGAAGATCTCGTTCTTGAAGAAACCTCCCACCGTTGCCTTGTGAGCCTTCTCGTGGCTGGCGACGGCGAAGTCCTGACATTCTTCCTTGGTAATGCCCCACTGGTTCGCGATGGCCTGTGCCCCGCCTATCTGGCTGGGAATGCCGTACCTGTCGAGGTAATACGTGCCAATGGGATGGCCTGCGTTCTGCCCGTTTGTGAGCGTGCAGTTCATATCGGAGGCGATGCCGTATTTGGACATGATCTCACAGCCGCTGGCGATGATCACGTCATGAGTGCCTGAAGCAATCATACCTGCGGCGATCTGGATTGCCGAGAGGCTGCTGCCGCACTGACGGTTTACCGTGATCCCTCCAAGGGACATCGGGAGCTTCGATGCGAGGACACCCATGCGAGCCAGGTTGAATCCCTGTTCGCCGATCTGGTAGACACACCCGGTGATGACGTCATCCACCTCGTTCAGGTCAAGCTTGATGCGGTCCACGGACTCGTTCAGGGCAAGGGCGAGGAGTTCAGGGGCCATGTATTCCCGGAAATAGCCTCTCTGCTTGCCCACCGTGGTTCTGACGGCGCTTGCGACGAACACATCCTTCATGCGAAACCTCCTGACGTGCGGTTATTCAGAGCCCCTGCCTTGGGTATCGTCCCCGTGAAGCACAGCCGTTGGCAGGGTTCTTTTCAATTCATGGAAGCTTATTGTAATACCATAAGACATTAACTGAACAAGGCTTTCGTGTCAATTGGTTTGCTGCAGGAGACCGCTAAGGCAAGAAACATACGTTCTACAGACCATCACAGCCTCTTGCCACCTCATCTTGAACGATGATCAAACCTGCGGGTATTTACGCGGGAAGCATAAAAAGTGTGCCTGCTGTAGCCTCACGGATCAGAACAGCTTGGCCTTCCTCACGAACTCCTGGAATCCTGCCCTTTCACACTGGAAGGCCTCATCAAAGGAGACCTCGTTCTGTTTCTCAATGAGGGCCTTCATCCGGAGCATGATATCATAGTTGACCTCACAGATGTCCCGGGCGAGCTGTTTCGCCCTGGGCACAAGCTCTGCCTGCGGTACCACTTCATTAACCAGGCCGCAGCGCAGGGCTTCGGCAGCCGACAGCGGCTTGCAGGTGAAGGAGAGCTGCTTGGCCATCCGCTGCCCCACCGAGCGCTGGAGCAGCTGGGTCATGCCCCAGCCGGGATGGATGCCGACCTTTGCATGGGAATCGATGAATCTGGCGTTCTCCGAGGCGATGAGAAAGTCGCAGTGCATGGCCAGTTCGAAGCCGCCGGTGATGGTGTTGCCGTTGATGGCCCCGATGATGGGCTTGGGGCATGACGCAAAGACATCGGGCATGTCTTTCCCGTCACCCCTCGGATCGAGGAGGTTGTCCTTGCCGATGACGGATAGGTCGATCCCCGAGCAGAAAGACCTGCCGTTGCCCGTGATGATGGCGACCTTCATCTCATCGTTCCGGGTGACCTCGTCAATGGCGTTGTAGAGATTGATGAGCAGCTCCTGGCAGATGGAGTTATGCCGGTCAGGACGGTTCAGGGTAATGATCGCGACCGGTCCTTCCACATCGAAGAGTACGGTTTTTTCCATGCAGGGACTCCTTTCTCTCTTGGGTGTCGGGTATCAGTTCCGGTCATCTTTATAACCTCTTCCGGTGGTTTGTGATAGTTCATTATGATCGGCTGTGGGGTGAACCCTGAACAACACATAAGATCAAAGAGTCCTTTCCCGGGGACAGGAAAGATTGTTGTCGGCAGTTGACTTATCCCGGGTGACATGTATTGCATGAGGCCACAGGCCTACATGGCCCGACTGAATGCAAGGAGCACACATGGACGGATCGACCCATCTTTTTGTGAGCATATGGATCAAGCTGTTCTTCCTGCTGACGCCATTCTTCGTGCTGACCATGTTTCTCTCCCTCACTCAGGATCTGCTGACAGGAGTCCGCAGGAAAGCAGCCGTCTGGCTCACCCTGGACGTGGTGATCATCTGCTTTGTCCTGTATTTTCTCGGTAACGCCATCTTTTCGGTGCTCGGCATCACCCTTGATGCCTTTCGCATCGGGGCAGGGGTGCTGCTGTTCCTTTCGGCAGTGGATCTCGTTCGGGGAACGGAGAACCCGCTGCAACGAGAAGAGCCCGGGAGCTTTATCGTTGTTCCCCTGGCCATCCCCATCACCGTGGGGCCTGCCACCACCGGTGCACTGCTCGTCATGGGTGCCGAGGTGACGACCTCATGGGAGAAGTTCGTCGGGTGCTGCGCCCTGATCGGTGCGGTACTGTCCGTTGGTATCCTGCTCGTTCTGGCCACCACGGTCGAAAGGTGCATAGGTCGCACCGGACTGCGGATTCTGAGCAAGATAACGGGCCTCGTCCTCTCGGCTTTAGCCGCCCAGATGGTATTCACCGGGGTGAGGCATTTCCTCACCTGAAGTTCCACGGCCACCCGCCCCCCCTCAGTGGCAAGGCATATATCTTCCTGGTCTCGTCCGCAGTAGATACCAGATCATTGAATTTCTGCATGCGGGTCTTATTATTCATTCAGATGCCTGTTGCTCAAGGTTGAAGCGGGGATTGCCTCCGGGGATGAGCTGGGTTCAGGTCGGGAATCCCGAGGAGAAAGCCGGGATATGGAGGAACAATCATGGCACGGTATATATTAAAAGATGAAAAATATACCCAGAAACCCCTTGTATTCGAATCCTACAAGGACATGATCGATAAGGTCCGCGCCGTCTGCAAGGAAAAGAAGAAAGATTTTAGCGACAAGGACGAAAAGAGTCTGAAATTTGAGGTTGAGAAGGTGATGGACTAGATAATATTGTCGTCTTCCATCACATTGATTTTTCCCAAGGCCACACTATCCACATGAGAATATGAAAGGTAGTCGTTCTTGTCATCCGTTTCAAAGACACACCAGAGACAGATGGCGAAGATGAGATGGGAATATACGCCTCAGTTGTCTTTCCATCAGCCTAGGTGGTGAACGAGCCGGCACGTGTACATTCCGAAGAGCTGCTTCCTGGCGGATGTTTTCCGGGGTGATCCTTAACCTTCTCCAAACCGGAGCCGGTGCAGGAGGATGCAAAAAACGGCATCTCCGGCTTCGGCAAGGCATATCTCGGGTACCTCGATGGAACACGAAGCCGCTCTGTGAATGACAAGTTCGTGGAATGTCAGAGAATACGGGCCCGGGGAAAGGTCATGAAGAAGTGGGGGATGCTCACTGAACACAGTATCCTGCCAAGGTTGAAGTCCGGGAATGCTGAACCGTCGATGAGGGCATGTGTGAGGTGCGCAGGGGACACAACGCCCCTGGCCCGGGGAGTGGTGAGATATGTCCTTCCATCGTGATGATGGGCCAGGGTGCGAAGCCCGGCAGGTATAAGGGCGGTGGTTACAGGCAGAGAGCAAGGCAAGGAGCGGAAATGCAGTTCGACGCAGGGCCTGTTCCCCCTGCTCATGCGGATGATCTCAGTCCTTTGATCCCGAATAACCTCGAAATCAGAGAGTTCCTTTGGGATGCCCCAGTTGTTCCGGCCGTTGACCACGCTGTCTTCGGTGGACACGTAGATCTTGGTAATGGAGTAATACCTCTTCCTGCCGAATGCGAAAAGGCCTGGAATGAACAGCAATTCTTTGTATGGCCCGACATCAGAGGATAGATAATCCACATACATGATGGTCCCGAAACCACCGGAGAAAAGCCCCTTCAGCGGTTCGGGAACGAATCCCTGGTCCGCGACGAATCCCGGATCGAACCTGACGAGCACGACATACCCATGACCCATAAGTGACCAGGGGGCAGGCGCTTCGATAAGTGGTTTGTTTTTCATCATCTGTTCTCATAGGCGTACTGCATCCCGAATGCAACCCCAAGGAATCTCGTACGGTAGTATGGGCGAAGTGGAATCCAGCTTGCAGCGGCAGGCGTCGAAAAGGCATGGTGGGATAGGAACAGTGCTCATGTGGAAACACTACATTCTCGCCCTGATCATACTGGGATCGGCCGGTCCTGCTCTGTGCGAAACGGTGATGGGTGCGGCGTCGGGGTATCCAGAAGGAAGACCTGTACTGGAAGAGCTTCAGGTGGAGGCGACACAACCTTCGGAAACCCTGCCCGGGGGATCAGGTACAGATGTCTCCGATGAGCCCGAGATGTCGGGCAGGGAGGAAACCACAGAGGAATCAGATGACCCTGCCGGAGGCGAGCCTCCTGAAGAGACTTTCTGGGAACGAATGGATCGATACCATGACGAAACCTACGCCTTTTCCCACCATCAGGTGGAGAGGATGAACAGTTGGTTCGTGCCAAGGGGCGAGGAACCCCGGGACGTCCCTCCCTCCAGGCTGCGTGTCAGCCTCCCCGGGCAGGTCACCCTGGAGCCGGATCACACCATCACCGGCAAGGTGCCCCTTGAAGCTGATATCGAGATGAGCCTGCCCGACGCCAGGCGTCTGAAGGTTTACATCACCACGCTCGATCCCACCGAGCTGGCCGGTACGCCATTGTCGGAACGGGACACATCCCTGCGGGTCGGTGTGGCTCGTGAATGGCACCGTTACATAACCGCATCAGCCGGTGTGAAGGTTCGCGTCCCTCCTGTCGTGTTTGCCTGGATTGCAGCGGGGACTGTATGGGAAGCGGGTGCCTGGAAATATTATCCCAACCAGAAGATCTCCTGGGAGATCAAAGATGGAGAAGGAGAGATTACGAGCTTTGTGGCGGACCGGTGGACCAATCCATGGGATATCAGGCTGACAAGCTCCCTGAAATGGAGCAGAGACAAGATGGATGCCGATGATGATGCATACAACGGGGAGCATGGATGGCAATGGGACTGCGGATTGATCTTCGGTTATGCACGGGAACTCCTCAGGGAACCCGATGTCGTCCGCTTCATGGGGGGCAGGGATCTGGCCCGCGGAGCTGCAGTGCGCCTGGGCCTCTCAGGTGGTCCCTGGTCGAGGGACACCGTGAGCGTCCTGCTTCTCCACAAAGGCCAGCTCAGGGCCCGGTGGCTTTATTACTTCGTGGAACCCGAGGTTCAGTGGTCACGGGAGGACGATTGGGTCAGGACCGTCATCCTGACCTGCGGTATCGAGGCTGTCTTCTGGGGAGGCGAGGATCGCTGAGGGCCACCGCACACCCCTTCCCGGAAATCGGCTCACCTGCGCATGAGGCCCTTGAAACGGGCATATTCCACCATGCGGCTGAAGGCGTACATGGCACGCTCGGGTGTGGGATAACTCGGAACACCCAGTTCTCCGAACCCCTTATGGACGTGGGCGATCTCTTTAGCCGTACCCCCGAAGTAGCTTGCCAGGACCGGCTTGTGGGGATGACTGCCGACGGCACCGGCAAAGGCCTCCCGGATGTCGAAGATGCTTTCGGGCATGAGCACGAAGATGATGAGGACCGCGTCGATATCCTTCTGATCCAGTAGACACCCTGTAACATGGCTCATGGTCATTTTCGATCCATGCTGCTCGATGGCCGACCAGATATCGGTCGGATTGCGGACCGGGGCCCATGCAGGCATGATCTCGCGCAGTTTTTTCAGGGTTGCGGTCTTGAGCCTGGGCAGCTCGATGCCGTATTCTTCAGCTGCATCCGTAGCGACCACGCAGCCCATGCCCGTTATGGAGACTACCCCCATACGGTTTCCCCGGGGCAGAGGGAGATTTTCGAAGGCGGCAAGGGTGTCGAAGAAGGACTCAGAGTCATGGACCCTGATCAGTCCGGTCCTGCGGCACACCGCATCGAACACGACATCGGACCCTGCAAGGGACCCTGTATGCGATGCAATGGCTGCGGCGCCTGCATCGCTTCGGCCTGATTTCATGACCACCACGGGCTTTCTGGCACTTGCTGCCCGCGCTGCTCTGACGAAACGACGTCCCTCGACCACGCCCTCCAAGTACATGCCGATGGTGGTGGTCTCGGGATCGCCGGCGAGGTACTCCAGCAGATCGCTCTCATTCACGTCGCCCTTGTTCCCGATACAAGCAACCTTGGCCAGGCCGAAGGGTTTGAAATCGGATATCCATCGGCCCCAGCCCGACGAAATGACGCCTGACTGGCCGATGAGCGAAACGCCGCCCGGCATGATCGGCTCGAGGCCAACAATGGAGGTGGCCAGGCCTGAAGACGGATTGAGGGTGCTTATGCTGTTCGGCCCCATGAGCCTTATTCCTCCCTTGCGGACATGTTCGAGGAGGATTTTCTGTTCCTGCGCCCCTGACTCCCCGATGTCCGCATATCCTCCGGTGCAGAGGATGACGTTGGAGACACCCTTGGCGGTGCACTCTTCAAGAGCCTTGGGTACGCCGGGCTTAGGGATGACGATCATGGCCAGATCTACAGGTCCCGGTATATCACGCAATCCGGGATATGTCCGGAGGTCGAGGATCTTCCCTCCCGTTGGGTTGACAGGGTAGACTGTTCCCCTGAATCCGGCCTTGATGAGGTTGCGCAGGATGATGTTGCCCCCTTTCCCCGGACTCCGTGAAGCGCCGATAATGGCAATGGACCCGGGGTTGAAGAAGGGAGCCACCGTTGCAGGGTCTGCCGACCGGCGACTGGAGCCTGAAGGCCTGCCATTGAGCCGCACGAGGGAATCCACAGCCACGGCACCGTCCGGGTATGCAATGAAGGGGTTGATGTCGATCTCAAGGATGTCGGTACGCCGGGACATAAGCCGTGACAGGGCGGCAAGGGCGGCGGCCACGGCTGATAGATCGATGGATTCACGAGAGCGGTATCCACTGAGGAGGGCATAGCCCTTGAGTCGTCTGAGCAGGGAAAGGGCGCCCGTGTTGCTGAGCGGTGCAAGGTCGATGGCCGAGTCGCGGAAGACCTCGGTGAAGATTCCGCCGATGCCTGCGAGCACCACGGGTCCGAACACGGGATCGCGCCGTGCACCCAGGATGAGTTCGAGGCCTGGCCTTGCCATCTTCTGGACAAGGAACCCGCGGGGGACACGGGAGAACCGTTCGTCCATCTTCCTGACGGTCCGGGCGAGGGATTCGTCATCGGGTATGTCCAGTGCCACCCCACCCTGGTCGGTCTTGTGGAGGATAACCTCGGAGCATACCTTCAAGGCTACTGGATACCCGAGCCCCCGGGCTGCCTTCACAGCTTCCGACGCGTTCCGGACGATCATTCCATCGATAACAGGGATATCCCATTCCCTGAGCAGCGACGCACCCTCATACTCATTCAACGTAATGATGGATTTCATTTGCACTACACTCCTTTCTGCATTCACCTTTCATCGTCAGCGTGCGGTTGGCAGTGCGGCGGCTGTTTCCTTTCGGACGGGACTGAGTGATCGCTTTCGCTGGCGTTCCTTCTGCGCCGGAGTTTGTTGGCCCTCAGCAACAGCGAGAGGGCCAGCCAGATACTGAAGAATGCGAACGGGACGGCAAGCAGCTCCGGCCAGAGCACAGCCACTACCGCCAGGGCGAGGAGAATGGCGCCTGCGCTGAAGGTGATCTTGGCCTCTGCGGGACCCAGGGTGCGCTGAGAGCTGATGGCGGCCTCAACCACGTTGCCGAGCTTGATCATACCCATGCCTGCGCGGCTGATGCTTCCTTTTGCCTTTCTTCGCACACGATAGGGAGGCCTTGGCCGGGTCTGGGCCAGGCAGACCCTCTTCCTCTCGCTGAGCACCACCTCGGTGGAGCGGGAGAGGTCCTCCAGGTACACCCGTTCCATGCCCCGCGCGAAGGCCTCGTCTTCCACTGCCACATCGAGTTCGTAGTTGCCGATCCAGCTCGACAGGTTGAGGTTGGTTGAGCCGATCCTTGCCCATCGACCGTCCGCCACGGCGGTCTTGGCATGGAGCATGGGACCGTTCCACTCGAACACCCGTACGCCGGCCTCCAGGAGCGGCTGATACCCTGCCCTCGAGACTGCCCTGATGACCGGGATGTCCGTCGTCCCCGGGACCAGGAGCCTGACATCCACACCGTCCAGTGCCGCTGCCCGAAGGGCCTGAACATAGGTGGGAAGACCGACGAAGTACGCATCGGTGAGCCAGAGCGATGTGCGGGCCACGGCGGCAATGAGCTGATCCAGTCGGTACAGCCCTGCCGTGTACGGTGCCGTGGCGATCACCTGCATGGTTACATCCCCGGCGGGATGGAGGGAACTCCTGGGTGGAATCTCGTCCTCAGGCAGGGGAGTTCCCAGTGTCGCCCACACCTCGGCAAAGGCTTGCTCGATGTCTGCCACGGCGGGTCCGGTGACCATGACCCCGGTATCGCGCCACGGCTCGATGGCTCGCTCAGGAAAACCCGCCCACATGCGGCCGACGCACAACCCGGTGACAAAGCCGAGGCTCCCGTCCACGGCGAGCATCTTCCGATGGTCGCGTATGAACAGGCCCAGAGGCTGGTCGATGCGGGGAGGGTTGAAGCACCGTACGTCTACGCCCGCCTCTTCGAGTTCCCGCCAGAACCGCCGTGATGCCTTGCCGAAGGAACCGAACCAGTCGTAGATGAGCCTGACCTTTACTCCCTCGGCGGCCTTGGCGATCATAAGATCGGCGAACTGTCGGCCGACGTCGTCTTCCGTGATGAAGTAGTTCTCGAAATGGATGTGCTCCGTGGCGGAGCGCATGGCTTCGAGCCATGCCGGATAGTTCTGTGCGGCATCCCTGAGGAGGGCGATGCCGTTTCCCGGGATGAGCGGAGCGCCTGCAGCCCTGGAGAAGGCCTGTTCTGCGAGCTGGCGGACCGATGGGCTTACCTCGGGGAAGATGCGCCGGGGAAAATGTATGCTCATGTATGAGTTTTTATCAGGGCATGGCTTCTACGTCCATCTCTTTACACTACACAGGAAGGAGGACGAGAGCGCACACCCTGATGTATGGCAGGGGGGTGTATATGCCTGTTCATTTTGTATACAGACCTGTATAGAAAGTATACACCGGCGGATACAGCTCCAAGTGAGATGATCAGAAAACATCATAAAATCAATATGATGAAATGTGGCACCTTCTTTGCCTTATCACTGAACAGGGCATTATGGACCGTTGGGTGAGCATTCATCACGGTGAGATCTGAAGAGTTCCATCAAGGAGGAATAACCATGCTGCAGAATCTCGGCAATGACATCGGCTACAATCAATCATATACAGGAGATTCGATGATGGACTCAACACCCTGCATCCTGCTGGCTGAGCAGGATGACAGCCTGCGGATGATCTTGAGGTCGACTCTCAATAAGTACGGTTATTCGGTGGTCGAATGCACCAACGGGATAGACATGCTGAACCGGTTCGGTGCACTTTCGTTTCCGCGAAAACCCGAGAACATCGACCTGATCATCTCCGAAATGCGCATGCCCGGGGTGAGCGGAATCGAGCTCCTCGAAGGGGTTGGGCTCCAGGAAGGGTTTCCCCCGTTCATCATGATCTCGACATACCGGGACAGGCCGCTCCACCGTCGCGCCAGGAAGTTCGGGGCCGTATCCGTGCTCACCAAGCCAATAGATATCGACGAACTGCTCGCCAAGGTCATCGAGACAGTCCCGCCGGTAGGACACAGGAAAGAGGTCTGACCATGCTACCCGCTGGCATACAGCCAGAAACATATAAACCCGGAGGTTCAGAAATGACGAAGGCTATCTGTTGCGAGAGAAAGCAGCCCGGAGCACAACACATCTTCATTGCCGCCTGGCTCATGTTGTGTCTGATTATCATGAGTATCCCCGGAACGATCCATGCCCAGGAAAAGGCACTGGAAGGCCTCAAGGAGACAGGCAAGGCTTTTGCTTCGGTGGCAAGGCAGGCCTCACCTGCGGTGGTGTTCATCAAGGTCGAGAAGACGGTGACCGGCTCACCGTATACGCCGTTCAATGACGACTTCTTCAGGCGGTTCTTCGGAGAACCCATGCCCGGTCAGCCCCAGAATCCCCATCAGCAGAAGCGCATGGTCCAGGGGCAGGGGTCAGGGTTCATCATCACCCCGGATGGGTACATCCTTACGAACAACCATGTGGTGGGTGATGCGGACAAGGTCCTGGTAAAACTCCTGGACGGCCGTGAGTTCACGGCGAAGACCATCGGAACCGACCCACCCACGGATGTTGCGGTTATCAAGATCGATGCGAAGAACCTGCCCGTGCTCCCCCTGGGTGATTCCAGTAAGGTGGAGGTGGGGGAGTGGGTCCTCGCCCTGGGGAATCCCTTTGGTCTGTCGCACACCCTGACCGCCGGGATTGTCAGCGCAACGGGGAGGAACCATGTGGGCATCTCCGATTACGAGGATTTCATCCAGACCGACGCCGCCATTAATCCCGGTAATTCCGGAGGCCCCCTCATCAATCTCGAAGGCAAGGTGATCGGCATCAATACGGCCATCTACAGCCAGAGCGGCGGCTATATGGGCATCGGCTTCGCCATACCGGTCAATATGGCAAAAGACATCTATGACCAACTGGTCAAGCAGGGGAATGTCACCCGGGGATATCTCGGCGTCATGATCCAGGAACTGACCCCGGAGATCGCCAAGTCCTTCGGCCTGAAAGAGGCAAGTGGCGTGCTCGTATCGGATATCATGCCTGGCACGCCGGCCGAGAAAGCGGGACTGAAGCAGGGCGACATTATCATCAGGTTCAACGGGGAGCAGGTGGACACGGTGGCCCCTTTCCGGAACAGGGTGGCCCTCATGGCGCCGGGTACCAAGGCCGACCTCACCGTGATCCGTGACGGCAGGCAGCGGAACTTGACCGTAAAGATAGAGAAGATGCCGGCATCACAGCAGGTTGCGGCGGCGGCATCCGGTCCCCACGCCCTGGATACCCTGGGCCTGAGCGTCGTGACTCTCACGAAGGACATGGCGGAAAAGTACGGCTACAAGGGTGAAAAGGGCCTCCTGGTCACAGATGTAGATCCCGCGTCCGCGGCAGCTCGCGCCGGCATCAAGCCGGGCATGCTGATACAGGAGGTGAACCGCAAACGGGTGGATGACATCGGCGAGTTCAAAAAGGCCGTTGCCGGAAAAGAGTCGATGCTGCTCCTCGTCAAGGACAGGAGCGGGTCCCGCTATATAACACTCCAGAGCGAGTAGATCAGCTCAAGAACATACCTCTAAAACTCTTATCCTTTCTGGTGTCCCCAGCCAAGACCGGTGTATATGCCGGTCTTGGCTGGACAAGGTTACTTGAACCGGATGGCCATGCCGTGCTCGGCCTTCCTGGTTACCCGGCCCCTGACGCGCATGAATGGACCAAGGTTCCTCCCGGAGAGATTAAAGGAGAGCTCCTGCCCGACATCGAAAGGGTCATCCGTCTCGACATACATTCCATTTCTGCTGATATTAATGAGGTGGGCATTCCTCATGTCCTTTCCGTCTTGATTGCACGTGACGGTCCTGTCCACATGGAGTCTCCGGTCCCTCCTCCTGTCGTCGATAAAGTACGGGAGACGCCTCTTTTCCCTCTTCAAGGATGCGGGCAGCATGTTCTGAACTATGCGGGACAGGACGATCCCTGCCCACGCACCGGTTTGAAGGGTCGTGTCGAGAAGCCTGAGCATCTTCTCGGATCTGGCTTCCCTTGCGTTTTCCATGGCTCTTCTCCTTTGATGAACGGTGACAGATGTCGTCGCTCTGATGAATGTAACAACCTGTCATACCCTCCCTGGTCCTGTTAGATAGGCCAAGGAAGGCCGTCCTGATACCAATGCATCACTCCATGTAATCATGAGGGAATGCACGAAAAAAGGTGATGCCTTATGAAAATAACCCTCAACCGGAAAGAGTCAAGGGGCGGAAGAGAGGCGGTTCTCCCCCCTCACATGACCCATAGGGTAGAGAAACAGCTTCGGCAAAGGCCGTCTCTGCCGGACGCAAAGGGGAAGCTCAGTCCCCCTGCGGCCTCCGGTACGCTGCCGCCACCTTGTCAAGCTGCTCGGCGATGGAGAGCAGCTCCATGTCACGCCAGCGCCTGCCCACGATCTGTACCCCGATAGGCATGCCGTCTTTCGTGTACCCGATGGGGATCACCACCACCGGATTGCCCGTGAGGTTGAAGATGCTGGTGTAGGACATGTTGGCCACCAGGTAGTTGACGGGTTTGCCGTCCACCATGACCTGTGTCTTGTAGGCCGGATACGGCCCGAAATACCGCCAGGGAGCTATGTGTTCATAAGCCGCGGTACAGCTCACCGGGCAGAGCAGCACATCCCTGTCCGAGAGATAGGCATCCATGGCGGAGACGAAGAAGTCCCTTTCGGTCAGGACCTTCAGGTATTTCTCGTAGCTGAATGGGTAGACCATGGTGAGCATGGGCACATCCTTGCGGAACGATCCCCCGAAGACATAGCTGATGAACCTGAAGAATGAGGGTTGGTATACCCCGAGCTCCATGTCCATGAGCTTGCCGTATGTGGTCCAAGCCTCCTTGAAGCCGATGGTGTCGTGTCCCTCCGCCTTCATGCCGTAGAGGTCCTGCGCCTCGGGGCTGACGGCCTTCATGTGGCTGACGAAGAGGGCTTCGTTCATCCTCTCCATCCGGCAGCCTTGGGCGGCGAGTTTATCTGTAAAGGCCCTGAGTGCCTGCATGGTTTCGGCCGTGACCGGCACACCACCGAAGCCGTCCGTCCATGCCATGCGCAGGTCCTTGATATTCCTGGCCGGCGGCTGCTGCAGGTCGACCCAGGGCACATCCGGGTCTTTGGTATCCGGCCCTGCGATCACGGTCAGCCCAAGCCTCAGGTCTTCGACGGATCGCGCCATGGGGCCGCAGCAGGCCATGTGGCGCACGGCTCGGAATTCGGCACCCTGTATACCCGGGGATATGCCCTGGGTTGAAACGAAGTTCTCGGTGGGCTTGATGCCGTAGATACCGCAGAAGTGGGAAGGGATACGGATAGACCCCCCTATGTCGTTGCCCATCCCCAGTGCGGTCATACCTGCAGCCACTGCTGCCGCTTCGCCGCCGGAAGAACCGCCCGGAGTCCTCTTCAGATCCCAGGGGTTGTTCGTGATGCCGAAGACAGGGCTGTTGGTCTGGGTGTCCATGGCCATGGGGGGCAGGTTGGTCTTTCCCAGAATGACCGCCCCTGCCTTCCGAATGCGCTCTACAACGGTGGCGTCGAACCCGGGCACGTATCCCGCCAGCTCAGGCACACTGTTGGTCGTCTTGAGCCCCTTCGTGGCGAAGTTGTCCTTGATGGTCACCGGGACACCGTGGAGCGGACCCCAGAGGTCCCCCCGCTTCAATGCCGCGTCCGCTTCGCGGGCACGCCTGCGGGCGCCCTCGGCGTCCAGGGTGACGATGGCATTGAGCCGGGGATTGACCTTGCCGATCTGCTCCAGGTATGCCTCCACAACCTCACTGGAAGTTATTTTCCCTTCCCGTATCAGTCCTGCTATGGTGTGGGCCGGGAGGAACACGAGATCACGGCGGTCGAGGACCTTCCCGGCAGGCTCGTCGGCATGGGCCGTCAGGGGTGTCCCGGTGATCAGGAAGAGTGCGAGGATAAGAATTGAATGGAACACGTTTCTCGTAAAGCGGTGATGAAGATCTGAATACATGACCCCTCCTCAATAATAGTGATGAACTTCAAAAAAATCAGGGCGATTCATCGCCACCGGGGGATGGTTGCTCGCGTGGACTTTCCTCTGGTTGTGCTCCCGGTTCTTGTTCAGGTTGTTCTTCAGGTGCCGGCTGTCCGGATCCCTCGACGGACTCGGCCTGTCGGTCGGGCTTCGAGCCATCCTGCACAGCATCGATCCCGCCAGTGGTTGCTTCCGTGGTCTGGACCTCGTTTTCAGGTTCCGGGACAGGTTCGTCAGGGGTTGTCATGACCTCTTCGAACTCGGGGATCACGATGCCCCGGGCCACCATGATCCGGTAGATCCGTTTCGATCGGTAAGCGACGTACCTCGATTTCCCCAGGGGGTTGAACCGGATCGGGTTGGGCAGGACCGTTGCAAGGCGGGAGGCTTCCTCGGGGCCGAGAGAGGATGCATGCTTGCCATAATAGTGCTGTGCCGCGGCCTCGATGCCGAAGATCCCGGCCCCCCATTCTGCGTAGTTGAGGTAGAGTTCCACGATGCGTCTTTTCGTGAGGGCCTTCTCCATACGCCAGGTGAGGATGGCCTCCCTGATCTTGCGGAGAGGATTCTTTGATGGTGAAAGGTACAGGTTCTTGGCCAGCTGCTGGCTTATGGTGGAGCCGCCCGCCTTGAACTCTTTCTCCTTGAGATCCTTCTGGAAGGCCTGCTCCATGGCCTCGAAGTCGAATCCCTCGTGCTGCCAGAACTTGTCGTCTTCAGCGATGATGACGGCCTTGATGAGGAAGGGGGATATGCGCTTCAGTGGCACCCACCGGTAGTCGATCTTCCTGTGCATCCCTTCCCTGGCCCACTGTCTCTCCCGGTATTCCATGAATGCACTTTTTGCGGGATGGTCGGTTTTCAGTGAAGAAACATCCGGGTAGATGAAATACACCAGAACGCTGGCCGTTGCCATGATCATGGCGGCGAGAATGGTGAGAAGCAGCTTCTTGATCATGGGTGGGCGGTCACATCCTCTCAGAACACGACGGCGGCCAGATAGCCGACCACCGAGGAATTGTCCCCGGTAACGTGGCCTGAGTGTGCGTAGCGCAGGACCTGGGCCGAGGTGCGTCCGATATGCCCGCAGTAGAGGAGTGCCGCCATGATGGGCCCGCCCCCGCAGGCCTCGCTGTATGAATTCTCGAGATCGGCGCTCAGGCCTGGCACATCGAAGGCCTCAATATGCCCCGCAACGTTCTTGTCCATCTTCTCCGCCAGTGCTGACGAGTGAAAATGGGAGAGATCGGAGCTTGCCACGATGAGGGTGTTGTCCGGGTCCTTTATATGGAGGTGGAGAGCCTCTGCCAGGTTTTCACACAATGGGAGGTCCTGCCTGCCCATGATGAGCGGGCAGAGCCTGAAAGGCTTGAGCACGTTCTGCAGAAAGGGCAGCTGGATCTCCAGGGCGTGTTCGGAGCCGTGGGGCCTGGTGTCGTCCTGGATATCGGCCGACTCGAGGAGTCCGGCGCAGAGCTCCTCGTCCACCTCGATGGTGCCCAGTGGTGTCTCGTAGGAACCCTTCGGCCATACCGAAACAAAGGGGAAGTAGGCCCTGTGCGATGGGCTGATGACCACCACCGTGGAGTAGTCATGTCCTGAGATCGCCTTGTATGCATAGGCGGCCACCGGGCCGGAGTACATGTATCCTGCATGGGGCGTGATGATGGCAGCGGGTTTTGCCGGTATTTCCGGGATGGATGCGTCCTTCAGGTATCGATTGATGTCTCTCTTCAGAATGTCTGGTTTGCCCGGGTACCAGCTTCCCGCAATGACCGGTCTTCGGACCTGACCTGCCATGGTGTGCCTCCTTTACAGGACGTCACCTGTGCGTATTACGTCTATCCTGAAGAATTAAGGAAAGAGCGGTACGTAGTCAAGACCGCATGCCTCGTCCAGCCCGAACATGAGGTTCATGCACTGGACGGCCTGGCCTGACGCGCCCTTGGTGAGGTTGTCGATGACGCTGATCAGGGTCGCCCTGCGGGAGGTCCTGTTTTTCGCGACGGACATGAGACACCGGTTGGTGCCGCGGACGTCCTTGGTGGCGGGAAGACCGTCGACGACCCGGACGAAGGGTGAGCCGTCATAGGAACTCTTCAGGCATTCCCTGAGATCGTCTTCGCCCGCCGAGGTGGTCACATAGATGGTGGACAGCATGCCCCTGCTGATGGGGATGAGGTGCGGGGTGAACTCAATGGTTACACTCGTGCCGGCAGCTGCGCTCAGTTCCTGCTCGATCTCCGGAATATGGCGGTGGGAGCGGCCGACCTTGTAGGCGGAGAACGACTCTCCTGTCTCGCAGATATGGGTCTTCAGGCTCAGTCCCCTGCCCGCGCCGGAGACGCCGCTCTTGCTGTCCACGATGATGTCGTGCTTCTCGATGAGTCCAGCCTTCAGGAGCGGTACGAGGGGAAGCAGGGTGCTGGTGGGGTAACAGCCGGGGTTGGCCACAAGGCGGGCTTTCCTGATCTTGTCGCGGTACACCTCGCACAGGCCATAGACAGCTTCCGGAAGCAGCTCGGGGGTTGTATGCTCCTGGTACCACTCCCGGTACACGGCAAGATCTCGTATCCTGAAGTCGGCGCTGAGGTCCACCACCTTCACCTTGTCAATCACAGGGGCGATGAATCCCATGCTGGCGCCGTGGGGGAGGCAGCTGAACACGATATCACAGCGCTTGCCAATGGCCGCTGCATCGAAATCCTCCAGGATGATCTCCGTAGAACCTTTCAGGAAGTCCAGGACATCGGCAATGGACCTGCCGTTATACTGGCGGGAGGAGCAGTAGGTGATCCTGGCCTCAGGGTGCTGGTGCAGGAGCCGTATCAGCTCCGCACCGGTATACCCCGTGGCTCCCAGGATACCTACGGAGATGGTCAATGAAGGACTACCTCTTGGAGAACTGAGGACGCTTGCGGGCCTTGTGGAGACCGTACTTCTTGCGCTCCACCATCCGGGGGTCCCTGGTGAGGAATCCGGCGGCCTTCAGCTTGGACCTGAATTTGTCGATGTCGAAGGATGCCAGCGCACGCGATATGCCGTGGCGCAGTGCCCCCGCCTGCCCGGCGATGCCGCCGCCGCTCACAGTGGCATAGATGTCGAACTGACCGGCCGTGTCCGTGATCTCGAACGGCTTCTTCGCTGACAGCTCAAGGGTCGTGCGGCCGAAGTACTCGTCGATGGGCCTTCCGTTGATGGTCATTTCACCCTTGCCCGGCGAGAGCCAGACCCTGGCGGTGGCGTTCTTCCGACGTCCGGTGGCGTAAATCTTCTCTGCCATTCTCATTCCCTCTTACAAAGTGATAGCCTGAGGCTTCTGTGCCTCATGCGGATGGTTCTCGCCTGCGTAGACCTTGAGCTTCTTGAACATTGCCCTGCCGAGGTTGTTCTTTGGGAGCATGCCCTTGACTGCGCGCTTGATCACCTCTTCGGGCTTCTTCTTGAGGACCTCGCGGACAGTAGCGCTCTTGATGCCGCCCATGTATCCGCTGTGGCGGTAGTAGGTCTTCTGCTCGACCTTGTTGCCGGTGAGCAGTACCTTGTCGGCATTGATGACAACGACGAAATCACCCACGTCGGTGTGCGGTGTGAATTCCGGTTTGGTCTTGCCCCTCAGGATGGAGGCAGCCTTGACGGCGAGTTTGCCGAGAACCATATCCTTGGCGTCGATCAGCACCCACTGCCTGTCTATCTCGCCCTTCTTCGCTTGAAATGTACCCATTGCGCACTACTCCTTAGCTCGTCAAATAGGGCACGGATATAACTGAAGACTCTTCGTATGTCAAGTACCGATCGGTCAGTGTAATGTCCGGGACTAATACATGAACTTTTCTGCTGCATAAAACAGGAGCATGCCGACGACGACGGTCCCGCCCAGGGACCGGGACCACCAGGCATAGGCCAGGGTCGGCAGAGATACGAGAAACTCGGGCCGGATCAGGGAGAGGTTGCCTGCCTGGTCGAGGAGTATCGACGGGACCACCAGGGCGCTCAGGATGCTCGCAGGTACGAACCTGAGCCACCGAACGAACAGGGGCGGGATCTCCCTGCCCGAAAGCCAGATGAGGGGCAGCCACCTGGGGGTGAAGGTCACCAGGCACATGCCCAGGATACACAGCAGATAGAGCTCAGGCGTCATGGGCTTTCACCTTTCCTGCAAGGAAGGAGGGGAACCGGTCCTGGATGATGACCCCGAGGGTGGCAGCGACGACCGTTGCGATGATCACGTACCAGTTGCCCGGCAGGACCTGGGCGATGATGACGGCAAGCACACCGGAGACTAATGCGATGAACCCGATAAGAGAGCTGATGATCTGGAGGACCAGCAGCGCAAGGAACATGGCGGTGAGGGCATAATTGATGCCGAAGGCGCCCTGGGGGATAATATGGCCCAGCATGCCGCCTGCCACCGAGCTGGCGATCCATGCAAGATGGGATGTGTAGTTCACGACCAGGGCCTTCCTTTCATCCCAGTCGCCACGTGCGAAACGCGTCAGGTTCACGGCAAAGGTCTCGTCCGTGATCTCGGCGGCCAGCAGGCTCAGCCGCCCCCTGGACACGCCCTTGAGGTGAAGCGCCAGGGTGGAGCTCATGAGCAGGTGCCTGAGATTGACGAAGAAGGTGGTAACGATGATGGGCAGAATCCCGGAACCGGAACCTATCATGGATACTGCGATGAACTGAGAGCTCCCGGCAAAGACGATGATCGACATCAGTGCTATCTGCAGGATGCTCAGCCCTGCCTGCCCGGCCAAGACCCCGAAGGGTACGCCGACGGCCGCATAACCGATCCAGATGGGTACGGCAGCGCTCAGGCCCTGGAAATGAGAGTTCCCGGTCTGCAGTGACATGCTATTGATTCTGGCAGAAAAACTGTTATGGCGCCAGTGCTTGTTACGGATCTGCTTGACAATTGAAGCTATTTTCAGTTCATAACAGGATATGGGAATCGATGCGGTCGTCGTGGCGGGTGACGGAAGGGCAGCCCGCCGGGTATTCAAGAAGAACAAGGCCCTGCTCGATGTGGGCGGCAGGCCGATGATCAGGCACATCGTGGAAACCCTCAAGGCCTGCGATTCCATCGAAAACATCGTTGTCGTGGGGCCCAAGGATGCCTTCGAGGAGGTCATCGGCGATACCGGGGTCCACATCGTGCCCCAGAAGAGGAGCCTGGCCGAAAACGGCTGGGAGGGCTTCCTCCAGTCGCTGCCCGAATATCGGGAAAGGCCGGACATAACCGGAGCCCTCATCGAGAGGCACTATGGGAAACATATCCTCTTTCTCTCGGGAGACATCCCCCTGATCTGCACGGAGGAACTCGAGGAGTTCATATCGCGCTGTGACATGGATCGTTATGATTACATCGCAGGCATTACCTCCGAGGATATTCTGAAGCTCTTCGGTCCCCGGAAGGGAAGACCCGGCATCAAGATGGCCACGTTTCACACCCGCGACGGCAACTTCAGGCAGAACAACCTCCACATGGCCAAGCCCTTTGTCCTGCTGAACAGCATCGACCTGGTGCTGAAGGTTTACGAGTGCCGTTACCAGAAGGAGATCATCAATATCGTCCGGGCCATCCTCGAGATCGTCAAACTCGGGCCGGGCAAGATCGGGAAGACCCTGACGCTCTATCTCCTCCTGCAGATCTCCGCAGGACTGACGGCCATGGGGCTCGAAGGGCTGGCAAGAATCGTAAGTTACCCCGTTTCCCGGCACAAGCTGGAGCAGCTCATTTCCGCGATCCTGTCCGTCCGGTTCAAGCTCGTGGAGACAACCATCGGCGGCGCTGCCCTGGATGTCGACAACGAGAAGGACTTCATGGTGCTTTCCGTGATGTACCGTGACTGGCTGAACCAGATCGGCCAGAGGATTCACCATTTGGCATAGTGGTCCTCGGCAAACCCCGGGCAGCCAGTCACCTGGAGCGTCTCCCCGCCGTCCGTCCGGAGGGTTCCTGCAAATGTCCCCACGAGCTGGGTGAAGCGGGAGGCGATGAAGCCTGCGTTGATCTTCTCCCCCCTCGACCGTTCGGGCATGAAGGTGAGGTCGACCTTCCCGTCGTAGGAGACCACGCGCCAGGGGTTGATGAGGTCGCCCTTGTCGAAGATGAAATTGACCGTGTCCACCTTCGTCATGATGCCGTCGAGCCAGAAGGCGTTCTCCGTGAAGCTCGTCTCGTTCACCCCGCAGGACAGGTTCATCCCCAGGGACCTGCCGTCGGGCAGCGTCGAGGCGGTGGCGGCCCAGTTCCAGCAGGTCTTCCTGCGCATGTAGCCGCAGGTCCAGTCGATGAGGGCCATGGAGGAGGGCGAGGAGATGTCGAAGGTGCGCCCTTTCAGCGTCACCGATCCTGAGACGGTGACCGGGCTCGTCTTCTGGGTATAGACCCATCCCGTGTATCCCGCCCTGGTGCATATGCGCAGCGGCCTGGCCCCCGCCAGACCGAGCCCGAGGGAGACCTCCATTCCTTTGGCAGCGGCCTTTACGGTCTTTCCGGTCATCTCGATGGTCAGTTTCCGTGAGGCATACCTGCTCAGCGCATTGTCCGGGCAGGTCGCTATGGATACCTCTGCGGTCGGCAGGGAGAGATCCCCTGCCTCCACGACCTCCTTGGTCTGCCGGTCATAGATATACAGGAATCCGTTGGCCAGGTACTTCAGGTCTACCACCGCCATGCCGATGATGACCTCTGGCCCCATGACACCGAAAAAATGGAACTGGTTGGCCATGGCGCGCTTCCTGAGTAGAGACACCTTTTTTCCCATGGCTGTCCGCAGATCGTAATCCAGATAATTGACTTCACCGACAGGCTCGTTATAGATGCCCCAGCTGATCAGGCCGTTCTTGCCCACAAGCTTTTCCACGCCAACCCTCCTCTTCCTTGATTACAGAGTATTTTATAGAATAACTGACCAGGCTGTTCAGATCAATAACGGATATGCGATCCTGAGGTTGCCGTACGGGTGAATTGATGCAGCGGAGCGGGATATGGTGCTTTATTTGTCGAGGTAATCCTCAAAGCCGGGGGTATCGGACTCCATGCCCGGTTTTCCCGGCGAGCCTTTTCCTGCTGATGAGGTCTTCGGTTTGTCTTCCAGGTAATCCTCGAAGCCCGGGAGCTGCTCGGGGGATATCGTACTGGAGCCCTGTGCCCTGCCGGCGGGCTTGGGGTTGTCTTCGATGAAGTCCTCGAACCCCGCTTCCTCGTTGTGAGGGCTCTGTCGGGCTCCTGCTCCGGCAGGCTGCTTTGAGGCCTGCTTGAGGTCGAGCATCTTTTCGTGCTGAGTGTAGGCGGTCTCCACCACATCCGATATCTCCAGCATCTTCTTGACCACGTTTCGTATGGAGAGCGCCTCTCCCTTTATCTCGTTGAGCGCCTTCTTGACATTGGGGTTGACCTGCATTTCCCCCACGAGCATGTCGAGCTTCAGCAGGATGGTGGTGAGCGGGGAATTGATCTCGTGATTCGCCGCGATGGCGGTCTTGGTCACCGCCGCGAGCCTCTGGGATTTCATGTGCTTGGTGATGAGCATGGCCCTCTGGATGGCCTGGGAGCTGACCTCGGAGATGGTGCGCAACAGCAGGCCTTTCTGGCTGATTTCATCCGGGCCGATGTTCTCCTTCAGCAGTACCTCGAGGGCCCCGATGGTCTTGCCGTCCACCTTCAGGGCGGCAAAGACGATGCCCGTGGCCCTGGGGAAGACCCCGTTCGTCCGGTCCAGAAGCTCCTTGGTGGCGTTCGTCATGCCGGACTTAGTCTGGGGCGACTCGCCGAGCATGAAGGCCTCGATGACCATGATGCGCATGTTGTTCAGGCGAATCAGGCACCTGGCTTTTCTGGCGTCGAGGATGGTCAGGGCGTGTGATACTATGGTGTTCGTGATCTCGGAGAGCTTCATGGAGGACTGGAGACTGCTGCTCATCTGGTTGAGGCTCGAGAGCTCGAGGGTCCGGCGCTCCAGGGCCATCTTCTTCTGCTCCAGATCCAGACTCAGCTTTCCCAGCTGTGCATTGGCCGACTGCAGGACCTCGAAGTAGGTCTTCGGTTCCGCCCGGGGGATGCCCAGCTCGTCGCTGATGTTCGAGATGTTGTCCGTGAGCGAGATGGAGATGTCCTGGATGTCTTGACTGGAAATTCCCAGCTGATGGAGCAGGGTGGGATCGATGAAGCCGGTCTGTATGGGGTTCACGCCGATGCCCAGATGGTTGGCCACCATGTCCGCCACATGGATGATAGAGCACAGCCTCTTGGTCTGGATATCATCGGTGATGTCCACGAGGCTGTGGTGAAATCCCACGGCCTTGCCGAGGTGGGCCGGCAGGTTCCAGCGCTCCATGAGGTACTTGCCGATGGAGGCATGGTCGATGCCCACGAGCTCCTGCTCGATGTCGATGATGTCCCTGCCGGCACCGTTCATGGCTTCCAGCACCTCGTTGTACTCACCGTGCCTGCAGATGAGCTGGTCGGCGATGACCTTGCCGAGGTCATGGAGAAGCCCCGCCACGAAGGCGTCTTCGGCGGAAGCCGGAAGGATCTTGGCCGCTATGGATTTGGCGCATACCGCGCAGGCGATGCTGTGCTGCCAGAAGGTATAGAAATCCAGCGCACGACGGTCTTTCTGGTTGAACAGGTTGATGACGCTGATGCTGAGCACGATGCTCTTGAGGACGTTGAACCCGAGCAGCACCACGGCGCCCCGTATGGTGGAGATCTCCTTGATCCTCCGGTAGAAGGGCGAATTGGCAACCTTGAGCACCTTCAGCGCCAGCGCCTGATCCTTTTCCACCAACTCGGCGATCTGTTTGGCGTTTACGTTGGCCTCCAGGGTCTTCTCCATGATTGCAGTCGCAATGGACGGCAATGTGGGCAGCTCGCCGATGTTATTCAGGAGGGATTCAATCTGCTCTGCAGACAACTTTACCATCCCTCATCTTATCGTTCGAATACCTTCCAATCTTGAGTCCAAACACCTTCTATGGTACTCATTTTCAATGACCCCTCATCGTGAGCAGACGCGCAGGATTTTTGTCGGAACATGCCCCGTCGGCGGGGGCTCGCGGATCAGCATCCAGTCCATGACCAACACCGTCACCACCGATGTCGAGGCCACGCTGGATCAGATACACGCCCTCGTGAAGGCGGGTTGCGACATCGTCCGTGTGAGTGTTCCGGACGATGAATCGGTGAAGGCCTTCGGGCGGATAAAGGAACGGTGCCTCATCCCGGTCATCGCCGACATCCACTTCGACCACCGGCTGGCCATAGGAGCGATTGAACAGGGAGCCGACGCCATCCGCATCAATCCCGGCAACATCGGCGGAAAGGAGAAACTCATGGACGTCGCACGGGCCGCCATGGACCGTGGTGTCCCCATGCGGGTGGGGGTCAACCTGGGCTCTGTGAAGCGGTCGCTCCTTTCCCGGTATGGTGACGACCACGTGGGGGCCATCGTGGAGAGTGGCAGGCAGTATGTTGAAATGCTTGAGGATATGGGGGTCGATGCCCTGAAGGTATCACTCAAGTCCTCCGACGTCCTGGAGACCATCGATGCCTACCGCCGTTTCTCGAAGGTTTCGGCATGGCCCCTGCACCTGGGCGTGACCGAGGCGGGGCCGCTCATCTCCGGGTTGATCCGTTCCTCCGTCGGCATCGGTGCGCTCCTGGAGGAGGGCATCGGGGATACCATCAGGGTCTCGCTGTCGGCCGACCCTGTCCAGGAGGTGTTCGCCGGCAGGATTCTGCTGGAGTGCCTCGGCCTGAGGGCCGAGGGGGTCCGGGTCATCGCGTGTCCCACCTGTGCCCGGGCATGCGCAGACGTGGCCTCCATCTCCACGGAGCTCGAGGACGCCCTGAAGGACGTCCGCAGGCATATGGTCGTTGCGGTCATGGGCTGCGTGGTGAACGGGCCCGGTGAGGCGAAGATTGCAGACCTCGGCGTGGCCTGCGATGCCAAGGGGGCGGTGCTCTTCGCCCATGGCAAGAAGGTCAGGCGTATTGCAAAGGACGAGATCATCACGACCATCGTGAACGAAATACACAAGGAGACACCATCATGAAGATGTCATCATTATTCCTCCATACCCTCAAGGAGGACCCCCGTGATGCGGAGGTGGTGAGCCACAGGCTCATGATCCGGGCCTGCATGCTCAAGAAGCTGGCCTCGGGCATCTATTCGTACCTGCCCTACGGGCTCAAGGCGATCCAGAAAGTGGAGCGCATCATCCGCGAGGAGATGAATGCGGCCGGGGCCCAGGAGTGCCTCATGCCGGGCGTCCAGCCGGCGGAGATATGGAAGGAGAGCGGCAGGTGGTCGATGTACGGTAAGGAGCTGCTCAGACTCTATGACCGTAAGGGCGCCGAGTTTGCTCTGGGTCCGACGCACGAGGAGGTCATCACCGACATCGTGCGGGATTTTGTACGATCGTACAAGGAACTGCCCCTGAACCTCTATCAGATCCAGACCAAGTTCAGGGACGAGATCAGGCCGCGGTTCGGTGTCATGAGGGCCCGGGAATTCATCATGAAGGATGCATATTCCTTCGACAAGGATGACCGGGGTGCGGAGAAGAGCTATGAGGCGATGTTCAAGGCCTATGAAAATATCTTCAGGCGGTGCGGCCTGAGGTTCAAGGCGGTGGAGGCGGATTCGGGTCCCATAGGCGGCAATTTCTCCCATGAATTCATGGTTCTGGCGGATACGGGCGAGGATCTCATCCTGAGCTGCTCGTCATGCGACTATGCCGCAAACCAGGAGCGGGCCGAGATCGCACTGCCGGCCGACATGTCCTTTCCCCATGCCCCCGAGGGGAAGCCAGAGGAGGTACACACGCCTGACATCAGGACCGTCGAGGAGGTGTGCGGCTTCCTGAAGATAGAGCCATCCCGGCTGATCAAGACCCTCATCTACATGACCGAGACGGGCCCCGTGGCCGCCCTGGTCAGGGGCGACCATGAGATCAGTGAGGCCAAGCTGAGGAGGGCCCTGGGATGCGAAAACGTGGAGCTCGCCGAGGAGGATGTCATCCAGCAGTGCACCGGTGCTCCGCGGGGATTTGCAGGTCCTGTGAGGCTGAAGGTGAAGAAGGTTGCCGACGGTGCCCTGGTGGGGGGAGGGGCGTACGTGACCGGGGGAAACCGGGAGGATTACCACGTCAGGGAGGTCTGGTTCTCCCGGGACATTCAAGTCGACCTCGTTGCGGACATACGGGCGGCCACCGGCGGGGAGAGCTGCCCCCGGTGCCGCAGCGGCAGTCTGGAGACGATCCGCGGCATCGAGGTGGGGCACATCTTCAAGCTCGGCATGAAGTACTCCAAGGCCATGAACGCCCTCTTCCTCGATGAAGACGGCACGCAGAAACCCCTGGTCATGGGGTGCTACGGCATCGGCGTGGGCAGGACCGTGGCTGCAGCCCTGGAGCAGAACCATGACGACAACGGCATCATCTTCCCAGCGGCCATCGCCCCCTTCCATGCGGTGGTCCTGCCCATCAACGTAAATGATTCCTCCGTCATGGAGGCATCCCTGAAGATCTACAACGGTCTGAGGGACCGGGGGATCGATATGCTCATCGACGACCGCGATGCCCGGCCCGGGGTAAAGTTCAAGGATGCCGACCTCATCGGGGTACCTGTCCGTATTACGGTGGGGGCAAAGGATCTCGCAGCGGGTGTCGTTGAGTTCAAGGAGAGGACGGACGGGAAGGTGGAGAAGATCTCGACCGAGAAGGCCATCGATCACTGCATGCGGTTGCTTGAGGCAAAGGGCGTAGTCATTGACCGTACGGATAAATGACATCCTCGACGAAGTATCGGCCTATGTCCCGGATACGGAGAGACGGCTGATCGAGAAGGCGTACGTCTTTTCCGCCCAGGTGCATCAGGGGCAGAAGCGCCTGAGCGGTGAACCTTACCTCAACCATCCCCTGGAGGTGGCCCATATCGTAGCCCAGATGCACCTCGATGTGACGGCCGTGGCCGCAGCGCTCCTGCACGACGCCATCGAGGACAGCCTGACGAAGCGGGAAGATATCCGGTCGGAATTCGGCGACGAGGTGGCCCAGGTGGTGGACGGGCTCACCAAGATCAGCAAGATGGACTTCCGTTCGGAGGAGGAGCAGCAGGCCGAGAATTTCCGCAAGATGATCCTCGCCATGAGCAAGGATCTGCGGGTGCTCCTCATCAAGCTGGTGGACCGCCTCCACAACATGCGCACCCTGGAATACCACAACCGCGGAGCGCAGCTCAGGATCGCCCGCGAGACCCTGGACATCTATGCACCTCTTGCGAACCGGTTGGGCATCCATTGGCTCCAGATAGAGCTGGAGGAGCTGAGTCTTAAATTCCTTGAGCCCGATGACTACCGGGTCCTCAAGGCGAAGCTCGACTCCATCGCACGGGAGAAGGACGAGTTTCTCAAGGATGTCATAGCCCAGATCCAGTCCAAGCTGACCGAGGCCGGGATCAAGGCCGAGCTCAAGAGCAGGATCAAGCATATCTACAGCGTGTACCAGAAGCTCAAGAGGCAGAACATCCCGCTGGAGAACATCTACGATGTCCTCGGCGTGCGGGTGATCGTGAATACCGTGGGCGAATGTTATGCGGCCTTGGGCATCATCCACAACATGTGGAAGCCCATCCAGCAGAGGATCAAGGACTTCATCGCCATGCCCAAGCCGAACAAGTACCAGTCCCTGCACACCACCGTGTTCGGCCCTATGGGGGAGCGCATCGAGATCCAGATCAGGACCTATGAGATGGATTTCATCGCCAATGAAGGCATAGCGGCCCACTGGCTCTACAAGGACTACTCGAAGCTCCAGGACCAGGGAAAATTCAAGGACCATGACGGTCAGGAGCTTTCCTGGCTCCGACGGCTCCTGGAATCACATAAGGAGCTCAAGAACCCTAGGGAATTCCTCCAGAGCGTCAAGCTCGATCTTTACCCGGAGGACGTCTTCGTCTTCACCCCCAGGGGGGAGGTGCTGCAGTTTCCCCTGGGGGCAACCCCGCTGGATTTCGCCTACAGCGTCCATACCCAGCTCGGTCATCAGTGCTCGGGAGCCAAGATCAACGGACAGATCGTGAAACTCAACTATGAGCTCAAGAGCGGTGACGTCATCGAGATCCTTCGTTCCCCGAAACAGCATCCCAGCAAGGACTGGCTGAGGATCGCCAGGACTTCCAGGGCCAGGAACAAGATCCAGACCTGGCTGAGGACCCAGGAGCGCGAGCAGAGCATTGCGCTGGGACGGGAGATGCTGGAGAAGAAGCTCAGGAGTCTGCATGTCGCCAAGGACGTGGATCTTGAGTCACTGGCGAAGGATTTTACCTTCAAGACCGCCGACGACATGTACGCGGCCATCGGCTTCGGGAGAACCTCGGTGAACCAGGTGGCGCACAAGATCCTGCCCGAGGAACAGAAAAAGGAGTTCAAGGAGGCCCTCCCGAAGAAGAAGCAGGTGGGCTCCAGTGTCGTGGTGAAGGGGGTCGATAATTTGCTGATCCGGTTTGCACGATGCTGCAGGCCGATCCCTGGCGACGACATCGTCGGGTTCATCACCCGCGGCAAGGGGATAACGGTCCATCGGTCCGGCTGCCCGTATGCAACGGAGATAGACTCCCAGCGGCTTATCCCTGTGGAATGGGATACGAGCGTCGGCGAGAACCATGAAATCGAGCTGACCGTCATCTGTGAGGATAAACCTGGTATGCTCGGGTCCATGACTGCAGTCATCGGGGCAAGGAACATAAACATCACCAAGCTCAATGCGTCCTCCATGCCCGATGGTAATTCCATGTGCGTGTTCCGTGTACTGGTCAGGGATCTCGCCGAGCTCGAAAAGCTTTCCACCGATCTCAGAAAGCTCAAAGGGGTGGAGCGCATCGAACGAAGGTAATCGGCTTGCCTGAGGCGCTTCGGGTCAATGGCGCCATGAAAGGAAAGCCGGCGTCAGAGAGAATTCCTTATCTTCTCAAGCATTTCCCGCTCGAGCACTCCCTTGGATATGCAAGGTTGCCACTTCTTGGTTGCATTGGTATCGTAGGCCTCGATATGGGCCGTGACCTTCACCTGGGTGTTCATGTCATTGACGGCCACAAGCCGCAAGGTCAAGGTATATCCCACCTGGGTGTAGAGTCCGAGCCGCACCTGAGGCCTTTCCGCGATCGTGTCGAGTTCATGGTGAGCCTTGGGCCCCACCGAATAGTTGGCGAACTTGGTGGTGATCTCCCCTTTTTCCCTGTCGAAGTCCTTCACCACGAGGGAGTTCTTCTCCAACACCTTGAAGGTCACTTCCCACACCTTGTCGAAACTGCCCAGAAAGAATGACGTGTCATCAACCATGGGTCCCTGGGGCTGGGGTGTGGCACATCCGGCAAGCATGAAAAGGGCTGCTGTGAAGACGGGGAATCTTCTCGTCATTGCTCTTCTCCGCATGAAAGATCATTCAATCCATACTGGGGGTTCCCTTAGCATGGATCAGGGAAAAGGTGAATATGGAAATCCTCCCGGAAACAGCGAGGTCGTATCAACTTTTAACTCGGATATCTCCCCCGCAGGGGAGGTCGCTGGACGGGAAGGGCGTGTTCTGCAGGATGCTCAGGCTGCGTGCTTGACGACTTTATTCGATTTGATGCACTGGGTGCAGACCTTGATCCTTTTCACGCCCTCGGCCGTATCAACACGCACCTTCTGGAGGTTCGGGAGCCAGGTTTTGTTGGTCTTGTTCTGGGCATGGGAGACATTGTGCCCGGTCTGCCGGCCTTTTCCGCAAATATCACACCGTCTTGACATGGTTACTCAACTCTCTTTCTGTTCTTCTCGAAACAATAATGAGTACGGTTGGTGCCGAAGCCGGGATTTGAACCCGGACGGGAGTTACCCACCACCCCCTCAAGATGGCGTGTCTGCCAATTCCACCACTTCGGCACTTTGACGGATGTTGTTCTTAGCAGCCCACGGTTACCCTGTCAATAAGGAAAATACCGGGAATTGAACCTTTCAAACCATGTTCCCGAGCCCCTTTGTGTCTTCGGACAGGGACGGTTTCCGATGGTTCTGCTTTGCCGGTGTTGAAAAGGAAACTCGAGTTGATTCTCCAAGGGATCGACTTATTATGAGTGGTTGGTAAGGATGTCCGACATTTCTTCTTGTTACACTTGACACGACGAGAAAGAATAGTTACTAGTATTAGTAATGATTACTAATAAAGGGGGATGAGCATGACCAAGAGATTTGAAGTATACAAATGTGAGGTGTGTGGAAATATCGTTGAGATGCTCCATGAAGGCAAGGGAGAGCTCGTGTGCTGCGGCCAGCCCATGAAGCTCTACAAGGAGAACACGGTAGATGCTGCAAAGGAAAAGCATGTCCCGGTCATCGAGAAGACCGCCAAGGGGTACAGGGTCAAGGTGGGAAGCGTTGCCCATCCCATGGAGGAGAAGCATTACATCGAGTGGATCGAGGTCATTGCCGACGGTGTTGCCTATCGGAAGTTCCTGAAGCCGGGAGAGGCACCCGAAGCAGAATTCTGTATCGACGCGGCGCAAATTACCGCCAGAGAGTACTGCAACCTTCATGGTCTCTGGAGGGCTTAGGGGGAATCCATGATCAGTAAGAAGATGGAAGCGGCCTTGAACAGACAGATCAATGCGGAACTCTATTCTGCATACCTGTACCTGTCCATGAATTCCTACTTCAACTCTATCAACCTGCCTGGATTCGCCAACTGGATGCGCATCCAGGCCCTTGAAGAGATGACGCATGCCGACAAGTTCTACAAGTATGTGACAGACCGGGGAGGGCGCGTGGTGCTTGACGCCATAGAAAGACCCCCCGCCGGCTGGAACTCTCCTCTGGGTGTCTTTGAACAGGTGTACAAGCACGAACAGAAGGTGACCTCGCTCATCCATGCCCTCGTGGACCTCGCCATAAAGGAGAAGGATCACGCGACCAACGCCATGCTCCAATGGTTCGTGAACGAACAGGTGGAGGAAGAGTCCAATGCGGACACTCTTGTCCAGCAGCTCAGGCTCATTGGGGATAACGGGTATGGAATACTGATGCTTGACCGTGAACTAGCACGGCGGGTTTTTACCCCTCCGGTCCAGTCCCAGGAATAAGCGACGGAACCAGGGGGAGAGGTAGATGCCCTCTTTTCCTGGTTCATTCTCTGTCAGACAATGAAGAATGCATCATGGAGGATATTTGTAAGCAATTGACATTGTTTGCAGGTTTATGGGAAACTGGTGATTGGAACGCAGGGTGGCTGCCGATCCTCAAGGATCCCTCCCTGAAGACAACACAAAAAAGGAGAATACTGTGCCCGGCATTTATAGACCAGTACGGATAAGCGAGAAGGTATACTGGGTAGGGGCTATAGACTGGACCATCCGGGATTTTCACGGGTATACGACCAAGCGGGGAAGCACGTACAACGCATACCTTGTCCTGGCGGACAAGGTGACCCTCATCGACACGGTTAAGGCCCCATTCAAGGAGGAGATGATGTCCCGGATCTCGTCCCTGATCGACCCTAAGGAAATCGATTACATTATCTCAGACCACTCCGAGATGGACCACTCCGGCTGTCTTTCTGAGGTTATAAAAGAGGTGCGGCCGGAAAAGGTATTCGCCTCGACCATGGGGGTGAAGGCGCTCAAAGAGCATTTCCATGTCGAAGACGAGATAACCCCGGTGAAAGACGGTGAACAGCTCAGTCTGGGAAACATGCACATCAGCTTTATGGAAACCAGGATGCTCCATTGGCCGGACAGCATGTTCAGCTATCTCCACGAGGAGAAGCTCCTGTTCTCTCAGGATGCCTTCGGTATGCACCTGGCGAGTGACGAGCGCTTCGCCGACGAGATCGAGCGGGACATCATCGAGTATGAGGCGGCGACCTACTATGCCAACATCCTGCTCCCTTACTCGCCGCTGATCCTGAAGCTTCTGGAAAAGGTTGAGGCTTCGGGACTGGACATACAGACCGTCGCCCCGGACCATGGGCCGGTCTGGAGGAAAGACCTCCCATGGATCCTCAGCCTGTACAAGATCTGGGCCGAACAGAAGCCGACGAACAAGGCCGTGGTAATGTTTCACACCATGTGGCACAGCACCGAGCGCATGGCCAGGGCCATCGAAGAGGGGCTGCTTGCAGGAGGCGCCCGGGTGAAGGTCATGTCCATGGAATCGTTCCACCGCAGCGACGTCGCTTTCGAAATCCTCACCGCAGGGGCACTGGTGGCGGGTTCCCCGACCCTGAACAACAACATGCTTCCCGCCATGGCGGATGTCCTCACCTACCTGAAGGGACTGCGACCGGTCAACCTCATCGGGGCAGCTTTCGGGTCCTATGGGTGGAGCGGTGAGTCGGCCAGGCAGATATACGATATCCTTGCCGAGATGAAGGTGGATCTTGTGGGGGAACCGCTCAAGGCAAAGTACGTGCCCGACAGTGATGCTCTTCAGAAGTGTTTCGAACTTGGCAAGGCCACAGGGGAGAAATTGAACGGGGCGGCCTGACATGGGGCGAAAGCCCTTCAGCATTGCAGAGAAAGAAAAGACCGTGGAGGAAAGGATGCAGAAATACGTATGTGGTGTATGCGGTTATGTGTACGATCCGGAAAAGGGTGATCCCGAAGGCAGCATCCCTGCAGGGACACCGTTCGAGAAACTGCCTGACGACTGGACATGCCCGGTCTGCGGTGCTGAAAAGAGCGAGTTTTCTCCGGAGTAACAAGGGGCCGTGATCCCGGTGACCCTTCCAGGAAAGCCGGGGCTGTTATCCCCGAAAGAATACCTACCTTGGGAAACAGGGTTGATTCTCCTGGCAGGGGTGCATGATGGGGCAAGAGTGCTTGCATACATCCGGAGTGTGAAGGTATGAGGTTCACAGCTCCTTCCAGAAAGAGATTCCTGGAGGCTGTCTACGAGACATACCACCGGCCGGAGTTCATCCACCCGGATCCTCTGGAATTTCTTTGCCGGTATGAGCATGCGGGGGATCGCGAGATTGTGGGCTTTCTGGCATCCTCCCTGGCCTATGGCAGGGTTGCCCAGATCCTGAAGAGTGTGGAGCGTGTCATCAAAGGCATGGGCAACTCACCCCGCTTCTTCCTCGCGAAGGCTTCGAGGGAAGATCTCATGATGGCGTTTCCCGGGTTCAAGCATCGTTTCACCACCGATGGTGAGCTTGTGGATGTTCTCTTTGCCATGGGGAGGGTCATTTCAATCTACGGCTCGCTGTATGAATGCTTTCTGCACGGGTATGATCCTGAAGAGACGGACATATCGGAAGCCATGGCGGCCTTTGTCGAAGAATTGAAAGCCCACATGAAAACAGGTGGAAACAGCCTTCTCCCCTGCCCGTCCAAACAGAGCGCCTGCAAGAGGCTCCACCTTTTTCTGCGGTGGATGGTTCGGGAGGATGCCGTGGACCCGGGGGGATGGAGCGCTGTATCCCCTGCTAAGCTCATTGTGCCGCTGGATGTCCACATGCACAGGATAGGCATTGCCCTCGGCATGACCTCGAGAAAACAGGCCGATCTCAGAACCGCCCGGGAGATTACCGGGGCGTTCAGGACAGTCGCTCCCGACGACCCGGTGAGATACGATTTTTCTCTGACCCGGATCGGTATCAGGAATGATGTCGATATCGGATCGATGATGCATTATAAAGGATCATTGAAGCGATCCAAGAATTCCATGAGAGGAGTTTGGTATGGATGATAAGCTCAAGGATGTTATCCATCAGGCATTCACCGGTGAAGCCAAGGCCCACCTGAGGCTCAAGGTCTTTGCGGAAAAGGCGAACCAGGAAGGGTATCCTCAGCTGGCCAAGCTGTTCCGCGTCATCGCCTTCTCGGAAGAGCTTCATGGGAAGAGGGCTCTGCGGCTCCTCAAGGAGATAAGGAGCACGGAAGAGAATCTTGCCGAAAGCTTCGAATCCGAGACCAAGGTTGCGGGCGTTGCCTACGACTCGTTCATCAAACTCGCCGAGGAACAGGGCGACCGTGCCGCTTCGCTCTATTTCAGCCAGTCCAGGGATGTGGAAGAAATCCACGCCAAGCTCTACAAGGAGGCCATGGACCATGTGCTGGAGGAGCGGATGACCTCCTATTATGTGTGCGATGTCTGCGGGTATGTTTCCGACGGCGTCCTGCCAGAGGAGTGCCCTGTCTGCGGGGCCAAGAAGGACCGATTCGTTCCGTTCGAGTAGCGAGAACGCCGTGCGAATCCCTCAAGGGATTCGCACGGCGCCGGACCAGTGTGGCTAAAAGGTGTATCTGCAGGGATGCCCTTCACCAAAGGACACCCCGTTCTGTTCAGAAACCGCTCACGCCGTTGGCATGGTGGTGAACACCCCCCTGGGATCCACTTCGGTCCTGAGGAGTTTCAGCATGTCGTCAGGGATCATCGGGGTCTGGGGTATCTCGCCCTCGGGCTTCAGGAGTTCGAAGCCCGTGAACTGCTGGGTGAAGTCAAAGGTCCACCCGGGTGCCAGCGATTTCACCCGCATACGCTTGGTTACCGGCTCGAAGTCGAACTCGCCGCACTGGGAGATGACCACGGTAGGACCGTTACCGATCAGGCCTGCTTCCTTCCTCGAGTTCCCTCCGGTCAGGTAGCCGACGGAGGTCATGAAATCGACCCGCTCCACGAACTTGTCCGGTGTCTGGACGCCCACCAGAACAAGGTTGTCGGAGAGCGAGGCGAGGTCGTTATTGCCTCCGGAACCGGTCATGCGGACCTTGGGATGGAGGAGGTCCTTCCCGATCTGGTGGGTGTTCACGTTGCCGTACATGTCCACCTGGGCAAAACCGAGAAAGGCGATGTCCACATAACCATTGTAGCACTGGGCAAAGGAATAGGACATCTCCATGACGGCCGGTGCCTTGCGCCAGGTGAACGGGCAGCCCACGGACCAGGGCAGGTCTTTGGGCAGCGGGTCCTGGCCGCCTGATTCGTAGACCATGGTGATGTTCGGTGCATGGGTCTTGTGGGCGAGGATCCCTGCGATCATGGGGATCCCGGTGCCGATGTAGACGATCTGATGGTCGTGGATCTGCTGTGCCAGGATGTATGCGAGCATCTCCAATGGGTTGGCAGGTGCGCTCAAGTCTTTCATATAAGCCTCCAGTCTTTAGTAGTAAAGCCCGGAGTCGTGTGTCCGGGTGTATTCTTCATACGAAAAGTCGATGTCCTCATGGTCGCCCTCTGCCGCCTTCGTCTGTATCCTTGACTCGGCGATCCACTTGGCCCCGCCCAGCTTTTCCACAAAATCGAACTGGTCCTTGACGCCGTGGACCCATTCGTCGAAGAATACCTTGAGGTTCTCGTCGCTGGCGCAGCCGAACCTGATAAGCTTCTCCCACCACTGGCGTGACCAGTAGTAGTAGCCGGGCATGTTCCCCGGCACGGCACCGAAGGGCAGCTCTACCACGGCATCCGCATAGAAAAACGGGATGATGGTTCCCTTCCTGTTACGCATATCGGCCTCGGGCACGATCTCCTCGGCAGTGATGATGAGCTTGCGGGCAGCAGCGGCTGTGGCCACGTCGTTGACGGTGGGGCCGTAGATGTAGGCATTGCCGTACTTGTCCGCCACCTGGCAGTGGATGATGGAGACGTCCGGGTAGAGCGCCGGTATGAAGACCACCGGGTCCGGATCCGATCTCATGGGATTCTGCACGACCTTGAGGTAGGGATTGTATTTCATGATGTCAGAGCCGAGCATCTGTTTGCTGAACACGCCGGGCGTGCCGAGCTGGGCCGCCTTGAGCCCCAGGGCGACGCCGCCGTGGCTCCATTCCGAGAGGATCTTTACCTTGCCCGCCCTGAGCATGCGGTCGTAGTTCCGGTCAATGCCCCTCATCTCCACGCCCACGTAGGAGTTATGCGAATAGTCGCAGTTTCCGTTGAAGATCAGGAAGCTGTGATTTGTGTTCGGTGCAGCGATGCACTGCAGGTTTTTCTTTCCCTGGCGCATGATCTCCCAGTATGCCTGATGCGGGGTACGCACGTAGGCAAATCCCGAGTCCGTCATGCAATCGCCGTCTGACACAAAGGTGGCAATGGCTTCCTTGAGAGACATCCTCTTGTCCACCTTGGCGTGTTCCTTCTTTCGATGGGCCTCACGTGCCGAGTCAAAGTCCACGAGCCTGTCCAGGATGCTTGTGTCTTCGATCTTGAGATTTTCTACTGCCTCTTGGTTATACTGATATTTACTCATGTACGAATACCCCCCTTGGTTTCCACGCAGTCTGCTGATGATAAAGCGAAAACTATGCCATCATTCTCTTGGTATGAAGGGAAACGTAATCACTCGCTATTATTTTGATTTTTCTATGGCAGATATAATAAGGAGGTTATATGCCGATGGGGTATTCCTTTTGAGCCAGAGGTTCTTTCACCATAGTATGGTCATTTAACCATAACACCATTGGGCAGGGACTGTAGGCGGGAGATACCCTCTGCGTCAGAGAATTCGGAATACTCCGGAGGTACGGTTTGTTCCCGGGGATCCTCTTATGGTGCCATGCCTGGTGTTCCTTGGTCCCGAACAACTCTGATGCTCAGCAGGTTCCCGAGGAACCCCCATTCGGTATATGCCGGTGTGGTCCTGTGCGATGCCAGGAACAGCAGAGACCATCGGGTCATATCAGGACAGCTTTCCCAGAAAAAAGATTTCCAGAGGATATCGACCCGGGAAGTCCTCTCATCCGATGAGCCTCTGGCAAGGGTGAGGAAATCTCCCCAGGTCCTACAGAAGCCTTCATCGGTATACAGGGGGATGAGGGCGGGGAAGCGCCAGGTGCGATCCTCCCCATCCCGGGTTACATGCACCAGAGGCCACACGGTCAACCTCCGGGAGGTCTTCCCGTCCGGGGCCGTCTTGTCGGTTGCCCTGTTCAGGATCAATACCGAGGTGGTCGTTTCTTCGGCTCCGGCCTGTCCGCCCGTGCTGGTCGTGGTGGTCCACAACGGCCAGAGCACGGTCTGCCGTCTGTAGCTCCTGCCCTCATTCTTTGTCCAGTACAGGGGAAAGATCCTCGTCTCTTCGTAGGCGCCCGTAGCCGTCCTGACGAAGGGCCATGGAAAATCGGCGCTTGTATGGCCGGATGCATCATCCCGGTTGTAGGTGAAGAACGGCCACAGGAACGACACGTTCCAGTGGGTGGGGCCCTGTTCGTATCGGAACAGGGGCAGGGCCGCGACCATGCTGCCTGAAGAGCTCCGTTCATGGAAGAAGATGGGCCAGAGGACGAAGGTGCTCTGTGAGTCTACGGATTTCTCCTGACCATAGAGGGGGAATACCCTGAAGAGGGCATCCCTGCGATAGGAAAAGATCGGCCAGAGAAAGGAGTGGGTAGCTGCACCGGATACTTCTGTCCGGGAATAGAGGGGCCAGAGGAAAAAGCTTGCCTCATCGAAGCCGAACCGGTGGAGGACATGACCGTACAGGGGAAAGATGCCCCAGTAGTCCTTCCCGGCATACATCCCGGAAAAGTATGGAAATACCTCGAGGTGGGGATGGTCCTTTTCTTTTTGCATCCTCATGAACGGTATGAAATAGGAATGATCCGGGGTGCTTTTCCCGAACGGGTAAAGGATGTAGGATGTTTCATCTTCGGCATCCCTGTAGTACAGAGGCCTCACTGCCTGATGTGCCGTGGAGTAATCGATGACGGGACCGAGGCCTTGAATGGAATAATCATGCCCTTTCGTTTCATAAGAAAAGATTGGCGAGAAGAGGAGATCCCGGCAATTGCCCTGCAGTGGGATAGAGGCGAGCATGGTGATGAGCACGCCCAGGATAAGGAGCCGGGATCGAGGCATGGCACTACCAGATGATCCCAAGCACCGTCCCGAAGACCGTGATGGGCGTCTGCTCCTCGAGCCCCTGCATGGCCTTATTGGCGCTGACGAGGGCTTCCCTCATGGTTAGATAGATCTCGTCATCCGTCATGAGGCGGCCCAGGGTTCCCCTTCCGGAAGCCATATCGTCGGTTATGACGCGCAGGTTCTCGGCTGTCTGGGCAAGGTCGTCATACAGTGAGCTGTCGGTCATCAGCATTCCCAGGGTGCTCTCCCCATTCATCTTTGCCATGAGGGTATCCGCCGATTCCATGAAGGTGACCATGGAGTCGTAGAGGGTGTCGTCCTTGACCAGTTTGCCGAGCGATCCTTGGCCGGAACTGATCGTAGATGTGATCTCGTCGATGTTCCTGCTCGTCGTGGTGAGGTTCTCCGATATGAAGGTAAATTCTTCCGTAATCATCCTCATGTTGGAGATGATGGCGGTGATGTCCTCTTTGTTGTCCGCCACCAGGGTGGAGGTGTTGACGCTTAGATCGCGAAGGTTCAACACGATGTCGTGCAAGGCCTCTTCGTCGCCGAAGGAGGCATTCAATGCGGCGCTCAATTCCGTGAGATTCTGGGCAAGCTCGCCCACCTGGGTGAGCAGCGTATCGAGCGATGGCGGAACCTTCGTCCTGGCGAGGTTTCCTCCCGGTTCGATGGAACCGGAGGATACACCTGGTGACAGGATGATGATCTTGTCTCCGAGCACGCCTTTGGTCCCGATGGATGCCGTGGAATCGATGGGAAGCCGGATATCCTCGTTCAGGGCGGCGCTCACGACGGCCGTGTAGTCCTTGTTCAAGGAGATGCCGGTGACCTTGCCCACTTCAACCCCTGCCAACTCAAGGGGGGAAGAGATCTTGAGCCCTTCCACCGTGGAGAAGACCATGGTTATGGGGTAGGTGCTCTTCTTGGAAAAGCTCAGTTCACCGATCTTCATCGAAAGGATGATGAAGATGGCAAGGATTATGATCACAAAGATGCCGACTCGTGCCTCATTGCTCATTAGGCAGACCTCTCTCATCGAGCTCCTTATCCGGTTGCCTGTCCTGCGTGAGGAGCTTGTTGATCTTATCCTTCAGGTCGCTGTTCATGGAGCGGTTGAGCAGCGATGATCTCAGGTAGTAATCGAGAGCCTTGTCGGACCGCCCAAGACTCTTGAGGATATCTCCCATGTGCTCATTGACCGTTGCGTCGTCCTTGAGGATCTTCAGGGCCTTTTCGATGTAGACGAGCGCCTCCGCCGGTTTGCCCATCTTGTAGAGCGCCCATGCCATGGAGTCGAGGATGTAGGGATCATCGGGTTTCATCTCCATGGCCTCTTTGATCATGGAGTATGCCTTGTCCAGGTTCATCCCCCTGTCAACCCATACATAACCGACGAAATTCAAGGCGATGGGATCCTGGGAGTCTTTTTCCAGGAGTTTCAACGCGATCTGCAACCCTTCGTCGCGTCTTCCAAGGGCATCGAGTTCCGTGGCGAGCTGGTATCCGATCTCATTGCATGTCGCGAGATCGGCATAGTCCTTCCATGCCGCCTCCAGAATGGCTACCGATTCCTCGTTGCGGTTCATGCTCTTGAGAATGGATGAAGCGAGCATCGTTACGTCGCACCCCAGCCTTCCGCTCACGGGGATTTCCTTGAGAACGGCCAGGGCGTCCTCGTATCGTTCGAGTCCTGCATAGGCAAGGGAGAGGTAGTACCGGTCGTCGTCGGTCATCTCCTTCATGTCCTTGATGAGGTCCAGCGCTTCCTCGAACAGCCCCTCCTGGAGCTCCAGGATTATGAGTTTTCTCAATACCAGGGGGTCGGGGTTCAGCTCATAGAAGGACTTCAGGTGATCTACTGCATCCTTGTATCGCTTCTGATCAATATAATAGTCCACCAGGGCGAGATGAGCTTCGTTGGAAAAGGGCTCCACATCCAGGAGTTTGAGGTAGGTGGCCTCCGCCTGCTCTTTTTCTCCCAACATGTTCTGGATACGGGCAAGATCGAGGTAGGCCGGTACGAAGTCGGACCGGGTATCAATGGCCTTTTTCAGAGAGTCCTTGGCGCAGGAGAAATCCCGCTCCCCCATGCATGCCCGGGCTATGGTGTAATGGATGACGCTGTCGTCAGTTTTTCCGAACAGGCCCTTCAGGATGGTTTTCGCACGTTTGTAGTCTCCCGTTATGATCCTGAGGTTGGCAAGGTTGATCTTGATCTGGACATTGTCCGGATACTTCTTCGCCAGTTCCTCGGTGTCCTGTATGGCCAGCTGCCAGTTTCCTCCCCTGGCGTGAATCCTGATACGCATCTCCAGGGCCTCCTGGGTGAAGGTTCCCTCGTCGATGACCTTCTGGAGGGTGGCCAGGGAGGCATTGTTGTCTTCGAGGACATAGTAGATGCGAGCCTTTGCCAGCCAGGCATATGGGGATTCCACCCGCGAATACAGGTAGAGAGCCTTTGACCAGTTCCCCTTGTTTTCCTCATACCGGGCGAGCATCATGATGAGATTCGGGTTCTGCACGGTCTCATAGGAGGATGGCTCTTCGATCGGTGCATGAGCGCACCCCATGATACCTCCCACAAGGATTACGGCGGCGATAAGTTTAATGTGGAATGGATGATACAAGTGCGAACATCTCCTTTATTGTCCTGCCGGGATCTGTTGTCATGAATATGCTGGACCCGGCGACGACATTATCTACACCCATTTGTGCGAGCTTGGCTATATTATCCTTGTTGACGCCTCCGTCCACCTGGATCTGGATGGGATACCCTTTGACCAAGGCCTTCGCCTCTATGATCTTGGGGTAAACCGCATCGATGAATGACTGTCCGCCGAATCCGGGATTCACGCTCATGACAAGGAGCAGATCGATATCGGCAAGGCAATACTTTATCGTGTCCAAGGGCGTGGAAGGATTCAGGGAGGCCCCTGATTTCACGCCTTTTTCCCTGATTGAGGATAGGGTGCGCTGAAGGTGTCTGGTGGCTTCCACATGGATCGTGATACCGTCCGCCCCGGCGCGTATGAAGTCATCGATGTACCGTTCCGGATCGACGATCATGAGGTGACAGTCGATAAAGGCCTTGGTCGCCTTGCGGATCGCCCTGACAACCAAGGGACCGATGGTGATGTTGGGGACAAAGACGCCGTCCATGACATCCACATGAATCCACTGTGCACCTGCCTCGACTACGGACTGGATATCCTTGCCCAGGTTTGCGAAGTCGGCGGACAGGATGGACGGCGCAATGATCATATCAGACATTCCTCTCCCTCCCGAGCAGTACCCTATCGGTCTTGAGCCCACAGGTGAAGGCCTCGCTGCTTGCAGCCTTCTTCCCCTCCAACTGGAGTTCGAGCGGGATGACAAAGCCGCCGCCGCATGCGATGCGTACATTCCTGCGGCCTTTCAGAAGCGTTCCCGGGGGGCACCCCGGTTCGGTCTGCTCACAGGATGCCCGCAGGATCTTCAGCATCTTCCCGTTCTGGTACGTATGGGCACACGGCCATGGCAGAAGCCCCCTGATCATGGTGCAGATCGTCTGGCAATCCCGGGTCCAGTCGATCTCGCCTTCATCCTTCCGGAGCATTGGGGCATAGCTCGCCCTCGCATGGTCCTGGGGCTGCGGCCGGATCTGTCCTTCTTCAATGAGCGGAAGCGCCTCCATGAGCTTCTCGGCACCCAAAATGCTCAGCCTCCCGGCGAGGCTGACAGCGTCGTCTTCCGCTGCAATCGGTGTGGATGCCTGGAGGAAGACAGGTCCTGCATCCATGGCGGCATCGATCTGCATGATGCTGATGCCCGTCATGGAGCGCCCCGCCATAATGGCCCTGTTGATGGGGGCCGCACCCCTGAACTCGGGCAGCAGGGATGCATGGACGTTGATGAAGCCGAGGCGTGGGATGGACAGCCAGTCTTCGGGGATCATCTTCCCATAGGCCACAACCACCGCCGCATCGAGCCTCGAGTCGGCAAACAGGTTCCTGATGTCGGCGTTGTCCCTCAAAGTTACCGGCTGCACGACCCTGATGCCTTCTTTCGCGGCCAGGTCCTTGACCGGTGGACTCTGCAGGTGCATGCCTCTGCCCTGGGGCTTGTCAGGCTGGGTGACCACGAAGATGAGATCATGTCCCAGCGATTCGACGAGGGCGGCAAGCGTGGGCACGGCGAATTCAGGGGTGCCCATGAAGGCGAGTCTCATATCTTGCCCTTCTTTTTCTTCTTCAGATAGATGGCCCGTTTGAGGGTGGAGGCGTAATCAAGGATGACCCTGCCGTCGAGGTGATCGATCTCGTGCTGGAAAATCCTTGCCAGGAAACCTTCAGCCTCTAACCTGACTTCTTTGCCGTCCATGTTCAGCCCCTGGATGAGGACCCTCTCGGCGCGGGGCACGTCCACCGAGACCTCAGGTACGCTCAGGCACATCTCGCTGTCGACCGCTTTGCCCTCGCGCTCCACTATGACCGGATTAAGGAGCACCATGAGGTTGCCCGAATCCTTCTTTGCAGTAGGATCAACGAGGATCAGCCGCTTGGCACATCCTACCTGAGGCGCTGCGAGACCTACGCCCGGGGCCACATACATGGCCTCTTCCATGTCATCCACCAGGGTGACGATGTCGAGATCTATGTTGTCTATATCCTTGGCCTTTGTCTTGAGTACAGGCTCGGGATAGATGAGGATTTGTTTGCGTGGCATACGTGAAACAACATAGTGTCTCTGATTGGTGCTGTCAAGGAATTGCATTTCCTTGAGGTTTTCCCAGCTCGGGGAAGAGAGGGGGATTCCTGTAGGTGTAGTACTGTCTGCACGACTTGTTGCGCCTGCAGGCCCGGCACACCTCGATGGCCACCTTGGGATTCCCCTTGCGCCGGGGGCACGTCAGATAAATCCTCATGGCGCCCTGTACCCCACGGATGCGAATGCATCGTCCAGGTGCCGATCTGAAAGGTGCTCCCCGGTGAGCAGTTCGAAGTTTCTTCGGGTCTGGTAATAGAGCATCGCTGTGCCCGGGACGATCTCCAGCCCGAGGCTCAGGGCCTTTTTCGACAAAACACTCGGGCGCATCAAGGTCTCCAGGATGCGCGTGCCGCGCCGGAATCGTTCCAACTCCAGGGACAAAGGGATCTCATCGGCCACAGGAGTCGCCTGCACGACGATATCGATTTCTTCCAGGGGTTCGCCCCGGTACCCATGCACCGGGCTTCCGCTGAAGAGTCCGCACAGTCTGATAGCGCCCTGACGGGAGCGGTTCATGACGGATACCTGACGGACGCCCGCTGCCAGCAGTGCATCGACGATGGCTCGGGCCGCCCCCCCGGCGCCGATCACCAGGCACGAGGCGCCCATGACCTCTCCGAGGGCGCCCAGGGCGCCGATGCCGTCGGTATTATATCCCGCAAGGGTCCCGTCGGCATTTCGCACCACGGTATTGACAACCCCTGTCCTCTTCGAGGTGTCGCACAGACTGCCTACCAGACCGGCCACTGCCTCCTTGTGGGGTATGGTCACATTGAACCCCCCCAGGTTCCTCCATCCGGAGAAAGAGCGCACGGTCTCGGGAAGGGCTTCGGGGACGACATCATGGACGATGTAGATCATGTCAAGGTCCATCCGGGAGAAGATGTGGTTGTAGACGAGGGGGGCCATGACATGGATGGATGGGTGGGCAAGGATGGTGAATACCCGTGTCCTGCCTGAAATGACCACGGTCAGCGCCTCTTTTCCCTTACCCTCTGTACGATGGTCGAGAGGATCTCCCCGGCGCTGCCCTGGATGAGAAAATCCGAGACCTCTCCCGTCAGTGGGGTGGGCTCACGGTTGATCTCAATGACGTGGGAGGTGACCTTGGTGAAGAACGAGCCCATACCTCTGAACATGGAGTACATGCCCTTGGCCGCGATGGGCAGCGATGCTGCGGGTTCGATCTGCGCGGACGTGCCGACGACGAGCATGATGTCGCACTCCTGGGCGTGCCGGAAGGACTCGTTGAGGGCTTCCTGGGGAATCGCCTCGCCGAAGAACACGGCATCGGGCTTCAGGATGCCGCCGCATTCGCAGAGAGGCGGCAGGCTTGGTTTGCTGGTGATGATCTCCAGGAGCTGTTCGTAGCCGTACTTCCTCCTGCACGCGAGGCACCTGAAGAAGAGCATGTTTCCATGGAACTCGATGACGTTCCTGCTGCCCGCCTTCTGGTGGAGGTTGTCGATGTTCTGGGTGATGACCACCTTGACGATACCCATGTCCTCGAGTTCCGCTAGGGCGAGATGCCCCTGATTCGGCTGTGCATCCCACAGGGAGAGGGATCCCGAGGTGTTCATCTCGATGAGGCATTTCCATACGATGTCCGGCTCGGCTACGAATCGTGCATAGAAGAACAATGTGGGGTCGTACCTCTCCCAGATACCGCCGGGGGATCTGAAGTCAGGGACGCCGGATTCGGTGGATATTCCCGCACCGGTGAGGACCACCGCATGTCTCGATCTGATGAGCAGATCCACGGCCATCTCGATGAGGGGTAAATCCATGGCAAGAGCATTATCAGAGCATCTCTGCGAGGTCAAGGCGCATGCTCCATCGGTCGTTTGCCGTGGGAAGAGTACAGAAAATCCCCGTCCGCCCCATTCCGGTCACCGCTCGTGCCTTCGGTCTTCTCGTTGAAAAGAGCGTCGCCGATGCCCGTATTGAACCGGTAACCGCTCAGCTGTATGTCGCTCGTGTTGCCCATGGCGTCCTTCAGCAGGATGCGCCGGATCAGGCTGTCCTCATTCACCCATACCGATATGGAGCCGGTGCCCGCTTTGGGTGTCAGGACGAGGTGGTCGGCCGTTTTCTGCACGGCGTAGTGATCCTCAATGGAAGCCAGTCCGGTGAAGAACCCCAGGATATTCTGTGCTGCAATCTCCGGAGGGATGTCCTGAACCTGGGAGGTACCCTGGTCCGGGAGGATGACCAGGACGGTGGAGCCCTTGAGGATGAGGATCTGCCGTTCCGGACTCGTAACGTCCATCCTGACGCCGGAACCCCGTTTGTAGGTGACCTTGCCTTCAAACACGACCGTTTTGTTGGCGATCACCTGGAAGGTCTCCTGTCTGAAGGTCGCCGTGAAGTCCTGGATCTTTGCGTAGCGCTGCTGGATCCTGCCGAGTTCGGCGGCATGGGCGAGTCCGGTTAGGCTTATGATGACGACGATTGCGAGGAGGCTAATCCTCCAGCTCCCGTGCATAGGATTTGACCAGTACCTTTCGTGGTTTGCCCGCGGCATCGGCCGGGCCCAGGATGCCTTCGGTTTCCATCTGTTCTATGATTCGGGCCGCCCGGTTGTATCCGATCCTGAACCTTCTCTGTATCAGGGAGATGGATGCGCTGCCCTTGCTGGTGACGAATTCCAGCGCTTCGTCATAGACCGGGTCGTATTCTTCGCCCAGCCCGTTCGTATCGCTGTCTTCCCTGGCCAGCTCGGCGATCTGGGTATCGATCTCCTTCACATAGTCGGGTCCCTTCTGCTCGCGGATAAACTCGATGACCTTGTCAAGCTCTTCTTCGGAGACGTAAGCCCCGTGCACCCGCTTCAGGTGCGTCGTGCCCGGGGAGAGGAAGAGCATGTCCCCCAGGCCCAGAAGCTGGTCCGCCCCCGATGAGTCGAGGATGGTCCGTGAGTCGATCTTGGAAGAGACCCTGAAGGAGATGCGGGAAGGGAAGTTCGACTTGATGAGGCCCGTGATCACGTCCACCGAAGGCCTCTGGGTGGCGACGATCATGTAGATGCCCGCAGCCCGGGCCATCTGTGCCAGGCGGGCGATGAAGACCTCCACCTCCCGGTTGACCATCATGAGGTCAGCCATCTCGTCGATGACCACTACGACTTTGGGAAGCAGCCCCGGCTCGTCATCCTCCTGCTTGAGCGAGGCGAGGGTGGTTCTGGCTTCGGGGTTGTCCTTCCTGGCCTTCTTGTTATAGGAGTCGAGACCCTTGACGCCATGGTCCTTGAAGAGGGCGTAGCGCAGTTCCATTTCCGCCACAGCCCATTTGAGGACCGGCAGCGCCTCTCTCGGATCGATAACCACCGGGTGGAGCAGGTGCGGGATGCCCTCGTAGTGTGAGAGCTCTATACGCTTGGGATCGATCATGATGAACTTCAGCTCAGAAGGGTTGTTCTTGTACAGCAGAGAGAGGATCATGGTGTTGAGCCCGACGCTCTTGCCCGTACCCGTGGCTCCTGCGATGAGCAGGTGTGGCATTTTGGCCAGGTTCGTCACCACGGGAGACCCCTCGATGTCCGTGCCCAGGGCAAGGGTCAGAGGGGAGTTCGATGTGGTGAACTCCTTGCTGGCAAGGATCCGCCTCAGGCACACGAGCTCCCGGGAGCGGTTGGGTATCTCGATACCGACCGCATTCTTCCCCGGTATGGGTGCCACCACCCGCACCGGGGCGGCCTTGAGCGCCATGGCCAGATCGTCGGCCAGGGACACGATCTTGGTGATCTTAATTCCCGGGGCCGGGGTGAACTCGTACATGGTGATCACAGGGCCGGGCTTGATCTCGAGGATCTCACCCTCAACACCGAAGTCTCTGAGCTTGGACAGGATCAGGGAAGCGTTGGCCTTGAGCTCCTTTTCCGTGATGGTGCGACTCTTGGAGGGCGGATTGCTGAGCAGGGAAAGTGGTGGGAACTGGTAGTTGTCGATGAAGTCCAGCGTGGCCTGCTTCGGTACCTCGGAGATGTCATGCCCCTCATGATCCATCATGGTGATGCGAGGTTCCTTTCCCGCGGGACGCTCCTTTTCGACCCTGGACTTCGGTACCGGTGCCTTTGCGGCCCTTGTCTCCACAGACCGATCAACACCGCCTTTCTTCCTCTTCAGGAGGGATCCCTTCTCGTGCATGAGCACGGTGAATTCGCGCACCGATCGGAATGACGCAGCCAGATCGTATCCCATCATGATTCCGCCCGCCAGGAGCATGAGGAGCAGTACCAGGGACCCCCAGTAATTCAGATACATCATGAGCGACTCGCCGATGATTTTCCCGACGACGCCCCCTGCCTTGATGGTGGTGGAGAACAGCGAAAGACCTCTGGGGAAGAAGATATGCACCATTCCCAGCACGGCAAACATGATGATGATCGTGCTCGCGATATGCAGCCAGTTCACGGGGTATTTCTTCAGACAGTAGCGGTATGCGTAATCGAGCATGAACAGGGGCAGTGCAAAGGACCAGATGCCGAAGACAATGTAGAGGCCGTCGGCGATGTATGATCCCACAAAACCCATCCAGTTGTGGAAGGTCTCGGTGTGCCTGGAAAGGGTGAACCCGGGGTCTTCAGGGGAGAACGAGACCAGTGCCAGAAGAAGGAAGGTGGCGGCAAACAGCAGGAACAGCCCCATGATGTGGACCGGTACGGTGCTCACATGTTCCCGCTTCGCCATGTATGAACCTTCCTTATGTAAAAGCCAGGCAGGCAGTGCCCACCAGCAAGCAATACCGAGAAAAGACGAAAAAAGACCTTCTTGGTAACGTCCATACCAGAAATTTCAGAGAAATCAAACCCACCAGGAACATCTTCGCACATCCTGATGCATGGAACCGGTGGGGAGCTGCCGAGGAAGGGCATCACGAGAATGGCCGGCAATCACATCTCCATGATGATAGGAATGATCATGGGCTTCTTCCCGAGCCTCGATTTCAACATGGTACCCAGGGATTCCCGCATACGGTTCTGCACCACCTGGGTATCCGTCTCCTTGACTGAGCACATGTCAAGGACCTGCAGGGCATTATTCCTGATCTCGTCCATGATCTCCAGCTCCATGTTTGCCGGTACGACACCTTTGCACATGATGTCGGGCCCGAGCGCCACTTCTGAGCGGGCAGAATCGAGTACGATAAATACGACGACGAGGCCTCCTTCGGAGATGTGTCTTCGGTCGCGGAGCACCACGTCGTGAATATTACCGGTGAGCTCGCCGTCAACGAAGCATTTTCCGTGGGGGGCCTCTCCGGTCAGCTCCATGCCAGAGTGTGTCAATGACCAGACCTGGCCCGGCCTGGCAAGGACGATTTCCGGATCCATGTTGAGAGCTGGCTTGACCATGTCTCCCAGGGCCTTCATATGGCGCAGCTCGCCGTGGATAGGCATGATGATCCTGGGATTGAGCAGCTTCACCGCCTCAAGGATCTCGCTGTGTGTTGCGTGCCCGGAGGCATGTACGTCCGCCGTGTCGGGGTAGAATACACGGGCTCCGAAATCGATGAGCTGGTCTATGCAGCGGGCAATGGCGATCTCGTTACCGGGGATGATGCGGGCCGAGATGACGACGCTGTCACCGGTCCTGGCCTTGAACTTGTGCCATCCTCGTGCGATCAGCGAAAGGACCGAGTACATCTCGCCCTGGGTTCCCGTACAGATGATCATGAGCCTGCTCCGGTCGACAGTGGTGATCTCCTCCGGTTTTATGAGGTCCCGGGGGTCGAGATCGAGTATGCCGAGGTCCGAAGCGATGTCCACCACCTGGTTTATGCTCCTCCCTATGATGGTGACTTTCCGGCTGTTCTGTACGGCAAGTTCATAGAGCAACTGGATGCGTTTCACGTGGCTCGAGAAGGTCGAGACGAGCACCGCGCCTTCGGTCTGCTTGATGATGGCATCGATGCTCTCCATCACCCTGCTCTCGTCTGCGCACCTGGGGTCCACTTCGGCGTTGGTGCTCTCACATATGAAGAGCTGCACCGGAGTATCGATCCTTCTGAACTCAGGTGGGGCTACCTGGAAGTCTCCCGAGTGGATGATGCGGCCCTGGGGGGTCATGATATTGAGGCAATAGCATCCCATGGTGGAATGCCTTACCTCGATGAACTCGATATCCATGCCTGCCAGGGATATGGTCTGTCCCGCATGGACCGGGATGAGCCTGATGTGGCCGTCCATATCGTATTCCCTGAGCTTGCGCTTGACCATTTCAAGGGTGAAGGGATGGCTGTAGACGGGGATGGGAGCCGCTTTGAGGAGATAGGGAAGGGCGCCGATATGGTCTTCGTGGCCGTGAGTAAGGATGATGCCCTGGAAGGCCTCCTGGTTTTCCACCACATAGGTGAAATCAGGAATGATCTGGTCGATGCCGGTGGGGTTGTATTTGGGAAACATGATCCCTGTGTCCACAATGATGGAGCCGCTGCTGGTCTCGATGACTAAGGAGTTGAGGCCGAACTCCCTCACGCCGCCCAGGGGGATGATCTTGACCGTGCTCATGCCGTGGCCCCTGTCAGCCGTTCTATCTCAGTGCGCAGTAGGATTGATGCGGATTCGATGTCGGCCCTGGTCTGCCTTGGTGCCGGTATGTGCGGCAATGTAATGGGTTTTCCGATGGCGTACCGTACCGGGACGCGCTTGATGGAGGATGTCCATCGGGGCATGAGCTCATAGGCGCCTGAGATTCCCACCGGGATGACGGGTGTGCCGAGTGCCAGGACCAGACGCATGGTTCCTATGCGAAGCTGCAGCATCTCCCCGTCCCAGGTGCGCTCGCCTTCGGGGAAGATGCCCAGGATATGCCCGTGCTGGACCACACGGATGGCGTTGCGCACGGCCAGCACGTCAATGGTGTAGCGGCGGACCGGGAAGGTGCTCGCATGGCGTAGAAACCATTTCATGAAGGGGTGGCGGTACTCTGAGTTCTTGGCCATGAACCAGATATTACGGGAAGTGAAGAAGCCCAGGATGACCGAGTCGAGGAATGAGGTATGGTTGGGCAGCAGGATCGCCGGACCCACGGCGGGGATGTTCTCAATGCCTGATATTTCAATGGAGAGAAAGGACCTTAAGATCAATCTGGCCACAGGCTTCAACACCACTGGAAGCGGGCTCGTGTCCTTGGGGTACCACCTTCTTGCGGGTACCCTCGGAATCATGTGCCCGGTGGCTCTTGCAGGTCTTTCCTTCAACGAGGATCGGAACCTGATGCGCGGGTAGAACTCCAGGATCTCTTCCGGGGCATGATGGGCCCGCAGGGACTTCCGGATGAGATCCTCCCACATCTTGCCCGATTCCTCCAGGAAGTCGAAGAAGAGGGGACCGTAATCCGCGCTGATGACGATGATGGTGTTCGACTCGATGGTGGCACCCCTGAGAACGGTAAAGGGCACATCGATACGTCCCGTTGCTCCCGAGAAGCTCAGCCCGGTTTCCTTCAATGTGAGCGTGCCGGTGTCCACGGCGGCCCTGGTGAAATGGTATGCCGTGATGCCGGAGAAACCTTTATACATGCCTTCCTGTGCTTCACGGGAGAGCCGCACCTGTCGACTCTTCACAATGGTACCCTCTTGGGCCTCTGGGACGTCGAAGCTCAGAACCTTTCTGTACCAGTGTGACAGGGGCTGGACCTCTCCGCCGAGTTCAAGGTGTGAGCGGGAGACCAGACGGCAGGTGATCTTGCATGAGCTGCAGCGATCGTTTTCAATCCAATCGAATGCACCGCATGAAGGACACCGATAGAGCAGATCGCCAATCATCGGCTAGGCAGTATAACCAAGTTTTATGGACTTGTACACCTCTTCCATGAGTGAGGCCACATCGTGCCCCTGTGGATGTATGGGTGTGCCGATGACCAGGGTGATGGTCCCGGGTCTGACCTTGATGCCGTGTTTGGGAAGGATGTCCCTTGTCCCGTTCACGGTGACGGGGACAACGGGTACCCCAGCGTCAAGGGCCAGGTGAAAACCGCCTTTCTTGAAGGGATAACTGAGGCCTCCATCACAGGAGCGTGTTCCTTCAGGGAAGATGACGATGGAAGTACCTGAACGGATCTTGCCGACGGCCAGTTGCATGCTCCTCATCGCCTTGTCGTGATCGGCACGGTCGATGAGTATATAGCCCGCCCTCTTCATGCCAAGCCCCAGCAGGGGAATACGGAAGAGTTCCTTCTTCACGGTCCAGCGGAACTGTACGTTCAGATGGCCGAGGATGGCGAACACATCGAAGTGGCTCACGTGGTTGGGCATATAGACCGCAGGACCGTCCGGGAGATTCTCCTCTCCCCTGACCACGACCGTGCACCCCGAGCAGAGGAGGGAAAATCGGGCCCAGTAACGGGCAATAAGGTGGGGGAGATCTCCTGTCTTCGAGAAGATGGAGATGGTCACAACAGGGATGATCGCTGCCATGATAAAAAGGTATGAGCCAAGCGCCGTTCGAAGGGACCAATACATGGGAAAGCTTTTACAAAACTTTTACATTGATGTCAAAACAGATCATCCGCCGGTGAGAATGTTCATGAGGTCGTCAAACATCTCTTCACGGGTGCTGATGGCGCTCAACGCTGCCTCGAACCCTGTTTTCGCCCTCATCATATCCACGAACTCCCTCGGTACATCCACATTCGACTGCATGGCGCCTTCCGGGTCAAGGGGAGCGGGATCAGCGGATCTTATGGTGACAACATCGATGGATCCTTCCATGGAGGATGAGATGCTGGTTCTGATGGCCTTGTATTCAGAGGTGTTCATGTTGGCAACATTCGATGCTGCATTGGCCTGCAGTATCTCGTTGGCCCTCAACGCCGAAAGAAGTACGGAGGACATTTTTCATTCTCTCCCTTGAACACATATCGGAGAGGTGTCTATAATCTTGAGCATGAAGAAACCGGGCCTTCTCCAGAAGCTGATCCTGTCGTATATCGTCTTCGTGATGGTCCTGTTCGGGATCACGCTGGTGCTCTTCGTGGTTTCCTCCCGGGTGAGCACCCTGTCCACCAGGATCTATCTGGTGGATTACAAGAAAAAGGAGATCACCGACAAGCTCATAGCCAACCTCATATCCATAGAGGAGACGGGCAAACAGTTCCTGCTCCTCAGGAACGAATCCTACAGGTCCATCCTGGAACAGCAGGAGAGCGAAATCTCCCTGGCCTGGGAAAACCTCGGGGCCAAGGGGATGTACTATACCGAGCCCGAGCGGAACATGGTGGAGAACGGCAAGGGTTTGTGGATGGCCTATGTGAGCAGATTCCACAGCCAGCTCAAGCAGCTTTCGGCGAACCCGGAAGACCTCGAGAAGATCTTCGATCGCAACAGCAAGGAAGTAGATGGTATCGTCGCTGTGGCACGCTATATCAACAGGGAAGCCCTTGACCAGCTGCGCAATCACATCGCCTACCTTAAGGACCTGGGCGACGAAATCATGGAGTGGACTTGGTGGGCTCTGGCAGTGGGACTCTCCGTGGGCCTCATCGTGCCCGTCCTCATTTACCTCAGCGTCACACGGGATCTCAAGCGGATCAAGGGAGGAATCAGGCACATCGCAGACGGCGATTTCTCCTTCCGTATCGACCTCGGATCAAAGGATGAGCTGGGGATGCTCGCAGACTCATTCAACAATATGGCCCTGCGACTCAAGGAGCTTGATGACATGAAGTCCGAGTTCATCTCGGTGGTATCCCATGAGCTCAAGACACCGCTTACCTCCATGAAGGAAGCTGCGAGCCTGCTTCTGGAAGGCCTCGCTGGAGCGATGTCGGACAGGCAGAAGCGGCTTGTCGAGATCATGGATCAGGGCATCAGGCGGCTTCTGCACACTGTCTCCGAACTACTCGACATGTCCCGGATCGAGAGCGGCATGGTCAGGCTGAACAGGGAGCTCCATGACATGAATACGGTGATGTCCTCGTTCATCTCCGAGATCAGTCCCATAGCCGATGCCGGGAGCGTGGAGATCAAGGTGGATTATGCCGTGGAGAGCTGTGAGGTCATGGTGGACAGGAACAAGATCCTGCAGGTCTTGACAAACCTCACGCACAATGCCATCAAGTACTCACCCGAAGGGTCCAGGGTGGAGATCAGGATCAGGAATTCCGACGGGTGTATCACCACAGAGATCGAGGACCACGGGAAGGGCATACCCGAGGAGGACCTTCCCCGTATCTTTGAAAAATTCTACCAGTCACGATACACCCGGGGACATGGCGGCATAGGTCTTGGTCTCGCAATTTCAAGGGGCATAGTAAATGCGCACGGAGGATCGATGTATGCACAGAGCAATGTGGGCAAGGGCAGTGTCTTTTCTTTCAGTCTCCCTTGTGCTCGTGGGCATGCTGATACTCCAGGGGTGTGCGAAGGAATTTCTCTCCACGAGGATTGATTCAGCGGAAAATAAGCTTTCCCACGGCAAGGTGTCGGAAGAGAACCTCAAGGAGATGAATCCGTTGCTGCCTCCCTCGCTGGTGGCGCGACACAAGATGGCCCTCGTCATGGAAAGCATCGTCAAGGGTGATTTCTCCTATAGTGCAGTCAAGGCCGATCTGACCGAAATCAGAAACAGCAGCTTCACGCCGGACTACCTCAGCGTGGAGGCAGGTTATCTACTGATTCTCATCGAAAAGATGGAGGGTTTGAGCAAGGCTGCAGCCAGGGCTAAGGAATGCGCGAAAGAAAGCGATGAGATGAAACGAGGTCTGGATCAAGTCAGGAAAGAGAACGATGACCTCAAGAAGGAGATAGAGGACCTGAACTTCAAGCTGAAGAAGCTCGAGGAGATCCATATCGAGTCAGTCAAGCGAAGGGGAAAGCAATGACCCCACAGCACAAGATCCTCATCGTCGACGACGAGCCTGATATCGTTGAAGTGATGGTGGCGCGTCTGGAGGCCATGGGGTTTTATGCCAAAGGTTTCACCAAGGCCCCCAAGGCACTGGAGACGCTCAGGAGAGAGGACTTCAGCGTCCTGATCACCGACCTGAAGATGCCGGACATGGACGGCATGGAGGTCCTCTCTGAGGCGAAGAAAATCGACCCTGAAATAGAGGTCATCATCTTTACCGCCTATGGATCCATCGAAGGGGCTGTCCAGGCCATCAAAGAGGGCGCGCACGACTATCTCGTCAAGCCTTTCGAACCCATAGAGCTGGTGGCGAAGATCGAGAAGGCCATCGAAAAGCGCGGGCTCAAGCAGAGGGTCCGCTATCTGGAGCGGGAGATCGGTGAATCCATCGGCCAGCACATGTATGCCGAGAGCCCTGCCATGAAGAAGGTAATCTCCCTGGCCCGCCAGGTGAGCGGATCGGACGCCACCGTCCTTGTCCTCGGGGAGTCGGGTACGGGGAAGGAACTCATCGCCCGTATGCTCCACCATGAAAGCAAACGTCGCGAGGGCAAGCTCGTCGTCATGGACTGCGGGGCGACACCCCCCACGCTCATCGAGGCGGAGCTGTTCGGATACCAGAGGGGGGCCTACACCGGGGCGGTCAAGGACAAGAAAGGCATCATCGAAGAGGCCGACGGGGGAACGCTCTTTCTGGACGAAATAGGGAACATATCCCCCGAGCTCCAGACTAGGCTCCTGCGGGTACTGGAGAACGGCGAGTTCAGACGCCTGGGTGAGCTGGATCAGAGGCATGTGGACATAAGGGTCATTGCAGCTACCAATGTCGACCTCAAGGCCAAGGTGGACAAGGGAGAGTTCCGGGAGGATCTCTTCTACCGCCTCAGGGTCATCACCATTACCATCCCCCCCCTGCGTGAGCGGAGGGAAGACATCATCGGCTTGTCCCAGATATTCCTGACCGAGTTCAGCGATAAGGCGGGAAAGAAGGTGAACGGATTCAGCCGGGAGGCCATGGACATGCTTCTGTCGCACCACTGGCCCGGTAACGTGCGGGAATTGAAGAACATCGTCCAATCCGCAGTGGTGCTCTGCAAGGGAGAAATCATTGTCCCGGAAGACATCCTTCCGTCGGGCATCTTCGACAAGACAGCACCTTTTGCCGACGAAGAAGGCCTCAACCCCCTCGAGGCGCATGAAAAGTCCATGCTCATCGATGCCCTCAAGAGGTCGAACTGGGTGCAGAAGGACGCCGCACGGATCCTGGGCATATCACGACGGGTCATGCACTACAAGATCAGAAAATTCAATCTGATGCCTGATAAGGAGCTGTGACAGGGTTCCCCGAGACAAGTTCTCACGGGCCCGTGGAATGGGGAATCACTCCTTCTTGTCCATCTTCCGGTAGAGTGTCCTCGTGGAGATGCCGAGCAACTTGGAGGCCAGACCCTTGTCACCCTTGGTACGCTTGAGTGTCTCCTCCATCAATATGCGTTCGACCTCTTCAAGGGGCGTTCCCAGAGGGATGGTGACGGATTCCATTGCTGGAATGCTGGCGGACTGGATCTGGGGCGGAAGGTCATCGGAGCCGATGATACCGTCCCGATCAAGGACCACGCTCCGCTCGATCACGTTCTCCAGTTCACGCACATTGCCCGGCCAGTCGTAGCCGAGCAGGATCTCCATGGCTTTGGACTCGATTCCCTTCATCTCCTTGTCGTTCTTTCTGGAGAAGCGGTTGATGAAGTGCTGAACCAGGTTTGGAACATCCTCCCTGCGTTCGCGCAGGGGGGGGAGCTGCAGGGTGATGACATTGAGCCGCCAGTAGAGATCCTCCCTGAACTGGCCGTTCTTGACCATGGCTGCCAGGTCCTTGTTGGTGGCGGCGATGATGCGTGTGTCCACCTTGACGGTTTTGTTGCTGCCGAGCCGCTCGAAGGTCTCCTCCTGGAGGATGCGCAGCAGCTTCACCTGCACCCCTTGGGGCACTTCGCCGATTTCGTCCAGGAAGATGCTCGACCTGTCGGCAACCTCGAACCGTCCTTCCTTCCTTCCGGCAGCACCGGTGAAGGCGCCTTTCTCGTAGCCAAAGAGCTCCGACTCGATGAGGGTCTCCGGGATGGCGGCACAGTTGACCTTTACCATGGGCCTGCCCGAACGGGGCGAGAGCTTGTGGATCATGTCGGCGATCACTTCCTTGCCGGTGCCCGACTCGCCCATGATGAGGACCGTCGCCTTGCTGGGAGCCACCTGATGTACGATTTCCACGAGTTTTTTCATGGCCAGGCTTGCGGTCTCGATGAGGGGGGCCGCCTCCATGGCCTCGATGCGCTCCTTCATCTTGACGTTGTCCATGGTGAGGATCTGCTTTTCTATGGCCTTCTGGACGGCCTTGACGATGTCGGCCTTCTTGAAGGGCTTGGTGATGTAGTCATAAGCGCCCTGCTTCATGGAATCTACGGCGGTATCCACCGAGGCATACCCCGTAATCATGATGACCTCGGTATAGGGGGAAACCGACTTGCACACCTTGAGGAGCTCGAGCCCGTCCATGCCGGCCATGCGGATGTCCGAGATGAGGAGGTCGATACTGTCCGACCGGATGACCTTGAAGGCCTCCTCGCCATCGGAGGCTGTGAGTACTTCGTAGCCCTCCTTCTCCAGGATCTTCTTGAGCGACTGGCGGATTCCTATCTCGTCATCCACCACCAGGATTTTTTTTGTCAGGCTGTTCACGGTTCGAAGGGATCCTTTACCAGGGTCTGGATCTTCGCCTTATTGGTTCCTTCTTCAATGGTCACTTCCTGAAAGACCGCCCTGCCATTGGCGGCCGGTGCGTAGAGTATATAAGCCCCAGGCTCTATGGAGTCGATGGTTGCCCTGTTCTTTTTCATGTCCACGGACCCTTTGTAGCGCACCGACGATTTCTTCAGATCGAAGGCCTTTGCCCGGAACTCGGTCTTGCTTTCCCTCGTCTCGGCCATGGACAGCGTCTTTGCCCTGGACAGGGCTTCAAGCTTTGCCTTATGCTCATTCCTGGCTGTCTGGGAGGCGGACCGATAGGCCCCGAGAACTCCCGGGAAGGCCTCCTTGATGTCCATGACCTTGGACTGGCCCTTATATCCCTTAGCGGAGACAAAATGGACATCGGTGATCCGGATGGAGAAACCGCCCGGCATGGAGGAACGGATTCGATCAACGTCATGCTCCTTGAGTTCGCTCAGGAAGAAGGAGAAACGTTCGGGCTCGCTCCCCTGGTTGGAGAGACTCTCTCCGGGTGCCAGACCGAATATAAGGTTTTTCGGGTTGATGAACTCAAGGACCAGTGAGGTTGTAATGGGGAGCACGATATCGCCTATAACGGGCTTGTACATGATGTCACTGATGATTCTGTCAGAGTTGTTCTGCGCCGTATAGAAAAAGGTGATATCTCCCAGGGCTGATTCCTGCGTGATCTGTTGGCTGGCAGAGTGAATGGTGATGGGGATCTTTGCGATGTAGAGCTTCCGGAGGCTGTCGACCTTGTCGGAGTAAGCCTTGTCGGCCCGGGTGACGGCGATGCTTGCCTGGTTTACTTCCTGTTCAATCTGGTCTACCCGGTTTTTCTCCCGGGAGGCCTTGAGCTGTTCATCAAGCCGCTTCTTGAGGAATTCGACGACCGCCTGGGTGCCGGGAGACAGGAGCCGCACCTCGGCTATCTCCTTGGGCACCGTGACGACGAACCGTGCCGCAGGTGCCTGCAACGGGAAAAGGAACACGATACAGAGGAATGTCCAGAAGCACCTCATGAGCTTTCTTCCTCCGATACGGAATCCTTGTGGAAAGGGAAGGAGATGATGAAGGTCGATCCGGTTCCCTTCTGACTCTCCACATCGACCCATCCGTCATGGGCATTTGCGATGTATTGGACCAGTGCCAGCCCCAGGCCTGTTCCGTTATCCTTGGTGGTGAAGTATGGGTCGAAGATTCTCCTGGTGATCTCAGGAGGGATACCGTAGCCGGTATCTTTCACCAGGAGCAGCAAGTTGTCTTTGATTCCCATGAGGGATACCTCCAAAGAACCTCCCGAAGGCATTGCATCTTCTGCATTCTTGATGAGATTTATCAAAAGCTGTTTGAATTGTCCACGGTCTATCATGATGTCCGGGAGCTTTTCCGGGCAGAGGACGGCCGATTCGATGTTCCTGCGCTTCAGCTCCGGCATGAGCATGGACAAGACGGAAGACACCTCCACCTGGGGATTCACGAGCTGTTTCTTGGGGTGGGGGAGGCGGGCGTAGGAGAGGTATTCATCCGTAACCTGCGAGAGACGGTCGATTTCGTTCTCGATGATCTTCAGGAGCTCCAGCGCCTCTTCGTTTCGTTCCATGTCCTTGATCTCGTCCTCAAGCAGCTCGGAGTGGAGGAGTACCGAGGTGAGGGGATTACGGATCTCGTGGGCCACATGGGCCGACATCTGTCCTACCGCAGCGAGCTTCTCCGCCTGGATGAGCTTCTCGGTGAGCGCCTTTTTCTCGGTGATGTCCACCGCATACTGGACGACATAGTCCACCTCGCCTTCGGAACCGAACAGCGGGATCGCACTGATGTCGAAAAAGAAGGGCTTGCCGCCTATATCCACCCGGGTATCACGCTCCGTGACGATCTCCCCGGACTTGAAACACTGCTCCACGAGCTTGGTGTGGCAGAGCCGCTCCCCCTCGGCAAGATCCAGCGAACAGTGCTTGTCGATGATGTCCTCCCTCCTCAGGCCGTATGCATCGCACAGGCGCTGGTTGATGTCCGTGATGGTGAATGCGGCGTCGATCATGACCAGGTAGTGCGGCACACCGTTGAAGATGGTCTCCATCCGCTTGTGTGCCACCAGGACCCTGTCAGCCCATTTGTTTCTCTCGGAGGCTGCGGCACGTGCCCTGTTGATCCTGAGCATGGTGATGGTGGCGATGAGCACGAAGCCGATGCTGACCGATCCCAGGATCAGCGTGTTGCTGAAGGTTCCGGACATGAGGTCGATGACCTCGCTGTACGGGGATGTCGTGATGGTGACCCACCTGCGGTTCAGGAAATGCACCGACGAGAAAGCAAGCAGCTTTCTCACTGGTTTGGTATCAGGGTAATTGGGGAAGACAAACTCGTACATGCCGTCGTTCTTCAGCTCCATCGCCTGCCGGATGGTATCGACGCCGGAGATTTTGATCCCCTGTTTCTTCAGTCCTATGATGATGTCCTTGAGGTTCAGCCCGATCCACTTGGGGTTGGGGTGATAGAGGATCATGCCGGTCTCGTCCAGCATCCAGACGTAACCCGACTTTGAGGGCCTGATGGGAGCCACATAGTGAACCGTTATATTGGAGAGGTCGATGGCGCATCCGATGACGCCGTTAAAGGTACCGTCCTCTCCCTTCAGGGGAAACGAGATGACAAAGGTCTCGAAGCGACCCGGGATATCGTAGTACTGTTCCCCTCCCACCAGGATGATGTCGGAGACGAAGGGTACATTGAGCTCCTTGGCTACCCGGAAATAGGTGCGGAAGCTGAAGTCCTTCCCTTCCAGGCCGGGCAGGAGCTGGCGGGGGTGGTGGATGCGCATGATGCCGTTCTTGTCCTCCCAGAAGACGAACACTACCTTGTTCTGGAGGGAGGTATAGACATTCTCCACGGCGGTCTTGATGGCTTCGGGGTCACCATCCGCAACACTCCTGATATGGGCGGTAAGGCTCAGGATGTTCGTGATGTCGTGCATGTACTGCTCGATGCCCATGGCGGTCTGCTGGGCCAGCAGTCCCTGCTCCCTGTTGAATTGCGCGGCCATCTCTTCTTCGACGCCGCGGTAGGAATAGAGGGCGAAGACGACCACGAAGCCGAGTACGATGAAGCTGCCCAGCCATATGATGAAATCCCACTTCGTTTCCTTGAGCTCGATGGTATGGCGCTTCGTTACCCTGATTCGCCTCATGCTCTCACCCGAGATAGGTATCCCGTTCTACGGACCGGGGCAGTTGGTCGGCCTTGAGCCTCAGTTCCTCGAAGCCCAAAGCGAACAGGGGGCTTATCTCCACGGAGACTCCTTCGGTCGTATCTACGCCGAGCCGTCTCAACCACGCGCCATGAAGGCCGGACTGCAGGCGGCGTGAACTTTCCAGGGAATCGACACCGGTGAGGTTCTTGACCGGCGCAAATTCCTCTTCCCGCGGCACCTCGATGGTCATGCTCCTGTCCGCAAGGGGGAGCGCATCGAAGAGGAAGGTCTCGAACTTGATGCCGTTTATCTCCATGATTCTTCCATCGAGATCCCTGGCTGTAATCCTTTTCCGGGCACGATGGTAGGGCAGCATCGTGTCCTGGTCGGTGATTTTTTCCGCAAAGTCTCTGCGGATCATGTGGATGGCAGCGTTTCCCGCCCAGTAGAGAATCCCCCCAGAGGCATCCCGAGCATACCGTATTTCGTCTTTCATATCGCTGTATTCCAGCAGACAGGTCCTGCCCCCCTGCCGGACGATCACGCCCACCTTCTCTTCGAAGGAGCTCTTCCGCACAACCTTCGACGACATCTGGGCCTTGTTCATGCTGTGAATGCCTATGAAGAGGGGGTCGCATACCTTGACCAGGGGATTGTCGACCTGGTAGTAGAAGATCTCCTCGATGCCGAGGTCCTTCATCCTGCCCAGAGCCCCTGACCTCCTCAAGGCCTTGAAGGTGCCGCCATGGCCGTCCGGGTTCATGAACAACCCCCCGTTTTCCGCCACGATGAACCTCCCTTCCTCCGTGACCGAGGGCAGCATACCCTGGACGAAGAAAGAGACATTTTCCTCCCCGAGATCGAAGAACCCGTTCCTGTGGAAATATTCCCTGGTGGAGCCGTCATTTTCCCGGGAGGTCATGATGAACCAGGGTATGGTACACCTGTAGTGTCGGGCGAGGGCGAGGATTTTCTCTGCAAAGAGATGGAAGAGTGTTTTCCCTCTCACCGGAGTCACCTTCACCACGCCCTTGGGGGCTTCGATCCCCAGACGTGATCCCTGGCCCCCGGCGACGACGAGTGCTGCCACCTTGCCTCCGCGAAGGAGTTCCTCTCCATGGAGGATGGCGTCCTTGGCCTCTTCCGACGAGGCGAAAGATGAGGGGATGACCTCTGCCGGTTCCACGGGCCCGCGGGGAGGATCGTAGAGGCCTTTCCCCCGGATAAGACTGTCGACAAGATCCAGATCGACTCCCTCGAGATCCCCCGTGATCAACCCTCGGGAGACGGTAGTACCCTCACTGCTTAGAAGTCTTGCGATATGCTCCTGTCCCAGTTCTCTTAGCCTTTTCTCGAGCATCCAGAATCTCCCGTATCCGTTTTTCCACACCGGCATCCCTTGGTTTGTACAGCTCCAGCCTTTGCAGACCCTCGGGCAGATAGTCCAAGGTCAACGCCCCAGCAGGGTCGTCGTGGGCATAGATGTACCCCTTGCTGTAGCCGATCTCCTTCATGAGCCGGGTGGGTGCATTGCGAAGCCAGAGGGGAATGGAGGGGCTGCCTGTTTCACCTATGAGCTTCTGGACCTTCTTCTCCGCCAGGTACACGGCGTTGCTCTTGGGCGCACAGGCAAGGTAGATGGCCGTCTCGTACAGGGCGATCTCCCCTTCGGGACTCCCGACAAAGGTGAAGGCCTCCTTGGCGCTCACCGCTACGCGCAGCGCATTCGGATCGGCCATGCCGATATCTTCGGAGGCGATCCGTATCATCCTTCTCAGGATAAAGAGCCTGTCCTCGCCTGCCTCCAGCATCCTTCCGAGCCAGTAGATGCTGGCATCCACGTCCCCCGCCCGCACGCTCTTGTGAAAAGCGGATATGAGGTCGTAGTGGTTCTCCCCGGAGCGGTCATGGTACAACGGCCGGTCCATGAGTCCCGCAAGGTCCACCACGTCAATGCGGTCCTTGTCGATATTTGAGAGAATGAGCTCTAGCAGGTTCAAGGCAGCCCGGGCATCGCCGTCTGCGGCCCTAGCCACGGCGGCTGTGCAGGCATCCGAGATGGTCTTGTTCAGAGAGACGATGAATTCGTCGCCGGACATGGCCCGCCTAAGGATTTCTTCGATGGCGTCCGAACTCAGGGCCTTGAGTATGATCACCTGGGTTCTGGACAGCAACGGCGAGGTTATGGCAAAGGATGGATTTTCCGTTGTTGCCCCGATGAGGATGATGGTTCCGTTCTCCACGAAAGGCAGCAGGGCATCCTGCTGAACACGATTGAACCGGTGGATCTCGTCGATGAAGACGATGGGCTTCGTTTCGGATCGGACGGCCGCAGCGGTGACGCGCCTGATTTCCTGGACGCCTCCTGTCACCGCATGGATGGTGAAATAGGAGTCCGGGTAGAGTCCCTCCACAATGCCCGCCACGCTGGTCTTGCCTGAGCCTGGAGGGCCCCAGAGCATGACCGAGCGGAGATTGCCCTTGGCAAAATCCTTCAGCAAGTTGCGGGCCTCTTCCTGCCCCAGCAGACCGTCGATGTCCTGGGGTCTCACCCTGAATGCGAGGGGTGGCAGCTGCTTCGACATATGTTCTTGTATACCACGAAAAAAACATTTTGAGAAAAAAGACTAAAGCGCTTCTTTCCACTTAAGTCATGGGGAAAGCGGACGATAGATATATATAGGTTCTTCAAGATTCATTCCCCGTAGAACCTCCTCATATGTTCGCAGGTCAAAGCTGGCCTGCTTTTTTTTTGTGAAATACACTAATGCATGTGCGGAGACGTCTCTCGCATCGGCGGGAGATATGATTCGGCTCTGGGTGCGGGTCAGGACACCCGCTCCAGGGGAGATCCTGTTAAAGGGGCAATGAGGGTGGACAGGACGTGAAGAAGGGAGGGGGTATCGGCTCCTAGGGTTTTCCAGGCTGGTTCCGGGGTGTATCACCCTTCTGGGCACCGATATGGGATGTCTTCTCGATTTCGGCATCAAGGGTGTCCGCATCGAGTTCCGGAACCGGATCTTCGCCGCTGGGGGACTTCCCGGCACCAAGGGTGATCCCCAGATCCTTCATCTCCTTGAGGATGAGAGCCTCGAAATTTCTGGCATCCATGAAGTGAGGATTAATCTTCAAAGCTTTGCTCAGCCACTCTATGGCCTTGTCTAATTCCTTCTTGTCGTAATACAGGCGGGCCACGTTGAAGTGGAGATGTTCGTCCTCCGGCGAGATGGTAATGGCCTTCTTATAGTTTGCCAGGGCCTCATCCACCATGTTGGCCTTCCTCAGCTCGATACCGAACTCGTTGAAGAGGTGCTTGTTCTCTTCCTCGAAGATGGCCTCGACCTCTGAGAGCTTCTTGAAAACCTCCTTGGCCTTGCTTGTATCGCCCATCTCCATGTACAGGGTGCCGATGCCGAAATTGGCCTTGATGCTGTCTGGGTCAATCTTCAGGGCATTGGTATATTCGAATTCCGCAGAATAATTCTCGCCACGGGTGCGGTGCTTCTCGGCAATGGCCACGTGCCGGTCGTGCTCCGCCTCCTCCTTGGTCTTGACTCGATAGTTCGGATCGAGGGTGTACCGCCTGAGGAACTCATCGTAGGGCAGCTCAATGACGATGCCGGTGGGCTTGCCCTCGTTGCCCAGGAAGGAAAGCCTCACCTTTTCATCATCGAGCTGCTCGGCATGGCAGTAGTTCTTCATCTTCTGTGTTTTCTGAGTATGGCCGGTGCCCAGGGTGATCGTCGACTCTTCGAAAAATACACCCTGGATCTTTTTTAGGTAGCGGGAGTGTTCCATAGACTGGATATCGGAAGATTCCTCATCGAAGTTTACATGAATTCCTTGCCCCTGGTCCAAGGGTGTTGACGCATGGGGGCTGACTGTGGCAACGCACATATGCATAAGGTGATGGAAAAGGGGGATATGATGAAGCCACTCGGATTCATCGGGGCCGGCAATATGGCTGAGGCTATTGTCTCGGGTACTCTCAGGAAGGGACTGATCGCTTCTTGCGACATCACGATGTTCGATGTCAAGCCCGGGCGCATGGACCATATGAAGAAGGCATATGGCGTCGAGGTTGCCTCATCTGCCCTTGAGGTCGTGCGTTCCCGGGACACCCTTCTCCTCGCCGTCAAGCCCGACCAGGTCCTGAAGGTGCTCTCCGAACTCGGCGGAGAGCTGCCCGGGAAACTTGTCGTCAGCATCGCCGCAGGAATAACCCTGGGGAGTATGCTCGGTGTCGTCGGGGAAGGGGCCAGGGTTGTGCGGGTCATGCCCAACACACCCTGCCTTGTCCTGGAAGGTGCCTCCGTGATGGCGTCATCCCCTTCCTGCTCGGAGCAGGACCGGGCAGCGGTTCAGGAGATATTCACCGCCGTGGGTTTGTGCCTGGAGATGGATGAACGGTTCATCAATGCGGTCACCGCCCTGTCCGGTTCCGGTCCGGCCTTCTGTTTCCTGTTTCTTGAAGCCCTCGCGGATGGGGCCGTGAAGGCCGGTCTCCCACGGGACGTGGCATTGAGGCTCGCAGCTGCGACGATGCGGGGTGCGGCGTCCATGGTGCTCGATCTGGGAAGGCATCCTGGAGAGCTCAAAGACATGGTAACCTCGCCGTCGGGGACTACCATCGAGGGGATCGCCGCCCTCGAATCCAGGGGTTTCCGTGCCGCCGTCATCGATGCGGTCGGTGCTGCATACAGGAGGGCGGAGGCCCTGTCGGGGAAGGCGTAGCGGCGCTACGGGTCCTCGGGAAAATTAACCTGCTCACCTGCGTGCATCCTGCACATCTCATTGAAAATCAGCCTGTGCGGGATGCACGCAGGTGAGCAGGCCGATCTTTCGCCTATATCTTATAACTTCATATCTTCGAGTTCTTGATGATTTCCACGGCTTCCCGGGGTGAATCCACCAGGGTGAAGATGGACCTGTCTTCGGGGACGATCATGCTTTCCTTGAGCATGGTGTCGTTGATCCATTCCAGGAGGCCTGCCCAGTATTCGGACCCGATGAGGATAACCGGAAATGGTTTGAGCTTGTCGGTCTGGATGAGGGTCAGGGCCTCGAAGAGCTCGTCCATGGTGCCGAATCCACCCGGGAAGATCACGTAGCTCATGGCGTATTTGACGAACATCACCTTGCGCACAAAGAAATACCTGAAATTGATGTGGATATTCGTGTAGGGGTTGAGCTTCTGCTCGAAGGGGAGCACGATGTTGAGTCCGACCGATTGCCCCCCGGCCTCGTATGCGCCTTTGTTCGCAGCCTCCATGATGCCCGGCCCGCCCCCGGTGATGACCGAGAAACCTTCCTCCGCCAGCATCCGGCCGAACTGTTCCGCCATGGCATAGTATTTATCGCCTGGTTTTGTGCGCGCGGATCCGAAGATGGTGACCGCAGGCTCCAGGGGGGTGAGCTGTTCGATGCCGTCGACGAACTCGGCCATGACGCGGAAGACCCTCCAGGCTTCCTGCGGCTTGATCTGGTCGATGACGTATCTGTCATTCTTCATATGGGGCGCTCCTTAGGTTACGTGTACGTATTTGCGTTATCGGCATGCATGGTGCTACGATTGATCCGCCGTGTACGACCTGCACATTCATACAACACATTCCTCGGACGGGCAATACAGCCCGATCGATCTGTTTGCCATGGCGAAGCGTAAAGGCCTGAGAGGGATTGCCTTCACGGACCACATGGATATCAACGCTGCAGCCGAAGGGTTGCTGCTGGCTCCCGGTACTGGCATCCGGTTCTTCACCGGCGTGGAGATCTCCACGGTCTTCAGGGAACAGGAATACCATCTCTTGCTGTACGGCTTTCGGCCCGAGCATACCGTACTGCAGGGGTTCCTGCAGGACTCCTGCAGGGTCATCTGGGACAGGGCCGTCGATGCACTCAGGATCTTTACCCGGATGGGCTTCGACATCCGGAAAGAGGATGTCGCAGGCTGGGGATTCTCCGTGCCCACCGGTGTCACCCTCCTCAATGCCCTACTCGCGAGGAACAGGAATGACAGGAGACTTTGGGAATATCTTGAAGGTCCCAAGGCTTCATCGCCGTATCTGAATTTTTATCAGGACTATGCGGTCAACGATATCGGAGGCGTCGTCAGGTCGGCCCTTCCCGATCTTGTGGAGACGATGCGTCTGTTCGGGGATAATGGGGTTCTTGTTCTCGCCCATCCCGGGAATGCCGCAATGGATTTCCTGAAAGGCCTCAAGGATGAAGGCCTCATGGGTATTGAGGCCTTCAGTACCCATCACGATCCCAGGCAGACCACCCGTCTCCTGGAGGCTGCCCGTTCGCTGGACCTGTGGGTGAGCGCCGGGTCGGATTTCCACGGCGAGCTCATCAAACCGCTCATCAGCATCGGCGGTTGTCCGGGGCAGCCCGATGAAGGGTTCATCGAGGTGCTGGCCGGCCTCAATGCATGATGTTCCGTGTCACTGTGCGAGGATGACCGGCTCCAGCAGGATGACCAGCTCTGCGGTTTCCACGGCCTTGGTCTCCTGTTTGAAGAGATAGCCGAGGTAGGGGATGTCTCCCAGGATGGGGATCTTGGTGTTCTCGGTGGTGAGGTTCTTGCTGATGAGCCCGCCCAGGGCGATGATGTTGCCGCTGGACACACGGATCTGGGAGGATGCCTCTTCCAGACCCACCGTGGGAAGTGTGTAGATATTATCCTCGATGGAGCGTTCCTCGAGCTTGACGATCCTGCTCTTGATGGGGGTAATGCTCAGGTTCACCGCATTGGTGTCCAGGTCGATGCTGGGAACCACCCCGAGCATGATGCCGTCGAAGATGGAGCCTACGGTCACCTCCGGGGTGATGATGGAAGTGCCGCCATCCACGGAGGTGGTGGTGACCTTGATCTCCTGGATGTATGAGGTGTTGGTGCCCACGCTGATGAGGGCCGGCTGACCGTTGGTCACCCGGATGCGGGGATTGGAAAGGACCTTGATGTCCCCGAACTGCTCAAGGGCGTTCATGGCGGCATCGAAACCGTGCTTGGTCGAGCTCACCTGGATCTCCAGGGCCGGCGTCAGGTTGTCCGTGCTCAGGGCAAGGTTCTGCTGGATGGGATTGAATGCATAGTCCCTGACCGTACCATGGATGCTGGTCCAGTCGATGCCGTACTTGCTCTCGTCCTTTAGGGAGACCTCGATGACCTTGGCGGTAATGAGGACCTGTGCGTTGTAGTAGGTCTTGATGGTCCTGATATAGGCATCGATACGCTCCACGGCATCCCTCATGTCGTTGACCTCCAGGAAACCCAGGGCCCTGTTCATCGAGTATGTGCCGTAGGGCGTCATGGAGGTCTTCACCACGTTCTCGATCTGTGTGCAGATGTCATTGGTTGCCGGGGGGATGGTGTCCCGGATGGAGAATTCACCGCTCAGGGGATTGCCCCCCGAGGTCGTGCTTGAAGAGCCCCCCGAAGTGGAACTCGAAGAACTGGTGGAAGAACCGCCTGTGCTGCTCCCTAGGACATCTCCTCCCACCGCCATGGTGGTCTCCTTCTGTGAAGATAGGAAGTTGAGGTGATAGGTCCGGGACTCTGTCCCTTTCACGTACAGGGTATTCTTCTTTACATCGGAAAAGATATGGAGCGCCGAGTCAAGATTTTCAAGTGCTTCTTCCAGCGGGGTCCGGTTGAAGGATATGGAGACCGGTGGAAGCCCGATGCGGACGCTTGCAGGGGTCTTCCCCTTGGATAAGTCCTGGGCGGCATCCATCCCGGGGGCTTCCGGAACATCAGAGGCCGCCAGGCGCGAGTCGATAACCAGGTCCAGGCCAGCCTTTTCCGCAATGGCCGCGTACACGTCGGTGAATGCGGCTTTGCTTGCGGTCAGGGTAATGGTCTTTCCCTTCAACGGGTTGAGAGGAGTCTTCTTATCGTCGGCTTTCCCGATGACGGCCGGCCTCGGCTCCACTGGTACCGCTGCAGCCTTCTCTCTCTCGATGGTGAAGTCTTCCTTCTTCATCGACCGGTCAACGGCACAGCCGGCAAGAAGGGTCAGACAGAGGATCGCGATCACCGCTGATTCAATATGCTTTGACATGGTGAGTCTCCCTGGTTCCGTTTTGATAGGTGATGGTCACGGAGTCTTTTCCCAAGGCCGTGACCCTGAAAGTGTCCGTCCTGTCTCCGAGGTACATCTTCTTGCCGTTGATGATGCAGAAGCTTCCCAGGCCGCCCTCCATGATCATGGTCACCCTTGGGGGCTGCGATATGGGCAGGGCCTGAGTGTCGGGATAGGGTGTGAGGTTGGAGGAGGACAGGGTCCATTCATGGCGGAAGACGTCCCGTATGCCACCGGCAGGGACATCTTCCGATCCCTCCATGGTGAAGAGGCTCAGCTGGTCGATGGTGGAGAGAAACTCGGGGTGTGCAGGAGAATACCTCGCGGTGTTCGGGAGAAGGAATGCTGAAGCGAAGCAGAAGATGCAGGCCATGATGGGAAAGATAAAAAGAACAGCGAGTTTGACGTCGATCCTCATGGAGTGGGAGCCCCCAGTTTGAAGCCCTTCATGGTTACGGTTATGCCTGCCGAGGTGCTTTCGACGACCGCTTCTTCCAGAAAGAACATACCGCCCGAATAGGTTGATGCAACCTCGCCCATGAGCCGTGTGAGGTCGTGGTCTGTCAGCTCGATCTCATAATCCACGTTCGTTCCCCTCTCGCTGGACAATGCGATGAGCTTCGTGCTTCCTGCCTTGATGGCCTCGATCTTCTTGCCGTAGTCCTTTCGCTGTTCGGATGCGGAAAGGACCGATGACAGCTTGGCTCGCTGGAGGCTTACGTCCCTGACGCTGGTGCGATAGAATGCGAAGGCGGATGATACCAGGAGCAGGCTGATGAAGCCGATAATGACGGCGGTCCGGTAATGCCTCATAATTTCATCTCGCAGTCGAGGCTGAACTCGGCATGGTGCTCTTTATGGCGGAAGGCTGCACTGTTCACCGAGTATACACCCTGCATGTTCGTCATGAAGGACGAGAAGATTTCCTTGGAACGGGGATACGAGGTGTTGATGACCCCGTCGATGACGATCTTGAAGGAGTCGACACGGGTTGTTCGTGCCTCGGAACCCGCCTGTGGTTCCACCCGGGCGGGGGGGGAGCCGTTCTGTGCATCGGGCCTCTTTACTGAGATCCTGGTGAGGAAGACAGTTTCCGGGACCTGGCGGGAAACGGTGTCCATGATGCCCTGCAGTCTCGGCTCCGACTGGAAGGCCTTGTATGCATCGACGAGGCTGTTGATGTTCGAGAGGTCCAGTTCCTTGCTGAGGAGCGCATAATCCTTCTCAAGCTTCCGAAGGTCCTCTGCGTTTCTGATGGATGCCGCATTGAATTGCCCCTGGAGTTCCCGGGCCTTTGATGCATTGCCCCAGCCCAGGCCGGCGAAGAGGACGGCAAGAACGACCATGACCAGAGAAACGGCCATGGAAATCTTCGCGTACCCGACCACGGCCCTTGTTTTCCTGAGCCTGTCGCTTGTAAAGTCATAGTGCGGATACAGGGCGGTCCCGTACAGCACGGGGTCAGTGGCCTCGGACCCTCCTGCAGAACTCAGGAGCAGGGGCTCGGTATCGATGGTATGCCTTTCCAGATCGTCCCTGCCGATCTCACCCTGTCCGGTCATATAGATGATCCTGACTTTTTCTTGGTACGAGTTCATGAGCAGTGACGTTATCTCTCGGATACCGGACACCGTGTCCGATAGGGCATCAAAGGACTCGGTGGCATTGATGGTGATGAGGTAGTAGATAACGGCATCCTTGGCCGCGATGATGCGGATGAACCGCATGTCCTGATGGACGAGGACCGCCATGTTTTTTTCAACGGTGGCAAGCGCTGATGCCAGGGACGCCTCGATGGGGCAGAACGTGTCCACAATGGCTGCGGTCTCATCCACAACATCGACCCTGTTCAGCTCCGAGTCCGGAACAGCCAGGTAGGAATACCTTCCTTTCAGTTTGTCGATGTCCTGGATCTTCGTGAAGGCGATCCGGTAATCTTCCTTGAAGAGACCTATTTTATCCAGGGAGGAACGGATGTGGGCCGATGTGGCGTCGCGTGAAACGCAGGAGAAATCTCCTATGTCCGAGTAGATGTATCGGGATGAGAAGCAGAGGGACAACCTGGTGCCATCCCTCGAGAGCTCCAGCAGGGCGGTCGAATCGATGGGGTCGCTCCGGCCGAGGCTGAGGGAAGCCCCCTGCCCTTTGTAGGGTGCCAGGGTATGCCCGGCGTCCCCCAGGAGCACTGCATGTCCCTTCTTCGATCCCCCCCGCATGGGAGCAATCATAGCCCAGGCCTTTCTCTGCATAGGGATTCTCCCAGTGTTACTATCCATACTCTCGGAAATCACAGGACAATTCTTTACGCCAATCTAGGGGATGAGCCCATAAAGGTAGGTCAGGCCGGTGACCTCGAGGATATCGTCATAGGAAGAGGTGATGGGGGATGTGGGAGATGCGAACTGGCTGTCGTCGTTGATGTCTATGATACGGTTGTTGTTGTCGTCGTTGGGCGCATCTGCCCGCAGGTTCTCCCCTGCGGAGACGACGATGAACGCAGCCCTGATGTTCGTGCCGTCGCAGAAGAGATCCGGCGTGAGGGTCCCGCTGATGAGGTCGCCCAGGCGCTGCTTGAACTGGGTGAGGGTGGTCGTATTGGCAAGGTGCGAATCCGTCGCATAGAAGAGGGTGGTGTTGTAGGGGTCCCTGCCGGTTATTCCCAGGGTGGCCCAGGGGAGGTATCCGCTCAGTCTTCCGGTTGTCTGGGTACCGTTCGCATCGGAACTCGCATAGGGGAGCTTGCCCGTGGCCAGTGCATAGCCGATGATGGCGGTCCTCGCCTCCCTGACGAGCATCCTGTCGTCCTTGAGCTTGTTCTGCTTGACGAGCATGGGAAGGAGCTCCGCCCCGAGGCCTATGAGCAGACCCAGAATGACCATGGCGATGGCCACCTCTATCAGGGTGAAGCCGCGGTGCGCCGAGAGCATGCGCCGTATATCGCCGATTGGTTTTCCAGGGGCGCTGCAACCCATCCTAGCCGCCTCCGAGCTGTGACATGAGGTCGTAGACGGGACCAATGAGGGACACCACGATGAAGATGAAGAGTCCACCCGAGAGGACCATGACGATGGGTTCAATCATCTTTCCCATCAGCTCCACGAAACGAGAGGTCTTCTCCTGATAGGTGTCAGCCAGGTAGCTGAGCCTCTGGTCGAGGGTTCCCGTCTTTTCTCCGACACTGACCATTTTCAGGGTGACGGCATCGAAGAACAGCGTTGTCCTGAAAGAATCGATCAGGGAATTACCCGAACCCGTTTCTGCCTGTATCGTGCGGATTACCCTTCTCAGGAGAGGATTCCTGAAGATGCCTGCCAGCACGTCCAGGGCCTTCGTCAGGGTGAGCCCGGACCGCAGCATCAAAGACAGGCTCGAGAAGAAGAGCGTCAGGGTGGACGCCTTCAGTAGGTCCCCAGCAACCGGGGTTTTGTATGCCAGTCGCGTGGTGAGAAGCTTCACCTTCTCGATTCGTGCGAGGAAGATGAAGGCTGCGACGAGAATGCCCGAACCGAGGGGTATGAGGAACCAGGAATGCTCGATGAATGCGACGAAGCGCACCAGGGCCAGCGTGATCTCGGGAAGCTTGACGTTGATGTCCTTGAAGGTCTCCACCAGGCGCGGCAGAACATAGAAGAGCCAGAAGACCATGACACAGCCCATGGCGACCATGACGAATCCCGGATAGATGAATGCCTTCTTCACCTGGGAGACTATGGTATCGACCTTTCTGAGGTATTGCGCCGAGTTGTTCAGGGCATTCTGGATAGTCCCGGTCTCCTCGCCGATGTTGCAGAAGAATACGAGCATCTCGGGGAAGACGGCCGGATGATGGGAGAAGGCCCCGGAGAGTGTCTCGCCTCCGGCCACTTCTCTGATAACCGCCTCAAGTGCCTCCCTGAGCCGTTTTACCCGGATGGTATCCTTGATGCTCTCCATGGAATCCAACAGAGGCAGACCGCTTCCCACCATGGAGGCAAGCGACTCGCAGAACTCCACGATCTCCATCCTGGAGACCTTCGGCTGCACGAGATTCAGAACGGTATCGAGGAGAGGGAAGGCATTTTCCCGGTAACTGACCAGGGTGAGATCCTGTGATGCCAGCGTGTCCATGAGATCCTGGATATCCTCGAAGTCGGCCTTTGCCCTGATCGTTGACCCGTCCTTTCTCTGTGCACTGTAGGAAAGCAACATTACCGCAGCACCCTCCAGACTTCCGCGAAGCTTGTCTTTCCCGAGAGGATCTTGCGCACTCCGTCCCCGTTCAACGTAACCATGCCCTCCTCAACAGCCTTTTCCCTGATTTCGAAGGGGTGCGCACCTGTTGATATGAGCCGTTCGATGTCTTTCGATACCACGAGGATCTCCGCAACCATCAGCCTGCCGAGGTACCCGGTCTTGATGCAGCGCGGGCATCCCACCGGCGCATACAGGGTAGTCCCGGGGGCGATGCCGAAGACACGCCGCTCCTCATCGCCCGAGGCGTAAGCTTGCTTGCAGTACGGACAGAGAGCCCGGACGAGCCGCTGGGCGATGACGCAGATAAGGGACGAGGAGATCATGTAATCCTTCATGCCCAAGTCTTTGAGCCTGGGGACCGCTCCAGAGGAGTCGTTGGCATGGACCGTGGACAGCACGAGGTGGCCCGTCTGGGATGCGCGCAGACCCATGGTGGCCGTATCCCCGTCCCTGATCTCGCCGATGAGGATGACGTCCGGGTCCTGCCTGAGGAAGGCCCTCACAGCACTGGAGAACACATAACCGGCCTTCTCGTTGACCTGGGTCTGGCGGATGAGCGGGAACTGGTACTCGATGGGGTCTTCGACGGTGACGATGTTCTTCTCGATGGAGCTGATCTCGCGCAGGGCTGCGTACAGCGTGGTAGTCTTGCCCGAGCCTGTGGGTCCTGAGACGAGGATCATGCCGTACGGCTTGTGGAGGAGGTCCCTCAGCCTCGCGATATCATCATCCTCCAGCCCGAGGTTCTTGATGTTGTACAGCTCCTCCGAGGAGGAGAGGATGCGCATGACCATGTTCTCGCCGTAGGTCACCCTCAGCGTGGACACGCGGATGTCATAGCTCTCGTTCAGGAAATCGAAGGACAGCCTCCCGTCCTGGGGTTTGCGCTGTTCCGAGATGTCCATCTCGGCCTTGACCTTCAATGTGGAGATAACCCGGGAATGGAGCTCCACGGGGAAGGTGTAGAACGGATAGAGGATACCGTCGATGCGGTAGTGGATCTGGGTCGTCTTGTTCGTTGGGGTGATATGGATGTCCGTGGCCCGCGAGTTGATGGCGGCCATGATGAGCAGTCTCGAGAGCTTTTCCGTGTCCACATCGTGGGTGTTGTACTTGGCGTGTTCGAGATGCTCCCCGATCTCCTCGTCGATGGGGTGCTCCAGCAGGTAGTAATCCTTTTCGATATGCTTCTGGATCTGGGTGGGGGAGGCGGCCATGCACCTGATGCGCTTCTTGGAGATACGCGAAGCCAGGTCCATGAGCTTGGCGTTGTCGGGCTCGCTCGTGGCGATGGAAAGGGTGCTGTCCTCCACGCCGATGGGAAGCACCGAGTTGTCCCGGGCGAACTGGACCGGCAGGGAGGAAAGGGCCTCTTTCTGAGGGGTGAAATGCCGCAGCTCGATGAAGTCGATGCCGAACTGTTTGGCAATGGCCTGAGCGAGCTCGGTCTGGGTGACGAGACCCAGCCTCAGGAGGATGTCGCCGACCCGCTCCCGGGTGGCCCGCTGCTCCAGCAGGGCCAGGCCGATCTCCTTATCGCCGATAATTCCCTCTTCCTTCAGCAGATCGCCGATACGCTTCTTTTCCATGTGGACCCGTCTCTCACCGCCCGATGAAACCTGGCCTGTCCATCAGTGGCATATGCGGGCATGCACACCCGAGCAGGGCATGCATGCCGTCTCTGACCGTAAACTGTCGTTCCAGGGGCAGGCGCCTCTTTTGTAGGGCGTACCGTATCCCCCTCAAACGTTACATACGCCAGTAGACCACCTTGTTGGTCTCGGTGGTGTAGTCGCTGTCTGCCCTGATGGAACCGGTATTGTACGTCCCGTCGTCGTATTTTCTGTCCACCTGTTCGGCAGAGTCGTAGGGGATGGCATTGAACACCACGGTGTTCGACTGCTGGTCGGCGTTCCATTCGATCCGCACCCAGCTCCCATAGGGGTTGGTGGGCACGCTGTTCGCCGCTCCGGTGTAGTTGCCGTTGATGATCTGTGCCAGGACGAGATCCTGAAAGAGGTACCATCTTTCGTTGCCTGCAATCTGCCCGTTCTGGTTCCCGTTATTGGTGTCGTCCGGTGGGGCCGTCGTGATGTTTTCGTCTCCCGGGTAGGCGTTGTACCTGTCGTAGAAGGAATAGTAAGCCGCAGTGAGAGACTCCTTCTGGTTGATGAGCTTCTTGACCTTGGCATTCTCGATGAGGGCCTCGCCTTTGAGGACACCGGTGATGAGAAGGCCGATGATCACGAGGACCAGGGCAAGCTCGACGAGGGTGAAGCCTTTGCTGTTCCGATTCCGAAACCCTTCCATGGAGCACCTCCATCTGAAATGAATACCGGTAAATTACATTACCAGTATGAACACCATCGGTTTTCTTTCATTTCACCTTTAATAAAGGTAAGGACTCCAGACAGTTCTGTGGGCCTGTGGTGAGAGAACAGGGATCTGGAGGCGCAAAAGGTCAGGGGTGAAGGAGCCGTCTCACTCAAGCTGCCGGATGAGTTTTTTCCCCAGGGGGCAGGGTTGTATCCCCAGCAGGGAGGAGATATCCTTGTCGAGGATTTCTCCCGAGGCGGAGACGAATTTCATAAAGGCATGGTCCAGGTCGAGGCTCGGCCCGAACGCCGCCCCGGCACACAAGACCTCTGAGCCGAACCTTTCTCCTGTCAGCACATCGAACTCGTGCAGTACGGTGGTTCCGGTTTCCATGCCAAGGCAGGGCGGCTCCCCGGTCCATACGGACACATAGGCCCTGCCGTCCATGACGGCCATGCCCATGGGCTCACCCGGATCCAGGGAGGCGGTCCATTGGAGATCGTTGAGGGTACATCCTGCAAGACAGGTCCTGCCCAAGGCAAGGATGTGGGTCGTCTTTCGCATCGTGAACGAGCTGATATCAAGGATCGCCTCGTTCATGCCCGTATCGATGATGCCGGTGAGTTCCAGCGCCTGATCGAAGAGATACAGGAGACCGTCCGCCGTGCCCGCCATGATCGTGCCGGTGACCGGGTCGTACCGGACTATCGTGATCCTGTGGTTCGTGTCAAAGGCGAATACCAGGAAACCGTCGGCGAGCGTATGTGCCTGAACCGTGGAACCCGTACCCACATACGCGATGGAATCTGATGCATCCATGCATGTCCCCTGCTGCCGCCAGACCGGGTGAGGATCCCGGGAGATGCAGGTGATGATGCCTTGCCTGTCCGGGCCGCTCAAGAGAAGATCACCCCTGATATACAAGGCTCCCCCGAGGTCCTTCAGGAGCCATGAGATATCCCTCTTCGACAGATCGATCCTGATGATCCGGTCCCGGGAGGTAGAGACGTACAAGCAGTCGCTCGATGAATCCGGAGCGATCGTGAAGGCCGTGCCGGAGACCGGGAGGTCCGGGCAGGGCAGGAGTTCCCATGGGTTCATGACATTTAGCCTTCCATGCATGCCGGTTTCTGCCGAGAGCCAGGTCGGGTGGAGGCATGCCCTCGAGTTCGACAGGACCAGGGAAAGGTCGGGCCGGATCATGAGGGGAACGGTTACGGTGGTCCCCTCGGGCGTGAGGTCGTCCCTGCCCGGCATGAAGCGTCCCCCTCCTTTTGATGCCACATCCCTGAGGAAATCGGTATCGGGCCCCATGACATGGACAGCGATGCCCAACGACCGGGCGTATGCGGATACGTCATCGAGACAGTGGGAACCTTCGCCGTCGAAGGCGATATCATCGGGGTTGTCGTCATGGTCATAATCCCTCAACCATGCAGGGAGATGGCCGTCGTTCACGGATATGCCCGCCGTCACCAGCAGGATATGCCTGCCCGATACGCATGGTTCAGGGAAGATCGCGGAAGCCTGGTACAGTGTCTCGGCCAAGGATGCCCGGGAAGATGTCGGGTGGAGAGCGTCCAGGGCTTGCATGGTTTCTCCCCAGTTGCCGGTGAAGTGGTGGATCAGGCCGCGGGAACCGCTCATCACCGCAATCTCGCACTGGTCCAGAGAGTCGATGAGGGATCTGGCCCTGGAGAAGGCCAAGGCCCAGGTCGGCATGGCTCCGTACAGGCCGTTCATGGCCGCGGCCCGCTCATTGGAATTGCCCCATCTCCCCGAGAAATAGATTCCCTCAGGGCATGCATGGGTATCCGGGACCTCGCTGCAGTCCGAAACATGAACGATACCTCCCGCATCGGAGCGCAGGTAGAGCGATTCATCCCGGTAGTCATGTCCGGACGATGCGTTCATGGAGACGGAATCGTCGACGATCACCAGAATATGGGGGCGTTGAGAGGGGGCAAGATCATGCCGGGGTATGCCCCGGTAGGGTTCGCGGACCGCCACGCGCCATGAGTAGGTGCGGATATCCTCGATCCCCACATCGATGAGCTCGGTGCTGAAATGGATGTGGTCCCACCCTTCAGGGGCATCGAGGAGACTCAGACGGTGCGAAAGCTCCCTGCCGTCTCTGGTGGAGAGAAAGGCGTTTTGCACGATACGGGAGTATGCACGGCTTGATTTCATGTGGAACAGGACCATGGACGCCGATGCCAGCGTGAGTCCCAGGGTTACGGCCAGGACCACGAGTACCAGCGCGATGACCCAGCCCTGCTCAGGGGATGGGGTAGGATAGGGACATGTCCTTGGTTGTCTCATGGTATCGGGCCCTCATGGATATGGTGAGCGTATGACCGGAGATCCGTGGCTGGAAGAGGATGACCGCCTCGGCGAGAAGCTGGTTGTTCCGGTACAGGCCGTCTGGCTTGAGCTCGTAATGGATGGCAGGGACTGCTCTGTCCCCCTGAACCGGGATCATGTCTGTCAATATGGCTACGCGGCTGTCGCCTCGTGCATAGGAATGGCTGATGACGCATGGGGATGTGTCCGTGATCATGCCGAGATCGGCCCAGAAGTCAGGACGGCCGTCGCCGTCGATATCGGTGGTGTCGAGGATGAGGCCCCGCGCGTCCGAGGAGATGACCAGCGAATAGTAGGGCGGCGGGGCATGGGATGAAACGCTGACCCCCGGGTGCTGTGACGTGACGGGTATACCGGAGATGAAGAGCTGGTTCCCTTCGACCCTTATTTTTATGTCCTGAGGCAGAAGGCAGGCCCCCTGGGCCAGATCGCTGTTCAGCTGAAGAGTGGCCGTACGGAGCGACTGCATGCAATACCAGGTACAGCGCATCCCGTGATGCGATGCCGCCGATATACGGTTGAAATGATACAGGGCCAGTACCAGTATTGAGGAGCACGCCAGCGCTATGAGCAGCTCCACCAGACTCATGCCTTTTCCCACGTTACCCTCCTCCGTTCAGGAGCTCCCCGTTGGGGATGCAGAGATCGTATCATGTGAGGAGGGGTGGGGCCCGACAAGAGGGGGCACGGAGAAGCGAGGGGAAACGGTCCACAGGGAGCACGCATCTTCCCCTGGCAGACGGGACAGTGTTGTCAGTGCCTCCTCAAGAGGGCATTACAGAACACCTCTTATGCATACCACCTTATTACAGTGTTCGTCAAGGACGGAAGGTGGCCCGGTTTCAGCGACCGGGAGCCTGGTAAAATGGCCATGGACAACCTAAAGATATCTTGATAATAATCGCTTCCAATCGACATGTCACGTATGCATACAAGGGGAAATACGGTTCTCGTGATCATCGTGGTGATCGCGATCACCTTGGCATTGTTCCTGATTGTGCCTATCGGGGGCAAGCTCGGGCAGCTCAGGGAAGCCACCATATCATTCCTGTTCAGGAAACCCCCCCGCTTCATTTCCATGGAGGCCGATGTGGAAGGGGTCCCTCAGATCGTCAAGGCCGGTGAGTCACTGAAGATCAAGGGGGGCGAGACCCTCATCATCAGGAAGATCCATGCGAACACCTTCTTCGATTCGTATCTGGGCGCCGATGTGGCGGGCTTCGGAAAGCCCAATGACCTGAACGAACCCGTCGATACGGCGGAGATCAGGGACCAGCTCATGGCTGCGGGCATACGGTCGGTGCCCATAGACATATACTATCTTGACCGCAAGATAGCCAAGGTGCCTCTGGAGATGGAGCTCTCCGTGCAGGATTTCAAGGATCAGCTGGAGGCAGCCAAGAGCGACGAGGAGAGGATCGCCATCCTGAGATCAGCCCACGCAAGTTTTCCCAAGGATGCCTCATTCCTGGACATGCTGGACAGGCTCCTGACCGCCAGAGAGGATTACCAGTCCCTGATCATGATCTACAAGGCAGTCTCCGATGCGGACCCTTCGAACATGACGGCCCTTGCCAACCTTTCTCGGTATTACATCAGGCTGGGAAAGTTTGACGACGCCCTTGCCATGTGCACCAGGATCGTTGACGCGGGCAAGGCGGATGCACCTCTCTATCGGCGTATGGCCTATATCGCCGGTGAGAAGGGGGACTTCGAGGGCCGTGTCTCCTATCTCAAGAAGGCCCTGGAGCTCGATCCGGGAAACGACGAAGTGATCGTCGACCTGGCCAAGACCTATGAGCAGGCAGGACTCAATCAGCAGGCCATCGATGTCTACAAATCGGCATCCGAGACGGCCGGCGACCGGGAGATCCTCGTCCCCCTCATCAAGGAAGCGCTCAAGAAGAAAGACTATGAAAAGGCCCGCAACCTCCTGGAGAGGTACGTGAAGCGCTATCCTCAGGACAGGAATGCCGTGGCGCAGCTGGCAATGGTCATGGGCAGGCTCGGTAATACCAAGTCACAGGTGGAATATTACGAGAAGGCCGTGAGCCTGTCGCCGGGCAGCAACGTGCTCTGGTACAACCTGGGCGTTGCCCGGGAGAAGCAGGATGACCCCAAAGGGGCGCTGGATGCCTACGCACATGTCCTCCAGATGAAGCCCGGGGACCAGGACTCCCTCCGGGGGGCGGCCAGATCGGCCCTCAAGGCAGGCCAGTACAAGGATGCCTACGGGTATTATGGTGCTCTGGTGAAGATGAACGGGAACAGGGAGAACCTGAAGGGGCTCGTGAGTGCGGCGGTCGGCCTGAAGGACCAGGACAAGATTATCGATGCCTGCACGATGTTCCTGAAGAAGAACAAAGACCACGATGTCGCCATTTCCCTGGCCTATGCCTACGAATCCCGCGCAGCCAGGCATGAGGGGCGCAGCAGGCTCGATGATCTGAGCAGGGCACTCGAGGCCTATAAGACGGCCTTGAGCATCAATCCGCGGTCCAAGGTGGCGTCAGAGAAGATCCCTGAGCTGAGCATCGAAACCATCAAACTCAGGAAGAGCCTTCAATAACGCCAAGCCTTTGAGACAAGTTCTGGGAAAGTCAGAGCATTACCGATGAACAGGACCTTTGCCATTGGAGATATTCACGGGTGTCCGGACAAGCTCGAAGACCTTATCTCCGCCATGGACCCGCAGCCTGAAGACCGGATCGTCTTTCTCGGTGACTATGTGGACCGGGGGGAGGGAGTCGTGGAGGTTATCGATGCCCTCATCGGACTCGCCGGTCGGTTCGATTGTATCTTTCTCCGGGGGAACCACGAGGATATGTTTCTCTCCTTTCTCGAGTTCGGGAACAACAAGACGGTCTTTTACGCCAACGGTGGACTGAGGACGGTGGAATCGTATGCACGACCGGACAGCTACGTGTCCGCGGACCAGATCGCCCGTCGCATGCCCGATGCACACAGGGATTTCTTCTCGCACCTCAGATGGTACCATGAGGACGAGAACTATATCTATGCCCATGCAGGATTGAAACCCGGGGTCCCGGTGGCCGAACAGGACAGGCATGACCTTATCTGGATCAGGGACGAATTCATCTCCACCCCCACGGGGATACCGAAAAAGGTGATCTTCGGCCATACCCCCTTTGCCCGGCCCCTGGTCAAGACGGATAAGATAGGCATCGATACGGGGGCGGTCTACGGCGGCTGCCTTACCGCAGTGGTGTTGCCCGAAGAGAAATTCATCCAGTCTTTCAGGTAAGCGGAGCAACAGCCAAGGGGTCACCGACATGTCCAAGGATTATTACCGGGTCCTGGGTGTGGCACGGGATGCCACCTCCCAGGAGATCAAGAAGAGCTACCGGATGCTTGCCATGAAGTATCATCCGGACCGCAATCAGGAGGACCCTGCCTCTGCGGAAAACTTCAAGGAGATCACCGAGGCCTACGGGGTTCTCATCGACCCGGACAAGCGGCGCACCTATGACATTCGGCGTGAGTTCGCCTTCAACCGGGAGACGGTTTTCGACGACATCTTCAGCCGCTCCGAGTTCAGGGATGTCTTCGATGATCTTCCCATCAGGAAGGAATGGCTCGAGAAGATACTGAACATCAGCCGTGTCATTGCCTATGAGGCGCTCGTGGTGGGGGGGACTCCCGGCGCGGTGCTCAGGCGCTCGATGATACGCCTCGCATCCCAGAAACTGGACAGGATCTTCCATTCCGTCATGGACATGAACGAGGATGTCGTGATTCCGGGAACCATCGCGCTCACGGGCGGCCATATCACCCTGGAGTACCGTCCCGGATTTCTCAAGCGCACCATCAAGGTGAAGATCCCCCCGAATACGGTGGATGGAATGGTGCTCAGGATTCAGGGCATGGGGAGGAGAAACCCGTCAAAGAAGGCAGGGGACCTCTATTTGCACGTCGGTATCGAGTCGTCATAGACCACGATCTGGTTCTTCCCGTGCGTCTTCCCCCAGTACATGGCGGCGTCGGCCATGCGGATGATGTCGTGGGGATCGGTGGAGTTCCCGGGCAGGCTCGACAGTCCGATGGTGACGCTCACCTCGAGGGTCGACTCCACGGTGCTGCAGATACGCTGCGATACCACAAGGGCCTCTTCGATGGCGGTCTCGGGGAAGATGATGACGAACTCCTCTCCACCATATCGTGCAAGGATGTCGCAGTTACGGGTATTGTGCTTGAAGATGTGAGAGAGTTCCGTGAGCAGTTCGTTGCCTTCCTCGTGGCCTTTCGCATCGTTGAACTTCTTGAAATCGTCGATATCGATCATGGCCAGAGACAGGATCCTGTTGTAGCGAAGATGCCTCGAAACCTCGCTCTTGAGCACCGTCATGAGGTGACGGAAGTTATACAGCCCGGTGAGCTCGTCTGTGCGGGAGAGGTTCCGGTAATAGTCCGCAAGCTCTGCCTCCTCCTTCAGACGTGCTTCCTCCAGTATCCTCCGCATGGTCAGGTGCAGGTGGTCCAGCAGGATGGGCTTGGTGATGAAATCCGATGCGCCCAGCTTCATGCATTCCACCGCATCCCGGATGGTCCCGTAGCCGGTGATCATGACCACCTGGACATCGGGACGGATACTCTTGATGGATTTGAGGAGCTCGGCACCGGTCATGCCCGGCAGGTGGAGATCCACAACGGCGATATGAAAGAGATCCTTCTGGACGATGGTCACCGCCTCTTCCCCGCTCATGGTCGTGGACACGTCAAAGCCGCGCCCGATCAGGTATTCCGCAATGAGATCAAGGGTTTCCTGCTCGTCGTCGACGATCAGGACCCGAGTCTTCTTCAGCACCAGGGAGGCGCTCATCGTTCGCTCGTGTCTCCTTTACCTTCACATAATAATACACATTCTTTCAGTGACAACACTTCCCATATTAACGGATATCCGTGAACAAATCATGAGGGTTATTTTTCTTTCCCCTCCTCCAGGATGGAGCAGTCCGGCCAGGTCGGCCACAATGGCTGCCCCTGCCCCTCATGAGGCCCGATACAATCTTCGGATTGCAGTCCGAATCCTAAAGAATTTCAGTGAAAAGGCCGTTACTTCTGTTCATGGAATCGAATGGTCTCATGGGGAAAATAGGGCGGAGCCTTGATGGTATCCCGACGCTGGAGTCCAGCCGCATGCGGATCTTCCAGGTGCTTCAGGATGAGGAAACGCCCATAGAAAGAATAGAGCAGGTCGTTTCCAGCGATCCAGCCATGGCCGCAAAGGTGATCAAGCTGGCGAATTCGGCCTTTTACCGGCATGCCGACGGGCATGTGGGCATTCAGCAGGCACTGAGGACCATCGGGCTCGACATGGTGAAATGCATAGCCCTGTCCATGGCCGTGATGGAGACCTTCGGGAACGAGACTTCTTCAATGAAGGAACTCTGGAGGCATTCCCATGCCGTCGCGCTGATCTCAGGGCTGTTCGGGGGCACGAAGCCTGAGAAGGAGTGTCTGTTCACGGGGGGCCTCCTGCATGATCTCGGCAGGATGGTGCTGATGTGCGGGGCTCCGAATGAGTATCGACCTGTGTGCGATTTCAGCGGCTACTGGCCCGATCCCGCCCTCGAGCGGGATGTCTTCGGCCTGGACCACTGTGCCATCGGGAAGATGGTTGCCGAGAGGTGGCATTTCCCGCCCGATGTCATCCTGATCATCGCCCATCACCATGAGCCGGTGGATCGGCTCACCGCCCTGGTGGGACTCACGGATCAGATCATAGGGCAGCACGAGAGAGGCATCATGTCCGAGGAGCTTGAAGGCGAAGACCGCATCAGTCTTTTCCTCGGGCCTGAGTACAAAAATCTTGTAAATACCATCCGAGATAGGTATAGAACGAACACGACCGTATTCGAAATTTTGGGTTAAGGGGCATTGTGTTTGCCGTGAATGACCTGAACTCTCTCCGGGAGGATTCAAGAGAACCCGCATCGACTCGTGAGAGAATCCTTTTCGATCTCCTGAACAAGGCCTCTGATTTCTACGAATACACCGTCGGCATCCTCTCGTCCATCTTCGAGATCGCCGAGTTCGTCTCCAAGGGCTCACCTGAAAGAGATTTCTATTCCTATGTGACAAACGTGCTCATCACCGAATCACGGTGCGAGAACGCCTCGATCTTCATGGTAGAGGGCGGTTCCATAGTGCTGAAGGCTGCTTCGGGCACGACGGCCGGTGGTGCGAACCAAAGGGTCGTCATGGACCTGGGAGAGGGTGTGGCCGGGACCTGTGCCAAGGAAGGCAGGACCATACTCGTGAGCGATGTGGAAGACTGTGAGTTCTTCAAGAAGTTCGATAGCGCGAAGGTCGTGATAGGTTCCATGCTCTGTGTGCCCATCAGGGAAGGGAACAGGACGCTCGGGGTCATGAACCTGTCTCATCCGTCCAAGAAGTTCTTCAATGTCCACATCGTCAGGGTCTTCGAGCTGCTCGGTCTTCTCATCGGGCAGATGCTCACCCTCGTTCATCTCTACCAGATATTCAAGCGGAAGAACTCAGACCTCAGCGACCTCCTGAGACAGAAGGACGATTCCCTGCGGAGCATCACCGAGCGATACAAGGCGGTGGTGGACGTCTCCGAGGAGATGATCTGCATACTCAGCGACAGCGGCAGGGTGCTGTTCCTCAACAGTGCCTTTCAGAGGTATCTGGCCAGGATTCCCCTCACTGTCGCAGAGATCTTCGACGGAGAGTCGGCGGGGAGGATCCTCGAGAGGATCTCCAACATGGAGCGTGACCGTTCCATGGAGTTCGACCTCACGGTGAAGATGGGTGAGTCCAGCGAGATCATCGGCCAGTTTTTCCTCAAACGCATCGACAGCGATCAGGTCCTGGTGATCCTGCACGACATTACGGCCAGGAAGCGCATGGAGCAGAAGACCATGCAGACCGAGAAGCTCACCTCGCTGGGGCTGCTGACTTCAGGCATCGCCCATGAACTCAACAACAAGCTCACCCCCATCCTGGGATTCGCTGACCTCATCGACGGAGAGAGCTTGAGCGCCCAGGACCGGAAGAGGCTCTCGGTCATCATCAACGCGGCCTCCGCAGCCAAGGGGATCGTGGAGTCCCTGCTCAAGTTCTCCCGGAACAAACCCCCGGAGAAGAACATCTTCGATATGCGGGAGGTGATCCGCAGGACCATCAATCTCTACTCCCCCATCATCAAGAAACGCGGTATCACGATCTTCCATGAAGATCCCACGGATCCGCTCTATATCAAAGCGGACATGAACTGCATGGAGCAGGTCCTCGTGAACTTCATCAACAACTCCATCGACGCCATCGACGAAGGGCAGGGGACCATATGGGTTCGATCGTTGCTGAAGGATGATACCGTTCAGGTCTCCATCGAGGACTCGGGCCCCGGTATTCCGGAGGACGTGATGACGAAGATCTTCGACCCGTTCTTCACCACCAAGCCCAAGGACAAGGGGACCGGACTCGGCCTGTCCATCTGCTATGGGATCATCACCGACCACAAGGGAGAGGTCTCGCTCGAGAACACGGAGAACGGGGCCATGGCCACCATGAGGCTGCCTGCAGCCAGGGAGATCGATGACTCCAGGCCCGAGGAGATAATGAACATAGTCCCGATCTCCCGGGAAGAGGCCGGCAGGAGGAGCCTCATCATGGTTGTCGAGGATGAAGAGGATCTCCTGGACTTGATGGTGGACACGTTGAGCCCCTACTATACGGTTATGACGTTCGAGAACGGGAAGACCGCGTACGACCACATCGACGAGCATGCCTGGGAACTCATCATCTCGGACCTGAGAATGCCGGTGATGAACGGAATGGAGCTTTATGAAGAGGCCGTCAAGAGGAACCCGGACCTGAGAAAGCGGTTCATGTTCATCACCGGGGACACCTATGACTTTCAGGTGAAGGAATTCCTCGAGAGGAACGGCGTCACCTACCTGCGCAAGCCTTTCAGGATCAAGGAGCTGAAGGATACGGTGAGCAGGCAGCTGCAATGCAGGGTGTTCGTGGAATGAACGGGAAGAAGATACTCGTGGTGGACGACGAGGAGATCGTCCGCTATTCGTTGAAAAATATCCTCACCACCCATGGGTTCGAGGTGGAGGATGTCGCCAGTGCCGAAGAGGCGCTGAAGGTTCTCTACGACAAGAGCTTTCATCTGGTACTGACGGACCTCGTGCTGGAAGGCATGGGCGGGCTCGAACTTCTGGAGAACGTCAAGGTCATCTCGCCGCGGACCCTGGTCATCGTCATCACCGGCTACGGTTCTCTCAAGACTGCCGTGGCGGCTCTCAGGCTCGGCGTGTACGACTACCTCCTCAAACCCTGCGACGAGAACGAGCTCGTCATACGGGTCCGCAGGGCCCTGGAGATGCAGTCCTACGGCATTGAGCAGAGACGGCTCCATGAGATCAGCGCCATCGCCAAGACGGCGGTCACCCTTTCCGACAGGATCAATACGCCGCTCAATATCATTCTGGGCAACATCGAGATGCTCCAGCTCAATCCGGAGCTGGAAAACAAGGTGAAGATACTGGAAACCCTGGATGTCATGGAGGCACAGATCTTCGCCATCAAGAAGGTCATGGACAAGCTTGCGAACCTCACGAATGCCGAGACAAAGAGATACCCTGCGCTGCGTGATTATGAGATAATCGATCTGACAAGTGAGGAGGCTGATGATTAGTTCGAAGGAGATCCTGGTCGTTGACGATTCTCAGGACCTGACTCATGTAATTGCTGATTTTCTGAGCATGCACGGATACCAGGTCCACACGGCGCACAATGGGTATGACGCGCTGGAGTGCATGGGGAATGAGCACATCGGCATCGTGGTGAGCGATATCCATATGCCGCGCATGGACGGTTTCACCCTGATGGGAGAGATCAGGTCCAGATACCCCCAGGTGCCCATCGTCCTGATCACGGGTTTCTCCGTGAGTGAAGCGAAGAAGATGGCCTTCGAGAAGGGGGCCAATGCCTTCGTGGCGAAGCCGTTCAAGCTCAGAGACCTGAAGAATGTGATCGAATCGGTTTCGAGGGAAGCCGCACATTCAACCGAGAGGAGGTAAGATATGAAGAAATCAAAGGTGAAGAAGCCCCAGAAGATCTTGTGCTATATCGATTATGCCAAGTCGAGCCCCCATGTCGTGGACTATGCGTACCAGCTCTCATGCCTTCTGGAAGCGGAGCTCTTTGTCCTCCATACCGTCACCGACATCAGGAACGCTGCGGGCTTCTATGTCCCCCACATCAACACGGACAAGCTCGAAGAAGAGGTCATCAAGGCAGCCAAGGACAAGATGTACGCCATCTGCAGCCAGGTAGTCGATGATGCGGTCGACGCGAAGCACCGCCTCGTCATGCGCGGTATTCCCATCGACGTGATCAACAAGGTGATCAAGGACAAGGGGATCGAGCTGCTCGTGATCGGGCATGAGGTCAACAAGGGTGCCCTGGCCGGGTTCAGGAGCGACTATGCGGAGAAGTTCATGAAGAACCCGCTGGTTCCGTTCCTGGTTCTTCCGGTGTGACGACCCGGGCACTGGCAAGGATCCCAGCCGTCGCAGCCGCCGGTATCCTGCCCATGACGGACATCATCACGACCTTTTCCCCATCGAAGGAGAGTCCCAGGGACTGCTTGGGGGTGTAGAACACGATACCCCTGGCATCCTTTGTATACAGGATTCTGGCCTGAGGGTCTCTCTTCATCCATGGAGGGATGAGGGCCGCTTTGGCACCCATGAGCGTGGGATTGTACCGGTGACGTAGAATGGCGTCCATGAGCTCGAAGGTGTCCATCTTATCAGTGTCTCCCAGAAAAGCCCTGATGATGGGGTTCTTCAGGGACGCCCTCCACCGGTTCTCCTGGGGAAGCCCCTGGATGACCTCAAGGGAACCCCTGACCCTGTCTCTGCTCGAGAAGATCTCCATGCCGCCACCCTGCGGCACGACGTCGATTCCGCGCGGGATGCATACCGACAGGGGGCCTGCGACGACCACCCCGCAGGAACTCCCGGCACCGCCGATGCGTTCGGGCATGAGGAAAAGCTCCGGGGAGTTGATCCGTGCGGTCCCGATATAGAACACGTAGATGGAAGCTGCAATGAGAGCGGCGCCGAAGAGGAACCGGAGTCCTTCCCTATCAGTCTTCCTAGTCAAAACCATTTCGGATTGATGGGCCTGCTGGACGGGGTGCTCCTGTCGACCCGGTCGTAATCGTGCCGAAGGGGAGGCCCGGGAGGCTCGTCGGGCATGGGTTGCTCGCCGTGGATGTCATGCTCTTCGGGCGGCTCGGCATTCTTTCCGGCAGAGCTATACCTGCCCAGTGTCTTGAGCACATAGGGGATGACGAGGAACAGGATGAGGACGATGATGGGAAGCAGGCCATTGATATCGATCGCCAGGGAACGCGTATCCATTTCCAGTGAATAATAGCACATAGAGGCGGCGAGTAAACAGGAAATTCCTGTGGGTCGAAGGATGAACGCGAGAAAATCGCCAGGTCAGGGAAAAGACAAGCCCTCTTTCATGACTTGTGCGTGGCTCCCGCAATCATGGACATGGAAGGAAGAACGCGAACCTGCTCAATTCATTTCTTCGCCAGCGCCCCCGTGATGAGCCCCCAGAGTTCGTCCATCCCTTCGCCCGATGTCGCCGAGGTCATAACCGGCTGCAGGCCGCTCTGGAGGGAGAGTTCGGAAGCGCGCTTCAGCCGCTGACTGAATCCGACCTTGTCGGTCTTGGTGGCGACGAGGACGACCCGAGCCCCGGATCCGGCCATGAGGTCGATGAGCAGGCGTTCCTCTTCACCCAGGTCCCTGCGGATGTCCACCAGGAGCATGACCAGCCGGAGGTCACGATTGCCGCTCAGATACTTTCCGATCAGGTCCTGCCAGCCCTTGCTGACTGATTTGGGCGCCTTGGCATAGCCGTAACCCGGAAGATCCACGAGGAAGACGGAGGGAAGGTCGACGAGGTCCACCCGAAAGAGGTTCACGGCCCTGGTCTTTCCGGGCGCCTTGCTGGTCCGTACCAGTGTCTTCCGTCCCACGAGCCGGTTGATGAGCGACGATTTGCCCACGTTGGACCTTCCGGCAAAGGCGAACTGGGGCAGGCCTGCATGATCGTAAGGGAAGACCCCGGCGAAGAGAGCGTTGCGGATCTTCACCTTCATAGGGTCTTCAGATAGGCGGCGACGCGGGAGACGCCTTCCACGATGTTCTTCTCCGAGTTGGCGTAGCTGAAGCGGATATACCCCTCCGCCCCGGGACCGAAGTCGATGCCCGGGGTCACCCCCACGCCGGTATGGTCAAGGATGTCCAGGGCGAAGGCCCGTGAATCTGCGGTATACCTGCGCATATTCACCAGCACGTAGAAGGCACCGGTGGGCTCCACCTCCACGTTGAATCCGTGCCGGGCCATCTCCGCGAGCATGACCGTTCTTCTCCGTGCGAATGTCCGGTGCATGTCCGCCACGTCCTTTTCCGCTTCACGCAGGGCGGCGACACCGCCCCACTGTGCTATGGAGGGGGCGCAGATCATGAGGTTCTGCTGGAGTTTCTGCACCGATCTGATGAGAGCCTTCGGGAAGACCGCCCAGCCGAGCCGCCATCCCGTCATGGCATAGGCCTTGGAAAATCCGTTGATCACGATGGCGTCGTCCGTGAACTCCAGCATGGTGTGCTGCTGCGATCCATACACCAGGCCGTGGTAGATCTCGTCGGAGATGATGGGAACGGGGAGTTCGGCCAGGGAGTTCATATGGTCCGTGTCCAGGCACACGCCGGTGGGGTTTGCCGGCGAGTTCACGATCAGTGCCTTGGTGGCCTTCGAGAGCAGGCCGGCCGCCCTGTCCGGGGACAGCTGGAACCCGTCAGGGCTGCCGGTGGGGATAAGGAGAGGTCGCGCCCCCAGTACCTTGACGAAGTTCGGGTAGCAGGCATAGTACGGGTCGGTCATGGCGACCTCGTCCCCTGCATCCGCCAGACAGGCGATGGCCATGAGCAGTGCAGGGGAGGAGCCTGCCGTGACGACGATGCGGCCTTCGTCGACGGTGACGCCATACGTCCTTTCATAGTGCTCCGCGATGGCGTTCCTGAGCTCGGGTATGCCCAGCGAGTCGGTGTAGTGCGTCCTTCCCCGCGTCATGGCTGCGACGGCGGCGGTGCGTATGCACTCCGGCGTGTCGAAGTCCGGTTCGCCCACCTCCAGGTGAATAACGTTTCTCCCGGCGGCGGCCATGGTATTGGCCTTCTCCATGATGTCCATGACCAGGAAAGGCCGTATGGTCTTCGCGGTGCGTGACGGATTCATGGTCCTCCTATAGCAAACCTCCGGAGCGCGGGTCAATGGAAGGCTCCGGAAAGGCTACCGGTCTTCGGCGTCTCCTTCGGAGTCCCCTTCGATGTCCTTCAGAACCTTCGTTATCTCGGCCTCCGTGGCCCTGAGCCTGTCCTTCAGGTAACGGATCTTGCCTGCGGCGGACTTGATGGTGTCCTCCAGATCGTCTATGGGGATATCCCCACGGTTCATCTTCTCGAGCATTTCCTCGAGTTCACGCAATATGTCCGAATAGCCCTTGGTCTTCTTCATCTCTGTCATGGCTCCTTGTCATATATCACTGAATGTATCCTGCCCCGGGCGAGCATGGTCGTTATGCGGTCGTCCCTGGCTGCGTCGTCGGCGCTGCGCAGTGCCTTTCCGTCCTTGCCGAAGGTGATGGAGTATCCCCTGAGCAGGGTGAGCTGCGGGTCCACCGTCCGGAGGTCCTTCTCGTACTGATCCAAGACCCTCAGGTGCCCCCTGATGCCCAAGGCGAGTTCTCGCAGCATGAGGGCATGGCGGTGCCTGAGGTCGTGATCCACCTGCCTGATCAGGGAGGCCGAGTTCAGCCTCAGGCCGAGAACGGACCGGTCGATGATCGCTGCCTGGGCATGGATGGAAGTTGCGGCCTGGCGGGTGATGGCGGAGATCACCTTCAGGAGATGCCGGTCATGTGAGGCCGTCAGGGTGGTACCCCCGGCCAGAATCGCGGATGCCACGGTCTTCAGGGCTGAGCGTGCGCGGGAGGTGAATCTCTGGGAGAGCAGGGCGAGGCGGGAGCAGTTCAGATCAAGTCGCCGGGACGAGGCGTCCAGGGCCCTCCGGGCCGACTGATGGAGGTCTCCGGAGGCATCTTCCAGGAAAGACCAGACCCCTTCCATGCGGGAGACCAGGAAGCGTGCCGTGTCCGTGGGGGTGACAAAGGAGCCGTACGCCACCATGTCGGCCACCGACCGGTCGATCTCGTGGCCGATGCCGGTGATGACCGGCTTCGGGCACAGTGCGATGGCCCGACAGATGGTGATATCGTCGAACACGAACAGGTCCGTCTTGGCGCCACCGCCCCTGGTGATGACGATGGCATCCAGCTCCGGGAGGTTTCCCAGCGCTCTGATGCCGCCGGTCACCTCCCGGACGGTCCTGTCCCCCTGCATGTGGGCATCATAGAGAGTGATGCGGAAGGAAAATCCGCTGCCCGCGACGATGCTTGTGAAGTCCTGGTAGGCGGCAGACCCAAGGGAGGTTATCAGTCCGATGTTCAGGGGGATCGCTGGGATCTCCCGGCCCTTGTTCAGCTCCAGGAGACCCGACTCCCTGAGAGCCTCGATGGTCTGGGTCCTCCGCCGGGCAATGGCGCCGTAGGTATGGCTCGGGTCGATCTCGCTGACGATGAGCTGGTACCGGCCCTCCTTGACGAAGAGGTCCACCCGTGCACGCAGCTTCACCTCGATGCCGCTGGCCAGCTCGAACCCGGGAAGGCCCGAGACGGCCAGCGAGCGCTGCCATGCCCTCAGCGAGCCCTGGAAGAAGGCGCAACCGATCTTGGCAATGTACTGATCCGTCCCGGAAGAGGCCTTTTCCACCAGGTCGAAGTAGACATGGCCGGACTTGGCATGGGCCTTGAGCCCATGGATCTCCCCCACCACCCAGACGTCCGGCCCGAAACGCTCGCTCAGGGCCTCCCGGGCGCGGTCGTTCAACTCGCTGACACGCAGGCAGCTCACAGATTCATGGCATAACAGAAAGGGGGGAGACTGATCAAGCATTCCTCGAATGAAGTCCGGGGCACCGATCTGGCGGGAATCATTTGATTGACATGCCTTTTGTCGGGAGGTAGATGTCGTACAGCACACAGGGAGGGAATGCCCATGGAATATCAGTTCATCAGGGCCGATGTGAGGGGACAGATCGCGATCATAGAGATGAACCGCAAGCGCGAGCTCAACGCCCTGTCCTCAGGGATGATGAAGGAGATTCACCAGGTCTTTGAGCGCTTCCTCCAGGAGTCTTCCGACGTGAGGGTGATCATCCTCACCGGGGGGGACGAGTGCTTCTCCGCCGGGATCGACCTGAAGGAGGCCCCGTACTTCACCGGCGAAGAGGCGGCCAGGTACTTCCATCACGCCGTGGAGCTCTATACCATGCTCCTCGACCAGGACAAGATCCTCATCAGCGCGGTGAGCGGCATCACCTTCGGGGGCGGGTTCAACCTCGCCCTCATGGGCGACATCATCATCGCCTCCGAGAGCGCCATCTTCGCCCACCCCGAGATCAAGTACGGCTTCAACCCCCTCCTCACCCCGCTGGTCTCCCGCATCGGCCTGGCCCGGACGAGGGAGCTGGCCCTGAGGGGAGATCCCATCGGGGCGCGCGAGGCCTATGCCTTCGGCCTGGTGAACCGCGTGGTGGAGCCCGAGCGGTTCCGCGAAGAGGTCCTGACCTGCGCCAGCGAGCTCATGAGCAGGCCCCCCGAGGTGGTCAAGGCCGTCAAGAGGAGCCTCGATGTCGTCAGCCGGCTCGATGCCAAGGCAGCCCTCGAATACGAGCTGGAGATGACGGCCATGCTCTTCAACATCAGAGGCGATATCCGGGACAAGATGAAAGGCGTCATCAGGCACAAGGGGCATGAAGAACCGACCTGCGAGAAGTGAGAACGGTTTCGATCCCGCACACCTGCACCGTATCCTCCTGAAGCACTACGGCCCGTCGGGATGGTGGCCCGGTGAAACCCCCTTCGAGGTGATGGCCGGGGCGGTGCTCACCCAGAACACCGCCTGGACCAACGTGGAGAAGGCCATCGCCAACCTCAGGAACGCCTCTCTCATGAGCCCGGACGCCATCCACAGGATTCCCCATGAAGAACTGGCATCGCTCCTGAGGCCGTCCGGCTACTACAACATCAAGGCCCGGCGGCTCAAGAACCTGGTGGGCATGGTCATGGAATCCTTCCAAGGATCCCTGGACATCCTCTTTTCCCTGGATGCGAAAGACCTCAGGGAGGTCCTCCTGCAGGTAAACGGCATCGGCAAGGAGACGGCGGACAGCATCTGCTGCTACGCCGCGGGCAAGCCCGTCTTCGTGGTTGACGCCTACACGAGGAGGATGCTGAGCCGGCATGGCATCGTGGACCATGATGCGGGTTACGACGACATGCAGATCCTCTTCGAGTCGTCCCTGCCCCCTGCCCTGGAGGTGTACAAGGACCTTCACGCCCACATTGTGTTCGTGGGCAAGGACTACTGTAGGGCGCGCGACCCTCGGTGCGGCGCGTGCCCCCTTGAGGGAAGGCTTTAGGGCTGCCCGCCGACGTCGGGGCGTCGTCCCGTGATGCCGCCTAGGATCCGACGGGCATTGTCCCGGAACACGGCGTCGTAGAACGCCTGCGGCAGGCGGTAGCCCAGCAGGCAGTCGAGTTCCATCTCGCGCGGCAGGATCAGGTTGGGGAAATCCGAGCCGTAGACGATGCGGTCCTGGTGGCGTTCCAGATACTCCGGGCCCAGATCGAAGGCACCGGGGATGCCGGGATAGAAGGTGAAGGCCGTGTCGAGGTACAGGTTGGGGTGGTCATCCAGGAGTTCCATGAATCCCCGGTACTCCAGGGCGCCCATGTGCGCGACGTTCACCGGCAGCTCCGGGAATCGACGCAAAAGCTTCCTGAAGTGCTCCAGCCCCACGAACTCGTTGCCCACCGGTCCGGTGCCCGTATGCATGAGCATGCGCTTGTTGCAGGCCTGGACCATTTCGTAGAGCGGCATGAGCCGTTCGTCGTGGGGATAGAGGCGCTGCACGAGGAGATGCAGCTTGAAGCCGATGATGCGCGGGTGCCGGAGGAGTCTCTCCGCCGCCTTGAGTGCGTCGGCGTCGCCGGGATGGTAGGCGGCGAAGCAGTACAGGTCGGGGATCTCCTCGAGGATCTCGAGGTTCCAGGCATTGATGCCGTCGGCCACCCTTGGCCTGTGGGCATAATTTGAATAGACGATGGTGCCGATGCCCCGCTGCCGGAGGTAGTCTACGCACTGCCGGTAATAGAGGTGGTGGAGCACCCTCTGCCCATAGCCCTTCTCGAAGAACTGCCAGATCGATTCGAAGAGCCGGTCCGGGAAGAGGTGGACGTGGAAATCGATGATCGTCTCGGGCAGTTTCACCATATATACGGCATCCGTAACCCTTTATGAGAGGGATTCGAGAGCCGGGTCTTTCCGGCAGTCTCAATGCCCTTCAGTCGATAGCTATAATACGGAAAGGTGCCTGTGTGCAAACTCTGTGTGCCTATAATCCACCGCTTCCCATTCCAGTTGAATTCTCCCGCCGATTGACCTAGAGGATAACCCATGGAATCCTTCGATATCATCGTGGTGGGCGCTGGCCATGCGGGCGTGGAGGCAGCCCTTGCGGCCCACCGGCTCGGCATGGACACGGCGCTCTTCACCCTCAGCATGGACACGGTGGGCAGGATGCCCTGCAGTCCGTCCATCGGCGGGCTGGCCAAGAGCCACCTGGTCAAGGAGATCGACGCGCTGGGCGGCATCATGGCCGAGGCGGCCGACGAGACCGCCATTGCCTACCGCCTCCTCAACACCAAGAAGGGGCCTGCGGTCCGCGCCACCAGGACTCAGAACGACCGGTGGCTCTATGAGGCGGCGGTCAGGAAGAGGGTCGAGGAGTCGGGGATTCATATCCGTCAGGGGCGCATAGACGCCGTGGATGTCGAGAACGGCTGCATCGTCGGGGTAAGGGACCGGTTCGGGCTGTCCTACCGTGCCCGGGCGGTGATCATAACGGCAGGCACCTTTCTCTCCGGGCTCATCCATATCGGGACCACGAGGCAGAGGGCCGGCAGGTCGGGGGAAGAGGCCTCCTATGAACTGGCGGAGTGTCTCGGGGATCTCGGTTTCTCCATGGGCAGGCTCAAGACCGGCACCCCGCCGCGGCTCCACCGTGATACCATCGATCTGGCGGCCCTCGAACGGCAGGATCCCCAGGAGGGGTGCATGGCTTTTGGGTTCGATTCCCGCGGTTCCCGACTGCCCCAGGTGCCGTGCCACATCACCAGGACGACGACTAAGACCCACGAGATCATCAGGTGCAACATCGGCCTGAGCCCGCTCTATTCGGGCGCCATCACCGGGACGCCGGCCCGCTACTGCCCTTCCCTGGAGGACAAGGTGATGCGCTTCGGCGACCGGGAGGGGCACCAGGTCATTATCGAACCTGAGGGGATCGACACCCGGGAGGTCTATGCATCGGGGCTGGGGAACAGCCTTCCCGTCGAGCTCCAGTGGGAGGTCGTGCGGTCGGTCCCGGGGCTCGAGCGTGCGGAGATCGTCAGGCCCGCCTATGCCATCGAGTACGGGTACGTCCACCCCGTCCAGCTCATGCGGACGCTCGAGACCAAACGGGTGCAGGGGCTCTACCTGGCTGGTCAAGTCAACGGGACCTCGGGCTACGAAGAGGCCGCGGGACAGGGCATCATGGCAGGCATCAATGCGGCCCTGAAGCTCAGGGGAGAAGAGCCCTTCATCTTGGACCGCTCCCAGGCCTACATCGCGGTCATGATCGACGACCTGGTGACCAGGGGCACCTCCGAGCCCTACCGCATGTTCACTTCCCGGGCCGAGTACCGCCTCATGCTCCGGGAGACCAACGCCCTGTTCAGGCTCAGCAGCGATGCCTTGCGACTTGGGCTCATACCGAAGGAGCGAGCCGAGAGGGTGCAGGCGGTGATGGGGGAGACCGCATCGCTCCGCAGACACCTGGAGACGACCTCGGTGGTCATCCCGGACGAGCTCCCGGAGTTCTCCCCCACCCGGGGGAACGACCAGGAGCGGATCACCCTGGACCGGCTGTTGAGGAGGCCCGAGGCGTCGCTGGCAGGCTTCCGGATGCACGGCCTGGTCCCCGATGCGAGTCCGCTGGCCGAGATCGAGGCCGAGGTGCAGATCAAGTACGAGGGGTATATCGACCGGCAGCTCAGGGAGATTGACCGGCTCAAGGAGCTCGAACGGATAGTGGTCCCCTTGGAGCTTGATTACTCTTCCATCCATGGCCTGTCCAATGAGCTCAGGTCCAGGCTCGGGGAGATCAGGCCGGAGACCCTGGGCCAGGCCGCACTTGTCGAGGGCATGACCCCGGCCGGCCTGCAGGCCATTCGGCTGGCCGTCAGGGTGATGAAGGATTCCCGGGCCTAGTCCCTCAGCAGCTCCCGGGCGATGACCAGACGCTGGATCTCCGAGGTGCCCTCGTAGATCGTGGTGGCCCGGGCATCGCGGTAGAGACGCTCCACCTTGAACTCTTTGGTGTAGCCGTAGCCTCCGTGGATCTGCAGGGCGAGGTAGGCGGCCTTGTTGGCTGACTCCGAGGAGAAGAGCTTCGCCATGGACGCCTCCTTGGTGAAGGGGACACCCTGATCCTTTTTGAGGGCGGCCGACATGGACAGGAGGTGCGCCGCCTCGATGTTGGTAGCCATGTCTGCGATCATCCACTGGATGGCCTGGAAGGAGCTGATGGCGCGTCCGAACTGCCGCCGCTCCTTGCCGTACCGGAGAGCCTCGTCCAGGCATGACCGCGCGATCCCGATGGCCTGGGACGCGATGCCGATGCGGCCGCTGTCCAGAGCGCTCATGGCGACCTTGAACCCGAGCCCGGTCCTGCCGAGGAGGTTCTCCTTGGGGACACGGCAGTCCTCGAAGATGAGCTCCACCGTGTTGGACGCGCGCAGCCCCATCTTGTCCTCCCTCGACCCCACGGAGAATCCCGGAGTGCCCTTCTCGATGACGAACGCCGAGAGGCCCTTGTTGCCCTTCTCCGGCCCGGTCCGGGCGATGAGGTTGACCACGTCGGCATAGGCCCCGTGGGTGATGAACACCTTGGTGCCGTTGATGAGGTAATGATCCCCCTTGTCTTCGGCCCTGATCTGCAACCCGCCCGGGTCCGAGCCCGCGCCCGGTTCGGTGAGCGCGAAGCAGCCAAGCATTTCCCCGGAGGCGAGCTTGAAGAGGTAGCGGATCTTCTGGGCCTCGTCCCCGAACTTGAGGAGCGGCTCGGTGGAGAGGTTCGCCACCGACATGGTCACGGCCGTGGACGCGCAGGAATAGGCGATCTCCTGGAGAGCCAGGCAGTAACTTACCGCACCGGCTCCAGCGCCGCCGTACTCCGCCGGGACCATCATGCCCAGCAGGCCGAGCTGGCCCATCTTCCTCACGACGTCGACGGGAAAGATCTCTTCCTTGTCCCTCCTGGCCGCAAGGGGCTCCAGCTCCCTGCGGGCGAAGTCCCGGGCCATGAGCCTGACCATTTCCTGTTCAGCGGTTATCGTGTACGGCATGGCGGACCTCAGGGTACGTAGATGACCACCAGGAGCTCGGCCTTGTCCTTGGTGGGGTTGCTGAGCTTGTGGTGGAGGGCGGAGTTGAAGTGGATGCTGCCGCCCTTCTTGAGTGTCGTGACGTTCTGGCCGACCTGGATGGTCAGCCCCCCGTCGAGGACAAAGACGAATTCCTCGCCCTCGTGGTGGTACTCGACGCCCTTGTGGTCTGTCTGGGGGTCGATGGTGACGCGGTAAGCCCGGAGGTGCTTCTCCTCCCCGGGCTGGGTGAGCGGGGCATAGGCGTAGGACGCCACCCGTTTCTTGTGGCTTTTGGTACGCCTCCTGGTCGCCTCCTTTTCCTTGGGTGCCTGGAGCTGCTCGATGTCCACCTTGAAGGCCCGGCCGAGTTGGAGCACCAGGGCCACGGGCGGGGCGATCTTGCCCTCCTCCACTTTTTCAATGAGGTCGGCAGGGTATCCCGTGTCCCGGGAGAGGTCGTCCAGGCTGAGGCTCTTTTCCTCCCTCAGGGTCCTGATCCTTGCGCCGAAGGTATCTTCCTGAATCTTGCTCACGTATCCCTCCTCAAAAATGCCGGTGCATGGCGAGCCCGGCATGAACAGGAGGTTATGATAGCATGAAGTCCTACTGTATTACTATAGAATCAATGAGTTTTCATGACGTGGTGTGAATCTGGCATATATCGCGGGAATCACCGTTCACCGGGAGCATCTCTGCATCGGCATAGAATATATCAGGACATGCACCTACGGCACAGGATGGTATGTCGTCAAGGGAAGCCCCTGTCTTTTCCAGGACGATGAATACTGCCGTAAAAAGCACCATATGACGGTGTTCCTGTTGAACGTCGCCCGTCATGTAAAGAGCGGCTGTTCAGGATTGACCAGCCGCCGCTTGGGATCTTTACCGCCAGTTGTTTCCGGAAGGACGTCAGGTTGTCGGGGTTGTTTCAGTTGGTTTCCTGGCAGAGAAACCGCCCGCCAAGCTGTATATGAGTATACCGGATACAACGACTACAAGCACCGCGGTGATCAATGCCGGCAAGCTCAACATCTTGATAACAAAAATCATGGCAATACATACAAAGGCAATGATGATTTGCAGGATGATGTTTTTCATGATGCTCCTCCGTATCTTTGGATATTCACAGGTCTGAATCTAGGTTATGTTAGTGAACATTAACAAATGATATAGTTGGTGATAACTAACATGTCAAGTCTATTTGCAGTGGATCAAGAATGTCCTGGGTGCAGTCCGCATGTCTTGCATGCAGAAGGATAAGACTCGTGACAAGAGGCTAACCTGCGGGAGTACACGTGCTGTGATCAATCTGTATATGATCTCTGGAGAAAGAATCGGTTCCGCTCAAGGAACGAGGCATATACAGAGACGGCTTATTTCTTCATGGGCCTGTTCACGAAGCTTGCTGCCGGGAATGGGGCGTGATGGGTCGGATTTTCCTTCCTGCCTGTGGGGCGATACGGATGATCATCGCTGGGCGATTGCCTGACTGTATACCCGCCACAGCGATCCAAATTTATCGAACAGGTTGAAGCTGCCCTTATTGAGAGACCAGATGCTTATTATGGTCTGGATCATGCTGAACAGGAGTAAGGCCGATGCCTCCAGATCGATATCCTGGCGGACAGATCCGCTTTTGACGCCGGCGGCCAGAAGCTCAATGAGTTTGGAAATGTACGTGTTGATCATCATGGATGCTTTCTTGTTAAGGCCTTTGTCTCCGAGGCTTATGATCTCTGCGATGACCAGAAACGCCAGTCCCTTCCTGGTATCAATGGCGGTAAAGTGCTTCTGAATAGTCTTCTCGATGGTTTCCAATGTCACGATTTCATTGCCGGCTCCTTCTCGTGATATTTCTGTCAAAAGGATGGTTTCGATATGGCTGACAAGAAAGAGGAGGATACTCCTTTTGCTCTTGAAATGACGATATATTGCCGCCTCGGAGATGCCGACCTCCTTGGCTATGCGCTTGACTGTCAGATGTTCACTGCCATGTTTGAAGATCAGCCGCTGGGCGGCTTCGATGATCTGCTGCTGTCTGACTTCCGTTTTTTTCCGGATCATGGTCGTTGCCATGTCCCATCGAGGATGAACAAGGTCATGTTTCCGGGAAGTTTCAAAGGACTGTTCCTCAGGGGAGCACCCTCTCCCCTATACGGATAACCCCCCGGAATAACTGTTCCGATGACCATATCGATGGAAGTAATAGAATGCACCCGGGAAATCAAGCAAAAACAGGATGGGTGAGGCCGGGAGCATTGCCGGGATGCACCTCGAACAGCCTGGCACCCTGAAGCCCTGGCAAGCTGGAAGCCATAAAAAAAATCAAAAGCTTGTGTCCTCCTTCAGGAATCTTTGCCTGAAGGGGATAGGGGGGAGCGGCATAGCCTCTTCGGCAGCCAGAATCGGGAAGGGATCTCTTCGCTTGACAGTGGTTTCGGGCTCAGCCAGATTATCTCGACCAGGTGATAGATCATAGAACAGATACATCAAGGAGTGTCTTCATGGCGAAGAAGAAACGGGATATGGAGAAGGGCTATTCACGAATCCAGGCGGCGGCCAAGCTGAAGCGCCTCGCCGAGGCGCTGGAGAAGGGAGAGCCCTTCCGTATCCAGGTCGGGGGCGAGCGCGTCACCATCCCGCCTGATGCCGTATTCACGATCGAGCACGACCGGACGAAGACATCCGAAGAGCTCGAGTTCGAGTTCAGCTGGAAGCGGCAGTGATCCACCGAGGTCTCAGAATCCTAACCTGAGGCGACAGCGCTTCCCTTTCCCCCTATGATCCCGGAAACATCCGGGAAAGGGAGGGACGCATGGACCGTAACGGGTCGCCGGTGGTAGGCTATGCCTGTTCCTACGTGCCCGTGGAGATCGTCATGGCCGCGGGCTTCTTGCCCGTGAGGCTCGTCCCCGATGCGCGGAAGACCGGTTCCGACGGATACCTTCACCCCAACACCTGCCCTTATGTGAAAGGACTGCTAGCAGATGCAGGGGAAGGCTCCTATTCCGGCATGGATGCGGTGATCCTGGCCAACTCCTGCGATGCCATGCGGAGGCTCCACGACCTGTGGGATGCCTATGTGAAGGAACCCACGGCCCTGTTCCTGGACGTGCCCAGGAAGAAGGACCGGGATTCGGTCGCACTCTTTGCCTCGGGTCTGAGGAACCTGTATGAACACCTTTCCGGCCTCGGAGGCGGGAGAGGGGTGTCCCCTGAAGGGCTGAACGCATCCATCAGGCAGGTCAACAGTGTCCGCTCGGCGTACCGGGATCTATTCCATGCCCAGAGAGATCCTGACAAACCGGTGCGGGGTTCGGTGGCCTTCTCCCTCATCCAGGACGGGGCCCTCCTCGACCCTCCGGGATTCAGAGACAGGGTCTCACGACTCATCAGGGACGGCAAGACAAGGTGTTCTAAGGGAGGGAAGAGGATCTTCCTGGCAGGCAATGCCCTGAACAGTCCGGAGCTTATCGCCGTGATCGAGGCGGCGGGCGTGGCGGTGGTGGGGATCGATACCTGCTTCGGTTTGAGGAATGTCCAGATGGACGTGGAGGAGGACACCCCCGATCCCTTTGTTGCCATTGCCAGGCGCTACCTCTGCCGGCATGCATGCCCCAGGATGACGGGCCTTGGGGAGCAGGTCGATTCTCTTGTGGCCATGGCGAAGGACGTCGGGGCCGACGGTGTGGTGCTGAGCAAGGTGAAGTTCTGCGACGGCCTGACCTACAACATCCCTGCGTTTCAGGCTGCACTCACCGATGCGGGCATGGGGTGCCTCGTGCTGGAGAACGACTGCGGGTGGTCGGACATTGAGAAGGTCCGTATCAAGGTCGAAACCTTCCTGGAGATGGGGTGAGCCATGGTCAGAGATACGCTGGAAATGATGGCCCGGATGATGAACGAGGCGCTACTGGAGAGGACGACCTTCCGGAACCTGTGGTACCGGGAATGGTTCGACCTCTTCCTCAGGGCGTATGAGTCGGGGAGAAAGGTCGTGTATACGTCCCTGTACGCCTTCCCCATGGAGATCCTGGCCGCGTTCAATGTCGCCCCCTTCGACTTCGAGATCGCAGGGGGGCTCATGTCCTCCATGGACCAGGGGCTGCCCCTGATGACGGAGGCCGAGGGGAGGGGGTACTCGGCGGATGTCTGCTCATTCCACCGGGCGGGTCTCGGGGGTTTCTTCAAGGGGTGGTTCCCCAGGCCCGACCTCCTCATCACCACTTCGTTCTACTGCGAAGGCAAGGGGAAGGCGAACGACGTGGCCTCTCTCGTCACAGGGGCCGATACCTTCTACCTCGACGTGCCCCGGGAGATCTCCGTGGAGTCGGTGGGCTATGTGGCCAGGCAGCTCGAGGATGCGGCCCGGAAGGTAGGGGAGGTCGCAGGGCAGGGGCTCGATATGGAGAGGCTGAAGGACGCGGTGAGAAGCTCGAACAGGTCACGCCGGCTTCAACTCGAGATCCTCGACCTGCTCAAGGAAAGGCCCATGCCCATGAATCCGAGGGACATGATCGCCTACTCCATCAACGGACAGCTCTTCTGCGGGAGCCCCGTCAAGGAGCGTCTCGAGGAGCAGCTCATCCGTGAGATCGGGGAGAAGAGGGCGCGGGGAACAGCCCGGCCGGAGAGACACCGCATCTTCTGGTTCGCATGGACCCCTACCCACCGTACCGAGGTGTTCGATATCCTCAGGGACCACCGGGTGGGGATCCCCCTCTGCGAGACCTTCAGGGTGCACTGGGATGAGATCGACGAAGACCGGCCCTTCGAGGGTCTGGCCCTGAAGTGCCTGCGGAACCCTTTTGTGGGCCCTGCGGCACGGAGGCTGGAAGGCATGGAGGATGTGGTCGGCGCCTATGGGATCGACGGCGGCCTGCTCTTCGCCACGCCCGCGTGCCGTCATTCCCACAACGCCCACATGCTGCTTAAGGATGCCTTTTCCAGGCTCGGCAAGCCGTTCCTCAAGCTGGACCTGGACATTTCCGACCCCCGGGGTTACCAGCCCGAGCAGGTCAGGACAAGACTGGAGGCCTTCATCGAGGTGATGGACAGGGGTGAGCTCAGGCCTGGGCACGGTTCCGTTTCACCGGAAAACATGGTATAGGATCAGGTGAGGGTTTGTCATGAAGACGCGCAGGTCTTTCGAGATCAAAGGGTCTGCCACCGTGCCCGGCAGGGTCCACCTCGGGTCGGATATCGAGCAGACCTTCCTCCTGGAGGAGTTCGAGCTGTCCCTGCGGGCCACGGACATGATCAGGAGGACCAGGCAGCTCCACCGCCTGTACAGCCACCGGTATGAGCCCGGTGCCCCCCCGGACGAACCGTGCAGAAAGGCCGAGCCGAAGATACCCGCATCCATCGCCCCGCACGAACTCGAAGGCCGGATCGCCAGGAAGCTCCGGGAGGAGAGGGTATACCTCGACGAAGAGCTGACCCTCGCCGCCATGGCCCATGCACTGGATCTCCAGCCCCACCAGCTCTCGCGGTTTTTGAACATTCGCCTCCGTATGTCCTTCACCATGCTCGTGAATTCGTACCGCGTCGAGGAGGCGAAAGTCCTGCTGAAGGAAGAGCCGGAAGATACAATCCTCGATATTGCCTTTGCATCCGGGTTCAACTCCAAGGCGAGCTTCAACCGGGTATTCAAGAGAGCGACGGGCATGACCCCGTCGGAATACCGCATGAAGGTGAGATGCAGCAGGGCTCAAGGCCACGGTGGGTAAGGGCCTTCAGGAGAGATGCATGCCCTTTGCGTCCCTGATCACTCCAGCCCCTTGAGTTTTTCCACGGCCATGACTCCGAATGTCCCCCCCGGGTCGAGCTGGACCACCTCGACGAGCTGCTCCTTAGCCAGTTCCCGGGCGCCCATCTGGAGATAGAGGGTGGCCAGGTCCCAGCGGGCCTCGGCGTAACCGGGAAACTCCAGGATGGCGTGCTTGAGCGCATCCACTGCGTCATTCGGGTGGCCCTGGGCCACGTAGATCTTGGAGAGCAGGTGCCATGCCGGTGCGTAGTGGGGGTTGTGCTCGAGGGCCTTCTGGGCGTTCTCGAAGGCCAGCGGGAGAAGCTTCTTCTGCAGGTAGACATTGGCGAGGTTGTACAGCACGAACTCGGGGGTTTGATAGAGCTCGTCTTCCAAGGCCTTTTTGAAGTAGGGAATGGACTCGTCGTACTTCGCCTGGGCCACGAGGATGGTGCCCTTGAGGTTGTAGGCCTCGCTCGTGAGGCCCGGGTGCTCGACCTCGATGTTCTTCCCGTATACGATGGCCTTATCGACGTTCTCGATGGCCTTGTCGAACTTGCCCGATTTCCAGTATGCCAGTGCGTATGCATAGTAGACCTCGGGATCGGTGGGGTTGGCTGCTGCGGCCTTGCGCAACTCGATGAGGGCCCCCTGGATCTCGTTCTCCTGGATCTTCCCCATGGCAAGTGCCACCATGGGCCTGGAAAGCTCCCGCCGTTCCTTGAACTGGGATGCGCACCCGATCGCCAGCAGGGTGATAACGATACCTATGGTCAGTCTCTTCATCATTGGCCCCTTCTCCTCATGGAGGATTCTCTTCGAAAGCCTGTCTTCGGGTAAGACGTACGACCTCACCTCACGGTTTTTCCGATGACATACCATCCGTCCTCCGAGTCGGACTCCGTCTCCACCAGCAGGTGGATCACGGACAGACCGGGGCAGGACCTCTTGAGGTCGTCCAGGTCTACGGGCTCGAACTTCTTCTTGTTGTTCAAGTATGCATCCGGGGTCAGGGCGTTGGATTCGTAGTTGTCCTTGGATCTGCGGGATATCTTGTCCAGCGAGTACTTCTGGGAGCAGGACGTCTGCTGGATGAGCAGGGTCCTCCCGTGCCTCGCTGCGACCTCGGCGGCGCGCCTGCGCAGCGACTGGGTGATGAACGTGGCATCGAGGATCACCCCCTCACCCTTGGAGGCGAGCCCGTCGGCCATGGTGAACATGGTGTCGTAGACGAGCTTGCGCTTGTCCATATCCGAGGCCACCTTCTCGTCGAAGATGTCTTCTCCCTTGAGGACTTCCCTGCGTATGATGTCGGTTCTGAGCATGGTGTAGCCCTTGATCCGCGCGATGACTTCGGTGGTCTCGGTCTTGTTTGTGGCCGGCAGCCCGCAGGCGATGATCACCATGCCGTCGGCGATCTCTTTCTCGACATATGCTTTGAAAGGCTCTCTCACGCTCGTCACCCCGCCAATGCAATCCGTAGTATGTCCCTGCCGGGAGCGTCCTTCACAAACACGCCCCACGCACCCTTATAAGCCAAACTGCTCCGCAACACAATCCGGGACATCCACGCTGCCCATGAGGACAGGCTGCTGATGGCAGTCGGAACCGCCTGTGACTATCAGATGGTGTTCGCGGGCGTATTCCCGGTAGAAGGATGAGGTCTTGGCATCGTGTCTGGTGTGCCAGCATTCGATCCCGTCGATAAAGGGCAGCAGGACCTCTTCGATCATACGGGCCTGCTCGGCCAGCGATGTGGTGAGCACCGCAAGTGAGGTGCCGTTGGGGTCGTTCGGGTGGGCGATCACGAGTCTTCCTCCGGCGGAGCGCACCAGCGAGGATGCCTCTTCCGGTGCAAGCGGCATCTTGGGGACATCACACTTTACCAGGTACCGGTCGAAGGCCTCCTGCTTGCTCGCTACGATTCCCTTGCTGATGAGGTAGCCGGCGATGTGGGGTCTGCCGAAGGACCCGTCCACGCTTTCCTCGATGGCTTCCATGTCGTGGACGGTGAACAGGGGGCGGCCCTCCTTATGGAATTCCTCGTTGAGATTATCCAGGATCATCTGGGCGCGGCGCTTCCGGTAGTTCCTCAGTTCGTCGAGCTTGGTAGTGAAGTCCTTGTTCCCGATGTCGAACCCGTAGCCCAGGAGGTCGAGGGAAGCCGCCTTTCCCCTTGTCCATCGTTCATGGGTGATCGTCACGTTGAGCTCGACCCCGGTGAGGTACCTGATCCCATGATGCAGGGCGAGCCTTCGAGCCTCGTCCTGGGCCTTCAGCGAGTCATGGTCCGTGACGGAGATGAGGCCGATGCCCCGTCGGGCAGCCTCGGCAAAGATCTGCTCCAGCGGCCATCTGCCGTCCGATCCGTTCTTCGAATGCACATGGAGGTCAATTTTCACGGCTCACATACTCGCGGGCGAGAGCGTAGTACCTCCCGGCCGTAGTGAGGGCCCTGGCCTTGACGGCATCGCCGAGCCCCGGGTCGTCAAGCATGAAGGAGGTGACCTTGGCGCGCACGTAGGCGCGGTAGACCTTGTAGAAGGTCAGGACCTCCGGGAGCCCCGCATCGCCGGACTCCGCCATATAGGCCTGCACGAAGGCTTCCGCAAGGCCGGGATATCCGTTGTAATCGAGGTCCATGGCTAAAAACGCCACGTCCGAGGCCACGTCGCCGTAGCGGAACCGCTCGTTGAACTCAATGCAGTCAAAGACCGAGATATTGTCTCCGTCCACGCAGATGTGCTGCAGGTGCAGGTCACCGTGGCACTCCTTGATGAGGCCCCGTGCGACCCTCTCCTCGAAGATCCCGATCCGGTCCCTGAGAACATCCATGCTCCAGTTCCTGATGGCCTCGAAGGCGTCCCTCGACACGGGACCTCCGACGTATTTCTCGGTCTGCTCGAAATTCTCCACGATGTTGTGCGAGACGACCTCGATGCCGCCGAAGGGACGGGCGGTCTCATCGCTCGCTATGGTGCCGTAGACCCTGGCCAGGTGCGCTCCAACCTGCCGGAGCACATCCTCGCCGGCGGAACCCTTCTCGAGCAGCCGGTAGAGCATGTGGTCCTCACTGATGCGCCGCATCTTCAGGGCGTACTCCACAATGTTCGTAGTGTCACCGAACCTGAACGTGCCGTTCCTCTCCGAGATGGGCACCACGTCCAGGTAGACGTCCGGGGAGAAGCGCCGGTTCAGCCGCAGTTCCTCGCCGGTATAGAACCTGCGCTTGTCCAGGGTGGTGAAGTCCAGGAAGCCGAAGTCCACCGGCTTCTTGACCTTGTATACGAGGTCGTCCCCGATGAAGACCCAGGAGATGTGTGTCTGAACGAGCGTGACCCCGCTGGGTTTCTCCGGGTACGAGCCCGGGTCCTGCAGAAATTCGATGAGTGACCTGTCCGCCATTACCCGATACCTCCCGCCAGCTGCCCGCAGGCAGCCAGGATATCCTTTCCCTTCTCCTTGCGGAGCATAACCGTATAGGGACTGTCCTTCAGCCGCTCCTCGAAGGCCGCCACAGCCGCCGGATCAGGGGCCTCCAGCGAACACCCCGGCCAGGGATTGAACGGTATGAGGTTCACCTTGGCCTTCAGTCCGTGGAGGGTTTTGATGAGCCTGCGCGCATGGGCGGGGCTGTCGTTGACGCCCCTGATGAGCACGTATTCCATCGTAATGCGCCTGCGGTGGGGCAGTTCGTATTCCTTCAGTGCGGCGAGGAGCTCGGCCATGGGGTACTTCCGGTTGACGGGCATGATGGATGAGCGTGTCTCGTCGTCCGGGGCGTTGAGCGACACGGCCAGCCCTGCCTCAGTGTCCAGGGCCAGGCGCCTCAGCGCGGGCACGATGCCGCAGGTGGAGATGGTGACCCTCCGTTTGGAGATCTGGGGTCCTTCCGGGTCGGTGATGATGTTCGCCGCTTTGATCACGTTGTCGTAGTTCAGGAGCGGCTCGCCCATGCCCATGAAGACCACATTCCGGATCTGCCGGTCAGGGAATTCGTGGATGGGGAGCAGGACCTGGGCGACGATCTCGCCCGAGGTGAGGTTCCTGGTGAACCCCATGGTGGCGGTGAAGCAGAACCGACACCCCATGGAACAGCCCACCTGGGAGGAGATGCACACGCTCCAGTGGTCCTTTTCGGGGATGAGCACGCTCTCGACGATGCGGCCGTCCTTCAGCTGGTAGGCGAGCTTTTCCGTGCCGTCCCGGGAGACCTGCCTGCCTGCGATCCGGGGGTAGGCGATCTCGGCGATGTTGCCCATCTCCCGACGGAGCTCCTTGGAGAGGTTGGTCATCCCTTCGACATCGCGTACGCCCTTGCCGAACACCCAGGTGAAGACCTGACTGCCGCGGTACGGTCGGTCGGGGAAGAGCCCCTCGAGGTCATGCCTGTCGCAGTCGAGCAGGTTGAGCCTGACCTTCACGCCCGAACCGGCGCTGTCTCTGACATGTCCCTCGGTGGCGGCTGTGCGAGAAGCCATTTCTGAACCCTTCTTATCCCCACCGCCTGCGGACCGTACGGTCCGCAGCATCGCTTCGTGCATACCGGCGGTATACAGGGGAAATATATGGCGCGCCCGACAGGGATCGAACCTGTGACCTTAGGCTCCGGAGGCCTACGCTCTATCCTACTGAGCTACGGGCGCATTGTTCAGTTCTTCATCAAGTGCTCAACGGCCTTCTCGAGACCCTTGAGGGTAATCTCGAACATGGAGAATACCATCTGGATCGCATCGATGGTCTGGGTGTGCGACCAGGTGTGCTCATACTTGGGGTTGAGCCATACACTATGTTTGAACGTCTTGGCAAGGAATTCAAGCTTTTTTATGCTGGGATCGCTCGTGGTGTTGTAGTAGATGCTTCCGTTGCGGCTGAACAGCTCGTAGGGGGCCATGGATGCATCGCCCACGATGATCAGCCGGGTGGCGGGGTCATATCGTGCGAACTCGTCCACCATGACGGGTTTGTCGTAGCGCTGGGGGTCCTTCCACACCCGGTTGTAGATAGTGTTGTGGAAGTAGTAGGTCTGCAGGTCCTTGAACTGGTTCCTGGCATGGTTGAAGAGCACCTGGACCACATTGACGTAGGGATCCATGGAGAACCCCCCGTTGTCGATCATGAGGATGATCTTGAGCTTGTCCTTCATCGACCGATCGAACACGATCTCGATCTCGCCCGCGTTTCTCATGGTCTCGTAGATGGTCTTTTCGATGTTCAGATGGTCTTTCGGCCCGGTGGGGACCATGTGGCGAAGCCGCTTCATTGCGTCCGAGATCTGGGACGGGCCGAGCCTCGTGTCGTCGGTATAGTCCTTGTAACGCCGTTCCAGGGCAACCTTGACCGCCGATTTCGTGCGCGAAGCCCCGCCCACGCGCATGCCTCCCGGGTGATAGCCCGAGTGGCCCACCGGCGATGTGCCGCCGGTGCCGATCCACCGGTTGCCCCCGTCATGGCGTTCGGTCTGCTCGGCCAGGCGCTGCCTGAAGTATTCCTCCAGCTGTTCGGGGGTGAGCCTCTTCAGCTCCTGCTCGTCGATGCCGAGGAAGTCCGCCATGGCCTTGGGATCTTTAAGCCACTCCTCCAGCAGGGACTTGATGGCCAGATCGATCTCGGCATAGGCTTCAGGGCTCAGCTCGGCCCCCTGGAAGAAGTGGGCGAAGACCTTGTCGTATGTGTCGAAGTGCCGCTCCGACTTGATGAGCACGGACCTGCTCACCGAGTACAGGTCGTCGAGAGAGCAGATACAGCCCTTGTGGAGGGCCTCCTGAAGCCTCAGGAAGCTCGAGGGCGATATGGGGACTCCCCGGTCCCGCAGGAGGTAGAAGAACTCTGCGAACATCTTCTCAGGCCGACCCCGATCAGTAGGTTCCCGTCACCTGGCGCTGCACGATCTTGTAGTCCTCGCTCTTCTTGAACAGAACCCCCAGGTAAGGGATCTCGTTCTTCATCAGGTGCTTCGGGTCGAACTTCTTGTCCATGAGCAGGATCCTGATCCAGTTGATGAGCTCTCTCGTTGCGGGCTTCTTCTCGATGCCGCGCAGCCCCCGCAGTCGGTAAAAGGCTTCGATGCAGGCATCGGATATCTTCTTGTCCAGGTCCGGGAAGTGGGCATGGACGATCTTATCCATCATCTCGGAGTCCGGGAAGGCGATGTGGTGGAACACGCATCTTCCCAGAAAGGGGTCCGAGAGGTCCTTCTTGGCATTGCTGGTGATGATGATGATGGGGCGGTTCACCGCCCGGATGGTCTTGTCGATCTCGATGATGTCGAAGGACATCTGGTCGAGCACGTCCAGCAGGTCGTCCTGGAAGTCCGTATCCGCCTTGTCGATCTCGTCGATGAGCAGGACCGTCTTCTGTTCGGACACGAAGGCCTGGCCGATCTTGCCCATCTTGATATAGTCTTCGATGTTGCTCACGTTGCGTTTCGAGTCGGCGAAGCGGCTGTCGTTGAGCCTGGTCAGCGTGTCGTACTGGTACAGGGCCTCCACGGCCTTCATGCTGGACTTCACGTTGAGGATGATGAGCGGCATGGCGAGGTTCTCGGCAATGGCGTGGGCCAGAAGGGTCTTGCCCGTACCGGGCTCGCCCTTGATGAGCAGGGGCATCTCGAGCTTGATGCTGGCATTCACGATCTTGGACAGCTCGGGATCGAGAACGTAATCCTTTCCGCCGGTGAATTCGTGGGTCTGCATGTACTTTCTCCTGGAGTGAATTCTGGCCCTCCATCCATAGCACACTCTGTCCGGGGTGAAAATAGGGGACGAGGGTGGAGTTTGAAGGATTAGTTTTTGTTTTTTCCCCTGACCTGCTCAATCCGGTCGACTTCCCTGCCTTTGGGGAAGTCGACCGGATTGAGCAGGCTAAAAACCCCGCCGCGCACCGCCCATTGGAGTATAGTGGTACGGATGCCTGCATTGTTCCGGTGCATATATGATCGTATTGTACTGCCCCGGCATCCACGTTGTGGCCTGACGATTTGTTCAGGTTCCCGAGAAGATGAAGGCTCATGGTGGGAACCTGAACAAATCGCCAGGTAAGGGTTCCCTCTTGCATCATTGGGTGCAGAAAGGGTCGTTATTTGTACTGCCCCCACATCCACGTTGTGGCCTGCCCGCTTTGATCAAGTTCGAGAGGTGGATGAAGAACCATCTCTCGAACTTGATCAAACCAGGCAGGTCAGGGGTCTTGCTGCCATTGCTGGATGCCTAGATGTCTTGTCGTCTTCCCCCGCATTGACTGTTCGTCGTGTTTCCGATAGAAATAGTGTCCTGAATTCATTACACGGGAGAGGCACTCATTGGGTGAGAATGACGGACAGAAGCCTGCCGATACCCTGCTGAAGAGACTGTGGCTCTACCTCACAAGGACCGGGGACGAGGAGGTCGCGGACGATACCAAGCGGCAGATCGAGAAGATCCTCGACGAGGTGGAGGAGCAGGGCATCATCGACGAGGACCAGGGCGACATGATCCATAACATCCTGTTTCTTAAGGATACCGCCGTGGGCGAGATCATGATCCCCAAGGGCGATATCGTTGCCCTTCCCGTCTCCACGGACATCGACGAGCTCGCCAGGGTATTCACGGACGAGGGTTACTCCCGCATCCCGGTCTACGAAGAAAGCCTGGACAACATCATCGGCGTGCTCTACGCGAAGGATCTCCTGAAGTACTGGAACAACCGGGCGGACCTCACGGACATCAGGCAGCTCCTGCACCCTGCGTTCTTCGTCCCCGAGGGGAAGAAGCTCATCGATCTCCTCAAGGAGTTCAGGGAGCGGCGCACCAAGATCGCCATTATCATCGACGAGTATGGGGGTGTCGACGGGCTGGCCACCATCGCCGACCTCATGGAGGAGATCGTGGGGGACATGATCGGTGAAGAGGGTGACGAGTTCGAGGAGTACGTGGAGCACAAGGGTGACGGCGTCTATACGGTGGACCCCAAGATGCCCATCGACGAGTTTGCCGAGACCTTTGACATCGAGATCCCCGAGGGGGACTACGACACCGTGGCGGGATTCATCACTACACGGATGGAGCGTATCCCCAAGACCGGAGAGCGGTTCGAATTCGGCGGGCTGGCCTTCGAGATCGCCGGTGCGGACAAGCGGAGGATCAGCAAGCTCGTGGTCCACGCACCGGCCCGGAAAGAGGAAGCGTGAGGCGGGTCCTCCTACCCGTCATCTCCGGTGTCCTGTATTTCCTGGCCTTTCCCTCCTTCGGCATCTGGCCCCTGGCATGGGTCTTTGCAGTACCGCTCCTGCTGGCGGTGGAGCACGCAGACACCCGACAGGCATTGCTGTCGGGCCTGATCGCAGGGCTCGTGGCCTGGGCCGGTGTGGTGTACTGGATCGCGCTGGTCATGAACACTTATGGGGGCATGAGCCTGTTCACCGCTATCCTCCTGCTCCTGCTGCTCCTGTTCTATCTTGCGCTCTATTTCGCCGCCTTTTCCTGGGCGGCTGCCCGTATCGGTCCCTCGAGGTATGCCGTCCTCATCCTGCCGGGCATCTGGACTGGCCTGGAGCTGTTCCGGTCGTACGCGGTTTTCTCCGGTTTTCCCTGGGCCCTGCTCGGGCACTCCCAGCTCCCTTTCACCGCCCTGGCCCAGACGGCCGAGCTGGGGGGGGTGTTCCTCGTGAGCGCCCTGGTCATGGCGGCCAACGTCGCCGTCTACCAGGCACTGAAGAGGCGGTATGCCCCCCTCGTATTCGCTGCGGTCCTGGTGGCTGCCGGGATTTCTTTCGGACTCTGGCGCATACAGGCCGGTCATTTTGACGGGGTGCCCATGAAGGCGGCCGTCGCTCAGGCCAATGTACCCCAGGATCAGAAGTGGCGGCCTGAAAAGGTCGATTCTGTGCTGGAGACCTATCTTTCCCTGACCAGGGAAGCCATGGACCGGGGGGCAGATCTGGTGGTGTGGCCCGAAACCGCCTGCACCTTCTACCTCTTCAGACACTGGCCCCAGACGATGCGCGTCCTGGACCTGAGCAAGGGGAATCAGGTCGATCTCCTGGTGGGGAGCCCGGCCTACGAGGAAGGACGGTTCTACAACCGGGCTTACCTGCTGCGGGATGCACGGATCCAGGGGGAATACGACAAGGTGCACCTCGTGCCCTTCGGTGAATACCTTCCCCTGGCCGGGCTGCTGAGGAGATACTTCAACGGGCTCACCGCGGAGGTGGGGAATTTCAGCCCGGGTCAGGTGGTGGAGCCCGTCGAGGACATCGGGGTGCTCATCTGCTTCGAGAGCATCTTCCCCGACATCTCTCGGGAGCTCTGCGCCAAGGGTGCGAGCCTTATCGTGAACATGTCCAACGATGCATGGTTCAAGACATGGTCCACCCCCGAGCAGCATCTCCAGCAGGCCTGCTTCAGGTCCATCGAGACGAGGCGCTGGCTGGTGCGGGCGGTGAATCACGGGATATCCGCCGTGGTGGACCCTTACGGCAGGGTGGTGCAGCGGATCGGGCTGCTCAAAGAGGGCATGATCGTCCAGCGGATCGCCAGGATCACTGAGCTGAGCTTCTATGTCCGGTTCGGCCCCCTCATCCCTCTCCTGTGGGCTGCGGCATCAGTTATTGCAGCATTGACATTGTCCAGACTCGGTGATAAAGCCAAAAGCCCATGATAGCAGATCTCCAGCAACAGATTGCATCCATCGGCGAACGGATGAGCGCCATGAGGGGGTATCTTTGAAATACCCACGCGCGAGAAAAGGCTCTCAGAGCTAGACACGCTCCTTGCCCAGCCGGATGTCTGGAAGGACCCGGGCAGGACAAGAGACCTCCAGTCGGAAAAATCCAGGATATCGGCCATCCTCTCCCAGTGGCAGATCGTCTCCACCCTCTGGGACGACCTCCAGGTATTCCTCGACCTAGCCAGGGAGGACGAGCAGGGGGCGGCATCCGACATCGAGGATGCCGTGGCCGGCCTTGAGAAGCATATCCACGACATCGAGAAGGCACATGTCCTCTCGGGCCGGGACGATGCAAAGGGCTCCTTCCTCGAGATCCATGCGGGTGCCGGAGGTCTCGAGGCCCAGGACTGGGCGGAGATGCTGCTGCGCATGTATCTGCGGTGGGCAGAGATGAACGGGTACACCGCCCGGATCATCGACATCTCGTCCGACGAGGAAGCGGGCATCAAACATGCCACGGTGGAGATTTCCGGCCCGTGGGCCTTCGGTTACCTCAAGGGAGAAACCGGGGTGCACCGGCTCGTGCGCATCTCCCCCTACGACGCCAACAAGCGCAGGCACACCTCCTTCGCCTCCGTGCTCGCCACCCCCGAGGTCGACCAGAACATCGACATCAACATCGATGAGAAGGATCTGAGGATAGACACCTACAGGGCATCGGGCCATGGAGGCCAGCACGTGAACAAGACCGACTCCGCGGTGCGCATTACCCATATCCCCACCGGGGTCGTGGTCCAGTGCCAGAACGAGAGGTCCCAGCACAAGAACAAGGCCTTTGCCATGAAGCTCCTCGCCTCCAAGCTCTACGAGCTGGAGGAGATGAAGCAGAAGGAACGTCTGAACGAGTTCAGCAAGGGCAAGAAGGAGATCGCCTGGGGTTCCCAGATCCGATCCTATGTCCTCCAGCCCTACCAGCTCGTCAAGGACCACCGCACCAATTACGAAATGGGTAATGTGAACGCCGTGCTCGACGGCGACATCACCCCCTTCATCGACGCCTATCTCATGTTCGCGGCTTCCGGCCGGGAGGTCATTGATGCTGGATCTCATTAGGTCCCGGAGGAGCATCCGACGGTTTGCCGGCCGGGAGGTCGGCGACGATCTGGTGGATAAGGTCCTGGATGCAGGCAGGTGGGCTCCATCGGGCATGGACAACCAGCCGTGGCGGTTCGCCGTGGTCAGGGACAGGGTCATGAAAGAGCAGGTGAGCCGACTGACTCGCTATTCCGCCATCGTACAGGGTGCTGACGTCCTCATCGCCGTCTTCCTGGACACCGAGGCCGGCTACCACCGTACCAAGGATGTTCAGGCCGTGGGCGCCTGCATCCAGAACATGCTTCTTGCCATTCACTCCCTGGGGCTCGGAGGGGTATGGCTGGGGGAGATCCTCAAGAGTGAGGGCGAGCTCAGGGAACTGCTCGGCGCTCCAGGGACCTATGACCTCATGGCCGTTATCGCCTTGGGCTATCCTGCCGAAGAGATGCCTGAAGCACCCCGGAGAAAGGAATTGAACCGGCTCGTTTTTTTCAGGAAATAGCGACGGGAAAACGATACGGACAGGAAGAGAAGGAAGGGAACCATGCCGACCGAGACGATTCACCTGGGGGACAGAGAGATCATCATGGTGGGTACCGCCCACGTTTCCCGGACATCCGTGGAGGAGGTCCGGTCCATGATCAGAGAGACGAGGCCGGATGCCGTGGCCGTGGAGCTCTGTCAGGCACGATTCGATGTCATGAAAAATCCCGGGATGTGGCAGAACATGGATATCTTCAAGGTCATCAAGGAGAAGAAGGCGGCCTTTCTCATGGCCAACCTCGTCATGTCCTCCTTCCAGCGCCGCATAGGGGAGAAACTGGGAGTAAAGCCCGGGGATGAGATGCGTGCCGCCATCGACGAAGCGGAGGCGGGGGGGATCGATGTGGTCCTCGTGGACAGGAACGTCCAGGTGACACTGGCCCGGACATGGCGATCGCTGACCTTCTGGGAGAAGATGAAACTGCTCTATGCATCCCTGATCGCCATCTTCGAGGCGGAGGACCTGAACGAGGACGACATCGAGAAGCTCAAGGAAAAGGACATGCTCACCACCGCAGTGGAGGACATGGCCAAGCACGCACCCACCATCAAGGAGGTCCTCATCGATGAGAGGGACGCCTACATGGCCAGAAAGATCGCCGACATCCACGCGGACAGGGTCGTGGCTGTCATCGGTGCCGGGCACATGAAGGGGATCGTGTCCCAGCTGGAACACCCCATAGATGATTTAGGCCGGCTCGAGGAGGTCCCCGCGGGGGGCAGCAGTTTCTGGAGCTGGGTACTGCCCCTGTTCATTGTGGCCCTCCTGGTTTCAGGTTTTTTCTTCGGCGGCACCAAAGACGCCTATGACATGATCAAATGGTGGGTCATCAGCACCATGGCATGCACCGCGATTGCCACGATCATTGCCTTTGCCCACCCCGTGACCATACTCGTTGCGACCCTTGTCGCGCCCCTGACGACCCTCCACCCCGCCCTGGCGTCGGGCTGGTTCGCAGGTTTGAGCGAGGCTTACATGAAGAAGCCGAGGGTCGTCGACTTCGAGCATATCCACGATGACATCATGACGCTCAAGGGGTGGTGGCGGAACCCCATCACCCGCATTCTGCTGGTCTTCTTCATGTCCAACCTGGGCAGCAGCATCGGGGTCTTCATCGCTGCGCCCATTCTCACCAAGATCGCACTGACCGGATAGGAGATCACCGGAAGGTCTCAAGGCGGGGCCCCGATTCATTCCAGGAGAGCCAGGCCCCGGTATCGAAGAAGGCCGGCAGCACGATGAGGCCTTCCCGTTGTACGTGCCGGTGGAGGTGCCCGCAGATCACCAGGTCCACGCCCCTCGCCTTGGCCATGTCCTTCCTGATGTCCGCTGATGACGGTCGCACCATTGCCGATGACCGCACCATGAACCGGGCGCATCGATCCTTTATGGATACCGGCAGTATCCTGTCTGCACACCCGATGACCGGCCATCCATAGCGGTGGAGCATCTTGAATCCGGCATCGGCATCGGTGAGGGTGTGACCGTGGGCGAGGAGTATTTTCTTCCCCGACAGGGAAATCGTCACCTCTTCGGCATGACTGATGTCGATGCCTCTGAGCCGTGCATTCCTGAGCAGGAAGTCTCGATTTCCCGGCATGAGGTGGACCACGGGGGACTTCAGGGCCTCGATCACCGTTTCGAAGCTGTTTTCCATGCCCGAATACCAGTAATCGAAGAGGTCTCCGAGGATGTACACCGCATCCCCGGTCTCCGCCGCATGGGAGAGCCAGGAAACAAAGCGGCGGACCTCGTTTTTTGCCTGAGGCCTGAGGTGGATGTCGGCAACAAAGATATGCACGTCTCCCATAAAAGACAAATGTTACTTGATATTGCAAGAAATTCCTTTTATAACACCCCGTAACCATGGGTTTGAAATGGAAGAGGGCATCCTTATACCTGAGGGGTAGAAGGAGCAACCTTAGGAAATTCATATATATAGCCTCCACATTGGTGGTTCTGGCCGCAGTGGCATGCGCCATCATCGGGGATGGGGTTCACAAGAAAATCTCGCCCCCGGACGCCGTCCCGGCCTGCGGGGACGATCAGTCCGGTCGTCCGCCTGAACAGAATCAGAACCCTGCCTCCGCCCAGGTTGAGAACAGGGTGGATCTTACGGTCAATCAGGGTGACACGTTTGTCGGCATCCTCAAGGAAAACGGCATATCCGTACAGCAGGCGCTGGACATCCAGAAGGCGGTCAGGGAGATCTTCAACCTGTCCCGACTCTGTGTCGGCAACCGGCTGGTCCTCATCTTCAGCCAGGACAATCAGACGCTCCTGGGCCTCGAGTACGAGATCGAGAAACTCAGCAGGCTCACGGTAAGCATCGACGGAGAGAAGATCGAGGCCAGCACACAGCAGGTGGAAGGCGTGGTGAGGCCCCGGTATGCCGATAACCTGAAGGAGATAGAAGTCGAGGTAAAGAAGGGTGACAGCATATTCAACCTTCTGAAAGAGTACGGGATCGATGCCGTACAGATCCATGCACTGTCCAAGGCGGTCAGGTGTGAATACAATCTTGCAAACATCACACCGGGTCACCCGCTCAAGATATGGGTCAACGACCACTCGCCCGGGAGGCTTGCCAGGCTCACCTATGACATCGACCCGGTGAAGTACCTGGAGGTTATCCCCAAGGGAACATCCTTCAAGGCCCTCATGCAGACCAGGAGCATGGATGTCTCCCATGAGCGGGCCCAGGGCACCATACGGAGCTCCCTGTACGAGTCTGCGATGCAGGCCGGCCTGGAGCCGGAGATCGTCATGGATCTCACGGACATCTTCGGGTGGGACATCAACTTCTTCACGGATATCCAGCCGGGCGACACCTATACGGTTCTCTACGAGAGGTACTCCATCGATGGACAGCCCGGGGGCTGCGGACGCGTGGTTGCCGCACGCTTCACCCTCCAGGGCCAGGAGCATCTGGCCGTCTACTACGACGACGGAAAGGGCTGCCAGGGGTATTATGACGAGCACGGCAAACCCATCCGTAAGCTCTTCCTGAAGGCGCCGCTCAATTACCGCCGCATATCCTCGGGATTTTCCTACAACCGCATCCATCCTGTCTTCCACGTGAAGAGGCCCCACCTCGGCGTCGACTACGCCGCGCCGACGGGCACCCCGGTCGTTGCCCTGGGCCAGGGAAGGATAACGAGGTGCGGCTGGGTCAGGGGATTCGGCAAGACCATCACCGTCAAGCATCCCGGTGGGTATGTCACGAATTACGGACACCTCTCGAGGTTTGCCAAGGGGATCGCTTGCGGCAAGCGCGTCGACCAGGGAGACGTCATCGGCTATGTCGGAAAGACCGGCATCGCCACGGGTCCGCATCTCGACTTCCGGGTGCAGCACAACGGCAGGTACGTCAATCCGATGCGCCTTGCACCGGTCAACGGCCCCAGGCTCTCCGGCGCCGCCCTGGCGGGGTTCAGGCAGATCTCGCTCAAGCGGCTCACCTTGCTTGATGATATCTCCCTTGACAGATCGTTCAAGGTGAGCACATTGGATTAATTACCCACGAGCGTTCTTCGGAGGTGTACCATGGGTGGATACGTTGTCATCACCATCGTCGTACTTACGGTTCTCTTTCTCATTTCGGCGGTCAAGATACTCAATGAATACGAGCGCGCCGTCGTGTTCAGGCTGGGGAGGGTACTCGGCGACCCTAAGGGGCCGGGTCTCATCATCATCATACCCCTGGTGGACCGTTTCATCCGCATTAGCCTGAGGACCATCGTCCAGGACGTGCCGCCCCAGGACGTCATCACCAAGGACAACGTCACGGTCAAGGTGAATGCCGTGGTCTACTTCCGGGTCATCAATCCCCTGAAGGCCATCATTGAGGTCGAGAACTACCTCTACGCCACCAGCCAGCTCAGCCAGACCACGCTCAGGTCTGTCTGTGGCCAGGCCGAACTGGACGAACTCCTTTCCAAGCGGGAAGAGGTGAGTGCCCACATCCAAGGCATTCTCGACAGGCAGACCGACCCCTGGGGCATCAAGGTCTCGGCCGTGGAGCTCAAGCACATCGACCTGCCCGAGGAGATGCAGCGGGCCATGGCAAAGCAGGCAGAGGCAGAGCGTGAACGGAGGGCCAAGGTCATCAATTCGGAGGGTGAATTCCAGGCCGCCCAGAAGCTCTATGAGGCCGCCGTTGTGATCGCGCAGGAGCCCATAGCCGTACAGCTCAGGTTCCTCCAGACCATCCGCGAGATATCCTCGGAGGGCTCTACCAACACCATTATCCCGCTGCCCATCGACCTGCTGAGCCCGCTCATCAAGAAGTAGCATCGCGCGGGCAGCGGCCATGGGCACCATCACGAGCAGGCACAACCCCCTGTTCAAGACCATGCTGAATCTGAAGAAGGACAGGGGGGTCATGCTCCTCGAAGGCCGGCGCCTTGTGGAAGATGCCCTGTCCAGGGGATACATGCCGAGGACAGTTGCCGTAATCCCGTCCTTCCTCGATGCGTACGACCTCCCCGTGAAACCCCAGGCCGTCCTTTCGGAATCCCTGTTCGCGGACCTGACCGACACCGAGACCCCCCAGGGTATCCTGGGGTTCTTCGAAGTACCCTGGTCCGATGCGGACGAGGTCATGGGCGAGGACAGGGTGGTCATCCTGGACGGCCTCCAGGATCCGGGGAATGTGGGGACCATCGTACGGACCGCGGAGGCCTTCGGCTTCACCGGCATGCTTGTCATGCCCACGACGGCGAGCCCTTTCTCCGCCAAGGCGGTCAGGGCATCCATGGGTTCGTGCCTGGGCATCAGGATCGCCAGGGGTGATGTGTGGGACGTGAGAAGGCTTCCACACAGGATCCTCGCGCTGGCTGCCGGGGGCAGCACGAGGCTTTCACCCCGTCTCTTCGAAGGCAGGACGGCCGTGTGCCTCGGCCAGGAGGCGATGGGCGTCAGCAGTGAGATCCTTGCAGCTTCCCATGAAACGGTGAGCATCCCCATGACGGGCAGGACCGAGTCGCTGAACGTAGCCGTGGCCGCGGGCATCGTCATGGCCTGCGCTGCCGGGGTTTTCGGAGTGTGATAGGGTCTGTTATCGACCTCTTCGAGACGCTTGCTTCGAAGAGGCCAGGATTCCCTCGCCAGAGGGAATCCTGCAAAATCATCCTGCTACATCCCTTCTGTCTCCTGTCCCGAACCTCCCTGCACCCTCATGATCACTACCTCCACGTCGGAGCTTGCCGTGGCCCGTACACGATCGCGGGAGATGACGGAGCCCGGCTTCAGATAGCGTTTGGTCACCAGGCATGCCTGCTCGAAATCCACCTCCACGATCCCGTGCTTGAGGACGGCGATGCTGTCGTCGGAGTGCACGGGGATCGCCTCACCCTTTGCATAGCGGAACGTGGCAAGGACCTCATGTGTCTGAACTGACCGGTCCTTCTCCTCCATGTCCTCCCTGACCTTTTTCATGATGCGGTCACTGTAGATGCGCTCCAGGATCTCATGCAGACAGGCATGACGCCCCTGCAGCGTACGGAGCGGGTCCGACGGTATCCTGACCAGCACGCTCTTTTCCATGGTCTTCACCGTGGCGGAACGTGCGGAACGACCGAAGAAGCCTATCTCGCCGAAGACATCACCCGGGCGTAAGATGGACAACCTTCGGCCTTCACGGATGATCTCGCACGCCCCTGAGATGAGGAGGAAGACGTCCTCCCCCGGATCCTGACGCTTCACAATGACCCGACCCTTGGGGCAGGATCTGATCTCCATGATGGATAGAAGATCGAGGAAGGCCTCTTCATCGAGGGGTGCAAGGAACGCAAGGTCTTTCTTCCTCAGTTCTGCGGCGGCGGATTCGAGTTCCTGCCGGGCGTCCCCGGTGAAACCTGCTGCCCTGTAGGTGCGGATGACCAGGGCCCTGACCCTGGGGGTGGGACCAAGGACGGTCCGTGCCCTCTTGGATACGGCAATGGCCTTGAAGGGCAGTTGTTTCCTGACATACTCCCTGATACACTCCTCGAAGCGGGAAAGAGCTCGGTCCTCGTCTTTCCTCCGGGCCGCCTTAACCGCCTGGTCCAGTAACTCGCGCACACCCGGTGCGCCCTTTTGAGCGTTGTTCATGACCTCCTCCTTTCATTTCATTCAACGGTATCAGGAGGATCCGGTCCTGGTGGGGAATCCCGGAAGCTTTGAGGATCCGACCTTTAAAGATAGGTGTCTCTGATGAACGCTGCAATGGAAAGGCTTGCCTTGCCGTTGCCGAAGGGATTGTCGCTTATATCGATATGCACGTCCATCATGGCCAGCGCGGCATCCCTCATGGTCGAAGGATCCGTTGCAACGAGACGGTTCGCTCCTGCCTGCACGGTTTCCGGCCATTCGGTGGTATCGCGTACCGTGATGCAGGGGGTGCCCAGCAGAAACGCCTCTTTCTGCACGCCTCCCGAGTCGGTGATCACGAGCGAGGCGTCTCTGACCATGGCCAGCATGGTGAGGTAGCCGACAGGGTCGATCACGCGGATGCACTCAGGGTGATTCTCCAGGATATGGGGGAACCTGTGCCTGGTGCGGGGGTGGGCCGGGAAGATGACAGGGATCCGTCGTGATATGAGCTTCAGTCCCTCCCAGATGTCCATGAACCTCTCCGGCACGTCGGTGTTTTCCGCGCGGTGGATGGTGACGATCACAAAAGGCGGCTCATGGGGATGCACAAGGTCCTCGGGGCGAGTCTGCAGGATGGCGTCATACATGACATCCCCGGTCAGGATGCCGTCGATCCCCTCCCGTTTCAGGAGCGAGACGGCATTCGTGGTGGGACAGAAGTGGTGGTCGCACACATGGTCGGCCACGACACGGTTGATCTCTTCGGGCATCCTCCTGTCGAAGCTGCGGACCCCTGCCTCCACGTGCCCCACCCCGATGCCGAGTTTTACGGCGCTCAGGGCACCGGCAAGGGTGGAGTTCGTGTCTCCGTAGACCACGACGAAGACAGGCCTTTCTTTCATCAAGATATCTTCGATGCCCTGAAGCATGCCGGCGGTCTGCCGTGCATGGCTGTCCGAGCCGATCCCGAGATAGAAGTGCGGTTCCTCCATGCCGAGCGAGGTGAAATGCAGGTCGGACATGGTGTAATCATAGTGCTGGCCTGTGTGCAGTACCTTATAGGGGATGTTCATCTCCCGGAATGCCCGCACCATCGGTGCGAGCTTGATGAACTGGGGGCGTGCCCCTACGATGTGCAGGATAATGGCTGGTTCCTCCTCATGGCATACGGTCTTGCATGCAGGTTCCCGGGGAACCTACATCTTGACCACCACACATTTCCGCTGCAGCTTGTCCGAGAGCTTGGCGCACTGTTTCTCCGCGGACTCCCGGGTGGTGAACGTACCCCAGCGGACATAATTCAGTTTCCCGTCCCTGTCTATGCGCAGCGATATCCTTGCCCTTTCGTTGAGTTCCCGGACAAACTCCTTGGCGTGTTCATTCTTCTTGAAGGCCCCGATCTGAATGCTGTAGTGCTCTTCCGACTGGGACGGGTCATCTTTCTGGCTCAGGAGATCGTAAAACTCATAGTCATAGCCGCCCATCAAACCGGTTTTTGTCTCGGGAAGCTTTGCCGGTGCATCGGCCTTCTCTTCTCCGGTGACAATGCCGTTGAAGGCCTTCTGGATGGGATCCAACGAGATGTCAGACCGATTGCCCAGGTATGAAAAGAGCATGCTCGCACCGGTGAGAAGACCCAGGGAGACCAAGAGCAGAACAACATTCTTGAGGGTGGAATACTGCGTACGTTTCTTGCGGCCTCGCTTTGTGCTCTTCTTTTTCCTCATAGCCTCTTACATGCTCTCTGGTGCATCAACGCCCATGAGGGCCAGGGTATTGGCTATTACCTGTCTCACAGCGCCCACCAGGATCAGCCTTGCCCTGGTCAGTGCCGCATCATCGGATATCACCCGGTTTCTATTATAGAACCTGTGGAAGGCCGTGGCAACATCCAACAGATAAAAGGCTATCCGGTGCGGCTCAAGGTCCGCGGCGGAAGATGCTACCATGTCGGGGCAGCTTGCCAGGATCTTGATAAGGTCCAGGTCATCCCCGGATGCAAGCAGCTGCAGGTCGGCGTCTTCATGGGAAGCGACGATCCCCTGTTCAGCGGCATTCTTCAGGATGGAGCAGATCCGTGCGTGGGCATACTGGATATAATAGACAGGATTCTCCTCGCTCTTCTTCTTGGCCAGGTCGAGGTCGAACACGAGCTGGGCATCGCACTTGCGCATCATGAAGAAGAACCTGGCCACGTCCTTGCCCACCTCTTCGACGATCTCGCGCAGGGTTACGAATTCACCGGCACGGGTGGACATCTGTACCGGTCTTCCGTCACGCACGAGGGAGACGAGCTGGATGAGCAGGGCATGGAAACAGTCTTTGTCGGCCCCCATGGCTGCTATGGCCGCGTTCATGCGGGGTACGTAGCCATGGTGGTCCGCTCCCCAGATGTCGATGACCTTTTCGAAGCCCCTGTCGAGCTTGTCCTTGTGATAGGCGATATCCGGGGCGAAATAGGTGAGCGAACCGTCCTGCTTGCGGAGTACCCGATCCTTCTCGTCGCCGAAACTCGACGTCCTGAACCACAGGGCCCCGTCCTCCTCATAGCTCAGCCCCCTTGCCTTAAGGTAGTCCAGCGATGCCTGGACCTTGTGATCGAGGTACAGGCTCGACTCGCTGAACCACCGGTCGAAATGGACATTGAACAGGCTCAGGTCCTCCCGGATGCCGGCCAGGATGGTCCCGGCCGCATACTCCCGGCAGATCTGAACCGCCTCGTCGTCGTCCTTCGACAGGAGGCCGGCACCATGGATGGAGATGAGTTCCCGGGCGATGTCCCTTATGTAGTCCCCTTTGTACCCACTCTCCGGGAAGGGTTCGTCCCGGCCGTGGATCTCTCTGTAGCGGTGAAGCACCGACAGGCCGAGATTGTTCATCTGATTGCCGATGTCATTGATGTAGTACTCGGCCTGTACCTCGAATCCTGCCGCATCCAGGATGCGCACTAGGGTGTCGCCCACGGCGGCCCCCCGTCCATGGCCGATGTGCAGTGGTCCGGTGGGATTTGCGCTGACGAACTCGACCTGGACCTTCTTCCCGGCCCCGTACGATGTTCTGCCGAAGTCTTTGCCCTGGACGACTATCTCCCGCAGGGCCTTCGCCCACATGACGGGGTTCAGGAAGAGGTTGATGAACCCGGGGCCTGCCACCTCCGCCCGGCTCAGGAACTCCCCGTGGGATGCAAGTGCCTGAACGACGGTGGCAGCTACCTCACGAGGAGGCTTCTTTGCCTTTTTCGCCGACACCATGGCCACATTCGTGGCGAAGTCACCGAATTCCTTGTTCGGGGGTATGCTCACCGAGATGTTCTCGATGTCGATGGCGGGCAGTGTTCCCGCCTCCATCAGGCTGGTCAGGGTGTCCTTCAGCAGCCGTTCGACCTTGTCCTTCATGGGCGCCTCTTCTTCTGTCGTGCTTGTGTGATGATCTCTCGGATTCAGGTGCCTCTTTAATATCAAAACAGGTCTTTGTCCAGTGAGGAAAAGATGTACCACGCGTGGAACATGCCTGTCTCGCACGATGCGGCATCGATACGGTTATCCACCGGTTCGATGTTGACATCGAAGATGAGAGATTCTATAAGAACCCTGTTAGCAGACAAGGCAGTTGAGTGCTAAGGATAATTGCGATGCACGAGCTAACCGACCGAGATAAAAGCATTTTAAATGCTATCATCCGTGAGTATGTAGAAACCGGTGAACCGGTCGGCTCCAGGATTATCTCGCGGAAATACCTCTATACCCTGTCTCCTGCAACGATCCGCAATGTCATGGCGGACCTTGAGGAGATGGGCCTGCTCTACCAGCCCCATGTATCAGCCGGCAGGATCCCCACCCCTGAGGGATTCCGGTGCTATTTGAACGGCATCATGGAGGTCAGGTCGCTGCCGCGTGTGGAAAAGACGATGATCACCCGCCAGATAACCCGCGGATCCGGTGACATCAGGGACACCCTCAGGAGGGCATCGGTCGTCCTGTCCCAGATATCCCAGAACGCATCCATCATCATACTGCCGAGGATCGACACCTTCTTCTTCAAGAGGGTCGATTTCGTCAGGCTCGATGAGAACCGGATCATGGTCATTCTGGTGAGCAGGGCCGGCATGGTGTACAACCATATCGTTCAGGGCGAGGACATTACGCAGCACAAGCTTGATCGGTATGCGAATTACCTGAATGAGGCATACAAGGACCTCACCATCCACGAGATGAGAGACTCCCTCATGCGGGAGATGTCCAGCGAGAAGGCCAGTTTCGATACCCTGGTAGGGCAGGCCCTGGACCTGGGGATCACTGCCCTCAAGGCCGTGGAAGAGACGCAGGACATAGTCATCCAGGGCAAGGAGACGGTGTTCAACAAGCCGGACCTGGCGGACCTTGACAGGCTCCGGGACATCGTGAACGCCTTCGAGGACAAGGGCAGGATCGTGAGGATACTGAACAGGGTTCTTGAGGTACCCGGGGTGTCCGTACTGCTCGGTGAGGAGATGGAACACATCGGCATGGACAATTTCAGTATGGTCGCCAGCGGATATTCCCGCAGGAATATACCCGTGGGGTCCCTCGGCGTAATCGGCCCCATGCGGATGGATTATTCCCGGGTCATACCGCTTGTGGGGTACATGGCACGCATATTGAGCGAACTGCTGGAGGATATGTAGGATGTCAGATGAAAGGAACACCATGGATGAGCGCAACACAACGACTATGGCTGAGGAACAGCCGAACGGGGAGCATTATGCTCAGACCGACGGGCCCGAGCCCGGGATCGACGAGCTGAAGGCCCAGGTGGAAGAATTCAAGGACAGGTATCTGCGGGCCCTGGCCGAGATGGAGAACATGAAGAAACGCCAGCAGCGTCAGCACGCCGAGGTGATCAAATACGGCAAAGAGACCGTGTTGAAGGATTTTCTCCTGGTATATGACTCCATCGAGAAGTCCATCCTCTCGGCGCTGGAGCTCTATCCCGATGACGAGCACTTCATCACGGGCCTGCAGATGATCGAGAGGCTCCTTCTGGAGACCTTGAAAAAACATGGTGTTGAACCTATACAAACCAAAGATATGGCGTTCGACCCGAACTTTCACGACGCTATGATGCAGGTTTCCAGGCCCGATCTCGGAGCGGGAATGGTGGCTGACGAGATCGAGAAAGGCTTCATGCTCAATGACAGGGTATTGAGACCTGCGAAGGTAACTGTGGCGGCTTAAGAGGAGAAAAGACAAGGGAGGATTGTTCACATGGGAAAGATATTAGGAATTGACCTCGGAACTACCAATTCCTGTATGGCCATCATGGAGGCAGGGGAACCGAAGGTAATCCCCAACGCCGAAGGTGCGAGGACCACACCGTCGGTCGTTGCATTCACCACCGGCGGAGAACGGCTCGTCGGGCAGGTGGCAAGGCGCCAGGCCATAACGAATTCAGAGAAGACGCTGCACGCTATCAAGCGCCTCATAGGAAGGAAATTCGAAGATAACGAGGTACAGAAGGACATCAAGGTCATGCCCTTCAAGATCGTCCGGGCGGACAACAGTGATGCGGCCATTCAGATCGATGAACGGCGTTATGCACCTCCTGAGATCTCCGCCATGGTGCTCCAGAAGCTCAAGATGGATGCCGAGGCGTATCTTGGCGAGAAGATCGAAGAGGCCGTCATTACGGTACCGGCATATTTCAATGATTCCCAGCGGCAGGCCACCAAGGATGCGGGCAAGATAGCCGGTTTCGAGGTGAAGAGGATCATCAACGAGCCGACGGCGGCAGCGCTCGCCTACGGGCTTGACCGTAAGAAGGAAGAGAAGGTCGCGGTGTTCGACCTGGGCGGCGGTACCTTCGATATCTCCATCCTGGAGATCGGCGATGGAGTGTTCGAAGTGAAGTCGACCAACGGAGATACCCATCTTGGGGGCGAAGATATAGACAACCATATCATTGACTTCCTGGTTTCAGAGTTCAGGAAAGAGACCGGTGTCGATCTAGGTAAGGACCGCATGGCACTCCAGAGGCTCAAGGAGGCGGCGGAGCGGGCCAAGCATGAGCTCTCATCCATGATGGAGACGGAAATCAACCTGCCCTTCATCACGGCGGACCAGTCCGGCCCCAAACACCTCAACATGAAGCTGACCCGGGCCAAGCTGGAGAACCTCGTGGAAGACATCATCGCCAAGCTTGAGGCTCCCTGCCGCAAGGCCATGACGGATGCCGGTCTGGCGCCCAAGGACATCGACGAGGTCATCCTGGTGGGCGGACAGACGCGTATGCCCAAGGTCGTGCAGAGGGTGAAGGAGATCTTCGGCAAGGAGCCCCACAAGGGGGTGAACCCCGACGAGGTGGTGGCCATCGGTGCGGCGATCCAGGGAGGCGTGCTCGGCGGCGAGGTCAAGGACGTCCTCCTGCTCGACGTGACTCCTCTTTCTCTGGGCATCGAGACCCTGGGGGGAGTGTTCACCAAGATCATCGAACGCAACACCACGATCCCCACAAAGAAGACCCAGGTCTTCTCCACGGCCGAGGACAACCAGAATGCCGTCACGATCCGGGTGTTCCAGGGTGAGCGTCCCATGGCGGGCGACAACAAGCTCCTGGGGCAGTTCGACCTGATGGGCATCCCGCCGGCGCCCAGGGGAATACCGCAGATCGAGGTAAGCTTCGACATAGACGCCAACGGAATCCTGCACGTCTCCGCCAAGGACAAGGCCACGGGAAAGGAACAGTCGATCCGCATCACCAGTTCATCGGGCTTGAGCGAGGATGATATCAACCGGATGATCCGGGAGGCCGAGGACCACGAATCGGACGACCGTAAGCGGAAGGATGTCGTGGAGGCGAAGAACACGGCAGACAGCCTGGTCTATACGACGGAGAAGACCCTGAAGGAGCATGGCGACAAGGTTGATTCCATGACCAGGTCCAGTATCGAGAACGCCCTTTCAGACCTCAAGGATGCGCTGAAGAGCGATGATGCCGAGCTCATCCGGAAGAAGATCGAGACCCTGACCGCTGCATCCCACAAGCTGGCCGAGGTGATATACTCCTCAGCCGCCCAGGGCGGCGCAGGTCCCCAGGCGGGACCCGGACCAGGGGCAGGACCCGGGGCGGGCAAGCCCGCCGACGACGTGGTGGATGCCGAATTCGAAGAGGTCAAGGGCGACAAGAGATAACGAACAGGGGGATTCTCCGCATGGGAGAATCCCCCTGATGGTTCATTCATGCTATATAAGAAATATGCCTATATATGATTACATGTGCAAATCGTGCAGAGGTGTGACGACGCACCTTGTCCAGGGCTATACTCCACCCGACGATCTCCGCTGCGAGCATTGCGGGTCCGCCGATCTCAAGAAGATCATCTCCCCGGCACACTACCATTCGTCCACATCAGACAGGCTGTCTTCCTACGACCCCAGGTCACGCCGATCCGACAGCTTCTACAAGGACAGCAGGAATATCGGACTCCATGCCGAGCATATGCTGGAAAAGGCGGGCGTCAAACCGACCGAGGAGTTCAAGAGCAAGCTGGAGAAGCTCAGGACGGACCCGGGCAGTGTGATCAAAGATACCAAGGATTGACAGGCCGTCACGGGGTGTCCAGACCATCCTCAAGAAGGGAAAATCCATGGGTTCATGATTGAACGGAGCCCTGCCGAAAAGACAGACAAAACGCATGAGCGGGATGCCTTCCTGAGAATGCCGGGAGTTTCATGTCATGGTGGACAGGGTCCGTGCACAGGAGATGGAACAGGAGTTGCAGCAGCTCCGGGGCGAGTTGCTGCAACTGCAGGAAACCACGAAGCACCTCGAACGATGTGAAGAGCTCTACCGTGCCATATTCGAGACCTCCGGCACGGCCATCGTCGTCATCGACGACGACACCACAATCCTGATCGCCAATTCGAACTTCGAACATTTCTCGGGTTATCACCGGGAGGAGGTCGAGTCGAAGATGAGCTGGACCGCCTTCTTTGCCGAGGAAGACCTCGCGCGTATGAAGACTTACCACGAGCAGCGCCGGATCGATCCCGCTTCGGCCCCTGGTCAATACGAATGCCGCTTCATCTGCCGGTCGGGCCATAAGAGGGACATCCTCCTGAATATCGATGTGATACCCGGGACGGGCCAGAGTGTCGCCTCGTGCATTGACATCACGGCACGCAAGGAGATCGAGGGATCCCTCAGACAGAATGAACAGAACTACCGGAATATTCTCGAGAGCATCCAGGAGGCCTACTACGAGGTGGATCTCTGGGGGAACTTCACCTTCTTCAACCCCATGGCATGGAGGGGCCTGGGTTACTCCGAAGAGCAGCTCAAGAACATGAACTTCCATGCCTACATGGATGAGGCGGATGCGAAGAAGGTGTTCGACACGTACCACCAGGTCTTTCTTACCGGGGAGCCTGTCACTGCCATGGAATTCAATGCGATCATGGTGACAGGGGAGCGGCTCCCCGTCGAGGCGTCCGTCTCGCTGCGGCGGGACAGCTCGGGCAACGTGGTCGGGTTCAAAGGGGTCGTCCGGGACGTCAGAAGGCGGAAGGAATCGGAGAAGGCCCTGCGGCTGAGCGAAGAGCGGTTCCGGGACCTTGCCGAGCTCCTGCCGGAGACGGTCTACGAGGCCGACCTGGATGGCCGGATCACCTTTGTGAACAAGAACGGCATGGAACATATCGGGTTTACGGAAGAGGATGTCCGCCGGGGCCTGAACCTGAACGAGGTGTTGCATGCACGGGAGCTGCCCAGGCTCAAAGAGAACCTGGAAAAGATGTACCGGGGAGAGAAGACGGGACTGAGTGAGTATACGATCCTTCGGAAGGATGGCAGCACCTTCTCCGGACTCGCCCATTCGGCACCCATCATGAGAGAGGGCAGGGCCGAGGGGGTCAGGGGCTTTGTCGTGGATATCACCGAAAAGAAGAAGCTCGAGGCGAGACTCCTCCATGTCCAGCGCATGGAGTCCATCGGCACCCTGGCGGGGGGGATCGCCCATGATTTCAATAATCTCCTCATGGGCATCCTGGGGAATATCTCTCTGGCCGTAATGGAGGTGGATGAGGGGAGTGTCCTCCAGGAGCGACTGAGAAACATGGAAGGATATGTGAAGCGAGCCAGCGACCTCACCCGCCAGCTCCTCGGGTTCGCCCAGGGCGGTAAGTACGAGGTGAAGGTCACGGATCTCAGTGAGTTCATCAGGAGGAGCTCAGACATGTTCGCCCGAACGCGGAAAGAGGTAAGGGTGCACACGCTGACGGACAGGGAGGTCTGGCCGGTGGAAATAGACCGGGCACAGATGGAGCAGGTGATGCTGAACCTCTACCTGAATGCCTGGGAGGCCATGCCCGGTGGCGGCGATCTGTATGTGGGAGTGGAGAATGTTGAGCTGTCCCGCAGCGATGCCGATGCCTGTGCGCTTCCCGAGGGCAGGTACGTGAAGATCATGGTCCGCGATACGGGCAAGGGCATGGATGAGCAGACCAGGGCCAGGGTCTTCGACCCGTTCTTCACCACCAGGGAGCGTGGCCGTGGTACGGGCCTTGGTCTGGCTTCGGTATACGGGATTATGAAGAACCATGGGGGGTATGTGTCCGTTCAGAGCGAGCCGGGCGTGGGTACGGAGTTCTCGCTCTACCTTCCTGCATCCTCCCGGCAGGTGGAAAGGAAGGCCCGGAAAAGGGAACCCCTGGTGACAGGCAGCGGCTGTGTTCTGCTGGTGGATGATGAAGAAATGATCCTCGATGTCGGTGAGGAGATGCTCTCGCTGCTTGGATATCGCGTGATCAGGGCTCATGGAGGTCGGGTCGCCCTTGAGCGGTATGCAGCCTGCAGGGACGAGATCGACCTCGTGGTCCTCGATATGATCATGCCCGACCTGGGGGGCAAAGAGGTCTTCGAAGGGCTCAAGGAGATGGATCCTCAGGTCAGGGTGCTGCTGTCCAGCGGTTATACCCTGGACGGGCAGGCCAAGGAGATCCTGAACAAGGGGTGCAGGGGCTTCATCCAGAAACCCTACAGGCTCCAGGATATCGCACGGAAGATCAAGGAGATACTACGGGGTAAGGGATGACGGGAAAACCGTCGGACTCGAGGTATCGTATCAGAACTTACCGAACAGCTTCTTCCTCTTCGGGTCCCTGATCTCTTCGCCCGCGGTTTCGGCGAATCTGCGCAGCAGCTCTTCCTGATCCTTGGTGAGCTTTCTGGGGATCTCAACCTTGATGCCCACATGCATTGACCCCTGTCCGCCGCCCCTGAGGTGTTTGATGCCCTGCCCCTTGAGGGTGTAGATCTCGTCCGGCTGGGTTCCTGGCTTTATCTCCAGCTCGGTCTCCCCGTTCAGGGTCGGCACCTTCAGCGTGGTCCCCAAGGCTGCCTGGACGAAGGAGATGGGCACCTCCAGGTACAGGTCATCGCCCTGCCTGATGAAGGTCTCGTGTGGCTTGATACTTATGAATACATACAGATCGCCGGGAGGACCTCCCAGCTCACCCAGTTCGCCCTCGCCCGGTACCCGCATGGTGGCACCGGTGTCGACCCCGGCAGGTATCTTGACCTTGAGGTGCTTTTTCTTGACGATATGCCCTGAGCCCTTGCAGGGCCTGCATGGTTTCTTGATGACCTGGCCGGCTCCCCGGCAGGTCGGGCAGGTGGTACTGATGGTGAAGAAGCCCTGGGAGCGGTAAACCTGGCCTTTCCCTCCGCAGGAGGTGCACTTCTCCGGCGAGGTTCCGGCCTCCGCGCCGGTGCCGTTGCATTCCTCGCAGGGAAGGGTCTTGGGGATCTCCAGTTCGATCTCGGTCCCTGAGGCCGACTCCTCCAGGGTGATGGAGGTATCGTACCTGAGGTCGGCGCCCTTGGTCGGCCTCCTGCGACCTCCCCTGCGTCCGCCCGGGAAACCGAACATGTCTCCGAAGATGTCCGAGAAGCTGCTGAAGATGTCGTCGAAGCTCGTGAACTCGTGGAGGCCGGTACGCGAGAGGCCTTCATGGCCGTACTGGTCGTAGATCTTTCTCTTTTCCGCGTCACCGAGGACCTCATAGGCCTCGGCGGCCTCCTTGAATTGCGCCTCGGCTTCAGGATCTCCGGGATTGCGGTCCGGATGGTACTTCAGGGCAAGCTGACGATACGCCTTCTTTACCTCATCGGGGGTGGCGGAACGGGAAATTCCGAGTATCTCGTAGTAATCCCTTTTTGTCATGATTTTTCGTGCAGCGTGATCTTACCCTCGGCGAGCTCTCGGAGCGCTGTCACCACATACCGGTTGTCCTTGCGCCTGCTCAGGGCAAGGGCGCCTTTCATGAGCTGCTTGGTCCGTTTGGATGCGGCGACGGCCAAGGAGAAACGGTCGGGTACCTTCTCAAGACAATCTTCAACGGTGACTCGTGCCATGGTTTCCTTCCTGGATTTTCAAGTGAGTGCCTACTTGCCACATTTGTACGAAGGCGTCAAGGGTTATAATGCTAGTAAAATACTCACAAATACTCCCCACCCAGGTTCAGCCACCCAGTGGCGGGAGAACCGGGGTGGGGGATCACCCGACGTCAGTCGTCGTAATTGCCTTTTCCTGCCTCTTTCTTCTGCATCTTCAGGGCATGATCAGCGATCTTCTCCTTGGTCCATGCAGCGGGATCCTCGATGCGTTGCGACTTGGGGCCCAGGTCGTGGGATCCCTCCTCGAGGATCGCCTCGATGGCCAGCGGCGCGGTGTCAGCAGCATTGAACCACTTTACAAGCAGGTCGTAGACGAACCCTTCCACACCGCTGGCCATGCGGTCGCGGATCTCTTTGGGCTGAGCCAACAGCTTGTTCTCGAAGGGCAGGTTCAGGTTCTTGTAGTCTCCCGCCTTGAGTGATTTGCCCTGGGCGTAGGTTACCATCTCGGCCCAGAGCTCTTCGGTGACGCCGGCATCCGGGAGCTTGATGAAGTTCTTCTGCTCGTCCAGCACGGCGTTGCCGAACTCGTTCACCTTGACGCCCCAGGAGAGCATCTGCAGTGCCGTGGCCACGTTGGCCTTGGTGGTGCGGGTCTCGGTGGCGATGCGCTTGAGCCGCTGGTAGTGATTGCCCGAGGTGCCGTGCTGGGCACCTGATATGCCGTACGTGGCCAGGGAATCGTGGATGCGCTTGGTCAGTTCCACGTCGATCCCGGAATCCGACGCCTCGATCCCGTGGGTAGTGCCGTTATTCAAGGCGATCCAGTCCGGGAAGATGCCGTTGGCATTGAGGCCCTGGATGAGGAACAGGGCCTCCTCAGGAGTGGAGAGCCCCTCCTTGCCCTTGATTTCGCCCACCTCGGTCTCGTACCCGGCCCAGGAAGGGATGTACGAGCTCAGTTCGATGTTGGCCAGCAGGTTCTCTTCGTCCGGCATGTGGGATGCATCGATGGCTATCGAGGTGATGCCTGCATCGAACATGGACGGGATGTCGGTCCGTGCCTTACCCACCTCGGGCGGCTTCTTCAGTCCGAAATGGTCGGCATGGACGGCCACGGGAATGGTGATGCCGAGCTCGTTGCAAAGGGTGTCGGCGTACCTGGCCAGGTTCCACATGCTGATGGGACAGTAGCCTGCCTCTGACTTGGCGATCTCGAGGATGACCGCGGCATTGGCCCGTTGAGCCGCCTGCAGGACGCCCCGGATCACGAGGCTGTTCCGCGCGTTGGCCGCTATGGTCATGGCCTGACCCTTTTTTATCATGGCCCGGTCGATGACCTTGCCGCTCACGATGAGCGCCCTGGAGTTGGGGAAGAGCCTGACGATATTCGGCGGCCTTCCGATCTCGAGGGCCCTGGTGAAATCTTTTTCTTTTGCCATACAGTGCCTCCTCACTCTGCAGGATATGTGGCGATTGGCCTGGTATCAATTTTTCTTTGCAAACTGTTCGTACTCCAGAACGTCGTCCTTCGACCCTATGATGAGCGGCACCCGCTGGTGCAGGCCGGTGGGCTTGATGTCGAGGATCGGTTCATAACCGGTGGATGCATAGCCGCCCGCCTGCTCGGCGATGAAGGCCAGGGGATTGGCCTCGTAGAGGAGCCTCAGCTTGCCCGTCGGCTTTTTGGGGTCCTTGGTGTCCTCAGGGTAGAGGAAGATGCCTCCTTTGAGGAGGTTCCGGTGGAAGTCCGCCACGAGCGAACCGATGTAACGCGAGGTGTAGGGCTGCTTACGCGTGTTCTTCTCCGATTTCAGGTACTCGACGTACTCCCTGGTGCCCTGCTTCCAGTAGGGCTGGTTGCCCTCGTTGGTGCTGTAGATCTTGCCGCGTTTGGGTATGGTGATGTTGGGGTGGGACAGGACGAACTCGCCCACGCTCGGGTCCAGGCTGAAGCCGTTGACCCCGTGGCCGGTGGAGTAGACCATGTTGATGCTCGAGCTGTAGATGATATACCCTGCCCCGAAAAGCTTGTGGCCAGGCTGGAGACAGTCCTCCAGGTTGCCGTCGCCGTCGGCGGTAATCCTGCGGTAGATGCCGAAGATGGTGCCGATGGACACGTTTACGTCGATGTTGGTGGACCCGTCCAGGGGATCGAACATGACCACGTAGTCGCCCTTGGGGTATTCAGAAGGGATCATGATCATGTCCTTTTCCTCTTCGGATGCCATGACGCATACCTTTCCGATGTAATTGAGGGCATTGATGAAGAGTTTGTTGGCATACACGTCGAGCTTCTGGACCTCCTCGCCCTGGACGTTCGTGCGTCCGGTATTGCCCAGGATATCCTCGATGATGCCGGCATGTGCCACCTCGGCCGCCACGACCTTGGCGGCGAAAATGATCTGGCTGAGGATGGCACTGAAATCCCCCCTGCCTCCGTACTTGCGTTGTTCCTCCATGATGTGGCGGTCAAAGGAAATGATCCGGTCGTTCATAGTACCCCCTTGTGATGGAAGGTGATGGTGGTGAAGGGTGGATCGAACACGGATAATGATATCGCCGGGGGGGTGAAAAATCAAGATGATATAGTCCGTTGCAGAACATCGGTCGTATTGATTCCAGGGCACGGAGACTGGTGAAACCTTGGCCTGCTCAAACAGGGCATCTCGCACGGAGCCTTGGATTTTCCCATCTTGCGAGATGCCCTGTTCGAGCAGGTTTATTTTTCTCCTCACACCTCACAACCCTTGCAGGTTTGTGTATGGTAACTTTCACTACGCCCTCAAGGAAAAGGTGTTGACATCCGATGATTGTTTCTGTATAGAGAAACATCATGATGAAGATAACACTTGCCCAGACGACAATCAGGTGGTGGTGGCGCGCCATGGATAATGGTGTGAGGGGAGGTTTGCCCTAGGGTAAAGGTTAAATCCACGCATGAAAGCGGCAAGCTCCTCCGAGAGCTTGCCGCTTTTTTTATATTTGGAGAGAAAATGCCTGACAAGATGAAGATATTCAGAGACGTCAACGACCAGGGGGTGCTCGTTATGCAGAGCCTGGCCTGTGACACCGTCACTCCGGTGGGCGCATACATGGCACTTGTCGGAGAGTCCCAGGGTTTCCTGCTTGAATCCGTGCCCGTGGCCTACAGCTTTGTGGGGAGGTTCGATGCGGACGGCATTCTTTCCGTGGATGAGGGTGCGGTTGACCCCTGGTCATTCATCCCTGCTATTCCGCAGCCGCTGCACTTCAATGGAGCGGGGCTGCCCCCGTTCATCGGTGGGTATGTGGGGTACATAGGCTACGACATGGTCCGTGGTGTCGAGACGCTTCCCCGGCCGCCGATTGCCTCGGGGTTCCCGGACGCCCTCCTCGGTAGGGTGAGCACCCTGCTCGTCTTCGACCACCTGAAGCAGGACCTCAAGCTGCTTCGTGCCATACACGGGCCCGGCATCCAGGAGAGGGATGCGGCATCGATCGCAGGGAGGGACTTCCGGGAGATCGAGGACAGGCTTTTTTCGGGGCGGATCGATGCCAGGGCGCAGATGCCCCGCATCAAGGGTATACAGGAGGTCTCCCTTTCGGACGGTGAGTTCACCGATGCGGTGCTCCGGGCCAAGGAGTATCTGCACCGGGGCGACATCATGCAGGTGGTCCTGTCCCGCAGGGTGAAGATCGATCTCGAGGGTGAACCCTTCGACGCCTACCGCAGGCTCCGACTCATCAACCCCTCGCCGTACCTCTTCTTTATCCGGATCGGTGAGGTGACCCTCATCGGATCGTCCCCGGAGGAGATGGTGAGGCTCCAGGGGGACACCATCACCACGGTCCCCATCGCCGGGACACGGCCCCGGGGCAGGAGCGACACGGAGGACGACGAACTGGCGGCCGACCTCCTGGGAGACGAGAAGGAGCGCGCCGAGCACCTCATGCTGCTGGACCTCGCCCGCAATGACCTGGGAAGGGTCTGCCGGCCGGGGTCGGTCCGCGTCGCGGCACGGGAAAAGGTGAGGCTCTACTCCCACGTGATGCACATCGTGTCATGCGTCGAAGGAGACAGGCTTTCCGGCGTCACTGCCGCTGACGTGCTCAAGGCATGCTTTCCGGCCGGCACGGTCTCCGGTGCCCCCAAGGTGAGGGCCATGGAGATCATCGACGAGCTTGAGGGCAGGTGCCGCGGGCCCTATGCCGGGGCGGTGGGATACCTCTCGTTCAATGGCAACATGGACACGGGCATCATGATCCGGACCATTTTCTCGCGGGCCGGTGAGACCTATCTCCAGGCTGGTGCCGGCATCGTCTGGGATTCAACCCCCGAGCGGGAGATGCAGGAGATCGACAACAAGCTCAAGGCCCTGCAGGCGGCCCTGGGAGGGATCTGAATGATACTCATGATCGACAACTTCGATTCGTTCACCTACAACCTGGTGCAGGCCATAGCCGCCAGGGGCGAAGATGTAGTGGTGAGGCGGAACAACGCCATCGATGTCGAGGGCGTACAGGCCCTGAGCCCCGATGCCCTGATCATCTCGCCGGGCCCCGGAGACCCTGACGATGCGGGGATATCCGTGGACCTCATCAGAAGCCTCTCCGGCAGCATCCCTATCCTCGGGGTCTGCCTCGGCCACCAGTGTATCGCCCACGCGTTCGGCGGGCGTGTGGTGCTGGCGAACAAGGTCATGCACGGCAAGCTCTCCCGGATCTCCCATGACGGCACGGGTCTGTTCGAGGGAATCCCCGACAACTTCCCCGCAGTGCGGTACCACTCCCTTGCCGTGGAAGAGGCGAGCCTGCCTGCAGACATGCGCGTGTGTGCCAGGGCTTATGACGACGGCGAGATCATGGCCATCTGCAGCGATGACCTGAGGCTCTTCGGCGTCCAGTTCCACCCCGAATCCATTGCTACCGATTTCGGCGAGCAGATCCTGGAGCAATTCATCAGAAAGACAAGGAGGATCCCATGAAGGAAGCCTTTGAGAAACTCATAGCAGGAAAACACCTGTCCCAGCCCGAGATGGAGGAATGCTTCGATCTGATCATGTCGGGCCAGGGGAACGATGTGCAGATCGGGGGCTTTCTCACGGCCCTGCGGATCAAGGGCGAGACCCCGGACGAGATCGAGACCGCTGCGCGGGTCATGCGCAGGCATGCCGTTACCGTGGACACCGGATGCGGGACCGTGGTGGATACCTGCGGCACGGGCGGCGACGGTGCCTCCACCTTCAACATCTCCACGGCCGTGGCCTTTGTCATGGCAGGGGCGGGGTACAAGGTAGCCAAGCACGGCAACCGCTCGGTGAGCTCTTCCTCGGGAAGCGCCGACTGCCTGGAGGCGCTGGGCGTACCCATCGGGCTGGGGCCCGAGGAGGCTGCACGATCTGTCCGCGACAGGGGTTTCTGCTTTCTGTTCGCCCCGGCGTACCACCCGAGCATGAAGCACGCCATGCCTGCCCGGAAGCAGCTGGGCATCCGGACCATCTTCAACACGCTGGGCCCACTGGCCAACCCGGCTGGCGCCACCAACCAGGTCATCGGTGTGTATGCGACGTCCCTGGTGGATCCCATCTGCGAGGCGCTGCGGAATATGGGCCTCAAGGGTGCCATGGTGGTGCACAGCGGCTTGGACGAGGTCTCGGTCTCGGGACCCACCCGGTATGCCAGGCTCGTTGACGGGACCATTCGCAGGGGTGAGCTCAAACCGGAGGATGCGGGGCTGTCCCCCCAGAGCGCCGATGCACTCAGGGTATCGTCCCCGAAGGAGTCCGCCCGCATGATCCAGGACCTCTTCGAGGGAAAGCTCCAGGGTGCGTGTCTGAACAGCCTGCTTCTGAACGCGGGGGCCGCCTTCATGGCAGTGGACGGAGCCGTGGACCTGAAGCAGGGCGTGGTCATGGCCCGCGATGTCCTGGACAGCGGCAGGGCCCTGGATGCCCTGAACAGGGCCAGGGCATGAACATGGACTTCCTGGAGATGATGGAAGGTCTGTCCAGGCTCAGGGCGGCGAAACTGAACCCTCCGCAGGGCACGGGATTGCCTGTGCGGTCCTTCAGGGCTGCCCTGGAAGTCGTCGGCATGGCTGTCATCGCCGAGGTGAAGTATGCCACCCCGGCTGATGGACCACTGGGGATTACCGACTCGCCTGCGGTCGTTGCCAGGGAATATGAGACGCTCGGGGCCGCCGCCGTATCGTGCCTCACCGAGCCCGAATACTTCGCTGGACGGCTCGAGTATCTCGGGCTTGTCAGGTCGGCCTGCGGTCTGCCCGTCATGATGAAGGACTTCATCGTGGATCAACGGCAGATCCTTGCAGGAAGGGCGCTCGGGGCGGACGCCGTGCTGCTCATCACCGAGATGCTGGGCCTCGATGAGCTCAGGGCGTTATATGCCTGCGCACAGGACCTGGGCATGGACTGCCTCGTGGAGGTTCACGGTCCTGAAGGACTGGACAAGGCACTGTCCGCGGGTGCTGAGATCATCGGGGTGAACTGCCGAGACCTCAGGACCCTGAAAGTTGATGGAAGGAGGCACGAAGAGCTTGGCAAGATGATCCCTGAAGGCATTGTCAAGGTGGCGGAGAGCGGCATCACCTCGGGGGCGAGGCTCCGGGAGCTCTCGGAAGCGGGCTATGACGCTGTGCTCATTGGCAGGGCGTTTGCCGGAAAGACACAAAGGGAGGAGATCTTCCATGTGGGTCAAGATCTGCGGCATCACCAGGCGTGAGGACGCCCTTGTCGCTGCAGCCCTGGGTGCTGATGCCATGGGCTTCGTCTTCACGGAAAGCCCGCGCAGGGTCTCCCCGTATTCGGTGTCTCCCTGGATTGGCGCGGTCACCGGGGTCGAGAAGGTCGCGGTGTTCACCACCGAGACGGTAGATGAGATCCTCGACACGTGCGGAGGGATGGGCATCGACACCATCCAGCTCCATGCCTCGCCGTCGATTGACCATGGGCGGCTGACCAGCCGCTACAGGATCATCTACGCGATGGAGGACTGTCGGCAGGAACTGATGCCCGGGTTTCCGTGCCGCATCCTCATCGATGAGAGCAGGGGTACGGGCAGGCAGGGAGAGTGGATCGTGCGGGATTTCCCATACATCCTGGCAGGGGGGCTGAACCCGGACAATGTCCGGAAGGCCGTCCGGACCGCCGGACCTTCAGGGGTGGACGTGTCGTCCGGGGTCGAGTCGGCCCCGGGTGTCAAGGATCCGCGCAAGGTAGAGAAATTCATCAGGGAGGCCAGGTCATGAAAGGATACTTCGGAGAATTCGGAGGGCAGTATGTCCCCGAGACGCTGCTGCCCGCGCTCGAGGAGCTCGAGTCAGCCATGGAGGCGGCCTTCGACGATGCCGTCTTCAAGGAGGAGTTCGGCTCCTACATGGTCCACTACGTGGGCAGGCCCACACCGCTGACCCATACCAGGAGGCTCTCGGAGCACTTCGGGTGCGACATATGGCTCAAGAGGGAAGACCTCAACCACACGGGCTCCCACAAGATCAACAACGCCATCGGCCAGATCCTGCTTGCCAGGCGCATGGGCAAGCACCGGATCATCGCCGAGACCGGTGCCGGTCAGCACGGCGTGGCGACCGCCACGGTATGCGCGCTCTTCGGCATGGAGTGCCATGTGTACATGGGCAGTGTGGACATGGCCAGGCAGCGGGTGAACGTGGAGCGCATGAGGCTCCTGGGCACGGAGGTGGTGCCGGTGGAAGGGGGCACCGCCACCCTGAAGGACGCCACCAGCGAGGCCATCAGGGACTGGATCGCCAACGTGGACACCACCTACTATCTCATCGGTTCCGCCATCGGACCGCACCCGTATCCGGCCATGGTGCGGGAGTTCCAGTCCATCATCGGCCGGGAGGCGAGGCAGCAGATCACGGCCCTGGCCGGTTCCCTGCCCGATGCCGTTGTCGCCTGCGTTGGCGGCGGGAGCAACGCCATCGGGATCTTCAGCGCCTTTCTCGACGATGAAGGGGTGGAGCTCATCGGCGTCGAGGCATACGGGGAAGGCAACGGCAGGCACGGGGCCAGCATCAGCTTCGGGACTCCCGGCGTGCTCCACGGGACACGCACCTTCCTGCTCCAGGACAAGGACGGCCAGGTCAAGGACACCCACTCCATCGCCGCCGGGCTCGACTACCCGGGGGTGGGTCCCGAGCACAGCTACCTGGCGGCCTTGAAGAGGGCCCGGTATGTCCTGGTGGACGATGCGCAGACCCTGGCGGCGTTCAAGCTGCTGGGCAGGCTCGAAGGGATCACCCCTGCCCTGGAGAGCGCCCATGCCATCGGGTACCTGGAACAGTACTGCCGGGACAACCGGGGGAAGACGGTCCTGGTGAATCTCTCGGGTCGAGGAGACAAGGACATCCACACCGTGATCGGGGGTGTGTCATGATAGCGCAGAGCATTCGCGCCCATGCAAAAGCGGTCATACCTTATGTCACGGCAGGACTTCCGAACCTCGATCTCACGGGGAGGATCCTGCTGGCGCTCCAGGAGGCAGGGGCCGCAGCCGTCGAGATCGGGATTCCGTTCTCCGACCCCATGGCGGACGGGCCCGTGCTCCAGAAGGCATCCCACCTCGCCCTTCAGGCCGGGTTCAGGATGGACGACCTGATGCAGCGCCTCAAGGGGTGGAGCACCATGCTCGACGTCCCGCTGATCGTCATGTCGTACATCAACCCGCTCATGCGCAGAGGCCTGAGAGGCACGCTCGCGAGGCTGAAAGAGGGAGGCGTGGACGGGGTCATCATCCCGGACCTGCCCCGCGATGCGGACAGGATCCATGCAGACTGCCGCGAGACCGGACTCGACCTCATCCGTCTGCTGGCGCCCACCACCGTGCCCGAACGGGCGAAGGAGGTCCTGCACCAGTGCTCCGGGTTCGTGTACGCGGTTTCGGTCAAGGGTGTGACCGGCCAGCGCACGAGCATGCCCGAAGGGATCAGGGATCAGGTCGCTTCCATAAAGGCGCTCACCGACCTGCCGGTGTGCGTGGGGTTCGGCGTATCGCGGGCTTCCCAGGTGAGCGAACTGCTGGGCTTTGCGGACGGGGTGATCGTGGGGAGTTATATCATGCAGGAGATCATGGAGGCCCATGATCCTGTGCAGGCAGCGCAGGACGCGCTCAGGGGGCTGATGAACGGAGGGGGTCGACGGTCTTGAGGTATTCCTGCCGGTAGGATTCCGTGGTCTTTTCCTGGGTGAAGTGATTCCTGATCCTCTCCCGGGCCTTCATGCCCATGGCCAGGCGGGCTTCAGTCGCCATCCCGGCAATGGCGTCCCAGGCCAGGCGCAATTCTTCCGGTGATTGCCTTTTCACCAGGATGCCTGCATCGCCCATGAGGATGCCCGTGTCCCCCGCATCGGTGGCCGCGCAGGGCAGCCCGCAGGCCATGGCTTCGCCCACGGCATTGGGGAATCCCTCGGAGACCGACGAGGAGGTGGCCAAGTCCAGTGCGGCGAGGATCTGCGGGACGTCGCAGCGTTCACCGAGGAGATGGAACGCGGAGCCGTCCGGTATGCCCTGCATGAGGTCCCTGATGTCCGGGTTCTCACGGGTGACGTTCCTTCCCGCCAGGATGAAGTGGGTACCGGGGTGGTCGGAGAGAAATGACCCGGCGGCCTGGAAGAAGGTGGCGTGGTCCTTCATGGGGTCCAGGCGACCGATGATGCCTATGACAAAGGCGTCCTCGGAGATCTTCAGCCCTGCCCGCACGGCGGAGCGAGCCTGTGAATCGGGCCTGAACAGGTCCGTATCGAACCCATTGGGGATGGTGATCCACCGCTTCGGACGATACCCGATTTTCTCGTGGGCGGACCTCCCTGCATCAGAGTTCGTGATGACGGCGGCGGGCATGCCCGAGAGCCGTGCGCCGGCCAGGACCGTGAGCCGGTAGAGGCGGCCGTAGCGGTCCAGGTCCATGTCGGAACAGCGGATATTCCAGAGAATCTTCTCAGGATGCAGCAGGGTCATGCCCATGAGGTTCGCGTGATACATCCAGCACTGGACGATGTCGGGGCGGTAGAGGCTCGCCATGAACCGCAGCTTCAGCACGGCGCCGACCTCGGGTGCGCCTTTTCTCATCCTCAGGGTATGGACCGGGATGCCTGCCTCCTCGATCCTGCGGCCCATGGGGCCCGGTATCGTCATGCAAACGACCTCGCTGACGAAGGGGCCCCCCCTCATGGACGACGCGAGCCTGAACAGGTTCTGCTCGGCGCCCCCCACATCGAGGGTGGAGATGAGGTGCAGGACCCTGACGGGCCTGCCGGGCTGATCAGCCAATGTACCTCCTCCTCCACATCATGTACACGAGCAGCAGCCAGACCCGGTCCACGGCAACGGACCCCTTCCTGCCCTTGAATGCGGCGACGGTCCTGCCCACCGGTGCCGGGTCGATCTCGCCCTGGGCGGCCAGGGCATCGGGATTGAGATATTCGTCTACCAGGTGCATGAGGTCGTCATGGAGCCAGGTATAGATGGGCACCGCAAAGCCCTGCTTGGGCCTCTCGAAGAGGGTTTCGGGCAGATACCTGGCCAGGATCCTTCTCAGGATGTACTTCATGGACCCACTGCGGTACTTGAGCGCCATGGGCAGCCTGAGGGCGAACTCCACGATGCGGTGGTCCAGAAATGGATCCCTGCCCTCGAGACTGACGGACATGGTGGCCCGGTCCACCTTGGTGAGGATATCTTCGGGCAGGTAGTTCTGCATGTCCCAGAGCATCATGGAGTCCAGGAACGGGGCGTCGAGGTTCTTGAGCGACGGCCTGGGGTCCCGGTATGCGCCGGTCAGCGACCTGATCTCTTCGGGCAGCCAGTAGGCGACGGCATAGGGATATGCCCCGCCGGCGTCTCCTCCCCAGTTGGCCAGCACGGCCTGGAACTTCCGCATGCGGTCCCTGATGGCAGGCAGACGAAGGCCAGGATGGGCCGCGGCGACATCGGCCGCGGTATCCGTCCCGATCAGGGCGATGGCCCTGCCCAGGATCCTGGGGATCGTCCCGGGCATCGGGGAGAGGTATCTCCTGATCCTGTCCATGACCCAGTAGCGGTGGTACCCGCAGAACAGCTCGTCTCCGCCGTCCGCCGAGAGGCTGACCTTCACGTGCCTTCTGGTCATCCTCGATACGATGGTGGTGGGTATGCCCGAGATATCGCCGAAGGGTTCATCATAGATCTCGGGCCACTGCGGGAGGATGGACCTGGCATGGTCCGGGGTGATGGTCTCCTCGGTGTGCTCGGTCCCCAGGTGGTGCGCAACCGCGCGGGCCCATCCCGACTCGTCGTAGTTCTTCTCGGCAAAGCCGATGGTGAAGGTCCTGATGGGCGTGTCCGTATGCCGTGCCAGGACCGCGGTCACCAGCGAGGAGTCGATGCCGCCGGAGAGGAAGACGCCCACGGGCACGTCCGCAATGAGCCGCTTCAGGAAGGCGTCGGTGAGGATCTCCTCGAGCCTGTCCGTCAGGGTCTGCTCATTGTCCTGAAACGGCGGCCTCCGCGACAGGGATGCCGGGTCCCAGTACCGGTGATGCTCGATGGACAGCGATCCGTCCACCATGATCCTGCAGCCCGGCTCCAGCTTTGCCGTGTTTCGGTAGATGCATCTCGGAGATGCGATGTACCCGTAGTGGAGGAACTCGGACAGGGCCGCCCGGTCGATCTCGAGCCGGTCCGAGAGGCCGGCATGGAGGGCCTTGAGCTCGGAGGCGAAGGCGAAGGTGCCGTTATGGAGGTAGTAATAGAGCGGTTTGACGCCCATGCGGTCCCGGAAGAGATGCAGGCGCCGCTCATGACTGTCCCAGACGGCATAGGCGAACATGCCGATGAGCCGGTCGACGCTCCGGGGTCCCCAGGCGGCAAATGCGTTGAGCACCACCTCGGTGTCCGAGGTGCCCCTGAAGCTGTAACCCAGGGACTCGAGTTCGGGTCGGAGCTCACGGTAGTTGTAGACCTCACCATTGTAGCAGATGGTGTACCTGCCGTCGCTGGTGGTCATGGGCTGGCTGCCCGTCTCGGTGAGGTCGATGATGGTAAGGCGCCGGTGGCCCAGGGCTATTCCGGCGGAGCCGTCCATGAAAAGACCCTCGGCATCGGGTCCGCCGGCCTTCATGGTGTCGCGCATGGAGATGCAGAGAGAAGAGAGGTCCTGCCTTGCGGCAGGCTCCCAGATGCCCGTGATCCTACACATGGACGGGGCTGCCTTTCCGGGAGATGCACATGAGGTAGGGTGAGGTGATCGGATCGCAGGGGTTGAGGTCGAGTCCTTCGGACAGGACCATATTGGCTGCCTGCACCAGGAGATTCGCGCCGACGATCGCATACCGCAGAAAGCGGGCCGCAGGGTGTGCCTTGAGCCGGTTCATGTTGACCACGCCCAGGTGAAGCAGCAGCGAGTAGTCGCAGAAGAGAGGTTCCATGCTGGTGTCCGCATGTGCTGCAAGCAGATCCTGCCTGGTCAACGGTACGTGCATGGCGTACACGGCAGGGTCGATGACCTTCTGGAGCCATCCGGGCATGCCGGTCATGTTGGGGACCACCGTGACCATACAGCCGGACGGTTTCAGGTATCCGGCCATAGCGTCAAGGCATCGGGCGGTGTCAGGGAAGTGCTCCAGGACCCCGAAGGACACGACCAGGTCGAATCTTCCCACCATATCAGCAGGGGGATCGAAGAGGTCCGCCTGCACGACCCTGCCCTGAACGCCGGCCTGATCCAGAATGGCCCGGGCCGAAGCACAGCCCTGCTCCGAGTAGTCGATCCCCGTGACATCGACCCCGAACCTCCGTGCAAAGGTGGGGAGCCACTGGGATCCTCCGCAGCCGATCTCGAGCAATGCCGCCCCGGGATGGAGGCTGTCTTTCAGGCGTGATGCGATGGTTTTCATGAGATGGATGAACGGATACTTACGTATCCGGTGGAAAAGCCCAGCGCTGTACACATCACGGTACGGCTCATGGCCTGTCCCTCTCCAGAGCGTGTTCCAGTGGTTCTTCCCCGCCAGGTCGGTCTTCGGTTCCAAGGGTTCAGCCCTTTCTCCCGCGACGGAGCAGGTCGCGGTGGATCCCGCCTTCCCGTCGTGCGATGGATTCCATGGAATAATCGTTCACGATCCTGTCCCGTGCGTTTCGTCCCATGGCCTCTGCCCTTGACGGATCCTCTGCCATCCTCTTCATGCACGCCGCGATCGATGCCGGGCTCGTGTTGCAGATCAGACCGTGGACACCGTCGTCGATGAGGTGGGTGTTCTCGGGGATGTCGCTCGCGATGCAGGGCCTCGCGCAGGCCATGGCCTCGATGAGGGCCTTGGGGTTGCCTTCCCAGTTCGACGGGAAGATGAACATGCGGTGCCGTGCGATGAGCTCCGGGATGGTGCTGTTGAGCACGGGCGGCACAAAGACCGCGTCCACGCCGAGCTTGCGAGCATGATCCTTGAGCCGTGCCTCCAGATGACCGCGGCCCACCAGGGTCAGGCTCATGCCGGTCATGGCGGCCGCCTCAATGAGCGAGAACAGGTTCTTCTGCTCGGTGAAGCGGGCGACGATGATCCCGTCCCTTTCCGGGGCGGTGTCCAGCGGCCTGAAGAGGTCCGTGTCCACGGGGTTCCCCAGGACATGGATCCTGTCTCCGGGGATCCCATGGCTTTCCATGAAGAAATCCCTGGCCCCGGGGTAGGTCACGATGACGGCGTCCGCCGCCTTTGCGATGACTCGCTCCAGGAAGGTGAAGGTCCGGATGAGCATCTTCGACGTGTGCTCCCGGGCGAACTCCGGACTGAACAGATACCCGCAGCGGAGGATGAACGGGATGCCCATCCTCCTGGCCACAAGGACTCCTGCCCACGCCCCGGAGAGCTGTTCGCTGCGGACCGCCGCGCATCCCTTGAATGCGCGGCGGGAGAGCGGCGGGAGCCAGCTCCCGAAAAAGAGGCCGTAGCGGATGCGTCCGAAGCGCGCCGGCAGGGTCCACGCGATGGTGCTTCCCGGGAAGTAGCGTGAGGCGATCTGTTCTTCCTGTTTCCTGTCGGTACCGTAGGTGATGAAAGCCACTGGTCCTATATGTCGGGACAGCGCCTCGAAATAGGCCAGCTCCCTCGATATCAGCCCGAGCCTGTCCATCTCGGCCATGGACATGCCTGCCTGCAGCGCAATGAGGGTGGTATTCCGCTGGTTCTGCATGGTTCCTCGGCTACCGGGGGCTGGTGCTGCGGATGAATGCATCGAATTTCCGGAATGCTTCATGGGTTGCTCTCTCTTCGTAATTAAGGTCCCCCTCGATGTTCTCTGCCTGTATCCCGTCGAAGAGCCCGGCCAGGGCATAGAGGAAGATGGTGTCCCCGGTTCTCTTCCATCCCCGGGAGAGTGTCCGGTAGTAGTCGAGGAATCCTTCCAGGGGGTAGTTGTAATACCTGAGCTTCTCGCTCATGAACCGGAACCTCCAGAAAGCTTCCAGGGGCTGATAAACGGGGTGGTGAGCGCCTTCGACGGTGTGGGTGTCGCGGACGACGAAGCCCTGCTCGGCGAGCTTCCTGCTCATGAAGCGGTCTTCGGTCTTGTCGTCCGTGAGCGGGTGAAAGCCGATGGTCCTCACCGGTTCGGTCCGGTACATCTTCACGCCCTTGATGATGCCGAGGAGCGGGTCGACCAGCGACGCCTCGGCCTCGCCGCACCGGGAGGAGCGGGTCATGGTGAAGAAGAGCCGCTCGAAGCACGTGGGACCGAGGTCCATGTCTCCGTCGACATTCACATAGAAGGGGGTGAGCACCTTTTCGAGGCCCTCCTGTCGGGCTTTCGAAACCGGAGAGACGTTCCTCACGACCTCGACGGCACATGGCCGGATGCTCTGATTCCTCACGGAGTCCATGCAGCGTTCGAAGAGATGGTTGGGGTCCACCGTGAGGATGACGGCGGTGATCTCCCTGGATGCCTTTCCCCGGTCGAGTGAAGCGGAGAACTGCCTGAACTGAAGTGATTCGAGGGGGTGTGACGACATCTTCGCCGTCTGGATGAGGGTGGGTACGGACCAGTGTGTCAGCAGGATATCAACGATCGATGGCGTTTCTTTCATGTGTCTTCCCCGTGGAGCGGTCTCCGGTCATTATCCCCTTGGTGTCCTCATGCGGAGGATCTTGGACAGCACGATCATTTCCGGAAGGGGATTCCATCGGAACGGCTCGATGGACAACGCCTTCAGAATGCTCATGGACGCCCGGTACCGATGGAGTCCCCTGAGCTCCAGCTCGGCCTGCTTCCGGTAACTCGCCCGGTATGCCGCCCCCCTGATCGCCCGGAGGCGTCCGTCCTCCGGACGATGGGCGAACAGACGGTCCATCACCCGCCTGTGCTCATTGCAGATGGCTTCGGAACTGGTATTCGTCTTGGTCAGCGGCCACTCCCTGTTCATGGAGAGGACAGCGTCCGTTGCTGCAACTGCGCCGGCCGGATAGCGGAGCCCGATGCGTATCCAGTATTCCCAGTCCATGACGTAGTGGAGGCCCGTATCCAGGTACCCGATTTCGTCCAGGACCTCACGTCTCAGGAACACGGAAGGCTGCAGCGGGACCCCGCCGCATGAGGAGATCATGGCATAGGGATCCATGGGAGAAGGTCTCTTGCGGGACAGGACGGTTTCACCGTCCCTGTCGCACGATGCCCCTGCGCCGCTGACTACGAGGACATCGCTCCGGGAGCGGAAGATCCGGGCGATGGTCCTGAACGTACCGGGGTAGTACATGTCGTCTGCGTTCAGCCACGCGACGATATCACCGCTGCCCTGTCTCCATCCCTTGTTGATGGCGTCCGACTGGCCTTCATCCGGTCCTGAGATCCACCCGGCCAGCCAGGGCTCGTACCGCCTGATGACCTCGACGCTGCCGTCCGTGCTCCCGCCGTCCATGATGAAGTATTCGAGGTTCGGGTATCCCTGGAGGAGGACCGACCGGATGGCCTCTTCGATGAACGCCGCCTGGTTGAATGACGGCGTCACCACGGTGATCCTGGGTAGTGGTGGGGCAACACTGTCGGCCTGCAGCGTGTCGGCCGTCCACGGCCAGCCGATCCTGTCGGCAGGAGGGGGAGGGAACGGTGATCGGGTGTGACTCAGGACCTTCCTCCCAGCTGTTGATAAATGTCCAGGTAGCGGCGTGCCTGGAGCTCGGGAGTGTAATTCTTCAGAACCGTCTCGCGGCAGTCCCGGGACATTGCCTCCCTCATGTCGTCCCGGGAGAGGATGGCCCGAAGGGCTGTGCAGAGACCTGCGATATCTCCGGGTTCCGCAAGGAGTCCGTTCCTGCCGTTGGTCACCATCTCCGGGATGCCCCCCGCGGCAAAACCGGCCACCGGGGTTCCGCACGACATGGCCTCGAGCACGGTGTTCGGCAGGTTGTCCTCCCTGGAGGGTATGACGAAGCAGTCGGCCGCATTGTAGACCATGGCGAGCAGCCTGTCGCTGCCGATGTTTCCGAGGTTGATATGAGCCCCGTGGCGGGGGATGTCAGCACCGGTCTTCCCCAGCGACAGCAGGTAGAGCCGCTGCACTGAATCGAGTCCTTCGAGCGCCTTCAGCAGTTCCCCGAAGCCTTTCCTGCGGTTGTCGATGGAGGCGGCGACAAAGAGCACGACCCTTGCGTCAGGGGGTATACCGAGGGCGCTGCGGGCGGCCCAGCGGTCACGGGGAGCATATATATCGGTATCGATGCTGTTGGGGATATTTGTCACGGGGAATCTCCCCATGAGCGAGCTCCTGGCGACTTCATCGGCAAGCCACCTGCTCGGGGTGACGATATGGAGGCGGGCCGGGGTAGTATTCAGATAAGCCGAATGCTTGCGCAACCAGATGCGGCGGGAAGGGTCATCGGGACTTGAAGAGTTGAGCTGTGGGCAGGACCCGCACTGCCCGGTGAAACGGCTGCACCCGTTCGTGTAGTGACAGCCTCCGGTGAACGGGTTCATGTCGTGCAGGGTCCAGACCACCGGTGCGGTACTGGGAGATGAGAAGAAATCCCGGTAGTCGATGAAGCCGGCTATCCAGTGGAGGTTGGCCACATCGTGTCCGGGCATCTGGCTCCGCACCGCCCTGCCGCATGGCGAGCGGTCGTCGGTGAAGACGTCGAAGACCTCCCGGGATACTGCCCGGGCCTTGAGGATAGGGCGGTTTATGAGTCTCCTGAGAATCTGCCAGCGTATGCGGGTGAAGTCGCTAGGCACCCTGAAGCCGTGAATGCCTTCGATGTCGGTGCTCTGCATGGTCTCGACGAACATACGGGACTGCACGCCCTGGTCCAGGAGGGCCAGATGGAGTCTGAGCGCCGCCCTGGCGGCACCACCCGAGATGTCGTGGGAGTTGATGTGGAGGATTCTCACAGGGAGTTCCTCCCTCCTGCCCGGGACAGGGAACGGACGAGGGAGAGGGATCGCTTTCCCAGGGATGCAAGCACTCGATCCACGTTTATCCTCAATGGTCTCAGTACGAGGTGCATGGGCGTGAGCAGCTCCAGGATTCGCCTGCCCAGTGCATATCGCCTCGATTCCAGCAGGGCTTCTATGTCGTCCGTCCGCCGGAGACCTTCCTCGATGCGCCCCTTCATGAGGTCATCCCGCATTGCCTGGATCTGCTCCGGGTGGCTGCCTTCGAAGCGTTTGAGCCAGCTCGGATGTTCATAAACGTTGTGGACCCGGTAGGGTCTCGTGAGGCCGAGGTAGACGTCCCGGGCCCATCTCTCGGCACCTGAACGGTGCGCCCACGCCGCATTGCCGTAATAGGAACACTTCTCCCTGACCTGTTTGGGGAAGAGCAGGGAATAGTGGTAGAGGAAGATCCCCGTCTCGGCCATGGTCTTCCCTGATATCCAGGTCTTTGTACGCAGGTCCCTGCCGCTATCATCGACCACGGTGGGCGGTCGGTGCCCTGCATAGCGAAAGCCCTCACCCCATCGGAAGAGCCGGTGGTAGAACTCCGCACCTGTCCTGAGATACCATCCGTCCACGATGTAGTCGAAGCCGCCCCAGAAGGTGATCTGCCTGAAGGAGACGGCTGTTGTATCCGGCTGTTTCCTGAGGAGGTCCATGACGCGCTCGATGTCCCCGGCCTGGTAAAACTCGTCGATGTCCACCTGCCAGAGGTAGTCGCCCGTTGCCCGGGTTGCGTAGGCCCTGCTCTGTTCGTCCTTCTCCCCCGGCCAGAACCCGTCGTCATACCCCTCGTCCTCGGCAGTGACGACGATGAGCTTGTGGTCGGGGTCTTCCGCCCGTTGAAAGTCCCGCAGGACCTGGAGGGTTCCATCCGTGGAATGGCCGTCCGGGGTCGCCACGGCCGAGGCCGAGGGGACTGCGCCTTCCACGGCGATGATCTCGTGGGCGTACGGGTAAATCTGCCTCAGACAGTACCGGGTGAAGGGTTCTCCGTTCAGTACAATGATACCAAAGGTTATGCGAGGCAATGACAGAGGATGTACCTTCACGGCTGAGAACTCATGAGGGGTCTCCATTCCTATCTATTGAGGGTGAGCGCCACTCCGCCCTGAGGCATTCATTGCTTTTGCGTATACCGCTGATGTCAAGGTGGCTATATAATCCCAATCATAGTGCCTAATTTTCTCATGATTATGTTTCCCCATGGCCTGTACATCGGCATTCTTCATTTTCAACATGGCATCGATCAGACTCCTTTTGTCTGCAGGATCAAACAACATGCCTCCATTCCCATCCAGCAGATCCTTAATGCCTCCCATGTTCGGGGCGATGACCGGTTTGCCGAAGGACATGGCGAGGACAGCCGCTCCGGAGTTCAAGATGTCCTTATAGGGCAACACAACGACATCTGATGCATTCATGAAGACCTGTACGAAATCGTCAGGGATATAACTCAGGACCGTATGGATCCTCTTATCCGAAGAAGCCGCTTTTCTTATGACATGTTCAAAAGACTTGTTATGAGCCCTTCCAGCGACGAGCAAACGGATAGATGGATCAGGGATGTCCTTCATCAGACCGATTACGGTCTGCAGTCCCTTGTAGGGACGAGCTTCTCCAAAGCATAAGAAAATAAAGGAGTCCTCGTCGATGTTGAGAATCTGACGGGCCGCCGGCTTGGAAATCTTGTTTGTATATGAATCAACATAGGATCCGTGGGGGACAATATGGAACTTATCCTGAACACACTTATGAGGATTTATGATGCCGTTGAATGCCTCTATGCCCGCCTGACTCATAAAGGTTATTTCGTTGAAAAATTTCAAGATGATTTTCAGAAAAAACATTTCAATTGCAGGATGTGTTCTTTCATGATTGAGCACATTGTGGACTGTCCAGACAATCTTGATTCCCAGAACTCCGATGAGCATGAACTCGAGGACACTCAGGATTGACCTTATCAGTGATCCCGGTATTGTTTTCCTGATCAGGAATTGGTCCTGCCAGTGGATATGGAAGATGTCCGGTTTACCGTTTTTGAGAACATAATGGACAAAGGGGAAAGGCCAGACGGGAGTATACAGATCCACGGAATGTCCCATCCTCCGCAGTGCATCTGCCAGTTCCCTCTGGTAGGGGTTGCCGTCGGATATGGGTGTATGAACGATCTTCATGAAGTTGGATTTCCTGAGTCCTTTGTGGAGTTAGATAAACAGGGATAGTTCATGTTTTGCACCACGTTCCATTTTCCTTCGATGGATGAGAACGCCGGAGACAATACCCGCAATTCGTGCACACAGGTAAAGCATGTTGGGATAATAAGGCCTTGTGGTGTATTCATGGAGGATGGAAAGCTCTGTCTTCAATGACGGTATACAATGTTGGCCGTATACCCTTGCAAGAAGAATACGGTTCCTTGCCATGAAATAATGATACCTGATCCCCTTGCGGCTTGACTGGTGGTATACCGTGGCATCATGATTGATGCAGACTTTCCATCCCTGTCTTTTCGCACGAAGACACCATTCGGTTTCCTCATAATAGAGAAAGAAGTCTTCCCTGAATGTTCCGATCTTTTCCAGTGCCTTTGAGCGGAGAAGGATGGCGCTTCCGTTGGCGTAGTCCACGGAGCTTATCACCGGTTCATTAAGTTCCTGAATAGTTTTCCCGGTGTTCTTGTGGATGACGAGGAAGCCCCTTTCAGGGTAGACGAGTCCTCCATCGGAATATACGGTTTCGGGATGATCCCGATAACATATCCTCGGACCAACGGCGGCTATGGAGGCATCGCGGTCCATGGTTTCCACAAGCAAGGAAAGTGCTTCCTGTGTTGGCCGTATGTCCGGGTTGAGTATCCAGATGTAATCAGCCTGCATATCAATGGCGGTGTCAATACCCACATTGTTCCCCCCGGCATAGCCGAGGTTCTTCTCGTTTCGTATCAATGTGATGGTTCCTCTGTATGCACTGAGTTTCTCCATGGAATCATCGGTGGAGTGATTGTCAATGACGATCGTGTGAGAGTCCTCGTAGGGTTGCGCCTCAAGTGTATCCAGAAGCCCTGTTGTTTCTGTGGGGCTGTTCCAGTTCAAGATGATGATAGCCACCCTCTTCTCGGGCATCAGGAGGTCCTCGACGTTAAAAGACTTTGTCCCAGGTATACACGGGCTGAACCTGTACGACCGACGGAATCGGAAAGATCAGTTCGATGGCGGCCGATCCCGAACACTTCTTATGGTTTCCTGGTTTGTGTTGAGAGCCTTCTCTATGAGCTCTTGGGCCGGCATCCATGGATCACCTTCAAGTCCTTCAAAGAAATCATCCAGGAACAAACGCTGGCGCCTGTATATATCCTGCGCATCCCGATCGTTCTGAACGATAATGCGCAGGACTCTTGTCAGATCCTCGGGATTTCTAACAAGGCAACCAAGTTTTGTAAAAAGTTCGAGGGAGGTGTTCCAGCAGGCTTCTTCAATGTATGCCACTACGATCTTGCCGTGAAGGAGGGCCTGGATGGTTGCCCCGTCGAATACCGACGTGATGACTGCTTGAGCAGATGAAAGATCATGGATTAATGACGGCTCGCTGGAAGTAGTGATTGTCCCTGGATGCGTTTCAAATAATTCATCCACGAACGGGTCCAGTTCCTTTTTCCCTCCCCTGGGATGTTCCCTTACGATCAGTTTCTTCCCGACATGCATGCATGCGGAATGGATGGCATGGATCTCTCGATACCGTTGTTTCATGGATGCCGGGAAGAAAGGAAGAAGTCCGTGTCCCGGCAGGTATAAGAATGCTTCGTATACCTGGCTGACAGGTTCTTTCCTGCTTTTCAGGGTCCTGTTCAAGATACTCCCAAACTGCATGGAACCGCACACGGCAACTTCCCTTGCCCTGGAGATGCCGGAAGAGGTGATCTGATCGGCCATGATCTTGCCGAATGCTCCGAGAAAATCACCATCGACATGGTACTGCTGGGATATGACAGGAAATATACCATGGGGAAACAACACGAAGGGGACGTTATTCTCTCGAGCCCAGGAACGTATGAACGCCATATCGCCCAGGGTGGACAGACCTGCTACGACTCGGGGAGAAAGAGCATTCAACAAACGGCTTCTGCGCTCATATTTCTCTCTCAGTCCGGAGACCCCGCATTCGCGTATAACGTCAATCCAGTCCCCAAGGGTCAGAGTTGAAGGGACATTCGTTGAAAGGATGCGGCCAAGGTTTCTGCAGGTATACGTGTCTGACATCCTGGCGAGTAAGGGATGGATCCATGAAACGTTCGGTATCATGTTCCATTCAAGGACATGTGTCTCGCGGACATTGATGGCTTCGAGGAGGGACTTTTCTTCTGGTGTTATATCCGTGGATCCGGATATGGTGCGAAGGTTCAAGGTCAGCCAGAGGAAAGATCCATCATGACGATCGTGCAGGCATTTTGCAAGAGGGGCCTGATTAAAGCTATCCGTCCATTGAGTACCCGCTAACAGTATTTTGATCTTTGGAAATGTGTTGAAGACAGATCTCTCGGGGGAGAGGACCTTAGCTCCATGGGATACAAGGAAACGCAGCAATCGGAAGATCTTTCGACGAGAAGGGTTGGCCTTCCTTTCTTCGTAGAGAAAGATACGAGCGCAATGGTCCACAACATAACCAGCGGTACAGGAAATCGACTCTGCCAGTTGCTTGAGGTACTTCCCTGGGTAACGGGGCTTCGCATGGGAAACATGATTTCTTGCTCGTTTGATTTGATAAGATCTGAAGCAGATCCAGAATACCTTCATGGCCAGCATATCAAACCCTTTGCCCCTGAGCAGAGATGGTTTGTAAAAAGCCTGGGGGGGGACAATCTCAAAATGATCGTTCCCCATCTCTCGCTCTATTCCCATCAGAAGGGATTCCCATACGAGTACCAGGGTGGTGGCATAGTTAAGTTTCTCAGGACCGCACCCTGCTATCCACGGTTCTGATCTTCTGCTGATAAGGTCCGCCAGGGTTTTCCTGAGGGATGCTCCGATGATACCTGCTCGTTCATCAGCCTTCCCGATAAGTGCATGGGTATCTATGATTCTGTTGCCAGATGACAGAGCAGCGCTATACCCTCCAGGCGCAAGAGGGATAACTATGGATTCCCGATTCGACCCCCTTTCCACGTCTTCCTTTGACCAGGCTAAGATAATATGAGTCATCATGTGCTCGGTGTGTGACAGGATATTTTCATGCGTATTGTGTACGCGAACTCGCGAGCGGGCGTTGTTGTTCTCGGAACGGTATCGTCCGTTTCCGATGCGCTGAGGGCCAGCCTGCAGAAGAAGGTATCCGAGATCTCCCGGTAGGTGACAAGGCCGATCAGGGAACATGAACCCCGGTCGATATCGATGGTCAGCACCTTGTGAGCATCGCCCATCTCTACAATGTTTTCGGTGATCCCCAATGCATAACTTGCCGACACAAGGGATGATACGGACTTGGGGTGATCTATCTCATGCCCTTTTACATAACATGTTTCAGCGAGCGTCCCTCCATTGTGGGTACTGAAGAACAGAGATTGCTTGTCAAAGCCCTCTGGAATCAGGGTAATGTTCCCGATCCTCAGTGTTGATCCGGCAATATCTTCAAGGTCAAATTCATAGATCAACTCGAGTACAGGTGTTTCCCTATGAAGGATAACAGTCTTTCTTACCGAACCGAACTCGGTGCGAATATCTGCTGAAACGCAGGCTTTATCGCCACTGTCGGATATCGAGATTTTAGGATCCGTGGATACCAGGTCGGTGACCTTGGGGCTGAGTGGCCTCTCCAGGATGATATGGCCTGTATAGAAGTCGGCACCATATGAGATGTCGTCATAATAGCCATGATGCAGTGTGCCAAACAAGGGCTTTTCACTCACTTCCTTGAACCACATGGAATCAATGGCCAGTCCCCGGGCGCAGTTCAGCCTTGCTTTCGCCAGTGAGGATTCAAGGTTAAGAAACCTACCGTCCCTGCCAAGTGAAAAGTCTGCATTGCCTGAGAACTCCGTTTTCCCCTCAACCGTATGACGGCACCATACCTGGTTGCCGGCGGGTCGGGCTATTCCAATGCGGTTCTCGAATGCGGCAAGACGCTCAAGATAGGTCCCCCACCTTTTCTCGGTTATATGGGTGCGGAAGTCGCTGCTCCAGGCATAGCAGAGCTCTTTCCAGTCAGTTTCATCCTGAATATTGCCTGCCATGAGGTGGTTGTATATTCTCATGCAGGCCGTGTTTATTCCCAGGTCGTCTTTGCCGGTCACTGCCCATCGGATGATATTGTATTTTCCCTGTTTCTTCACCGGGACGGGCTGCTCGGGGGATTCGAGGTGGATAAGGTTGCCTGCTCCAGGGTTGGTTATATGATCCAGCACCTGGCTCAACCGGATGCATGTGAACCGGTCATCCTTCAGTAATGCATCGAAAAGGCGACCGATTCGATTCCACTCACTCTCTTCGGACAACTGGGCTTCGGTATGGTACCTCCCGGGGCGGAAATCGAAGATCTCCACATCATTGCCGTACAGGGGAAAAACCCTGACAGTATCTGAAGGATGGCCTCCGAGGTATTCCATGTATTCCTGAAGTTCGATCTCCCCATGGGCATACCGCTGGAACTTCTGGAAGGCTATGGCATTGTTCCATATGACGGGTATGCGCTCACCGTTCTGGCCGCAGGCGATCTGGGGCATGAAACGCCATTCCTTGTCCCATTCGGGGTGGTAGAGGGCAGGGTTGTGCCACTCCATGATGATTGCCCGGTACCCGGCCTCCAGATAGTGCCGGATCAATCCCGGGGAGTATGCCTGTTCGTTCACGAGGGCAATGGCGGGGCGGAATCCCAGAAACCGCTCATATACCGTGTTACCTATTCTCAGGTTTGCTGCATTCACTTTTGCCGGGACCAGGGGGCCGATGATCTGTGCATAGCCGGACCCTATGAACTCGCAAGCACCTCCTGAAGTCAGTTCACGCAGTTCGTTGACCCATGCCGGATCAAGGGCTGCAATGGACTCCAGGGTGTATCCTGACGCCTCGATGCCGAGGGGGAGGCTGGATTTTCTTGCGAGGTGCAGCAGCGGCCAGTAACATTTTCTGATGATCTCTGAACGCTGATCCTCCTCTATGGAGGAATAGGCAATATTCAGATGGAAGATAGTGTAGAGACGGATCATGCTGCCGAATGAGAGATGGCTGCGATCAAGGGATGGATTGTAATCCGGTGGGCTTTACTACGGGGCTCCCGTTCAGCCACTGACCTTCAACCTTGAACAAGAGTTCCTGGTATACGGTATCAACAATGGTCTGGACCTGCTTTCTGTCCTGTCCGACAACAACCATGACCCCGGCTCTCTGTCCATGATGACTGATCTCTGGAATAGTGTCGCCGATCTTGTATGACAGAGAGAGTTTCTGTATCTCCTGAATCTCTCGGATGCGGTCCAGACCCTTGATGTCCTCGAGTATTCCCGTTGGCAAGAAGAAATAACGGTTTGCCACGGCCTTCTGCCACTTGGGCATGAGATCGTCCCACTCAGGTTCCTCCCCCATCGCGATTTTCAATGCGGCCTTCACATAGTTGACTCCGCAGCCCAGCGGTACGAGACTCTCTGAAAAATCACCTCCGCTGAGGCGTGCGGCCATTTCGATCATCATGGGGCCTTTCTCTGGATGGATGACCACATCACCCTTGGCGACACCATTGAGAATACCCAGTGCCCTTGACGCCTTTTCAACCAGTTCTACAACAGAGGCACGTGTTGGTGCATCGAGAACCGAAGGTACCCAACCGCCATTCTCCATTATCTGGGGCCAGAACACATCCATCCCCTCATAGACGCGGTCCGCAAACCCCGGAGTCAATGCGCGGTTCTCAGTGAGGATGCTCTCGGTGCTTATCTGCAGTCCCGGAACATACTCCTCCAGGATCACATTGCCGTTTCTGGAGCAGGAGAGTGCATACTCATGGGCAGGCTTGACTTCGTCTTCATCGGAGATTACCCGCACCCCGCGCGAGCCCGCCCGATCTGTCGGTTTGATGATCACCCATTGACAGTTCCATGTTCTCCATTGCTCAAGGACGTCATCCGCTGACGATACGAGACCGAAGTGTGGGACAGGTATGCCTTTCTCCGCGAAGCGGCATTTCATGGCATATTTGTCGGTGGCCCATCTCCCCGTCTGTTCTGAAGGTCCTGTCCAGCCGAACTCCTTTGCTATGGCCCCTACGATATGGGGCACGTCACTGCCCATGACCGTGACACCGCACACGTTCACCCCGTCTTTTCTGAGGCCGTTCACATACTCGATAACCCGGGGCACGTCGCTGAAATCTATGGGAGCCGAATAGGACGACGAGCGCAGGCCGGGGGCCTTGTCATTTGCGTCGATGACTACGGTTCCCAGCCCCATCTCATGGGCAGACCTGATGATGAACAGTTGGTCATCGCTGCCGCCGAGCAGAAGGATGTATCGCTTGTGTATCAAAAAAGTTCCGCCCAGTGCGATCGGATTCTCGCCAAGATGGACTCCGCGTCTATACCTTTATTTCTGCAAAGATCTTCCTTGGTCCCGGGGATCACGAAGCTTTTCTCAATGCCGCACCGCAGCAGCCTGCACCTGAGGTCGTTATCTGTTATCAGCTCGGCGATACTGCTCCCATAACCTCCATCCAGGACATTTTCTTCAATCGTCACCGCATATCCGACCGATTTCAGCAGCGGTATCAGTTGGTTCTTCGGCAGGGGATTCAGCCATCGCGCATTCACCAGGCCAAAATGGACATTCCGGCGTGCCAGGAGATCACAGACCTTTATCCCGGTCCCCAGGGTATTGCCTACGGATAGAATGTAACCATCACTCCCGGGCTTCATTACCTCCGCACCTTCAAGCACGGGGTCCCGGGGTTGATGGATGTCTTCATCCTCCCTGATGCTCTCATAGGGATACAGGATCATCAGCGGTCCTGATGAAGCAACGCACCGCTCTTCTATGATCTTCTCGAGCTCGTAGCTTGTGCCGGGATAGAAGATGGGGAGGTTGGGCACGCATTTGAGGTAGGACAGGTCATAGATCCCGTGGTGGGTATGGCTGTCGTATCCGGCAAAGCCCGACCTCACGGACATGATGGTGACCGGAAGGTTCATGAAGGCTATATCGTGCAGGATCTGGTCGAAGGCCCTCTGCATGAAGGTCGACTGAAAGCAGACATACGGTTTCAATCCTGACAGGGCCATTCCTGCGGCGTAACCCAGTGCATGCTGCTCGGCCATCCCCACATCGATGGTTCGATCCGGGAATTCTTCGAGGCATGCATCAAGGCCAGATGCGTACGGTGTCGAGGGGGTTATGACCATGATGGCTGGATCGATTCGCATGAGGGAACACAGCTTGTCTCCGGCCACTGCTGCATATGTTTTTCCCGCTGGCACGGGAGATGATCCCTCACCCGTAACCGGATTAAACGGCATTGAGAAATGCATCTTGTATTTATGGTCCTTTGCGATGGGCAGCCCACGACCTTTCTCGGTCTTCACATGAACGACTACCGCACCATCCCGGGCTATGTCTTTTGCCCTCCTGAATGTCGTCACGAGGCTCTCGATGTCATGGCCGTCCTGTACGCAGAAATAAGTATATCCGAGCCCTTCGAAGTGATTCCTCGACTTCTCCATCCAGTCGCTGCCCGAGAAGAGGTTTTTTATGCCTCCGACGTTCACTGGGATGGACATGCCGTTGTCGTTGACAACGATAACCATGGGGAGATTGCCATGGACCACGAAGTTCAGACCTTCTGCAGACATACCCTCGACGAGAGCGCCATCGCCGACCACTGCGACAATATTCTCCGAGGATTTCTTCAAGACCTTCTTCTGGGCCATGCCGGAGGCTATGGAGATGGCCGTACCGGCATGGGAGGCTTCTATGCTGTCGTACGGGCTCTCGCTCCGTGCTAGGAAGCGTGACATTCCGCCCGGCTGATTGAGGGTCTTGAAGAGCTCTTTTCTGCCTGTCAGCAGCTTGTGGGTATACCCCTGATGCCCTGTGTCAAAGATGATCCTATCCTCAGGGAACGAGTATACATGGTGGAGGGCGACGGTCAGCTCGATCACGCCCAGATTGGCACCGATGTGGCCTCCCGTCCGCGATATGGAATCAACCAGGAAGTCCCTGACCTCCACGCACAGTCGCGTGAGTTCATGGAGTGACAATCGCTTCACCTGTTCAGGTGAGCGCATGGTTTCCAGTATTGGTTCTCTCATGGCTGCTCCTGTTTCAGAAATGCATACCGCCGTTCACGTTCAACACATGACCGGTGATGTAGGAGGCCTTCTTCGACAGGAGGAAGACCACGGTTTCCGCAACCTCTTCCGGTTTCCCCAGCCGCTGCAGCGGAATCGCTGAAAGGGCTTCCTCATGCAGTTCTCTCAAGCGCTGTTCCGTGAAGATCCCTGTGTCTATCCACCCCGGAGACACGGCATTCACCCGGATGCCCATAGGGGCCCCGATGCGGGCCATGGACTGGGTGAAACAGATGAGGGCGGCCTTTGAAGCGGCATAGTCCGGTGCCCTGGGTCCGCCCGTCTGGCCCCCGATCGAGGCGATATTGACGATCGACGGATCTTTCGTTTCAGTCATGATCGGCATGGCTTCCTGGCAGAGCAGGAAGGGGCCCTTGAGATTGGTCGCGAATGTCTGGTCCCACTGTTTTTCCGTAAGGTCAAAGAAATCACCCTGCCTCAGTATCCCTGCATTGTTCACGAGGAGCGAGACGGGCCCGCCCCATGCCGCGCAGGAAGTTTTCAGCAGTTCCTTCACGTCCTTCCTCTTCGACACGTCGGACCGCACGATCAGAAATCTGTCCCCGGGCAGTCCTGCCCGTATGAATTCCGACCGTGTCTCCTCCGCGTTTGATGCATCGTGGGCATACGTTGCGACGACGTTGCTGCCCGCCTGCAGGAGTGCCCGAACAATCGCCCTGCCGATCCCCCGCGTCCCGCCGGTTACTATGGATATCCTGCTCCTCAAGGTTTGATCAGTCATGGTCCACCATCTTCAGTATGATATTGATCTCATCGCGAGATCGGGCCCAGGCCCAGGCCAGGCCGAGGATGTCCTCGTTGTTCCTCACGACGTCCCTCTCCCGGGTACCCTTCAGAAACAATCCCACGTCCCCCCGAGACAGGAAGCGATCCTTTTCGGAAAGGGTGAACACGGTCTTCCATCCGCCGGTCATTTCCCGTGCATCTTCGAAGGGGACAAACGTCAGGCTTCTGCCGTGAAATATCCAGCTCAGGAACTGATACAAGGGATTCGTCTCATGGAGGAATCCCATGACGTTCGACGTGAATACGTCTCCATGGAAACGTGGCGATATCTCGTATACAAGACATGCATCGTTCCTGTCTACAACGCAATCCGCCTTGACAGGCCCCCACGAGATGCCCATGGAACGGGCACCCTTTTCAAGAAGCGAGTAGAGTTCTCTCCGCTGCCTCGCATCCAGGGATGTGGGAAAATATCCGTGGTGGGGGACGCAGTAGGGAAACGGGGTGAAAAAGCGGTCTCCGATCCCGCAGGGATAGAATGTACCGTCCCAGAAAAGGCCGTTCACGTCGTGATGCGTGCCATCGATGAACTGCTCTGCGATGATAGTGCCTGTTTTTGCATACCGTGCCGCCTCATGGAAACACTGAATCGCTTCCTCTTTATTGTGGGCCAGGCTGACGCCCTGGCTGCCCGACCCGGAAGAAGGCTTGATGATAAGGGGCCATCCGAGGGATGCACCGGCCTGCATGCAGTCCTGGTCCGAAAAGATCGTTGTTGACGCAGGGAAATGCGGCCGGATGGAATGTTCCCAAGACCTCTTCATGAGGTTCTTGTCCAGGCCGCTGATGATCGAAACGAGGGGGGAATGAGGCAGGCCCAGGGCTTCGTGTACACAGTATGCGGTGAGGAGACCGAAATCGCTCCCGCAGTGACAATACTGGATATGGTATCGATCGTTGTGGCCGGCCGCCCAGGTGGCAATGCTTCGGGCATCCGTTGAATCGAAGTGGATTTGAACGTCAGCAAGGGCAGACCCGGGGGATCGGGGGTTCCTGTCATTGACGATGATCTGGAATCCTATCTCCCTCGCCCACGTCAGAACGGGGATCCCAAGCTGGCCACCTCCAAGGAACAGGATTGACTTCATCCGTTCGTGCCTCGCTACGGACGCTGACTCTCGAGCAGTGTGCCATGCATCGGTCTTGTCAGTACCGTCATCTCCGATCCCTCCAGCATGGCGTTCATGCGGTCGAGGTTCTTTCCCACGGAGCCCTCCTGGAAGAAGAGAGCATTGCCGCACGTCGCTGCATTCCGGGCCATGGCATCGGGAAACGTCCCTCCGTCATAGAGCAGGCAAGTGGGTGTGATCCCTGCCTCGATCGGCATGACTGGTTTACCCGCAGCCGCCTCCAGCACCATATGGAAGAAGTTGAACCCGGGTATTGCCGTAGGGAGCAGCACGTCTGCAATCAGGTCTCCGCCCAGGTCTCCATGCAGTTCGATAACGAACGGATTGCCCGAGCGATCAATCCGGAAGGAGAGGATCATCAGGGCATCGACGGCGGTGAAATGCCTGCTGAAGAGACCGACTGTCTGCTGGATCTTTTTCTCCGCCTCATTCCCTTCGACGACAGAGGGGACGCTTACACCTATCCCCCGAATGGCACGGTCATGCATAATCGCTATCAGCTCGTCCCATAACCGGATAACCGTTGCCTGGCCGTGTCTGAGCAGGAAAAGGGCGCTCACGTCGAACCCCTCGACATACTCTTCTACCTCGGCGCACCCATTGCCCGAGGATCGAACTGCAGCTTCCACTGCCTGTTTCACGGCAGTGAGATCAGAGACCACGCTCACGTCCTTCTTTCCGGTCATGGTGAGGTCGGGCTTGACGATGAGAGGCAGGGAGAGCGCCGGGTCAAGGTCGTCCGATCGCTCTGTCCTCTGTCCTCTGGGCATGGGAATTCCCTGACAACTGCAGAATTCCCTGAGCCTCGATTTCTCCGTTGCCAGGGGGATGATCTCCCGGCGCAACCCGGGGAGGTGGAACTCTTCCGCTATCGCTGCAGCGGTTCTCAGAGCCGGGCCCGAGGTTCTCGCTATCAACCCTGAGAAACTGCAGCGATTTCGGAGTGATCGCAGTTCGGCCAGGACCTTGTCGCTTTCATACGTGCTCTGCAGGATCCTGATATCTGTATGCCGAAAGCCCGGGGCGTTTTCATTCCGATCGATGGCGATGACCCTGTAGCCCATCCCTTTCGCCTCGAGAATGAGAGGCAGCTGGGACGATCCGGCAGCAAGGCATATGATGTAATCATTTTTCATAGCAACGAAGAATCGTTATGTCTCTCGTGGTATGTCTTCTGATCGTATGCAAAATCTCTTCCTTGAAATCATGTCAGGTTACGCTCGATGAATTCATCTCCCGACTAACGCGAGTGAAAGGGCCCCTCATCTTTTCCGCGCATAGATCTGTACTTCACGGCCTATGCCCAGCGAAGCGAACGAGCGGTAAAGCTTTTGTTTGAGTCCTGATAATCCTGCCTCGGCAAGGTTGTGCTCGAGCATCTTGCGCTTCATATGACACTGCCTTCCCAGAGTGTCGTTCCCCACATAGTTGTCTCCCATGAGCAGGAAGATATCAATGGGGAACGATGTTTCCTCGAGGATCACTTCGAATCCCTGGGACTGGACGAGGCGGCCGAGGGAATGGAAGTCGAAGTAGTTGATGTGCTGGGGGGGAGCCAGCCACCATGGTTCGAAGGCGCACACCTTTCTCAGGGCACTCTGAAACGGGTTATAATCGTTCGGTACAGACAGGAAGAGGATGCCGCCCCGATCAAGCAGTTCGCGGGAAAGGCTGATCATGGATACAGGATCCGGAATGTGTTCCAGGACTTCCCTCATATGGACCACATCAAAGGTCCCTAATTCTCGGGCAGTGCGTTCGTCGAGGAAATCGTTCACAATGTTCAGTCCCAGATCCCGACTGTAGCTGGCGGCATGTCCGGAAGGCTCGATCCCTACCGGCAGCCATCCCCTTTGTTTCCCATGGAGCAGAAAGAAGCCCGGCCCGGAGCCCACATCCAGTATACGGCGCCTTCCCGGGGGCAGCAGTTCCTCGAAGGTGTCAAACCGCTCGCTGTAGACCATGTTCCACCATTCGAGGTCTTCGCGATGCCTTTCCAGATAGAGAGGCTTTTCGACGATATAATATTCGTGGCGATAAACGGCTTCCAGTTCTTCGGGAGTGGGTATCGGCACGATGTGCTTGAACCCGCATTGCCCGCATTCTATGACGTCGAAACCCTTGACTGAGTCAAGGATAGGTCCTGTATGGTTCTGCCATGTCCGGGTTGCAGGATCAGGCGCCATTCAGACCCCCTGTCAACTCTTGTGCAATCCGCACGGCACCCCTGCCGTCGACGAGTTTCCTTCCTCTATCCGCCATCCGGGCAACCCCTGATAAGTTCTCGAGGGCGGCTCGAACTTCTGCCGCAAGATCTTCTACGGATACATCCTCGAACAACCCCATGCAGACCGCTATGCCGGCATCGACAAATGAGGAAGCCGATTCGGCATGGTCCGGGGTCAGGCACAGATGGATGGCTGGCACACCCATGGCTGCAAGCTCATATGCCGTGACGCCGAAGGAGGCTATGGCAAGGTCCGCCCGGGCCATGAGGGCGGGAACATTCGTCACGTTTCTTTGCACGTCAAAGTGGCGGTGTGCCCCTGAGAGCAAGGACCCAAGAGCCCTGTCTTGGCGGAATGCGGCACCGACCATGACGACAGCATCGAAGTCCTTATCGAGCAGGTCAAGGGCTTTGACCGCCTTCAGCGTCATGCCGGCCGGATCACTACCGCCCATGGTGACAAGTATGGTTGGTCTGGTCTTGCTCCGAATATCGGGGTCCAGGTCTTGTCCTGGTTCACAGGCGAATTCCCTGCGGAGGAGAACCCATTCCCATCCTATGTGCAACATGCCCGTGAATCCGGCCCAATCCATGCGTTTCACCTGGGGGACCGGGGGGTAGAAGGCGAGATCGGTGCTCAGCCGGCGGTCGCTCGGGTCATCGATGGTGGCGCAGAGGATGCCGTCCGAACGCCACTCCTGTAGGGCTGTCCGGCTCAATCCGGACCGGACGTCCAGCACGAGGGCGCAGGGATGCAACCGACGGATGACTTCCCCCAGCCAGGCATCCTCACCGGCATCATCGGGTTTCTGATCGACGGGATAGTAGGATCTTTTCACCAGATCGATCCCCGCCGTCCCCGATGCCATTGCGAAAGACACACCGCATCCGTGGGCATTGCGCAGCTCATCGGCAAGGGCCAGGCATCGGTACACGTGCCCGAGGCCGATACGCTCATCGCCGTCGCAGCGCATGAGGATCCGCAGGCTTTTCTCGTCCGCTCCCTTCTGGTGGACATGGGCATTGATTGCGAGCAGGGATGGTTCGGCCCTCAGCAGTCTCACGGCATCCCCGAGGACTGCCTCTCCGGCCGGGACCTGGAGACGGGCATAGACCTGCTCCAGGAAGAAGAAGTCGGCCGGCGTGTCCACCGAGATGCGGGCTCCGCTGAACTGGTGGTCCGGGGCTATGGGTATGGTGCATCTGGTGAAGCGCTCGGGGTGTTTCCGGAAATATGCGATCACATGCTCCCGGGCGGCAGGATCCCCGGATCCCTCCTCCATGATCCTCTTCAGTGCGGCGGCGCTGAACGGGTCGAACCCCTCATGGATGCAGGGCACACCAGGTTCACCGGCACAGAAGTCCGCTCCCGTCTCCTGGAGGGTCCTGACCATGAGGTCGATGGTCGGGGGATCGATCAGGGGCGCGTCCCCGGTGACCCGCACGATGATGTCCGCCTTCAGCCGATCTGCAGCAATGACATAGCGTTCCAGGACATTGTCTTCCGGTCCCCTGACGCACTCGATGTGTTCTGTACCGGCGAATGCGACAATTGGGTCGTCCGCCGGGGCGGTGGAGGTGGCGACTGCTATGGCGTCAAGGGTAGTGCATTTCCGGAGGCGATGAATGATATGCCATAGAACTGACTTCCCCGCGATGGGCATGAGCACCTTGCCGGGCAGGCGGCTCGATCCCATGCGGGCCTGTATGATGGCCACAACCCGGGTCATGTGCCCTTCCAGGTCTTACGGATTTTTATGAAGGGCCTCAGACCGTCGCTCGGGTCCGCCCTCCAGTCCCTTTCAGCCATCTCTGAAGGAGATGGTCCTTTCTCGCCATTTCCATCTGCAATGAAACCATTGTGAATGGTTCTGATCACTGGTGATATCTGATCTGGCAGCCAGCAGTGACCGGTCTTGTACTCATCGCCGGCGCCTTCCAGGTCCAGGTGGAACTCGACCATTTCAGCTTCCCATCGGTACACTGCCCGGTATATCACCTCGGGCTTTACGCTGTGATCCGACCAGCCGAATCTCATTGATATCCCGGGATCACCAGGCCGGATCTCCCTCCGCAGTGATTCGATCGCCGATAAGTTGCATTCGATAATGGGGGTGGGGTACCCGGAGACGCAGTGCAGGATCGTGCATTCCCTGCATCCGTTGTTCATCAGGACGTCCACGGCGCCTTTCACCTCGTCCATGGTCGCCATACCCGTTGAGATCACCACGGGCTTGCCTGTCCGGGCGCATGCGGTGAGTAGCTCCTTCCAGAGGATCTCGTATGAGGCGATCTTGTAGAAGTCCACATACGGAAAGAGTTCGTACACAGCCTTCAGATAGAAGGGTGTACACCCGAACTCAATGCCGCGCTCTCTGCACCGTTCCGATAGTGATGGCAGGAATTCCACCGGCAGTTCCCAGGCCTCCCTTTTCCTGTGGTCCTCGCTTCTGGCAAGAATCTCCGGGGCAAAAAGCTGGGCGATCCTGAAGAGCTGGAATTTCACGGCGTCGCAGCCGATTCCTGCCGCCTCGTCTATGAAGGCGAGGCAGCGGTCCAGGTCCCGGTGATGATTGCTGGATACCTCGGCGACGAAGCGCGGTCGTTCGGTCCTTCCCATAAGACTACCGGCAGAGGTCCTGTACCGACCGGATCACTGTGTGGATATCGCAGTCCGACATCCCGGGGTACATGGGCAGTGAGAAGATGGATTCATAGGCATCCTCCGCCACCGGGCACATGCCCGGGTGTGTCCTGTAGTTCTTCTTGTAGAAGGGATGCAGGTGCACTGGGATATAATGAACATTCACGCCGATTCCCCTGCTCCGCAGGCCCGTGAAAACCTCTTCCCGGCTTGGACCGGGGCGTGAGCGGTCAAGGCGGACCACATAGAGGTGGTAGGCATGATGAACGTCCGGACGCACCTCGAGAGGATTTATTGAAGGCATCTCGGAGAAGGCCTCATCGTAGAGAAGAGCGATCTCCCGGCGCCGTGCGAGCCAGGCAGGCATCTTTTCGAGCTGGCTCGTGCCAAGGGCGCACTGGATGTCGGTGATCCGGTAATTGTATCCGAGCTCGATCATCTCATAGAACCATGAACCCTTTGCCTCGCGCTGCCTGTGGTCCGTTGTGATGCCGTGATTGCGGAAGATCCGCATTCTCGCGGCAAGATCCGGATCATCAGTGGTAATCATGCCGCCTTCTCCTGTTGTGATATGCTTCACCGGGTGGAAACTGAATACGTTCAGATCGGCGAGGGTACCGCACTTCCTGTTCTTGTACTCGCCCCCCAGGGAGTGGCAGGCATCGGCTACAAGTTTCAGGCCGTGACGGACTGCGATGGCGTGCAGCGCATCCCAGTCGCAGGGCTGGCCGGTATAGTCGACGGCAATGATTGCCCTGGTCCTGGGTGTGATTTTTTCCTCGATTTTTCGGGGATCGATGAGGAGCGTGTCCTGTTCCACATCCACGAAGACCGGCGTGCCCCCCCGATACACGACGCAGTTTGCAGTTGCGGCAAAGGTCATGGGTGGGACGATCACCTCATCGCCCGGTTCGATCTCCAGTGCAAACATGGCCGCATGGAGGGCTGCGGTGCCGCTGCTCACGGCAACGGCATACCGTGCACCCACATATCGGGCAAGGCCGTCTTCGAACACCTGAACCCCGGGGCCAGTTGTGAGCCAGTCGGAACGCAGGACCTCTACAACGGCTTGGATGTCGTCTTCATCAATGATCTGCCTGCCATAGGGGATCATAGGGTTCTGATGATCTCCTTCATCTCCTCGATGGTCAGCATCCAGGGATTGGTGCCGGAATTATATTCAAAATCGTCAGGGACATGGTTGCCCCCTTCAGCGTTGAAGCGGCGCTTGAAGTATTTGAAGTCAGGCTTGATGACATAGTAGTCGTCGAACTCTATCGTGTTCCGCGCCTCGTCCCTGGGCACCATAACCTCGTGAAGCTTCTCGCCTGGCCGGATGCCGATGATCTTCTTCTCACATTCCGGGCAGATCGCCTGTGCGAGGTCCATCATGTTCATGCTGGGTATCTTGGGTACGAAGAGTTCTCCGCCCACCATGATGTCAAGGCACTTCAGCACGAAGTCGATCCCCTGGTCCAGGGTGATCCAGAAGCGTGTCATCCTCGGGTCGGTTACGGGAAGGACGCCCTTCTCCTTTTCCTTCATGAAGAACGGGATCACGCTCCCCCGGCTCCCGGCAACGTTCCCGTAACGCACCACGCTGAAGATCGTATCGTCACGGCCGACATAGGAATTGCCGGAGATGAACAATTTGTCAGAGCAGAGTTTTGTAGCCCCATAGAGGTTGATCGGGTTGGCGGCTTTGTCGGTGCTCAGTGCGATGACCTTCTTGACACCCTGCTCTATGGCTATGTCGATGATATTCTGTGCGCCCAGGATATTGGTCTTGATCGCCTCGAAGGGGTTGTACTCGGCGGCAGGCACCTGCTTCAACGCTGCTGCGTGGATTACGATGTCCACGTTGTGAAAGGCTCGGTAGAGTCGCTCCTTGTCCCTGACATCCCCGATAAAGTACCGCATGCAGGGATATTCCTCATGGGAAAAGACCTGGGACATCTCGAACTGCTTGAGCTCGTCCCGGCTGTATATAATCAGACGGCGCGGTTTATAGTGTCCGAGGATGTGCTCTGTGCATTTCTTCCCGAAGGATCCCGTGCCGCCCGTGATGAGGATGTTTTTGTCATTCAGGCTCATGATAGCGTGACTCCACTGTCTGTATTAGTGTTTTTCCGGAATAGAATCTCCATGTCCTCGGCAGATACACGGGGGAGCCCTGACGGATATGGTTCATGGCCATCGGGCCGACCAGGGGGATCTTATCCAGATGATCGTCCGTTATACGGAAATTTGCAACAGTACGCATGGTGGATATATCGGCAATCCCGTCACCGCTTCTGACAAACAGGAGAATATCATAGAGCTTCGGCGTCAGAGGGATCGACGGGATGGTGCATTCGACCATCCCGGCTCCTTCGACCCACTCCGGGCCGTGACCGTCGATCAGCATGCTCACCTCGAATACACCACGGCCGTTGTGAAGGAAGCGCAGGTTGAACAAAGGCCTGAAGACCGGCTTCGAAGCATTGTAGTATATGCGGACCAGGAAGTCGGAATAGAAGGGGAACTCATCCCTCACCTCCCCAGTGGAATCAACGAGCTCCACCTTCGTGATGTCCACCAGATCGACACTGTGGCCATCCCTGATCGTCTTCTGTGCGGTAGATCTGTTGTCCCGTGATGTCAGGTAGGCCCTCGTGGCCTCCGTCACGCGACCCTGATAGTCGATCCCCTCCCTTCGGGATTCCTCCATGGCGCGCCTTTCCTGGTTGTCGAGGTAGGCACGTACCACCTCTCCGGCGTCACCGTATTGGACTACACTTCCTTTATCGAGCCACAAGGCCTTGTTACAGAGGGCTTCGACTTGGTAGAGGCTGTGGGTCACGAATACGATGGCCTTGTCCGAATTGCGCAGGGCATCCATGCGCCGCATGCATTTTTCCTGGAAGGCCATGTCACCGACAGCAAGCACTTCATCAATCAGGAGAACATCAGGATCAAGTTGTGTTGCTATGGAAAAGCCAAGTCTTGCCTTCATGCCGGAGCTGTAGCTTGCTACGGGGGTGTCGATGAAGTCTTCCAGACCTGCGAAATCGATGATGTCCGGCAGAGCCTTGTCGATCTTCCTTTTGGAAATACCGAGCACGGCTGCGTTTATATAGATGTTTTCCCTCCCGGTGAGCACCGGGTTAAACCCGGCCCCGAGCTCGATCAGGGCCTGGACGTTACCTGCGATGGAGATCGTTCCCATATCGGGTTTCATGAGCCCGTTGAGCATTTTCAGTAGGGTGCTCTTGCCGGCCCCGTTCTGTCCGATCAGTCCGAGCATCTCACCGCGCTTCACTTCCACCGATACATCCTGAAGGGCCCAGAACTCACCGCTGCGCAACCGTCTTCCCCCGTTGTCGCGGCAGAGGATTTCCGCGAAGATATCCTGTACCCCGTACCACAGGGATTTCTTCAGATACCTGCAGAACTTTTTCGAGACAAGGTCTACGCTTATGAGTAATTCTTCGCTCATGGGCCGGCTAGATATTCAGGCGTTCGATGAGGTGGGGCAGAGCGAGCCGGTAGAGAACCCATCCGAGCAGCAGCAGCAGCATGGTCACTCCGAGGATGATGAGAAAAGGGTGCAGCTGGGTCAGGGTTCCTGTGGTGATCATCTCCCTGGTGGTTACGAGGAGCGGGCTCACAGGATTGAGCTTCGACAGAAGGGATGCTGGCCAGCTCGTCGGCAGGGGGTAGACGACAGGAGTCAGGAGCATCCACATGCCCAGTATCAGCGGCAGGCCCTTTTCGATGTCCTGAAAGAGGACGCCCAGCGGGGTAAGGACAATACCGAACATGAGCCCAAGGGCCATCATGGAGAGGATTCCCGCCGGCGCGAGGATGGCCGTGGCGGGCAACGGTATCCTGTACCAGATGAATACACAGAACATGAGGACCAGTCGTATGGTGAAACTGAAGAGTACTTCCCCGATGCCTGCCATGATCAGCGCCTCCCGGGGGAAATGCATCTTCGCCAGGAAGGATTTCGACTGATTGATTATCTTCAGGGGGCTGAGCACCGCATCGGCAAAACCCTGCCAGAGGAGTGTCCCTATCATGACGTATGCAGGATAGGGGATCTCCGTTTCGCTGATCCGTATGATTTTCTGGGCATTGAGGAAGACGAAGGTTACGGTCGTCACTAGGGGGGGCAGGAAAACCCATAGATAACCGAGGAACGTCTGCCGGTACTGGGCGGTGATGTTTCGAATGAACAGACGCCAGGCAAGCTCTCTGGAAACAGAGAGGTCCTTCACCATGGACCTGAACATGACGAGTGGCCGGCGAAGCTGTGATTCAGGGCTGTAGACGACCACGGGCACACTGTACTTCTTTGATTTATTTCCCATATCTGCGAGGTTAGGCATACTTCTCAATGGCATGAGATGGTGATCTCAAGGGTTCAGGTCATAAATCACCCGGTACAGCTCCGCCCCGCCGGGTGAATCCGGCCATCCACGTTCGTCCTCGGGTAGAATCCATGAGCTTGTCCACGCACGATCATTATAACATGCCGCGCTTGAAAGAAGGTCTCTCTTACCCGCAATGTCCAGCCATGAGCTGATTATATCCGCTTATGAATCTGTCCGCAACGGTGCTCCATACGATTTTGCCCTTTAATGACAGCCTCTTGTACAGCAATGCCTGGGCGTTTATCTCTCCGGACAAGGCATTGATGATGTTTTCTGCCAGGTCCTTCTCGTTCCCCGGCTCGAAGAGGTAGCCGTCACGGCCGTGGGTGACCAGGGCCCTGTTGGCCTCTATGTCCGTGACCACCGGGATAAGGCCCGCGGCCATGGCCTCCTGGAGGGCGATGGAGGTGCCGTCGGCTCGGGCTGAAGATACGAACACCCGCGACCTTGAGGCGAGTCCGGGGATGTTTTCATGCGGCACATGGCCGAGGAAAGTCACATGGTCCGCGATCCCCAAGTCACGGGCCAGGGACCTGAGCGGCTCCTCCTGGGACCCTGAGCCTGCAAGGACGAAGGCCGCACCGGGGATCTTTTCCCGTACCAGCGGGACGCTCCTGATCAGGGTGGCCGCATCGTACACGGGTTCGAGGCTCCGGGTGAAGAGCACGGTCCTCGATGACTCGTCAGGGATCACCTCGAAGAACACCGGGTCCACGCCCGAGGATATGACCTCTGCGGATTCGAGCCCCGGGATCGACCGCATGGCATCGGAGACCACCGTGAGCCTGTCGGAGAGCCTGACCGCGAGGGTGAACAATGCCCTGACCAGGCGGTTGTCCCTCACCCGGGTGTCCATACCCCGGGCGGTGTTGACGACCGGGGTCCCTGTCAGGAATCCCGTCAGTGAGGCGATGAGGCCGGTGGGCACGATCCAGTTGCCGTGGATGACATCGGGATTGAAGGTCATGACCGCCCGCAGGGCTGCGATGATCCCGGAAACCATGTACACCGACATGGCAAGGACGGGGATGGAGTCCATCTGGTTCAGCTGGCGGCCGCCGCTGGGATACCGGAACCTGCGGACGATGATGCCGCCATCGTTCTCCTCTGTGGGACTGGTGCCGAGGACCCTGGGGGTCAGGACCATGACCTTGATGCCGAGTCCGAACAGGGCGAGGCAGAGCTCCCTTATGAATATGCCCCGCTGCGATCCCGGGTGGTCGGGGTAGGAGGTCGTGACGAGGAGCACCTTCATGGAAGATGTCCTATATCATCATGTATGATAAATTCAAGAAGATAGCGACAGGATCACCCGTCACACCCCATGGGGGAGACGGGCAAACTGGTAATGATGTATTACAAACATACGAAATCTGTTGACACCGCCTTGCGGTGGGTGGGATAATACTCTCCAACACATCCGCCGTATTCCGTTGTTGCAGGTGGCATGGGGTGCAATGACGCAGGTCCGGAAAGCTTGATCCATCCAAGACGTGGTCCTCCATCAAGAAATCGTGACACCGGGCCGGAGGTGTTCCAGGGGCATCGAACTCACCATTCATACAAATCATACAAAGGAAGGTCGAAAGAAAGACATGGACGCATTGCTATCCGGCATCAAGATCCTCGACTTCACGTATCTTCTCCCAGGGCCGTTTGCCACCATGATTCTGAGCGATCTCGGGGCCGAGGTGCTCCGGGTGGAGTCGCACACCCGCATGGACATGGCCAGGCTCGCCCCGCCCTATGTGGACAGTCAGTGCACGGTATCGTGCATGCACGCCTTCCTCAACAGGAACAAGAAGTCCATAGCCCTGGATCTGAAATATCCCGAGAGCATCGCCATTATCAGGCGCCTCATCGCCGAGCAGGGATACGACGTGGTGATCGAGCAGTTCCGCCCCGGGGCCATGGGACGCCTGGGGCTGTCGTACGACACACTCTCCGAAACCAATCCCGGCCTCATCTACTGCTCCATCACGGGCTACGGCCAGACCGGACCTCTGCGCGACCGGGCGGGTCATGACATCAACTACCTCTCCCTGGCCGGCGTCATGGGTTATTCGGGCACGAAGAAGGCGGGCCCGAGCCTCATGGGCATCCAGGTGGCGGACGTGGGGTCGGGCTCGAACAACGCGGCCATCGGTATCCTTGCCGCCCTCATCGGCCGGATGAAGACGGGAAAAGGCCGGTATATCGACGTGTCCATGACCGACGGCATGTTCCCCTACCACGTGGTGAGCGCCCTGGGATGCCTCGTGGGGGGGGTGGAGCCCTCGTACGAGAGCGAGATCCTCAACGGGGGCTCCCTCTACGGCTTCTACGAGACCAGGGACGGCCGGTATCTCTCCTTCGGGGGGCTCGAGCCCCAGTTCCTGAGTGCATTTCTGCAGGCCCTGGGGCTCGGCCACTACATAGCCAGGCTCCTGGAGCCGGATGTGGGCGGTGAGTTGAAGGAGCGGGTCAGGGGGGTCATCCGCTCACAGGACCTCTCCCACTGGGAGGAGGTGTTCAGCACGGTCGATGCCTGCGTGGAGCCCGTGCTGAGCGTCCTGGAGGCGACGTCGAGCCCTCATGCGAAGGCACGGGGGATCGTGGTACAGGTCCCCGGTCCCGACGGCACACCCATTCCTCAGGTGGCCGCGCCCATCAAGTTCTCGGATTACGAGCCTGCATATCACAGGTCCGGGCCTGCCCTGGGGCAGGATACGGCGGATGTGTTGACGTCCCTGGGCATGACCGGGGCTGATATTGCGGATTTGAAATCAAAGGGAATCATCGGCGGGGTGTAAAAGCTCATGAAAGGGGGGTATCAGGTATGGTTGGCATCACTGCGTATGGGGGGTACGTACCGCGCTATCGGATAAGCCGCATGACCATTATCCAGAACATGGCATGGTACTTCCCGGTTATCATGGCAGTGGCCGGCGGAGAGAAGGCCATTGCCAACTGGGACGAGGATGCCGTCAGCATGGCCGTTGCAGCGGCCTATGACTGCATGGCAGGCAAGGACAGGAAACAGGTGGACGGGGTGTACTTCGCCTCCACGACCCTGCCTTTTGCGGACAGGTTGAATGCTGGGATCATCGCCGCGGCGCTCAACGTCAGGGAAGAGGGGGTCGTTGCCGCCGATTTCAGCGCGTGCCTCAAGGCGGGCACCACCGCATCCATGGCAGCCGTCGAGGCGGTGGCTTCCGGGGAGAAGAAGAGCGTGCTCGTGACAGCCGCCGACCAGCGGCGCACCAAGATGGCCACCATGTTCGAGATGTTCTACGGCGACGGCGCCGCGGCCCTGCTCTTCGGCGACGAAGACGTGATCGCCGAGTTCAAGGGGAGCTACTCCCTCAGCTGCGACTTCGTCGACCACTACAAGGGGTCCGGCAAGGAGTTCGACTACGGCTGGGAGGAGCGCTGGGTCAGGGACGAGGGGTACGGAAAGATCATCCCCCAGGCCATTGCCGGCTTCTTCAGGAAGTACTCCATGAGCATGGCGGACATCAGCAAGGTCGTCTACCCCTGTTACTTCACCGGCACCCACAAAGCCATCGCCAAGAACCTGGGCATCGAGCCTGCCAAGCTCCAGGACAACCTCCACGGCATCTGCGGGGACACGGGCACCGCCCACCCGCTTCTCTTGTTCGCATCCGCTCTGGAAGGGGCAAAGCCGGGGGAGAAGATCCTGCTGGCGGGATTCGGCCAGGGGTGCGACGTGCTGTGTTTCGAGGCGACGGACAGGATACGCGGGTTCAGACCGGCCAAGGGCGTCGGCGGACACCTCGCCTCCAGGGTGGAGTTCACCAACTACCTGAAGTTCGCCAAGTTCCGCGACCTCATCACCGCGGATCTCGGCATACGGGGTGAGGCCAACCCGAACTCCTCGCTGAGCGTTTTATGGAGGAAGCGCAGGATGATCCTGGGCTTCACCGGCCTGAGGTGCACGAAATGCGGCACCGCCCAGTTCCCGCCCATGCCCGTGTGCGTCAACCCGGACTGCCAGAGTGTAGGGCAGTTCGAGGACTACGAGTTCGCCGACAAGCCGGGCAGGGTCGAGGCCTTCACGGGCGACCTCCTCTCGCCGTCGGTTGATCCGCCCGCCGTGTACGGGCTCGTCTCCTTCACGGGCGGCGGCAGGGCGTTCCTGGATTTCACCGACTGCGACATGAACCAGGTCAAGGTGGGCATGCCCATCACGATGACCTTCCGGCGGCGCTCGCGCGATGCGATGCGGGGTTTCACCGGGTACTTCTGGAAGGCAGTGCCCCGGGTTGAGGGGTGAGGAGGTGAGCCATGGCAAGCGGAATCAGAGATAAGGTGGCCATCCTGGGCATGGGGTGCACCACGTTCGGAGAGCGGTGGAACGACAGCGCCGAGGACCTCATGTCGGAGGCCTTCCAGGAGTGCATCGCGGATGCGGGCATCGAAAAGAGGGAGATCCAGGCCGCGTGGCTGGGTACGTGCTTCGACGAGATTCACGTCGGCAAGAGCGCGCTGGCGGCATCCACGACACTGCGCCTGCCCAACATCGCAGTCACCAGGGTCGAGAACTTCTGTGCCAGCGGTACGGAGGCCTTCAGGGGGGCGGTCTACGCAGTGGCCTCGGGGGCCTGCGACATCGCCCTGGCCCTCGGTGTGGAGAAGCTCAAGGACATCGGGTACGGCGGCCTGCCCGAGTTCAGCTCGGCCATGGGGATCACGAACTCCATGTGGTTCCCAAACCTGACGGCGCCGGGGGGGTTCGCCATGCTGGCAACGGCGTATGCCGCAAGGTACGGCCTCGACATCCAGGAGGTGAAGAGGTCCATGGCCCACGTCTCGGTGAAGAGCCATGCCAACGGGGCTCTCAACCCCAAGGCGCACCTGAGGAAGCCTGTCACCGAAGAGCAGGTCCTCATGTCGCCCATGATCGCCTTCCCCCTGGGGCTGTTCGACTGCTGCGGGGTGAGCGACGGGGCCGCATGCGCTATTGTCACCACGCCCGAGATCGCGAAGTCGCTGGGCAAGAAGGACATCATCACGATCAAGGCCCTCCAGCTGGCATTGTCCAACGGCACCGAGCTGTCCTACGACTGGGACGGCGCCCATTTCATCACCACCACCAAGGCGAGCACGGCGGCCTATGCCGAGGCGGGCATAATGGACCCCCGAAAGGAGATCAGCATGATGGAGGTGCACGACTGCTTCTCCATCACCGAAGTGGTCACCATGGAGGATCTGCACATATCCGAGCGGGGCAAGGCTCCGAAAGACGTCATGGACGGCTTCTTCGACCGTCAGGGCACGGTCCCCTGCCAAGTGGACGGTGGGCTCAAGTGCTTCGGCCACCCCATCGGCGCTTCCGGCCTGCGGATGCTCTACGAGATGTACCTCCAGTTCCTGGGCAGGGCCGGGGAGAGGCAGATCAAGGACCCCAGGTTCGGGCTGACCCACAACCTCGGCGGGTTTCCCATGCTCAACATCTGCAGCATCGCCATCGTCGGCAGGTACGGAGACTGAAGGGAGGTAAGATAATGGCTGATCATTCAAAGGTCGGGAAAGAATATGCCCGGGTGAGCTGGGAGGTGGAACGCGGCAAGATCAGGGAGCTGGCCAGGGCCATCGGCGATCCCAACCCCATCTACCTGGACAGGGAGGCGGCCATCCGGGAAGGGTACCAGGATACCCCCGCGCCGCCCACGTTCCTCACCGTGCCCATCTTCTGGTCCGCGTCCCTGCCCCCCGTAATCATGGACCTCGGCATCAACTTCATGATGGTGCTGCACGGTGAGGAGGAATACCAGTACTACCGTGAGATCTATCCGGGCGACGTCATCACCGCGTCTCCCAGGATAGCGTCCATCGAGGAGAAGACGAGCAAGTCGGGCAGGAAGATGGACATGGTGACCGTAGAACTGCTCTACACGAACCAGCGGGGCGAGAAGGTCGCGAGGGAACGGGCGGTGCTCGTGGAGCGGAAGTAGGAGGACAAACATGGCGCATGAAATCTATTTTGATGATATACAGGTGGGAACGGAGATGCCCCCGCTGGTCAAGGGCCCCATGCAGAAGCTACAGCATGTCATCTATGCAGGCGCTTCGGGCGATTTCAACCCGCTCCACACGGACGACGACTTCGCCAAGGCCGTGGGTATGCCCTCCGGGGCGATCTCCCACGGCATGCTCGTCATGGGCTTCGTGGGGCAGGCCATCACGGGCTGGATCCCCAAGAAGCACCTGAAGCGCTTCGGGGTGCGGTTCGCCGGTATGACCAGGCAGGGCAACACCATCACCATCACGGGCAGGGTGACGGACAAGCGCAGCGCGGGCGGCGAGAACCTCATCACCTGCGAGGTCACGGCCGCCGACGAGACGGGGGACGTGAAGATCACGGGGAGCTTCGAGGCGGCACTGCCGCTCAAGGGCTGATGCACGCATACATGAAGGAGGAGGAGACATGGCAAAGATCGATTTGACCGGAAGGGTGGCGATCGTGACGGGGGCAGGCGCCGGCCTGGGCAGACAGCACGCCCTGGAACTCGCCAAACGCGGCGCCAAGGTGGTGGTGAACGACCTGGGAGGCACCCGGGACGGGGTGGGCCACAGCGACGCGGCGGCCAACAAGGTAGTGGACGAGATCAAGGCCCTGGGCGGCCAGGCCGTGCCCAACTACGACAATGTCGCCACCGTACAGGGCGGGGAGAACATCACCAAGACCGCCGTGGAGGCCTTCGGCAAGGTGGACATCCTCGTGAACAATGCGGGGATCCTCAGGGACAAGACCTTCAACAAGATGGAGGAGGAGAACTGGGACGCGGTGCTGAACGTCCACCTCCGGGGTGCGTACTGCGTGAGCAAGCCCGCCTTCAACAACATGCGGGATAACGGCTTCGGCAGGATCATCATGACCACCTCGGGTGCCGGTCTGTTCGGCAACTTCGGCCAGAGCAACTACGCCGCGGCCAAGCTCGGCATCGTGGGTCTCACCAATGTCATGAAGCTTGAGGGCGCCAAGTACAACGTCAAGACCAACGTCATCGCCCCGGTGGCCGCGTCCAGGCTCACCGAGGACGTGCTGCCCCCGCAGCTCTTCGAGAAGATGAAGCCCGACTTCATCACGCCGCTGGTGCTCTACCTGGCCTCGGAGCAGTGCGTGGACTCCGGCATGATCATCAACTGCACGCTCGGCTACTACAGCCGCTCCGCCATTGTGACGGGTCCCGGCGTCTTCCTCTCGGACGGACACAAGGTGCCCGAGCCCGAGGAGGTCATGGCTGCCTGGGACAAGATCAAGAGCCTGGAGAACCCCAAGTACTTCGAGCAGCTCCCCGAGATGTTCGGTGTGCTGGGTCCGCTGCTCGGTTGAGGTCAAGGAGGGTGACTGTTCCTGCTTAAGCGACAGCGAGGATAGATACTTGTAAAAATCCCCATGCCCTCCCGGGGCATGGGGATTTTTATCCTCCTGATACCGTCATCTCACCGAAAGGCATGGTGAGATGACGGTATCAGGAGGCCGTGGATAGACTCCATACAATAGGAAGAGCTCCTCCCTAGCCTCGGAAATCGCGAAGGCACAATGTGGACGTCGGTGTCGGCTTGGTCCCGTCACCCGGGCAGAGATCGAAGTGCCGCCTCCAGGGTAATCATCCCCCATCCAGCTGCAGGAACCGTATCTCCTCCTCCTCGGGCAGGAACAGGGCGAGAGACGACTGATCGAGGGCCCCGACCGTGATCACGTAGCGCCTTTCCTTGAGAAGCCTCATCGTCATCCCTGCCCCTGCGGGGATCTTTCCACGGCCGGGACCGTCGAGGTCCACGATGGAGGGGCTGTGGGAGTGTCCCCGGAAGAGGATCCTGCAGGTGATAATGCGATCCAGATCGAACAGGGGATGGTTGTCCGTGATGGGCCAGCTCGTGGCTGCCGGCCAGTCGAAGGGCGCCGAGTGGGCGAAGCGGATGTCGTCCATGGCGATGACGTAGGGCAGAGCTTCGAGGTAGGCCATGACCCCGGCGGGCAGGCTGTCCCCGCGGGGCCCCTGATGGTTGGTCAGGACGGCGTACTCGTTGTTGCCCCTGACCGCCTGCACGCCGTGCTCCTGCAGGACGGACACGGCATCCTCCAGCGCGAGCGGCGCCAGCGAGTCGCAGATGTCGCCGAGGTGGACTATGCTACCGGTCCCCATCCCCTTGAGCATGAGGATGGCGCGCATGAGGAGGTCGGTCCTCCCGTGGCTGTCGGCGATGAGCCCGATGGGTCCCCGGATGCCCGTATGCATTCACCTGGCATAAAGAAAAGGGAGGTGCTTTGCAAGGGGGATATGCCGTCGGCAGGCCGCAGCACTGACCATGTCGATCACCGTCAGGCACGTAATAAATACCAACGGTATACCCATTAAGCAGCTCAAGCAAATCCAGCAGCATAAAAAGCATATAAATAACAATAGGAAAAGAGGCATTAAGGGCGAGTCAGAAAATACGTTGACATCAATAGCGCCTTAATGTAAACTAGCAGTATACTTTAAACAAGGCATCTCACATCGCAAGGGTAGAGGACATAGGAGATGCAGGCAATGGAATATGCTGACAAATACAGGGATTGGCAAGATAGGAAGGGGATTCTCATTCATGGATATCCAGCAAATACCACGGGTATATTTTGCCGAAGCAGGATCTTTTCTTCCGTCCTTGCATATCCAGACTGAGGAAGGATGAAAAATGGCAAGCACGAAACTTCGAAACATGATCGAGAATGGTGAATTTGTCCAGGCACCCGGTGCCTATGACGCACTGGGGGCACGTATCATTGAGGACCATGGCTTTAATGCGGTCTACATGACCGGCTACGGCACCTGTGCCGCACATTTCGCATATCCGGACGTAGGCCTTCTGACCATGACGGAAATGGTGGAAAATGCCAGGAGGATAACCTCGGCGGTGCAGATCCCCGTGATCGCGGATGCGGACACCGGATACGGCAACCCCGTGAATGTGGTCAGGACGGTGAAGGAGTACGAGAAGGCAGGGGTCTCGGCCATTCACCTGGAGGACCAGATATGGCCCAAGAAATGCGGTCATATGGAGGGGAAGAAGGTCATCCCTGCTGATGAGATGGTGGGGAAGATCAAGGCGGCCCTTGACGCCCGCCAGGATGAGAACTTCCTTATCATTGCACGGACCGATGTGCTGGCCGTCGATGGGTTCGATGCGGCCATAGAACGCGGGCACATGTTCGCCGAGGCAGGAGCCGACATCCTCTTCATCGAGGCCCCGGTCGACAGGGAACAGGTGTCAAGGATCCCCAAGCTCTTCGATTCCAAACCACTCCTCCTCAATCTTGCGCCGAAGACCCCAAACCTATCGGTCCAGGAAATGAAGGACATGGGGTACGCCATGGCGCTTTATCCGGGCACATGCCTCGCAGGGACCCTCGCAGGTTGCATCGGTGAGGTCAGGAAGCTCAGGGAGACCGGGAAACAGACTGACTTTAAGGATATGGCCAAGACCTTCTCGGAGATCAACAAGTTTCTCGGTGCGTCCCATTATGCGGACCTGGAAAAACGTTATGTATCCGAGTCGTGAGGGGGTCATCGAATGAACGCCACGAATGAATCGTCCGCCGTGGCCGTTCCCGGGGTGGGGTCTTCCCCGCATGCCCCGTGCCAAGCGGATGGGTAGTTTATCGGAGGGACAGGAGATGAGGAAAGTAAATCTGATCGTCAAGGCATTCATCGCTGCGGTGAGCGTTGCCGTTTTCTGTGGGTCAGCGACCGCCGGAGATATTTCCAGGCCCCTCGGCTCCAAGGAAATCAGGGAGAACATCTATTCCTCCGCCGTCATCTCAGGACAGGGGGTCATCATCTGCTGTGACAACGGAAAGATATACCTGTCCGACGATCGAGGGTGCACATGGTTCAGGGTCGCCAGCGGTACGAATCAGCCCCTCTACTCGGTATGCTTCACTGATGGGAAGAACGGGTGGATCGCCGGAAGGGCAGGCACCATCCTGCACACCACGGATGGGGGAAGATCGTGGGCCAGTCAGAAGAGCGGCATTAACAAGCACCTCTTCGGGATCCATTTCTCCGATCCTCTCCACGGATGCGCCGTCGGGGACTGGGGCGCGGTCGTGGTCACCGATGATGGTGGGCTGACCTGGCAGGACGTGCACCTCGAGGAAGACATCGTGCTCTACGCGGTACGGATGACCAAGAAGGGCGGCATCATTGTCGGGGAGTTCGGCAGCATCATCAAATCCGATGATTACGGGCATACGTGGACCATACAGCCGCCCGTAGTGGAACAGAGCCTGTTCTGCCTGAGCGAGAACAACGGAAAGCTCATGGCAGGCGGATTGGAAGGGGTCATCATTTACTCAGATGATGGCGGGGCACACTGGTCGCAGTCTCAGAACAACCTGATGCATTCCATCTACGGCATCGATCTGCTCGGGAATGCCGGATACGCCGTCGGGGATCGCGGAACGATTCTCATGTCGGCGGACGGCGGAAAGACCTGGGACCATCTGAAGGTCCCCCTGCAGATAAGAATGTTCTGGCTTTCCTCCGTGAGCATATCTTCTGAAAACGGCGTTCTCGGTGGATTCGGATCAGGAGCCAACGGGATCACATTCAAGCTGAAAGACAAACAAATATCCTGGTAGCGGAGCATTCCCATGAACAACGAAACAATGAACACCCAAGTGACGGACAGTAAGACCATGCCGGAACGGTTCGTGGCGTTCCTGCTGAGAAACAGGATCTCGGTGCTTTCGCTCATCTTTGTTGTCACCGCGATATTCGGTTACTATGCATGGCACCTCAAGGTGGCGACGGACTTCATATCGTTCTACCCTCCCCGCCACCCGTTCATCAAGCTCTACAATGAATACCGCAGCATGCTGGGCAGCGCCAACGTCATGACCGTTGCCGTGGAGGTCAAGGGCGGGGGAAACATATACAACTGGAAGACCATCGACAAGATCGACCGGATCACCCAGGCAATGCTGGAGATCGAGGGGTGCAATCCCGCACAGCTCGCCTCGATCACGCATCCGAAGCTGAAAAATGTCGAAGTGACCGGTTCGGGGATCATGCTGAAGCCCCTCATACACCCTGGGATTCAAAGGAGTGAACTGGGGCTCCAGGAGATAAAACGCATCATATACAGCAATGAAGGCATCAGGGGCTTCTATGTGTCCCCTGATGACAAGTCGGCGGCCATATATGCCGGGTTCTGGGAAGAGGGCTGGAATCCCGGGAAGGTCTACTCGCAGATCCAGAAGATCATAAAGAATGAGACCGACGCACAGCACAACATATACATCACAGGATATCCAGCTCTCTATGCCTATATCTACAGCCTGGCCCCGCAGATCATGTATATGCTCATCATTACGCTGGCCGTTCTCATCTCACTC
>Ga0209203_1000009_pt1 | contig 278881 bp, 228 predicted proteins | sample AD_UKC109_MetaG_FD_184423 | JGI IMG/M metagenome (GOLD analysis project Ga0209203, IMG submission 184423) | Active sludge microbial communities of municipal wastewater-treating anaerobic digesters from Hong Kong - AD_UKC109_MetaG (SPAdes)... | ecosystem: Engineered > Bioreactor > Anaerobic >... | reverse complement strand
GTGATTTTCTTCATGGTTAACCGTTTCTTGGCCATGCCGTCCCTCCTTGTTCCTCAAGGAAATAGCATGCCATATTTTGGGATTAACCAGTGTTTTTCTCTCCCCTAAAAGTGTGCGGAATGCCCCGGAACTGCTGTGCGGTTTACTCCGGAATCACTGTGCGGAATGACGCGGATTTTGCAAACAAAAAGATAAGGAAATAACCTGTATTCGAAATTTACTGACAAATGAAGAAGAACATCTTCGTATTGTGCTTTCATCCATCGGCGAAGGAGTAATTATTTCGGACCTTGATGGAAAAGTAATTTTTATCAATGATACAGCCAGAAAAATTACCGGTTGGACAAATGAAAGCGCAATCGTAATGTCAATTACAGAAGTATTTGATATAACGGATCGTTATTCCCAACAACGGACATCCGATCTAATCAAAAGGATTTTGACAACAGGAGAAAAAATCGAATCTTCTGATCAAATAATCTTAAAAACAAAAGATGGTACGGAACGATCGATTGCTTATGATGCGGCACCTATTCGAAATAATCAGGAGCACATTTTAGGAATTGTTTGGGTTTTCTGTGACATTACCGAAAAACTAGCAAAGATAAAAGAAATCGAATATTTAGGTTTTCATGATGAACTGACGGGATTAGGAAACCGAAGATATTTAGAAGCAAAACTAAATCAGTTTAATCAGGAAGCCTATTTACCATTGGCGGTTATCATTGGAGATGCCAATGGGCTAAAACTCGTTAATGACGCTTTCGGACATTTTATTGGTGATGAATTATTAATAAAGATTGCTGAAGCAATTAAATCAGCTTGTCGAAGTGATGATCATATTTTTCGATATGGCGGTGACGAATTTATTGTTTTGTTGCCGAATACCTCGGAAACAGAAGCAGAGAAAATTTCAAAGAGAATTCATCAAGCTTGTTCCGAAATTCAGATAGGATCAGTTAAATTTTCCATGTCATTAGGATGGGCAGTTAAAAAAAATCCGGATGATAATTTGATGGAAATTATTATGGTTGCCGAAAATTTCATGTACAAACGGAAAGAATGCGACCGTTCTTTTTTAAAAGAGGATATTATTCAAAAAATCATGGATTCATTGGAGTTGAATGTGGAAAGCGAAAAGTTGCATTCGGAACATGTTAGTGATATGTGTGAGAGATTAGCCGGTGAGCTTAATCTGGAAACAGAAGACAGAGAAAAATGCAAAAAAGCCGGAAAATATCACGATATCGGAAAAAGTATCATTGATAAAGCAATATTGGATAAATCCGAACCGTTAAGTGCAGAAGAATGGCATTTGATTAAGCAACATTCTGAAAATGGGTACAGGCTTCTGAGTATAGATCCGAATTATAGAGATATCGCTGAATATGTTTTACAACATCATGAAAGATGGGATGGGAAAGGTTATCCCAAAGGTTTGAAAGGAGAGGAAATTCAATATATATCAAGAATTATCGCTATTTGTGATTCATATGATGCGATGACATCGAATCGTCCTTATCGAAGAGCATTAAGCGATGAGGAAGCAATTAAGGAAATCATAGATCGTTCAGGATCACAATTTGATCCGAATATTGCTAAGGTTTTTATTGAAAAAGTTTTAAGAAGATCATGGAATTAATTTATGCCTGAGATACTCAGATATTCTTATTAGCAGGCAATTCGGATCTTTTTTATTTGTTTATTATTTAACAACATTATCTCGTTTAATATTCGTTCTTTTTTACGATTTCTTAATCCTGTTTTGATTTTTTTTGTTTAGCGAATCGGTTTATTTGCATTAAAAGACAGATCATAATCAAAATCGGGATAAATTTAATCAAATAAATTAAAATATTGACAATTATTGCTTAATATGTATAATCTATTGACTAAAACAAAATGTCATTGGTTTGTTACAAAAAAAGGGGGAAAATACAAATTAGAAAAGCTGAATGATCATCTCACTGGCTATATATCGGTTTAATAATGTGAAAGAGAATGATTTCATAAAACTAGCTAATATCATAATAAATTGTCAGAATCAATAAAATTCTCCCATATTTATCATTTCGTATCCATAGATCAGGAAAATGGTTGTTACATACGGTGTAACCGTAGAATCTGATTCAACCTCGATTATTATATAAATAATTTATTATAAGAAAAGGTTTCTTATAATAATAGGGGAATAAAAGCAAAGATATTTCTGATGAATATCGATCAATGCTTTTGACTTTAAAGAGGAATGATTGAAGAAAAATTTAAAGTCATTTATTAAAAAAATAATCTATATCATTTTCCTTGATACGCTTGTCCTTGGACCCGCCAATATATTTGTTATGGGACAGTCCTTACCCTTATCTTCCGAAAATTTCAAAGAATTTACGTTAGAGGATACCGGGATTTCCACCGATGATGTATTAAAAGGAATTCTGGTCAGCCGCGATTACGGAATTTCGTTACCGGCATCATGGGGTATCACGGATGCTCAAGTGCGTATTGATTTTTCGCATTCACAGATATTAAATCCCAAATCATCCATGGCTATCGATTGGAATGATGTTCGATTGGCAAGTATCCAACTTACAAAAGAGAATGCCGACCATGGCCAGTTGGTTGTAAATATCCCGGCTGAAAATGTGAAAAAAGGTTATAACACTTTACATGTTGAGCTTTATATGGGGATTTCAGATAATTTTTGTGATGATTATGATAATCCATCTGTATGGGCTACTATTCATAAATCGACCGCTTTTCATTTTGATAATGAACTCCTGACAAGTCAACCGGATTTGGGAAATCTTCCGTTGCCTTTTTTTGATGAAAGTCCTCTGGCTGAAAATCACGTAACTTTTGTGATGACGAACCAACCCGGAATCGGTGAAATGGATGCTTTAGCTTCTGTTGGCGCGAAGCTCGGTGAGCTTGCCGGAGGTTGGCGAAAAGTTTCCATTGATCTTATTTCAACGGTTGATGCGATTAAAGAACAAGTCCAAGGGAATGTCATTCTGATTGGAACTTTAGATGGCGTCAATCAAATAGATCCTTCTATTAATGTATCCGAAGAACAGGGAGGCGGAGGCATTTTAGAAGAATTTGTATCTCCCTATGATCAAACAGCTTTGTTCTTAGTGATTACCGGCAAAACACAAGAAGATGTGGAAAAAGCAGGTCGGGCTTTTGCAAATCGGACTTTATATACGCACCTTGGTGGGACGCGTGTAATCGTTAGGGAAAATGCAACTGCCAGCAGTGGAACCCGGATCCATCAGCTTTCAACCACATTTGAAGAATTGGGATATGAAAATCGATCGGCTTTTGGTTCAAGAGATCAAAAACTCAGTTTCACAATCCCATTAAATTCCACTGTTCAATCGAAAATGAATGCGGTTTTGGATTTACATTTCATGCATTCGGTAATTACTTCCGAAGAAGATCCAATTCTGAGTGTTTTGGTAAACGGCCTCCCCGTAGGAAGTATCAAATTAAATTCGGATAATGCAAACGCCGGAGAAGCAACTTTTCAAATCCCTCTGAATTTTTTTCATGCAGGAAATAACGATCTTTCATTCGAAGCCAATATGCACATTTTGAATAATCGAGAAGATATTGCTTTATATTGTGCGGACCGTCATATAGCTGAGGCTTGGTTTACCGTTAACAGTGATTCAAATCTTACCTTTCCAAACGGACCAGATACCGCAACAATAAAGATCTCTGATTTTCCCTATATTTTTATGGGATTGAGTGATTTATCTCAATTAGCATTTGTAATGCCAGATAAAACTTCAATTACAGATTTACAATCATTATCTATTCTCGCGCTTGCTTTTGGTAAATCATCGGCGGGTGATCCGCTGATGCCTCATGTGATTCCGGCATCACAAATTTCTCAAAATGAAGAAAAATACCCTTACCAGGTACTTATCGGCTTACCTTTGAATCATTCGGCTTTTTTGTCCCAAAATGATCAAATCCCATTAAAGTTTGATCCCTCAACCGGAGCAGCAGAACCTTTGCCGGTTTTGGATACAATTGAATCGGGGAAAATCAGTACCGGTTATGTAGAAGCTTATGTTAGTCAATCTAATATTCCGCGGTTAATTCTCACTGGGAATGATGAAGAAGGACTTTTGTTGGCTGCAAATTTATTGAATGATAACACCGCTGTCATAAACTTAAACGGAGATGTTGCGATCACAACCGGAAAAGATCGGGTAATCAGCTTTTGGGGTAAAATGTTCCCGATTTCGACGTCAAACGACTCCGTTATCATGCAAGATCAACTTTCTTTATCGATGATATTATTCCAGAAAAATGCAGCTTTTTATACTGCTATTCTCTTTTTGGCATTTTCAATATTGATATGTATCATCAGATTGTTTGTTGTTCTTCGGTCAAAGAAAATCAATAAGGAAGAACATGAAAATAATAATAAATAAGGCTCGACGGCTGGGATTTTATCCCATTATTCTCGTGTTATGGAGTGTTATTGCGGCGGTAGGATTGATCATCTTATCCCCTCAGATGGGGTTTATGGCAATTGCAATTTTTGTCTTTATTGTCGTGATTTCTCTAACTGACTTATTTCCTTTTTCTTCGATCGTAGCCGTTTTGATCGGAGTCGGAGCATATTTTACTATTTTTACCAGTATGTATTCGATAAATCGAAATTCGATCATTCAGATCGGAATTGTCACCGTTATTTATGCAATTACAGCGTTTCTTTCAAATCGATATATTCGACAAGTAAGTCTGTTGGAACAAGAAGCGGATCGACAGCAATTCTTGATGGATGATTTAATTCTTTACGATCAATTAACCGGTGTATTAAGATGGAAATATGCCCGTCGACAACTTTCCGGAGAAGTTTCTCGCAGCAGAAGGTATAAAAAAGATTTATCTTTGGTCATTTTACAACCTGTTATTTCGCAAGATCAAAAAATGAATGAAGATGAATTGAATAACTTATACACAAGAATCATGGAAATAATTTCACGGACAATTCGGAAAGATGTTGATATTCCTTTTACCGGTGAAAAAAACGGAATTATTCTTCCCGAAACGAATTCAGAAGGGGCACAGATTGTTTGTGCACGTTTGGCTGATAGCGTTTTTCGAAAAATTCGTGTTGATTTAGCATTTGGAATATCGAGTTTCCCCGATGACGCTGTTACCGATGATGATATGGTCACAAATGCTGAAATGGCTTTGAAATATGCTATTTCTTCTCGGCAATCTATCGTCCCCTTCTCAAAAGTGTATGAAAGACCGGTCGAAAATCAAAAAAATGGGTACGATTCAAAACCATTTGAGCAATCAACGGAAAAATCAACGATCGAAACTGATTCAAGATCATATGAAAGGTTGGCAGAAAAGCCTGTAAAATCCGGCTTTGATTCATTTTCATATAGAAAGCAAGCCGAAAAAGTCATTTCCGAGCCCGAAACAAAGATCTCAGACTTAATGCGAGTATCCCGTGCGGAAAGAAAAGATGCGTTGGATAAGGGCGAATATTTTTTGGAATTTTACAATTTCTCTTCCCTAAGCCATTTGTCGGAATTAGAGAAAATAATCCGCGGATCAGATCATTTTGACAATTATAAGATCCTTAAATTAAAGGGAAATACCCTGACGGCAAAAGTTAAATTGGCGGGAGGGGATATCGTAGACATTCTTCAATCTTCGCTCGGAAAAGCTGTCCGAGGAATCGAAAGGGATGATAACATTATTCGAATCGTATTAGCTTGACTCTCCTTCCCCGAATTCATTCAAGAAAATAAGGAAAATTTTATTTGATTTACTACCGGATGGTTTCCACACCCATAAATCTGTTTTGATTGTCCTGAATTTCAAACCAGTTTTTTTATTGGTTCTGATCATTTCCTGAATATTTTTCTACGATTATGAATGCGGTCTACCAACAGAAAAGAAGGAAGCATCAGAGTTTTTTCTGAATAATAATTTGAAAGGCATGAAGCAAAATTATGGTTTCGGAAGCGAGAAACCGAATTTACCCTATCAGAAAATTAAGAATTCCCAAATATCTTACCGGAATTCTTCCTGAACATATTGCCGATCAATATTGTTTGGTACCGGTTGCAATTTCTGATGATCACTTAATCATTGCGGCTGCAAATCGTCTGTCATCAAATGCCCGGAATGAAATTGAAAAAATTACCCGATATCCGCTTGAAATAATATCTGCAAGTTTCCAAGATATTCGCTCCGTACAATCATGGCTTTATCAACGAAAATATGATCAGCCGAAGCCGGTACTACCGGAAGTTGCACTCAATAAAATGGGTCTGCTTAACAATGAGCAAATTCAATCACTTAAGAAAGATCAAAATACATCTATTAAAGATTTACCGGCACTTGCATTCGAAAATCATTTAATAAATGAAGCCCAGTGGGGTGAAGTTGTCGGTCTTTGTTTAAATTCTCCCCATTTTTCTTCGCGTAATGCCGCGCCGATCCCGGGGATCAGTAGTTTATCGTTCCTTATCTCTGAAAAATCAAACCTTCTGCCGGTATGGATAGTGAAAAATGAATTTTATTTGGCGACATCCGATCCTGGTGAGCTTGGATCTTCCTTGGGCGGTAAGGTTAATTTTGATTCTTATAGGGTATCCTTCTGTGCACCTTCTTTATTCAACACATTAAAGCAGAGGATTTACTCATACGTTCCGGATCAAATCATAGTCGACGATGACAAAATCGCCCAAACTTTGGTCAAAAGAGGATGGCTTTCGGAAAATGATCTCTCAATATCCGTTGAAATTTGCAGGCGATTAAAGCGGCCGCTGCAATCTGTCATCCGAGAACGATATCGAATTACTTCAAAACAATGGCTTGAAGCTTCAGGGGAAGTTTTAAAACTACCGTTTATTCATAAAGATTCAATAAAGAAAAATCAATTGGCGGAAATTTTTGATTTATTAGAAATGCTCCCGGTTGATCTATTCTATCAAAAAAAGGCATTTCCTTTTTCCGTAACCGAAAACCATATCAAATTGGCGATTATCATGCCCGATTCTCAATTAATCCGGCTTCTGGAAAGTATATCGGGGCTTACGGTTGATGTGTACCTGACGGATGAGGAAACTCTAAATATATTATTTGATAGGTATCAATTGCTCTCCAAAGAACATTATCCCCGTGAATTTGAAAAAAATGCAATTTCTTTTGCCGATTTTTTGTTGGGCACCGGTATTCTTCAAAAGACTCAATTTCTTGAATTGGAAAAGAAATATGATTGGCAAAAGAAATCATTGAGCACGGCTTTAATTGAAACGAAAATTTTTGACGAACTCGAGATAGCCGAATTATTAAGCTTTTTCTATTATATTCCATCCTTATCTTTGGATCATTTTCAATTTGATGATCAATTGATCAATCAAATACCGAAAAAATTCGTGCAGGAAAAAAATATTCTCCCTTTATTCGAAAATAATGATGATTTATGGGTGGCGATCGGTGATCCGGAAAATGATACCGAATATTTTTGGGAATTGGAACAATATACTCATAAGCGAATCTGGCCTGTAATTTCACCGGCGTCGTTGATAAAGAAAACAGTCAAGTTGTTTTATCAAAACGGTAGGAATAATATCGACAATAAAGAAGTTTATAAACTTCTGGATCAATTGGTAAATCGAGGCGTAATTAATTGGAACGATGCCAATCAGGTCATAAAAGATCTATTGGAGCGACAGACTCCCATTGATCAGGCTTTATTGAGACTCGGGAAACTCGATCAAAAAGAAATCGCCAAATCCCTTTCCACTGTTTTAAATGTGGAATATAAAAGTATAGCGTTGCAAGAGATAAAGGCAACCTATATAGATCCTTTAGGTAAAGAAATAGTACATCATCAATGGGTTGATCCCGTTGATTTAAATACGGCACATTTAATGGATCTGAAGACGGCTCAACGATTTTGCGCTTTACCGATTTCTCGGAATCAAGATCATGTTTTGGTTGCTTTTGCCGATCCACTGTTTGAGTCAGCCCAAAATGAACTTTCAATATTATTGAATCGAAAAGTTGTGCCTTGTTTATCTCCTCGTGATGAACTGGAAGCCGCTATTCAACGGACATTTGGACATGTTAATTTGGGGACAGCTTTACTGACTGCCGGATTAATTACATTAAGTCAACTGAATGACGGCCTGACTTTAGCGAAACAGACCAATGTCCGTTTGGGAAGAGCGCTTGTATACCGGCGTTATATAACCGAAGATCAGCTTTATCAATTTTTAGCAAACCAAGCTCATTTACCGGTTTTTGAATTATCCAAAGTCGAATTGAACCAAGAGATTGCCCGCTTAATTGACGCAGATATCGAGCGGAAGCTTGGAATCTTACCTTTGATACAGAATAACGGCATTTTAACAATGGCAATTACCGATCCGCTGAATGACGAAGCTATCCGCTATGCGGAGAATACAACGGGAATGAAAATAAATCCTGTCTTGGTTACGGAACGGGATTTTGATTTGGCAATGGAACGCTTATATAAGAACGAGTATTTGAATCAAAGTATTTCTCAATTATTGGAACGGACACCGGAAGATTCAGCCTATCATCTCTTCAGTACCGGTCAAATTATTGCCATTGTTTTTTTTGTCATAATTTCAATCTTATGTTTGAAAATAAATTATCTGCAATATCTCATTGTAATTAATGCTTTTGCAACCCTTTTCTATACACTTTTTTCCCTTTATAAGGGATATATAATGGGCAAAGCTTTGTCGAATGATCTTGAAGTTTCCGTCAGTAATGAGGAAGTTGATGCGCTTGATGAGAAAGAGCTGCCTGTTTATACGATTTTAGTCCCGGTACATAAGGAAGCAAATGTTTTGGGAAAAATTCTTAAACGTCTTTCTCAAATGGATTATCCGATTACAAAATTAGATATAAAGATATTATTGGAATCTGATGATCATGAGACGATTGATGCATTTTATGATGCGAATCCGCCGGCCTTTATTCAGGAAGTAATCATCCCGGTTTCCGCCCCCAGAACAAAGCCCAAAGCTTGCAATTATGGATTAATTCACGCAAAAGGCGAATATGTGGTTATTTATGATGCCGAGGATTTGCCTGATCGTGATCAATTGAAAAAAGTAGTAGTCGCATATCAAAAAGTTCCGGATGATGTAGTGTGTATCCAAGCCAAATTGAATTACTACAATCGTAACCAAAATCTGTTGACAAAATGGTTTACCTCCGAATATTCTATGTGGTTTGATTTATTGCTTCCGGGATTGGATGCGACTCGGGCTCCGATTCCTTTAGGCGGGACTTCGAATCATTTTCGTATGTCGTCGTTGCTTGAAATCGGCGCATGGGATCCGTATAATGTTACGGAAGATGCCGATTTGGGAATGCGGTTATACAAACGGGGATATCGAACTCGCATTGTAGACAGTATCACACTGGAAGAGGCAAACAGTCAGATCGGCAACTGGGTCCGGCAAAGATCACGTTGGGTAAAAGGTTATATCCAGACCTGGTTGGTTCATATGCGACATCCTTTTCGTCTATGGAGAGAAGTCGGATCCGGAGCTTTTTTCAGTTTTCAGATGCTGATCGGAGGGACTTTTTTTGCTTTGCTGATGAACCCGATCTATTGGACAATGACGGTATTATGGTATTTGACACATGCGGGTGTTGTAAAAGCAATTAATCCCGGAATTATTTTCTTTATGGGTTCAATATGTCTGTATTTCGGAAACTTTATATTTACTTATGCAAATATCGCCGGTGCAATTCGTCAAAAATATTATGATCTTGTCAGGAGTGCATTATTCAGCCCGATTTATTGGGCATTAATGAGTATCGGTGCTTGGAGGGGTTTTCTGCAATTATTCTTTAAACCTCATTTTTGGGAAAAAACCCGACATGGGCTGAGCGGAAGCGATCAATCCGATTCGCAAAATCAAAAGGGTCCTGCTCGATAACTTTCATTTGAAAAGAAATATCATGAGAAATTTAAAACGACATTCGGAAAATACATTTTTTTTTATCGCTTTTTTAATTCTCTATTTGGCATTTGCTTATTTCTTTACGGTGATATTAGACACACATTATAACGATACTGTTTCTCGTACGGCTCTTGGTTATATGGTAATTTATGGGAGGTATCCCAAACTGGCAAATGTCGGTTTTGTATGGACACCTTTACTTAGTCTGTTGCAATTGCCACTCTTCCCATTATTACGGTTGTTCCGACATCCAGATTTGGCGGGACCGATCATCACAGCTATCTCGGGAGCCGCAACTATTCCCGTACTTAATTCGATCGGTAAAGATCTGAATGTAAATAAACAGATCAGATGGATAACCATCCTTCTTTTTGGACTGAATCCGACAGTAGTACTCTATACAGCGGTGGGTATGAGCGAAACATTCTTTTTTTTGCCTTTCGCTTTATGTATCTTATATCTTGAAAGATGGTTAACGGGCAAAAGGCATTATACCGCGTTAGCGGTTTCCGGTAGTGCTTTGGCAGTCGCATTTTGGAGCCGTTACGAAGCGATCCCTATTTTATTTGCCGTATGTATTGTGATTTTGTTATACGTTCTTGAGCACCCTCTCCCTTCCGTCTCTCTCTACCGTCTATCCGAAGCTGGGATCATAACCTTTGCTTTACCGGTGATTTACAGTGTTTTTTTATGGATCTTTTTTAATTGGACAATTATGGGAGATCCTTTATATTGGGTCACGGGTGAATATTCGAATACCGCTTATACAACTTCTTTTCAATCTCAGATGAACCCATTGTTCCATAATTTACTTACTTCGATCACATATGCGTTTGAAAGGATAATTCTGATTTCACCGCTGCTGATTATTTTGACAATTGCAGCAATTATTCTGTGTTACCAAAAAAGATCCTGGATGCCGATAAGCATATTCATTCCATCCTTGGTAATGATCGCTTTCCATATTTATCAAACGTTTGGCGGTGTTTCTTACGGATGGTATCGTTTTTATTCATATGGTCTTATAGGCAGCGTTTGGGGATTTTTTTGGCTTTGGCACTTCCTTGCCGACCAAAAGAAATATCGCCCAATTTTTGAAATTATTTCAATCGGAATAATGGCAATTACCTGTTTTACCACTACGGTTGCGATGTTGAATCCCAATATCGGCAAAGAAGAAAATAGTTTAATATCCGCTTTGGTACCGGGCGGATCGGTATCGACCGATGAAAGCCGTAGCTATGCCTCAGCCAAGGCTGTGAACGAATTCTTAAGGGAAAACAATAAAAATAATGACTTGGTTTTGATCGATTCTTTTCAAGGCTTTGCCGTCATTTTATATGCTGATAATCCCAATATTTTTGTAAAAACGCAAGACGAAGATTTTCAAAAAGCCTTAAGAGATCCGATTGAATATGGGATTCAGTGGGTATTGGTGCCGAAACCCGACGAATCCTTGCGTTACAGCGAATGGATGTATCGGATCTATCCCGGTATTTGGGAGGATCCGCCGAGTTGGCTGGTAATGGTCAAAGATTTCGGAGCATGGCGAATATACAAGGTTATGCCAAGAGAAATCGGATAAGAGTTTGCGATCGCTCATCGTTATAATACAAAGCTGTCTAAACGGATTCGCAAAAAAAGAAGAATCTGTAGGCAGATTCTTCTAATTATAAGTCACTGAAAACTTCTAAATTCTCCTCTCTACCGCTATCTCCATATCGTCAACCATTTCTTTCTCTTTTTTGAGAAGAGCATTTTCGTAGACATTGATCTTATAATCCAACAAATCCAAAGATTTTTGTAATTCATTCATCTTGGTCAAAAGTGATTCCCGTTGCTTTACGAGGATCTCTTTCCTGGAGCCGATCGTCTCATCTCCTTGCAGGATGAGATGCATGTATTCCGCCAATATTTGTACCGGCAGACCCGCATTTCGCATGCACATAACAAATTCAATCCGTTTCAGATCCGTTTCCGTATAATCGCGAATGCCGCTTGCATCTCTGTTGACTGCCGGAATCAGTCCGACCTTTTCATAATAGCGCAACGTATCCGATGAAATTCCATACATTTTACTGACTTCAGCAATTTTCATGATTTCCCTTCAATACAGGTTGTAAGAATCGAGCCGGCGAGCCCTATCGATAAAAAATCGAAACTAATCCAGTTGATTATATTCCTGATCCGAGATCGGTTCTAACCATTCGGCAGGTCCCGCTTTGGGGTCTGTTTCGATTGAGATATGAGAAAACCAACTGTCCTTGGCTGCTCCGTGCCAATGTTTCACATTACGATGAATTTCAACCGCATCTCCGGCATGTAATTCACGAGCCTCTTTTCCTTCTTCCTGATACCAACCTCTTCCGCCGGTAACCAAAAGGATTTGTCCACCCGGATGTTTATGCCAATTATTACGACAAGCAGGTTCAAATGTCACATTACTGACGGAACAACCCAACGGTGAATTTGCGGGAATGATCGGATTGAGATAGCATGCCCCGGAAAAGTTCTTCCTTAAAGGTTCAGGAAGCGGATCGCCTTTTGCAAAAAATCCGGTGTTCGGTAAATCAAAGTTTTTCATAAATGTACCCCTTTTTTATGAATCAATACTGACTAATTGATATTGACGACTACCCAAGCCGATCTCTTCGGCGTGTTCCAAAGTATGAATTCCGTGACGTGATTCGATACGTTCAATCAAATCTTTCCCGTCCGGTGCCGCATATACGAGATCAACGCAAGCTTGATCGAGCGCGACAGGATCAAGCGAAGCGAGAATACCGATATCTTTCATGGTTGGCTTCGAAGGATGGCTGTCGCAATCGCAATCTACGGATAAGTTATTCATTACATTGATATAAAGAATACGATCACCTAAATAATCGGCCACTCCTTTAGCGGCTTCCGCCATCGATTCCAGAAAATCATCCTGAGGTGTGTTGATGCCGAAACCGGTCGTTTCTTTTCCCGCCGAATGAATTAAGCTTTTCCCTTTTGACGAAGCGATTCCGATGGACATATTCTTGATCACACCGCCGAATCCACCCATGGCATGACCTTTAAAATGGGCCAAATTGATTATAAAATCGTAAAGTTTAAAATGTGATCCGACGACGTCTTCTTTCAGGTGGCTTCCTCCCGAGATCGGCAAGTTCATTGTTCCATCGGCATCCATGATATCGACAGCTGCTATATCTGTAAAGCCATGTTCTTTCATAACTTTTAAGTGAGAAGCGGTATTCGAACGCCCACCTCCGTAGGCGGTATTGCATTCGACTATTGTTCCCTTAACTTCTGAGACAAGAGGGGCGATTAATGCAGGTGAAAGGAAGTAATGCCCGCCCGGCTCTCCGCTGGAAATTTTCACCGCAACGTGACCGCCGGCTTTTCGACCGAGTGCTTTATAAATATTCATCAGCCCGGCGGGACTGATCTCTGTTGTCATATATACATTTTCAGCCATTTTTGCTCCTATTTCGGATTCTGTACCATTATTTGTTGATGTATTTATTCCTGAAGGCTTTTTATTGAAATCCGGCGCAAAGAAACGCCCGACGGTGTTTTTCGGATGAATGATATTTCCGGATGCGATAAGAATCGCAGCCGTTGAGCAAGTCATCCGTTTCAGCGCTTCCCTGCGAGAAATTGTTTTTTTCATCCGAGTTTCTATCCTTTCCGGGTCGACATCATTGAATCGCTTTATTTGCTCTTGATCGGCTCTTGATCTGTTTTTCAGTGTAATACTTGGAGCTTACTCTAAGTCAAGGGTATTTTTAAAGAATTTTTGGATGTAAAGGAAAATCCAAAAAAGATCTTTTTCTGTTCACTTTTATGGTCAGTCTGTTTGGCTGTGAAATAAACCTTGTTCTTTCAGCCATCGATCAATCTCATTTTGGGCACGATTTACATCACTGCCGCGAATGGCGAATCCTTTACGAACATTTGCCGCCGGACAAATTTTTCGAATATCCTCTTCGCTGCGTCCCAAACCGCTACCTTCATGTGTACAAACCGGGAAAATTGTTTTTCCCGAGAAGTCATAATGCTCGAGGAAAGTCCAAACCGGCATCGGCATTGTTCCCCAATAAATGGGATAACCGAGAATAATCGGGTTGAACGCCTCAAGATGATCTATATATTCGCTTAATGGTGGTCTGGCATTCTCATTCAGTTCTTTTTTTGCCTCTTCCGTACAGATTTGATAATCTTCTGAATATTTCTTAAGCGGATTAATTTTGAACAGTGTTCCCCCGATTTGCTCCGATATTTTTTTCATAACCACTTCGGTATTCCCGATGGGCAACAAAACGATTTTCCCCCCGAAATAATTCTTATCTGCTCGAGAAAAATATGCGATTAAAATATTATTGTTCATATTCTTTTCCTTTATTGATGATCATCATTGTATAACTTGGAGCTTACTCTAAGTCAAGAGGATTTTCGTGAAGAGCCAACAATCCATATTCGTCTAAAAAAATTGGCTGAAATTTCAGCCAATTTTTTAGACGTGTTGAGAGTTTTACCGTTGTGAATTTCTGATCCAATAAAAACCAAAACCGAATCTCGTTCTCTGTTTTGCTTTCTAATAAGCAATATCAGAGATTTGCCCGGATCATCTGTGTACTTTCAACAACCGAAAAAGACAATTTACATTTTTGAGAAAAAGATATATCCGATTGCGGAACCGTTTGGTTTATTCCCACTTTCGGCATCTAATAATTCTTGGTTGTCATCAACATGCCAAACAACAATCCAGATATTTTCTTTGCCGTTACTTAAAACGGATTGATATGCCTTTCCCAACTCTTCCCCCATAATATTCATAGGCAGAAGCTCCGGCTCACCGGCTAATTTAAATTTCTGATCTTTATATTCTTTTTCATAAAAGGAATTTATTTCCTTAACCAATTCCGGTGAATGAGTCTCTTCTTTAACTTCAAACTGACACCATTCTTCTGCGGTAGTCCCACCTTTGGCGCCCAGAGAGGCCATTAATAGTGAAGTTGTTAAATCAGCTGTCTCATTCCCTTCTTCTTCTTTCATTTGAGACAAGCAGGTATCTATTTTGAAATACTCCGGGATCGGGAAATTGGGAACAAATTCATCTTTTTCGGTTGATTCTTGTCCGAATACAGACACCGGGATGAATAGAACGATCAAAATCAGGCTGATTATTATTTTTTTCATGGTTTTCCTCCCTTTTTAACTGGTCATGAAAACAAAACTCTTTTACGATAATTAGACAATAATTCTCGGCTAATGAACTTTTTTATTCGAGAATCGAAACTTTTTATGAATGAATAAATCTTTAAACTGCCGATAAAAAATTCCCGCAGCCGATTTTGTTAATTAAATTATGGTAATTAAATTATACGGATTCCCCCGGCGGAGGTCAATGTCGAATTATAAAAGGGATAATCGGAGCAATAAGGATCGATTGTACTTAAATCAATGACTTTAAAATTATATGAAAAAAGAGGGCAAAAACCGATGTATTTCTGCTTTCGTCCTCTTAAATTTCTTCAAATTGGACAAATCAGTAATGACGATCTTGCAGACTGATTTGGATTAATTTTTTTTATTATAAACAAAATCAGTAACTTCAACTTTGTCCTTTTCCACGAAAGGTGCCAAAGCAGAAACCATCCTTACCGGTTTATCTGAACGATTAATACAATAATGAACTTCTCCCGGTTCAATATGAATAAATTGACCTTTGGTCAGATGATTGACGGTATTGTCAACGATAATATCGATTTCACCTTCCATAATGTAAAAATTTTCTTCCATGATGTTATGATAATGAGCCGTAAAATCCTGATCGGGCATAAATTGGACAATAGCAAAATTCATTCGCGGACCCTTCATCAGATATTTCGGTCCGTTTTCTCCGGAGCGGTATTCATGATCTTTCTCATCAACTATATACATATTCTTATTTCTCCTTCCGAGCATTTAAACGCCGGGTGCTTTCCACATATTTTTGGTTAATCCTTGTTTACATAAATCAAGTTGTGCGGCATAAACTTTTTTCCAAACTTCATATTGCTGCTCATAAATTTTATGGTTTTCCATGTTCGGTGAAAATGTTCTTTCGATTTTTACAACTTGCCGGGCGGTTTCTCGAATGTTTTTATATAAACCGACGCCATAGCCGGCCAAAATAGCCGCGCCCAATGCGGTTGCTTCTTTGACCACCGGAACTTTAACCTGTAAGCCCATCGCATCCGAAAGGATCTGACTCCAGAGGGCGCTTTTCGAAGCTCCGCCTGCAAAGATGATTTCGCGAGGTTGACTGCCGGTCGCTTCGCCGACCAGATCTTTGTGCCCTTTGGTTACCATGGCGGCGTTTTCAAGAATCGCTCGATAAAAGGTGTAACGATTATATTTTTGTGAATCCAACTCAAAATTCGTGAAAGTCGGAGCAGCATGTTGCCAATTTATAAAATTCATTACATCCGAAAAACAACACATCATCCCGTAACTTCCGGCCGGAATCTTTGCTGCTTCCGAATTCATCAGATCGTACGGATCTTTCCCTTCTATTTTTCCCCGTTGTTTCTCTGCCTGACAAAAAGCATCACGATACCAGCGCATCACAAGCCCCGGATTAAATGCCAATGCTTCATATTGCCACACTCCGGGGACCGCGTGACAATTAACCCGCACGCGACAAAGCGGATCTGTCGTCCCGTCCCCTGTATTGAACTCATACTGCCAAAAACTGCCGCCGAAAACAGCCGCTTCGCCGATCGAAACCGCACCGACGCCGATTGTACCCAGCTGGCAATCGCCCCCACCGACAACGACCGGAGTTCCCGCTGTCAATCCTGTATCCGCTGCCCCCCGATCATTTACTTCAGCTAAGACATTCCCGCATTCGATTACCGGAGGAAAAATATCGCTGCGTAAGCCGCATTTTTCGGCGATTTCCGGTGCCCAAGTTCTTTTCCGCAGGTCAAAAATGCCGGTTGTCGAACCGTTGGAAGGTTCTACCGCTAATTTCCCCGTCATTTTGTAAATCAGCCAGTCGTTGAACATGCCGACGGAATGGATTGCTTTATAGATTTCGGGCATATTATTTTTCACCCATAGAAGGCGCGGCAAAGCGCCTAAAGCGAAGGTTTGCCCGGATTGTAAGTAAATCTCTTTTTCGAGGTCGGGATCCATCGCTTTTAATTGTGTCACTTCATCATTGCTGCGGGCATCAACGTTCGCGCAAGCCCAAATTTCTTTGCCTTCCTTATCATAGAGAATAATTCCTTCGCGCATGCAGGTTGTTGAAACCGCTGCGATCTCGTTTGCATCGATTCGGGCTTCCAAAATAACGTTACGGATGCAGTGACAAGTCAATTGCCAGTTGGTAATCCAATCAAAATCCATACTTCCGGGATATCGGGGATCCTCTTTATGAGTCCATTCCTGCTGCACACAGCCGATCTGTTGACCGTCAAGGTCAAACAAAACCGCCCGCACGCTTCCGGTACCCGCATCCACTGCCATAAGATATTTTTTTGTCACCTTTTGCCTCCTTTATTGTTATGGAACGGCCAATTGTTGCGTTTTTTCAAGAATTGTCTCGGCGATCTCGCTTTCGGTGATCAGAATATCGAGGAATTTCCCGTTTAAAGCACCGATGATGGCATTTACTTTTTGCGGACCGGCAGCCACGCCGATAACATTATCCTGTTTTGCCAATGTTTCCAAAGAAGTTGTGATCAAACGATCTTCGACCTCTGAAGCAACTTGGTTCCCGTTGATATCGAAGTAATGACATAAAACATCACCGACCGCCCCTTGCATCGTGAGATAAAGTAATTCTTTTTTTGTAAAAATACCGTTCCGTATTACGGTGGCGGTTTCATTCATCGTGCCGATACCGACCACCGACATTGTCGAGAGCGGGACCATTTCCGCAATTTCACGGACAGCAGGTTCATTATTTATGGCTTGAACCATTTCTTTTGTTGACATAATAAACGGAGCGGGCGTCAGATAGAGTTTTGCACTGAAAATATTGGATTGGGTATTGGGCAAATAATAATTTACCCCTCCTGTCAACGAAACGACGTTGATTCTTTGTCCTTGTTTGTTGGCAAGATGGTTAAGGATCTTACTTGAAGTGTCTCCGTACCCCATATTTATAAAAGCGTTATCCGGCAGGCGATCACTGATATACATGGCAGCTGCCTGTGCGATTGCTTCATTTCTGTCACCTATTTTTTCCGAACCCGATGGAACAACGAAGACATCTTTCAATCCGAATCGTCTGGCGAGTTCATGTTCCAATTCAGTATTTGAATTATCTTTACGAATTTTGAACTGGATAATTCCCGTTTGACGAGCTTTATCTAACAGACGAATGACTCTTAATCTTGGAATCCCGATCAGATCGGCGATCTGTTGCTGGGTGAGACCATCGATATAGTAATACCAAGCAATTTTCGACATCAGGTCTTCTTCTAGTTCCATATTAAATTGCCTTTCATTTCAATTATGTACAAAACTTTTTCCTGTTTACAAAAAAACTCGGTCTCAACGCCAATACGGATTACAGTGTTTGATCGTCTTTCAATAAATAAACATTTGTATCGTATTGTAAATAAATGTTCACTTTGGGTTATTATAATGAAGAGAAAAAAGCTTGTCAATGGTTAGTGTAAAACTTAGGGAAAAATCAAAGACGGGGCTCATAAATACGAGATAAATTTTGACTTTTATCAATCGTCATGAAAAATAGCGTCGAATTAACTATTGACAAACAAGGTTAATACTGGTATCTTAGTTACATACTTATTGTATGGTTGCTACACAAAAGTATTTATCTGGGAGAATGATTCTTTGAAAATAGGAGCACCGTATTTATGGAAACGGGTGAATCCAAAAAACTACTGTCGATCAGAGGAATAACCAAAGCTTTCGGACAGAACCTTGTACTAAAAGGTGTTGATATGGACCTTTGCGGCGGGGAAATATTGGCATTGATCGGAGGCAACGGCGCCGGAAAGAGCACCTTAATGAAGATTATTATGGGCATTTATCAACCGGATGCCGGATGTATTTTCATTAATGGAAAAGAAGTTCAGATTATTAACCCTTCCGTCGCTTTAGAGGAATGTGTTTATATGGTTCCCCAAGAGCCGATGCTGTTTCCCAACATGAGCGTTTTTGAAAATATCATTATGGGCTTTCACGAATCCAATGCAACCTTGAAGGCTCGCCTTCAAGAGATTATGGCGGATATCGGATGGCAGATGGATTTAACCCGAAAGGCGATTACGCTTTCCATTGCGGAACAGACGTTGGTTGAAATTCTACGTGGGTTGATGCGGAATGCAAAAATCCTGATTCTTGACGAGCCGACTTCCGCCTTAACATTTGATGAGGTAGAGTCCTTCTTCCGTGTGGTAAAAGAACTGAAGAATAAAGGGATCGGAATTATTTATATTACCCACCGTTTGAATGAAGTTTTTGAAATTGCTTCTCATGTCATGATCATGCGCGACGGAGTGATAACACTCGGAGGGCCGGTGGAAAAATTCACCCGTGAAATGCTTGTACGCGGACTTTTACCGGTGGATGCCGAACATAAGGTTGAAAACGGTTCCGTACATGCCGCTATTGATTATGAACATTTGGAACCGGCATTTGAATTAAAAGATTTTTGCGGTTACGGATTTAATGATATTTCACTGAAGGTTTATCCCGGCGAAGTGTTGGGTGTCGCCGGTGTAGTCGGTGCCGGACGAACGGAACTTGTCAGTACCGTTTTTGGGCGTGATAAATCTCTCGGTGGAAAAGTCTATCTTGATGGGAAAGAAATAACCGGTTTTTCAACCGCAAAAATTCTGGAAGCCGGAATCAATTATGTCCCGGAAGATCGTCATTATCACGGACTCTTTTGCATCAGCACAATCGCCGCGAATACAACTTCCGCCCTTCTTCCAACTCCTGAAATGGGAAATTTTATCTTGGACACAAAAAATGAATATTCCATAACGCAAAGGTTTATTGATCTTTTCCGGATTAAAGTTATCGACCAGAAACAAACCGCGAGCAGTCTCTCGGGAGGAAATCAACAGAAGGTTGTCATCAGCCGTGCACTCTCGACGGAGCCGAAAATGGTCATTATGGACGAACCGACCCGCGGTATCGATGCTGTCGCCCGAGGTGATGTTTATAACATTATTCATCAACTCCGAGAGAAAGGGGTTGCAGTGTTATTGGTTTCCTCGGACATTGAAGAGATCGTTCAGCTTTCTGATCGGGTCGTAACAGTATTTCAGGGACGAATTAACGGCGAGTTTTCCAAAGATGAAATTACGGTAGACAATCTGACCATAGCATCTTTTGGATTAACCAAGGACGAGGCGATGGTATGAATAAGATTATCAAAGTTCTCACGGAATCACGCTGGTTTTCCAGTCTTTTATTCCTAATTGCTTTGTTCCTTATTACGGGAGCGATCAATCCGACTTTTCTGTCTTACGGCAACATTATTACCTGTTTCAACAGTAGTATCGTTTTTATCCTTTTGGCAGTTGGCATTTCGTTTGTTATTATGACCGGTGAAATCGATGTTTCGATCGGCTCCACAATGGGTTTATCGGCAGCGATTGCTGGTTCCATTGCCCAGCAAAATGGCAGTTGGGTAATGATGGTTGTCTATGCCATTTTGCTCGGGTTAGCCGTCGGTTTTGTAAACGGTGTCGGTGTTGCGATTTTGAAAGTTCCTTCTCTGATCTTTACACTCGGTACTTATGGCATCGTTCGCGGATTGGTCTATATTTACAGTGGCGGACGAACCGTAGAGAATTTTTCCGGCGCTTTCACACGTTTCAGCAACTCGACTGTCGGGAATACCGGAATCGGTATTTATCTTTTGATTGTTACCGTAATCGTCTTAATAATTAATGTCGTTGAAACTAAAACGAGGCAAGGAAAATATTTTCTGGCAGTCGGTGATAATTATGACGGTGCAATATTGGTCGGAATCCCCGCTAAACGGACAAAACTGATTGCGTATATCCTTTGCGGTATTTTCGCGGCAATTTCGGGTATCGCGTTTTCCTCAAAATACGGACAAGTTACCATTATCGCAGGCAGCGGTTATGAAATGTCGGCAATAGCCGCCTGTGTTTTGGGAGGAATTTCCCTTTCCGGCGGTTTGGGAAACGTGATTGGTGCGGCTATCGGTGCTGTCATCATGTCGTCAATCAGCCGCCTGCTGGTATTTTTGGGGTTTTCATCTGAATACGATAACACGATTACAGGCATCCTGTTAATTACGATCGTTGTGCTTGATTCTTTGCTCCGGCAACGGAATGTGGAAAACGCACGCCGTGAACGTCTGATTGCAAGATCCTGTTCCAAAAAAGAGATCCGGAAAGGGCACAGTCAAGAATGAAGAATAAGCTTACCAATATCTTCAAAAACTGGGAATTTACTCTTCTGGCAATCCTGATTTTAGAGTTTGTAATATTCGGCAGTATTAATCCGAAATTCTTTCGAATTGCCTCAATATTTTCAAATATCAATAACTACATCAGCATTTGTATTATTTCATTATTCGTAACTTTTGTTATGATCACGGGCGGTATCGATATTCAGGCAAGTTCCATTGTAGGTTTAACCTCTATAACGATCGGTGTTTTATGGAATGATGCGGGCTTGAATATCTGGATGGCGGTAGCAATTGCTGTTCTTTTAGCGGCATTTTGCGGCGCTCTATCGGGATTTTTTATCGCTTACTGTCATGTTCAACCGATGGTGGTCACGTTAGGCGGCAGTTTCCTTTACTCCGGGTTGGCACAAGTAATCTCGAATTTTTCGAAGATTCCCGCATATCAAGGTATCAGCGGTTTTCCGGGGAAGAATGCGAACGGTGATTATATCTCTTTCCGTTTCTTAGGAAAAGCGAAGCTTTTTGATTTGATTCCGATTCAGATTGTTATTTATCTGATTCTTATTATCCTTTGCTATGTACTGTTACATCAATCTAAATATGGAAGAAGGATATTTTTGGTAGGCGATAATCCGAAAGCCGCCGAATATTCCGGAATTAACAGTCGACTGATTATTTTCAGTACATATGTACTGACCGGTATCGGTGCCGCTATTGCGGGTATTCTTTTGACGGCTCAAGTGGATTCCGCTAAATATAATTTGGGTTCCACCTTTACTCTCTCGATTATTACGGCTGTGGTGTTGGGCGGAACGCTTACATCAGGCGGCAAAGGTAGTGTTATAGGGACCGCTTTGGCGGCTTTGGTAATTTGTTTACTTCGATTTGGGCTTACCTTATGCTTTAACATCAGCAGCCAAAATCTTGATCTTCCGGTAGGTATCATGCTTATCTTGGTGGTTAGTCTGCGTCAGATCAACCGTATTGTACATCATTTAGACTGACGCAGTTTATTCTAAAAATTTTTGGAGGGAAAGTATGAAAAAATCAGTATTTCGTTTTATTGTCCTGACAGTGCTTATTGTTTCACTTGTCGGGGTATCAACAGTCTTTGCCGAAAATTCCATAAAAGGCAAAGTTGTTGCGTTCATCCCGAAAGTTACGGGAAACTCATTTTTTGAGGCAGCTAATGCGGGTGCCCAGAAATATGCCGAAAAATGGGGCATTACGGTGAAATATATGGGCAGTGCCACAGCTTCCGTAACCGATCAATTGGAAGTCATCCAACAGGCAATTGATGCCGGCGTCGATGCTATTGCGATTTCTTCCGTCGATGCGAAAGCGCTGGATGAAAAATTGAAAGAAGCTCAGGAGCAAGGTATTGTGGTCGTTACCTGGGATTCCGATGTTTCTTCCGATGCGCGTAGCTTAATGGTTTCTCAAGGTACGGCTTCTCAACTCGGCCCGATGCTTGTTGAAATGGGCGTTGAATCCTTAAAAGAACGCGGTGTTGATGTGAACGGTCCGGTCAAATATGTATGGCATTATTCTCAGGCTGCCGTTGCCGATCAAAATTCATGGTACGTTGCCGGTGAAGCTTATATTAAAGAAAAATATCCGAACTGGGTAGCTGTTGCGGATCCGTATTATTCCGAACAAGATCCGCAAAAAGCGGTAGCAATCGGAGAAGCGATTCTCGATGCTCATCCCGATATTGACCTGATTATCTGCAATGACTCAACCGCTCTTCCGGGGCAGTGCACTGCTGCGGAAAACAAAGGACTGACAAAGGATGATATCACCATCACCGGATTCTGTCCGCCATCCGGAATGACCGCTCACCTTCAAGCCGGTACCATCGCACGGTGGGGGTTATGGGACTGTGGTCTACAGGGCGCTTTGGCTTGCTATTTTGCCGCTTATCTCGCAGCCGGAAATGTGGTTCATGCCGGCGATACCGTCAATATTCCTGAGATCGGTGATGTTGAAATCGTTCCGAACGATGCATTGGTTCCCGGTGATAAGACCGCTCCCGAAAACAGTGGCGTTGTGCTTCTTCCGGAACGCGTCGTCTTCACAGCTGAAAATGTCGGGAATTATAATTTCTAAGATTTGTTGATTATTGAAAACAAGCGGAGTAAATATTTTCTCTCCGCTTGTTTTCGCTAAAAAGGAGGCTTTTATGCCGGATTTGGAAGGTGTAAAAATCGCGAAAGATTATCATGTTGATATTCCTTTTGCCAATACAAAAAGTTTTTATGTTAAGGGTGCGAACAACCTCGATTGGGGAATGAAACGGCACCTTGCGAATATTTTCAGCCCGGTAAGCGGAAACACAGTTATGTTCGCATTTGATCATGGCTATTTTATGGGTTCAACCGCCGGACTGGAACGATTGGATCTCGTGGTTCCGAATCTATCCGATTACGTGGATGTTCTTATGGGTACCCGAGGTGCTTTAAGGGCGTGCGTTCCGCCGGATATTCGGAAAGGGATCGCATTGAGAGTTTCTTCCGGTTCATCCATGTTGAATGATGATCTCTCTCATGAAGTTTTGGCGGTTGATATTCAAGATGCCATTCGCATGAATGCGGATTGCATGGCTGTTCAAGTTTTTATCGGTGCAGACGGACAGCTTGCCAGTATTGATAATCTTTCCCGTTGTATCAACGCAGGATTATCTTATTCGATCCCGACGATGGGGGTAGTGGCGGTCGGAAAAGATATGGAACGCACGGACAGTTATTTTAAGCTCGCAACCCGCATCATTGCTGAAATGGGTGTGAACATCATTAAGACCTACTATTGTGATAATTTTGAAGAAGTTGTAGCGGCTTGTCCGGTTCCGATTGTGGTAGCCGGCGGAAAGAAACTTCCTGAACAAGAAGCCCTTCAAATGGCTTATCTTTCCATTCAACATGGCGCGAACGGTGTTGATATGGGACGAAATATTTTTCAGTCCTATCATGCGACAGCTATGGCTGCGGCGATCGGAAAAATTGTACATGAAAAATTTACCGATAAGCAAGCTTATGAATTTTACCTTGACACAATCAATGAGAAGAAATAGCTTTCAATCATCCGGTAGCGGACGTGTTTTTTTCTGACGTCCACTACCCTTGATTTGAAGAAATAGGATCTATTATAAATTCCCAAAATTTATCAAAAGCAAAAGCAAGAGGCGGAATTACTCAAGTTCTTTTGAGGAAAATCCGCCTCTTTTATTATTTATCTTATCATGTCCGAATGATCTTCTTATGATTTTTCGATCTGTCCAACGTATGAAAAATCTCTTCTAATGATAAAAAAGAGACATTTTACGATTTTTGTTTCGTAAAATGTCTTTCTGAGAGCGGGAGACGGGATTCGAACCCGCGAATATTAGCTTGGAAGGCTAACGCCTTACCACTTGGCGACTCCCGCTTGTTTCCGAGCGACGAAAATTATATCATATTAATTCCGCAAATCGGATAGATTTGTTTCGATTTCTTCGTCGGATTTTCTGCAAAAATAGAATTATTTTAATGGTACTTTCACGATCGGAATCGTAATATCCAACATAGGAATTTCCAGTTCCATTTCGGTGTCCGTATATTCTTCCGGAATTCCGGAATCAGATGTCATTGACTTCGCAGCTCCGGAAAGCCCTGTGGAAGGAATGGGCGGCACTTTCCTGTCGGATATGGTACATTCATACGTATTTCCTGCTGTGACGGTTACGGTGATTGTTTGACTGTTCAATAAATAACCGGCCGGTACATGAATTTCTTTGATTTGATAATCGCCGGGTACCAAGTCGGGACTTATCGCTTCTCCGTTTAGACCGGTAGTCAACTCGATCGGTTCCATTGAAGGATCATCCGATTTTGTGATGTGGAAGACCGCTCCGGCAATTTTTATATCGGGTTTCCCTTGTTCAACTTTGATGATCTTTATCTTCCCGACTTCTTCCTCCGGTTGATTTTCCGGAGGCGTCTCGGTTTCCGGACTATTTCCCCGAATATTCCCCAACGAATTCGAATAATCGACATATTGGCTTTGATTCCGGAGTTGAACGCGTTGGATGTCTACAGCATTCAGGGTAATCTTATTGTTTATGATGTTATTTGGCAGCGTCGTTTCATATTCTAAAAGGTATGAATTTTGATCCAAGGTTCCCAACTCTAATGTAAAACTATTATTCTCCGCATTAAATGTCAAACCGTTTTCTCCGGTTAATCGGATCTTTTCATATTCGTTGGTAATATTCCCGTATTCGTCAAAATCAACCCGGGTCAACCAGAATGAATCTTGAACATATTTCGCGGATTCATCGGATAAATAATCAATAATTTCCACATTGTCTAATGCTTTTTTACTGAGATTAATCCGCGTCCGCCATTTTACAATTTGGCCGTCGTCAATCTGGTATAACCATTTGATGATTGTTTCGTTCGTATAGTCTACCGGTTCCACATTGATATTAAAACTATATACTTCACCGGTATTGGTTTTGATTTCAGTATTGATGATATTTCCTTGCCCGCCTTCCGATACATAGACTTGGGCGCCTAATGTCAATGTCCCTTGGATATTCTGTTTATCCTCTACATAATCTGAAAAAGTTAAACGGACTTTGCCGGGAGTGGATCCCGTACCATTGGTAACGACGACATGTCCGGCCGGTTTTTGGTTTTCCCCTGTTGTGTCAAAAATATCAAAATCGGCATGTTCATCATCCTCCGGAAAACGTAATTCGGGGGGTAACTGAACTTCAAAATAATCTCCTTCATGCAAATCCGTAATATCACTCGCATCCCAGACGATGTTTACATTGACCAATTGATAATTCCAAACAGTCAGTGTCTCTTCTCCGGAACTGTCGGTAATTGTGATACTCTTGACGACATCTACGTTTCTTTCTGTTTTTTGAGATAATTCGGAAAGTGAATCCTCTGACTTCGGAGCAAATTTTTGGACGTGAACCGGATAGGAGCATTCGAATGAAACAGAAATATTTTCTTCTTGTACGGGATCCGCTTCCTGACTGAATACGGGAAGATTTGAGCCGAAGAGAAAAATAAGAACGAATAAGAATAAAGAGGAAATTTGCCATTTCCGGAAAGTTACTTCCGAATGGCTAAGTATTTTCATCGGATCCCAATCTTTTTGAAAATGTGACGAATAGGATTTCAAGTTTAACAACGGATGTGTCGATTTCATGATGAAGGTTGCCTCTTTATTGATTCGATGTATTCATTTAAAACAGTCGCTTTTTCTTGATTTAATGTTGCACTTATCATGCCAACTTTCGAATTGCTATCTTTAAAAGAAAAGACCGGAATACCGGGCTATTTCGGCGTTCCGATCTTAATAAAATTATTCTTCCAATATATGATTAATCTACATAATTAATTTTCGGAACCTGGATCGCGACGCGACAAAAAGGACCTTCGGAGCTTTTTGCGATCGGTTCAAATTTCAAATACCAATTGTCTGCTTTGCCGGGGACATCAAATACCAAGAAAGTATCTAACATACCGCCGGCTTGAATTTTATCGGTAATCAGGCCGACATCCCAGCGGTCACTCGTAATAAAGCTGTTTGCGATATGTAATTTATACTCTTGATCGACTCCATCGATAATTCCATGTAATCGAAACGATCTGGCAGGAAGGCCTTCGAGCGTCCGGTCTGTCAAATTGGTTATGAGGACACGCGCTACCAAAAATTTTCCTTTTGCCACCTGACCGCTATTCGATTTTGACATCAGCGGTTGATAATAGAAAGTAAATTGAAATTTATTCCCGCAATTAATTTTTTGCCCCAACTGTGCGGGTAAGATTTCCATTATCTCAGGAGTTTCGGTAATTTCAAGAATTTCGGGAACTTTCGGAATCTCAGTTGCTTCGGGGATTTGTACCGGCTCAAGAGTCTCCGGGGTTTCGGTAAAATCAGGGATAGCGGTTGATTTAATGAGAGGCGGGGGAAGAACATTTTTGGTCGGAGCACTTTTCGGAGTACTCTTTCGATAAGGTTCCCTGAAATTTTGTGAGGCGGGAGAAAAAGCTACCAAGACGGCAGCGATAAGAATCAGTACGATTAATTTTCTTTTCATAGCGATTTATCCCTTACGAAACTTATCCCGATAATATTTAATTGGTTATTTTCTGCGAACCCAAATTTTGTCGAAGATGCAGGTTGTCTGTTCTCCGCCGATCCCTACGATCGGTCCCGTCATCCAAGATAAATTTTCTTTAATATTATCTTGATAGGCTATCAAAAATACTCCATCGATGAAAAAATAACCGATGCCGCCATATCGAATGATGTCAATATTGTAGATTTTTCCGACTTCATGGGTACCACTCAAATCATAAAGCGTTGTTAAAACTCGACTTCCTGATTTTGTCTGGTAGGTATCGATTCTTGATCCGAGAATTAACTCCACAGTTTGGCGAGAATTTTCTCCGACGACAGCTTCGTTTGTATACTCAATAAAACAACTGCCGGTTGAATCCGGAAATTCATTCAAAATACTTACTTCTACATGAAGATGGAATTCCGATAACGTCCCGTAATAAGTTTCGCTGTAAAAAGCACTTAATCCTTCAATATCTTTACTGAGTCCATCAACATAATTAGTGGCTTTTATGACTCCATTTTTCTGCTGAATAACACTGGTGATTTTTATTCCATTTGATTCATCTTCATAAACGTCCAGCGGTAAATTTTCGGAGAAATCTTCGTTAATCAGTAGCCGGGGAAATACTTTCTCCGAGTTTTTTAATAAATTATCTCCGGTTTGTCGGGATTGATCATCCCCTTCGGATTGTGCCGAAGCACCGAATATCATAAACAGTAAAAGAATTACGGACAGAATCCAAAAATGTCTTTTCATAATTCATTCCTATTCCGGATACAAATTTTGTATCTCTAAAAACTCAGCCTATTTAATTCAATAAATACAAGATTATGCAGATTTTTCTGTTTAGAAAAAGTATATCATATTCAAAAAACAGCAGGCTTGAATTTGAAACAGAGACGAACGCTTTCCGGAAAAAGCCATATTATCTGAATTGACAAATGAGAAATCGACTGGATTGGAAAGGCGCAAATCATGCGTTGAACCTGGAATCTCGAAGTCATACAGGATATCGTTTGAGAAGCTCAGATCAGGATTACTCTCAGGCACATTCAGCCCATTAACTGTGGAGCTCACACGCGCCAGGTTCGGAAGCGTATGAAGGGAGATCCAGAATATTCAGGCACCCTGTGATTCATAATAGGGCTATGGTATCGTATATTGGCTCGCGGTAATGCTGCGGAATGCCTACCAGGCCACAAGCAACGCCCATGATGGTTCCGACATTGTCGGCATTGAAGTCAAGTATCCCAGCCGCTCATGGTACTGAACTCACCCGCCCGCGGGTAGTTCCTGCCATACAGTAATGACATTACACAGACTCCGGCGTTGGGAATGATGTGGCAATTCCCACCATAGCGATCATAGCCCCAGTTCTGCTGCAGGTATTCAAGACAGCTGCGTTAAATATCAGGATTTTGAGCGTGAAATTTACTCACCGCCATGACCACCGCCTAGGTACTGTCAGAAGGAATAAATGAAAGGCCGATATCAATCAGCTCATCAATGTCATTTGTTACAAAAGTCTGAGCAATACAAGCCGAAATAAAAGCCGCCCCATAAAGGCCGTTTTTGTCATGTGAAACGCTTGCCGTAATTGTCGCATCCTCGGCGGCGTTGGCAGGATCCCCCGGAAGATCAGGCCCCAGGTATCGATGAATATCTGCCCGTCGATCTTTTCAGCTATAGTCAGGCCATTCATCTCAGCCGAATCGGAACGTGGAGCAGGGATGCCATTCTTCAGATTCAAATAAACCATATGTTCAGTGCTGACGCTATAATCGCCCCACCAAAACATCCCTTCCTTCTCCCTCACGGGAATAGTTCAGCCAAGCCTCAGCCACATCCTGTGGCGTGAGACTGGGGCTTTTTTTGTCATACATGACTTTAAGAAAAAAGTAAGGTCCGTTGGTATCATCATCAGCCGCAAACATATGAAAATCTTTAACATACTTAGTGACATCCCCATAATAGTGCCGGATTCTTTCACTGGTCCAAACTTCCGGTTCTAAAGGAGCTCCAAGGCGAATGCCAATGTTCATACCAAGGAATCCGGCATAGATCTGTTCACGCAAAAAAACGAAATCCGCTTCATCGCCTTTCTTATCATTAAAATAGTCATTGTTTTTCATATTATTCCTCGTGAAACTGTAATTGGGCTGCGTCAGATATTCAAAACCGTCTGCGTACTTCTGCAGGGAGAGTTCCATGTTTGTAAAAAAAGATGGAGGAGTACTCCAAATTCAAGAGCTTACTCCTCCCATCCGATTTCATCGTAAAACTTATCTTATTCAGGTTTTGTTATCGCTTGGTGTTTAATACAAAACCACTCTGAGACAAGCCAACCTCCGAGGAGAAGAAAAAAAGATGACTGATGTATCACAGTTCAATCTTTGTACTCTTCTCTTTCAGTTCAACAGTCTTCACTTCTTTACCATGAATGACAGACTTCAAACCCTCCTTCATCTCAGACAGAACTATCAACACTTCCCCTCCCACACATGTAACATCCACACTCAGAGCCGTCCTACCCCTTGTATCAGGGATCCTAATCGTTTGTGTTGTATTCTCCTGTGGTTCGAAGATGTGCAGTTCCAACCGTTCCGCGTAATCATAATCCGGACGATCGTCATGCGCGCCCATCGGCAGAACAGCGTTCTCGCGCACAAACAGCGGCAGGCTTAAGTAATCATACTTCTCCTGATACCAGCGTCCGCCTTCGCGCTTCTCGCCTGAAAGCAAATGTGTCCAGGTCCCTTCCGGCAGATAATAATCCACTATTCCTTCCTCGTTGAAGATCGGCGCCACCAGCAGGTCTGAACCCAGCATATACTGCATATCGAGGTAACTCACACCCGGATCATGCGGGAATTCCAGCATCATTGGGCGCATCACTGGGATGCCCGTCTCTTTGGCGTTGATCGAAGCTGCGAAGATATAAGGCATCAGGCGACACTTCAGGTTGGTGAAGAAGCGTACCACATCGTTTGATTCCTCATCAAAAAGCCAGGGCACGCGATAAGAGGTCGAACCGTGCAGACGACTGTGAGTGGAAAGCAACCCAAAAGCCGCCCAGCGTTTGTAAAGGTCAGGTGTGGCGGTCATCTCAAAGCCACCGATGTCATGACTCCAGAATGAAAAACCGGAGAGCATGAATGAAAGCCCGGCCCGTAAGCTCTCTGCCATCGAAGCATAACTAGCCGAACAGTCGCCACCCCAATGGATCGGGAACTTCTGAGAACCAGCAGTGGCGCTGCGTGCAAAGAGCATTGCCTCGCCAACCCCGCGTTCCTTCTCCAACAGTTCATAAACAGCCTTGTTGTAAAGATAGGTGTACTTGTTGTGCATGGTCTGTGGGTCAGAACCATCGTAATACTTGACATCGATCGGGATACGCTCGCCAAAATCAGTTTTGAAGCAGTCCACACCCATATCCAGTAGCGTCTTGAGTTTATTGGTGTACCAGCGTGAAGCAGCCGGGTTGGTGAAATCGACCAGCGCCATACCGGCCTGCCAGTTATCGATCTGTTTAATGCCCTTACCGTCAGCACGCATCAGGAAGTAGCCATTCTTCTTGCCCTCTTTGAAGAACTCCGTCCCCTGAGCAATGTAAGGGTTGAGCCAGATATCGATCTTCAGCCCGCGATCGTGATAGCGTTTGATCATGCCCTTGACGTCTGGAAAAGTCTTCTCATCCCATTCGAAATCACACCAATGAAACTCACGCATCCAGAAGCAGTCGAAGTGAAAGACACTCAACGGAATGTGACGGTCCTCCATACCCTGGATGAATGAACTGGTGGTAGCTTCGTCGTAATTTGTTGTGAAGGAAGTCGAGAGCCACAGACCGAATGACCAGGCCGGCGGTAGAGCCGGCTTACCGGTCAGGTTGGTGTAGCCCACAAGCACATCTTTCGGCTCCGGTCCATAGATAAAGTAGTAGCGCAGCTCTTCACCCGGTACAGAAAAGCCGACATATTCCACCTTCTCGCTGGCAGTCTCAAAAGCCACGTTGCCGGTATAGTCCACGAAGATGCCATAACCGCGATTGGTCATATAAAACGGTACGCATTTGTAAGCTACCTGTGAGGCAGTCCCACCATCTTCGTTCCAGGTGTCCAGCACCTGTCCATTCTTCACAAAAGCTGTGAAGCGTTCGCCCATACCGTACACACACTCGCCAGGCTGGAGCGAAAGTTCGCTCATCATATACGGTTCATAGTTTGCTGAGAGGTAATTCTCCGATGGGAACATCGTGGACGGCTGTTTGTTCCAGCGCATATATCCTAGGTTGCGGAAACCACAGCTTGTGACGACCTTGCCGCCCGCCTCAAATGTGACAAGCCAGTCCGCGTGCATCTTCACTCGAACTGTCACCTCGCCTGAAACCATGACCGCTTCATTCTCGTCAATGCTCACTTCAACAGGCTGCGGAGTCTCAGTCACCTCAAAACGCGCTTCTTTCGAGTCATAGCCCTCAAAGTGGCGCACCCGTACCTTGATGATATTTTTCTCAGCTGAGGTGAACTCAACGCTCAGCGCCGGCTGGTCAAGCGTATTGGCTCGCCCCTGGATCTTATTGGCTGGCGCCAGAATGCGCATACCATTGCTAATCTTCTCGGCGATATAGCCTTGCGAGGCGTAAATAGCGTTGGCCCTTTCACTGCGAAGCCAGTATCCTTCAGTAAATTTCATTTGTAACTCCTTAGTAATGATTCAGAAATTCACGCATTTTGTGAGGCCAATGGCCTCCACTTAGAAAAAACAAGGTGCCTGAAAAGGCACCCTGTTGATGATCAGGAAAGAGGAAGCTTACCCTTCGAGTTCAGCCGAGTTCAGCCCATTTGGCTTCGATCTGAGCGCAGGCTTCGTCTTTAGTGACGGAACCGGCGATGTATGACTGCATGATCTCACCAAAAGCCTGATGGAAGGCATCGGTCGAGAAGGTGATGCTCAGAGTAGCAACGCCTTCTGAGGCGGAGAGCTCGTCACCCTGTTTGATGATGTCGAACGCAGGAGCTTCAGCACCCTTGACAGGGGGGATCACACCGGCTACTTTGCTGAACCAGCTCTTGCCGTAATCCGAAGTGTACCACCAGTTGACGAAGTCAAGTACATCCTTCAGAACTGGGGAATCTTTGTAGATACGCAGAGCCTGATCTGAACCACCGATCACACGGGCGTGATCTGCATTGTCATCCACCGGGTAACCAGCGAAGCCGATTTTGATGTCAGGGTTGATTTCTTTCATGTCAGCTTCGACCCAGGCACCCTGTCCAACGACCATGGCAGCTTTACCGGTCGCAAAGTCAGCAACTTCTGTGGCTAGATAGGATTCTAGCGGTTTGACATCGCCCTTGGCAACGGTCAGGTCAATGAAGTTGAACCAGTTGTCATACAGAACCGGATAATCCTTGAAGTGAGCTTCACCGGCAGCAAAGGCCTTGACAAGCGCAGCAGGATCGTCTGAGGCAGCGTCCAGGAAGGTCTGGAAAGCGTGCTTGAAGACCCACCACTCACCATAACCGGTGGTGAAAGGCTGATAACCGGCGGCGGCGATCTTCTCAGCAGCAGCGCTCAGTTCTTCAGCGGTCTTCGGGAAGCTTTCAATACCCACTTCAGCGAAGATATCTTTATTATAGATCATACCGAAATAGTTACCCTTGATAGCGAAACCGTGAACTTCATCGCCGCTCATCATAACGCCCTTGACAGCATCGGTCATGGCATCAGCTGCCGGCTGGTCAGCAAAGTTGTAGGAGTAGTCCAAATATACACCGATCTCTTTACCGGAGGTTGAGCCGAAGATGTCAGGTATTGAACCGGAGTTGATCTTGGCCTTCAGCAGGGTCGGGTAATCTGACTGGGTGGTCTCATAGTTGATGTTGACATCAGGGGCCACGGTCTTGTATTCTTCAATCAGGGTGTTGATCGCGTCAGCATACTCAGGGCTGGGGATGAACATATAGATATCAGAAGCGGAGACAGCGCTGCAGAAAATGGCAGCAAAAATACAAACTGCTAATAAAACACTAAACTTCTTCATTTGATTTATCCTTTCTAAATCTAAAACCCTCAGGTTTTTTTTGATTACTACATAAGTCGTTACGCACCTGATCCGGCGAAACCTTCACAACATCGTAAACGATGTCCTTGAATCTAAAACCTAAGCTCTAATCTCTATCATCCTTTTACCGCACCAGCTACAACACCTTCCACAATGTACTTCTGCAGCAGCACGAACACAATGATGGAGGGCACGATCGCCAGCACCATAGCTGTCATGGCGTACTGCCATTGTGTGTTGAACTGCCCGACGAAGGTGTAAGCCGAAAGCACCAGCGTTTTGGTCTTAGAGTTACTGTTGACCATCAAAAGCGGCAACAGGAAATCATTCCAGATCCACATCACATCCAGCACGACTACCGTGATCGTGACATTCTTCAACAGCGGAAAAATGACGCTGAAGAAGGTACGGATTGTGGAAGCGCCATCGATCTTTGCGCTCTCATCGATCTCGTGAGGGATGGTTTTCAGGAAGTTGAAATAGATGAAGGTCGCCATCGGAATGCCAAAGCCCCAATACTGTATGCCTAAACCCCAGATGCTGCCAGACAAATGCAACACATTCATCACCTTCAACAGCGTGATCATGATCGTCTGAAAGGGGATCAGCATGGGTGTGATGACCAGCGTATGGATGAATTTTGTGTATTTATTCTGGCGGCGATCCAGGATGTAGGCCGTAAAGGAGGAGAAGAAGACGATTCCGGCAATCCCGATGACAGTTATTATTACGTTATTGGAGAACAAACTCCAGTAGTTCATCTTGTCAATGACGTAGCTGTAGTTTTCCCAGGCCAGCCGTGTCGGCAGGGCGATAACATCTGTGACTACTTCGCGAAAGGGCTTCACAGAGTTCATGAACATCAGGAAGACCGGATAAATATAGATTATTCCGACGATCACGACAATGATCTCAATCAGGATCAAACCCAGACGTCTTTTTGTTGAACGTGTCATAGTCCCACATCCTTCTTGCTGAAACCTTTCAGCACAAGTTGGGTGAGCAATAAAACGAAGATGAAGTAAATAATGGACTCAGCTGAGCCGAGACCATAGTTATTGTTCTGGAAAGCCTCGCGGTAGATCTCAAGCGTGACGGAAGTGGTGGCCTTGCCCGGACCGCCGGAAGTCAGCGCCAGAATAATGTCAAAGACCTTCAGTGAGTTGGTCAATGACATAAACATACAGGTCGTGATGGACGGCCAGAGCATCGGAATAACGATCGAAAAGAAACACTTGAAGCCACTCGCACCATCTACAGTCGCCGCCTCGAGGATATCTCTCGGGATGGCCTGCAGACCGGCAATATAGAGCACGATGTAGAAGCCGATCGACTGCCAGATACCCACAAATGCCACTGAATAGAAAGCCAGGTTGGGGTTACCCAACCAGCTCAGGTTCAGCGCATCCCAGTTGGTCATCTCAAAGAGCCTGGCAAAGCCCTGTGAAAAGATGAACTTCCAAATGAAACCGACAATGGTCATGCTCATGATGTAGGGAACGAAAAAGACACCGCGCATCAGGTTCGCCAGACGGAACTTCTGCGTCAGCGCCACGGCCAGCGCCAAAGCCACGATGTTGGCCACGACCATGAAAAGCAGAGTGTATTTTGTGGTGAAGATGATCGAATTCAGGAAATTGCTGCCGGCGTTCGTGAAGATATTGATGAAATTCCCAAAGCCGATGAAGACCGGCTCTTTTGAAATGCCATTCCATTTGGTTAGCGAGTAATAAGCGCTCAGAACAAATGGGATATAGATCGTGATTGAAACCAGGATGACGGAGGGCAGCGTAAAGAGTACATTTTCAATGTGCTCCTGTTTTTTCATTCCAAGCTGCTTCATACGTTCGCCTTTCACAGCTGTGATAATCACTGCTGCTACAGCAGTATAAATTACAACAGCCAAAAGCGATTATGAAATATTTCCTTAATCAGTTGGATTTTTTTTTCTTGTCCCCTGTCCCTTGTCTTCTGTCTCCTGATTACTCGCGTAATCGCGTGGACTGACCCCCATCGCTTTGCGGAAGATGCGGCTGAAATAGGCATAATCCTCATACCCAACCATGAATGCCGTTTCCGTCAGGTTGAAACTGCCGGAACGGATCAGCTCCGCAGCTTTCTCAATTCTCAAGCGGGTAATATACGCTATCAGGTTCTCCCCTGTCAGGCGGCTGAACATGGTCGAAAAGTACGAGCTCGAGACCCCAACCATCTGCGCAATGCCGGTCAGCGTGATCTTCTCACAATAATGCTCATTGACATACGCAATAGCTTTCTCGACAGCGTCCTGAGCGCTTATATCCGTTTGCTCCGTCTTCTCCTCCAGCATCGAATCCACGATTCCGCGGAACAGCTCTGATAGAGCTTCCTTATCGATCATATCGATATAGCTGTCAGCCGCCTCGATCTGATCCTCCATCTTCAACATGCTCTGAGGATCAGGTACCGGACACAGCCGCTGATAAAGATATTGAATAACGCTTTGGGTAGCCTGCTTCTCCTCAAAAAAGCTCAGACTTCCGTCCTCGCTGTCAAGGTTCAGATACTGTTCGATCCAGCTGATGATGGCGCTCTTATGACCGCCCTCGATCAACCGCCCGAGGCTTCCGGATTGTTCAGCCCCGAAGCGTTCAGCCTTCTCAGTCTCACCCTTTCCCTGTCTGTTATCCCGTGTGGTCAGGATCAAGCTCTCTTTTGAAAACGGCCTGAACTCCAGCAGGCGGATGGTCTGCTTGTACACATCACGGATATTATCAACCGAAAATGAATGTTCGTTGATGATGATGGTTATCACAGAGCCCGAATATTCCTGTAATCCCTTCAGCATTTTCTTTGCGATCTGATCGATCTGCGAAAACTCAATATTAGAAAAAATAAGGAACTCGTTAGTTCTGCTGGTGTTGTTAAAAACCATCACCTCGGCTCCTTCAAACCATGATCTGATCTGTTGCTTGGTGTTATAGGAATACAGGTTCAGATCGTAGTTATACGCAGCCTTGATCTCGCGCAGGTCATGAATCTTTACCAGCATCACGCTGTTTCCGGCAATGTCCAGACTGGTGTTGAGGGAGATATTAGGCGTGAAAGCCGCCTCTTTCTCACGCAAGAAATAACTGAACTCACGGTCCAGCAATAACGATGAAGCCTTCAACAAGCGCATTCGCGTATCTTGCTGCTCGCTTTGGTGCTTCTGACGCTGGCTGATGATCTCCAACGATTTTGAGAGTGCGTTGACCAGGTCGATCTTCGAGACGGGTTTAAGCAGATAGTTGACCGCCCCACCCGTCAGCGCTTCACGCACGTATTCAAAGTCGTCATATCCGCTGATCACGAAAGAGATGATCTCAGGATACTTCTCCCGGACTATTTTGATGAGCTCAGTTCCGCTGATAAAAGGCATGTTGATGTCAGTAATCAAGATGTCTGGTCGTTCGGACTCGATCTTAGCCAGTGCATCTTCGCCATCAATAGCCGGCTCCAGAAACTCCAGTGCATAATCCTGCCAATGGATCATCTGGCGTAGTTTTTCGCGCGTCCAATACTCATCATCTGCGATCAGGACTTTATAAACCTGTTGGATCATGTAATGCCTCCGTTGAAGCGCCGTGGTATGCGCAGGAAGACAGTCGTTCCCTTATCCGGTTCACTGCTAATCGTAATGCCATAATGGTCGCCGAAGAGCATACGGGCCCGCGCGTTGATGTTAAGCAGACCAATGGAGTTGCCCCGCTCGACCAGCGCCAGATTCGAATTTTCCAGTTGCAGATTTATCTCAGTCGGGTCCATGCCGATACCGTTATCCTCCACGCTGATGATCAGGTCATCCCCCTCCTCAAAAGAAGAAACGCGTATCTTTTTCTCTCCATGTTTGTTGCGCAGTCCGTGCACGATGGCATTTTCAACGATCGGCTGGATCGAGATCTTCGGCACCAGACATTGCGAGATCTCATCACTGATGTCAAACTCGAGTTGAATATCATTCTGCGTCCGCACATTCATCACATACATAAAGTTCTTAAGGTGTACGATCTCATGCGCGATGCTCGTCAGTTGGTTCTTCATATCCAAGCTGTAGCGGAAAATGTTCGAAAGCGACTGACTGAGGTTACTGACAGTCGGACAGTTCGAGATAGCTGCAATGCTGCTCATGGTGTCCAGCGTGTTATACAGAAAATGTGGGTTGATCTGCGCCTGCAGCGCCTTATACTCAGCTTTGTTCAGTAACAGCTCCGTCTGATACTGCTTGCTGATCAGGGAATCGACCTCATCCAGTAGTTCGTTGAAGCTCTGGCCGAGCTGACCGATCTCATCTTCATGGCTGACCTTGACCCGCATCTTCGTCTCGCCTTGACGGATCCGCTTGATGGTCGTCATCATACTCTCCAGCGGCTGCATCAGACTGTGCGAAACCAGTGCAGAAAACAGAGCCGTAATACTGATCATCACCAGCGAGGTCAGGAATAGAAGGGATGTCAGGCGTTTTTGGTTGGCGATCAACGTCTCCTGCGGCATTAGCAAAAAAGCCTGCAGATCATACTTCTTCTGCGGAGCCTGGAAGAAAACCCTGCCTTCGATGTTCAATGCTGCGCTGCTGTTGTTGCCCTGAATGGTCTCCTTGACCGCCGCATTGTAACTGGCGATCTCTTTATCAGTCAGCGTACCGAACTTCAGGACAGGCGGTTCACCTTTGGGTTGCAGCCATAAAAAGTTGTCCGAGGCTGAGTAATATTTCTGAATAATTCGGCGTATCTGACGGCTGTCAATATCTGCAATTGCGTAGCCAAGTTCATTTTTAAAGTCGTTCACCGCATAAAGCTTGATCACGAAACGTACGATCTCTGTTTGTCGTCTGGTGTTGTAATAGCCGCTGATCAGCATTGCATGTTTGTCAGACTCAGCGTAATCCCTGACGACCTGAGCGTTGTAATCCTCATCCGTCCCATAAATGTCAGTGGCGTAAAGGTCGCGAAATGCCGCGTCCTTGCGGTATGAACTAATCAGGCGGTGTTCCTTATCGTAAATATAGAGGACCTGAAGGCCCTCATCCAGTGTGAAGTTTGTGGCTCCGTATTGATATGCTATGGTGTAATACCGCTCGCGCAGTTCGTCATATGGCATACCGGACTTGATATCATCAATGAACTCACGCTCAGTATAAATATTGACCAGACTCTGCTCGATCTTGTTGACCAGCTCGAGTATCTCCGTCTGCATCGTCTCAAGTCTGGTCAGGTTCTCTGTCTTGGCTTGTTCGTAAATAATCGAGCTGGAAGCGCGTTGATAGAAGGAAGATTGTAATACCAGCGCCAATAGCGTACAGCCAAGGCACAGCAACATGATCTTCATGCGCATGTTGAATCTGATCTTCATGCTCTCGATTATATCAAAAAGGGTCAAGGGTCAGTATTTAGCGTAAGCGTTTTAAATTCCCGTGTGCAAGGGAAATAACAAAAAAAGATGAAGTTCCAATACAATAAATAGGTTTTGCTTACAAATCTACTGAGAAAGGAACTTAACCATACAAGCAGGGAATGGAAAGGCCGAAATAATAAAGATGTGTATCTGTTCAGATCACTAAGAAGAGGATCTACAGGAATTGATAAACAGAATTTTTTCAGGTAAGTGGAGCGATCACGCTAGCGGAGTATGACAGGAGACTGCGTCAAGAAGAATACAAAGACGGCAAAGTCAAAAGGACAGAAGCTCGTACCTATGAACTACAAGGCGGAAGTATCCGGTATTTACGAAGGACGATACAGATGCCAGATGGGCGAATCTGCAAGCCTCTGGATGAGTTGCTGGGTTTCGATAAATACAGTCGACGCTCCCAACGGGCAAAAGAACAGATCTGCGCACTGGCTGCAGATACTACCTATCGGAATGTATCAGTTCTCGAAACACACCTAACAGGCTATCCGATCAGTCCATCAACGGTATGCCGAACAGTGAAAGAAGTCGGCAACCGAATAAACGTCCAAGACGTAGCTTACGAAGCCGATGAGCCGGGAACGGTTCAATCTCAGGTTCTATTTGGGGAATCAGATGGGGTATGGATTCCACTACAAGGAGAAAAGGAAAAGAAAGTTGAGATAAGGACTGCTGTTATGTATATCGGCAAAAAGGCAATAAACGGAGGAAGAAAAAAATTACAAAACAAAAGGACATTCACAGCCATTGGACTGACAAGTGCTGAATGGCAAAAGGCCCTCTGTGAGCAGGCCTACTCACATTACGATCCGAATTCTGCACGCCTCTTGATTGTCGGAGGAGATGGAGGCTCTTGGGTTCAGAACAGCTTTGACCTCTTGGGAATAGAGAGAGTGGAGAAAACTCTGGATCAATATCATATCAACAAGGCTATCAAAATAGCCTTCGGAAATGTTATTGATATCAAGCCAATACTGAGGGATCTATACAGCAACGGTTTTGAATCTGTCAAAGAACAGATCTGCGCACTGGTTGCCATGAAAGGAACATCAGAAGGAAGAAAACAACGCAGCAGATGTCTTGCTTATCTTAGCAACCATGCTGAACAGATTGTCCCATTGAGTCAGCGAAACCTGCCTTGCGAACTACCTGCCTCTTCGCTTGGAACAATGGAATCGAATTGTAGCCAGCTTGTGGCTCATCGTATGAAAACGCGCGGATGCAGCTGGTCCATTGAAGGAGCTACCGGGATGCTGGCCATTCTGAGACACAAGGAAGAACTGACTGAGCATTCTTTTAAATATGAGGCCATACGAAAATTGGCCGCAAAGAAAAAGACCTGTAAAAGAGTTCTATGCCGGGATCAAACTGGCACCATTTCGCATGGCAGCTTTCCGATTCTGAAGTCAGGAAAGATGTCAGCCCCTTATGCCAAAGTCTTTAAGGATATAATCAATGCCAAACTTCCTCTTTAACCCAATCCACAGGAATTTGAAACAGATACTTGCGAAAATTGATCATAAATAGGCACGGCTTAAAGAGAATTATCTACCCGAAGGTATCTATCAACGAAACAGGAAGAGCCGGAAATTTTAATGGATTTCGAGTGCAAAATAATTCGGATGAGCTTATTTTCAGGCTCCGAATTTTCAAAAATTTTTGGAATCAAAAAAACAGATAAATACTCTTTTTTTTCGACTTTTTTTGTTATATAGTTAATGGCATTGAAATGAGAAATCGGGAGATAATAGCAAAAAACTGAGGAACAGAAAATGGATAATGAAAATAAATCGAACATCGAAAATGAAAAATGGAATGAAGAGCCCAAAGATTCTTTCGTCGTCACTCATCATTCGATTTTGTGCGGGGGCAAAAAGATTTCATATACTGCCACCGCCGGAAGAATGATTTTGAAAGAAGAAATAGTCCAAAAAGAAGGCGATCAAAAAAATCAATATGAAGGAGAAAAGCCCCGAGCGGAGATTTTTTTCGTCGCATATACGTTAGAAGGAGTTGATGATCCGACAAAACGTCCGATTACCTTTGCTTTTAATGGCGGTCCTGGATCCGCATCGATATGGATCCATATGGGTTTGTTGGGACCGAAACGAGTCCTCCTGAACGATGACGGCACTCCGTTACCTCCGCCGGCTCGGCTGACAGAAAACGAATATTCTGTTTTGGATATGACCGACTTAGTTTTTATCGATCCGATCGGTACCGGTTTTTCGCGTGCCGTAAAGGGTGATAAACCCAACGATTACTGGGGATGGACAAAAGATGTCGAATCGGTCGGCGATTTTATCCGACTTTATATCTCTCGAAATCAACGATGGGGTTCGCCGAAATTTATTGCCGGTGAATCGTACGGGACGACTCGTACAACCGGTTTATCCGATTATCTTTCAGACAAATACGGGATGTATCTGAATGGGATTGTACTGGTTTCGACCGCACTGGATTTTGCCACGCTCGATTTCAACGATGGAAATGATTTACCTTACATCCTTTACCTGCCTTCTTATGCTGCAACTGCTTGGTATCATAAAAAACTGAAAGCAAAATATCAAGAAATGCCTTTGGAAAAATATCTGGAAGAAGTGCGCCATTTTGCCGGAGGCGAATATCTTCAGGCTTTGTTTAACGGCAGCCGCATGGCGGAAAAACAAATCGAACAAGTTGCCGATAAAACGGCGAATTATATCGGGCTGACACGCGAATATGTATTGCGGGCAAATTTACGGGTGACATTGCCGCGATTTTCGAAAGAATTATTAAGGAGCGAACGCCGAACTGTCGGCCGTTATGATGGAAGATTTATAGGAATCGATCGTGACGCTGCCGGCGAAGAACCGGAAGATGATCCGGCCGGTTATGAGATAAACGGAACTTTTGCGGGAGCATTCAATGATTATATCTGTCGGGAATTAGGTTATAAGACCGATCTGCCCTATGCATTTTCGACCGATTTATGGAAGACGTGGAGCTATAAAGAATATGAAAATAAATATGTTCAATTGGAAGAAGTTTTGAGGAAAACAATGGTTCGAAATAAGTTTATGAAAGTCTGGGTTCTGAACGGATATTATGACATGGCAACACCATTCTATGCTTCGGAGTATGTGTTCAGCCATTTACAGCTTGATCCTGTTTTGCAGCCAAACCTGAGTCTCACTTATTATGAAGCGGGGCATATGATGTATATCCATAAGCCGTCGTTGGAAAAATTCCGTAAAGACGCAGAATTTTTCTTTGAAAATGCTTTGAAAACTTGAAAATCGATTAAATTATTTATAAAGAGACCGAAAAATAATATCGGCCTCTTTTTTTATTTAATTTTTTCAGAAAAAAACGAGGCTAAATTTGTTCATGTTCTTCAATCCGCTTACCGTAATTCTTAAACCGATCTACCATTCGGACCATTTCCTCTTTGGAAAGAATTACGGGTTCACCGATCGATTTTGCCCGATAATATAGTTCGCAGCAAAACTCGATCTCTTCGGTGATATTAAAGGCATTCGCCAAATCCGTACCCCCGGCTAACAGCCCATGGTTTGCCAAAAGGCAGGCTTTCCGATCTTTCATCGCCTCAAAGGCATTCTTTGCAAGCGCAACGGTTCCGTAAGTCGCATATTTTGCACATCGAACATCAACTCCCGCATAAGCGACCAGATAGTGAACAGGAGGTAAGGTTATATTGAGACAAGAGAGCGCCGCAGCAAAAGTGCTGTGAGTATGGATTACGGCATTTAAATCCTCCCGATATTTATATAGAATTCGGTGCATATCCACTTCGCTGGACGGGATTGCAGTTCCATCCTTAATTTCTCCCGATTGAATATCGATGAGCATAATTTGTTCCGGTTTGATTTGATAGTAATCGATTCCACTGGGGGTGATTGCCATCAACCCGGATTTTCGGTCGCAGGCACTCAAATTTCCGCCGGTTCCTTTGGTTAAACGATTGTCGATTAATTTTTTCCCATATTCGATAATTTCCGATCGGATTTCTTCCAACAACATATAACCTCCTGAGCTATCTTCCGGGATGTTTGACTTGTTCCGGAAAAATCTTTATTTCTTATTTTATAACCGAGATGATTCGTACTGGCTGATGATTATGATTCTCTATTCCGATATAAAGGGAAAAATCGTTTTTTATGGAACAGGAAAGTAGCGGTTTCGATGGATTTGCCGCAGTCAGAATTTTGACTCTCTTTGCGGAAGTATTCATCCGGTAATAATCGGACTCAATTGGTTCTTTCCGCTTTCGTCGCAAGTGATAGAATATTCCCTGCAAGCAGGAACTTGAAGATGTTCCGAAAGGCAGAGAGATGATTAAAACATTAGATCAGTTTGTTCCCGGCGACCAAGGTGAGGTCGTCAAAGTCGGTGGGCAGGGAGCAATTCGGCGAAGGTTACTCGATATGGGTATCACACCCGGAACCCGAATCCTCCTGATCAAAACCGCCCCGATGGGCGATCCCCTCGAAATCACCTTACGCGGATTTAATCTGAGTATTCGAAAAGAAGATGCTCGTTATATCGAGTTGAAAATGGATTCACCCGAGGAGGAGTCGAATGATTGATTCGCATATTGACTCCGAACAAGACGAGTTTATTCCAAAGGCTGATCATACTCATGTGGGCACGATCGCCGATCTTAAAAGCGATAACAACCCCAACGGTCTCCGCCTGACTTTTGCACTGGCGGGAAACCAAAACAGCGGTAAAACAACCCTTTTCAATTATTTAACCGGCTCCAACCAACATGTCGGAAATTGGCCCGGTGTGACCGTCGAGAAAAAAACCGGAAAAGTGAAAAAATATCCGGGGATCACATTGGTGGATCTGCCCGGAATTTATTCGCTTTCTCCTTATACAGATGAGGAGATGATCACCCGAAATTACCTTCTCGATGAAAAGCCGGATGCGATTATCAATATCGTTGATGCGAATAACCTGGAACGCAATTTGTATTTGACGCTTCAGTTGGCGGAGCTCGGAATTCCGATGGTCATCGCATTGAATATGATGGATGAAATCGCTGCCAACGGTGATGTGATCGATGTGGATGGCTTGGAGCGTGACCTCGGAATTCCGGTTGTACCGATTGTGGCAAGAAACGGCAGCGGAGTGGAAGATTTGATCCGCCGTGCCATCGGTGTCGCCATGCATCGCGAGCAGCCTCCGATTCGCGATATTTGTGAAGGGGAAGTCCATAAAGCGATCCATTCGATCGGTCATATTATCGAGCCAAAAGCGAGAGCGCGAGGATATTCAGCACGCTTTGTTTCCACCAAGTTGATTGAAGGTGAAGACCCGATCAAGCAAGCCATCGGCCTGACTCCCGAAGAAGAAAAAATCATCGATGAAATTATATCGGAGATGGAAAAAGCTACCGGACTTGACCGAGAAGCGGCGATCGCGGATTCCCGCTACCGGTTTATCACCAAAGTCTGTTCCGAAAATCTCAAACGAAGGAGAAAAATCGGCGAACAATCGACTTCGGATAAAATCGATAAAGTATTAACAGGCAAATATTCAGCTCTTCCCATTTTTTTGGCGATAATGTTGTTTGTTTTTTGGCTGACGTTTGGACCGATCGGCAGCCGATTAAGTGAAGGGTTTTCCGAGTTAATCGATACCGGAATCGGCATTGTCGATCATGCTCTGACGTATGCAGGTGTGTCGGAATGGTTACAGAGCCTGGTTGTCGACGGAATATTGGGCGGAGTCGGAAGTGTGTTGAATTTCTTACCGGTTATCCTGATCCTTTTCATCTGTTTATCCGTTTTGGAAGATTGCGGGTATATGGCTCGGGCGGCATTCATAATGGATCGATTGCTGCGAAAAATCGGCTTGTCCGGCCGTTCGTTTATTCCGTTTATGATGGGATTCGGATGTACCGTACCGGCTTTGATGGCGACACGGACGCTGGAAAATAAACGGATTCGTTATTTGACGGTTCTGTTGACACCCTTTATGTCGTGTGGCGCAAAAGTACCGGTTTATACGCTGTTTATCGCAGCTTTTTTTGCCAAAGGGAAGATACTTGTTATTTTTTCACTCTATCTGATCGGGATTCTTGTCGCTGTTCTGATGGGCTTGATCTTAAAAAGCACTTTGTTTCGCGGAACGCCGGCTCCTTTTATTATCGAACTTCCTCCTTATCGCTGGCCGGCGCCGCATAATGTGGCAATTCAGGTTTGGGAAAAAATAAAGGATTTCCTCGAAAGAGCAGTAACCATTATTCTGTTGGCTACCGTAGTCATCTGGTTCCTCGGCTCATTTGATCCGAAATTCTATTGGACCGCGGATTCTTCACAGAGCATTTTGGCGATGCTCGGCGGACTTTTTGCGCCCCTCTTCCTGCCCTTAGGTTTTGGAAATTGGCAGGCAATCACTTCCTTGGTATCCGGATTTATGGCTAAGGAAAGCATCATCAGTACAATGGCGGTGGTTTATAAAGCGGCCGATCAGGGACTGCAAACGGTTCTTCAATCGATATTTACTCCGGCATCCGCATTCAGTTTCCTGATTTTCGTGCTTCTTTATCCGCCCTGTATCGCTTCCGTCTCGACCATGAATAAGGAAGTGGGAACAAAGTGGACCGGGTTTGCGATCGTTCTCGAATTGGCAACCGCTTGGATCGTATCTTTCCTGGCGTATCATATTGCTTTATTGATTTTATGAGATTCTATGGCTGATTGGATTGTCGGATTTATCGTTGTTTTGCTCATTGGTTGGGCAATTTACCGTATCATTCAAAGAAGGAAAAACCCGCTCGGGAACTGCGGCGGAAGCCATTCGATTTACGGAATTCCGGATTCCGAAATTCCGTCGTATTGCAGCAATTGCCGGGCTCGTGAGTTGTGCCGCAGACAGGCACCGAAAGCACGCAAATAATTGTCGCATTGTATTTGGTTGATCGTCGTCAGTCTCGGTCTGGTTTCTTTCGAATGGCATAATCCAGCTCGTTAAAATCGACATCGAGCAATCGCGGTTGATCGATGTGCATCGATTCGACTTTTCCTTCACAGTTCAGTGAAAAAGTGACCAATCCTCGGGGAATATATGGATCATGCCAAATCAAGCGGAAGGTATCAAAATGCCAATGTTCAAGATCTGCGGTAAAAGCGGGTGTATGACTGAATTGTAGGACCAGCCTATGGGCTTCTTTTCTGACGATTATTTCACCATATGCGGAATCTTCATAAACACCGGTATAGGCGGCATCAGGTAAGGAAGGAGAAGTGTTCGGAATCCGTTCCGGTTCCGTTACTGTTTGTTTCATTTCCGGGTCGTTTTTCCAAACATTGATCCAATCGATCGGCTCCGATTCCAGAAACATATCAAAAGCCGAATACAGAATACTTTGATAGGCTCTTCGATCTTCAGAATTGGTAAGGATGACGATGCCCCGGTTTAATGCCGGAAAAATTTCCATTCGTCCGCGCATACCGTCTACTCCGCCGGAATGACCGACCCTTTTTTTGCCCTGATAATCCTGAATAAACCAACCCAATCCGTATCCCGAAAAATCGGTAAGCAGACGGGGATGAATCAAATCCTTAGCGGGAGCCGGCGGAACTACAATGTGCATCGAATGCAGATTTTCGACGGATTCGGGCTGTAAAATCACTTTTCCGCGATAGACGCCATGGTTCAGGAACATTTGAAGATAATGGGCTAAATCGAGGGCTGTCGAATGAACGGAAGCTGCGGGACCGACATTATCATGATTTCGATAAGGAATCACGCTCAACTTGCCATTCAACTGCGTATGGGGTGTGGCAACATTGTCCATTCCGGACAGTTGCAAGGCTTTCAGATTGGGAAAAGAGCGTTCCATTTCAAGCGGTGAAAAAATATATTTACAGATAAAATCATCCCAACTCATTCCGCAGATTTTTTCGATAATCAATCCGGCGATCAAATAACACACGTTTTGATAGGCATACGTACTGCGAAAACCGGTGACGGGTCTGAGGTAACGAACACGACGGACTACTTCTTCTCGAGAATAATCGGAACCGTACCAAAGTGTACCGGCACTTTCGCTGTTCAAGCCGCAATGATGGATTAACAAGTCAAGGACGGTCATTTCCTGCCCGGCAAAAAGATCAGCCATACGAAAATCCGGCAGGAATTTGGTGACTTTATCATCCCAGCCGAACAAATTTTGTTCCCGTAATATCGCCAAGGAGGTGGAAACAGTTGACTTGGACATGGATGCAATGGCATAAGAGGTATCGGCGGTGACTTCCTCGTTTTTTCCGAATGTTCGGCTCCCGAAACCCTCTGCGAAACTGATTTCTCCGTCTTCAATTACAGCCACCGATATCGCCGGCGTCTGAAATTTGATGCTCGCATTTTGAATAATCTCTCTGAATAATTCCGGAATAATTTTTCCCATGGTTGACGGCTTTCTGTGAAGGTAAATGTCAGCTCTTACTATACTATGATTTTCGATCGGATAGCCGCTGATCTCTCTTCGCCGGTGATATTTCGAAACGATTATCGAATCGGAATATTTTCCAGCCGAAATTCGGCTCGAAAAACGGAATTCTACTATAATGCAACATATGTCGGAATGGATTGATATCGCCGCACAATTTATAGGATTTCCGTTATCCGAGGATCGGCTTCGATTATTTGAAATTTATGAATCCGAACTGATCGAGTGGAATACACGTTTCAATTTAACCGCCATTAAAAACCCGGATGAAATTCGGACAAAACATTTTTTGGATTCGTTATCCTGTGTATTGGCGATCAACGATTTTAACGGTCGATCGCTGGTTGATGTGGGGACGGGCGCCGGATTCCCCGGAATTCCGTTGAAAATCGTTTTTCCCGATCTAAAGTTGACGTTGGTGGATTCCGTGGGGAAAAAATTGGTATTTTGTCAGCATATTATCGATCGGCTGTCTCTGACGGATTGCCGGATTATTCATGCCCGTGCGGAAGATCTCGGAAAGGATCCGCTTCATCGGGAACGGTATGATATCGCCGTTGCCAGAGCGGTGACCGGATTATCCGCCCTTTCGGAACTATTGTTACCTTTGGTAAAAAGGAAAGGGATAATGATCGCACAAAAAGGGGAGACCGCAGCGGAAGAATTGAAAGCAGCCGAAAAGGCCATCCGGATTCTGGGAGGGGGTGAAACGCAGCTCATTCCGGTGACCATCCCGAAGGGAGCTGAACACCGGAATCTTATCCGGATCGAAAAACAAAGAAATACTCCATCGGGATACCCGCGTCGCCCGGATCAGATTCGTAAAAAACCGATCGATTAATCTTTTTGCACAACACCGTTGGCTATCTGCCAAACGGTATGTTTTTTCAAAAAATCATCCGAAAAATGGGTGAGGTCTGTCGTCGTTAGAATTCCTTGGTTGTATTGATCCAATCTTTCCAGTAAATCCCGTCGTCTCTTCTCATCCAATTCCGCGAGTGTCTCGTCCAACAGCAGCAACGGCTCCGTACCGGTTTTATCTTGGATCCATCGTATTTCTGCCATTTTGAGCGAAAGCAACGCCGTGCGGATTTGACCTCGGGATCCGTACAGACTCAGGTCGATATCATTGGCGCAAACTTGAAAATCATCCCGATGGGGTCCGATAACCGAAGTTCCGCGCTCGATTTCGCGCCGGCGAATCGTTTTCAGATGAGCTTTCATTGCCGAAGCAATTTCATCCGCCGAAAAACCGTCGCGGCGTCCCGAATTTTCTTCAACGGGATTTGAACGGTCGGGGTTTAAGGGATCAAAGGATGGGTTATAGATCAGGGCTAATTTTTCCTGCCGATCGGTCAACTGCAAATGAATTTCTTCCGCATACTCATTCAAAGTCTCGAGCGCTTTTATTCTTTTTTGAATCAAAACCCCTCCGCGACTCGAAAGCAATTCATCCCAATATTCCAACTGCGCCGGATCGGACTTTTTGTCGGCTATTTGGCGTAATAAAGCGTTGCGCTGAACCAAAGCTTGTTTGTACTCGGTTAAAGTCTGGGCGTAACCCGGTTCGGATTGTGAAAGCAAGATATTTAAATATCGGCGTCTTTCTTGCGGAGGCCCCTCCAAAATGGCAGTCATCTGAGGGATAAATAATACGGCGGGGAATTTACCGATCGCATTTTGGGCACGCAGCTTTTGTCCGTTCCAGAGAATCTCTTTGCGCGTCCGAGTAATTCGATTTTGGCTTTCCTGAATGATTCTCACTTCGAGCTGATGATTTTGCTGATCGCGCGAGTATCGGACAACGATGCGTGCGACCGCCAGATCCTGCTTTTGCGCTTCAAAATTAATCAGTTGGCGATCGTTTCCGGCTAATATCGTAGCAAAAGTGGCACAGTAAAAAAGGCTTTCCAGCAAACTTGTTTTTCCCTGTGCATTTCCGCCGGAAAGAATCGTAATACCTTGAGGAAATTCGACATCCAATCGAACATAGGAGCGGAAATTCGTTAAAGAAAGGCTTTGCAAAATCATAGAAGAACTCTTCAGGTAAGTTTATCATGCTCCGCTTCCGAAGCATGATTTATCAAAGAAATATTGATCTGAGAATCAGATAACGAACGATTTCTTGCCTTCTGTCAAAAAGAACCGGTTCGGTCTGGACTCTAAACGGGAAAGATCTCCCGATAAATTCGCGGGGCAAAAGTTTCCATATCTTCGGAATCCAAAGAATTCTTACGGCAAATCCGTTCATAAAAATCAGCTGAAAGACGTTTGGTGCGAACTTGTGTTTCAACGTTCAAACGCCAAAGTCCGAATCGTTGACTCCAGCCCCGTTCCCACTCGAAATTATCTATGAGTGACCAATGATAATATCCTTTTACCGGTATTCCGTTTGACCATGCGCGCCAAAGCCGATGAATATGAGCAGCTAAATAATCCCGTCTGAACGTATCCTCATCACTTTCGGTTCCGTTTTCGGTGATGAGGATCGGCTTGCCATAGCCGGCTGCCCACTTCAGTGCCCTTGAAAAAGATTCCGGCTCATTTGCGATGAACCCCGTGTCACTCAAGGATGCTCCCTCCGGGTAGGATAAAAAGTTGTTCGGGTTAAAAGTGAATCGGACTTGATTCCCGGAGTAAAAATTCAGGCCCAAAAAATCCTGAGTGTTCTTTGCCTGCGGTATATGAATAAAGTACGGTCCGTAATGAAATTTTCCGCTTGATATCGTATCGGTAAATGAGTTATTGAAGAGATGATGTGCGAGCCTTGTCATCCAACGATCCGGCGGTAAATTTGTTTTGGGGAACAAATCACGGAAATGAATTGCGATGCCGACGGACGCTTCGGGTTGTTGCTCATGAATCAGGTGATATACCGCCGCATGGGCTTTGATCATATTGCGAAGGACAATATTTGCCGCCGAAAAATTGTTAATATTTCCGGGCGGAAAATGTCCGGAGATAAAACCGCATAATATATAAACGTTCGGTTCGTTGATCGTTATCCAATCCTTGACAAGCGGTTTAAATGCCGGAATGATTTTTTCGGCAAAACGCAGGAAATATTCCGGTGCTTTCTCATTTTGCCATCCGCCCATCTCATAAAACCAAATCGGATCGGTGAAATGATGCAATGTTATCAAAGGACGTAATCCGCGGCTGATCATGCCGCGAATCATTTCACGATAATAATCGATTGCCGATTCATCCCACAAATTCTCTTTAGGCTGAATTCGAGACCATTCGATGGACATCCGATGGGTATTTTGTCCCGTATCGGCTGCCCGAAGAAAGTCTTCCTGCCAACGCCTCCCTTTCCACCAGTCACAAGCTTTGCCGCTCACATCTCCGTTTCGTATACGGCCGGGCTGGGCTTCCCAAAGACTCCAATTATTGTTATTGTTTTCACCTTCAACTTGATGCGCAGAGGTAGCTGTTCCCCATAAAAATTTTTCGGGGAAAGTAAACTTTGCCGAAACTGTCACGAATCTCTCCTTTTAAAAAATTATTGAATCGATCATTGTTTGAAGTTCTGAATCTAAAGATTTCCGGTAACTGATTTCGACCGTTTTTGATTGGATGCAAGGTTGCAAAGGAGTTCCCGGTCCTCCAAGCTGGCATTCCGTTTCTTCCCGCAGGATTTCCCCTGTTTCTGGATCAATCAGGAAAGTATAGCGATTCATAAAAGTAGGTTGACCGGAATCGGGTGAGGAGCTTAAAGAATGCTCAAAGGTATAACACCAACCGGCTTGTCCGTCTATTTCACAATCTTTCCGACCGATAAATTCAGCCGATGTATTCAGCAGCGTAAAGAATTCATTACCGTATAAAAAAGGATAAATCGTATCGGAAGGCCCCGATTCATAAGGGACTTTGTACCCTTGGGGAAGGAGAATCTGACAATCCGATCGATTCCAAGTTCCGGTGAGAATATTGCCTTTTGTATCTCTGGTTAATGAAATATTATTGATCACATATCCGTCTGAATCAATTTGATCCCAGGATTCCGAAACGGTTCGGTTATTTTTCAGAACCTCATCACCATGCTGAACCAAATCCGGATATTCTCCGCCGGCTGCGACTGCCTGTGTCTGAGCCTTTTGCAGGATCCAGCCGGGATTTGCGGTGAGAGAATCAGAGAAAGACCGGAGCAAATCGGTTAATTCGTGAATTTCATTTGAAGAAGAAGAGCCCAATTTGGAATAATCGATTTCCAGCCGCGTCCCCGGGACAGGCTCGGGGTTGGACGCAAAAGCGATGGATACCGGTGTCCATTTAATCTCCCAGTTTCCGTCTATCCGATATTCGAACGAATCGAAATACAATGTCAAATCACTTTGTCCCAATTTCGTGATTTGAACGTCACAGGCAAATTGGTCGCTGTCGGGCAGATAACCGCAATTTGAATAGGTAAAATCATCTTCGGCGAGACTGTCTTTAAAAGAAATAGAGGATATATGCGGATCATTGTTCATGAAAAGTCTGAGGATGGTCATTTCTTCGCCTTGGATGGTTTTGTTAAAAACTTGATATCCATTGATTTTGCCGGAGAATTCATCCAATGGCATTTCAACATTCAATGCCGCTTTCTCTGAGGTGAAATCGAGAGGAGCCGGAAAGCTTAATTCGACTTCATGATTTCCCGAGCGTTTGACATAAACATAATCCAAGCCGATTTTCAGCGGGTCGGAACTTGAAAGAGGCATAAAGGTATAAGAATCCACCAGAATTGTTTTTGAATCATCGCTGAGATTAAATCCATACGGATCGGTCCTGGTTAATAAATATTTTTTTCCGTCTGATCGTTCGACCTTTATCCAACCGATCTTTGAAATGGATTCATCTTCACGAATTGTCGCGAACCCCGGTTGAATCATAGTGGTTTTGGTGGTCTGAGCGGTATTCATCAAAGATAAAACAACCCCGTCTTTTTGGTCGCTCAGGGGCGAACGTTCGCTTCTTTCTTGGTGATCACCTTTTTCCAATTCCAATATCATCGTCGATCCTTCGGAAAGAATTTCCATATCGAAGGGAATCTGATTGAAATTGAAGGAAACAACGGCAGGTTGTTCATCGGTTAAAAATTCCAATAATCCGGCGATAACCAGCGTATTTCCGTTTGATAACAGACTGTAACGAGAGCCCGAAGAGGGAGTGAGCCATTTTCCCGACGGAATTCCCAATTCGGCGACGGGTAAATAACTGCCGTAAATTCGGTTTTGATCGATGACTTTATCACCCCATGTGACCGGAAGCCCCCAAATTATGATTCGCACCAAAACCCGGTTCTTTTCAACGATGACATCATTGACTTCGAGTGTGGCACGGAGTTGATCGGCGGTAGTAATTTCCGCGGTTTTTGCTTCCGTCAGCGAATATATTGCATCATTGATCCCGATTAATGTGACGTCATCGGAATTAATCGGTTCGGATTCGGCGAACGCGGGATGAATTTGGCTGATAAGGCTGATCAAAAATAAAAATAAAAAGAAAGACTTTTTTAAACTCAACTTTCAGATTCCTTTTCGGGATGAATCTCAGAACTTTCATCGGGTTGCGACATAACCGGTTCTCTTTGGTAGATTTCTCGATTAATAACATTTTTGAAAATTTGTCCCGGTTCCGCTTCGCAGACCGTACGGATAACGTCGCATATGGCATCCGCCATTCCCTGTCTTGTTTCGACGGTATTGGTACCGATATGCGGAGTAAGGACCACGTTTTCCAATTTGAATAGCTTGACGGGAATTTCGGGTTCCGCCGGATAAACATCCAATCCGGCACCTTTCAATTTCCCGTTTTCGAGAAAATAGATTAACGCGTCATAGTCCGCAATCGGTCCGCGAGCGGTATTGATAAAGATGGCACCCTGTTTCATCCTTGAAAATGCCTCGTAATTAATCATGTTGCGGGTGGAGTTATTCAACGGACAATGGATCGAAATGATGTCGGAAGTTTCCAGCAATTCTTCAAAAGGAACATATCGAATGCCTTTTTCTTGAGATAACGGCAACCGGTGGCGGTTGTAATATTGAATATTTAATCGAAATGGCCAACACATTTCAGCTAAAGTCATCCCGATATGACCCAAGCCGATAATTCCCAATGTTTTCCCGGCTAAATTTTGCCCCGGATTCTTGCCGATCGAAAAAAAGTCCGAGACGTTATCCGCGTTTCTTCTCAGCAACCGATCCAATTCGGAAACCCGACGGCTGACATCCAGGATTAAAGCCATTGCCAGCTCGGCGGTGGAATAAGCGGTGGCATCCGGGACATTGATCACAGGGATTCGAAGAGCGGTGGCTGCGGTTATATCGATATTATCAAAACCGGCTCCGTTGGCGACGATGACTTTCAGTGAAAGAGCTTTGGCGATCATTTCGGCGTTGACATCGGTGATCGCCACAATCGCAGTCACCTTTGGCAGAATTTCATCCAATTCTTCGCGCGTGAATTCGGCATTCGTTTCCTTCGGTTCAAAGATCAGATAATCCGGTTCCAGAGAATGAAAATCTTCCCCCCGGACTTTTTTTGTGATCAAGACGGATTCTTGAAATTCCATTGAAATTTCTCCTTTTTTGATAATCGGACGATTTGATTGTCCACCCTTTCAGCTTGTATGATCCAATGAAAACGATTTATATCACAAACAAATTCCAAATCCTCGGCCGGTAAATCGGGTGAGGCATTTTGAATAAAACGTCGGCCGTTGACAGAGTTTCGAACCCGTTCGATTATCTGCTGTTCCGGAATGGGGTTACCGGTAAGAATCCCTTCGATATAGTCTGCGCAGGCAGTGTCTTCGTCTCCTCTTCCGTCAGAAGTAATTCCCGTCTCAACAAAAAAGATCTCTTCCGGTGACCGCAAACGGATAAATTCTGCGGTTGCTTTTGCCGTTACGAGGCTTGCGGCGACCAGCGTTTTGGCATGAGAAGAACGTATCAGTCCCTGTGTTCCGGCAGTCGTCCTTTGAATGATTATTTTTTCTTGAATGTCATGCTGCATCAAAGCAGTCGGTGAATTATTGAAATCGAACTCCGGAATGCTGAGACCGTTTACTTCTCCCATCGTCAGACTGCCGGGAATGCATGATTTTAATTCAAGTGCTTTTTCAACTTCGGCGACACAATAAATTGTTTTTGCTCCCTTTGAAAAAGCATATGCTGCGGTTGTGAAAGCGCGCAGTACATCGATCACCACTGCTAAATCTCCGGCTTGATCACAGTTTTCCAAGGTTCCGCGGATAAATTTTGTCTTGTTTTGCTGATTAATTTCTTTCAAATATATTTCACCCGAAAATAATTATAATAAAAGATCCCTTTCTTTTAAACCCATTGCAAAATTTCGGGAAGTTTTCGAATTTATGTAACCGGATTTTTTTTAAACCGAGAGTGTTCCCTGAGGAAGATCGAATCAGCGTTCCGCAATTTTTGCAAACAAAATACTGAGAAAATAAAGTAAAACCAAAGGGATTAAGAGGATCGTCATATTGACGGGATCCACCGTTGGAGTGATGAGCATGGCAAGAATGGCACAAATGACGACGGCTTGCCGCCAATTTTTTAATAACAATCCGGAATTTACAATTTTCACTTTTGTCAAAAAGTAGATAAAAATCGGCATTTCAAAGACAATTCCGATCCAGAATAACATATTTGTCGTAAATGAAAAATAGCTGTTCGTACGGATTGTCGTCGGGATATCGGTAAAAGAAGTTAAGAAAGGAATTGCTGCCGGCAAAAGAATAAAGAATGCAAAAAGAATTCCCGCGATGAAAAAGAGGATTAAAAGCGGCAAAAATGTAAACAAGATCCTTTTTTCATTGCTCCTTAAAGCAGGTAAAATGAAGGCTAAAATTTCGTAAAAAATAATGGGACTGTCCAGAACCAATCCGGCAAGCAATGCGACTCGGAAGACTGCTGTGAAATTCTCCGTGATTTCGATGGATTGCAGTTTTTCCAGTCCGCCGATCGGTCGGGCAAGAAATGCCATAATCGAATCAGAAAAGAAGAAAGCAATAATAATTGCGAAACATAAAGATAAAACAATAATAATCAGCCGATTTCGTAACTCGGTTAAATGTTCCGACATCCCTTCTAAAAATTCTTTGAAGTCAGTAGAGGATTCCTCTTGATTCATAAAGAATCCTTTGTTTCCGGAGTGTTCTCCTTATCCGAATCCAACGGGTTGGATTCGGATGAATCTGAATCGACTGCCTTCGGCATTGAACGAACGCTGTTTTGAATCCGGTCCAATTCCGCCTGTGTCCGGGCATTTATTTCATTCAATTCCTTCATTGTTTCTTCAAGGTTTACTTCTTTCATAATTTCTTCCGGATAGTGTTTCATTTCATGATACATCACGGAAAAATTGCGCCATGTTTCGGAACGAACCACCTTACGAATAAACCGAGCGAAATTACGGGAACTTTCCCGTAATTTGTCGGGTCCTAAGAAGACCAACATAATTGTCAGTACCAGAATCAGTTCCGGAATACCGATATTAAAAAAGCCCATTCTGAATAATTAATAACGAACGAGATTAAGGATGATTTGATTTTGCATTTTCATCATCGGATTGCGTTTCTTCCGAAGTCTTTTTTTTATCGGAATCTTCGTTCAATCCTTCTTTGAAAGCGGTAATGCTTGCTCCGATTTCCTTGGCGACCTTTGCTATTCGCCCTGGTCCAAATAGCAAGATCACGATGACAAGGACAATCAGAATCTCAGCGAATCCGGGTCTCCACATATGATTTCCTCTCCATGGATCATTGGGTTCGATCAGCCTGATCCATAAAACGACTGTTTTTCTAACAGGGATTATACCGCCGAAAATCATTCAGGTTTGCAGGGCGAATAATAGAAATTGAATGATATACAAAAATATTTTTAAAAACATTTCTTGTGTATTTTTATATGCAGGAAATGTTAAATCATTTATAAATATATAATATTATAATATATAATATAAAATTTTTCTAAGTGTAATGAATTATTGTATATCTTTGTCTCAGTGATTATTCATATTTGTTTTGATTCAGCTTGAAAATTATTAAAATGTGTATTATCTTTTTATATATTAATATTATAATAATAAAACAATAATAAAAAATTAATAAATTAATGGAAATTTTTCAAAAGAGTGATCTTTTTTAGAACGATAAATCGCTGTAAAAAGTTCAACGGTTTTCCTTCCATCTTCCAAGGTAACAAGTGGAGGAATATCGGAAAGAATTGAATTTAAAAAATCATTAATTTGACATTGATGATAATAATAGGTTGAATCAATTTGATCAAAAAAATCTTTATCTTCTTTTTGCCATATTGGTAGCATTTTTTCTTCACCTTGAATAGTCCATAAATCATTTATAGGCGGATCACTTATTTTTGACATGCCTGCAATGAACATTGATCCGCTATCAGTCTGGACACCAATTGAAGCACCATTTGAACCGTGAACATGAACTTTTCCAAAGAGGCCAGGATTTTGACTATTGCTAACTACTATATTTCCTAAAGCACCATTCTTAAATTGGATAATCGCAATTGCAGTATCTTCAACTTCTATATCGGGGTGATTTAAATTGCCCCACCAACCAGCCAATTCATCTATCTCACCCATATACCAGAGTAATAGATCTAATTGATGTGGAGATTGATTTACCAATACACCACCTCCTTCCCCATTCCATGTTCCTCGCCAAGGGTCACTTTTATAATATGCCGAATCTCGCCATCCAAGCATTTCGACTGTTCCAAGTATCGGTTTACCTATTTTCCCTTCATCGATTGCTTGTTTTATACGTAAAGATGGTTTAAAAAATCTTCGTTGACTAATCGTTGTACCAATAATATTATTTTTTCTAGCTGCATGAATAATTGAATCACAATCTTTAAGCGATACAGCTAGAGGTTTTTCTACAGCAATATGGATGCCTGCTTCTGCTGCTTCAATTGAAGAATCCTTATGATTGGGATGAGGAGTGCAGATACTCACTGCCTCAACTCCAGTTTCATTAAACATTCTTTGAATCGAATCATATGCTTTTACATGATATTTTTCAGCTAATAATTTAGCTTTTTCCATATTTCTGTCATAAACTGCAACAAAGTCGCTTTTTTCATTTAAAGCATAAGCTTTTGCATGGAGATCACTTACTTTTCCGCAACCAATGATCCCTGTTCTTATTTTGTTTTTCATAAAATTTCCCTGATAAAATTATATTAAGAGATAATATATATAAAATTTGAATCTCAATAATCTCCAATATCAAGCCTTTTTATTTTGAAAATTATAAATATACATTATTGTTTCCCTAATAAACAAGTAAAAAAAATTTATCTTGTTCATTAAAAATTTAGCTTTTTAAACTTTATTAAATAAAGTTTGATCCCTTAATACTGTGCATCTTTCAATATACTTTTTATAGGATACTAAATTAAATTCTTTTTCTATATCTTTGATTGTACAGTCTGAACGATAATTAGTGAGTAAGAATAAATTCTCTTCAGTAAAAGCTTGTATTAAAATATCATTTCCATATTTTTTTTCAATGTCATTGATCTTATCCATTTGTAGATCAGTATGAAATAGTTCTCTATCTAAATTCATTTCATAATATGCTAATCTGTTCCACCTTGATGTTTTTACTGGAACATTTCCCATAATATCGATCACTTTGCTATGATATGGCCAGACTGATGAAACTATAGGGTATTTATACCATTGTGCATATTGTGATAATAAGTTTCCTCCTTCATAAGCAGATATCCAACAAGCAAAATCAATTTCTTTATCCTTAAAAGTATTCCAGATATTACGCCAATTAATATCAAAACAAATTGCAACACCAATCCGTCCAAAATCTAAATCAAATGTTGGTATACTATTCCCGGGAATAATGCCAGCCTGAATTTCAGCTTCAACAGGATAATTTTTTACATATCTCCCTGCAATTTTCCCATTGCGGTCGAAAATTATTGCTTCATTTGACAAATGCTGATTCTCTGACAACAAAATCCCCGCGACAAGATTATAATGACCTTCAAAAGCTTTCGCAGATAAAAAATTTATTACCTGACCATCAATTGTTTCTGAATCATTTGCATATGTCTCTATCGATCTACCAGCATTTTTAAATGTTTCTGGTAAAAGAACAATATCTGGAGAATATTCTTTTGCCATATCAAGTATTTTATATGCGGTTTGTAAATTTTCTTCACAAGATGGGATTCTTATATTATATGGTGGCATAGTATTCTCTAGTGTAGCAAACGACGATGTTAAAATCTTAACTATTTTTGCCATATTATTATATTTATATTCCTTTATACTATAATTAGTTATCTAATTTATTGTCTTATTAATTTACAAAATTAATAAACTATTTCAAAAAAACAATAACGAAAATTGTCACTCTGATATAAGAAAAAACAATATCAGAGTGACATACATAAAAAATTCTTAACTATTTAGATTATGATTTACCAACATGTGCTATACCATTTATCGATATTATCTTTGGTAATTGGTACAGTAGGTGCTAGAATTTCATCTGAAACAATTCTCCCTTTATAAATATCATATGCAGCACGAACAGTATAGACACCAACTAAATAGCTCATTTGTAAGGCAGTTCCAGCCATATCACCATTTTTAATTGCAGCACAAGCATCAATATTTCCATTTGTTCCGTAAACAGCAATATCACTTGTGTTTAAACCTGCTGCTTTGATTGCCTCAATGACACCAATTGCCATAGGATCGTCTACTGCATAAACGATATCTATTCCTGAGGGGAAGCGAGTGAGTAAATCCGTCATTAAAGTCATCGCTTTATCTTTGCTCCAGTTGGCTGGTTGATCAGAAATAATTTGATAATTTACTCCTGCTTCCGCCCATGCTTTTTTCATGCCTTCGACACGATTTACGTAGTCAGTTTGACCAGGGTTTCCGCCAATAATGACAACTTTAGCTTCCTTATTGCCAAATTTTTCTATCATCATCTTCCCTACAGAATAGCCTTGATCGATACTTTGGGATCCAACGAAAGTTCTTCTATATTGTTTACCTTCTGCTGCAACATCAGCATTATGTGTGATTACTGGAATTCCGGCTTCATATGCTTTTTTCATTGGAGCAATTACAGCGGTAGGATCTACCGCATTGACAACAATTACATCAGCATTTCTGGAAATACAGTCTTCAATCATAGAAGCCTGCTTTTGTGGATCTAGCGCAGGGTCAAAATATGTGACATTAGCATTGTAGATAGCTGCTTCATCATCCATTCCTTGTACGATTGCTGTAATAGAAGGATGATCAGCATTGTTATGGACAACGCAAATATCTAATTTATCATCTGCAGCAAAAGCTGGAAATACAGAAATACAACAAAAAACTAAAATAATTAAAAATAAACTCTGTTTTTTCATTTTTTTCTCCTTTTTTATTATTATTCTGAATGAAATCAGAATTTGACTAACTTATATTCTGTTACCATAGGACTGGAGTTGAAGAGTTTTTTGCACTCTGGTTTCAGAAATTGCATCACTAATGACTACTGTAAGCAATATCAATGCTCTTATACCAATTTGATAATAAGTTTGGATTCCGACTAAATTCATGCCATTATTTAACATTCCGAGTGATGCTACACCAAGTAATGTTCCGAATATACTTCCTCTTCCTCCAGACATCCTGGCACCTCCAATAATTGCGGAAGCAATTGCCCAATTAACAGAATCAAGCCCTATTTGTGTACTTGAGCTATTTAATCGGGATGCAAGTAAAACACCAGACAAAGCGGCCAAAAAACCACTAATTGTGTATGCGATAATTTTATTTTTATCAACATTAATACCCGCATTAAAAGCTGCTTCCGAATTTCCACCTATGGCATATATGTCTCTCCCAAAGCTCGTATATTTCAGAATTATGTGAAGAATTAAAGCTACAAAAAAAACAATTATAAAAGGTGTAGGGATAATTTTGAACAAAGAGCCATCTCCCCAAAAAGTAAAATCCTCATCAATTCCAGCAAAAGATCTCTGTTTTGTATAGGTAAGCATAATTCCTTTAACTAATGTCATAGAACCTAGTGTCGCAATAAATGGGACAACTTTTCCTTTCGTAACAAGAAGTCCATTAATCACTCCTATACAAATTCCGAAAAGCAAAGCTACTATGACTGCTAAATAAGTTCCATGAGTTTGAAACCTTATTGTAAGTGCTGCAGCCATAGACATAACAGAACCTATTGAGAGATCAATTCCTCCGACGATTAATACAGATGTTAAAGCCATTCCTAAGGGAATATCGAATGAAATCTGTCGAGCAATATTCTGAAGATTTCTACTATTTAGAAATAGATTTCCCTTGGTTATTCCAAAAAATATCAGTAAAAAAAGGAATAGAAGAATAACGTTTTGCTGTAAAACAGTTTGCTTTATTTTATTAATCATCAGATTACCTTCTTATTGTATCGAGTATTCCATCAGCGCAAACAACGATAAGAAATATTAATCCTTTGGCTATTTGTTGAGCTTCGTATTGTACATTTAATAAAATTAACAAGTTATTGATTAAGCCTAAGATGAGTATTCCAACGATTGTTCGAAGTGTTCCACCTCTTCCACCTGAAAGACTAGTCCCACCAAGTACAGAGACAATCAATGAATCAAATTCAAGACCCACTCCTGCATTTGCAACAGTGCTTCCTGTTCTTGCTGTCATAACAAGACCTGCAAGTGCAGCACAAAAGCCGCAAAAAAGGTATGCACCAAATTTAATATTATTTACTTTTATTCCGGAAAATTTTGAGGCTTTTATATTTAACCCAATAGAAAAAAGACTTCTTCCTAATATCGTGTTCCTTAGAATAAATTCAATGATTAATGCCATAAAAAAGAAAATTAGTACTGAATAATGGATTGTTCCATGAAATTTTCCTCTGCCAAGTATTAAAAATGATTCGTTTGTTGCATACCATGTTTTTGCATGAGTCAAAATTAGATTGATTGAATAAACTAACGAACTAGTTCCTAATGTGATCAGAAATGCATTGGCATTTGTGAAGATAATGATCAAACCATTAAGAGCTCCAACTGCTATACCAGCTAACAATCCTCCAGCAACGGAAAGAAACAAACTGGCGCCATGAATTTGTAGCATAACTGTAGTTATTCCTGACAAACCAACAATATAAGCTACTGACATGTCAAAGTTGCCAGTAATCATCAAAACGGTTTGCCCTATTGCAATAATTCCTAATACTGAAATTCCCCAAAGAATATTTAATAAATTTCGTATGGTTAAAAATTCTGGAGACAAAATAGAAGCAAATACAAATAAAAAGACAAAAATAATTAATGCCGAGTAATTTATCAGTATATTTTTCGTAAATCTAAAAAATGAGGTATTTGACAATTCAGCCAATTCTGAATGTCGCTTATTTTCCATTTTTTACCTCTTTATGGTTTATCTCTATTTTTTGTCCAGTTTCAAAGGTTACAATAATTTCTTCTGAAAGGTCTTTTTTCTCAAGCAAGGAATTTATTCTTCCTTGGTACATTATTGCAACACGATCACTCATAGAAATAATCTCCGGCAACTCAGAGGAAATCATTAAAATAGCCATACCTTCAGATGCAAGTGAATCCAAGATTTTGTGGATCTCAGATTTCGCAGCTACATCAATTCCCCGTGTTGGTTCATCTATTATCAAAACCTTTGGAATTGTTGCTAACCATTTCCCTATCACAACACGCTGTTGATTACCACCGCTCAAATATTTGACCTTTTGTTGGATAGAAGGCGTTTTAATAGCTAACTCTTTGCAAAGTATTTCAGCCTTTTCTTTTTGTTTTTGTTTATTGATAAACCCAACTTTTTGTAGAGTATGCAAAATAGTTATAGTTATATTTTCTTCGACTGATTGTTGTAAAATTAGACCTAATTCTTTACGATCTTCCGGTATTAATACGATTCCCATGTTGATACTATCTGATGGATGTTTAGGCTTTATAGATTTTCCATTCATAAGAATTTCGCCATTTTGAAAAGGCAAGTCACCAAAAATCGCTCTTGCCAATTCTGTTCTTCCTGCCCCAACCAAGCCAGCTAATCCTAATATTTCGCCTTTATGTAGTGTTAGATTGATATCGTTCAGAATGCCTTTAACCGTAAGACCTTTAATTTCTAAAACAGGTTCTTTTGCATATGTTTTTGTACGATGGAACATATCTTTCATTTCTCGTCCTACCATCAGGCGAATGATTTCTTCACTGTTAATTTCGTCAATTCGTTTATTTCCTGTGACTTCTCCATCTCGCATAACTGTTAAAGAGGTACAAATATGGAAAATTTCTTCAAGTCTATGAGAAATATAGATAATGCCAATATTTTTTTCTTTTAATTTGTCAATGACATTAAATAATTGATCTGTTTCTTTTTGAGTAAGTGAAGAAGTAGGCTCATCAAACACAATAATCTTTGAATCCATTGAAATAGCTTGGGCAATTGCAACCATTTGTTTTTCTGCTATGGAAATCATTCCAAGAGGTTTTCTGGGATCGATTTCTACCCCTAATTGATTTAACCAATAACTGGCATCAGTGAACAAATCAACATAGTCAATAAGTCCAAAACGATTTTTAGGTTGTTTTTTCAAAAAAATATTTTCTGCTACTGATAAATATGGCTCAAGATTAATTTCTTGATGAACAGATGCGATTCCAAGTCTTTGTGCAGTAGCAGGATTGTTGATAATTACTTGATCTCCCTCAATATAGATTTCTCCTTCTGTTGGTTGATAAATTCCAGACAGTATTTTTATCAAAGTGGATTTGCCAGCTCCATTTTCACCGACAAGTGCTTTAACCTCTCCTTTTTCAAGTGAAAAGTTGACATTTGAAAGTGCTTTTACTCCGGGGAAAATTTTTGTTATATTTACCATTTGTAATAATGGCATAATTTTTTCCTTTTTGCTAAGTTCTCACCATTATTAAAATCTTATTTGAGATATTTATACTATTCTTATTGATGTTATTTAGTGGATAAGAATAAATTCCTTCTTAATCTTGGAAAGTTATATTTTGTTCCGGGAAACATTTGTAGACCTTCTTCTTTGACTTCAGTATTAAAAATTGAAGTAACATCATCATATTCTTCATCAGTTAAATCGATTTCACTTGATTTTAAGGTTTCGTTTAATTGTTCTGCTGAACTTGCGCCTACAATTGCTGCTGTAACTGCTTTGGAATGAAGAATCCATGCAATAGCTAATTGTGTTGGATGTACCCCTTTTTCCTTAGCAAAACGATAAAATCTTTCCAAAGCATCACCATATTGAGAAAGCCAAGTGATTACTCTGGAATCTGAAGATCCGCGAGTCGAAGGATCCATTGGCATGCCTTCATGAAAATGACCAGTAAGTAACCCCATAACTAAAGGCCGATAAACCATGATGCCAATATTTTCTAAGATTGCCTGAGGAAGAATCTCTACTTCAACACCTCTTTCAATTAAGTTATATGCAATTTGATTACATGATAATTTTTTCCAACCTTTCTGAATGGAGATTTCATTTGCGGCGCCCAAGAGATATGCAGGAAAATTACATACGCCTATATTCTTTGCTTTCCCATTTTCTATAATGGTATTTAATCCATCTATCATATTTGTAATATTCATACCTTTTAATGGCCAATGAACTAGAAAAAGATCTACGTAATCCATTTGTAAACGTCTTAAGCTTTCATCCATGGAAAGAAGAATATTCGTTTTATCAACTCCCGAAATTACTTTTGTAACGATAAAAATTTTCTCTCTTGGCAAATCTTTAACAGCTTTCCCTAAAAATGTTTCTGCAATACCGTCAGAATACATTGCAGCAGTATCAAAGAAATTTACGCCAGCTTCCCATGCATATTTGACAACTTTTTCGGATGTTGGATAATCACATCTGGATGAAAAATTCATCGTTCCTAAGCATATTCTTGAAACATGAAAATCTGTCTGCGGAAATTTAATGTATTTCATTTACTTTCCTTTCACTGATAAAAAAACGTTTCGCTAATAAAATATAGTATAAATTGGAGAAATTCTTATGTCAACCCTACATTACTCATGCCATAATAGTAATTTATGTCATTTTTAAGAATTATGTATTGATATAAGGATATAATAAGCCAAATAAAATAATGTATATTAGAAAAACGTTATTCTATTGTAGCTTATGGAGAAAAATGGCAATCAATAAAAAAGCAACGATCGTCGATGTCGCAAAAATGGCAGGTGTATCTGTTTCAACGGTTTCGGTCGTATTAAATCGGAAAAATAAATACGTAAAGCCAGAACTAAAAAGAAAGGTTCTGGATGCTGCTAAGACATTAAATTATTCTCCAAATTCAATTGCCAGAAGTTTAAAATCGCAAGAAACAAAAACTATTGGCTTGATAATAACGAATATTACTAGTCCAGTTGCCCCAGTTATGGTAAGGACAATCCAAAAAATCATGGCAGCCAAAAGTATTGATACGATGATAGTTTCTACCGAGGAAGATTTTGAAATTGAGAAAAATGCAATTCATAATCTAATGGCAAAAATGATAGATGGTATTATTATTTGTCCAGTAAAAAATGACAGTTATCAACATTTGATTAATGCTCATGAAGGAGCTAACGTTCCTATGGTCAGTGTCGAAAGAATACTTCCTATGGAAATCGGTATTCCCTGTGTCACTACAACAAATAAAGAAATAAGTTATTCAGCCATACAGCATTTAATTATGCACGGCAGAAAAAGGATTGCTTTGATTGCCATGCCTATCTTTGGTAGTAATACATCTGATCGAATAGAAGGATATTCGGAAGCTATGAAAGAAAATGGACTATATTCACTTTCTCTTATTCGTCAGACAGATTATATGGGTTCAAATGCCTATTCGATTGCAGTTGAGTTAATCCAAAATGGAAAGATCGATGCAATTTTTGCTATTAGTCAATCGATAGCACTTGGTGCTTATAAAGCAATTATTGATTGTGGATTACAGATACCAGAAGATATTGCATTAATTGGTTATGACGATGTAGATTGGATGGAAGCAGTTCCTGTTCCTATAACGACAATTAGGCAACCAATAGTCGAAATGGCAACAATTGCTGCTAATATGATTTTACGTTGGAAAAATGATCCTCAGTTACAACTAAATAATATTCTTATTCCCTCAAAATTAATTATTCGAAGATCATGCGGTTGTTGATTTTTCTTTAAATCTATAAATTCATATTGGGAATATTCAAAATATTATTTATTCAATAATTAAAAAATTAGTAAATAAAAAGTCAACCGAAAAAAAGGTACCTCATTTCAAAAGCCACATGCAATCTTGTTAATCTCATTATTGATTCATCAGGGCTTATCTGTTTATTTTTCAGTTCATTCATTAGTGATAGAAAGTAAAAATCAGATATAGCGGATCCTATGGAGAAGTTTTTCTGCATCCAACTGGTATATTTAGAAACAGCAAAAGAATTACTATAGTTTCTTGTGCATTGCGATCTGATCACAAAATACCGATAATACAGTGCAGTGCTATTTAGATTGTTGCTAATCAAAAATATTTGTCTTTTTTATCTAAAAATAGTTTTCTTCTTCTTTGCTTTGAGAAAGTTGATAAAAATAGACTATCAATTTAATCTTTGGTAGGCTATGCTTATTCAATCAGTATTCCGCTTCCTTCTCTTAGATTACTCTTCTATATAATTAGTATCGATTTATAACTTAGTTATTTTGGCTTTTAAGGCTATTGGCTTTAACGAAAATATTTTAAACGCATCACTGAAGTTGATTTAATTATTATTTGAGTCAGAATAATAGGTGAAGATATATTTAAAAACATTTCCTGTATATTTTTATATGCAGGAAATGTTTTGCTTGCCGATTATAAAAAAATTCTAATAAAATCTTTTACTATTTCTATTTCGCATGAAAAGGATGAACTTTCATACTGCAGAATTTTTCAACCTGTTCCTTAATACTTCGTTCAACAGGTAATCGTTCCATACTTGTCGCACCATAAAAGCCATTGATTCCAGGCATTTTTTCCATTGCTAAAGCAACATTTTCAGGTTCATCAAATGGACCGCCATGACAGATGACTAATGCATCTTTCCTTACAGACCGGACTGCATCGGCTATTTTCATGGTAAATTCGATACCTTCATCCAAAGTCATTGCTTCATAGGCTCCTATCGAACCGCCTGTGGTAAGGCCGCAATGAGCAACGATTAGGTCAGCTCCTGCCTTTGTCATAGCTTTAGCTTCATCTTCTGTAAAAACATAAGGTGTTGTCAACAAATCCATTTCATGAGCAAGACGGATCATTTCAACCTCTTTATCATATCCGAGTCCGGTCGCTTCCATATTCGCCCGCATTCGACCATCAAACAGTCCTACGGTTGGGAAGTTTTGGACACCGGAGAAACCCATTCGTTTGACTTCTTCCAGAAGAACGGGCATCAAGCGGAATGGATCTGTTCCATTAACGCCCGCAAGAACAGGGGTATGTTTGACAACCGGTAATACTTCTTTTGCCATATCAAGCATAATTTGATTTGCATCACCATAAGCAAATAAGCCCGTTATCGAAACACGCCCTGCCATACGATATCGTCCAGAATTGTATATGACAAGCAGATCAATTCCTCCGGCTTCTTCGAATTTGGCTGAAATACCGGTTCCCGCACCTCCGCCTACGATAGGAATCCCCGCTTCAGCTTTTTCATAAAATTTTTTTAAAATTTCAGAACGTGAAATAGCCATAATTCTCTCCTCTTTAATTTTTATTTGAATCTAGTAATTTAAGTAATTCTGTTGCACATCTTTCTGAAAACTCAGGATCGTTTACATTATTATCCATCAAAATAATTTCAATTTCAGGCTTTAATCTTTTTGTTAATTCATTTATGAAAGCTTGGTTTGCTTCCGGCCACCAAAATGGTTGTCCGGGAGCATCAATTTCTGAAAAGCCCTTTAAGGGAATCAGCACTTTAACAGGGGCAATCGCCATATTTAACTTTTCTGCGAAAATCTTTCCCAATGTCGCATTTTCTTCAACGTTAGTTCGCATTAAAGTTACATTGGGATTCCAATGATAAAAGAGACGATCTTTATACTTTTCGGGAACGGTCTCTTCTCCCCAAAAATTGACCATATCAATACAACCCGGCGTTACCACCTGAGGAATCCCTTTTAGCGCAGCAGCTTCTAGTCGATGATCCGATGCACTTAACACGCCACCACAAATTTCATCAGCCCACTCGGTTGTTGTAATATCCAAGACGCCTTTAAAATAATCGTTATGGATGAGCATTTCCATTGTTTTACCACCCGTACCCGTGCAATGGAAAACCAGAACTTCATATCCTGCGTCTTCAATAATTTTTCGTGCGTGGTTAACTGCTCTGGTGGTATTTCCAAACATGGTTGCAGCTATTAATGGTTTTTCTTCCGATACATTCGTTTCAACTGTTGAATAAAGAACCATTCCCGAAATCGCATTGGCTGCATTTCGAAAGATTATTTTGCTGATTCTATTTAACCCTGATATATCAACAATCGATGGCATCATCATGATGTCAGTAGTTCCGACGTAAGGAGAAGTATCTGCCGAAGCAACAGTAGAAACCATGATTTTTGGGACCCCTACTGGGAGCGTTCGCATACCGCTGGTTCCTACTCCGGTTCCTCCTCCTCCTCCCATAGAGATAATTCCGTCAAATTTCCCTTGATCGAATTTCTCTTTTACTACAACAGCAATACCTGCAGCCATCGTATCCAAGGCAAATCCACGATTATTCTTCTTTCGAAGTGTATCTAAATCAGAACCTCCGGCTTTTGCAATTTCGTCAGCACGGACATCCGGTTCAAATAACGGATCTCCCAATACTCCGACATCAAAAACAAATGTTGATAAGCCATTTTTTTCAATGGATTCTTTGAGAAATTTAAACTCTTCTCCTTTAGTATCCAACGATCCTATTATTGCTACAGTTTTTTTCATATGGGTCCCTATTTACTTTCTGACTATATACCTAAGTACCTTAATCGCAAGGTCGGATCTTTTTTGAAATCTTCAAAATAACCCGAATAGACAGCTCTGCCTTTATCAAGAATATATACATAATCTGCTAAAGATTCAGCTACATGAAAATTCTGTTCAACAATCAATACCGATATCTTACTTTTTATCAGTTCCTTACAAGTCTCTACCACACGGTCTATTGCAATAGGAGCGAGTCCTTCAGAGGGTTCATCCAACAAAAGAATATCAGGATTAGTGACTAATGCTCTTCCGATTGCCAACATTTGTTGTTCTCCGCCACTCAACCTTGCTCCGCTGATTTTTCTCCGTCTTGCTATTTCAGGGAAAAGCTCAAAGACTCGTTTGGGAGTCCATTCGTCCTGCTTATTCCTTTTTTTATAATGAAGCGTTAAATGCTCTTCAACTGATAATGACGGGAATAATTTTCTTCCTTGAGGAACATAACCTAATCCGAGATTTGAAATTTCGTAAGGTGCTTTGCCGATTAACTCCATACCTTTATACTGTATGGATCCTTCTTTAGGAGGTGTCAAGCCCATTAAAGATCTCATCAATGTAGTCTTTCCCATTCCGTTCCTGCCTAAAACCGCAACGCATCCACTTTCGACCTCTATGGAACATCCTTGTAAGATATGCGCGTCCCCATAATAAGTATGAATATTTGAGACAACCATTTTCATTATTTCAGGATTTTGATTCATGGTATGCGCTCCCAAGGTATATTTCTTGAACCTGTTGATTATTCCGAATTTCAGTTGGTGTTCCTTCGGCAAAGACTGCCCCTTGATTCATCACTGTTATTTTGTCTGCTATTTCAAGTACGATATCCATATCGTGTTCGATGATGATTAATGTTGTATCTACGGATAATTTTTTAATTAGATTTGTGAGAACAATTCTCTCATTAGGTGAAAGACCGGCTGCGGGTTCATCCAACATAATCAATCTGGGTTTCAAAGCAAAAGCCATTCCAATTTCTAATTGTCTTTGTTCCCCATGTGATAAATCAGAGACTTTCCGATTAAGTAGATTTTGTAATTCAATCCTTTCACTAATTTCCTTAACAAAATCAAGTTCAGATTTGCTGCTTTTCCAAAAATGAAGCATATCAAAATCTCTGCCATGATTTGCATTGGCAGCTAAAAATAAATTCTGTTCTACGGTTAATTCCAGAAATAACTGAGAAATTTGATAAGTTCTTCCTAAACCAAGTTTAGCTCTTTGTTGGACGGTTTTCTTGGTAATATCTTGATTAAAAATCGATATTAATCCTTCGTCACAAAATAGTTCGCCTGTTATCAAGTTAAACAGGGTTGTTTTCCCCGCACCATTGGGGCCGATCAAAGCTCGCTTTTCCCCGATTGGAACTTTCAGATTTACAGCATTAACAGCTTTTACTCCACCAAAGTTCTTCGTGACATTTGCTGCTTCAAGTGCGAACATTTGATCGGCCATTTTTTTTATCCTTTAAATATCTTCAAAGTGTTTCTATTACCATGGAATAAATTCATAATCTTTATCGACAGTTAACATTTCAGCAGGCATGTCAGAACATTTATCTTTTGGATAATCGCCGGTATCCGGCGGTTGCGCAAGATAAACATCCGGGTCATATGGACCGAACTGGCTGACTTTTTCAACCGTATAAAGTCCTTGGTTATAGAGACGTCCCTGGTCATCTACCTGGACCTGTCGGATATAAACATTTTGAACCGCAGCATTATATTCATCAATATAAACAGGACCTCTCGGATCATCCGTTAAATCGACTTTTTTCATGGCTGCAATTAATTTTGCAGGATCTGTATCACCATTAGTTGCTTCCAATGCACGGATGATTAATCTCATGCTTGAGTAAGCAAATTCTGCTGCTGCCGCAGGAATACGATTATATTTTTCTTCATAACGCGCTCGCCATTCCTTCATTTGAGGAGTCGGAAGACTTTCTGCATATAAGTGTCCGGAATATAAGCCCTCCACTTCTTTTGGCATATTAGGCAAATCACTTTGCTCAAAGGTATTTGATTGGCCGAGTAACGGAAGCTTGTCCATCATACCTAATTCGACATAAGCGGTTACGAACCCTAATGCATCACTGCCTGCACCGTTATAAAGGACGGCATCATAACCTTGGTCGGTCGGAATGGCAGCAACAATCGAAGAAAAATCATCAACACCACCAGAAGGATGCCAGACGGTCTTGACTTCCTCGCCACCACATCGACAAAAACCGCGTTTAAAGCCTCCCAATTGGTTATATGGATAGGAATAATCTTCCCCAATATGATAAATTCGTTTGTATCCTAATTCTTTTGCAACAAAGCAGCCGAATACATCCATCGGTTGTGCTCCGGTCCAAGTGGGACGAATTACATTTGGAGTAGCTGCTCGCATTGTCATATCTTCAGATGCTGAATACATGACGACTACAGGGATATTCTTATCCTTCATAAAGTCACCTACAGCCAGTCCTTCATCTCCGGAAACCATGCCGGTCAAGATATGAATTTTGTCCTGCTCAAGTAACTTTTTCGTTTTTGTGATAGCCATTTCATTATTTAATTGATCATCCTCTTCAATTATTTTGATTGTTTTCCCTGCTACCTGATAGTTGACTTCTTCCAAAGCCATTTCATACCCAGTGCGCTGCATGTTACCGAACGATGCAAAAACACCTGTAAACCCACTGATGATGCCGATGCGAATTTCATTGTCATCTGCTGCAAAAGCAGGAACCGCTGAAAGAAGCATCGATACTATCATCAATAACGACAAAAGAGACAACAATTTCCTATTCATTTTTTTCTCCTTTTTTATGACAGTTTCTTTTAGAAACTGTTTTAGACATTTTGAGTAGTGTTGATTTGGTTTTTACTTTTTCGATTTTTTCTCTTCCACCAAGAATTCGCTATACCTAAAATTCCTGACGGGGAGAAAAGCACAACCAATACAAATACAATACCAATAATAGTGTTGTATCGCATGGTAATCTGGCTGACCAAAACCTCAAACCATACCGCAATAGTTGTTCCGATTACCGGACCCCAAAAATAATTGGCTCCGCCTAAAATAACACACAACAAAATCCATGAAGTGCGTGACATATGCATAGCACTTGGAGAGATTATGCCGGTATTATAGAACATCATAATTCCGCCTAAAGATGCAAAAAATGCACTGATTACGAAGAAGACAACTTTTAACCAATAAACCGGGTACCCCAATGAGGCCATCCGTCGCGGATTATCCCGAACTCCGTTTAACGCTAAACCGAAAGGTGTATGAATCAGAATCCAATAAAGAGCTAAACAAATAATAAAGATTAATAATGATGCCCAATAAAAATTTCGTTGAATATTAAAATCGATTCCGAAAATAGTATGAGGTCGAATCCCTACAATTCCGAGCCATCCATGCAACAAAGAAGTGTTTTGTGTTCCGAGCGACCATAAAACCTGACCAAAAGCTAATGTAATCATCATAAAAACCATATCGCGGGTTCGCATCGAAATCATTCCGAATAAAAAGGCAGCCACTAAGGTAAAAACAATCCCGATAATATCTGCCCAAGGTGAGGGGAACCCTCTTTCGAATCCAATTAAGCCCAGCACATAGGCACCCATCGCAAAAAAAGCTGTCTGTGCCATGCTAACAACACCCAATTGCCCAATCAACATGCCAACACTTAATGAAAGCAGACCAAAATAGAATATCCGAATAAAAGTGGTAATCGTGTATGGGCTTGCATAAAATGGCATTGAAACTAAAACAGTTGCGAGCAAAATAAAAAGGATGGGTTTTCTTACTGTTTGTGCTTTCATAATTTCCTCCCGAAAAGACCTTGAGGTCGGATTGCCAATACAATCACCATTGGAATGAAAATTAAAAACATTGAATATTCGGGAAGATACCCGCGAGAAAATGATATTATTTGGCCTAAAATCAGTGAGCTGACAATAGCCCCGGATAAGCTTCCCATACCTCCGACAATGACAATTACCAAAGCGTAAGTCAATATTTGGGTGTCAGCTCCCGGAGATAGATTTAAATAAGTGGCTCCCAAAACACCTGCAATGCCTACAAGAAAACATGAAAGTACAAAAACCAATGAGTAAATTGCTCGAATATTAATTCCAAGTGCATCAACAGTTTCTCTATCATCCACCCCCGCTCTGACCCCTGCTCCTATTTTTGTTTTATAAAGGATCAGGTATAATGCAACGCCTATAATGATGCTTATAAGAATCAAAAAGTATCGAAAACTTGGATATGTCACTCCAAAAAGTTTGACGGGAAAATTCAACGAGACCGGAACCTTAATTTTCAATGCAGTTCCACCCCATACAGCAAGACAGATATCAGCAATAATCATACTTAAAGCAATTGTTAATAATGTTTGGCCTAAATTACTATTTCTGACTCGAACGAGCATGAATCTTTCAAATAAAAAGCCGACCAGAGCAATTGAAATTGCACCACTTAACAAAGCCAGCCACCAATTCTGAGTATATTGAAAAACAGAATATCCAATATAGCCACCCAACAAATAAAAAGCTCCATGACTTAGGTTTACAACCCGCATAAGTCCAAATGCAAGCGTAAGTCCGCTTCCCAGTATGAAAAGTAGAGCAGCTTGGGTTATTCCGTTCAATATAAACATAGTAATTTGCATGTTCATGTCTGTTGGATCCTTAACTATTTGAGATTTACGGTAAGTTCTCCCTTAAATATCTTCTCTTCGAAATTTTTAAAATCATTTTCAACATTCAAAATATGTTTTTTCATTGAATTTCTGGCTTTATCAGTATTATTTTCTTTGACTGCTTCGAATATTTCTATATGTTCGTTTAAGAAAGAAGGGGCAGCTTTTGGATTTATCAAGATGCGAGCTAATTGTTGATCTTGGATTTGATCTAATAATGATTTCATCAAAAGGATTAATAGAGAATTTTGTGTTGATTCAATTAACTGAGTGTGAAATAATAAATCAAGCTTCGAGAAAATTATTAGATTTTCTTCGGATTCAGAATCATCTTTCAGACAATCTTTCATTTCTTCAATGCAATTCTTCATATGATTTAAATTTTCCGGACGCACTTTTGCAGCTGCGATAGCCGCAATTTCCGGTTCAAAACTTTTTCTGATTTCCATCGTATTCCAAAAACTCTCTTCCGGAATTTTTCGAATCAACATTTCGAGGGAATCTCCGATTCCTTTTTTTAGATCATAGGTTACAAAAGTCCCTTTTGCAACCTTGGTTTCAACCATTCCCTTTTCTTTAAGCGATTTCATTGCTTCTCGAATTACTGTTCTGCTAACGTTATATTCCTTTGCGAGAGCACTTTCAGTCGGAAGTTGATCTCCTACTGAATATTCTCCTTTAACTATAGAGTTGCAGATTAAATCTACAATTTGTTCACTTAATAAAGTTTTTTTAATCAAGATTATTTCCAATAGTTGATATTGTATGATAATACGATAATCACATTATATGATAATTGCAATAAAAACGCTGTAATAAAAATTCCCATGGTGTTACAAAAATAATATGCTAAAAATCATATTATTGAAAAAAATAATGTAATAGATAAATATATAAAATAATAAATTAAGGAATATATTAAAGATTAAAAACTTGAGATATATTTTAGGAATTTATATTCTATAAATTGAATTTCGATTAAAGACGAATCTTAATTTTGGAATAATATGTTTGTTTGAAAAAAATCCCGTTTAAGAACTCAGATATGATATAGTGTAACAAATATTATATTAAGATATAAATATATAATAAATGATAAAAGTCAGACAGCAAATTATCGGTAAAATTAGCTATAATCGTTTTAAATTTTCAAAATGAATAGGGCATTATGTTAAAAGTATTCTTGGTTGAGGATGAAATCATAGTTCGTGAAGGAATTCGTGACAGAATTAATTGGGTCGAAAACGGATTCGAATTCTCCGGAGAAGCCAGTGACGGCGAATTGGCTTATCCGATGATCCAACAAATTAAACCGGACATTGTCATAACGGATATAAAAATGCCATTTATGGATGGGTTGGCGTTGAGCCGATTAATCCGAAACGAATTACCATGGACAAAAATTATTATCCTAAGCGGTTATGATGAATTTCAGTATGCGAAGGAAGCTATCAGCATCGGTGTGACGGACTATCTGTTGAAACCAATCGGAAGTGCCAAAGTTTTGGAAACCCTATTGAAAATTCGCGATACGATCGAAGAAGAACGAAATCTGCGAGAAATGCAAATTCGTTATCGAAAAGAAATGCAAGAAAATGAAAATTATCAGCGACGTCAATTTTTTTCACAGCTCATTTCCGATTCAACTTCGGTTCCGGAAATATTAAATCGTGCGAATGAATTGGATATTGATTTAGCGGCGAAAAGTTATAACATCATCTTGTTTATCTGCTCTCAAAAAGATGAATCCTCATGGGAAAAATATTCCGGTAAACTGGTCCAAATGGAAGAGAAAATCGAAAATAATTTCTCAATGCGGAAACACATGATTTTGTTTCGCCGCGGGCTTGAAGGTTGGGCTTTGCTGATAAAAGGCACAGATCATGAATCAGCCGAGTCTGTAACAAAACGGTGTATCGTCGAATTGGAAAATCTTTTTCAATCCGATCAAAGCATGGATTATTTTATCGGAGTCGGAATGCCGGTGGAACGCTTGCAACAGATTCCGCAAGCATTTCAAAAGGCGAACCGGGCTTTTGTTTATCGCTATATCGTAGAAGATAATAAAATCGAGTATTATTCGTTCGATCCCAAACCCGCAATAACAAGCCAAAATGGATTCAGTTTGAAGTTATTGGATCCATCGAAATTAAGCCAATCCGTTATCGACCGATTTTTACGAAGCGGGTTGAAGGAGAATGTTTCTCAATTTGTTGAGGATTATATTGAAAGTATCGGTTTGGATTCCGGTAATTCTCTGCCTTTCCGCAAGTATATCGTGACGAATATCCTGATCGGTGTTTCCGCTTTTCTGGATGAGATCGGCATCGGAAAACACGTCATTATTGATTCCTTTGGGGACATTGAACAAATTACGGAGAAGGTCACGACCGTATCATATACAAAGGAATTAATTGAGAAGATATTTGATGTGGCTTTGGATTTTCGAGACAATAATAGCAAACAGAAATATGCCAATCTTTTATCTGCCGCCGAAACTTATATCCGTGAAAATTACAATTCGGAAGATATCTCCTTAAATCTGGTTGCACAAGTGACAAATGTCAGCCCTTCTTATTTCAGTTCGATTTTCAGCCAGGAAAAAGGGATCACTTTTATCGAATATTTAACCAATGTTCGTATTGAGAAAGCGAAAGAGCTTCTCCGATCGACGACTTTACGCAGTTCGGAAATCAGCCAAGCGGTCGGGTATAAGGATTCGCATTATTTCAGTTATCTTTTCAAGAAAGAGACCGGATTAACTCCGAGGGAATACCGTACCGGGAAAGAAGAGAATAATTGAACAGGAAATACTTTTCCAATCGAATTAGATTTTCCTCTTTAAGTTTTAAGTTGAATATGCTGATGACGATCATCATGCTAACAATGACTTTAATTATTGTTGTTATGTTGGCAGTATTAATTCGTTCTACCAACCAATATAATTTGATCGTGCAAAACCTTGTCACCGCCAGCGAGTTTAATTTCGATTTTAAAGAGACGCTGGATTATAAGATGTACCAATATGTAATCGGCGGAGGTGATGATTTTGATACATTGGATCCGCTTTCCGATGTGGACAATGCGCTGAATGTGGTCGAAAAATTGAAATTAACAACAGTCCGGGCGGACAATATCAAGCGGCTCCAAACAATCAGTGCTTTCCTGATGAATTTAAGGACCAAAATTGAGAAGATCCATGAAACACATTCTTATCAAGAAAATATGACCAGTGTGGATTATGATATCCGAGTTTTGACGGAGTTGATTCAAGAGAAAGTTCAAGAATACATTTTTTATGAAACTAACGAGTTAGCGGTTATTCGTGAACGGACCAATCAGGAAATCACACGGACTATCGTCATTTTGGGCATCGTTTCCATTGGTATCGTCATCTTGTTATGGATCTTTTCTTTCCGTATTTCCGACAGTATTGTTCGTCCGATTCGAATGCTTTCTGAAAATTTCAAGATGGTCGGTCGGGGAGATTTTACTGTTCGTTCCGAAAAAGGATATGACGATGAAATTCAAATGTTGAATGATACATTTGACAGTATGGTTGGCCAAATCGAAATCCTTTTGAATGATGTCAAGCACGAGCAGGAAAATCTTCGGCAAACGGAATTGAAACTTCTACAGGCACAGATCAACCCGCATTTCTTGTATAACACTTTTGATACGATCATTTATCTTGCCGAAGATCATCAGGATGAAAAAGTGATTGAAATGATTACTTCCCTATCCGTATTTTTCCGAACGACCTTAAGTAAGGGCGAAGATATCATTTCGCTTCGGGAAGAAGAAGTTCATGCCTGCAGTTATCTCGAGATTCAAAAAGTACGCTATCGGGATATTTTGGAATATGAGATTGTAATTCCGGAAGAGCTTTTAGATTACAGCGTCCCTAAGCTGACTTTACAGCCTCTTGTCGAAAACGCTTTGTACCATGGAATTAAAAATAAAAGGGGAATGGGGAAAATTACCGTCAAAGCCTGGCAATCTCAATGTGAATTATTCCTTCAGGTAAAGGATAATGGCATCGGTATGAAACAGGAAAATTTGGAAAAATTACGAAAATCCGTTTTAGAGGAACACAAAATTGGATTCGGCTTATCCAATGTCCATGAAAGAATTCAGCTTTATTACGGAAGCGAATACGGATTATCTATCGAAAGTGAATATGATTTAGGGACAGAAGTCACTATAAAACTTCCATTAAATCTGATACGATCGGAAGAGCAAAAGATATGATTAAGAAACAGATTTTATCTTATACCGTTTTTTTGGTAAGTTTATGTCTAGCCGGATGTTTTTACCGTCCGAATGCACAGCGCTCCTCACTTGTCACTCCGACCGAAAGTAATTTGATTGTAGTGGGATATGCACAGGTCGGAGCGGAATCGGATTGGCGAGTTGCCAATACCCAATCTTTTAAATCCACTTTTACAGAAGAAAACGGGTTTGAATTGATATTTATCGACGCTCAACAAAAACCGGAAAATCAAATTAAGGCATTAAGAAACTTTATTCAACAAGAAGTCGATTATATCGTTTTGGCTCCGATTGTTGAATCCGGTTGGGATTCAGTTCTGAAAGAAGTAAAGGAAGCCGGAATTCCCTTAATTCTTTCGGACAGAATGGTCAATGTTGAAGATGATTCCCTGTATGTTTCATGGGTCGGCGGTAATTTTGTGAAAGAGGGTGAAGATTCCGTTGAATGGCTTCATAATTACCTAAAGGAAATAGGGAGAGATAAAGAAATCATTAATATCGTCGAAATGCAGGGAACTTTAGGCTCCACCGCGGAAATAGGCAGGACGGAGGGAATCGAAAAAAAAATAGCTGAATATCCTAATTTCAGATTATTGGAAAAACAAACGGGTGATTTTGTTCAGTCGATGGGGCAGGAAGTGATGGAGGGCTTTTTAAAGAAATATGACGATATTGATGTTTTGATTGCTCAAAATGATAATATGGCTTTCGGAGCGATTGATGCGATTGAAGCTGCCGGATTAGTCCCCGGGAAAGATATTATTATCATTTCTATTGATGCGGTGAAAGCAGCTTTGGAAGAAATCGTCGCCGGAAGAATTAATGCTTCCATTGAATGCAACCCGCTTCATGGTCCGCGGGTCGCTGAGATTATCCGTAAATTGGAAGCGGGTGAACCGGTTGAGAAAAAGATTTACGTAAACGAGGAAATCTTTGACATTAAAAATGCCGCCGAACGATTACCTACTCGGGAATATTAAATATTTGATGGACTTTAAATAAAATTAACTTTTTAAAGATAAAATCCCACTTTTCGAAATAATTCGATTAAAAAACTAAACTTTCTCCATAAGATTTTCCGTAGAGTCTTTTTCGGATTATCCATACAATTGAATTTAACAATATTCAGCCGGCTATTCAAGCCGAAATCAATTTAGGAGGGAAGATGAAGAAGGTTATTAGTTTACTTGTTTTTGTTTTATTGTTGTCCGGCGTTTTTGCTGTCGCCGTAAGCGCTGCCGATGATTTGATTGTTGTCGGTTATTCCCAAGTAGGCGCGGAATCAGACTGGCGGACTGCCAATACCGAGTCCTTTAAATCAACATTTACCGAAGAAAACGGCTATAAGCTGATTTTTGATGACGCGATGCAGAAGCCTGAAAACCAGATTAAAGCAATTCGAAACTTCATTCAACAGGAAGTGGATTACATCGTTTTAGCTCCGATCGTTGAAACCGGATGGGAGACGGTGTTGGGCGAAGCAAAAGCTGCCGGAATCCCCGTCATTCTTTCCGACCGGATGATCAAAGTTACCGATGATTCCCTTTATGTCGCATGGGTCGGCGGGAACTTTATCAAGGAAGGTCATAACGCGATCGAATGGTTGGATAACTATCTGAAAGAGAACGGTCGAGATAACGAAGATATCAACATTGTTCTGCTTCAAGGGACGATCGGTTCTTCTGCACAAATCGGCCGTACACAGGGCGTGGAAGAATTACTCGCCGATCGGCCAAAATATCATCTGCTTGCCAAACAGACGGGTGAATTTACTCAGGCCAAAGGTCAGGAAGTTATGGAATCATTCCTGAAATCCTATCCGGATATCGATGTGGTCATCGCTGAGAATGATGATATGGGATACGGTGCGATGGAAGCCATTCGGGCTGCCGGTAAAGTCCCCGGAAAAGATATCATCATGATTTCCTATGATGCCGGTCGTCGGGCTTTTGAAGCCATCCTGAAAGGTGATCTGAATGCGACCATCGAATGCAACCCGCTTCACGGTCCGCGTGTCGCTGAAATTATCCAGAAACTGGAAAAGGGTGAACCGGTTGAGAAGATTCAATACGTAGATGAAGGCGTATTCGATATCAAGAATGCAGCTGAAGTTCTTCCGACACGGGCTTATTAGTCTTTGAGTGTTCGAAAAAATGGCAGGCGGGAAAGACCACCTGCCATTTTTTTCAAACGAATTTGAAAACCACTTTGGGAATTTAAATATGAGCAATGAACTACTAACAATGAGGCATATCAGTAAATCTTTTCCCGGAGTTGTAGCGCTGAATAATGTTGATTTTACTCTCCGAAGCGGAGAAATCCATGCTTTAATGGGCGAAAATGGAGCCGGAAAGTCTACCCTGATCAAAGTTTTGACGGGTGTCGAAGAACTCGAAGAAGGTGAAATCCGTGTCTCTTGGTTGGATCATCCGTTAATCAATCATTCCCCTCAGGAAGCGCAACTCAACGGGATCAGCACCGTTTATCAGGAAGTGAACTTATGTCCCAATCTTTCGGTTGCCGAAAACATTTTTATCGGTCGCGAACCGAAAAAGCGAGGCATGATCGATTGGAAGGCAATGAATGATAATTCCAGAAAAATCCTCAGAAGCCTTAATCTTTCACAAGTCGATGTCACGAAATCCTTGGAACATTATTCTATCGCCATCCAACAAATGGTTGCGATTGCCCGGGCGATTGATATTGAATCAAAAATTCTGATTTTTGACGAGCCTACCTCTTCATTGGAAGAACAAGAAACCGAAAAATTGTTTCAAATCATGAATCAACTGAAGGAAAAAGGGGTGGGAATCATTTTTATTACTCATTTTTTGGAACAGGTTTATGAGGTATCCGACCGGATTACCGTTTTAAGAAACGGTGAATTAGTCGGCGAAAGTTTAACGAAAGATTTACCGCGTGTCCAGCTGGTCGCTAAAATGTTGGGAAAAGAATTTAATGATTTGGCGGCGATTAAGAAAGAGACAAAAGAGAAGGTGAATCATACGAAAGGTGTGCCGCTGATCGATGCGAGAAATCTGGGGCACAGAGGAACGATTAAACCGTTCAGCTTACAAATGTATCCCGGTGAAGTTGTGGGGTTAGCGGGACTTCTCGGCTCGGGACGCTCTGAACTTGCCCGGACAATTTACGGCGCAGACAAACCGGACAGCGGAGAATTATTTGTCAATACGAAAAAAGTGAAAATCAACGCCCCGATCGATGCGATGAAAGAACGGATGGGGTATTTGCCGGAAGATCGCAAAGAAGAAGGGATCATCAATGACCTTTCCGTAAAAGAAAACATATTTATTGCACTTCAAGCTCGCCAGGGGATGTTAAAACCGTTGAGCAACAAAGAACAAACGCAACTGGCGGAAAAATATATTAAATTGCTGAATATCAAAGTCGCAAATATCGACAGTCCCGTTAAGCAACTCAGCGGAGGAAATCAACAGAAAGTCATTCTTGCACGTTGGCTGTCAACGCAGCCTGATTTCCTGATTTTAGATGAACCGACACGGGGAATTGATGTCGGAACGAAAACCGAAATTCAAAAATTAGTGTTGAATCTGGCGGAAGAAGGAATGGCAATCATGTTTATTTCTTCGGAAATTGATGAAATGATTCGTACTGTCAGCCGAATGATTGTATTAAGAGACAGAGAAAAGGTCGGAGAACTCAGCGAAGAGGAAATGACTCAAGATCATATTATGGCTGCAATCGCCGGAGGTGAAAGAGATGAAGAAGACGCTTAAGAAAATTACCGGTTTCCAGCTGTTTTTACCGATCGTGGCTTTAATCCTGGTTTTGCTGTTTAACATGATTAAAACCCCCGATTTTTTCAAGATCACTGTTTTAAACGGCACATTGTACGGATTCATGATCGATATCATTAATCGAGCCAGTGAATTGGCGATACTCGCAATCGGGATGACCTTAGTAGTAGCGTCTTCCGCCGGTACCGATATTTCCGTAGGTGCGGTTAGCGCAGTTACTGCTGCGATTATCTGTTTTTCCTTGGGACCTGATCAACAAAATTATCAGATGCCATATTTAGTCGGGATTTTGTTAGGATTATTGGGTGGCGTTTTATGCGGAATGTGGAACGGTTTGCTGGTTGCGAAAATGAGAATTCAACCGATGGTCGCCACATTAATTCTTTTTACCGCGGGCCGCGGAATATCCCAATTAATCTGTTCCGGACAGATCATTCATGTCGAAAAGGAAAGTTACCGTATCCTCGGGAGTTTCATTCCGAAAGTACCGTTACCGACTCCTGTCTTTGTCGCGGCTGCTTTGGCTCTTGTCACTTGGTTGGTTTTGAAAAAGACCGCTTTGGGAATGTACATTCAAGCTGTCGGTATCAATCGTAGAGCCGGAAGGCTGATCGGAATCAATTCTCAACTGATTATTTTCATGACGTATGTATATTGCGGACTTTGTTCCGGAATCGCGGGAGCCATCATGAGTTCGAGAATCGCTGCTTGCGATGCCAATAATATCGGCTTGAATATAGAATTGGACGCGATATTAGCGGTCGCGCTCGGTGGGAACAGCCTGGGTGGGGGAAAGTTTTCGCTTCTGGGTTCCATTATTGGTGCGATCACGATTCAGGCGCTGACTACTTCTCTTTATGCAATGCATGTAACTGCTGATCAATTGCCCATCTATAAAGCTATCGTCGTCGTAATCATTGTCACCTTGCAATCCGCAGAATTTCGGAAATGGATATCAAGTTTGCAAGGGAAACGTCCGGTAAAGGCAAAGGCGGCATCATGATCAACCGAATCAAAGAAAAAATCGATGAAAAAACTTATTTGTTGATCATTACGATTCTGATGTTTATTGCGATGTACGGAGCCGGAATGATCATTTTTGCCGACAAGGGATTCGCAAAACCGCAGATGTTCCTTAATCTTTTCGTCAACAATGCGGGGCTGATCGTCACGGCAGTCGGTATGACAATGGTGATGATAACGGGCGGGATCGATATTTCGGTCGGTTCGGTAATCGGTCTGACTTGTATGATGCTGGCATATATGATGGAATTTATGAATGTTCCGGCATTTTTGGCAATTTTGATCGTTTTGGTATTCGGGATTCTATTCGGATCCGTGCAAGGATTTCTGATCGCTTATTTGAAAGAACAACCGTTCATCGTCACATTAGCGGGTATGTTTTTTTGCAGAGGTCTTACGGCGGTAATCAGTTCGGATATGATCAATATCTCGAATGCAACCTTTCTGAAAATTGCTCAGGCAAAAATATATTTTCCTTTTTTGGCAACGGTCAATAAAAAAGGAAAGGTGATCACGCCTTTTATCTATCCCAGTGTCGTCATCGCATTGATTGTGCTGGTGGTCATTTATTTGGTTCTTAAATATACAAAGTTCGGCAGAGCGATTTATGCGGTGGGCGGAAATCAGCAGTCCGCATTGTTAATGGGCTTGAATGTTCGTTCGACCAAGATGAAAACATATGTTTTAAACGGCTTCTTAGCCTCTTTGGGGGGAGTCCTTTTTGCTTTGAACACGTGTGCCGGATTCGTCGAACAGGGACGAGGTTTTGAGATGGAAGCGATTGCCTCTGCGGTAATCGGAGGCACCCTTTTGACCGGCGGAGTCGGCAATGTAATCGGCTCCCTTTTTGGAGTCCTTATTAAAGGAACGATAGAATCGTTCATCACCACTCAGGGAACCCTTTCGTCATGGTGGACAAGGATCGTTATATCCTTACTGCTGGCGTTTTTCATTGTTCTTCAGAGTATATTTGCTTCGATAAAAAGTAAGAACCGATAATCAAAGGATAATATTTCAAAATACGTCAGAGGTCTAAATGAATAAATATACAATCGGAATCGATTTCGGTACACTTTCGGGACGGGCTGTCTTGGTGGATGTCGTCACCGGAGAAGAAGTGGCTGACAGTGTCTATATCTATCCACACGCGGTTATGGATGAATCTTTGCCGGACGGGACTCCGTTGGGGGTGGATTGGGCTTTGCAAGATCCGCAGGATTATTTGGAAGTCTATTACCATACGATCCCCGAATTGCTCAAAATGAGCGGTGTGGCTGCGGAAGATATTATCGGAATCGGGATCGATTTCACCGCATGTACCTTTATGCCGATAAAAAGAGATGGAACGCCCCTCTGCTTTTTGCAAGAATTCCAAGCAAATCCGCACGCATACGTCAAATTATGGCGGCATCATGCGGCACAGGATAAAGCAAACCGGCTCAATCAAATTGCTTATGAACGCGGAGAAAAATGGATATCCCGCTACGGCGGCAAAATATCCTCCGAATGGGAGGTCCCCAAAGTATGGCAGATTTTGGATGAAGCACCGGAAATATATCAGGCGACGGATTGTTTCATCGAAGGGGCGGACTGGGCTGTTTGGGCACTGACCGGCAAATTATCCAGAAATACTTGTACCGCCGGTTATAAAGGGATTTGGCACAATAAAGAAGGATATCCCTCCAAAGAATTTTTCAAGGCTTTAGATCCCCGTTTGGAAAATTATGTCGAGGAGAAATTGAATTATCCCATGGTTCAATTGGGGACTAAAGTAGGAGGGTTGACAGCGGAGATGGCCGCAAAGACCGGGTTACTCGAAGGAACCGCAGTCGCAGCCGGGAATGTGGATGCCCATGTTACGGTTCCGGCATTGAAAATAACCGGTTCCGGAAAAATGTTGGCAATCATCGGGACCTCCACCTGCCATATTTTATTGGGGGATTCCGAAGAATCCGTTCCCGGAATGTGCGGTGTGGTGGAAGGCGGGGTTTATCCGGGCTTCTACGGATATGAGGCCGGACAAAGCTGCGTCGGAGACCATTTTGCTTGGTTTACGGAGAATTGTTGTCCGGCGGAATATACGGATCAAGCCGAAAAAGAAGGAAAGGATATCCATGCCTTCTTAACGGAAAAAGCCGAAAAACTGGCAGCCGGTGAAAGCGGTTTGCTTGCGCTGGATTGGTGGAACGGGAATCGATCGGTTTTGGTCGATGTTGATTTAACAGGGATGATTTTGGGGATGACATTGGCGACACGACCCGAAGAAATATATCGGGCATTAATTGAAGCGACAGCTTTCGGTACCCGAAAAATTATCGACGCATTTAATGAGAACGGGGTTCCGGTGTCGGAATTCTATGCCTCGGGAGGGATCTCCAAAAAGAATCCGCTTATGATGCAAATCTATGCCGATGTGATCGGGCTCCCGATTCATATTGCCGGATCCGCTCAGGGTCCCGCTTTGGGGAGTGCGATTTTTGCCGCGGTGGCAGCCGGAAAAACGGCGGGCGGGTATGATAACGTATTTGCCGCTGCAAATGTAATGGGAAAGCTGGATGATCGAATTTATATCCCCGATCCGGAAAATCAGGCAATCTATGAAAAGCTCTATGCGGAATATTCAATCTTGCACGATTATTTCGGCCGCGGACAAAATGATGCCATGAAACGATTGAAACAAATAAAAAAAGATGTCAAAGAGAGGCAACAGCAATGAGTGAATTAAAAAATCTTGAATTCTGGTTTGTTGTCGGATCGCAAACACTGTACGGTGAGGAAGTATTGGAAATAGTGGCCAAACGAGCTCGAGAAATGGCTGAGACTCTGACAAACAGCCCGTTTATCCCCTGTAAAGTGGTCTACAAAGTGACGGGAAAATCACCGGATGAAATATTACAGGTCATGAAAGAAGCAAATTTTTCGGATAATTGCGCCGGCATAATTACCTGGATGCATACCTTTTCGCCGTCGAAAATGTGGATCAACGGCCTGGCTCTTCTGCAAAAACCTTATCTTCACCTTCACACACAATACAATCGGAATATTCCGAATACCGAAATCGATATGGACTTTATGAATTTGAATCAGGCTGCTCACGGTGACCGGGAACACGGATTTATCGGAGCCCGCATGAGAATACCGCGAAAAATTGTTGTCGGGTATTGGCGGGATGAAAAAGTTCAGAAAGAGATCGGCAGTTGGATGCGATCCGCCGTCGGATATAAAGTCAGTAAAAATCTCAAAGTCATGCGCTTCGGTGACAACATGCGAAATGTGGCTGTGACCGAGGGTGACAAAGTCGAAACGCAGATTAAGCTTGGCTGGCAGGTGAATACATGGACAGTTGGTGAACTGGCGGACGAAATTGAGAAAGTCACTCCCGAAGAAATTGATCGATTGGTGCGGGAGTACGAAAGTAAATATATCTTAAATACCGATAAAACAGAGCCGGTGCGGTACCAGGCACGGGAAGAAATCGCCATTAAACGGATGTTGGATCGGGAAGGCGCCAGCGCTTTTTCAAACACTTTCGAAGATCTTTGGGGAATGGAACAACTGCCGGGGCTTGCCACCCAACACTTGATGGAAATGGGATACGGATATGGGGGTGAAGGGGACTGGAAAACAGCCGCCATGGTTCATATTGTTAAGAAGATGACCGAAGGTATTCCCGGCGGGACCACTTTCATGGAGGACTACACCTATGATTTGGAACCCGGGAAAGAGCTCTCCTTGGGAGCGCACATGTTGGAAGTGTGCCCGAGTGTGGCGGCGGATAAACCCAGAATCGAAGTTCACCCGTTAGGAATCGGAAACCGAAAGGATCCCGCCCGACTTGTTTTTGAAGGACATGAAGGACCGGGAATTGTGGTTTCGCTGATCGATATGGGAGGAAGAGTGCGTCTGATCGTTCAGGATGTCGAAGCCATTAAGCCCATCTACCCGATGCCCAATCTGCCGGTCGCTCGAATTATGTGGAAAGCCATGCCGGATTTATTAACGGGTGCACATTGCTGGATTCTTGCCGGGGGTGCTCATCATACTGTTTTCACATATGCCGCGACGGCAGAAATGATGGAAGATTGGGCTGACATGATGGAAATTGAATTCGTTCATATAACAAAAAATACAACAGTCGAGGCGCTCAAACACGATTTATTCTTATCTGATTTGGCGTGGAAACTGCGGTCATAGGATTTTTGAGATGCTTGAAGAATTAAAAAAATCTGTTTTGGATGCAAATTTGTCATTGCCCCGATACGGTTTGGTCACTTTTACCTGGGGGAATGTCTCCGGCATAAACAGAGAGTTGGGTCTGGTTGTGATTAAACCGTCTGGCGTGACTTATGACGCCATGAGCGTTGACGATATGGTTGTAATCGAACTCAAAACCGGAAAAATAGCGGAAGGAAGGTTGAACCCTTCATCCGATACACCGACTCATTTAATTCTTTATCAAGCATTTCCGGAAATCGGCGGAATCGTCCATACGCACAGTCGTTGGGCTACGATATTCGCTCAAATGGGGCAGGGAATTCCGCCGTTCGGAACGACTCACGCCGATTATTTTTATGGCGAAATTCCCTGTACTCGAAAAATGAAGAATGAAGAAATTCAAGGTGCGCCGGGCTATTACGAACGCGAAACCGGCAACGTAATTGTCGAACGTTTTAAAGATATCGATCCGATGATGATCCCGGGAGTGGTCGTACATAGCCACGGACCTTTTGCATGGGGCGAAAACCCGCAAGAGGCTGTCCATAACGCTGTTGTAATGGAAGAAGTGGCTTTTATGGCATGGCATATGATGGCGGTCAGCGCTAAGCCTATCCCGATCATGCAACAGGAACTGTTGGATAAACACTTTTTGCGTAAGCACGGTAAAGATGCTTACTACGGTCAAAAATCAGGTTGAGCTAATTTCTCGCTTCCCACTCGCGTTCTTTGAGATTGGTGTAGAGATAAATTATTGCCGAAACGGATGAGAACAGGAAAATGACGACCGACGTGGCAGCGGCTAATTCATATTCGTGATAGATGGAGAATAATCTTCGTAAATAAACGCCGAGCATCAACGGGTGATTCGGACCAATTAAGTAGGGCGTTGTGAACGAACTGATATTGCCCATAAAAACGAAAGTCATCGCAATCATGACATCCTTAATGGACAGCGGAAGAATCATTGAAAAGAAAACCCGAATTTGATTCGCTCCCACATCTCTCGCACTCTCGATGACCGAATCCTGAATTCCAGAAAGCGCGGAGACAATAATCATGGTAGCAAACGGAATATTGAACCAGATATTCATCAGGATGATCCCTTTTGCGTTATAGAGCAAACCCGGTTTAAAATTATTTCCGAATAAGAGTGATATTCTATTTAACAACCCCGAATCGCGAATGATCGTCGTCATGGCATAAACGGCGACCAGACTGGGAATGAATCTGGGTAAAAGATAGATTGTACCGATAAATTTACTGACTTTATTGTCTGTAAAGCGAAGATAAAGTGCTAAAAGATAAGAAATCGCAATCGTTACGATTACGGTAACTACCGTGATCCAAAATGTGTAAACAATGCTTGCGGTCGAAATTTCATCCGTAAAGAGATAAACATAATTTTCCAGCGTGTATTTTCCGGTATCGGGGCTTTTAAAACTTTGAACAACCGTATTCAATAAAGGATAAACCAGCACTCCCAGCGAAATCAGCAACGACGGTGCGAGCATCGCGACAATAAAAAGGTTGGTTTTCCAAGTACGTTTTTCCATGTTTTATTCCCCTCTAAGAAATTCTTTGGGTATGGAATCATTCTTTCCTTTGTCGGGAATGATGATTCCATACCCGCTTCAATTGATTACAGAGTTAGCAAATCCGTTACGGCAGCGTCGCGATTTCACGATCCCATCTTTGGTTGATAACATCACCCAGACTGCCGATCGAGAAGACCTTAAAGCTTGAAACATCCAAACCCTCGATCATTTTTGCGGCGTCGGATTGAATTGTAGAAATGTCGATAACCGGTACGGCGTACATCAGTTCCAAGCATTTCTTTTGACCTTCCGGACTGATCACGTAGTTGATAAAGTCATAACATGCCTCCGGATCGGCGCCGATGGAAGTCACAGCCATCACTACATCCGTACCGCCGAGAGGATAATCTTCGAGCTGATAAATCTTTACGGTATCCGGCAGAGTTCCGTTTGCCAAGTTGCTTAACGTTTGATCCGCCCAAGCGGGGATCAAATCCACCTCTTTGTTTATGAGCAGGTCAAGCGTTCCCTGGTTCTTGTTGGGATAGACCACTTTCCCGCCCGATTTATACAGATAAGGATGAATTCTCTTCAGCAAAGCGAAACCTTGGTCATATTGCTCCGCCCATTTCGGATCATTCGACATGTAGGATTCTTCCGGCAGGAATTTATAAATCGCCGTGCGAACAAAGCCCGAACCCGCGCCGCCGGTGCTCGGAGAGTTGTAGGCAAATTTCCCGGGGTTTGCTTGAACATATGCTTCCAATTCGTCCCATGTTTTGGGAGGATTGGGGAGTCGGGCCGAATCATAAGCCATAACCACTGTTGTTCCACGGTACGGTACAAATTTGCTCTCATAAATGGAAGGTTTAATCAGAAGATTCTTATAATTGGGGATCTTTGAGAAGTCAAGGTCCCGGAATAAATCCGTACTTCCGGCTTCATCGATATATTGTTGCAGAGAGGTACTGTTTTCCGCGATAATATCAAAACCGGAATTGGTCTTACCCGTCTTATAGGCTGCGGCAATCCGTGAACTTAATGTATCTTCACCGGTCCCGGAAAGGATAAATTGCAGTTTTACGACAGAGGTTGATTCGGGTCGAGCGTTATAAGCCTCAATAAGATTATTGAAGAGATCGGAAACATTTTGTGATCCCGTGCTCCATAAAGTTACGGTCGGCTTGTCCGCAGCCGCGACCGGGCTGACAGCGACTACGAAAATCAACACAAGCAATAAAGTTAATTTTGTTTTCATTAAAATACTCCTTTTTTGATTAATTCCGGCTCCCAAAATTGGGAAGCGCGGTTATTCAACGAATGATAAATTTGCACCGGCAGGATTATGCGGGCGCAATTTTTTCCTTTTTCTTTTCCGAATCGGGTTCGTAACGATAAGTACCTTCAAAATAACAATTTACCATGTCTCCGCGTTTATATTTTCCGGCTGTTTCCGCCGATACGTACGCTTTCACAATTCCGCTGTCCGTTCCGATTGCAATTTCATAGAAATGACCTAACATCATAATGGTTCGAACGTAACCGCCGATATCTCCGCCGGTTCCGTCCCCCAATTCCAGTGTCACGTTTTCGGGACGAACGGCGATTGTTGTTCCGTCACGCTGTTCGATAAAATTCATTTCTCCGATGAAGTCGGCGATATAGCGGGATGCCGGATGATCGTAAATTTCCGCCGGTGTTCCGATCTGTTCGAAAGATCCCTTATTCATCACCACAATCCGATCGGATAGCGCCATCGCCTCTTCCTGGTCATGCGTGACAAAGACAACCGTGATTTCCAAATCGGTCTGGATCTTCCTTAATTCCTCACGCATTTGAGAACGGATTTTGGCATCCAATGCCGAAAAAGGTTCATCCAAGAGCAGCACTTCCGGTTGGAGCAAAAGAGAACGGGCAATCGCGATCCGTTGTTGTTGTCCTCCCGACATTTGATTGGGATATTTTTTTTCAAAGCCCGACATTTTTACCAGTTCGAGCATTTCGGTAATTCTTCTTTGGATTTCCGGCTTCGGAATTTTCCGTAATTTCAAGCCGAAAGCCATATTTTCATAAACGGTCATATGCGGCCATAAGTTATAGCTTTGAAAAACCATGGCGGTAGGACGTTTTTCGGGCGGCAAGTGAGAAATATCCTTACCGTCGATCAAAATCGAACCGGTATCGCAACTCAAAAAACCGGCAACTGTGCGTAAAATGGTTGTTTTTCCGCAACCGGACGGGCCGAGCAAAGTGACTAATTCTCCCAGATTTACAGTCAGATTTATGTTTCTGACTCCGTCGCCCGTCTTATATAGTTTGGTCATATTGCGGATTTCGAGTTTTACCTGATCACTCATAATGTAAAGTTTCCTTCCCGGTTTTTTGATGAATTAACCCATTTTGTATCCGCGGGCGAGCGTATCCGCGCCAAGGTACCTGCGCATCAATAATAACAATGCGAGGTTGGGGGCGATAAGGATCAAAGAGAAAACAGCGCCGGCGGTAGATGGGTAATCAAGAATAACGCCATACATTTCTACGGTCATCGTGCGGTAATACGGCAAACCCACCAAGAGAGTGCCGGTGCTTTCGCCTAAAGAGGCGATAAAAGCAAACATGGCGGCGACGGCGATTCCGGGCCAGGCAGTCGGCAGCGTTACGTACCAAAAAGTACGCAGCGGACCGGCACCGGCATCCCTGGCTGCCTCCTCTTGGTTGGCAGGAACATTGCGGAATGCGCTGGTCGGAAGCCAAATCATCATCATCATGCATTCGATCAGATGGATCAGCAGAACACCTGTAAACGTCCCCATCAGATTCATCTTGTAAAACACGATCGCCATGGAAGTGTAGATACCGATTTTCGGGAATGCATTTCCCAACAGGAAAGAAAACATCACCATTTTCCTTCCGGGGAAGTTATATCTCGCAAGAACGTAAGCTGCGGGAAGGCAGATGATCATTGAAATAAACGTTGTCGCAAACGCAAACTCAAACGAAAGACCAATTGATTTCACTAATGTCGGCTGATTCAGTACATAATTCCACCATTGAAAGCCGAATTGAGAGGGGATAATCGAAGGGTACTCGTATTTATTTGCGAACGCCAGCATAAAAGTGTAGAGCAACGGTCCATAAAAAAACAGGATAAAAACAATCAGAAGAAGTGCTTCATAAAAACGTCTTTTACCGAGACTGTGATACCAACGTTTAGGGTTCAGGAAACTCATTTTTCCGATTATCTCCTTTCTGTCTGCCTTCTTGTTCAATAAAACCGAGAAAATCCATTTTGATCTTTATTGCCATTTTTACCTTTTTTGTGGTGATATTTCGTACTCTTAATCGTAGCAGCCTGTAGATTTCTTCACCGTCATTCACTGTCCAAACCGAGACTTTTAACCCGTTATCATGGAAGAATCGAATACGGTCATCCGTGGCATACTCGAGTGGCATATTGAAAGTAGTAAGAGAAAAATCTTTCGCCATTTTGATCAAATCGGGAAGGTATCTATCGGGATCGGGCACTTCGTCACGTAAGACTTCCCATGGATTGGTATGCAGCGTCTCCCTTAAATACTCTTTCCCTTCTGCAATCAGTTTCTTTTCAACCAACGGAATCATCGCTTCTTCGATATTCCATTGGATGTCGCATTTTTCGATTATTTCCGGCCATTGGCGCAATAATTCCGGCGTAACACTGCCGGAAAGATAAATTCTGTCTTTGGAAAGCTGATATTGTTCGGCTGATTCAAGTACCGAAGGAATAATCTCTGTCTCTTTGATGTCGAAATTCAAGCAAATATTTTTATTTGTTCGGAAAATCTCCAAAACTTGGATTAATTCCGCATGTCCGGCATATATTCTCTCTTGATCAAGATTGTGAGAGAGAATTAATCTGCCGTTTTTATCGGCTCGGACATCTACTTCGATAATATCCGCTCGGTCATTTATCCCCGATAAAACGGATTCCAGCGAATTCATCGGTGTATCATCGCAACCGCTGTGGGCAGTGATCGTTGTGTGAATCAAATTATTTCCGTTTTGCATATTCTCGTGCGAATTTTTTCCGATAAAAAATGAAAACTCACCTTTCTATGGCAAAAAATACATCTTCAATAAGCTGTTTGAAAATTCTCTAAAAACGATTTGTTCCCGCTGATCGGAGCGGAAATATGATTCTTGAAACAAAAACAATCATAACATGGGACAACCGAAAGAAAGGATTTAATCTGTAAAACTTTCGTAAAAAGCGGGTAAAAGACAATAGATGTTTTGCCTGAAAATTACCTTTTTAGAAAGGTTATCCCCAATAGTTTCTCCCTTTATCATTGTTTCATTTCATTTCTGCAAAAATGCCGATTCGGACAATCTTACGGCAGCTTATTTTGTCTCTTCAACCTCAAATTTATCCGATTCCATGTAAGGCGCTAACATAAAGATTACACGGGCTTCTTCGGAACTTACGTTAGCGAGTGCGTGAACTTCATTCGGCTCACAACGAACGACATCCCCCGGTATTAAGTTATAAACGGTCCCGTCAACATTTAATTGAACATTTCCTTTTTCGACATAAAAATTTTCCTCCATCACTTTATGAAAATGCGGAGTCAACTTTTGTCCCGGTTTTAAACGAATAATTCCCATGTTCATCCGCGGCCCTTTGATGATATATTTCGGTCCCCAATCACCGAATCGATACTCTTTTTCGTTTTCATTGATCTTGTCCATATGCCTTGATACCCCTTTTTAAATTCGTTTAAGATGGAATTCATATTCGATAAAAAAATTTTTGTTTCCGTGTAAAAAATGTCGATATAATTTTATCAAAGTTAAAGCAGACTGTTCTCTGAATTTTTGAATCTTGAGAGGATTTTGGGTGATAGGATATTTGATCATCTGATAATTAAACACATTATTAAAGAGATCATTCTTTGACCGTAAACGATGATTAAATGTCATAAAAATGAAGGAATCCCTTGACCGGTAATTCGATTTCTACTAAACTAGCCTTATGATAAAAATGATCTATTTCGGGTACGGAATGTTGATGGCCGGCCGCCATACGGGGCGGTTGAGCTTAACGTATCAAAGATAGTCTTTTCTTTATCTTCATAATTATGTCTGATTCGTGAGGCTCTTTTCATCGTAAAAGAGCCTTTTTTTTGAAAAATAAGTAAATAAGGTTTCATAAGCATGATTGAGATCCGCCACTTGAGTAAACAATTTGAAATGAAGGATGGTCCTTTTCAGGCACTGGAAGATGTCTCTCTGCATGTAGAACAGGAAGATATTTACGGTATTATCGGCATGAGCGGAGCGGGCAAGAGCACGCTTATCCGCTGTATCAATTTGCTGGAAGAACCGACATGGGGAGAGATTCTGATTGAAGGGAAATGTATTTTCAGAAGGTTAAAAGACGTTAGCGACCCGAAAGCGGAGGATCAAAAATTTGTTCGACTCAATGATACTGATTTACGCAAACTACGGCGTGAAATCGGGATGATTTTTCAATCTCCGAATCTTCTAATGCAACGGACTGTGGAAGAAAATATTGCTTTTCCGCTGGAAATAGCCGGCTATCCGCGATCGAAGATTCAAGACCGCGTAAAGGAACTGATGGATTTGGTGAATATTCTGGATAAAGCTCACAATTATCCGTCTCAGCTATCCGGAGGACAGCGGCAGCGGGTTTCAATAGCGCGAGCGATGGCGAATACCCCGAAAATACTTTTGTGCGATGAGCCGACTTCCGCATTGGATTCGCTGACCACCACACAGATCTTGGACCTATTGTGGGATATTAATCAACAGTATAAGGTGACGATCGTCATTATCACACATGAAATTGAGTTAGTTAAGAAATTATGCAGCAAAGTAGCGGTTATTGATAATACTCGAATTGTGGATCAAGGAGAAGTCGGACAAGTTTTGTTGAACCCGAGCATGGAAATTACCCGGCAGTTGATGCGCGGCAAGATTGGGAGTGAGGAATAACGCTATGTCATTTTTTACTTACCTTATCAACTTGTTGAGTGAATTTCATCAATTATTAATCGACGCAACGTTGCAGACTTTATATATAACATTCATTTCTACGGTTCTGGCTTATTTGTTGGGCACCCCGCTGGGAATTTTGGTTGTGATTACGGCGCCTAAATCGATTGCTCCCCATAAGGGAGTCAATGAAGTACTCAGCTGGATCATTAATATCGGCAGATCCATTCCATTCATTATCCTAATGGTCGCTCTGATGCCGCTTACCCGTTGGATCGTCGGAACGACAATCGGGCCGGTTGCGACAATTGTTCCGCTCACAATAGCGGCGACGCCTTTTGTCGCGCGTATGATCGAACAATCCTTGGTCGAAGTGGATTCCGGCTTGATTGAAATGGCTCAAGCCATGGGCGCCACTTCCTCTCAGATTATCTTTAAAGTGCTATTGCCGGAAGGATTGCCTTCGGTGGTTCGCGGCATTCCCATCACTATTATCAATTTGATCGGATCCTATGCCATGGCCGGTGCCATCGGCGGGGGCGGGCTGGGAGATTTGGCGATCCGATACGGATATCACCGCCGGCAGTCTGATATCATGATTGTCACAATAGTCTTGTTGATTATCATCGTAGAAATCATTCAATTACTGGGTAACTTTGTCGCGAATCGGATTGATAAACGGGATGTCCGTTGATCTGTTGTACGAAAAAAAGAGAGAGCGGATTTCCGTTCGATCTTTCTTATTCAAATAAGTGAATTTGTTTTAGAAGGAGCAATATCATGAAACGTATTAGCATTCTTATTTGTAGTGTATTGCTGTTAACAGCAATGGTTCTGTCGGGTTGCTCAACGAATACGGAAAAAGCGACGGCAACCGTAAAAGCCACGGTTGAAAGTGTCGCGACCGTTTCCAAAGTTGAAACCGCAAAAGATACTGCTTCCGAAGCAGCAACGACAGAAGAAACCGCAGCAACCGGTTCGGCAGTGACAACCGACGAAACGGTTAAGGAAACAGCGGTTACTTTTTCCAAAGAAAATCCGATCACCCTTAAAATCGGTGCATCACCGGTTCCGCATGCGGAAATATTAGCTCAAATCAAAGAGCCGTTAGCCGAAAAAGGGATCAATCTGGAAGTGGTTGAATTTACGGACTATATTCAACCGAATATTGCTCTTGAGGACGGCAGTCTGGATGCTAATTTCTTCCAGCATTTCCCTTATCTGGATGATTTCAATAAAAACCAGAAGAAAGAGAATGCGGATTGGACCACTCTTGTTCCGTTAGTTTACGTACATTTTGAACCGATGGGCATTTATAAAGGGAAGACCGCCAGTTTGGATGCATTAAAAGAAGGCGCGAAAATCGCCGTTCCGAATGATCCCACCAATGAAGCGCGGGCTTTGCTCCTACTGGAAGCAAACGGTCTGCTCAAAATTGCGGAAGGGAAAGGTTTGGAAGCCACGGCGAAAGATATTGTCGACAATCCCAAGAAGTTTGAAATTGTCGAATTGGAAGCCGCGCAGGTGGCCTTGTCCATTCAAGATGTCGATATTGCGGTTGTAAACGGCAACTATGCATTAAGTTCCGGCTTAACCCAAGCGGATATCCTTGCTCAAGAATCTTCCGATTCCGAAGCGGCTAAAAAATATGCCAATTTGGTTGCGGTTCGCGAAGGCGAAGAGGATCTCCTGCAATTTGTATTGTTAAAAGAAGCGATCACTTCAGATGCCGTGAAGAAATTCATTGAGGAGAAATATAAAGGTTCCGTCGCTCCCGTATTCTGATTTATCGCAAGAATTTGAACCAATAAAACGACCGGTTTGGAAAGACCGGCCGTTTTGTTTAAAGCAAAAAACCGATTTCAATAATTCGATTGAGCCTTTTACGGAAACTTGAACGTAAATCATAGTAAAATCTATTGTCAATAAAACAATTAAGGAGCTTTCATGACTGATTTTGATATCAAAAATGATTCGTTGGCGGAAGGCGGACGCCGCCGGATTGAATGGGCAGAGAGAGAAATGCCGGTCCTTCGTTTGATTAAGGAACGATTCCAAAAGGAGAAACCGCTCAAGGGAATTCGGATGTCAGCTTGTCTGCATGTTACGGCGGAAACCGCAAATTTGATGAAGACTTTGCAAGCCGGAGGAGCGGATGTGGTGCTGGTCGCATCAAATCCGTTATCCACACAAGATGATGTGGCCGCCGCTTTGGTCATCCATGACGAAATTCCGGTTCATGCGATCAAAGGTGAGGATAATGCCACCTACTATAAACATATCGAAGCTGCTTTGGCTCATAAACCGCAAATCACGATGGATGACGGGGCTGATTTAGTCAGCACGATTCATAAAAGTCATCGTGATTTAATACCGAATATTTACGGCGGTACGGAGGAAACAACAACCGGCGTTATCCGGCTGCGAGCTATGGCTGCCGACAAAGCGTTGATGTTTCCGGTTATCGCTGTCAATGATGCTATGACAAAACATTTCTTTGATAACCGGTACGGAACCGGGCAATCGACTCTGGACGGCATTATTCGCGCGACGAATATTTTGATAGCCGGGAAAGTTTTTGTGGTGTGCGGTTATGGTTGGTGCGGCAGGGGACTTGCACAGAAGGCACGCGGTATGGGTGCGGATGTCATAGTGACCGAAGTGGATTCTTTGAAAGCTTTGGAAGCGGTAATGGATGGTTTCCGGGTCATGCCGATTAAAGAAGCTGCAAAAGCCGGCGATATTTTCTGCACCGTAACGGGAGATCTCAACGTTATTGATAAGGAACATTTCGAATCGATGAAAGACGGGGCAATTGTCGCAAATTCGGGCCATTTTAATTGCGAAATCAATATCCCCGCACTTGAAAGTTTATCGGTCGGAAAGAAGCTGGTCCGCCCATTTGTTGAACAATATGAATTGAAGGACGGAAGAAAAATTCATATTTTAGCAGAAGGAAGATTAATCAATTTATCTGCGGCGGAAGGTCATCCGGCGTCGGTAATGGACATGTCTTTTGCTAACCAAGCTCTGTCGGCGGAATATATGGTTAAAAATCATCTGACTCTGGAAAAGAAAGTCTATTCTGTTCCGGAAGAAATGGATCGCGAAATTGCGGCGCTGAAACTGAAAGCAATGGGCGTGCGTTGTGATGAATTAACCGAAGAACAAAAGAATTATCTGAATTCCTGGGAATCCGGAACATAAAACACAGTATTATTCATTTCGCATAGATAAACCTGAGGAATTCCTCAGGTTTATTCATTTAAAGGGTTCGGAAGGATGAAGCGGATGAATAATCTTTATATCTCGGAAAGCGAATGATCGAAACCGACTGATCATCGAAACGCTCATCGAACCAAAGAATAACCAAAGTGCCGTTTTTAACCGAAATTTCCGCGGGATTGTCCGTAAATTCATTGCTGATTCCGAGAGCCATATCACTTGTCAACGTTGCATCATGAAGCGGATATTTTAAGCCTGTCAGATTGATGCCTGTGGCGGGCTCCCCGAAACAAAAAACGGATAGGATCCCTTTCTTGCCCTCTTTGATACGAAGTGAACCGTTGGTTATTGCCGTTAGAACCATACCCTCACCGATTAAAAATCCCTGTGTCTGGTGATGAGCAAGATATAGAAGAGCTTGGATATTTGCGAGAGTATGATCCAATCTGCCGCCCAAACCGCCGTAAAGGCGGAAATCCGTATACCCCTTTTTGAGACCGGCTTTAACGGCCAACATCATATCCGTATCATCTTTTTCGGGGGGGAAACAGACAACTTGGGGTTGCGGCGGAACCGAACCCAGTGAATCAAAATCGCCGATGATCAGATCGGGTTGAATCCCCAATCGCCGTAAATGCCTCAAGCCCGCATCGGCTGCAATGGTGAAGTCTGTTTCCTCCGGATGAAATGTTTGATCCATTTCAGCCGCACCGACAATGTAACATGTAGGCATAAGATTTAGTTGATTTCCGTTTCCCGTTTGAATACGATTCCGATTTCGTCGGAATCGACTCGAATCGAATAGACTTTTTTAAATCCCGTAAACGATGCTTGGTCCGCGGTTTTATCATCTCTGCTGAAGATAATATAATCGGCATTTTCGGTATCATAAACCAAATCCAAACGGTCTCGATCCTTTTCAGGCAACAGTCCGCGATTGATACTGCCGGCATTTGTCAAACTGTGATCGACGATGATCTGAGGACGGTCATCCGTTTGAACGATATACTCCAACAGATTGCGACTGGCAATTCCCCAATAATCTCCCGAAAATTCGTCGGAGTATTTGCGGAAAAGCGGAGCGAAATATACATATTCAAAAGGATGATTTCGTATGATCCATAGTCCGTTGCCGATTAGCAATGATCCGATACCTAAGAAGAGTAAAGCATTTTTTAGGAATTGAAAAGTCGGATGTTTGATTTTTATTTCCCAAACCGTCTGAAGACCGACAACTGCCAGATAAATGAGTGTACCGTAAAAGAAATAACAATGCCTCCAACCGTTGTAAATGATCACTCGCATGAAAATGATGACCAAGAGGGGGATCAGTCCGGCAGCTGTCATGAATAAATCCATGAAGAATTCATCATGTTCGAAAAACGAAAAGCGATTTCGGATAAAACCCATAATTATTTTTCCGAATCCCAAGACGGATAAAAGAACGATACAGGTTGGAACGGTCAGGACAATCCATGTTGGAATAAAATACCATATTTTGGTTGAATCAACCAAGTTGCCGAAGAATAAATTCCGGTCCGAGCCGTGATTGGGATGTTTCATATTGAATGCAAAGGCTTCGAGAAAAGTGGAAACGGGACTTTCCCAGTAGTTTGGCGTAATGATGAAAAAGGTGACTAAACAGGTGACGATCAGGATGCACAAAGGGAGCATGGCTTCTCGGAACGGATATTTGTTTTCGAATTGTTCAATGACGGCGAAAAGAATAACTAACGGGATGAGCACGATTCCGTTTAAGCGGGTGTTGATCGTGAAAGCAAGTAAAATACCGGCAACGATAGCCGCGCCGGTTGTTTTCTTGCGAAACCAACGAAAAATGAAGTAGATCGAAATGATATACCAAGAAAGGAACAATACATCTTTATTGTTGTAAAAGCTCTCGGCAAAAAAACGGGGAGTCAAGATCAGCATTGCCGTCCCTAAAAGTGCGATTCCTCGGTGCTTGAAGCGTTCTTTTAATAACAAATAAAAGCAAATCATGGCGACAAAGAAATTGAGAAAAGTGTACAGGTGGCGGATACCATAAAATTCGGCAGGTTCCATGGTAAAGGCGGAAGAACTCTCGATGAGAACCATCGGAATTTGAACAGCGGTGCCATAATAACGATCGCGATATTCTTTCAAAGGCGGGAGGTATCCCAACCAGGTCTTTACCGGTTCACTGACCGGAAGATTTAATTTTTCAATGACATATTTATAATTGACCAAAGATGTTTGGCGTTCCATTCCTTCGTCCGGACCGCAGCCATAATCCTCAAAAACCGACAATCCGATTGCGAGATAGACCGCAAAAAAAATGAAAACCCCATACTGGAAGAGAAAATTTCTGATTTTGTGGCTCATGCCTAGCATTATAATGCACGGGGTAATCGAATCGTTGGTGTCATATTTTTTTGAACCCGGCGTACCGTAACACGGCTGCATAAAATTGAAATTTTCACCCTCACCCTAACCCTCGCCCGAGGGGCGAGGGAATTTCTGTAGGGGACGGCGTCCTCGACGTCCCGTGGTCGTAAAAATATTGTAGGGGTCGGTGCCACACCGACCCTTGTTCGCAAAATGCCCGGATGACAATTGTAGGGAACGGCGTCCTCGACGTCCCGTAATTATTGATAAAAATTAGAAATACTTGCCCTCACCCTAACCCTCTCCCGAGGGGCGAGGGAATTTTTGTGGGGACGGTGTTCATGCGGAGCACGCCGAGGTTACGAGGTGCTGATGTTCCATAATTATGAAAATTTATTGTAGGGGTCGGTGCCACACCGACCCTTGTTCGCAAAATGCCCGGATAACAATTGTAGGGGACGGCGTCCTCGACGTCCCGTGCCGAGTTCTAATTCCCTCACCCTAACCCTCTCCCGAGAGGGCGAGGGAAGGTTTTTGTAGGGACGGCGTCCTCGACGTCCCGTGCCGAGTTCGATTTCCCTCACCCTAACCCTCTCCCGAGAGGCGAGGGAATTTTCGTGGAGTATGGCGTTCTCGCGGAAAACGCCGAGTTCTATTTCCCTCACCCTAACCCTCTCCCAAAGAGCGAGGGTTTTCTCGTTGAAACAAATTTTTATATGCGATGTTGAAACAGAAGGTGTTCTCTTGCTCTTCGTTTACCTGTGTATAATTAGAACAAGGATAGGAGTAAAAATGGAAGCCGAATACCGCGATTTACATGCAGTTGTTGAATCATATGAAAAATACGATGAAGATTCCCGTTTGTCTGCGGATAATATCCGCCGTTTGGAGTTTTTGACTGCCTTGGTATATATGAATAAATACCTGGAAAAAGGGAATTCAATTTTAGACGTTGCCGCAGGCACCGGCGCTTATGCGCTCTATTATGCCGCATTAGGCATGCAAGTCACCGCTTTGGATATCACCCCTTCCTATATCGAGATATTAAAAAATAAAGCCGCCAACCAGCATTTGCAGATCACCTCCTTTGTAAATGATGCAAGAGATTTATCGATGTTTTCCGATAATTCTTTTGATTGTGTATTTTGCATGGGCCCGATCTATCATTTGCCGAATCCGGAGGATCGGGAAAAAGTGATGCGTGAATCTCTGCGGGTCCTGAAACCCGGCGGATTGTTTTATCTTGCCTATATCAATAAGCATTTTATTTTCGCTTTATTGGCATCCCAAAACAAACAATACTTACAGGAAAAATGGTATCAACGAATTATCGAGCAAGGCGTGATGTATTCAACGGATGAAGATTGTTTTTGGACGGATACCTGGTTTACCACCCCGGGAGAAATAGAAAAATTGGCCGAGCGTTACCGTTTGAAAAAATTAAACCATGTCGCCCAGGACGGTGTGGGCCGTTTGCTGGCGGATGAAATCAATTCCATGCGCCCGGAGTACTATAAGCGCTGGGCGGAATATCACATCCGGACCTGCGAAGAGCCGTCCATTTTAGGGATCAGCAACCACGGTTTATATATCGGCAGGAAAAATTCCGATTAGAAAATCCGCTTTTGACAAAGGAACGGATTGATAAAGAATCGCCTGAAAGAAGTCGATTTAGCCAATCCTGTGATTTTATAAGGAATGAAGGTCAGATCGGATCAAACGCAAATACTCTGATCTGACCTTATTGTTCCTCATGATTTATCCTTTTGTCATCAACCGCATAAAAGGAGGGACATCCAGTTCATCTTTTTTGAGAAATTCGGGGATGTCTTCCTCTTTGTTGGAAGAAAACGGAATCTTTTTATCTTTTTTCTCTGTCAAAGGCGTGGCATTTGTGCGGACTGAATCCGAAGGACGTCTATTAAACAGGCTTTCACTGTAGCTGTATTTAACGGCGGAATTCGATAAAGTAGGGTTTGGCAACGGCTGATCATAGCCGGTGGCAACTACGGTAACACGAATTTCTTCTTTCATATCCGGGTTGATAACAGCTCCGAAGATAAAATTGACATCCGGATGAGCACTTTCCTTAATGATGGCTGCCGCTTCGTTGACCTCGTACAATGTGAGATCTTCTCCGCCGGTGACATTGAAAAGAATGCCGCGCGCACCGTCGATCGTAATATCGAGCAACTTGCTGGATATAGCCATTTCAGCGGCTGCTCTTGCTCGATCGTCACCTTTTCCGGTTCCGATTGCCATTAACGCTGATCCGCCTTCGGACATAATCGCTTTGACATCGGCAAAATCCAGATTTACCAGCCCCGGAATTGTGATCAATTCGGAAATACCTTGGATACCCTGACGAAGGACATCATCTGCCTGTGAAAAAGCGTGTTTCAGAGAGACTTTTTTATCGACGATCTGCAATAATCGGTCGTTGGGGATCACAATTAAGGTGTCCGCATGTTCTCGCAGATTGGCGATTCCTTCCAAAGCGGCTTTTTCTCTTCGCGGTCCTTCAAAAGAAAAGGGGCGGGTCACAACACCGACCGTCAAGGCGTTGATTTCACGGCATATTTCTGCCACGACCGGTGCCGCACCCGTACCCGTTCCGCCACCCATACCGGCGGTGATGAAGACCATATCGGCTCCGGAAAGCGCTTCTTTGATTTCATCGCGAGATTCTTCGGCGGCAACGTGGCCGACCTCGGGGTTACCGCCCGCTCCCAATCCTCTGGTGGCTTTATCCCCGATACGGACCCGTTGGGATGCTTTGGAAGCCAACAAAGCCTGAGAATCCGTATTGATCGCGATAAACTCCAAATTTTGCATTCCCTCCTCGATCATGCGATTAATCGCATTGCATCCCGCCCCGCCGACGCCGACAACCTTAATTCTTGCAAAACTTTCACCGTAATTTTGATAATTGTTTTCCATTTCTTCCTCTTCTTTCCGTTATTGACAATACCATTGCATAGTATTCTGACATCAGATGATCTTCTCAGGACTTTGTCCTATTCTTTCCACGGCATAAAAAATTTTAGTAGCGGTCGGTTTTGTCCCTCCTTATCAAGGCAAAAGATATCGTGCAAATTTTTTGATTTTATCCATCGTGTCGCTGACATCTTTCTTCTTAGGCTGCCCTCCCACCGTTTCCTGCATCATCATCGCCCAGTAAAGTAGCCCGACACTCGTTGAAAAAGCCGGACTGTCCAACTGGTCGATCATACCGGTAATGTTTTCCGGTTTTGCCAACCGTACCGGCATATGAAGTTCATTGGAAGCCAACTGATCGATCCCCGGTAAAAGGCTGGTTCCGCCGGTGAGGACCATTCCCGCCGGCATGAGGTTGTCATAACCCGATCGTTTGATTTCCTGCAGAACCAGTTGAAAGATCTCTTGAGTCCGCATCTGTATAATTTTCGAAAGTTCTTTTCGGCTGAATTTTGCCGCTTCATCTTGACCGAAGGTTCGACAGTAAAAATATTCTTCATCCCCGATGAAATCCGGAATGCAATGCCCATGGATTTTCTTGACCTCTTCCGCTTGAGATAACGGTAAGTGAAAAGCCTGAGCGATGTCATTGGTAATATGACCGCCTCCGACGGGGAGAATATTGGAATGCCACACATCTCCATTGATGTAAATAGCTAAACCGGTCGTTCCACCGCCGATATCACAGACCACCACTCCCATCTGTTTTTCGATATCCGTTAAAATCGCTTCGCCGTCCGCCAACGGATTCAAAACCCATTGATTGACGTCAATTTCGGCTGTCATAATACATTGACGGAGATTTTCGATAGATGATGCGGAAGCGGTGATAATGTGCGCTTCCAGATCCAGCCTTGAGCCGTACATACCGATCGGTGAGCGGATTCCGTCAACGCCATCTACACTGAAAGTTCGTTGCAGCAGATGAATAATGACACGGTTATGCGGGATCGGAATAGCCCGGACCGCTTCAACGACACGTGCCACATCGTATTGATCGATTACTCCGCCGACGACACCCACAGTCGCTTTGTTATTAATTGAACTGATATGTGTTCCCGCGACACTGACGATGGCATTGGTGATTTCCAACCCCGAAGTTCGCTCGGCCTTTTTTACCGATTTCGCGATTGAATTGGCAGCTTGAGGAATATCGACCACCGTTCCCTTTCGAATGCCTTCGGAAGGTTCAATACCGACTCCCAAAATACGGATGCTGTTTTCATCTTCAATTTGAGCAATTAGGGTGCAAATTTTAGTCGACCCGACATCTATCGCTACAACAATCGATTTTTCCATTTTTTTACTCCGCGTACCGATAATAAGGGGCTTGCGTGAATTCCAAGCTCAGCATATCCGGTTGTATTTCGTTTTCTTTAAAATATTTTTCGATACTTTCCGCCATTTTCATTTTTTCAGTTAATTCCGAATCATCGATTCCGACCCACAGCGTGTAGCCGTAATCGGTTTCCCATCCGTAACCGTTGTCATAGGTGTAATACAACTTCTTCCCTTGCGGTTTTACCTGATTGATTGCAATAACGCTTTGCATCATTTTTTTACTGAATTTTTCCGGAAATTTGCGGTCATTTTTATTTTTCGCTCCGGGGAAACTGTTGGACAGCACATAAATTAAATCCGATGAAGCGGAAGGCGATTCTTTCAAGATTGTCCCGTCTTCGTCGATCCAAATCTTACTGCCGCCGAAATCCCATTCGATGACCGGAATGCGTTTCAACATCTCGATTCTGACGGTTTGAGGTAATTCCACCGTCACATTCATCTCGCGAATTTCGGGATATCGCTTTAAAAGCACTTGACGGATCTGAGCGGGATTTGACATATAAATAGGGATATCTCGTAAACCGGTGTAATAGATGATTTCTTCCATATTCACCTGTTCGATCCCGCTGACTTCCGGGGCAATCACCCGAAATTGCGGAAGAAATGAAAAGGCGGCAGCCGCACAACTCAACAGGATAGTTAAGACGGCAGAAACAATCCTCGCATTTTTGCGCTTTTTCCGGGAGGGATTTTTCACACCGCTTACGATAGGCGTCCCATATCTTTTATGGGATTGCATCGTCAGAAGCGATATCTCCGGCTGCTCATCTTTTTTATCAGTTTCTCTTTTAAAAATACTTGCCATTTCCTTTTCTCTGCGGTCTTAATTCATTATTTCAATTTCGGTTGTCAGATCAATCGAAAATCTCTCCCATACGGCATCATGCACCCGGTGAATAAGTTCGATAAATTCACTGCTTTTTACTCCGGGATAAGTAATGAAAATATTTCCGTGATCATCCATTACTTTTACATTTCCGAAGCGTTTGCCGTTGAATCCGCATTCGGTAATTAATTTACCGGCATAATTCCCCTGAGGATTTCGAAAGACGGATCCGAGGGAACCGTTTCCATGAAAATTGAATTTCTGTCTTTTTTCTGCGATGACTGCCATTTTTTCATGGATTTCATCGTAGTTCCCTCTTGATAATTCAAAAGTTCCGCTCAGAATAGTCCCTTTCAATTCTCCTGACTTAAATTTACTGGTGCGATATCCGAAACCGAGATCTTCGTTTCGCAGATCGACGATCTCATTATTGTCGGTTAAGAATTGCACGGATCGAAGAATGTGGGAAATATCTCCGCCGTAAGCTCCGGCGTTTCCGTAAATCGCTCCACCAACTGTTCCCGGAATCAAGCTCGCCCACTCGGCACCCGTCAAAGATTCTTCGGCGCAAGCTTTCACAAATCGGTTTAACTCTGCTCCCGAATCAACGGTAACGAGTACTTTTTCCTCTTGTGGTTCGAAAGATATTTCATCCGATTGATTGATAACCAACAATCCGTCAAATCCGTTGTCGCTGAAAAGAATGTTGGATAATCCTCCTACGACTTTGAAAGGTTTTCCGGAAGATTGATATTCTTTGATAATCGAAACCAAATCTTCTTTTGAACGAACAATTACCAACTCTTTGGCCGGTCCCCCGCACATTGCTTTTGAGTATTTTGCGATCGGTTCATTTTTTAAAATAACGCCGTGAGGCTTTTTAACGGAATCGTTGGCAGCGGCTCTCAACCGTTCGAGGGCTTTCGGTCCGATTTGGTTTGCATCTCCCGCGGAAAGTGTTATCACCACATCGCCGGGTTGCAATTCGTTCATCAAAATCTCGACAGCCTGTTCATTTGTTTCGGCAAACAAGCCATCCGGATGGGCATTTATCATGGCTTTTTTCAGATCCTCAAAACCGAAATCGGTTTGGGTTTCACGAGAGGCATAGATATTCGTAATTAAAAGTTTGTCAGCCAGATCAAAAGCTTTTATAAACTTCGGCAATAATGTCTGAGTACGGCTGAAAGTGTGCGGCTGCCATAGTGCCCAAATTCTTCGATTAGGGAATGCATCTTTCGCCGCGCTCAGGGTGGCTTGAATCTCAGTCGGATGATGAGCATAATCATCAACAATTGTGATATCATTCCAAGCTGCGCTGATTTCAAATCTGCGGGCTATTCCGTTGAATGCTTTAAGTGCTTCGGATACCTTGCTTAGGTCTAAATTTTTCAATGCACAGCATGCCGTTGCCGCCGTCGCATTGAAAACATTATGTTTTCCCGGTATTCCCAGTTGAATAGGGAGTTTCCGATTTTTCGCGGAATCAAGAAAATTGAATTTATAACAGCCGTCAAGACCGATCTCAAGATCGGTCGCGCGGAAATCCGCCGATATGGATTCACCGTAGGTATAAACCGAAACATCGGCGGGCATTTTGTCTTTTAATAATTGCTGGTTCGGATCATCGGCATTCATCAGAATAATTCCGCCGGGCTTGACTTGGGAGATAAATTTTCGGAAGGCATTCAAATACAGATCCATAGTCGGGAAGCAATCCGGATGGTCATGTTCGACGCGGGTTAATATTGCGACGGAAGGAAAGAGCCCGAGGAACATATTGTCGTATTCGTCGGCTTCGATCACAAATTCTTTGCTCTTCCCCAAAGCCGCATTCTTCCCCAGATTTTTCGGGGTGCTTCCGATAATAAATCCGGGTTCTGATCCCGATTCGCTGAACAGCCAAGCGATCATAGCGGTGGTGGTTGTTTTCCCGTGTGTCCCGGCAACAGCGATCACATCCCGATCCTCCAACAGATCATTTAAGAATTCGATACGACGTTTGACGGGGATACCTCTTCGTTGCGCTTCCCGCAGTTCCGGGTTATCCTTGGGAATCGCGGAAGAATAGATGACGAGATCGACATTCCCGATATTTTCCGGCCGGTGTCCGAGAAAAACTTTAATTCCGGCATCTTCCAATTTCGACACAATATCGGAACGAGAACGGTCGGAGCCGGTTACAATTGCTCCGGCTTCTGCCAGTACCAATGCGATGGCTGACATTCCGGTTCCGCCGATGCCGATAATATGAATCTTCATCCCGTCATGTATTTTCATCTTCAACTCTGTTCACTCTTTGATATGGCCAATTCTTCCAGCAAAACAGCGATATTTTTTGCAGCATCCGGAATCGCCAAACTGCTCATTGCTTTTTTCATTTCCGCTAATTTATCCCGATTTTGCATCAAGTCTCCGACGGTACCGACGATTTCCTTATCCAGCATGGTATCTTCAATTATTATTGCCGCCCCTTTTTCCGCTAAATAATCGGCGTTCACTTTTTGATAACGCCAAGCATAGGGGTAGGGGACTAAAATCGCCGGCAATCCAAACAAGGGGAATTCTCCCAAAGTGGAAGCGCCCGCACGGGAAATGACCAAATCGGCTGCGGCAAACGCGGCTCCCATTTCTTCATGCAGGTATGGATTGATGTGGTAGTCCTTTGCTTCTGCCGGATCCAGATGTTCACGAACCTTACAAACATAGTCCCAATCCGATTGGCCGGTGATATGGATAATCTGGCATAAGTTCAGCAGTTCATGAATATGGTTTGCGACCGCCTGATTGATAGAGCGCGCTCCTTTGCTTCCGCCGAAAATGAACAAAACCGGTTTCAGATCGGACAGACCGAACAAATTCCTGGCGTTTTCCTTCGTCCATTTCCTCAACTCGGCTCGAGTCGGATATCCCGTAACCGCAATCTTTTTATGGGAAGGCAGATATTTTTTTGAATCGTCGCACACGACTGCGATCGTATCAGCCAGTCTTGCCAGAACTTTCAATGACAAACCGGGTTCGATATCCGGAATAAAAATCAACTGGGGAATATGAATTCCGGCGAAAGCCATCGGAATACCGATATAACCGCCGGTAAAGAAGAGTACTTCGGGTTTAAAATCTTTCAGAATCCGGCGGGAATCGAAGAAACCACGGACCAGACTGGCTATATTTTTCGGCAGCTTTTTCCAGCCGACACCATGTATTCCGGCGGCGGCAATTCCGCGGAATTCCAATCCGGCGTGTTTTACGAGTGAATATTCCATACCTTTTTCGGATCCGACCCAGAGAATGGCGTCGCTATGGTTTTTATCTCTTTCTTGAACCACGGCCAAGGCTGGATATACGCCACCCCCCGTTCCCCCCGCGCAGATCAATAAGCGCATCCGGTGTTTTCCTTTCTTTTTTCAAAGCTTCGATGGCTGACGATCTGGAAACACTCATCAGTATTCCGATTCCCGCCAACGTACAGATAAGACTTGATCCGCCGCTGCTGATCAGCGGCAATGCATTCCCTGCGAAGGGAACGATATTCACCATGACTCCGATATTAATAAAGGCTTCAATACCGATCCAAAGCGTTACTCCCGCTGCCAGTAATTTCCCGAACGTATCCGGTGCATTTACGGATATTTCATAACCGCGCCAAATCAAGACTAAATACAGAAGAATGATAAAAGTGCCGCCCAACAAGCCGGTTTCTTCCAAAATTACGGTGAAGATACTGTCCGTCCAAGCCACCGGTAATCCGGTCAGTTTCACGACTCCCTTCCCTAAACCGACTCCGGTTAAACCTCCCCTCAGGATGGCTTCGGTCGATCGTTGAATATGATAAGAAGCCAAACTCGGATCTTTCAGCCCGTTCACATAATCATTGATGCGCGTACTGACTTTATCAAAAAGGAAGTAACCGCATAAGAATATAAAAAGGGCAAGCAGCAGAATCACTCCCAAATGTTTGGGGTTCCCTCCCGCGACATAAAACATAACTGCACCGAGGAAAATGATTGTGATTGTTGCGCTGACATCCGGTTGTAAGAGAACGAGTACCGAAATGATCCCGATGATGGAGATAACCGGAAAAAATCCCCAAACAAGCGTGCTCAGTTTATCCTGCTTATTGCTTAACCAGTATGCAAGATAAATAATCAGAGCGATTTTTGCCAGTTCGGAAGGTTGAACAGAGCCGTTTAACACGGTGCGGGTAGCACCCTGAATACTGGACGGGATAAAAAGAACCAACGTCAGCAGAAATATTGTCCCCAGAATAATCAGCTGGGCAATATTTCTAATAAAATGGTAATCCATGAAGGTCAGAATGGTGGCCAGAACCAATCCCAATACCACCCAAATTGCTTGTCGGATGACGATATAACCGGCATTATCATATTCCTGCAATGCAAAGTTCCAACTCGCTGAATACAGAAATAACAAGCCCAGAATCAATAAAATAATAACCGTTACCAAAATCGGAACGTCGATCAGCAGCTTGGTTGAGACACGAGCTTGCTTGGTTTTTAGAAATTCTACGTCAGCCGCATTACCCATTCGGTAAAAGCCTTTCCTCTTTCTTCAAAATCACGGAAAGCGTCATAACTGGTCCCTCCGGGAGACAGAAGGACAACATCCCCTTCCCGACAAACAGATGCGGCAGCATCTACCGCTTCTTCGAGCGAATTGACCTGAATAATCTCCAATTCCGACTCGGAAGTCTTGTTCCGTTCCAACGCCTTTTTAATTAAAGGTGCCGCTTCTCCGAACAATATCGCCGCATGTGCATGATGATGAATTTCGGTTGCCAATTCGTCCCATGGTAATTTTTTATCTCGTCCACCCAGAAGTATCACCAATGGTTCATCAAAACTTCTCACCGCAGCCAAAGTTCGTTCCGGTGCGGTAGCGATGGAATCGTTATACCAATCGGCTCCGTGAAAATTACGTATGTATTGCAAACGATGTTCCACGCCGGTAAAGTTTACGACGGCGGAACGCATCGCTTCGATACCGAATCCGGCTGCGGTAGATACGGCAAAAGCCGCCATTGTATTGGCAATATTGTGCCTTCCCCGCAATCGAATTTGATCCAAGCGGATCAGATTTTCAATTTCACCGTTCATCTCTCGTTTGATCGCCATATTTTCGCAATAGATAACCGGATCGCCATTGTTTTCTGCCGGTTTATCAAATCCGAAGCTGATGATTTTTCCTTTCAGATCATTTCGGAGATGCCAAGAGTTTTCATCGTCACGGTTTAGTACGGCGATATCATCAGCCGACTGATAATTTAGGATGTTTTTCTTCGCCCGGATATAAGCTTCCATCGTCTCATGGCGATCGAGGTGATTCGGTGTGATATTCAATACTGCGGCGATATGAGGACTGACGGTAGTCAATTCCAGTTGGAAACTGGACAGCTCAAGAATGACGATATCGTCGGGTTGAATTTTATCGGTCATTGTTAACAAAGGCATTCCGATATTTCCTCCGACCCACACTTTTTGATCAGGTTTTTTTGCCGCTTCGGCGATTCTTCCGACCAGTGTAGTTGTTGTGGTCTTTCCGGAGGAGCCGGTGATGCCGATCACCGGGGCACACACTTCCGTTAAGAAAATCTGTGTATCGTTCAAAACAGGGATCCCTCGTTTGAACGCTTCCTTTAAAATGGGTTGTTTTAAATCAGCTCCGCCGGTTACACAGACAAAATCGGTTTCATCTAAGAGACTTTGCGGATGTCCGCCGGTAACCCAACAGACCGGCAGCATTTTTAAGGATTCCCAAGCGGAACGGAGCTGATCAAAAGGTTGAATATCGCTGATCGTAACAATCGCTTTCCGATCGGCCATAAAACGGGCTAATGCTTGACCCTGACGGCCTGCTCCGAGCATTAAAATCCTTTTTCCTTGCCAACTGTTTTCCATTTTTATGTCTTTTCGAACCCTTTATGTTTTCTCGATTTCTGTCAGATCATAGCGATCGCGATTCCCAACAAGACTCCCAACAAGTTAATCAACCAAAAGCGTTGAACGACCTGAACTTCACTCCAGCCTAACATTTCAAAGTGATGGTGAAGCGGTGCCATTCGGAAAAAGCGTTTCCCATGAGTTTTCTTAAAATAAACGACCTGAATGATATCGGATACTGCTTCGCTGACCGGAATAATTGCGATGATCGGCAGAACCAGAATGTGTCCGGTAATCAACGCCACGACCGCCAGAGTCGCGCCGAGGGATAAAGATCCGCAATCACCCATGAATAGTTCAGCCGGATTAACGTTAAACCATAAGAATCCGAATAATGCTCCCACGAGAATGAAGCAGAACCTGCCGATGTAAGCCTGTCCCACCATCAGGGCAAGGACACCATAGCCTGCGAATGCGGTAGCGGCGATCAACCCGGCCAGCCCATCCAGTCCGTCCGTCAGGTTAACGGCATTGGACATCCCGACAATCAGAAAAACTGCAATCGGGATAAAGAAATTTCCCAGATCAATCGGTTCAGAAAAGGCAGGCCAATAGAAATGAGAAACACCCAGAAAATGCTTCATCATCCAAGCTATGACGATCGCAAAAATTACCTGAAGGATAAATTTTGTTCGGGCGCGCATACCCAAGCCCCGGCGCGGACCGCGAATGCCTTCCCAGTCATCGATCGCTCCCAAAAGACCGAAAACAATCATGGTAAGCATCGGCAAGACAAAAGACTGCCCGATAATTTGGACTCCGAATAAGGAAGCGGCATTCAAGAGAACGGTAATCAATAATGTCGGGATAATGAACATGACTCCGCCCATGGTTGGGGTGCCGATCTTTGCAAAATGAGTATCGGGACCATCAATTCGTACCAATTTCCCGATGTTGAATCGGTGCAGCAATTGAATCAACGGTTTCCCCCAAATGAAGGTCATCATAAAACCGAGGATAGACAGGGCAAGTGTTAATGAGGAATCTTTCATATTATTCTCTCCATTGCTTCAACGATTCGTTCCATTTGCATTCCTCTGGATCCTTTAATCAGAACCACTTCGCCTTTCTTGAAACCGCGTTGCCGAGTATATTCGATTGTTTCCTGAACGGTAGCAAACCATTTGACTCTTTGGGGATCCATTCCCCCTTTTAAAGCGCTGGAAACCATTTTCTTTGTTTTTTCGCCGACCGCGATCAGTTCATCACAAACCTCGGCTGCCCGCGCTCCGACTAATATATGTCCGTTTTCTTCATATTGTCCCAATTCACGCATCTCCCCCAAAATGGCAATTTTATATCCGTCCATTTCCTGCAGCAGGTTTAATGCAGCCATGACCGATTCGGGAGATGCGTTGTAAGTATCGTCAATGATCATGGCACCGTCTTCCGAATGCATGACCGCCATTCGAAGCTGCGATTGTCCACGATTTAATCCCATAAAAATATCTTCCCAACTGATTCCCATTATCTTCCCTACCGCAGCCGCCCGGAGAGCGGTATGAACCGAATGTCTGCCGATCAGAGGAATGCGCACAAAGAAACTTTCGTTCTGATAATGAAAGCAGAAACGGATTCCTTCCAATCCATGACTCTCAATTTGGTCCGCCCACAAGTCCGCCTTCGGGTCCAGCCCGTAATAAAAAACATGCGCGGACGTTTTTTCGGCCATCGGTCTGACCCAGGGGTCGTCATAATTGAGGATCGCATAACCGTCTTTTGGCAAAGCCTGAACCAGTTCGCTTTTCCCGGCAGCAATTACTTCGATGGATCCGGCCCGTTCCGCATGAACGGTTCCGACATTTGTGATCACACCGATTTCGGGTTTTGAAATATCGCAGAGCAGTTTTATTTCCCCGGGAACATAGAAACCCATCTCCAAAACCGCGACTTGATGGCCTTTTCCGGCGCGCAGAAGTGTCAGCGGCAGACCGATTTCGTTATTGAGGTTGCCGGTATTTTTCAAGGTGTGGTATTTTTGGCTTAAAACTTCCGTAATTAATTCTTTTGTGGTGGATTTTCCGACGGTACCAGTAATTCCGATCACTTTCAGATTTAACCGATCCCGGTGAAAAGCGGCTGTTTTTTGCAGCGCTGCGACTGTGTTGTCAACGCGCAGGCAAAACGGGAATGGCGGAAAAGATTCCGGAAGTTTTTCCGTCCGTAAATCAACGGTCGTAAATTTATCCGAAGTATCTTCCTGCACAAGTGCCGCCAATGCCCCTCTTCTGAAAGCTTCCCCGATAAATTGATGCCCGTCTGTATTTTCACCGGCGATTGCCACGAACATTGACCCGCTGATCGCCTGGCGACTGTCAACAACCGCTTCGCTGAAAAAACGGTTTTTTTCTGCCAACTGTTGTCCGGTTAATGCTTCCAAGATTTCATTGAGTGAAAACACTTTATTCCCTTATCCAATTCCCGGGTTATCCCGTTTGTCTGTTATCGGCCGAACCCCCAATCCTTTCGGTAACTGCGAAATCATCAATAATACTCATTTTTCGGTACTTCGGTCGGACAGGTTTTTGAATTCAAACATGCCCGTTGGCGATCGTAAGGAATATGCAAATACGGCATTATTTCATTCATGACATCACTGAATAAAGGCGCCGAAACTTCGGATCCCCAAATACTGATCAAAGGTTCCTGCAGCCATACGTAAGCGATGAATTGCGGGTCATCCGTCGGACCCCAGCCGACGAAAGATGCATTAGTGACATTCAGGACGTACCCATAGCCCTCTTTCGCAATCTCTCCGGTTCCGGTTTTTCCCGCAATCTTTACTCCATCGAGGAGAGCGTCGGAAGCTTCCACTTCCAGAGATGTCTCAAGCATATCCGTAACCGTATGCGCCGTTTCGGCAGAAATCGGTCGCCCCACTACTTCAGGTTGAATCACTTCGGTATGATCGTTGTAATAAATCGCTTTGACAATATGGGGTTTCATCATTATTCCGTCGTTCGCAATCGCACTCACTGCCTGGATCATCTGAATCGGAGTCGTCATCAAACCCTGACCGAATGAGTTGGTCGGAAGGCTGATCTCCGTCCAGCCCTCGTCTCCGGGTTGGAGAATTGGATAATAGTCTTCCAGTGCGAGTTCGATGCCGGTAGGTTTATCCAGATGAAACTTGCGAAGATAGTCATAAAAAACCGGAGCGGTGATCTGTTCGGCAATCCATGATAAACACGTGTTTAATGAATGTTGCATACAGCCGATCATTGTTTGCGGACCCCAAGCGCCCCGATCCCAGTTATAAATATCAATCCCCATCACATTGAAGGTGCCGGTATCATTGAAAACGGTTTCCGGTTTGATGACACCCGAGTCAATCCCGATGGCTAATGTAATAACCTTAAATACCGAGCCCACCTCATACGGCTGCATTACCGCCGGGTTGAATTTATTTTCTCTCGTAAAAGTTGTGGCGGATTCCCAGTAATGGTTGAGATTGATTCGCGGGTAGGTCGCCATTGCCAGGATTTCACCGTTCTTGGGATTGGCGATAATAATCGTTCCGCTCTTTGCTTTTTGTTGCTCCACCGCCAATTTAACTTGCTCTTCCACTAATTTCTGAACTTTACGATCGATCGTCAATGCGATCGATGCGCCTTTGGGCAGATCCGGAATGCTTTCCGGAACATTGGGATCCAAAGAGAATTTTTTCTGAATGGTTTCACCAGATAAAATATCGTCGTAATATTGTTCGATGCCGAAAGAAGCGCCGCTGGCGGGATTCAAATACGGGTAAAAACCGATAATATTGGATGCCAAATCTCCGTCCGGGTAATAGCGATAAATATTCGGATAATACACCACCGCATTCAAATTTTCGAAAACACGTGTTTTACTCTCGAAGCTGGTTGTATTCCGCTCATTCAGAGATTTTTTTGCCAATTCGATTTTATCCACTTGTTCTTTGGTAGCAAAATTGGTAAGCGGAACTTCAACCGCTTCATTCTCGACATATGGCGTTTCAGCAGCCTGAATAATCTTTTCCCGATCGATACCGAGAATCGGCGCAAGATAGTTTGCGATAAATTCACCGTGCGTATTAGAAGCTTGTAATTTTAGTGAAATCGTGTAAGAAATGGAATTTCCAGCTAACAAATAACCTTCCCGATCGTAGATATTACCACGTTCGGAGCTTACTGACAACGTCGTATATTCGTATGCCTTGCCGATCGTTTCCTTTAATTCAACCGCACTGGCATTCGTCTGAAGAAATAATATACGCCCGATTACCAAAACCGCAAAAATACTTAAACAAATCGCTAATTTTTTAAATTTGGAGTCGATATTCGAGTTCATTTTTCACTCTCCTTTGTCGGCAATTTCCGGAATATATATAGCTGAAGGCTTTCGGTATATTCGGGCTTCAGCGGAGATACCGGCAACGGAGGAAGCTGAACTCTTCTTTCCGAAAGAATGTCGATATCGGGTATATATCCGGGAATAGGGAGATAGGTATAAATGTCTTCATCATCGAAATCAATTTTGATATAACCTGCTTGGGTGGCTTTTTTCTCCATTAATGCATAAGAAGTGAGGATTCCTTCCCGAGTCACATAATCCGCAATGGTTCGGGTGAGTTCGTTTCTTTGGTCATGTAATATTTGGATTTGCAGTTTCATATCCGTCATTTGGGCCGAATAATTTAAATAAACCGATGCAATGCAGGCACCCAAAACCAACACCAACAGGATATTGATGATAGATTTCAGCTGTTTTCGCCAAGGTGCCAATCGATATGCATGCTGTTCGGTTTTCATTTTTCTGTCCCGATTTTTTCGACCACTCTTAATTTTGCACTTCGCGCTCTCGGGTTTTCACGGATTTCATCATCTTTTGCAGTAATCGCATGACGATTAATCCGTTTTAAACTCGCCTTATGACCGCAGGTACAAACCACTTGTTCAGGCGGACAGAGACAGTCCGTACTTTCGATGCGGAAAAAGTTTTTTACGATCCGATCTTCCAAAGAATGAAAAGAAATGACCGCTAACCTGCCGCCCGGTTTCAACAATGCGATCAAAACAGGGAGTGCTTTTTCGATGGTTTCGAGTTCGTTATTTACGGCGATACGCAGTGCTTGGAAACTTTTTGTCGCCGGATTGTTTTTGGATTTCCGATTGGTATGCACGGCATTCGCAACGATTTCCGCAAGCATCGTCGTAGTCTCGATCGGTTCTCTTACGCGTGCACTGCAAATTGCCGCGGCGATTCTTCTTGCGGCTCTTTCTTCGCCGTATTCCCAAAAAATACGTGAAAGTTCTTCTTCGGATGCGAAATTGACTAAATCGTAAGCAGAGGTCTTCTGATTCGGATCAAACCGCATATCCAGCGGTCCTTCCTTTTGAAAAGAAAATCCTTTTTCCGCTGCGTCCACTTGCATCGAAGAAATGCCCAAATCAAGCAAGATTCCGTCGAACCCCGTTATGTTATCGAAACAGGACGTGATATATCGGTCCGCAAACGCATAGGATCCCCGGATAATTTTGATCCGTTCTCCGAATTTTGCCAATCGTTTTGCCGCCATTTCGATCGCGTTTGGATCTAAGTCCATTCCGATCAGCTTTCCCGACGGAGCGGATGCGTTTAATATCGCTTCGCTATGCCCTCCCGCCCCGAGTGTTCCGTCCAGATACCATTTTCCCGGTTCCGGTCGCAGTGCCTCAACGACTTCGTTGAGTAAAACGGGTTGGTGGCTTAAAGTTTCCTGCGTCATATTTTGTTACTCATCAAACGGGCAAATTCAGTCGTTACCGAATCGTCATGGAAAACTTCTTCTTCGGCTTTCTTCCATTCATCTAAAGTCCAGATCTCGATATATTCGTCCGAGCCGGCAAAAATGATTTTGTCGCCATCCTGGAAATTAAATTCATCCCGTAAAAACGGAGGGATCAGAAATCTTCCGTTCGCGTCAAATTCGATTGGTTCTGCTTTATTGAACATTCGCCGGCGGTATTTTCGGGCGACCGGATCGGCCAAATTAAATGAACTGATTTCATTCGCCAACTTTTCAAAGTAAGGCAAGGGGTAAATGACCAGATTTTTATCGATTCCCACGGAAATATAAGCACCCTCTGCCAGCAGATTTCTAAATCGTGCCGGCAGACAGGTTCTGCCTTTTTTATCGACCGTGTGTTCATGTATTCCGGTGAACATATTTTCTATTTTGTCCTTTAAAAACAGAAGACTGGAAAACCAGTCTGCCACTTTATGGGAATCTATACCACTTTATGTTCCATTATAACAACCTGGCTTAAAAATTGCAATAGATAAATCCGGATTTTCTAACCAATTTTCAAAATTGGTTAATTTTTGGTTTAATTACCGGTCCGATTTTTGGGTGTAATGTGTTTTTTTCCTTCTTTCGTTTCAATTGTTCCGATAACCCGCGATAAGGTGTAAGGGTTCAATCGCAAAATAATCGAAAAACCGCCCTTTCGGTATTTGAAAATCGAAAGTTATAATAAACGGGGATTTCCTTTCAGATCGGATTTTCCCTCTACTATGTCTCACTGATCGGAAAACTTCTTGGAACATGAAATATTTTGCGAAATGATTATAAGGAAGGGCTTATGGAGTCGGAGTATGAAGTTCATCATAATGATCGTGAATTATTAATTAAAATCGCTCGTGAAACGATGGAGGAAAACGGTTTGCTCACCGAGTTCCCGCCTGAAGTGATCGCTGAATTGGAACAAATCAATGAACCTGCCAAACCGGAAGGCCTTCCGAATATTCATGATTTACGACACTTTTTATGGGCATCAATCGATAATGATGATTCGAAAGATTTGGATCAAATCACCGTGGCGGAAGCGCTTTCGGACGATAAAGTACGAATTTATGTGGCAATCGCTGATGTGGACAGCCTCGTCAAGAAAGATTCGGCAATCGATCGATACGCTCGATATAATACCGCTACGGTGTATCATCCCGCAATTAATTTCCCCATGCTACCGGAAAAGCTTTCGACGAATCTGACTTCCCTCAATCCGAACGAAGATCGGATGGCTGTTGTATGCGAATTTACGGTTGATTCCGAAGGGACGGTTTGTGAACCGAAGATTTATCGGGCTTATGTTCGGAATCATGCTCAAATGGCATACAACAGTGTCGCCGCCTGGCTTGAAGGGCAAGCGGAGATGCCGAATGCATTGGCAACCGTTGAAGGATTGGCTGAGAATATTCGTCTCCAGAATGAAGTTGCTCAAAAATTACGAAAGAAACGATATCTTCACGGGGCATTGACTTTACAAACAATTCAAACAATTCCCATTTTTGATGGTGATGAGGTCGTGGATTTGGCTATCGATAAACCGAATCTTGCCAAGGAACTCATCGAAGATTTCATGATCGCAGCGAACAGTGTTTCGGCGGGTTTTTTGGATGAATGCCAATTCCCGGCTCTTCGCAGAGTTGTCCGCATCCCAAAAAGGTGGGATCGGATTGTTGATTTAGCGGAACAATACGGATATAAGCTCTCTCGGAAACCGGACTCAAAAGCTTTGAATGAATTTTTAATCAAAGAACAACAGCGTGACCCGTTAAGATTTCCGGATTTATCTCTAACGGTCATTAAACTCCTCGGATCCGGAGAATATGTCGCCGAAAAGCCCGGAGAAAAAGCGCCCGGTCATTTCAGCCTTTCGGTAAAGGATTACACCCATTCAACCGCTCCCAACAGAAGATATCCCGATCTGGTTACGCAAAGACTGATCAAAGCGGCGCTGAATCATGAAGAGCCGCCTTATTCTTTTGAAGAACTGGATGAATTAGCCAAGCATATAACGGCTCAGGAAGATCTGGAAGCAAAAATCGAGCGGAAAACGGCCAAAGCGGCTGCAGCGTTGGTTCTTGAAAATCATATTGGAGAAACGTTTAATGGATTTATTACCGGTGCTTCGGAAAAAGGATATTGGGTACGAATTCTTGAGATCCCTGTCGAAGGAAAGTTGATTTCCGGTTTTTCCGGTTTGGATGTCGGGGATCGGGTGCAGATGGTGTTGGATTCGGTGGACGTCGAAAAAGGTTTCATCGATTTCAAACGCCTCAAAAAACGATAGAAGTTTTTGATGATTTTGAATCAAGACTTTGGCTGTGAGTATTTTACAGCTTCCCGAACCATACTGTGCAGGGAATGGTTATCAGGAAAATTACCGAGTTGATAGAATTCGTGTGATTGGTAAGGAAGGATGCTTCATGGCACACTTTCACGAAAAGTTGAGCAGTGAGAGCCTAAAGGAAAGAATGTTTTGGGCGTCTATCTTGTTTTTACTGCTTTTTTTCGGTGTGACGATCCTGAGCTTTTATCTTTTTCCCGAAGGACTTCTGAAAAATAAAAACCCGTTGCAAGCTTGGGAACCTTCAGAAAGCACCTTGATCCTTACGTTGCAAATATTCTTTTACAACCTGTTATCTGTGTTGATCATTGTTCTCGCCGGTCTGTTCGGTACCAAAAAAGAGGGTGATGCAAACTATTTATCCGTTGGTTATCAAGCCTTTTATACGTTGATCTGTATCGACTCGATTGTTCTTGGTACGTGGTCATTTTCCATCGAAAGCCAACCTGTTAATCTGACAGCAAGGCTTCTGCGAACCTTTGATCTTGTACACAGAGCAGGGCTCTGGGAAATGGCGGGTCAGCTGCTGATTACTTGCTCAACCGCACATATTGCCGTAATTCTTTCTTGTAATAAAAATGCTGTAGTCAAGAAGATCAAAGATATCCGCCTTTCGAAATCCGAAAAGACTGTTTTTATCACAGGGATTCTCCTTATGCTGATCGGTGCCGTGGTGGAAAGTGCAGCGATCGGGGGACAAGTATCATAGAAAGGGTTCGATCTGCCTCGGTTTGCAGACAATTCGAACGTGTATCATAGGAAACGATGCAAACATAGCTGCCGCCGGATTTTTTGACGTCTTGCTTGTTTTTCGTTCTTCCGATAAGGCTTCGCTTTCCGAAGAGATGACATTATTACCGAATAACGACACCAGTTCGTCACTTTTCTTGCAAAGCTTCATACATTGTGCTAAAATAACGGCATACAGTTCGTTAGGAAATAACAGAAGTGGGGGAGGCCCCACTTCTTGGTTTGTTTGGATTTAGATTAGGAGATTTAAATAGGATGAAGAACGAGTTTGTTCTGGCTTTTAATGAAATGCTTGACGAAAAGCAACTGCCGCGCGAAACCGTCATCAAAGCGTTGGAATCAGCGATGGTTTCTGCGTATCGCAAAGCTGTCACGGCATCCACTGCTCAGCATATTGAAGCAAAATTAGACCCTGATACGGGCAATTTTAAGATATATGCCGAAAAAGAAGTGGTTGACAATGTACTGGATGACCGAACCGAAGTTGTTTTGGCGGAAGCCAGAAAAGTTAATCCCGATGCCCAAATCGGCGATATGGTTGTGGTGGAAACAACTCCCAAGGATTTCGGAAGGATCGCCGCACAAACCGCACGACAGGTGATTCAACAAAGACTTCGCGATGCGGAAAGGCAAGATCAAATCGAATATTACGAAAAGAAAGTCGGTGAGATTGTCAGCGGCGTCGTTCAATCTATTTCGAATGAAGGTTATACAATTGGACTCGACCGGAAAGCGGAAGGGTTACTCTTGCGAAAGGATACGATCAAAGGGGAACATTTCCGACTACATCAGCATGTACGTGCCTTGATTGTCGAAGTGAAAGACACCTCGCGCAGTGCACAGATTATGCTTTCCAGAACTGACCGCAAGTTCCTGTTTCGCCTTCTTGAAATCGATGTTCCCGAAATTTATCACGGAATCGTGGAAGTCCGTTCCATCGCTCGCGAACCCGGAATGCGGGCAAAAATCGCCGTTTCGGCTACCCAGCAGGGGATCGATCCGGTCGGCGCATGTGTGGGGATGCAAGGGAAAAGAATTCAACCGATTGTGAAGGAACTCCATGATGAAAAAATTGATGTAATCGAATGGAACCCGGATCCGGCTGTTTTTATCGCCAAAGCTATCAGTCCGGCAAAAGTGGTCGGTGTATATTTGGGCAATAATAAAAATGCGACGGTCGTTGTTCCCGAAGATCAGCTCTCTTTGGCGATCGGGCGGGATGGGCAGAACGCCCGTCTGGCTGCGAAGTTGACCAATTGGCGGATTGACATCAAGAGTGTGATTGAATCGGCCAGTGAAATATTGGGTGCGATCGATTCCAAAAAGGATATCGTCGAAGAGAATCAGGAATCGGGCGAAAGAACCGTCATTATTAACTATGCGGATTTGTTTGAGCAAGAGAAAGATAATATTGAAGCGATTCGCGCTATCTTAGCGAAGCGAGCCGAGAATCGACCGATTTCACCGGATGAAACGGAAACGTTGAATCGATTTGTGGATCGAATTGAGAGACAGAAAGTCGCCGGTTATAACCTGAGCATGGTCTCCGAGGTGATCGAGAAATTAAGCAAGCAAAATCTGACGGAAGAAACCCTGTTTGCGATGCCGGTCAGTGCAAGCGGATTACCGAAATATGTGACCAATATTCTTTATGCGGGCGGATTTCGAACATTCGGTGATTTATATAATCATATGATGAGTAATCCCGAAGAAATTTATAAACTGCAGGGAGTCACTCCGAGAATCATGAGTGATATCGCATCGCTGGTAAAATTCTTAGGATCGATCGGTTCGAAGAAAACGGAAACCGAACCGGTTGAAGTTTCGGAAGAACAATCAACAATGGAAGCTCAGCCGGTCGCTGAAATTGCCGAAGCGGAAGAGTTGCCCGAACCGGTTTCTTTTGAAAAATCAGAACGTAAATATGAGGGAAAAGCGGAAGATTTTGTCGATCTGACTCAACTTCCTCTTCAAACGGAGACCAAGCCGGCTGAACCCGAACCTCAGACCGAATATGAAGATATTTCTTTTGATGAGCTTTTCAATGCGATGCGAAATGAAATCGCGACTCCTACGGAATATTTAGAGGATGAAGACGAGCTGAAAGACGATCTGACTTCAACTAAAGGCAAAAAGAAGAAGAAGAAGAAAAATGTCGAAATCGAATATGATCCTGACAGCGATTCGACATTGATCCATAAAAAGCATAAACGTGGAGAAGATGAGGATTGGGGTTGGTAAGTGAGCAACAAGTCTGAAAAGAAACATGTCAGGCATGTTCCGCAACGGACGTGCATCGCTTGTCGGCAAACCTTGCCGAAGCGATCATTGATCCGATTGGTCAGAACAGATGAAGGCTTGCAGCTTGATCCGACCGGAAAGGTCTCCGGTCGGGGAGCATACCTGCATGATTCGAAAGCATGTTGGAACATTGCGATCCAACACAGGCTGCTTGAAAAGAGCCTGAAGACTGAATTGAGTGATAAAGATTTAGAGAAGATGAGATTATGGATGGAAGATCTTCCGGATAACGCTGAATAGCAAACATACTTGAAGGTCTTCTGCCATAACGGAAAGAGAGTGGCTATGGGTGATGAAGCAAAAAGAGTACAGATACCTTATACTATAACCGTCCGTGATTTGGCGAAGCTACTTCAGAGTAACAGCATTCAGGTAATGAGAATTCTGATGGCCAACGGGGTCATGGCTAATATTAATCAGCTGGTGGACTTCGATACGGCTGCAATCGTTGCCAGTGAAATGGGTTTCGAGGCTGTACCCGAATCCAAAGAACAGGTAGAGGAATTCAAAGAAACCGGAGATGTTCCGCTCTGGCGGCAGATAATCAATAAAGAAGATCCGAAGAGTTTGATTCCGCGTCCGCCGGTCGTGACGATTTTAGGACATGTCGATCACGGCAAGACGTCTTTATTGGACGCCATCCGTCATACAAATGTCGCCGTGGGGGAAGCCGGGGGAATAACCCAGCATATCGGTGCCTATCAGATTGAAAATAAAGGGAAATTAATTACATTTCTGGACACTCCGGGGCATGCGGCGTTCAGTGCCATGCGCGCACGCGGCGCTCAGGGAGCGGATATTGTCGTGCTTGTTGTGGCTGCCAATGACGGTGTCATGCCTCAGACGAAAGAGGCAATTTCACATGCCAAAGCCGCACAGGTTCCGATTATTGTTGCGCTGAATAAAATCGATCGCTCCGATGCCAACCCGGATTTGGTAAAAAAGCAGCTTTCCGAACAAGGCTTGATACCGGATGAATGGGGCGGAAACACGATGGTTGTTCCGGTCTCCGCCAAGCAGCGAATCGGTATCGATGATTTGATGGAAGCGATTCTGTTGACAGCCGAAAACAGCGAAATTTTGGCTAATCCCAAAGGAAAAGTATTCGGAACGGTTATCGAAGCTTCCATTGATCCGAAGAAGGGCGTTATGGCAACCCTTTTGGTTCAAAACGGCACTTTGAAAATGGGTGATGTTGTTTTAGCGGGTCAGTCGATCGGTAAAATCAGGGCGATGTTTGATTTTCGCGGTAAGAAGATTCAAAAGGCCGGTCCCTCGACACCGGTTCAGATTATGGGTCTGACCGAAGTACCGACGGCTGGAGATATTTTCCAAGTCTATGCGTCGGAAAAAGAAGCTCGGGCGGTGGTTGAAAATGCGAAAAATGAAGCGGCGTTAAAAAGCTCGACACCGAAAGCCACATTGGAAGAACTGTTTGCCAAGTTCAAGGCCGGTGAAGCAAAAGAATTGAACTTGATTATTAAGACAGATGTCAACGGGTCTTTGGAACCCATTATCAATTCCATCAATGACCTCAGCAAAGAAGGCGAAATTAAAATCAATATCCTTCATGCAGAGGCCGGCAATATCAGTGAAAATGATGTCATGCTTGCATCCGCATCTCACGGAGTTGTCATCGGATTTAATGTCCAAGCCGACCCGGTTGCCAAGAAAAAAGCCGAAAACGAAGGTGTCTCGATTCGAATTTACGATATTATTTACCGTCTGATCGAAGACATCGAAAAAGCTCTGAAAGGAATGTTGGAGCCCGAATTTAAAGAAACAGTTATCGGGCGAGCAGAGGTTTTGACGACGTTCTCCATTTCAAAAGTGGGGACTATTGCCGGATGCAGAGTGAAAGAAGGGGATATCCGACGGAACTGCAAGGTTCATGTAAAGCGTGGAAATGAGATCATTTTTACGGGTGAGATCAGTTCGCTGAAGCATGAAAAGGAGGATGTAAAAGAAGTGAAAACCGGATTGGATTGCGGTATCGGATTAAAAGGATTTGAAGATTTTAAACCGGGGGATATACTCGAAGCTTTCGTTTTGGAAAGATTCGGTATGTGATGTAAGAGAGGAGGAATTATCATGCCATCGCCCATACGATTGAAAAAAATAGCAGAGCGAATTCGGGATGATTTATCCGAAATGTTGCTGTATGAAATTGATGATCCGAGACTACAGGGAGTCATGATAACGGATGTCAACGTGGATCGGGAACTTTATTATGCCAATATTTATGTTTCCGCTTTGGAAGGGAAGGAACGCAGCGCCGAAATCTTGGCGGGATTGGAAAATGCGTCAGGATATATGAGGCATGCTCTTTCGCAGTCGATCGAGTTAAGGACTTTTCCGAAATTACGCTTTTTTTGGGATCCTACTCCGGAAAAAGCGGATCGGGTGGAAACCTTATTAAGACAGCTCAAAGAGGAACAGGAAGCAAAAAATAAAAATGAACAAAAAGGGATTGCCTGAAAAAGGCAATCCCTTATTTATCGAATTCTTCCGAATCGGAACTAAATAGAACGATTAAAAAATGATTAAAATGGTTTTAGAATCGGACGGGGAACTTATCAAAAAAATATCGGAATTTGAGAGCTCATGAATCAAGACAAGAACAATGTACTGACGGAAATTCGCAAAATCATTGAAAACGCGGCGAATATTGCTTTATTTTGCCATATTCGTCCGGATGGCGATGCCATCGGCTCAATGCTCGGATTAGGCTGGTCGTTGGAAGAGATGGGGAAAAAAGTCCAATATGTCTGTCCGGATGAACTGCCGGTCCAAGGTTGGTTGAATCCTCAAACCATTGGAAAAAACACCCGTTTTGTAAAAGCTCCGGAGCCGTATGATTGTTCCGTACTCTTGGATGTCAGCACGCTTTCTCGAGCGGGATATTTTTTTGAACAGCCCGATATCGGGCAACCCGATATCTGTATTGATCATCATGTTTCCAATTCCGGAGATGCTAAGATAAATTTGATCGATCCTTCTGCTCCGGCTACCGCGATTATCGTCGCTCATCTGATCGAAGAATTGAATTTTCCGATGAATAAAGAGATTGCGGAAGCGCTTTTATCGGGCATTATTATGGATACGCAAGGATTCAGCACATCCAATACGAATCCGGATTCGCTGCGTGTCACGGCGAAATTGATGGAACAGGGCGCCGATTTGTATTGGGGGATCCAAAATATTTTGAAAGCTCATTCTTTGGAAGCGGCAAAATATTGGCATTGCGGGCTTTCAAAATTGGAAACTCGAGGGAAAATTTTATGGACCGTGCTGACAGATACCGATCGGGTGCACTCAGGGTATACCGGCAGAGACGATGCCGGTTTAATCGATTATCTGGCTTCGACGGAAGGTTTTCTTGCTACGGTTTTATTTAATGAACAAAACGACGGACGAGTAAAAATATCATGGCGGAGCAGACCCGGTGTAAATGTGGCGGCAATTGCGGAAGAGTTTGGCGGAGGCGGACACCGGCAAGCGGCCGGAGCCGATGTAAACGGACCGATCGACGATGTCGTTGAACGGGTGCTGGCCTGCACCGAAAAAGGTGTTCGATCGGCTGAACAATCATCGTAATTTCCTTCCCGAGTGTCCGGTTTTAATTATAATTGCGTGAAATATATTGAAAGAAAGAAAAAATATTTATGAGAAGTGAAGAGACGAAAAGATATAAAAGTGCCATATCGGGTGTCCTGATTGTGGATAAGCCGATTGGGAAAACGTCTCATGACATTGTTCAAATAATCCGGAAAGGAACCGGAATCAGGCGAATCGGTCATACCGGCACACTGGATCCGAGAGCATCCGGTGTTTTAGTCATATTGATCGGGCCGGCGGTTCGGCTGAGCGAATACCTGCAATCGGATATAAAGCGATATGAAGCGACTATTCGGTTGGGTTCCGTTTCCGATACTTATGACGGGGACGGTTTGATCGAAACCACCGGTGCAGATATGAATATATCCGAGGATCAGATATCGGAAGCGATGAAGAAGTTTGTCGGAGAAATCGAACAAACACCGCCTGTTTACTCCGCATTAAAAATTAAAGGACGAAAAGCATACGAAATGGCGAGAGAGGGAATCGATTTTGAAATCCCCAGCCGAAAAGTGACGGTCTATTCGATGGATTTGATCGAGTATAATCCCCCGGAACTGTCGGTGGATATCCTTTGTTCCTCCGGAACTTATGTTCGATCGATCGCAAATGATTTGGGACAGGTTTTAGGATGTGGTGCTTATCTTTCCGGCTTGCGCAGAACCTTAAGCGGTCATTTTTCTTTGCGGGATGCCGTGTCTATTCCGAATCTGGAAGCAAGTTTTGAGGAAGGAAATTGGTATCAATATCTGATTCCCGCAGCTGAAGCTTTGGACGGTTACGCGGAATTGGTTGTAGACATGGATGAAGAATCTCAGATTCGTCACGGCAGAAGGATTCCGGCTCAAAATACCGATTCTCCGTATGCCAAAGCGGTTTCGGAACAAGGTGAACTGATTGCGATTCTGGAGTTGGACCCCGAGACATCGGAATGGAAACCCAAGAAAGTTCTTTACCCCTGAGACAGTGATGGTACAAGCGGATCTCATCTCACAAATTACCTTGAAGGCTTCCGCCATAACTATCGGCGGCTATGACGGTATTCATTGCGGTCATCGTTTCCTTTTGGATGCGATGCTCAAGGATGCGCACCAACAATCTTTACCGACGGTGATGGTCACTTTTGATCCGTTACCGTTTGTTTTTTTTCAGAAGCCGAAGTTTCCCAAGAATATTATTCTCCCGCAAGAACGGGCTGAGATCGCCGAGCAGATCGGGATCGATTATTTGATCACGTTAAAATTTGATCAACAATTGGCTGATCAGAGCGCAAGTGATTTTATTTCGGAACTGTCGGAGTCGTTAGGGTTAAAGTCCTTATGGGTCGGAGAAGATTTTTCTTTGGGAAAAAATCGCGAGGGCAGTCAAGAGACATTAAAAAAGCTTGCCGATCAGTTTCATTTTGCGCTTCATATTTTGCCGAAGCTGGAAATGGACGGCGGGATCGTTTCATCCACCTGGATTCGCGGATTAATTACCGAAGGACAGGTACAAGAAGCCGCCAAACTGTTAGGGTATCCCTTTTTTATCGAAAATAAAATTGTACACGGCGCCGGACGGGGGAAAAAACTCGGTTTCCCGACAGTCAATATGCAAATACCTGAAGGAAAAATTATACCTGCGATCGGTGTTTATACGACATATATTCGATTGCACGGGAAAAAGTTTCCCGCGATCACAAATGTGGGGACCCGCCCCACATTCTACAACGATCATCAAATCGTCCTCGAAACTTTTGTTTTTTCATCGGACGGGAAGGATGAATACGGTGAAACCGCGCGCGTCGAATTTCTTGAGTATATGCGGCCGGAGTTTAAATTCGGTTCTGCGGATGAATTGGTCAACCAAATTCGTCAGGATATCCGGCATGCCGAAGCTTTTTTCGAAAAGCAGAATCAGTTATAGAGAATTTGTTCAATTTCGGGTCCAGATCAGAGAAACCCAGGATAACAAATACGGCAAACGCGATTGCCAAAATCCGTTATCATGCCCGCCGAAATGAATTTCAGCGGAATAAGGAAATCCTTCAAAAGTTAATTGATTACAGAAGGTCTCGCTTTTCATTCGATAGGCATCCTCACTTCCCGAATCAATCAAGACCCGCAACGATCCGTTTTTTTGCTTCATCTGAGTAATCAACACATGGACTGTTTGGTCGTCGAAGGGAGAGCCGGGGAGGCTGAGCAATCCTACCGACCCGAAAATATCGGGATGATTAAAAGCAATATCCGCTGCCCAAAGAGCCCCGCGGGACATTCCGGCGATCGCCCGGCAGGACGGGTCGGTGCAGGTGTGATACGTTTGGTCAACCCATGGGATGACAGATTCCAAAATCGCACGATCAAAATCGGAATAAAAAAGATCTTGTAAATTTTCTTCTTCCCGAATTGTGATGACCAGAAAATACGGTAAAGTCAGATCCTTCCATCCGGCTTGCAAATCCTCGGACAAATGCAGATTATCCCAGACGGATTCATCCATATTTTGTCCGTGAAGCAAATAAAGGACCGGATACCCCTTGACAAGGCGTTTATCGTAACAGGGGGGAACATAAACCGAAAAATCGATATTTTTATTTAAGGATTCGGAAAAAATTTGAAAATGTTGTTTGTCCGGTGGATTTGTGCAATTCGCGACAGCGGGGTGAAAAGATCGCAGGAAAAGAAATAAAAAAGAAAGAATGAATAATTTATTTTTCATCAGCGACTAATTATACCCATCCCTACTGGCCTATCATTTTCGGTTTCATTAATCAATATCAATCAAAATTGCTGCATGGTATACTTCGACAAAGAGGTTATTGTTTATGACGGATCATCCACAATCAGAAGATTCAAAAGGTTTTACATTTCCCTGTGAGATGCCGATTCGAATTATCGGCGAAAATACAGAGGCTTTTGAAGAAGAGGTTATCGAGATTTTATCACACTATTTGCCGGAGGTAGCCCCGATCGATTTCAGAACTCGTATGAGTCGCGCCAATAATTATTGCTCAATCGCCTATACTTTTTATGCCGAATCCCGTGAACAGGTCGAGGGGATTTATCGTGAACTGTCCTTAAGCAAGCACGTGAAATGGGTTTTATAGCATGAGTTTTCGATTTGATAAAAAGCCCGACAGGCGTGATTTTCTGAAATTTGTCGGATTGGGAGCCGGTGCGCTTGCTTTTCGTCCGTATTACAGCAAAACGGAGTTTATTCCCTCGGGGGCGAAAACGGTGCGGGTGGCGATTGCCAACCTGAGTGTTTACAAAGAACCGTGGGATGAAAGCGAAATTCTCTATCAAAAATTCAGAGACGATTTGCTCAACGTTTATTATGAAGTAAATTCGGAACATGGCCCCGGCTATAATCCCATTTGGTATCGGGTGTGGGGCGGTTATGTACATTCCGGCCATACCCAAATTGTGGAGACCCGAATTAATGAAGTGGATTATTCCGTTAATTCCACGCCGCTTCCCGGGAAGATCGGCGAAGTGACCGTTCCGTTTACCCAATCCAGGTTACACAACAGCAACGGAAGTTGGGAAGATGTTTTCCGGTTATATTATCAATCCGTCCATTGGGTGGTCGGTGTACAGGAGGGGCTTGACGGAAGGCCTTGGTACCGGATTAAGGATGAAATATTTGATGCCGATCGGTTGGATTACTATGTGCCGGCAGAACATATTCGGATTGTTTCGGATGCGGAAATATCACCGATTTCTCCGGAAGTTCCCTGGAAAGAAAAAAGGATTGAGATTTCGATCGGGATGCAGCAATTGATCGCTTATGAATATGACCGGCCGGTTTTAAAGACAAAAGTTTCAACCGGCATTCCGTCCAGAAAAATTGAAGGACAAATTTCAACCTCGACACCGACAGGCACTTTTAATATTCAGGATAAGATGCCGTCCAAACATATGGGTGACGGAAAAATGACCGCCGATCTGGAAGCATATGAACTTCCCGGTGTCCCATGGGTATGCTTTTTTGAACCGCTTACCGGCGTAGCGACTCACGGAACATATTGGCATACCAATTTCGGTATGACTATGAGCCACGGCTGTGTCAATATGCGAAATGAGGAAGCCAAATGGATTTATCGTTGGTCCTATCCGCAAGTGACGACCCATAAAGTTGAAAATATCGGATATGGGACAAAAGTCGTTGTAAGCTGATTCAGACAAATTCCAAAAAGATTTGGTTGCTGACAAAGGCATATTTCTCATTCAAAACGAGATTACCCTCTTGATTGTAATATACGTACCCGTTAGCCAAGAGCTTTTTCAATTGATAGTGAAAGATATCTTCCAGGTTCAGTCCGAACCGTTCTTTGAATTTTGTCGGGTTTACCCCTTCCTGTAATAATCGCAGCCCGAAAATAACTACGTCTTTCATTTCGGTCAATTCCGAAAGAGCGATAATCTCTTCGGCAGCCGGATAGGTGTTTTCCCATGGTCTGTTAAAGTTTATTCGTTCGATATATTCTTCAATGGAAGATACATTTTTAATTCGAACATGACTGAAATAGCTGTGGGCGCCGCTTCCGAATCCTAAATAAGGTTCGATATACCAGTATTGTTTATTATGACGGCTTTCGGTTTGATGCGTACGGCTCCAATTCGATATTTCATAATGAATGTAGCGATGCTCTTTCATCATTTCACAGGCCGAATCGTACATATCGGCAAAGGTATCGTCCGGCAGCGCTTTTAAACTGCCGGAAAGGATTTGACTCTCGAGCGGGGTTCCCTTCTCGACGGATAACGCATACAGTGAAATATGATCCGGTTCCAACTCCATAGCCTTTTCAAGAGAATAACGCCAGGATTCCATCGTCTGACCCGGGTAACCGAAAATCAAATCCAGATTGATATTATCAAAGCCCGCTTCACGCAGCCGATGATATGTATCCAAAGTCTGTTCGACGGAATGTCTTCGTCCCATACATTTCAATTCTTCGTTAATTGCCGATTGCATGCCGAGACTGACACGATTTACTCCCGTGGAACGCAACATCATCGTTTTTTCCGGAAGAAGATCCCCGGGATTCATTTCCATGGTTATTTCCGCATCTCTCGTCACGAAGAAATGATCTCGGACAGTTTGAATTAATTCCCGAATCTGTTCGGGTGACAAGAGAGACGGTGTTCCCCCGCCCAAGTAAATGCTGTGGACAGGCTGATTAATTTCCATGCTGATGACACAGTTCCGGATCTCTTCTTTAACGGAAGCCAGATAGGGTGCAATAAAAGATTCCATCCCGGTGAAAGTGTTAAAATCACAATAATTACAGCGGGTTTTACAGAAAGGGATATGAATATATACCGAAATCGGCTTATCCATTCTCGAATGATACCATGATATAATGTCAAAATGTCTAAAATGTACTCAAAGCGGTCTTTGACCCCGATCAAGAAGGTTTATGGCACCGGATAATTTACAGCAATCAAGAACAAAAATTTGCCCGACTTGCGGAACCCGGATGAACGAATCCGCGACACGCTGTCTGGTTTGCGGGCATATCTTTACGGGAACGGAAGAAAATAAACCTTCTCCCAAAAAATCGAAAACTTCTCGAAATGACCCTTTGCAGAAGAAGCCGAGACTGCCGGAGGTTCGTTTGAGTCTGCCCATTGCGATCGGGTTGATCATATTGGCGATCGTTATCGGTGCGGCTGTCGTTTTCCTGTTTCTGCAAAATATGGGGCGCGTGGTTGAACCGACACCGCTGCCGACCAATACCGGGACACCGACGATTACTTTTACGCCGACAACGACTTATACGCCTACCTTGGTTATGACGGCCACGCCGCTGCCCCCGGTCGAATATACCGTCAAAGAGGGAGATTTATGCTCTTCGATTGCGGCATTATTCAATATTTCGATTGCAAGCATTGTTTTGGAAAATAATCTGACCTCCGACTGCTATCTGTCTCCCGGAATGGTTTTGAAATTACCGCAGCCGACTCCGACAGTTACGCCGTTGCCGACGAATACATTAACCGGTTCGGAAGCAACATTAGCGGCGTGCGGATCTTATGACTATATCGTAGGGAATACCGATACACTTTTCGGAATCGCTTTGAATTTCGGTGTTTCAACAGATATTATTCGTCAATATAACGGTTTGATGAACGACATCGTCGTCGCCGGTTCCACATTACACATTCCGCTTTGCGAAAGGATTACCCCGGGACCGACTTCCACTCCCACTAATCCGCCTCCCTATGAAGCACCTAATTTGTTGCTTCCGGCGGACGGGTCTTCCTTCAATACCAGCGGAGAAACGATTACTCTGCAATGGGCGGGAGTCGGAACGTTGTTGGATAATGAAGCATATGAAGTCAATATCGAAGATATTACCGGAAATACCGGCCGTAAACTGGTCGATTATGTTAAAGATACGAAATACATCGTTCCGATGTCTTTCCGGCCCAGCGATCCGTCTCCGCATGTGATCAAATGGTACGTTCAACCGGTAAGACAAAGCGGCAGTCAAGCGGACGGAACGCCGATTTATACCTCCGCCGGTGCCCGCAGTGAAGCTCGAACATTTATTTGGTCCGGCGTAGCCGTCCAATAGAATAATAATAGAAAGACGATCAATAAAAACAGCCTGGAAAAGGCTGTTTTTATTGACGGAATTAGAAAATGTCTGAAAACCAATGCAAAACCGGGTCACGATCGACCTTGATGGTAAAATTGTATCCTATTGAGGACTGGAAAGTGAGAAAATCAACGAAATGAAAAGACCGGTTGTGGCATTAGTCGGCAGGCCGAACGTCGGGAAGAGTACTTTGTTTAACCGACTATCCGGGACCAGAGATGCCATTGTGAATGATGTGCCTGGAACGACCCGTGATCGCTTATTTGGACACGCCGAATGGGCTGGTGTCGAATTCGATATTGTCGACACGGGGGGGATTGATCCTTCGCCCTCCGGACAAAAAGCTCCACTTTCGGTCGATTCAGCCGAATTTGTTCAGGAAATAAAATCTCAGGCACTTTTGGCTGTAAGCGAAGCCGATGTAGTGCTTTTTTTGGTCGATGCAATCAGCGGAATTACGCCCGCCGATCGTGAAATTGCGTCGATTTTGCGCAAGAATCAGAAAATAGTAGACGGGAAAGAAACACCTCCGATTTTATTGGTTGCCAATAAAGCGGATTCCGCACGTCAAAGGCAAAACGTTTCGGAATTTTATGAACTCGGGATGGGAGATCCATTTCCGCTTTCCGCTATCCACGGTACCGAAACCGGGGATATGTTGGACGCATTAATTGCTTTATTCCCCAAGCAGGAAGAGGAAACTCCGGATGATTCGGTCAAAATAGCCATCGTCGGCAAACCAAACGTAGGAAAATCCAGTCTGCTGAATCGAATTGTGGGAGAAGAACGGGCAATCGTCAGCGATATACCGGGAACCACGCGGGATGCCATTGATACCCACATTCTTTATAACGGTGTGCCGGTTACGCTCATCGATACCGCCGGAATTCGGCGCCGGGGAAAGATTGAACCGGGAGTTGAAAAATATTCGGTCATTCGTTCCATGCGAGCGATTGAGGAAGCCGATGTCTCATTGCTTGTCATTGATGCGTTATCGGATATTACCTCTCAAGATGCCCATATTGCCGGATATATTTTGGAAGAATGGAAGAGTGTTGTGGTGGTGGTCAATAAATGGGATGCCGTCGAGAAAGATACTTATACGATGCAGACTTATACGGACAAAATTCGGAAGGAATTGAATTTTATGCCATATGTGCCCATTCTTTTTGTATCAGCTCTGACCAATCAACGGGTCAATCAGGTGATTCCGACGGCGCTGCAAGTTCAGGAAGAACGCTTAGCCCGCATTACGACTTCTCAATTGAATGAAGTCATCCATGATGCCCAAGATAAACATCATGCAACCTCAAGAACGGGACGATCGTTGCAGATTTATTATGCGACACAAGTGCGCAGTGATCCGCCGACATTCTTAATCTACGTGAATGATCCGAAATTAGCACATTTCAGTTATACCCGTTATTTAGAGAATCAGATCCGAAAACAATTCGGGTTTATCGGGACACCGATTCGAATTGTTTATCGCGCCAGACGATAGCCCTATTTGAGCCGGAAAAAAGAAAATAATCTCTAAAAACAAATAGAATCTTATTTAGATTGTTCTGACAAAACAGGTGTATTATAAAAGAAAAAACAACCGAGCGGAGAGATAAAACCCGAATGGCAAAAAAACAACCGGAAAAAACAAATAAAAATACGAAGAAAAAAGAAGCAGAGAAAAAGAAGACGACGGCAGGAATGATTTGGGAAATTGTTCAGACGCTGCTGATGGCAGCCGTCCTGTATTTTGCGATCGATTTTTGTATCGCGAGGGTTCGGGTAGAGAATATCAGTATGGAACCCACCTTTACGGAAGGGGAATTGTTAATGGTCAACAAACTGAATTATAAATTCAGTGAACCCGAGCGGGGAGATGTGGTTATTTTTGAGGCACCCGTGGCCCCGGGGAAGGATTATATCAAACGGATGATCGGATTGCCCGGTGACGTTGTAACGGTCAAGGATGGAAAATTGTATATCAACGGTGAATTGATCAATGAACCCTGGGTACATGAACCGATCGGTTATTCCGGTGAATGGGAAGTTCCGGAAAATCAATATTTTGTGTTGGGAGATAATCGGAATCATTCTTCTGATTCGCATAGTTGGGGGTTTGTCCCCAGAGAAAATCTGATCGGCAACGCATTTTTCTGCTATTGGCCGTTGAATCACATTCGGGTGATTAACAGTCATGTGACCCTTCAGAATGAATTGGAGACCGCATCACTGAAAGGAGAATGAAATATGGAAAGAGTCGAATATTGTGAAGAATGCCAGGTTGGTATTCCGCATTTTACCACGGCGACTTATTTTACCTGGATTGAGGATGAATTAATAACCGTTCCTGATTTTCCCTGTTGGGTATGCGATGTTTGCGGTCGAAGAGAATGGGATGCCGAATCGCTGATGAATCTTAATTTGATCTTATCGCCGAATGCCGGGAAACCGCAACCACGGAAACGTACCATAACAGGAGAATCAAAGTCAACGCGCGCCAAAACGCGCCGAAGTGCCGTCCGTTAAAGCGGATGATTGAAATAAAACGAAAACATAAAAAAGCTTCCGGATATGCCGGAAGCTTTTTTTATGTTTATTCTGCCGGCACCGGTGCGGTCGGCGTCGTCAATGTGATATCAAAGGTCCCTGATTTGCAGATATCGGTCATGTATTGAGCGTTTTCTACGGCGATTGTATCATTGGGAATGCCTTGCGTAATCAATTTGACGATTTCCGCCGCTTCCTGACAATTCCCGCTCCGGGCGAGAATAATGCCGTACATATAATACAGCTCCGGAACACGGTTATCGTACGAGAGAGGAATTCCTTCGATAATTTCGCCGTTGGGAGTGGTCCCGCCCTGAATTGCCAACCTGAAATACGTCAAAGCATTGGTATAGTCTTCGGACATATAATATTGCGTTCCGAGATTCCAATAAAACATGGCATTGGTCGGATCTAAGTCGATTGCATCCTGAGCCTGCTGAATCGCTTTGGCATATTCACCGTTCCCGCTATACGTTCGGGAAATATAGTAAGGTGCCCAGGAATCATAAGGATTCAGTGATCGTGCCCTTTCAAATGCGGTGATCGCTTCTGCATCTTTTCCAGCGGCTCGCAGGTTTCTGCCCAGAGCAAGGTAAAGATCCGATATATTCGGATTGATAGAAATCGCAATTTGAAATTCATTAATCGCGTCCTCATAGTTACCGGTTATTTCCAGTAATAAACCGCGTGCCCGATGCGTCTCCATCAACTCGTTCCCATGTTCGATCGCCAGTCGTGAATATTCGGTCGCTTTTTCGAGTGTATTCAAACTATCCTGTCCCGCATTGATCTGATCGACGAGAATTTCCGTTCGATATGCAAAAGTCAACGGGTTATTGGGGTCGATTTCGGCAGCTCGATTGAACGCGGTTTCAGCATCCAAATAATTCCCCATTTTGCCGAGCGCCCAACCGCGAATCGCATGGGCAACGGCATTATTCCCGTTTAGCAGAATCGCATTTTCCGCATTTTTTAATGCATCTTCATAATGGGTCTCGAACATCTGGAGTTTCGCGAGACTGATATAAACGGAAGGATTTTTCGGATCGGAACTGATCGCTTTCTGATAGAGTTCAATTGCTTGGGCATTTCGCCCTTCTTTCGCAAATTGTTCCGCTTCGGAAATAAAAGCTTCGGGAGGGGTAGTCGGCGTATTGGTTGGAATAAACAGCGGCTGTGTTTCGGGCGCAATATAAATACTGAAATATAATCCGGCAGCTACCAAAACAAAAAGGAAAAATACTCTGAATGGATTTGATCTCCTTTTTCTTCCGTTATAGCTATATTTCGATCCTTTTAAATACACACTTTCAGCCCTTTCTCAAATCATTTCAATCTTTAGAACTTATTATAATCGTCCGAGTGTTCGGAAAAAAAGATTCTGATTCAATTTAAATAATTGTATTTTTCAGGAATTAATATTATTTTTGTCAGACAAAAAAGGTGGAAATTTTAATGGGAAACCTTTATAATAAAAGAAGGTAAGTATATCAACCCAAAATAAAAGGAGAAAAAAATGAAAAAAATAAGTATTATCTTGGCATTAATTGCAATCCTTGTGTTTTGCTTGCCTGCCCTGGCGGATGATGTGATCAAAGTTTGTGAAGTTACTGATACCGGCGGTGTAGATGATAAATCTTTTAACGAAACAGCTTGGAACGGTATTCTCCAAGCAAAGGAAAAGTACGGAATTGAAGCCGTCGTTCTGGAATCACAATCCGATGCCGATTATGCCGTCAATATCGATCAATTCATCGAAGACGAATGCGATTTAATCATTACCGTCGGCTACATGTTGAATGAAGCAACAGCAGCGGCAGCCGATAACAATCCGGATTTCAAATTCAGTATTATTGATGACTCGGTCGGAAAACCTAATGTTGTTGATCAGGTTTTCCAAACGGATGAAGCCGCATTTCTTGCCGGTTATGTCGCTGCCGGGATGACGAAAACCGGAATCATCGGTACTTTCGGCGGAATGTGCATTCCGACCGTGACTATTTTCATGGATGGTTTTACGCGCGGCGCCGAGTATTACAATCAAATTCACGGTACCAAGGTCGAAGTTTTGGGCTGGAATACCGAAACGCGTGAAGGAACCTGTGTCGATACTTTCGACGACCTTGATAAAGGGAAGCAGGTATCCATTACCATGATGGATCAGGGCGCCGATATTATTATGCCGGTTGCCGGACCGGTGGGCGGCGGAACGATTGCCGCTATAGAAGACCGGAAGATGGGTATGGTAATCGGTGTCGATTCCGATTGGTATCTGAAATACACGGATAACGGTGATATTATCCTGACTTCGGTTATGAAGAAGATGGATGTCACTACGATGCAGGTAATCGAATCCGTAATCGATGGAACATTCAAAGGCGGAAAAATTGTCGGAACGCTGGAAAATAAGAGCGTTGATCTTGCTCCGTTCCACGATTTTGAAGATAAGGTACCGGCTGACCTGGTGAAAGAACTGGATGATATTCGCGCAAAGATTATCTCCGGCGAAATTGAGTTGAACCCGGTTTATGCTCAGTAAAATTAACAGATAGAGAATGTTGTATCAAGGTGGAGGAATTTTCCTCCACCTGCTTTAATTAATTTCAATCATTTTTCAGGGATCCGGTTTTTAACCGGTCATATTGGAAAAATATCTTTACAAAGAAGGATGTTTTTGAAAACAGCCTTTTTGAAATCATATCCCAAAAAGGAGAAAAAATGCCCCCAATCCTTGAATTAAAGGGAATTACCAAACAATTTCCGGGTGTTCTTGCCAATGACCATATTAATTTAACGCTTGAAAAAGGCGAGATATTGGCATTGTTGGGAGAAAACGGCGCCGGAAAAACTACATTAATGAATATTCTTTACGGTTTATACAAACCGGATGAAGGGGAAATTTTTATCGATGGGGAAAAAATAGAAATAAGCGGACCGATCGATGCGATTCGGGCGGGAATCGGAATGGTCCACCAACATTTTATGTTGATTCCTGTTTTTACGGTCACGGAAAATGTGATGTTGGGAGAGGAATCGGTCAATTTCGGAGGGGTTCTGAATCCTGAAGATGCAGCCAAAAAAATAAAAGCGATCGGTGAACTGTACGGACTGAAAGTCGATCCGAATGCCAAAGTCGGTGATTTGCCGGTAGGGGTTCAGCAACGGGTTGAGATAATTAAGTTACTATATCGAAATGCCCGTATATTGATTTTTGACGAACCCACCGCTGTTCTTACACCCCAAGAAGCTGATGAGTTATTTGAAATTATGCGGTCTCTGACGAAACAAGGCAAGTCGATAATTTTTATCACTCATAAGCTGCGTGAGGTTCTCGAATTTTCGGATCGAATTATGGTTATTCAACGCGGAAAAGTGGTGGGCGAGACACATCCTCATGAAGCCAGCCAGGAGAAATTAGCCGAGATGATGGTCGGCCGGGCGGTTGATTTGATTCCGGATAAGAAGAAAATACAGGCAGGAGAAACGGTTCTGAAAGTCGATAACTTGGTTGTAGCGGACGGCACGAGAAAAATCACGGTTCACGGTGTTTCTTTTTCTGTACACGCCGGAGAAATATTAGGTGTCGCCGGTGTTCAGGGAAACGGCCAGACCGAGTTGGAAGAAGCATTGACCGGAATGCGTGAACCTGTCAGCGGAACGATCCGTATTTTAGGCAAAGAAGTACCGAAGGTAAAACCGCGGGAATTCGTCGAAAATAAAGGGGCGCATATTCCCGAAGATCGCCAACGGGACGGATTGATTTTGAACTTTACCGTCGAAGATAACCTGATGCTTTGTACTTATTACCAACCGCCGTTCTCTCAAAATCATATTCTCAATCGGGAAGCGATCCGGGATCACGCCCGTAAATTGATCACCAATTTTGATATTCGTCCGCCGGAACCGCTGCTGCCGGTTGCTTCTCTTTCCGGAGGAAATCAGCAAAAGGTAATTGTTGCGAGAGAATTAAGTCGCGACAATAAATTGATCGTTGCATCGCAGCCGACGCGCGGATTGGATGTCGGTTCAATTGAATATATCCATGATCAGTTGCTGAAAAGCAGAGAGGAAGGTTGCGGAATTCTGTTGATTTCTTCGGAACTCGATGAAATCATGGAGCTTTCCGATCGGATTATTGTGATGTACAAAGGCAATATCACTTTGATGACAGAGACGGAAAAAACAACGAAATCCGAAGTCGGATTACATATGGCGGGCGCCGGGAACAGCATGAGCGAAAAATCCGAAAATGTTGCTGTTCAAGCCGGTCGTTAGAAGGAGGATTCAGATCCATGGATAAAGAAAATAAAGGGTTGAATCGCGAACAAGACGCTAAAAAAATGAGTACGGAAGAGATTTTCCTCGAAGAATTATCGCGGAAAAAGGCACCCCGTCCCGGATTCTGGGCGAAGTTTTGGGATGCCATTCAAATTCCGCTTTTGGCGATTATTTCCGGTTTGTTTTTGGGTGCCGTAATTATCGTTGTAACTTCTGCCGACGTTTATGTTGCTTTCGGAAGCGGGATCGGAGAGGGGTTCAGGACAATGGGCAGTATTGTCGGCAATGCCTATAAAACTCTGTTCACCGGTGCCTTCGGCAGTCCGTCCAAAATTATCGAAGCATTGCGGACAGGAGAGAAAATCAGCCGCGCTTTTAAACCCATTACTCAAAGTTTGGTTGAGACCACTCCATATTTGCTCAGCGGTATGGCGGTGGCACTCGGCTTTCGATCCGGGGTTTTCAATATCGGCGGCGAAGGACAAATTTATATCGGTGCCGTCGCAGCCACATTTGTCGGTTTGTCATTCGACGGGTTACCGCAGGCTGTTCATATGCCGCTGGCGATTCTCGCCGGAATAATCGGCGGAGCTATCTGGGGGTTTATTCCCGGTTGGCTGAAAGCAAAGACCGGCGCGCATGAAGTGATTAACACCATTATGATGAACTATATCGCACTGCGGTTGGTCGAGTATTTGCTCACCGGCCCGATGACTAAGACCGGCGGAGGCGGCATGCCGATTTCCAATTCCGTCAAACCGACCGCCCGAATCCCGTTGGTATTTGCTCCGCCGATTACATTGCATTGGGGCTTTTTTCTGGCTATTCTGATTGCGATCGCAGCCTGGTTTTTCCTGTTTAAAACCACTTGGGGATTCAATCTCCAAATGGCCGGTGCAAACAAGCATGCAGCGAAGTATGCCGGTTTAAATATCAGCCTGTGGACCGTACTCGGGATGACCATTTCCGGAGCGTTGGCGGGATTATGCGGCAGTACCCAAGTGTTGGGTGTGACCTATTCGATGGGACTGGGAGTTTCGGCAGGGTATGGGTTTGATGCGATTGCATTGGCGCTGCTTGCCAACAACAACCCGTTGGGATGCATCCTGTCGGCTTTGCTCTTCGGATTACTCAAGACCGGATCCCGAAGTATGATGTCCAACACCGGAATTCCATTGGATATCGTTTCCATCATACAAGCTTTTATCCTGATGTTTATCGCGGCTCCCGCAATCATTCGCACCGTATTCCGGGTGAAAGGTCTGAAAGAGGAAAACAAAGCATTGGTTACGGTTTCCGGCTGGGGAGGTGACAAATGAGTGAGCAAGAACGCATTCAAGGAGGAAGGGTAAAGCTCAGAGATCGAATCGTCGGGATCATTTTCGTGGTTCTCGGCTTGGTCATCTACCTGTTTTTTTATAAAGCGATCGCTTCCGGAACCGTTTCCACTTTCATTATGACACCCGGTGGAATCACCCGAGGTGTAGTGGGGAACTGGATTATACCGGCAAGGCCGGTCTTAATTGTATTGGCGATGATTCTGATCGGGATCGGCATTTACCAATTCTTTTTCGGGTTGGGGAAACAGGGAAATCTGTTTCTTGCCTTAGCCTGTGTGGCTTTCGTGTTTTCGTTTCTGATATACGTTTCCGCCGGGAAACGGCTAAATCTTGCCAGCTTATTTTCCTCGGCGTTATCGATGGCTGTGCCCATCACACTGGCATCTTTCTCGGGAATTCTCTGTGAGCGGTCGGGAATCGTCAATATTGCGATCGAAGGAATGATGTTGATGGGAGCTATGGTCGGTTCCATCGTCGGATCGATCACGAAAAATATCTGGTTGGCTTTAGCGATGGCCATGATCGGCGGAGGCTTGCTGGCATTGGTTCATGCCTGGATGTCAATCAAATATAAAGTGAATCAGATTATTTCCGGTACCGTCATCAATATTTTTTCGATGGGTATGACCAGCTATATTTCGTCTATGTATCTTCAGAACATTCAATCGTTGAATAAAACACCGCGATTTCCGAGTGTCTCTATCCCGTTGCTTGCCGATATTCCCTTTATCGGTCCGATTGTTTTTTATAACAGCCTTTTTGTTTACGGGATGATTTTGTTGATGATTATTCTGCAATTTGCTCTCTTTCGAACCCGGTGGGGACTTCGTCTGCGATCGGTGGGTGAACATCCGAAAGCTGCGGATACATTGGGCATAAATGTCTATAAAACCCAATATACGGCTGTTATTTTGGGTGGTTTAATGGCGGGATTTGCCGGCGCTTACTTTTCATTGGGTTCGGTGGGCAGGTTTGACGAAGGCATGACAGCGGGCAAAGGATACATCGGCTTGGCTGCGATGATCTTCGGCGGTTGGAATCCCTTTAATGCGATGATGGCCGGAATATTGTTCGGATTTGCGGATGCCATGGCATCATCGGTCTCGATCTTGGGATCTTCCATCCCGGGCCAATTCATTAATATGCTTCCGTATGTCGTTACGATGATTGTGTTAGCCGGATTGGTCGGCGGGCACAGCACCGGACCGGCTGCCAGCGGCGTCCCTTATGAAAAGGAAAGCACTTGATTTAAATGAATCATTCGGCACTTTAAACAGAAACAGGAGAAAACTCGAAAAGTTTTCTCCTGTTTTTATATGATGTCCATCAAAGAACGATCAGTCTGCCGAGAAAAGGCAGATATAATTGAAGAGCTAAACCCGTCCGAAGTCATCCTCGAGCCGGACAATATCATCCTCCGGACAGATCCCTAATTGCGTTTCGATCAAAACCAAAGGCTGATCCGAGTCGTTTTCAACCCGATGTGCCTGCTCTTTTGGGATTTGGACGATATCTCCCTCGTGAATCGGGAATATTTTATCCCCTAAGGTCATTTTTCCGGAACCCTGAACGATGACCCATATTTCACTCCTCAGATGATGAAGTTGCAAAGATAACCGTTTCCCGGGGAAGACGATAATCCTTTTCACCCGATAATTCGGTTCGAAAATATATTCTTCCCAACGACCCCAAGGTCTGTTATCGAAATCGATCATTCTTTCTCCTCTATTCTTCCTTGCGCTCTGTATTTCTTACAATTTTATCGCACAAGTCCGCATAACCGATACCGACTGCCGCGGCTTCCTGTGGAAACAGGCTGGTCGGTGTCATTCCCGGCAATGTATTTGCTTCCAAACAATAGATATTTCCGTCTCCGTCCACTTTAAAATCGATCCGGGAGTAATAACCGAGCTTCAGCGCCCGGTGAATTTTCAATGCCGTATCCTGTAAACGGATAGATAACTCTTCCGGAATTTCCGCCGGACAGACTTCCCGCGTTAATCCGGATTGATACTTTTTTTCATAATCAAACCAACCTTCGTTTGGGATGATTTCGATTGCCGGTAGGGAAATGCCCTCGAGAATTCCGATACAAAACTCCCGCCCGGCTAAGTACTTTTCCACAAGTAAATCCGGTTGACGGTCCTCGGCGGAGGCGATGGCAGCTTGAATTCCGCGTAAAAATTCCTCTTTGTTTTGCGGAATGCTCACTCCGATCGACGAACCGCCGCGGGGAGGTTTTATCACGCAGGGATATCCCAGAGAATCGATTTGATCCCAATTCAGTTGATCATATCGATCCAGATAAACCCAGGGAGCGGTGGGAAGGTCGTTAGCCACCATTACTTCCTTCGCCAAATGTTTGTCCATGGCAAGGACGCAGCCCGCAAAACCCGTACCGGTATAGTGAATATTCAGCAGATCGAACGTAGCCTGCAGTTGCCCGTTTTCACCGGCCGAACCGTGAAGAGCCAGAAAAACAACGTCCGCCAAACGGCAGAGCTCCAATATATTTTCACCGAAAAACATGCCTGTATCGGAAACCCGCTGAGTGGCGAGTTTTTCAAGATCCGGAGGTGTCGTCGGAATTTTGTATGATTGTTTTTGGTAATTCGGGTATTTTTTAAAAAGAGATTGCAGCCCTTGGGGAGGTGTACCAATCCCGAGATACACGTCAATCAAAGCGACTTCATGCCCTTTTTCAGCCAGTGCATTGCTGATCATGCAACCGGATGAATAAGAAACATCCCTTTCCGGTGAATTTCCCCCCGCGAGCACGGCAACTTTCATCTTTTCCTCCCACAAAACGAAATTGGTTCGTTCGGAATCCCGACTTTTCGAATTTTATCACGCATGAAGCGAATCGATCGAACGGGTTGAAAAACCTGTTCGATCGAATTTAAAGCTCCGGATGAACCTATCCGATATTTCGGAATAAGCACATCAAGATACCGAGCGGAATCGGTTCTATTCATAAAGATCAGAAAAATGCCGGATCAGCATCGACAAAAAAAGAAAAGAACAAGCGCTAACGGTTTTATTCTTGCAAGAGACTTATTTGTTCGCGCCGTATGACAAATACGGGCGGAACCGAAGAGGTATCTGTATTTTGATATTGCCGGGGCTCGGATCTAAGAGCGACCGTTTCCTTTACCCTTTTCCTGTTCCGATATTCTTTGGACAGCCGGTTCCAACCAATCTTCCTCGAGCGTTTCGATTGCCCCTCGATCGCAAGCTTTGGATATCGCAGGATCGACCGGCACTTTCGCCAAAATATCGATGCCGTAATTTTCCGCAATTTGTTCGATATGACTGTCTCCGAAGATCTTATATTCTTTGCCGTTGTCCGGGCATTTAAAATAGGATAAATTTTCGATCAATCCCAGAATGGGGATATTCATCATCTCTGCCATTTTAATCGCTTTGGAAACCACCATCGAAACGAGGTCCTGAGGAGAAGTGACGATGATAATTCCATCCATCTTGACGGATTGGAAAACCGTTAATGCCACATCACCGGTGCCCGGCGGCATATCGATGAACATATAATCGACATTTTCCCAAATTACATCGGTCCAAAACTGTTTTACGGTTCCGGCGATGATCGGCCCCCGCCATAAAACCGGATCGGTGCTGTCATTCAAAATCAGATTGATCGACATAATATCGATTCCGCTTTTTGTTCGTACCGGCAAAATTCCAAAGTCGTTTCCGGTCGCTCGGCTTTGAATTCCGAATATTTTGGGAATGGAGGGACCGGTGATGTCAGCGTCCAAAATAGCGGCATGATAACCGAGTTTTTGCATTTTCACCGCCAGCAAGGATGTCACCAGGGATTTACCCACTCCGCCTTTTCCGCTCATAATGCCAATCACATGGTCGATACGGCTCATGGCGTGCGGTTTTTCGTGCAAATCGGCCGGTTTCTTTTGCCTGCTGTTGCAGGTCTCTTCGCAACTGCTGCAATTGTGGCTGCACTGATCACTCATGCGTTAAGCTCCTTGAGAGTTATTGAATTTTTATCGTTCAGCGTTTAATGATACCCGCAAATTTTTAAAAAAGACGATTTTCTCGGAGATCAAAAAAAGATGGATACCTTTGAGGCATCCATCTTTTTTGATTATTTATTAAAGTCTCGATTTAGTATTCGGGAGCCGGAGCGGGAGCCGGTTTTTCCGGTTCCGGAATGTCTGTAATCAACGCTTCGGTCGTCAGGATCATCGCGGCGATAGAGGCTGCGTTTTCAAGTGCCCCGCGGGTCACTTTTGCCGGATCGATTACACCGCCATCAACCATATCGACATACTCGTCTTTCAGCACATCATAGCCGATCAACTTGGACTTCTTGGCTTTTTGTTGGGCACGGATATTCGCGATAACAACCGATCCGTCTTTTCCGGCGTTTTCGACGATTCGATGAGTAGGAACCGTCAAAGCTTTGCGGACAATATTAACACCGGTCTGAACATCTTCATCCTTGAATTTCAGTGCTTCGACCTTCGGAATCGCGTTGAGCAGTGCCACGCCGCCACCCGGAACAATGCCTTCTTCGACTGCCGCACGGGTTGCCGAAAGAGCGTCTTCAACACGGTGTTTCTTTTCTTTCAGTTCGACTTCGGTTGCGGCACCGACGCGAATGATCGCAACGCCACCGGATAATTTCGCCAAGCGTTCTTGTAACTTTTCCCGATCGTAATCGCTGGTAGTCTTATCGATTTCAACACGAATCTGATCAATACGGGCTTTAATCTCGCCGGCATCGCCTTTACCGCCGACAATGGTCGTATTGTCTTTATCGGAAATTACCTTTTCGCAGCGGCCGAGATCGGAAAGCTGTGCGGTTTCTAATTTACGGCCTGTTTCTTCGGAAATGACGGAAGCGCCGGTTAAAATTGCGATATCCTGTAACATTTCCTTGCGGCGATCACCGAAGCCGGGAGCTTTGACAGCCAAAACGTTCAACATGCCGCGTAGTTTGTTCAATACCAAAGTGGCTAAGGCTTCGCCGTCGACATCTTCGGCAATGATCACCAGATCCCGTTTACCGGTTTGAACCAGTTTTTCGAGAATCGGAACCAAATCCTGAGCCGCGGAAATTTTCTTGTCATAAATCAGGATATAAGGATCGTTGATAACGGCTTCCATCTTATCCGTGTCGGTCATAAAGTAGGAACTGATATAACCGCGATCGAATTTCATTCCTTCTACGTATTCTGTTTCGAATTCAAGGCCTTTCGATTCTTCGACAGTGATCACACCGTCTTTACCGACTTTATCCATCACATCGGCGATTAAGGATCCGATTGTCTCGTCTTGAGCCGAAATAGTCGCTACGTTTGCAATGTCATGTTTGGTTGTAATTTTAATGGATTGAGCCTTGATTTCATCCGATACAACTTTCGCTGCGGATTCGATTCCTCTCTTAATCAGCATCGGATTGGCTCCGGCTGCCAGTGATTTCAGACCTTCGGAAACGATTGCATGTGCCAAAACGGTGGAGGTTGTCGTACCGTCACCGGCGATATCATTTGTCTTGGAGGCGGCTTCCTTCAGAAGCTGTGCACCCATATTTTCAAACGGGTCGGGAAGTTCAATTTCTTTTGCAACAGTAACGCCGTCGTGAGTTACGGTCGGAGAACCGTATTTTCGATCAATCGCCACATTTCGGCCTTTCGGACCGAGTGTAGTTGCGACTGCGGAAGCAACGACGTCAATACCAGCTTTCAGATTTTTTCGTGCATCTTCACCAAAATATAATTGTTTTGCCATGGTTTATTCTCTCCTTCGAGTTCTATTGGTTTATTTAGTCGATTATTGCAAGGACGTCGGATTCCCGCAGGATTAACAATTTTTTACCGTCGACTTTAATTTCAGTTCCCGCATATTTAGCAAACAGAACGGTATCACCCGCCTTTACATCCATTTGAATACGATCACCCTTTTCATTGCGGTCGCCCGGACCGGCAGAAATGACTTTCCCTTTCTGGGGTTTCTCTTTTGCGGTTTCGGGAAGGACAATCCCTCCGGCGGTCATTTCCTCTTCCTCAATGGGTTCTACAACTAATCGGTTACCTAATGGTTTTAAATTCATTTTATTCCTCCAACTATGGCTTTTATTGTTCTTTTTCTTAAATTTAGCACTCTTTAATACTGAGTGCTAATGCACGACATATAATAATCCGCTAAAAAGAGATTGTCAAGGTGAAATTTATGATTCTAATAAAACTCTTACATTTCTTGTGATCACATTTTCTCTATTTACAAAGTTTTCCTTCGACCATAAAATGGGGGTATGAAATTCGATGTGTTTACGTTACTCCCCGGTGTATTTGAGGATTACCTCAACAGCAGTATTTTATTAAAAGCACTGGAAAATCAGTTGATCGAAGTGGCCGTCCACGATATTCGTGAATGGGCGCCGGGAAAACACCATGTGACGGATGAACCGCCGTATGGCGGGGGTGGCGGAATGGTGATGAAACCGGAACCGGTTTTCAATGCCGTGGAAGCGGTTTTAGGAGATAAACCCGATTGTCCGGTTATTTTGTTGACGCCTCAGGGGAAGGTATTCGATCAGAAAACAGCTCAGAGATTGGCTCGGGAACCTCATCTGGCATTGATATGCGGCCATTATGAAGGGTTTGATGAACGGATTCGTACCCACTTGGCGACGGAAGAAATATCGATCGGTGATTTCGTGTTAACCGGAGGGGAATTGCCTGCGTTGGTCCTGATCGATGCGATCAGCCGAAATATACCGGGGGTATTAGGCGATCCGGACGGAGCGATGACCGATTCTCATTCGGAAGGGTTATTAGAGTATCCGCACTATACGCGTCCCGCGGTTTTCCGCGACTGGGAAGTACCTTCCGTACTGTTGAGCGGAAACCATGCCGCCATCGAAAACTGGCGTCGCGAACAATCGCTGGCACGCACTTTGGAACGCCGGCCGGAATTATTGGATCGGGCCGAGTTATCGGAAACCGATCGACAAATATTACAGAAATTAGGTTGGAAACCGAAAGAACGATCCGCCTGAAAAATCGTTTCGTTTGCGGAGTTAATTCGAACCGTATGCGGTGAGGAAATCTTCCGCGTATCGGCCGAAGGTACCCGAAAGGATCGCGCGCCGCGATTGGCGAACGAGTTCTTCCAGTGTATGAATATTATGAATGGAAATTAAGGTGCCGCTGAGCATTTCTTTGGAAATTAAAAGGTGGCGGATATAACCGCGTGAAAAATGCCGGCAGGTGTAACAGTCGCAACCTTCGACGATCGGGCGGGGATCGCGGGCGTATTGTTGATTGTTTAAATTGATGCGCCCCGTAAAACTCATGGCTGAACCGTGTCTTGCCAACCGAGTCGGCAGAACGCAATCAAAAATATCCACTCCGCGCAGAATTCCGTTAATCAAATCTTCGGGGGAACCGACACCCATCAGATAGCGCGGTTTATTTTCGGGCAAAATTTCGGGGACGATATCCAAAACGGCATTCATTTCTTCCTTCGTTTCGCCGACGGACAGACCCCCGATCGCAAACCCGGGTAAATCAAAGGAGCTGACAAATTCCGCGGATTTTGTTCTTAGGTCGGGGAAAATACCGCCTTGCACGATTCCAAACAGCGCTTGTTTATCATTGGTTTTCGCATCGATGCAGCGCTGCAGCCAGCGGTGGGTGCGATCCATAGAGCGGATGTTATATTCATAATCTTTCGGATTTGCGCATTCATCAAAAGCCATTATAATGTCCGCGCCTAAATTTTCCTGAACGGCTATGGATATTTCCGGGGTGAAACGGTGAACGGATCCGTCGATGTAACTTTTAAAGGTTACGCCGTCCTCATCAATTTTACGCATTCCGTCTAATGAGAAAACCTGAAAACCGCCGGAGTCGGTCAGGATGGGTTTCTGCCAATCCATAAAGCGATGCAGCCCTCCCATTTCCGCGATCAAATCATCTCCGGGACGGAGAAACAGGTGATAGGTATTTGCCAAAATCAGCGTGGCGCCCGCTTCTTCCACTTGTACCGGAGTCAATGACTTGACGGTTGCCTGTGTTCCGACCGGAGCAAAAATCGGTGTCTGAAACGAACCGTGCGGTGTGTGAAATACCCCGGCTCGGGCTTTGCCGTCTTTGCCTTCTATTTCGAAGGGAAAATTATCTGAATTCATAACAGCGGCAATTGTACCATCTGTGTCAATTTAAAGGTTTTTTCCGGGAAGTCGTAATTATTTTTATTCCGCTTGTTATCAGGAAGAACCGTTTGCTTTCCGCGCCAGAGCTTTCTGCAAAAAAGCATCCTTTTGAACGACAAATCGCTTATGAATTCCTCTGCCGATCTCCCCTTTTTCATCAAAGACACTGACATCAAAGGTCAGCATGCGCCGGTCGATTTCGATCAGCGTGCTCTCGCAGGAAATTTTCATTCCCAGCGGAGAAGGAGCAAGGTGCTCGACATCCAATCGGACCCCGACCGTTGTTGTACCGGGCTCAAGATACGGCTGCACACTCTCAAGCGCGGCGGACTCCATTAATGCAATCATAGCCGGGGTACCATAGACTTGCAAATCTCCACTGCCGAGATGGGCGGCGGTATTTTCGTTTGTGACCGTCTCCGTTTTTGTGCCTTTTATACCGATATTCAGCATTGTTTCATCCTTTCTGATTTAATCTTTCAACAGCCAATCTTCCGCCTGCTTAAAATCTTCGAACAAACGGAACATTTGTCCGCGGTTTGTTTCGATCATGAAATCCTTGAATTTTCCGCGGACTTTCGCGGACTCGATCACCGCAGCCGCTCGAATCTGATAGTTGACAAGTTTTTGTAAGACCAATCCCGTCAATTGTGTGGAAAGATCATAAAACGCATCCGAAAGTGCTTCCAACGGCAGCAACAAACGGTTCGTGTCGTTTTCAATACACGCGGATACCAACGCCAACCCATCCTTTTCTTCATTGATCTTGCCGGAAATGACTTTCACATAATCTTTCCCGTTTTTTTGTACTTTTATCGTTTCCATTTTCACATCATAATCTTTCTTTCGGCATGCATCGGATTCATCGGGTAGGAGCGGAAGCGCTTCCGATCGCACCTTTTCAACCCATAACAATTCGGACTCGTAGAAGCGGCGGATGTTATCCGTCGTTATCTTTGACAATATCGCCTGGTAAGGAGTGGGATCGGCGAGCGGAGTTTCATCCGATAACATCGCAATTGTTCCTTCGATTTCGTCCGCATATCGATCTAACAAAGATTCTGCCTCGGTCTTCGAGAGATCTCCGCCGAACAGTAATTGGATCGAGAAAGGTTTGCGAATTTCCGGCATTTCAGGAAAATCCCGGGAAAGTCTTTGCAACTCTTTTTTACCGTTTTCGGTGATCGAATAGAACTTTTTCAACGGAAGCGTATCCTTCTGTTCGACCTCGCCAACCACAAAATCCTCTTTTTCAAGCTCCGCAAGCGTGCGATAGACTTGATTATTATTTCCGGACCAATAAAGCAGAGGCGAACGGGACATCGCTTTTTTAAGATCATAGCCGGACAAGCGGGTATTCTGCAGCAATCCCAATATGGCATATCGGATATCCAATTCCGTTTCTCCTTTCAAGATATATGTTAATAATAACATATTATCTTTATGCAATCAAAAAATCGGTCCGAGAGAATTTCTTCGGTTAAATGATCTGCTGTTTCGGAATTCGAATTTTCCTCAGTTTATCAGAAAAATATTGATTTTAAAATTGAATCGGGTAAAATCAAAAAGGTACACATTTTTCTGTAAATTGTTGGCGAATTGAGCGTTTGTACCGACTTAATCGAATTATTTAAGCTTGCATCGGGAGAAAAATCGATGACGAAATATATTTTTGTGACGGGAGGTGTGGTTTCCGGTTTAGGGAAAGGAATTACCGCCGCATCTCTCGGCAGATTGTTAAAAGCGCGGGGTCTGAAAGTGGCTGCACAAAAACTGGATCCATATATCAATGTGGACCCCGGCACAATGAGCCCGTTTCAGCACGGAGAAGTCTTTGTGACAGAGGACGGTGCGGAGACGGATTTGGATTTGGGACATTATGAACGGTTTATCGATGAGGATCTTAACAAATATTCCAATTTAACGACCGGCAAGGTTTACTGGAATGTCCTGAATAAAGAACGGAACGGTGAATATCTCGGTGAGACGATTCAGGTGATCCCGCATATCACGAATGAAATCAAATCCTTCGTCTATTCCGTCGGACAGAAAACAAACGCCGATGTGGTAATAACCGAGATCGGCGGAACCGCGGGGGATATCGAGAGCCAGCCGTTTCTGGAAGCGATTCGTCAGATCGGTTTGGAAGTCGGTCAGGAGAACTGTCTGTTTATTCATGTGACATTGGTTCCTTATCTCAAGAGTTCCGGAGAGCAGAAATCCAAACCGACGCAGCATTCCGTTCGTGAATTACAATCGATGGGAATTTTCCCGAAAATCATTGTTTTGCGCTGCGATGAACCGATCGAGCCCGGGATCGTTCAGAAGATTTCGTTGTTCTGTAACGTTAAACCGGATTGTGTGATCGAAAATCAAACGATTCCGGTGCTTTATGAAGCACCGATTATGCTTGAAAAGAGCCATTTTTCCGAAATTGTCTGTCGGGAACTGAATATAAACGCTCCGGACATTAATCTGACCGAGTGGAATAAAATGCTGGATCGGATCCGTCTCTGTGACAAGGTCGTCAAGATCGGTCTGGTTGGGAAATATGTCAAACTGCATGACGCCTACCTTTCCGTGATGGAAGCGTTACAGCATGCCGGATATGAATTGGGAACAAAAATTAAAATCAAATGGATCGATTCGGAGACGTTAAAACCCGGAAATTACGAAAAAATTCTTTCAGATTGCGCCGGCATCATTATTCCGGGCGGTTTCGGCAATCGCGGAATCGAAGGGAAGATCTTGGCGGCTCGCTATGCCCGAGAAAATAATGTCCCGTATTTGGGATTATGTCTGGGCATGCAGGTAGCTGTAATCGAGTTTGCGCGCAACGTGTGCGGATTGCAAGGTGCTAATTCCCGTGAATTCGACGAGAAGGCCGAACATTTGGTCATCGATTTTATGCCCGATCAAAACGATACAATCGCAAAAGGGGGGACGATGCGCTTAGGCAGTTATCCCTGTAAAATTGTCCCCGGTTCGATCATGGAAAAGTGCTATCAGACGGATATGATCGCCGAAAGACATCGCCATCGTTATGAATTCAACAATCAATATCGGGAAATTCTTACAAACAACGGAATGATCATCAGCGGGACATCTCCCGATGGAACGATTGTCGAGACGGTGGAAATACCGAAAAATGATTTCTTTGTCGGAGTTCAGTTTCATCCCGAGTTTAAAAGCAGGCCCAACCGAGCACATCCTTTGTTCAAAGGATTTGTCGCGGCGGCTTTGAAAAAAACCGAAAAAATGAATGAGTCGCTTGAATGATTTTTCAAAATTCGTTGGATTTCCAACGAATTTTTATTTTGTTCTCCGGTAAACTCAAGGAAACGGTTGAATCATATTGAATGAGCTTCGGCCGGATAAAGAAAAGTCGAGCGTGTTCTCAAAGGAGAAATATCAAATGGAAAATACAATGTTTTGTTTTCAATGTCAGGAAACAGCCGGAAACAAGGGCTGTACACGTACCGGTGTGTGCGGGAAAAGCGCGGATACGGCGAATTTGCAGGACTTGTTGCGTTATGTAACGATCGGGCTGTCGGTTGTGACTACCCGATTGCGGAGCGAAGGAAAGAAGGTCGACAAAGAGGCCAACCATCAGGTCACGACGAATTTGTTCACGACCATCACCAACGCCAATTTTGATGATGAAGCGATTTACGAACGGATTGAAAAAACCTTGAAAATGAAGGAAAATCTGTCGGCGAAGCTCTCCGATCGGCAAAATTTACCGGATGCCGCCACATGGCAGAGCCATGACCGTTCCGAAATGGCGGAAAAGGCAAAGACCGCCGGCGTTTTGAGAACAGCGGATGAGGATGTTCGCAGCTTACGGGAACTGATTCTTTACGGATTGAAAGGTTTATCCGCTTATGTGAAACATGCCAATGTGTTGAAACATGAAGATGAATCGATCGATGCGTTTATTCAAAGCGCTCTCGCCAAAACGTTGGATGACAGTCTTTCTGTGAATGATTTGGTCGCTTTAACACTTGAGACCGGCAGTTACGGTGTCAAGGGAATGGCTTTGCTGGATGCGGCTAACACCGAGACCTACGGGAATCCGGAGATTACAAAAGTGAATTTGGGTGTCCGTAAAAATCCGGGGATTTTGATCTCGGGTCATGATTTGCGGGACTTGGAAATGCTGCTGGAACAGACAAAGGGAACGGGGGTGGATGTATATACTCATTCGGAAATGCTCCCCGCTCAATATTATCCGTTTTTCAAGAAATATGATCATTTTGCCGGAAATTACGGGAATGCTTGGTGGAAACAGGGTACCGAATTCGAAAGCTTCAACGGGCCGATTTTGATGACCACCAACTGTATTATTCCGGTGAAGGACAGCTACAAGGATCGGTTATTCACTACGGGTGCCACCGGATATCCGGGCTGCAAGCATATCCCCGGGGAAATCGGGGAAGAAAAAGATTTTTCGGAAATCGTTGCTTTGGCGAAGACCTGTCCGGCTCCGGTCGAAATCGAAAGCGGCGAAATTATCGGCGGATTTGCTCATAATCAGGTGGAAGCTCTTGCGGATAAGATTGTGGACGCCGTCAAATCCGGCGCGATTAAAAAGTTTATCGTCATGAGCGGATGCGACGGACGGATGAAATCTCGTTCCTACTACACGGAATTTGCGGAAGCTTTACCAAAAGATACCGTGATTCTTACTTCCGGTTGCGCGAAATATCGCTATCTTAAGTTGCCCTTAGGTGACATCAACGGAATCCCCCGTGTTTTGGATGCGGGACAGTGTAATGATTCTTATTCATGGGCGGTTATCGCATTGAAATTGAAGGAAATATTTGGAGCGGCGGATATCAATGATCTTCCGATCGCATTCAATATTGCTTGGTATGAGCAAAAGGCGGTGATTGTTCTGCTGGCATTGCTGTCTCTTGGGATAAAGAATATCCATCTCGGTCCGACACTTCCCGCATTTTTATCACCGAATGTTGCGAAAGTATTGGTTGAAAACTTCGGAATCGCACCGATTTCGAGTGTCGAAGAAGATGTAAAGATTCTTTGCGCATAGTTGTAATACAATCAAAACAGCCGGCAAACCACGCCGGCTGTTTTGATTATCTCTAAGCGGAACCTTAAGAAGACTTCATCACAGAATCGATTTTCAACTGAATTCGATTGAACTCCTCGCATGAAAAGAGCATGATTCCGGTGAAAGCAAAAAGGACAAAGGGAATCATGATCATGGTTGTCCGGGTGCCGATCGCACCGAGAGCGGGGGGAACCAAAGTGGAACCCAAGTAGGCGACAGCCATCTGAATTCCCATAATTTCCTGCGCATGTTCCTTCCCGAAACGGACCGGTGTCTCATGAAGCATGCAGGGGTAAATCGGAGCGCAGCCCAACCCCGCAATAAAAATGCCTGCTTGAACGAAGGGTGAAGGCAGCGGAAAAATCAGTAAAGTTAAGCCGATAAGAATAATCAATTCGCCCAAACGGATCATCATTTTATTGCTCAGTTTGAACGTCGCAAAACCGGAGAGAAACCGTCCGATGGTAATTCCGGCAAGAAACAAAGAAATCCAAGCGGCGGCGGTGGCGGGTGTCACATTGCGGGAGGCGATGAGGTAAGTGGCTCCCCAAAGCATCATCGTTTGTTCGACTCCGCAATACAAAAAGATTGAAATCAATACCGGAAAGACCCCCGGATGTTTGAGCAGAACGGAAACTCCGCTGCTTTTTTTCGTTTGCGATAAATCCGATTCGATCGGCGGATTCAATTCTTGTTGAATTTTTTCCCGTTCCTTTACTTTTTTCCAAAGCGGCAGTGACAGGAAAAGGATTGCGGCGAGACCAAACTGGATGATCGAGATAATCAGATAACCATTTCGCCAAGTCTGTCCGGATGCGAACAATTTCGAGATAATGATGGGGCCGATCATGGCGCCCAATCCCCAAAAACTGTGCAGCCAACTCATATGGCGTGATTCGTAATGTTCCGCCACAAATTCATTTAAGCCGGAATCGACCGCACCGGCGCCCAACCCCAGCGGAATCGCAAAGATCAAAAACCAATAATAAGAAGGGGCAAAGTGAAAAAGGAAGAGTGCGGTTGCGGTCATCAGAACGCTTACAAAAGTGACTACGCCGGTGCCGAAACGCTTGATAAAACGACTGCTGAATAAACTGGAAATAATCGTTCCGCCGGCTACCACCATAAAAATATAACCGGCAAAATCATCGGGGGCATGCAGTTCGATTTTCATCATCGGCCAGGCTGATCCGAGTACCGAATCAGGCAAGCCGAGACTGATGAAGGAAGCATAAATCAAGATCAGGAAAAAAGTTGCCATTATGAAATATTTCCGTTCGTTCTTTCCGGAAAAGACAGGAAAAACGATCCGTTCTGTCCGGAAATTATTTTGATTGATTTTTTAATATATTTAATTTACATATAAATTTTGTAACAATTAAAAATCGCCGTAAATAGAGTTGGGGAAAGATTATTTCTTTTCCGCGGCAATTTTAACAATTTCAATGATGATTCGTGTACAGATTTCCAAACCTTCTTTTGTGATATGTTCATACGGTCCATGGAATCCATATCCGCCTGTACAAAGATTCGGGCAAGGCAGTCCGAGGAGGCTTAATCGGGCACCGTCGGTTCCGCCGCGAATCGGGGCGGTGACCGGTTTCAAGCCGACATTTTTAATGGCTTGCTTGGCGATATTTAACGGTTCGGGATTCTTTTGGAAAACCGCCGCCATGTTTTCATATTGATCTTTCAGGGTCAGTTTAACGGTGCCTTTCCCGTATTTTTCGTTGATTAACTTTTCGATCAGTTTTAATGATTCTTTCCGGGCGTGAAAAATTTCTTTTGAGTGATCTCTGACGATATATTTTAAGGTTGCTTTCTCGACATCGCCGGCGATATCGCACAGATGATAAAAGCCTTCGTAGTTCTCTGTTTTGGAAGGAATTTCTCCGGAGGGGAGCATTTGGTTGATTTCACAGGCGATCAAAGCCGCATTTACCATAATGTTTTTGGCGGAACCCGGGTGGACATTGACCCCTTGAATTTCAAAAGTCGCAGCACATGCGTTAAAGTTTTCAAAATTGATCGTTCCTTCCTCATCTCCGTCCGAAGTATATGCGTAATCGGCGCCGAATGCCCGTATGTCGAAATTTTCCGTTCCCCGTCCGATTTCTTCATCCGGTGTGAAACCGATGCGTATTTTCCCATGAGGAATCTTTTTTTCGATGATTTCTTCGCAGGCAGTCATAATCTCGGCGATGCCGGCCTTATCGTCCGCACCCAACAACGTGGTTCCGTCCGTTGTGATTAACGTACATCCCTTTAATTTTTTCAAACGAGGAAAATTTTTAACGGATAAGACCTTGCCGCTTTTCCCCAAAGGAACATTTTTCCCGTCGTAATCGGGGATAATCTGCGGATTCACCCCTTCCCCGGAAAAATCCGGACTGGTATCCATATGCGCAATGAAACCGATCACCGGCACTTTTTCATAGCCGGGGGTTGCCGGAAGACTTCCGAATAAAACACATTGATCGGAAAGGGTGACTTCGGTCAAACCGAGAGCGTTCATTTCTTTTTCAAGCGATTCGGCAAGATGGAATTGTATTTTTGTACTGGGTGTGCCGGTGGAATCGGGATCGGATGCGGTATTTATTTTTACATATTCTAAAAATCGGTCTGTTGTTTTCATTAATGCCTCAATGTTTTTCGGGGACGAATGCCGCTGAAAGAATCACTTCCGCGTGACGAACGGAAAAAAAGATCGAATCCACGATAATCGGTATCTTTTTCGGTAATTTTTGCTTCCGGAACGGGAACATTCGATCGAAATGTGATCACTTTTCTAATAGGAACGGCATTTGTTTTGCTTTTCATTACGCTTGATTTTAGCATATTTTGAGTTCGGAATCTGCGCCGGAGATTTCATTTTTGCGGTATTATATAAAAATCCCGCCCGGAGTCTGTTTGAAGGAAAGAAATCATAAAAATGGCGGGAATAAGAATCGAAATCATGCGGAAAGAGGAAAAAATGTTTATTCACATTGTTACTTGGAAATTGAAAGAAAATGTCGAAGGCCGTTCGAAAGAAGAAAATATCCGATTAATCTTGGGAAAAATCAATACCTTACCGGCACTCATCCCTCAGGTAAAATCTTTGAAAGCCGGAGCGGATGTGTTGCATACACCGGCTTCTTATGATTTTGGGCTGGTTGGCGAATTTGAAAACCAGGCGGATTTCTTGATTTATCGGGATCATCCGGAACATATAAAAGTCGCTCAATTGATTTCAAATCTGACAACTGACAGAGTTTCGCTCGATTTTGTTGTTTAATCTTTTATCCTTCTTTTTCCGATTGCGCTTTGCAATGATCGGATAGGATTTTATAAGCAAGCGGGAATCCTTTTTCCAAATGAACCGGTTTCGACAGGTCTTTTGAAAGCATACCGTGTTGCGTATAACCGGTGGCGCAAATGATACCGGTTTCTGCGTTTTTAACGATATACTCGATGGTCATTTTATATCCGTTGAAATGAACAATTTCAGCCCGGATTTCAGCTGTTTCTTCATAGTGAAGCGGATGTTTGTATTCGCAATGGGACACCAATACCACAGAAATAATTCCGGCTTTTTCCATTGCATCATAGGGTAACCCGATCTGATCCATGTAATCCGTCCGGCATTCTTCAAACCAGCGCAGATAATTCGAATTGTGAATGATCCCCATCTGATCGGTTTCATAATATTGGGCTTTATGATAATAAGGTTTTATTTCTTGTTCGGTCAATTTTCTCAACTCCCTTCTTATAGGATTGTGTTTTCTTCAATATTCGGAAGATATCTATAAATATTTGAACCCGTTTTCCGATTGAAATAGTCCTTTAATTCAAAGATTTTATTCCACCGCTCAACACTGTCTTTATTGATACCATATCTCCTGGCAACATCGATCATTCTTTTTTCGATTATACAGAAACCCGAGGGGAGAGCCAGACAATCACCGAGCTGAACCAGCAAATCATAGTCATCAAATTCGATACCTTGAATGTAACGATTGAAAAATTCAAAGTCTTCTTCGGAAATATCCCAATAATCCAACGATTTGGCGAGATCTTTTAAAACTTGCGAATGGGTTAAACAGACTCGAGCGTTGGCATCCCAACCTCTCTCCATGCATATGCGATAACCCTCAATTTGGTGTCTGCCGCGAACAACACCCACATACCGTCCGATATCATGCAGTAAACCCGTGGTATATGCCTTTTCGGGGTCCATATCCGGACAATGTTCCGCGATCAAACGACATGCCAGGCCGGTAAATTTTGAATGACCGATCCATCTTCCCGGATTGGAGCTTTGCGCCCACGCCAGGATTTCTTCAGCTTCTTTCGATTCCGCGTAATGTTTTCCCGAATGATCCGTTTTCATATTCTAATAGGGTCTGTGAACTCATCGATGACTGAGGGAAGATTCAACACCGCCTGCCAGTCTTCGTAAACTTCGGGAAATTGCCTTTGCAACAAAATGGGTTTGCCGTCTTTTGAAATGACGCCGTATTTTATCCGTCCGGTCGTGCATACGGAGCGAGAATTTGCATTGATTATTTTAAAGTTGATAGTCATCTTATATCCGGTAAAATGGACCATTTCGCTGACTACATAAAAATCCTCGGCAAATTCTGCCGGAGATAAAAATTCTGCGGAAGACTCGGCGACCGGAAGGAAAATTCCCATTTCTTCGATCACTTTCAACGGATATTTGGTTTGATCCATATAATCTATTCTGGCTTCCTCAAACCACCGATAATAATTCGAATTGTGCATGATACCCATGCGGTCTGTTTCATGATATTGTACGCGACGTTTATAAGCTTTTATCCTGTAAGTCATGATTGATTTCCCTGATTTGTCCGCTTCGGCAAGGAATAAAAAATTCAATGCGATCGGATTATTTTAACCACAGGTTTAAATTATAACGCTCAAAAAAGGGATAAAGAATTTGTCTCTCTCAAAGCAGCCGAAGGACGGGAGGTTTGATGTCATTTTCGGTAAGTCCGAGCCGGGGAAGATCAGCAGGCTTACCGCTTGGGTATTTTCCGAAAATTTTTATAAAGGAAGATTGATTTGTATTCAATATTTTCCGTATTGCCGGAGCGTCTCCCACATTGCCATGAAGTTTTCAACCGGTACATCACTTTGGACGTTATGAACGGCTGCGAATACAAAGCCCCCGTCTTTGGCAAGGTCGTCAATCCGGTGTTTGACTTCTTCACGGACTTGATCGGGTGTTCCGAAAGGCAAGATTTTTTGAGTATCAACGCCTCCGCCCCAGAAAGTGAGATCTTTGCCGAATTCTCGTTTCAGTTCAGCGGTGCCCATATCTTTTGCACTCACCTGAACAGGATTGAGAATATTCACGCCTTCTTCGATTAGGAACGGGATAAACGCTTTGCAGGATCCGCAGGTATGATAGAAAATGAAAATCTCATTTTTTGCTTTTGAATGGATGAATTGGTAGAGTTCCTTATGATAAGGATGAATCATCTCTTTATATAGACGAGGGGAAATCAGCGGTCCGTTTTGAGTGGCGAGGTCATCCGCTTCGGAGACAATCAGAACATTCTCACCCAATTTTTCCAACGCCTTTTCCCAGAAAGCCAATTTATAATCCGTGATTTTCCGCATGACCGCATGTGCATATTCTTTTTCCGAAATCATATCCATGAAAAACTTTTCAAATCCATTTGTCCATAAAGCCATTTCCCAAATTCCGGCGCAATCCCGCGCAATAACGGATGCTTTTTTGTCTTGAAGGATGATCTTATCATTTCGCTCTCGAATCGTCGCAAAGCGCCCTTCATCTGCCGGATCCGGCCAACGGAACGCTTCCAAATCGGCGATGGTATGAGCCTTTCCGAGAGGATGCTTGACCATATCAAAATAATGCCCGTTTTCAACCGGCATGCTCCATTGAATTCCCCATTCGTCCGTTCGGGTATAATAACGCCCTTCCCGTGTGACCGGTTTTTCAAGTCCCGGATTAAGAGGTGGATCAGTCGGAACATTACAGACATCTACTTCCAAGATTTCTTGAACATCTTCATCAATCCAGGCGAGTTGTTGTTTTATATCCGATATTTTCGGTTCAATTTTGGGCAAGCCGAGAGAATCACGGAGCTTTTTGTAAAGATGAATGTTCATGCCGGTAACTTCGGTACCGCCGAGATCAAAAGGAATACGATCGGGCTCTTTGTGATGGAGAGCGGCGGAAACACGTTCATAACCGGAAAATTTTTGAGGTTGAGGATTCATCGGATTATTCCTTTGTTCTGATAGATATTATACAAAGAAAGTGAAAAATCTTTTGCATATTTTGTAAATGATTTCATTTCAACGAAAAGGAAAAATGTCATCATTTCATACTGAATAAAATCCTAAAATTTTAGTAAAACAGCGAGACTTTTTATATGAACTATTGACATTCGTTTTTACCATGGTAGACTGTTAAGAAATGCAGAAATTAAAAACCATATTTGAAAAATAACCGAATAACAGAGAAAATAAGCAAAATATTTGAAAGATCATGCCATTTGAATTTGCAAAAGGGAATTTGAAGTCAATGAAATTCAACTAAAACTTATCTAAAATAAGCTAAACAAGTACTAAAATAAATGGCGATGGTAAGAATGAAAAATGCGATTCGATAGGGAAAAACTTTTAAACAGGATGAACTGTTTGAAAGAATTAATATAAAAAGAAAGGTTGTAGGAGATGAAAAAGTTATCAGTTTTTACATTTGTTGTTCTATTGGTCGTTCTCATGATATCTTCCGTAACGGTATTTGCGAAAGATGATTATACGATTGCGGTCGTTCCGAAGATGACCAGTATTGCCTGGTTCCAGAGGATGGAAGTCGGTGTCAATGATTATGTAAAAGAAACCGGTGTTGATGCATTCTATACCGGCCCGTCCGAAGGAGACGGCGCTCTTCAGGCTCAGGTTATTGAAGACCTGATCGCTCAGGGTGTCGATGCGATTTGTGTGGTTCCTTTCTCAACGGAAGCATTGGAACCCGTTTTGAAAAAAGCACGTGAGGCGGGAATTGTGGTAATTTCTCATGAAGCAGCCGGTATGGAAAATATCGATTACGACATTGAAGCTTTTGATAACAGCGCTTACGGCCGCCATTTTATGGAACGGATCGGTGAGTTAACCGGCGGAGAAGGTGAATATGTTTTGGAAGTCGGTTCGTTAACTTCCGCTTCTCACAATCAATGGGTAGACAGCGCCAAAGCTTTACAGGAAGAAAAATTCCCGAAAATGAAGCAATACGGTGACAAGATTGAAACCAAGGATGATCAATCCATTTCATATGAAAAAATTAAGGAAGTTTTAACAGCTAATCCGAATATTGCAGCCATTCAAGGGTCTGCCATGGCCGATGTTGCCGGTGCGGCACTCGCGGTAGAAGAACTCGGCTTAGCCGGAAAGGTTAAGATTGTCGGTACCTCATTGGTTTCCGTTTCCGGAAAATATGTACGGGAAGGCACAATCGACATGATCTCCTTCTGGGATCCTGCATTGGCAGGGAAAGCTATGATTGCCTTAGCTCAAAAAGTCCTGGACGGTGAAAAGATCGAATCCGGTTTGGATTTGGGGATCGAAGGTTATTCCAACCTTACGCTGGACGGAAAAGTTCTTACCGGACAGGCTTGGGTCGATGTAACCAAAGACAATGTTGACGATCCGGCATATAATTTCTAATTAATTCGGGGAATCTTTTTAGCGGATTGAATTAAATACCCCATAAAGAGCCCTTTATGGGGTATTTGTTAAGAACGAATATTGATTTCATGACAGACAGGAGGCTGCACATGGCAGAGACGTTTCTGGAGCTGAAGGACATTCACAAATCATTTGGCGGTGTTCAAGCTTTGAAGGGCGTTGATCTGACAATCAGATGCGGTGAGATTCATTGCCTTGCCGGTGAGAACGGTTCAGGAAAGTCCACCCTGATAAAAGTAATTTCCGGTGCGCATGAACCGACAAAAGGTGAGATTTATATCGAAGGAGAAAGAATCCTTCATCTCAATCCGATTATCGCCATTGAACATGGCATTCAGGTGATTTATCAGGATTTTGCCATTTTCCCGAATCTGACCGTCGCGGAAAATATCGCTATTAACCGAGCGGTTAGTACCGGCGCAAAATTGATGAATTGGAAGGGTGCCAAGGAACTTGCGCTTGAAGCCATGGAGCAGATCGGTGCAAAAATGGATCCGGATGTTTTGGTGGAAAATCTGTCCGTCGCCAACCGGCAAATGGTGGCCATCTGTCGAACAATTATCAATGATGCAAAATTGCTTATATTGGATGAGCCGACTGCGGCATTGACCTCTAAAGAAGTTCAAAAACTGTATGCGATTCTCCGTAGATTGCGCGATAAGGGTATTGCGGTAATGATCGTCAACCACAAATTGGATGAAGTATTTGAAATCGCCGAACGGCTGACCATATTGCGAAACGGTGAAAAAATTTCCACCGGGATGATTGATGAATATGATCGGAATCGCTTTGTCAAGGAATTGACGGGGAGAAATATTTCCGAATCTTTTTATGAACCGAAAGTTTCTGAAGAAGAAATATTCCGGGCGGAAAACATTAGCCGGAAAGGCGCTTTCGAGGACGTGAGCTTTTCACTGAAGCGCGGAGATGTTTTCGGTATTACCGGCTTGTTGGATTCCGGTCGCGGGCAGATCGGTGATGCATTATTTGGGATTAATCCGATTCAAAGCGGAAAAATTTTCTTACAAGGAAAACAGATCGAAATTAATTCAACTGAAGATGCCGTCCGTCACAAGATTGCTTATGTCCCGGAAGACCGCTTGACACAGGGATTGTTTTTGGATCGATCGATTCAGGATAATACGATTGCGGCTTCCATTTCGAAATATTTTATTCGCGGAAAGTTAGATGAACAGGCAATGTATCGAGCCACCGTTGAATGGATCAAACGAATCGGATGCGTGGCTCCCTCTCCGGAAGTTTCCGTTCGCACGTTATCTGGCGGAAATGCGCAAAAAATTGTGATCGCGAAATGGTTGAACACCGATCCGGCGTTGTTGATATTAAACGGTCCGACGGTTGGTGTGGATATCGGCGCCAAATATGATATTCATCAGATTCTCCGTCGCTTGGCGGGGGAAGGGATCGGAGTGATAGTCATATCTGATGATCTTCCGGAATTAATACAGAATTGCAACCATATTATGGTTATGAAAAACGGACGGGTTTCGGAAATTGTCGAGCCGTCGGAAGTGAATGAAACCGAGCTCGCCACAATGATGAGCAGCCAATGAGCGAGGGAATCGATGAATCAGAAAATTAGAAATTTCCTTACGTCAAATGAAATGATCGTCGTTTATATTATTGCCGGATTGGCGATCCTGATCGGATCGGTGAACCATGCCTTCAATAGTATTTCTACTGTGGTGAATTTGGCCAGGACAATGCTGGTGACGTTAATTTTTGCCATGTGTGAAATGTTGGTCATTGTTTCGGGCGGGATTGATGTTTCTTTCCCGGCGATTGCTTCTCTGGCGATGATTGCCACCGGTAATATTATGTTGAAGAACGGACTTGACAACGTGCCGCTTGCCTTTTTAATGGGAGCGGTTATCGGGGGCGCGCTCGGCACATTGAATGCCGTACTGATTGCGGTTGTGAAGATGCCGCCGTTGATTGCGACCCTCGGAGTGAGCAGTATGACCAGTGGAGCAACGTTGGCAATATTCGGCGCAAAAATTTTGACCGTTCTCCCGGCGAAACTCGATGAGCTTTATAAAGTCAGCCTGTTTACCTATACCAACCCCGAAGGAATTACCTACTCATTAACCGTTTTGATGTTGATTCCCATCGGAATTTGTCTGTTGATGTGGTTTCTTTTGAAATATACGATGTTTGGGCGGGGAATTTATGCGACGGGCGGAGATATTCGGGCGGCAAGGATAGCCGGATTTAATGTGACCGCAATCCAATTTTTCGTTTATATCGTGTCCGGCATTTTGTCCGGAATTGCCGGCATCACCTATATGATTCTGATGCGGGCGGCGGATCCTTCTGTCTTGATGGGCAGTGAAATGATGGTGATTGCTGCGGTGGTGATGGGGGGGACCCGAATTACCGGCGGACATGGGACCGGTACTCGGCACGATTTTAGGTGTCACTCTTATTTCATTGATTAAAAATAATTTGATCATGTTGGGCGTTCCCACTCATTTTCAGACATTTGTAATCGGATTGATCATGATTGTCGGTACTTCCATAACATCGCTGAAAGCGAAGCATATCGCAAATAGCGCAAAGATTTGAGGCGGCAGGCTGAAATGCAAAAAATAACGAATTATTTCAAAAAAGCGGATCGGATTGCTCTTGCTCTGTTAATCGGCTCTGTCTTGATTTTCGTTCTGATGGGTGTGACGCATCCGAAGTTTTTCGGAAAATCCAACCTGCAAAGTATGTTGATTCAATTTCCGGAATATGGAATTTTGGCATTTGGAATGATGATTGCCATGATCGCCGGTGGAATTGATCTTTCCTTAGTTGGAATCGCGAATTTATCCGGTATCGTCGCCGCTGTTCTTATGCTGAGAATGGGCGGAACGAATCTTTCCATCGGAATCGGCATCGTCGCAGCGGTTCTGGTCGGTGGTCTGTGCGGTCTTTTTAACGGATTCATTATCGGTTTTTTGGACATTCCGGCAATGCTGGTAACACTATGCGGGCTGCAGCTGTATTCGGGTTTAGCATTGATCATTACCAAAGGTCCCGCAATTACCGGTTTACCGGAAACCTTCAGTAACATCGCGAACGGTAAACTGTTGGGCGTTCCGATCGGGGCAATCGTATTTGTTCTGATCGCCATTCTCCTGTGTTATTTACTTTATTACACGGTCTACGGAAAAAGCTTATACCTGATGGGGACGAATAAGATCGCTTCCCGATTTTCCGGAATAAACAACCTTCGAATCACTATGTTTACTTACTGTCTATCCGGAATCTTCGGCAGTTTCGCCGGAATACTGATGGCCTCTCACTATAATTCCGCGAAATCGGATTACGGCACCTCTTATACATTGCTTACCTTGTTGATCGTGGTTTTAGGCGGTGTGAACCCCAACGGCGGTCGCGGAAAGGTGATGGGAGTGTTGATGTCAATTATTCTGTTGCAGTTGGTATCCAGCGCTTTTAATATTTTACGAGTGAATGCGTTTGTGAAGACTTTTGCGTGGGGGTTGATATTGATTTTAGTTACTACCGCGACCTATTTGACGGCTCAGAAGGAAGCGCGAGATTGACTTGAATCGCGAAAGATTAATTTTTGCATCGAAAAAAATAAAAAAGAATGGGGGAAATAATGAGAACAATTCATGCACAAAAATTATCCAAAGAAGCTTTTTCTCCATACGGGCAATATTACAATTTGATGAGCCCCGAAGGATATAATTTGGACGGTTTTTTCCCGGACAGAGTTTTAATGCCGTTTCCCGGTGGTATTCCGGCCGGTTTTTCACCGTTGATAACCGAAAAACCTGCGGAATATATTATTGAAAAGTCGGAATATCATAACTATGCTCAGGAAGGGATCCTTCCGATCGACAGTGATATTCTCGTTTATGTCGCTCCGGCTTCAAACAAACCCGTACCGGAATTAACCGAAGCTTTTCTGGTTCCGAAGGGGACCTTTGTCGCGTTGCGAACCGGTGTATGGCATATGGGACCTTTCCCGGTGGATAGAGAGATAGCGCACATTTTGATTGCACTTCCCGAACGAACTTATATGAATGATTGCCATGTTGTTGAATACTCACAGGATGATCGGATTAAAATCGAACTTTGATATTATTTGATAATATTTAAAAATAAGGATTAAAAATGAAAAAAATTATTAATACCCCTGAAAAATTTATTAATGAAATGCTGGAAGGGATATATGCCGCTCATCCCGATATGGTGAAATTTGTCGGCGATGATCTTCATTGTCTGGTCACTACCAAAAAAGTTCCCGGAAAAGTCGGGATTGCCACCGGTGGCGGTTCCGGTCATTTGCCATTATTTTTGGGCTATGTCGGCGAAGGAATGTTGGACGGATGTTCGATCGGTGATGTCTTTCAATCTCCCAGTGCCGAACAGATGTTGGCGGTGACTAAAGAGATTGATTCCGGAGCAGGAGTTTTATATATCTACGGGAACTACGGCGGAGATATTCTCAACTTTGATATGGCTGCGGAGATGGCGGATTTTGAAGAAAATATTCATGTCGAATCCGTCGTAGCCGGAGACGATGTGGCATCCGGCGCACCCGTGAAACCGGGCGCAAAAAATACTCGACGAGGCGTCGCCGGAATTTTCTTTGTTTATAAATGTGCCGGGGCCGCGGCGGCAAAAATGTTGCCGCTGGAAGAGGTGAAGCGTGTTGCGGAAAAGGTTTGTGAAAATGTACGAACGATGGGGGTAGCGCTGACTCCGTGCACCGTTCCGAGGGTCGGTCATCCGAGCTTTGAGTTGGCGGAAGATGAAATGGAAATCGGCATGGGAATTCATGGTGAACCGGGGATCCGGCGGGGAAAATTACTGCCGGCCGATGCGATTGTCGATGAAATGTTGAATCAGATTATTGACGATCTTCCGTATCGAGCCGGAGATGAAGTAGCTGTATTGGTTAATGGATTAGGCGCGACTCCTTTGGAAGAACAATATGTCATGTTCCGAAGAATCGATAAAGTACTTTCGGAAAAAGGAATTAAAATATTTCATTCCTATGTAGGTGAGTATGCCACTTCCCTTGAAATGGCCGGAGCTTCCATCTCTTTGTTCAAATTGGATGATGAATTAAAGGAGTTGTTAAGGGCGCCTGCGGACACACCGTTTTTCAAACAATTCAGCTATTAATTTCGGAGGTTGTGAGCATGCTGGATGCAAATGATTTCAAAAAGCTGATGCAACATTGGGCGGAGGTAATGGTCGCAAATCGAGATTACCTGATTGAATTGGACAGTCATGTCGGCGACAGTGATTTAGGATTGACGATGGGAGACGGCTTTACCGCCGCGAGCCGGGCGATTGCCGATTCCGATGAGACCGATATCGGCAAGCTGGCTTATGCCGCGGGAAAAGCCATGTCCACCGCAGTCCCGTCGACCATGGGGACTTTAATGGCTTCGGGCTTGATGTCGGTCGGAAAAGCACTCCGCGGGAAAACGGAACTTGACAGCCAGGGAGTGGCCGATCTTTTCCAAGCTTTTTTTGACGGTGTTCAAAATCGCGGAAAGGCACAAGTCGGTGATAAAACATTTTTAGACGGCCTTTACGGCGCGGTCGAATCCTTAAAAGCGGATGCGGCGGCCGGAGTATCCATGATCGAAGCGGCAAAAAAGGCTGCAGAAGCCGCCCATCGGGGATTTCTCGGTACGAAAGGCATGATCGCACAATTTGGCAGAGCCGCCGGCAGAGGGGAACAGTCTCGGGATCTTTTAGATCCGGGGGCGGCCGTAGCTGATTTGCTGATGAAGGGTTATGCGGAATTTATGAGCGGAAAAGCGGAATAAAATTGGTAACGATTAAAGAAATCGCAGCTATCGCCGGTGTTTCACCCGCTACCGTATCCTTGGTTTTAAACAACAAGGAAGGTGTGAGCGAAGAAACCCGTAAACATATTCGGAAAGTGGCGGAAGAGAATAATTATTCTCTTCCGCAAACCCGGAAAAAGCCGTTACGGGGGAGTATTCAATTTGTAAAATACTCCGCACACGGAATGGTGGTTGAGGAGAATCAAGGTTTTATCGCTTCCATCATCGATCAAATAGAGGCGGAATGCCGTCGTTGTTCTTATGATTTGATTATGACCGGATGCAACCGGGAAACAGCGGCGGAGACATTTCGGATGGTCGCGGCAAAGCCCTCTGACGGCATTATATTGCTGGGTTCGGAGATGAGCGATGAGCAAATTCGGATGATGTATCAAATTCAAGCTCCGATGATCGTCATCGATAACCCCATGAGTTATGAACATGTGGACAGCGTAGTGATGGCGAATGAGTATATCGCTTATGATGCGGTGAATTATCTTTATCAACTCGGACACAGAAATATCGGATATTTTCACAGCAGCGTCGATGTGGCGAATTTCGGAAAACGTCATGTCGGATACCAAACCGCATTGGAAAAATTGAATCTAAAATCTGCTCTTATCGTTTCTCTGACACCGACTCTGCAAGGCGCTTATGCGGATATGAAAATGTTTTTGCAGCAAGAACATTCACAAACCGCCATAAAATCGATTTCGGCTGTTTTTGCGGATAATGATACGGTTGCGATCGGCGCAATGAAAGCATTACAGGAGTTCGGCTATCGGATTCCGGACGATTTGTCGATAATCGGGGTGGATGATATTCCGTTCAGTGCGATCAGCACGCCATCGTTGACAACAATGCGCATTTCACGATCCTGCATCGGGAAAATGGCTGTGGATATGTTATTGAAACGCATTGCTCATCCGGATAATCCGAATGTTCATATTCAGATTTCCGGACAATTAGTGGAACGGCACAGTACAAGAACATACCAAGCTGATTGAAAATCGAAAGACTTTTGACTCGAATCTGTCCTTTTCATCCGGATCGTTTGAAAATGAATATTTCAATAGGTTTGTTGGATGAAGAATTTTTATTTTCAACAGATTTATTCCCATTCTCATTTTTTATACACAAATAAAAAAAATCATGGAAAGAATTATCCGTGGGTTATAATTTTTAAACTCTCTAAATTGAATGAGGAGAGTCCATTTACGGAACGAAGGAGGGATTCATGGTTATTGATCATATCAGCCATATCGAAAAGTACCGATCTTTTGGACCCGGGTTTGAAAGCGGCATTCGTTTCTTATTACAGCACCAAAATGATCCGGCAGAACCGGTTGCCCGTTATAAGTTGGATGAAAATGTCGATGTCATGGTGAATCAATATGAGACGAAATATCCGGAAGAAAGTAATTTTGAAGCCCATAACAAATATATTGATGTTCAGTTTATGCTGAAAGGAGATGAATTGGTCGGCTGGGCACCTCGGGAAAAACTCTCGGAAATCAGTGCGGCACCGGAAAAAGATTATTATGAATTATTTGGCGAAAGTGATTATTTCCCGTTGAGTGAGGGATATTTTATGATCTTTTTCCCGGAGGATGCACATCAACCCGGGCTGGTCAAGGATCATCCCGAACAAGTGACTAAGATTGTTCTAAAAGTACGGGTGGAAGGGAATTTGCCTTTATAAAATACGGCATTTGAGTTGCTTATTGTAATAAATTCTTTTTCATGTATGATAAAGATATGAAACGATAATTTTGTTGAAAATCGGAGAGGCTTTCATATCAAAAGGGATCAATTCCTCAAAAAAAGAGAAAACGAAAGGAGTGTAACTCAAATGACCGACAGTGTCTATAAAATCATCGAATTAGTTGGAACCAGCACCGAATCCTGGGAAAAAGCGGCGAAAAATGCAATCGAAACGGCTGAAAAAACCTTAGAGGATTTGCGGGTGGCTGAAGTCGAAAAAATGGATATACAGCTCTATGAAGGTTCTTTTGTTTATCGTACAAAACTAAAAATCTCTTTCAAATATCACAGCAAAGAATAATATTTTTGTCGCAAAAAAATCGATCAAGAAACCCCATCAAATGGTGGGGTTTCTTTCTGCTCGGACTTGAGTGAAAAACTGTTTCGGATATCAAATGATATAATCAGCCAGTCAATTTTGAATGCAAAAATAATTCGGAGGTGAAAATATTTTCATATGTGTGATTTTTATTTATCAAGCAACCTTCACGGCAGTGTTCAAACAGATCAATCTAAAATCCTTTTTTCTCCCGAAAATAACGAGGAAAATGAGATTATCAATATTTATCCCGATGTTTGTTTTCAAACATTTGAGGGCTTTGGCGGTGCAATAACAGATTCATCCGGATATGTCTTTTCTTTGATGAATTCGATACAGAAAGAACAGCTGTTGCATCAATACTTTTCTGCCGGAGAAATGAATTATCAATTTGTTCGGATTCCTATCGACAGCTGTGACTTTTCGGTAGACATGTATGAAGCGATGTCGGATCCTGATGATACGGAACTGAAATCATTTTCGTTCGCCAGAACCGAAAAATATATCTTACCCATGTTAAAAGCGGCCCAACAAACCGCCCTCCAACCCTTGAAACTGATGTTGACACCTTGGACACCGCCGGCATTTATGAAGACAAATCATGATCGTTGTCATGGAGGCTGTCTGAAACCGGAATATCGTTCTTTGTGGGCTAAATATATTTGTCGCTATATAACCGAATTTCGGATGCGAGGTTGGCAAGTAAACCGGATTTCGATTCAGAATGAACCGCATGCTGTTCAAAAATGGGAATCGTGCTTGTTCTCGGCTGAAGAAGAAAAAACTTTTCTCCGTGATTTTCTGTATCCGGAACTTCTCAAGCAAAATCTTGCGGATATCGAAATATATATTTGGGATCACAACAAAGAACGGGCGTATGAGCGGGCTAAAGCGGTAATTGATTCTCGGACAGATGAGATGATCAGCGGTATTGCCCTTCATTGGTATAGCGGTGATCATTTTGAATCATTGGATTTATTGCAAAAAGATTTTCCAGATAAGAAATTGATTATTTCGGAAAGTTGTCTCGAATATTATAAGTTTGGGGCAAATCTTTCTGATCATTCCACTCAAAATCTTGCCCATGACCTGGCCGGTAATATGAACCATGGGTTAAATGCTTTCTATGATTGGAATTTATTGTTAGATCAACATGGGGGGCCTAATCATGCGGGGAATTATTGTGATGCTCCCATGTTGTATGATACCTCATCAAAGCAAATGAACAAACGACCGTCTATGGTCTATTATTGGCATTTTTCTCATTTTATTCATCCCGGCGCTGTCCGAATTGCATTTTCCCGATTTACAGATGATATTGACGTTACCGCTTGGAAAAATCCCGACAAATCGATTGCGATTGTGTTATTAAATCGCAATGGTGTATCAACTGCTTGTAACATTCGAATTCACGAGAAAATTACAAAACTAACGCTTCCTCCCTATGCAATCGGCACTCTGGTTTTACGGAGCGGGGGATCGGATTGCAGTCCTGAATTATTGTAAGTATTTTCAGGTATTGCAAAACCAAGAATTGTGTGATATAAAAATGATAGCGTTATCATTAAGCAAGATCGAACAAAAATTTTTACTATAAAAAATGATAGCGTTATCATTAGCGAGGATGGATTAATATGTCGACTTTAAAAGATGTCGCAGTGCTGGCCAATGTTTCTCCGATCACCGTATCCCGTGTTATAAATACGCCGGATTTGGTGAAGCCGGGAACCCGCTTGAAGGTTCAAAAGGCGATGGATCAACTGCAATATTCGCCAAATATTCCCGCAAAGAATCTCGTTACCAAACGATCCGGAATTATTAATGTATATATTCCGGAAAACATGGATTTAAGTAATCCGTTCTCGATGCACTTTATTGCCGGGGTCAGTCAGGGCTTAGGGGAGAATATGTATTCTTTTCTTTTATTGCGTGACCGAAAGATTGAAACCGCATGCGACGGATATATCGTGACAGGGTTAGAGCATCGAGAAATATATGAATTCGACGATTTTGCACGCAAAAGAAACCGGCCGATTGTTCTTTTTGGTCATACCGACATCGAAGCAATAGACTGCATCGATATTGATAATGTGGCAGGTGCTTTTATGGCAACCGAATATTTAATACGGAATGGTCATCGTAAAATTGCCATGATAAATGTCAACGAGAATCGCGATTATGTGACTGATCGTTTAAACGGCTATCGTAAGGCGCTTGATGCATATGATATTCCATTTCGAAAAAAAAGAGTGATTTATGCGGAAAATAACATCCATGGCGGAATTAAAGCTGTGGAACAGTTGTTGGAGTCTGATCGACCGACGGCGATTTTTTGCGCCACCGATACGATGGCAATCGGCGTTTCTCGAGCGTTATCTGATGCCGGCTTGAAAATTCCGGAAGATATTTCATTAATCGGATACGATGGCCTCGGACATCAGTTGTTGATCACTCCCCATTTAACAACGATCCGCCAACCGGTTATTCAGGCAGGTCGCTTGATGGCTGAGACATTGCTTCAAAGATTGCAGGGTAACCCTGCCGATCGGATTGTAAGGATGATTTGTCCCGAGTTACTTGAGGGAGATTCGGTAGCCGCGATATGAATCGAATACCGATCCGAAGCAGGATAGAAATAAAAAAAGGAGAAAATATGAAGAAGGTTTTATTGTTTGTATTGATGGTTTTTTGTTTTGTTATACCTCTTACTGTTTATGCCGAAGAGGTAAATACGGATTTATCGGGGACATTGGAAGTATGGTCCTCCGGTGAAGAGCTTGGGCGATTCGTCGAAGCATTTAACAAGCAGTATCCGAATATTAAGGTGAATATTACGGTGGTTCCGAATGCGGATTTTGTCGCTAAAATAACGCCGACTTTAGCCAGCGGTCAAGGTGCTCCCGATATTTTTACCGGCGAATCGGATTATGTTAAATACCTCGTCAATATCGGTTATTGGGATGATCTCCGAGCCGATCCGTACAACTGTGAAAAATACACCGACGATGTATGGGATTATGTGAAAAGCGTCGGCACAGATTCGACCGGTGCAATTCGGGCACTCAGCTGGCAGGCGGCACCGGGTTCGATTATTTACCGAAGGGATATGGCTAAGGATGTCCTCGGTACGGATGATCCCGCAGAGTTGGCAAAATTATTAAACAGTAATGAAGCGATGTTGGATGTAGCCGCTAAGTTTAAAGAAAAAGGCATCAAGATGTTTGCGAGCTGGAAAGATATCATGAATATGCAATTTTCCAATCGCGCTCAGCCTTGGGTCGTCGACGGGAAATTAGTTATTGATGATTCCATGCTCAGCTTTATGGATATGGCTAAAACAATCGTTGAAAATGGCTATGATCTCAACGTGGATCCCTGGGCACCGGAATGGACCGCCGCTGTGGAAAGCGATGATACTTTCTGTTATGTTTTGCCGACATGGGGTTATCAGTTTGTTGTAAAACCCGCAGCAAAGAAAACACTCGGGAAATGGGGTTTAACTGAAGGACCGGTTCCGTATGTAAAAGGCGGAACGTGGCTTGGGATCTATAAAGGCAGTCAAAAGAAAGATCTTGCCTGGGCATTCCTGAAATTTGTGACCTTAGACAGTGAGGCCCAGCAAAATTATGCCAAACAATACGGAGAATATGTTTCTCTGAAATCCGCAGATATGGCTTTGGCGGAAGGACCCGGTGAAGAAGTGTTGGCGGGACAGAATCTGTTTGCATTTTATAATGAAGAGATGAAAAAGATCCCCAATGATTTGATGACCCCTTACGATGGTCAGATCAACAATGCATTTCTGTCTAATACACAAGCTTATGCGACCGGTGCGTTAGATAAAGATGCAGCGATTAAACAATTCAAGGAAGATGTTGCCACAGCATATCCCGACTTGATTGTCGAGTAAGATTTAAAGATGAGACAGGCCGCCGGCATCAACTGACGGCCTGCTTTTTTAGGGATGATTCGGAAAATGATCAAAGCAAAGAAGCAGCGAAACAAAGGATATTACGGGTATCTTTTTATTATGCCGTTTTTCATTATTTTTGCGGTTTTTGAATTGTATCCTATTGCATATACTTTCTACCTTTCATTTCATAAATGGGACGGCTTGATGCCATCAACCTATACCGGATTGAATAACTTTAATCGATTAATTCACGATAAAATCTTTTTTTTGACGATCAAGAATACATTCAGAATTTGGATCTGTAATTTTATTCCTCAGATGCTTGTTGCGATGATTCTTTCGGCGTTATTTACCTTCAATAAAATTCGCGGGATGAGTTTTTTCCGTGCGGTATATTATCTTCCTAATTTAATTACAGCAGCTTCGGTAGGATTATTATTCAATCTTCTTTTCAACGGAGATAAGTCGGTTATCAATCACATATTAATCGCTTTGGGTGTAAAAGGAGCCCCTTTTAATTTTTTCCAAAATAAAGTTTTCGTCTCCGGATTGGTCTCTTATATCCAATGGTGGATGTGGTTCGGATATACGACGATCATCGTGATGGCCGGAATTACAACCATCGATTCTTCGGTCTATGATGCGGCTTTAGTCGACGGAGCAACGAAATTCCAGACCTATCGCTATATAACGTTGCCACTCATCCGGAAAACAATCATTTATTTGACAATTACATCTATCATCGGGGGAATGCAGCTTTTTGATGTTCCGGCGACCATGACGAACGGGTCCGGCGATCCTATGAAATCAGTGTTAACCACATCGATGTATATATATAATCAAGGATTCAAAAGTCATAATTACGGTTATGCATCGATGGTCAGTGTCGGTTTGTTCTTAATAATTGCGGTCCTGAGTATTTTTGCGCTGCAAACGATGCAAAAGAAGGAAAGCGAAAATGACTGATAAGTTTAAAAGTTATTTTTCGAAAATAAGCTTATATCTGTTTCTCGTAATTCTTTTGTTGCTTTCTCTCATTCCGTTTTATTTGATGATTATTAACGGAACACACAAAAGCTTTGATATCGTAACAAAGCTCAACTTATTTCCGGGACACAATCTCTCTGAAAATTATGAAACATTACAATCGCATGTCAATATTTGGCAAGGATTCTTAAACAGTCTATGCATTGCTGTTCCCTTCACGATTTTGTCAGGATATTTTGGGGCTTTAACCGCTTATGGGTTTGCTAAATATCATTTTCCCGGAGAAAAAATTCTCTTTAGCATCGTATTAGCATCCATGATGTTACCTCCTCAACTCAGTATTATCGGATTTTATCAATTGAATCTGAAGTTAAAACTGCTTAATTCATATTTTCCGTTTATTCTGCCGGGAATTGCAAACGCGACAACAGTCTTTTTTATGAGAGGAATGATTGAGCAAGGGATACCTGATTCGATTATGGAAGCAGCCCGGCTTGAAGGTTGTTCTGAATTTAAGATATTTAATCGGATTGTTTTGCCGTGTGTCATGCCGGGTGTGGCGACCATGTGTATTTTTAATTTTGTTTCCTGCTGGAATAACTACTTGGGTCCATTAATCATAATGACAGAAAGCAAGAAATATACTCTGCCGGTTATGATAGCCATGATTAAAGGGCTATATCTTTCAAATTATGGAGCAATGTATCTCGCAATTGCGATTTCCATTGTTCCGATCATCATCGTGTATGCATTTTGTTCAAAATTTATTATTAATGGATTAACAGCCGGTTCGGAAAAATAAAGGGAAGAAATGACTCAAATTAAATGGTTCTTTTCAAATAATGACGTTCAGTGGCAACAAAAAACACCAACCTGTTTTACAGGGGAATGGAATCTGTCGACAGATGGTAGGGAATATCAAAAAATGTTCGGTTTTGGAGGATGTTTCAACGAAATCGGTTTTCAAACATTGAAACAACTTTCCGATACCGAACAAAAAGATGTCATGAAGGATTTATTCTATCCTTCCGAAAACGGGTGTAATTTTTCTTTATGCCGTTTGCCGATCGGTGCAAATGATTATTCGTTTGATTGGTATAGTCTTGATGAAACACCCGGTGATTATGAATTGGCGGATTTTTCGATTGAACGCGATAAGAAAGCATTGATTCCATATATCCGAGCGGCGCTTGCCTATTTGCCCGATTTGAATCTGTTTGCTTCTCCTTGGAGTCCGCCGACATGGATGAAACATCCCCCTGTATATAATTGGGGAAAATTGATTTTCACAAAAGAAATACAGACTGCCTATGCCTTCTATTTTGTAAAATTTGTTGAAGAATATCAAAAAATGGGAATAAAAATCGATCAGATTCATGTACAAAATGAACCTGTGGCAAACCAAAAATTCCCTTCTTGTATGTGGACGGGAACAGAACTGCGTGATTTCATTCGCGATTATCTTGGACCCGCTTTCCGAAAAGCAGGCTTATCAACCGAAATCTGGTTGGGAACAATCAATGCTCCCGGATGTGATTACCAGAAAATGATTTTTGATAAATGGGCTGATGAAGACTATGATTTTTTTGCAAACACCGTTTTACGTGACGATTCAGCCAGGCAATATATCAGCGGTGTCAGTTATCAATGGGGCGGGAAAATCGCAATCCAAAGAACTTTTGAAAGTTGGTGGCCGAGAATCCGATTGATGCAATCGGAAAACGAATGCGGTTTCGGTGATAATACTTGGAAAAATGCTCTCTATAACTGGACGATGATGAAGCATTATATCGGGAACGGGGCGGAAAGCTATATCTATTGGAATATGATTTTGCCTCCGGACGGCGTGAGCACTTGGGGAGATCCTCAAAACGCACTCATTACCGTCAGTCCGACCGGGCCGAAAATAATTAAGAATCCGGATTATTATCTGATGAAACATTTTTCATCATTTATTAAAAGAGGAGCGATCCGGTTGGGAATTCAAGGAGATATGGCAGCTGACAGTCTGATTTTTCATAATCCGGACGGAAGCTTTGTCATCGAAGCGATGAATCCGTTTGAAACCGAATTAATCTTAAAGCTGAATCTTTCGGGAATCGAAGCCGGATTTGAGTTGGAACCGAAATCATTGAACAGTATCATCATTGATGGTTGACACTTTGTTTACGGTTATGAATCTCCGAAAGTAATATTACAAAATAGATCCGATTACAATATAAATCATTGGTTTAATCAAAGAACCCCATCAAATGGTGGGGTTTCTTTGATTACTCTTTGATTTCACCCATTGTTACTTCTATCCGATGAATTAAGCCGTCATCAACCAACGGTATTGACATAGGATCGATTTGTTTTCCGTCCGATTGAACGGTGCGGACGTGCCGAGAGACATGGTCCGGGTTCCGAACAAGAATGAAATAGGTTGACTTTCCGAAACGATATTGAATTTCAAACTCATCCCATTCCGGAGGGATGACGGGATCGATTTGCAGCGAATTTCCGATTTTATGGAAGCCGAGAATTGCCTCAATTCCCAACCGGAACATCCAAGCCGCAGAACCGGTATACCAAGTCCACCCACCCCGTCGTGTGAAAGGCGGTTGGCTATAAATATCGGCACAAATGACATAAGGTTCCACACGATAAACGGTTGCCTTTTCTTCGTTATCCGAATGAAAAATCGGGTTGAGTAACTCAAAAAGGTGGCCTGCTTGTTTTCCGTCTCCCAGAGCGGCAAATGCCCATGCGGTCCATGTGGCGGCATGGGTATATTGCCCACCGTTTTCACGGGTTCCCGGCGGATATCCTTTTATATAGCCCGGATCGACCGAAGATTTATCAAAAGGAGGTGTAAATAAAAGGATTAATCGATCGTCGAAGCGAACCAAATTTTCCATCACAGACATCATGGCCCGCCGGCTTCGTTCATCATTTCCCGCGCCGCTGAGAATTGCCCATGATTGAGCAATGGAATCAATTTGGCATTCCTGATTTAAGGAGGATCCGATAGGGGTTCCTTCATCAGTATATGCCCTTCGATACCAAGCTCCGTCCCATGCGAATTTTTCGACCGCTGCGGCATATTCAATCGCTTTCAATCTGTATTTTTGTCCCCGGTCCGAATAGCCTTGTTTGTCGCAAATTTCGGCAAAACGTTGCAGAACATCGCAGAGGAACCAAGCCAACCAGACACTTTCCCCCTGTCCTTTTTCTCCGACTCGATTCATTCCGTCGTTCCAGTCCCCGGTTCCGATCAAGGGAATACCGTGAGAACCCGCGGTCATTCCTTTTTCAATCGCTCTCAGACAATGGTCCATAATCGAATACGATTGCTCGGTAGATCGGTAATCGGCATAACGTTCGAGCTCTCCTTCCGCGAGCGGAGGCGCAGACAAAAATGGCACCTTTTCTTCCAAAAGGCTGTTATCGCCGGTACTTTCGATATATATTGCGGTGACATAGGGCAGCCACAGCAAATCGTCCGAGAAACGAGTTCGAACACCGCGGTTGAAAGGCGGATGCCACCAATGCAAAACGTCGCCTTCTTCAAATTGCCGGCTCGCTGAAATAAGAATCTGATTGCGCGTAATTGTGGGATCAATCGGCAAAACCGCCAACACGTCTTGAAGCTGATCACGGAATCCGAACGCTCCGCTGGACTGATAAAAACCTGTCCGCCCCCAGATTCTACCGGATAGAGTCTGATACAGCATCCAGTGATTTAGAATGATATCGGTGGCGGGTTGAGGAGTTTTAACTCGGATGGAATGAAGCAAATTATCCCAGAATAAATGAGTGTGTTCAAAAGCGGCATTGACATTGTTCGGATTATGGTATTTTTGCGCCAATTCAATACAGTGTTCTTTATTATTTCCCTCACCTACGACGAAATATATTTCTTCAACGGCACCCGGTAAAAGATCAAGATGTACCTGTAAGGCAGCACATGGATCATCGCCGGGAGTGATATGAGTTTCAAGTCCTAACCTGCGTAGAGCAGCCGGATTGGCAAATGATCCCGCTCTGCCTAAAAACTCAGATCGGTCCGCGGTAAGTCCGTGAAGATTTTTGCTGGCAATCAGAAATGCCACATGGCTTCCGAATTCGGGGTTATGCGGGTTCAATGCCATTAAACATTCGTGCTCTGAATCATATTCGGGAATAATGTAAGCCATATTTGCCTCATGAGTGGTTCCCAAAACCCATTCGACATATTGGGTGGCTGTAATTCGGCGAGGATGATCCAGCGTGTTTTGGATTTTAAGATCAATAATTTTTACCGGATCTTCGGGACTGGCGAAAAGCGTTAAGACTTGATTTAATCCATGAGAATTGTGTTCAAAAACAGTATATCCTGCCCCGTGAGTAACCCGATAAGGTTGGTCCGAACCGGCCGGAAGCGGCGTGGGTGTCCATATCTCGCCCGTTTCCTCGTCTCTCAGGTATAAGATTTCCCCGCTCGGGTCGATAACCGGATCATTTGACCAAGGCGTAAGGCGATTTTCTCCGCTGTTGAAAGCCCAGGTGCATTGACTGCCTGTTTCGCTTACCATGAATCCGAAATTCGGATAACCGATTACATTTACCCATGGTGCGGGAGTAAACTTTTTCTGTGAGAATTCAGCGGCATTCCGCTGAAGATCGTTCCAATCGATGACATACTCTTTTCCGCCATCAGCGAATCCGCCGAAACCGTTGTATCTCTGCAAATCTCCTATTTCTTTCAACGGATAGGTGTATGGGATTCGGCATGCCAATTCCGGCTTTTCTTTGATTCTGGTGGGAATTAAATCGGGAAGATGATGCTCCGGAATTACATATTCCGGCATCTGTTCTCTGATTGAACCTTTGTCTCCGTAAAATATCGCAGATGCAGCGGTTCTTATGGATGTTAATTCTTCTTGCGTGACCTGATCACCGTGGAGAACGAATATCCCGGCTCGTTGGTTTAACCAATCTTCGCTGTTTGTTTTGCTGATCGTCCGTTGAATAACCCCGTTCAATTCGGCTCCATAATCAGTCGGTTGCAAATTTAAAATTACCAGATCCAAGTCGAACAAATGCGTTTTCAAAAAGCGATATATCTTTAATGCTTCTTGAACCAAGTCGATTTGTTGGGGGTCATCAACCTCAATCAAAAGGATAGGATAATCTCCGGAGATACCGAAACGCCAAAGTGCCGGTTGGCCGAGACAATTAGCCGCAATGACTTCGGAAGGTGCGCGGAAAATCTTATTCGGATAATTCAATGCGGAAAGCAGATGAAGGCCGGTTTCGAGCGATTGGGATCCGATTTTTAGCTTTCCTAACCAGGCTTTTGCTGCGATATTGGCTTGGCTGAACGCGGTTTCGATTGCAGCCCAATTCCGATAACGATCGGCTAAAATCAGAAGTTCTTCACGGCTTTCCGCAGTGAAAGTTAAAAACGCTAAATCGGTACTGCCATGTGGCAAAAGCTCTACTTCCTGCCCGAGGGAGAATATCGGATCGAGTGTCGCGCCCGTTGTCCCCGAAAGATATTGTTCGGATGATAAAGCGACGGGATTTCTTGTTGATCCGCCGCGTCCGATAAAATGATAACGATCCGCTTCATGTGAGACAGTTTTTTGAATCCCTTTAGTAAGGACCATATGTCCCAAAAAGATGGAATTTTCTTGATCGGATCGCAGTCGCCGAGTAAATATCTGGAGATTCAATTCCGGAATAAATTCACTTTCAATGAACATTTTATTAAACGCCGGATGCCGGACATCCGTCAACTGCGAAGACAGAATTACTTCGCCGTAGGAAGTTAACCGAAGAGTATGGATGTCATCCTGCGTGTTCATTAAATGAATTCGGCGAATTTCAACCGGATCATCCGGAGCTACGGTTACATCCATCGTCGAAATGAACCCGTTTTCGGACCTTCGAAAAACAGCCATATGAGCATAATAAGTAACCTGTAAATTCGTCGGATCACCCGGTACCGGTTGATAAGTCGCGGACCAGAACCGGCCGGGTTGGCCCGAATTTGAATCCATTTCCTGAATATAAATCCAGGTTCCCCACGAATCCGTTACCTGATCGGCTCGCCAACGGGTTAGATCAACGGCATTCATCGAACTGTATCCGCCGCCCATATTGGATATTAACAGATGATAGCTGCCGTTTGACAGGAGATTTAATTGAGGGATAGTGGACAGCAAAGGTACTCTCCAAGGAGCAATTTCTTCGGATACCGCAACCATCCTTTGGAGTCCTTCGACATTTTCCGCGTCCGGGTTTTGAATGGGAACGAAATACGGGATTTGTTCTTGGAGCAATAATTCGACGCTTTGTATTCGTGAATCTCTGTGTAACCTTTGAACCATGATGTCATTGGCGAAGAAATTTGCCATTGCCATCATGATCATCCCTTGGTGATGTGCCATATATTCATACACCAATGCTGACCTTTCATCTTTCAGGAGACGATCGGGAGTGAAATCAATGGCTTCGTACAATCCGAATAAACCAAACATTTTATATTCCAACAGCCGGACGAGATTTTGAACAACTGCTTCCGGTTCGTAAGAGACCGCCATCAATGAAGCATAAGGCGCAATGACCAGATCATCTGCCAGTCCCCGCTTAAAACCCAAACCCGGAACTCCGAAAGCCCGATATTGATAATTTTGACTTGCATCGAACCGATAAAAACCGGATTCGGATATTCCCCACGGGACTCCCTTCTCTTTTCCATACTCAATCTGCCGGAGAACGGCCCCTTCCGAACTTTCCGCCAACAAGGTAGCCGGATAAGAATGAAAGAATAAAGCCGGCATCAAATACTCAAACATGGTCCCGCTCCATGATAGTAAGACATATAAGTTTTTGATGCGGGTAATCGGCCGACCGAGCTGCATCCAATGGGATTGAGGGACGTCTCCTTTGGCTATGGCAATAATTGAGGCAATCCGTGCTTCCGAAGCCAATAAATCATAAAAATTCTGGTCTAATTGACCGGTCATAAGATTTAATCCGATATGAAAAACATGTCTTTGTTTGTTATAAAGGAATCCAAAATCCATCTCATTCATTAATTGCTCGGATTTTGCCATGATATTTTCATATTGTGCGATCATTCCGTTCGCATTGACCTCCGCATGGTCGAGAAGGGTGATCAATTGATTCAGCCATTCCCATGCGATATTTCTATCCGATTCTTCAGAATCCTCCGGCGCTTGCGAAGCTTCGCTTTTTTCGGACTGGCAATCTTTTAAATCCTCGATATACAGAGAAGCTCTCTCGATTTGGTCATGCAATTGGCCAAATGCCAAGTCGTAGGGTAAGCAACTGCGCAGACTATTCATCGCTTCGGAAAATTGAGGTTGGCGGAACAGTCGGGGAGGATTTTCGAAGAGAGGAATCCATGGCAGCAGTTCGGTGATCGTCCGTTCGATTGCGAGATTGTGCTGTTCGATTTGGCGGGAAAATTCCTGCAGCTTATTTAACGTTTCCAGGTCAAATGAGGAACCGCCGACAGTTATCAACTGTTGTAACCGGTTTGAAATATCTTGCCAAAAAAATCCTTTTACCTTCAGAAAAAGTGGATACCAATTTTCGGGATGGGATCGTGCCGCTAAAATTTCGTTACTGATCCCTTTGATAAGAGCATCTATTTCTTTGATCTGCCGGTCGAAATCCTTTTTACGGATAGCGTGTAATCCATCAGCTAAGTTTCCCAAGGAATCCAGGTAGCCCTCCCACAGATTCCAACGTAAAATTGTTTCGTTTCTTTTATTCTTACAAGCCTGCGATGTAATCATCAAACACGCAGCCAGATTTCCGCTGTCGACCGTTGACACATAACGGGGATTCAGAGGTTGAAGAGTAATCGTGTCATACCAATTAAGAAAATGACCGCGAAATCTTTCCAGTTGACTCAGGGTTTCCAAAGTAGTAGCCAAACGGATCGCCAATGTCCTTTGATCCAAATAACCAAGGTCGTAAGCTGCCAACGTTGAAGTGAGCAATAAGCCGATATTCGTCGGTGAAGTGCGATGCGCAACGGTCCCGATCGGTTTTTCCTGAAAATGATCGGGGGGCAACCAGTGATCTTCAGGCCCTACAAATCGTTCAAAAAAGCCCCAAGTTCGTCGGGATACCAGACGCAAAAGTTTTATTTGGTCCGGGTTGAGCTTCGCGGATTTCTTAATAATAGGAAGATTAATCCACCATGCAATCATGGGGGAAAGAAGCCAAAGGAGCAAAACAGGAGAAGCGTTAATGACAGCCGGAGCCAAACCGTTTCCGCTGAACCCCCAAATAAATTGCAAAAGAATCGTGAGTAACAATGATACTCCGGCCACTCCCGTCATTTTCTGCCAGGAAATATTTTTCCGCTGCAGCCCGAACAGGTGCGCGGTTTGTGCAGCGGTGGTCCATTGCAAAAGATCTTTTTTGCTGATAAACAAGCGATAGAGAGTCGTAAATATGGCATCTGTAGAATAATATGCTTCATACGGCAGGAATGCTACTGCCAACAACCAACGCAAAAAATTCCAAAACAACGGTCGAAATGCCGCTCTGACTGTCCCCCCATGCACAATCTGGATAATGCTGTTGATAAAACTTGTTATCAACGGTATACCCAGAGAAATTAAAACAATCAAAGACCAAAGCAGAGCGAAACGGGGGAGAAAAATAACACCGAGGATAAAAAATAAAGAGAGCGCCGGCGGGAAAAGAGAGCGACGTAAGTTATCAAAAATTTTCCACCGGTCAATGATCGAAAATGTGACGCCGAATCTTTGGGGATGGATCAGCCAAGGGAGCAGCTGCCAATCCCCGCGAATCCAACGCCTCTGACGCAAGGCTTGAAGGATATAGTTTTGCGGATAATCCTCGATCATTGTAATATCCGTGACCAATCCGGCGCGACCCATTAGTCCTTCGAGGAGGTCATGGCTCAGAACCGAATTTTCGGGAATATGTCCTTCCACACTGCGGGTGAATCCATCCACATCATAGATTCCCTTGCCGACATAAATTCCTTCGCCGAAAAGATCTTGGTATGCATCCGAGACAGCCAGCGTGTATAGGTCCAATCCGGTATCTCCCGAATAGATTCGGGTGAACCACGAATAATTCGCGCTCCTGGGATGAATTTCCATCCGCGGTTGCAATATGGTATATCCGGAAATAACCCGGCCCGTCTTTTCGTCGAAAATCGGACGATTCAGCGGATGTGCCAAAGTGCCTGCTAACCGGCAAGCCGCACCGCGAGGTAATACGGTGTCGGTATCCAAGGTAATGACAAAGCGAGTTCTCTGCAATATTCCTTTATCCGGATTTTCATCGTGAAACCCGTCTGTAAAAACAGTGAAGGATAAGCCGGATTTTCCGCGTAGCAACAAATTTAATTCATGTAATTTGCCGCGCTTCCGTTCCCAACCGATCCATTTTCCTTCGGAGGGATTCCATAATCTCTTCCGGTGAAGAAAATAGAAACGGCTGACGCTTGTCGAATCGTTTTCTTCCGAATTTTCGGCGGAGTTCTCCGAAAATGAAACAGGACCGTATTTACGATTCAAAGCTCCGATCGCTTCGATTGTTTGTTTTACCAAATCTTCGTCTTCCGGCATTGTTTCCTGATCGGCATCTTTAAAGTCTGTCAACAAGGCAAAGAATAATCCCGGCTCCGGATTACGGAGATAATGTAATTCGAGTTGTTGAATCAGAGATTCGATGTCTTTGCGGCTCGTTATTAAAGAAGGGATCACGACCAAAGTTTGAAACGAATAAGGAATTCCGTTCCGAAAATTCATCTTGGGGAGCGTGCGCGGGTGGACTAAAAGAGTAATCAGCCAGTTTATCAGTCCGGTCGCAATGGTCATAGCGGGGACGATCCCAACCAGAATATATAAGATGATTGCCAGCCATTGGACCGGACGGTAGTTGGAAGCGGCGCCGGGGTTAAGTGAAGAACCGGCATTAAACTGCTGCGGAAGATTGGTTATCGCGCTTACAAAACCCAGAAGGAGGATGGTTAAGAGGAAAATCGCCGATAGATAAACAAAATCGGCATGTTTGAAAATCCACCTTTGGAGCCGAGTTTTAAAATTGGGGCGATAGCCGATTTTTTGTTCCAATTGCGGTCGCAAATTCCCAATAATAATTTCGCCGATATGTAACCCCGGATTTTTACCGGAGCAATCAATCCGATCTTTATTTTTATCGATTAAAGTTTCAAAATAAAGCGGCGAATCGGACTGACCTTGGTTGATATCGGTCGCCATGTTCAGGATGGTTTCTGCAATCTTAATTTCATCCTGACCGGTTGCCCGGGAAAGTTTTTCGATTTCCTTTCGATAATGGTCTCGGGTTTTAAAATCCATCCGCGGGTATATCCCGGACGGGTCCTTTCGCAATAATTCTTCAAGAAGGCTTACGGATTCGAAGAATTCGTTCCAGTCCTGTTCGGAAATCGTACGTAAACTGATGATGATTTTGGCAACACTGTCATTATTAACGGTTCTGGTAAAGGCGCCGTTTTCCTCAGAAAATTGACAACTCGTTTCCATATTCTGCGAAAAAACAAGCGGCAAATTCGGTTGATCATTCGGATGAATGATCGTGACCAACTCAATTGAAAGAAACTCGATCAGGCTATAACGCAAAAAGATAGGAAAGGCCCACAGTTCGCCCGTTGACAGCGGGACGACTTTTTGGAATTGAATCAAAATCGATTCCAATTCCATCGGGTCGATCATCAGCTTTTGATAAGAGAGAATCGAACGAGCGATGATGTATATTCGGGGGAAATCTTTGAGAACACCATTCGTAATTTTCGGCAACTGTTGATAAAACGAAACAGGTAAATCTTCCTTAATCTGTTGCAGTGTTTGCCGAATAATATAATAATTATCCAAAATCCACTCGGATGCATAGGTTAGAGGAATTTTATTTTGGGAGGATTCACTGAAATAATGATGAGCTTCATCCAACCAAGCCTCAAATTGCGATAGATTTTTTCCCGGAATATCCCTTCCCGGTAAAGCAGATTGAGCTTTACGGGTCGGTTTTTGAAATTGGACTTGCTGACAAACATCTGTAAGCGAAGTCACTAATTCCTGAATTTGACGTGATTTTAATTCAGAGGGATTCAGGTTGGAAAAATCGTTCTGATCCCTCTCTTGCTTTTTTTGATTTTCTTCAACCATTAACGACCACCGACTTTTTTAAATGCAATCTCCGCTGCGGTAGGTTGAAATTCAGAACGGGGAACATCCTGGATAATTAAAACAGGCTTGGTACCGTATTCAATATAATTACGTGCGATACTGCCATACGGCCATTCAATTTGGCCGGTATAACCATGTGCACATAATACGACCAGATCAATGTTTTCTTCTTGATTCGCAAAGTTTTGAATCGCAGAAGAAACACTGGAATTTTCGAGAACATATGTTTCGCAATCTACCTGCAGACGGGCTTTTGTTTCTTCAAGATACTCACTGACTACTCGACGACTGACTGTCATTAATTTTTTGGTAAGCTGTTCGATTTCCGGCGGATAGGGTTCCGGAATCGGAATCTCGGGAGGCTTTATCACCGCGATGAGCACGAGCTGCGTAGGAAGTGACGGAATGGTCTTTGCCGTCTGAATCGGCTTGCGGCTGTTTAATTCGGAAGCGAATCCTTCCGGTATTTCTCCGCGGGCCAGTGCCAGGCCTACCGAGAGCGCACATTCAGCCCTTCTGGAGCTGTCAACCGGCAACAGTATTCGGCGATAATGGACACGATTCACCACCAATTTCGGTTGATAATACGAACGAATCAGAAGAATCGGTAAATAAATCATATCGATTACTTTTTGAGTGATACTGCTGATATTCCAACGGCTTAATCCGCCTGCTCCGTGAGTGCTGATGATCAATAAATCGATATTTTCCTGATGAGCAAAATTTACAATGCTCTCCGCAGTTTTTCCTTCCGAAATGGCATATTCCACTCGCGATTTGGGGGATTTCGTCTCCGGGTTTTCAAAATCAACCGCTGGCATGGGATCCTCGAGCAAATCCGCATTCATTCTTTTTGTAACTTCCGCTAAATAAATTTCAGCCTTCTTTTTCCGAATCTGCCAGTTCAGCGGATCGACAGATATGGGATTTTCACGAAAGGAAGCAGGATCGAGAACTTGTAAAAGAATAATTTTCGATCCGAAAATGCGGGCAAATTGCTCCGCATGATAAATTGCCTGCTCCGCAAGTGCTGATCCATCCAATGGGACAAGGATTCTCTTGAACATGATGATCCTTTCTTTTTATGACTATTTTAACTGAATCAATCCAATAAAACGAAATAATCCTCTCTCAAAAAGATCTATTTGAGTTTGATGAAATATTCTATATAGTAATAGTATCACAGGAAGAAAGGGCTGATGTTATAGGAAGTTTTCCAAGTAGTCCGGCGTTGACTTTGCATTCAAGTCCGAGAAATAATAAAACAGAAAATGATTTTTTTGTGACCCATCTGGGACTCGAACCCAGAACACGTTGATTAAGAGTCAACTGCTCTGCCAAATTGAGCTAATGGGCCGGACTTCCTTCAAGCAATGCAGGATTATACCATAAGTTCGAAGGATCAAAAAAATTTTACGATGTGGTGTTGTCCGCGGGAATCCCTCTGCGTTCTTTGATCAAACCTTGTTGATAGGCTGACATTAAATTTTTCAGATCCTCAATTTTATGAATTAAGTCTTTTCCGCCGTCGGTATCGGCCACAGTCAAACGGTTATCCGAAGTTTCAAAAACTTGTTCCTGCGAAAATATGTCGCTGTTATTTTCAATGGCATTTTTAATGCCTAAAAAAGGTTCATGTGACGAAATTCGCATCCCATAAGAATCGTAAATGAGCGTATAGCCTGCGATGCCCGTTTTCTTTTGATAGGCTTTGCAAAAACCGCCGTCGATTACGATTATTCGTCCGTTGGCTTTAATCGGTGATTCACCCATGATTGCATTGACCGGTACATGTCCGTTGATGATATGACTGGTCTCATAATCCAAACCGAATTCTTCAAATATCTTACGGCAGATGACCGGATCTTCGATTAATTTGTAATACGCGTTATCTTCTTCAATCCAAGCTTCCGGATCATCGACATATAAACGTTCAAAGGTTGTTATACGATCTCTGCCGAAAAGTGGCGAATGTCTGCCGCGCCATAAGAACCAAAGGAAATCCCGTCCGTCTTTCTTTTCTTTACTCCCTTCGGGAGCATAATACGCTTGCCTGGCCATTTTATCCGCGTAGTCGAAATATGATTTTCCGTGATAATTCACATCGTTGACGCAGAAATTCATAAAAGTTCCGTCCGGATTCATAGGAATACACCCGTGAAACAGAAGATTATTGTTGCATTGCAGATACATGGATCCCGCGGAATATAAGAATCGGATATGCTGTTGCAAGCGATAGCTGTTTTTAAATGTCGTAAACAGTTGATCTAAAACCGATTGCTCATCGGAAGTTAATTGATAAGGATTTTCTTCATCCATCGGGAACAGATCATTGATTTTGATCGGATACGTTTTTCCGGCGATCCAAATTGTCCCTTTCTTTCGATTTATATGATTTAAAACCAGACAATCATCCATGTTGTATTCGGGATGTCTGAGGATGATCTGACCTTCCAATTTGAATAAAATAACCGAAATTGCTTCATACATTTTGGATAAAAGCCGTAAGTCTTCATTCCCGATTTCATCGTTGCTTTTCAATTCATAGCGTTTTGATCCTTTATACTGCTGCTGAGCAAATAATGCCAGTGGGCGCAGATTGATGCCGTAAGCTGTCTCCAAGGTATCCAAATTCCCGTATTTGATTGAATTACTTAGAACAGTTGCGATACAGGCGGCGGAACCGGATGCGGCTCCCATCCATAAAACATCATGATTTCCCCACTGAATATCGACGGAGTGGTGGGCACGCAACGAATCAATAATGATATCCGGCCGCGGTCCGCGATCAAAAATATCGCCAACGATATGGAGCTGATCCACGATAAGACGTTTTATAACGGTCGAAAAAGCGACAATGAAATCTTCCGCTTTACCGATTTCGATAATGGTCGAAATAATACTTTCATAGTATTCTTCGCGGGATGTATTTTCGGCGTTGATCAGTTCGTTAATAATAAAGGCATATTCCGGTGGCAGAGATTTACGGACTTTGTTGCGTGAATATTTAATCGATACCAAATGGGCAATTTCAATCAACTGATGAATCGTGATCATATACCATTCATTAATATTGATCTCTTGATTGTTTTTTATTTCCTTGAGCTTCTCTTCGGGATAATAAATCAGTGTGGAAAGTTGGGCTCTTTCCGCCGAGGTCAGCATTTTCCCATAGAGAGAATCCACTTTTTTTCGAATTTCTCCCGAGGCGTTATTCATTATATGAATAAATGCTTCATATTCTCCGTGCAGGTCACTCATAAAATGTTCCGTTCCCTTGGGCAATTGGAGCAGTGCCTGGTAGTTGATGATTTCAGTCGAGGCTTCTTGTATATTCGGATATTTTTCAGCCAACAAATCCAAATATTTCAGATCCAAGGTCGGTTCCTCAGTGTATTTTTCCATTTTTGATTATCCTGTTTCTTCCGATGGTCAATTTGATGTACGTAAGTGTATTGTAATCTCTGATTTCTTATTTCTCAAACAGCAAAAAGCGGAATGCAAACACATTTTGGCGGATGAATCAATATCATCTTCGAAAATAAATCTCTTTTTTGGGGGTATTCGATTGAAAATACAGACACTCCATGAAAAGAATGGGGCGATGTAAAGCAACCGGAACCGACCCTATTTGTTCCGGGTGATTCAATCGTTTTTCCTTTGATGATCCGTTGCGGGAATTTATTGTTTTAGAAAACCCTTATCAAACATAGAGCAAATCGTCGGAAAAGAAATATTCTTTCAGAGCGGTGATGGCCCCGGCGACTTCAAGTTTTGGGAGAGGCTGCGGATCGGAAACGATTCGGAAATAACGATCCGGAGTCAGTAAAGAAAAATCGGAAAGATAGTTATATAATTCCGTTTCAAAAGCATCATTAAAACCGGAAAAGAAACCTTCAATGATGAAAACATCAGGGTCATATACCAGCGAGATATTCAGAAAAGCTTGTCCGAAACAAGCTGCCAATGTTTTTAATTCGCTTTGGCAGCAAGCAAATCCTTTTTCGAAACCCTTCACGACATCATCAAACATAATTTCTTTCAACGGCTTTTGAACAAAGGAAAGAAAAGAATCAAGATCTTCCCCCTGTTTTAATCGAGACCGGATCGATTCGGGTTTCACAATACTTTCGAAGCAACCATGTTTCCCGCATATACAACTTACGGGATAATCGGGCTTTAAAATCATATGTCCGAATTCTCCGATGATTGAATTACTGCCTTCAATCATCTGACCGTGATCAAAAAAGCAGCCGTTGATCCCTTTTGCGGTGTAAACGGTCACGACGCGTTTGGTGGAACAAAATTCGAGGTTAGCGGTTATGGAACCCAATCCGGCCAGTTTCCCGATGTTATCGGCAAAAACGCACTTTGCCGTCGGAAAAGCCGCTTCAAGCTTTTCTTTGACGGGAATGTCAAAACCCCATTCAGAACAGAACGGATTTCGGTGGACGAAGGCATGATCGATAACCGGACCCGGTGTAATCGCGACCACCCCGTATAGGTCATTTTCATCGATTTCATGTTGTTCGAATAGGTCATCCGCCATTCTGCGGACGGCATTCAGATAATAATCAAAATCATGCGGCGAGTCATCTAAAGGGTTAAGATCCTGACGGCCGATCAGATTACAGTTCAGATCAAACAGTTCGATGTAATATTCATGCAGATGGACTACCAGGAACTTCGGGACGGATGAAAGCTGATAAATGTTGGGTTTTTTCCCTCCGTTATCGGTTGAATCCCCTTTCCCGCAAATTTCGACAATCCCCAGTTTAAGAAAATGATCCAATGCTTTTGCGACTGTCTGCCGGCTGACACCTGTCTGTTGAGAAATGTCAATGATTGAGTGAGGCGTCGCGTCCTGAAAGGCGCTCATTACAATTTTGCGGTTATGGACCTTTAATTGTTTCGGCTTTGCAGCTGACGGCTGCGGGTCATCCACGTTGATATTCGATTTAATTAAGTTCATTTCTTTTCGAGCGCCCTGTCGACTTCAAGCGCTAACAATATGACTTTAATCAATTTAGGATTGGAGTAACATCACTAATCCAAGTTTACAAAATAATTATAATGCAATTACGTTACGCAATGTTATTTCGTAACTAATTGATATAACGTAGATAGGAAGGAAAGATATGAAAAAGTCATTGTTGCTGTTACTGGTTGTTGTAATGCTGTTTTCTGCTGTCAGCGCTATCAGCGCTGCGGATAAACCCTTAGCCGGGGTTATCTGGTATAACTTTGCCGATACATTTATACAGAATGCCCGTCAATCCTTGCTGAATGTTGCCAAAGCGGACGGCACAATCGAAATAACCGATGCCGATTCGAATAATGATGTTGCAACTCAAACCAACAATATCAATAATATGTTCGCTCAGGGTGTAAAATACCTCGTTTTGAACAATATTAATACCAATGCCATCAGCGAAATCTGCGAGCAGGCTAAAGCCGAAGGTGTAACGACGATTTTTGCGAATACCGATTCGCCGTCTGATGAGGATTTTGCCAATTATGAGAATCTTTACTTGGTTACTTCCCGTGCGACTCAGTCGGGGACAATTATGGGTGAAGCGGTAGCCAAGTATTGGAAAGAACATCCGGAAGCTGATCGGAACGGGAACGGAAAGTTGGATTACATTATGCTATTGGGGTTCACCTGGCATTATGATACACGCGTCCGGGCAGAAAATTCTATCAAGGCAGTGGAAGATGCGGGTATCGAGACCAGCCGAATCGGCGGTGAGTTGATTGCCGAATACAACCGGGGAAAAGCTCAGGAAATGGTTGCGGCATTGTTAGCAAACTACAGCGATGATATCGATGCGGTTTTTGCGTGTAACGATGATATGGCGCTGGGTGCTATCGAAGCTCTGAAAGCCGGCGGTTTCTTCAAAGATGAAAAAACGTATATCCCGGTTTGCGGTGTTGACGCAACAGCGGTGGGTGTTGATGCTTTGAAAGACGGCACGCTGCTGGTTACCTCTCTGAATAACCCGGTGAAACTGGGCAAGGCGGTCTATAAGACGATGTGGTTGCTCGAAAACGGTAAAGAAGTGACAACCGAGACATTGGGCATGGATGGTGTTGAAGTTGAAGGTCATCGTATCTGGATCAATTACACTCCGATTACCAAGGATAATATCGAAGACGCAAAGTATGATATTACGGATCCCAGCTTCTAATCATGGAAGCTGTCTAAAGTACTTGAAGCAGCCGGTTATTCCGGCTGCTTCATAATATCGAGCAGGAGAAGCGAATGAAAGATTCCGAATACGTTTTGGAAATGAAAAACATCAGCAAATCATTCCCGGGTGTCAAAGCGCTGGATCAGGTTGATTTTTATGTCGAACCGGGGAGTGTTCATGCATTGATGGGCGAGAACGGAGCCGGAAAATCGACCTTAATGAAATGTGCTTTCGGCATGTATCATCCTGACGAAGGAGAAATATTTATCAACGGACTGCCAGTACAGTTAACGAATCCGAGAGAAGCATTGGATCACGGGATCGCCATGATTCATCAAGAACTGCAATCCATCAGGACAAGATCGGCGATGGAAAATGTCTGGGTAGGGCGGATCCCTTATCGTAAAGCTTTCGGTGTTCATTGGGTCGATGATAAAAAATTGTATCAAGATACCAAAGCCTTAATGGATGATCTGGGAATCAATGTTGATCCGTATGCCAAAGCCGGTGATTTGTCAGCTTCACAATGCCAAATGCTCGAAATAGCCAGAGCGGTTTCATATAACGCCCGAATCATTATTATGGATGAACCGACTTCTTCTTTAACAGAAGCCGAAACGAATCTCTTATTTCATATTATTCGAAAACTGACGGCAAAAGGTGTCGCAATTATCTATATTTCTCATAAAATCGATGAGATTCTGGAGATCGCACAAAATGTAACGATTATGCGGGACGGGAAGATTGTCGGAACATGGCCGGCTGCTGATTTGAATACCGATTTGATCGTGAAACGAATGGTCGGTCGTGAAATGAGCAATCGGTTTCCGGAGAAGAAGCATCGACCGGCAGAAGAGGTATGTTTGGAAATCCGCCATTTTACAAGTGCCGGTTCACGCGGTTTCCGCGATATTAACCTGAGCGTTCGTCGCAGTGAAATATTCGGTATCGGAGGATTGGTTGGAGCACAACGGACTGAGTTAGTCGAATCGATTTTCGGATTAAGGGCAATTTCCGAGGGAGAAATTTTAATCAACGGGAAGTCCGTAATCGTTAAATCACCGGAACATGCTATTCAAAACAGCATCGCCCTTTTGACCGAGGATCGTCGGAAGAGCGGAATTTTTCCGCGATTTTCAGTACTGGAAAATATTGTTATCGCCAAACAATCTGCCGATACTTCTGTTTATAAGAAGGGGATTTTTCTTGATAACCAAAAACGTGCTGCGGATGCGGCGAGATTTGCGGAAGCATTTTCTATTAAAACCCCTTCTCTTAAGACTGAAATTCGGTTTCTATCAGGTGGAAATCAACAAAAGGTCGTTTTGGCACGATGGATGTTGATTGATCCGAATATTCTTATTCTTGATGAACCGACACGCGGAATTGATGTCGGCGCAAAATATGAGATTTATTCTTTGATGGAGAAGATGGCAAGCGAAGGGAAAACGATCATCATGATCAGTTCGGAGATGCCGGAACTCTTGGGAATGTCAGATCGGATTGCCGTGATGTGCGAGGGGCATTTATCGGGAATTTTGGAAGGAGAAAAGGCTACAGAGGAAAATGTGATGTATTTGGCCAGCTCCTATAAGAACGCGGAAAAGGTACTAAACTGATGGAAAAACAGAAAAAATTCAGCATTCAACATTTTTTTATGAATTATGCCTTATATATCATTATGTTAATAATGATTGTCATTATCGGCATGATGTCCCCGAAATTTTTTTCATTCAGAGTCATTCGTGATATTTTAATGCAAAGTTCAACCCGCATTATCGTTGCGATGGGCTGTATGTATATTCTTGTTTCAGGAGCGGCTGATCTTTCCGGCGGTCGAACGGTAGGTTTAGCTGCTGTTGTCGCGGGATCATTGGCACAGAAGTCTGATTATTATATTAAATTCTGGCCGAACCTTCCGGAGATGCCTTTGATCGTTCCGGTGATCGCCGCGGTTTTGATCGGCTTGATTGTCGGGCTTATGAATGGTTTTACTACAGCAAAATTGAAAGTTCCTTCCTTTTTGGCTACATTGGCGGTGATGATGATTGCATACGGTGCGAATCAGCTATATTGCAACAAACCGCCGAACAATTCCCAACCGTTGGGAGGATTCCTCAAATCTTTCTCAAATCTTGGGACGGGAAGTTTTTTGAGTGTACCTTATATCATCTATATTGCTATCGGTGTCTGTAGCTTTCAACACTTATTGTTGACGAGGACTTGTTTGGGGCGGGAAATATTTGCCTGCGGAAGCAATCAGGAAGCGGCGCGTGTTTCCGGAATTAATGTCTATAAAATTCAAATGATTACGTTTGCACTGGCTGGTGCCTGTTATGGCTTGGCCGGTTGCTTGGAAGCCGCTCGAACCGGTTCGGCCACAAGCGGTTATGGCAACAGTTACGAGATGGATGCGATTGCATCCTGCATCGTAGGCGGCTGCTCCATGACAGGCGGTGTGGGGACTGTTTTCGGAACTTTTTTTGGTGTTTTGATTTTCAATATTATCAATTACGGTCTGACATTTATCGGCTTAAGCTCCTATTGGCAATGGGTTGTAAAAGGTCTGATTATTATCATCGCCGTCAGTTTCGATATGCGAAAGTTCAGCAAAGAGGAGTAGGGGGAATTTATGGATTATCGGGAATGCTTGGAACGACTTGCCGCATCCGGACATATCGAGCAGAAAAACGGTCTGAAAATTCATGTTAAACCGGTACCGGAGACAGATCGTCCCGGTGTGGTTGATCCGCGGGCGGCAAACTGGTTTCGCAACCTTCCGAAAGGATATCAAGTTCAAGATTATCGCCGAATTACTTCAGAGGAAGTTCAGATTCTGCGGGATGCAATGGGATGTCAAAATGCCGATCTGAGCCGAGGTGTGAAAACGAATCGCAGAACGATTAACACCGAGAACGGTGATGTTCCTATTCTCATCTATACGCCGGATATCTCGGGAACTCTTCCGCTTATCTGTTATATACATGGCGGAGGTTTTTTTGGAGGTTCGACGGAAGTGGTCGAGAATGCCTGTCGTCTCTTGGCGGAGCGGGCAAAGTCTGTTGTGATCTCAATCGATTATGGGTTAGCTCCGGAACATCGCTTTCCGGAAGGATTATTGCAGTGTTGGGGCGTGATTCGCTGGGCTCATTCTCATGCAGAACTTTTAAATATTGATCCTCAAAGAATCGCGGTTTCCGGTGATTCGGCGGGAGGAAATCTTTCGATGGCTTGTTGCTTGTTGGATAATGAAGGTATCATCCGAGCTCAACTTTTACTTTATCCGGCCATTGTTCTTCGACCGGATATCAATTTTGGTTGGACATGGGATGTATATGAGATGAATGAAGGGAAAGATACCGCTTTGCTAATGGTGCACGATATCAAAGATACCGTCGGACGCATCATTTGGATGTATATCAGAGATATAACCGATACCTACAGCCAATTGCTTTCTCCTTGGCAAGCACCGGCTTTTGCGAAATTTCCGCCGACTTTCTTAGCCGTCGGTGAATATGATTATCTCCGTCAGGAAGCGGAATTGTTTTGCCAGAGATTGGTAAAAACCGGTATCCCGGTGGCTTTTTTTCGATATCAGGGAATGGGGCATGCCTTTTTTGAGCATACCGGAGAATTTCCGCAAGCCGAAGACTGTACGAATGAAATGGCCGTGTTTTTATCCTCAATTTGGTCATAAAGAAAGGAATAATTTCTATGGGCTTAAGGAGGTTTATCCCCTTAAGCCCATAGTCTCGTGATAATCTCATCCGGTTCAAATGCAAGACCGGAATTATCCTCTCTCTTTTTTCTCTTTAGCAGGGATGGCGGAATCGCCAAGAATTTATCGGGATGACCTTATTGCTGAATAACAACACTGTCAAGGCGATTCACTTTACGGATTTTTTTAATGGTGATAGAATACAAAACGCCGAAGAATTGGGGACTCGTCTAATGGTAGGACAGCAGACTCTGAATCTGTATGTAGAGGTTCGAATCCTTTGTCCCCAGCTTACTTAAATCCGAAGAATCTCTTTCGGATTTTTTTATTTCTGATCCAATTCATTATTTATTTTTGTATAATACAGGGCTTTAAAAAGAGATATGCGATTTCTCACCGCATATCCCTTTTTAAACTCATCAATCGGATCAATGTTCAGTTATGGAAATTGGTAAAGACCACCGAATTCTTTTGTATAAAAAGAATCGGCTTCCTACTGATTAAAACTCCTCTTCCTCATCATCCTCATCATCTATCCAAAGATCGTCTTCTTTTTCATCCTCATCCAAATCTTCCCAATCTTCAACTTCTTCCGTTTCTTCCCAATCATCTTCAACGGGAGTTTCAGCGACAGGGGAATAAGTGAGGCAACCTTTATCCGAGTCCAGCTCTATTAAAGCCGCCGTACAGTAGTTTTCATCCAAAAAAGCGCAATCAAGATATTTGCATCGAATTCTTGCCATTGTTAAACCTCTTCTCTATAAATTTGCCGAAAGTATTCAACGTCGACTAGCAAATTTTGCGCTATTCTACCCTATACGGTTTTCTATGTAAAGGATAAAAGAGGGGGAAAGTATAAAAATTTTATTAATATTTTTTGTTGGGAAGTGATTAAGAATATTCTGGAGAAAAAGATCGATAAAGCAAATAGAATTATGGGGTTAATCAAGCCCGGTTAACCGGGTTTATTCCGATAAGCCTCAACTACATTCGGTAAACCTTCAATCAAGGTTAGGACTCTGCTGAGCTGAACGATATTGAGGACATCCAGCACAATTTGAATATTCGCATAATTATGAGCGACTTTAACATTGATATTTTCAAGATTTACATCTTCGCTGACCAGTAAATTGGTAATATCGTTGATTAATCCCTGCCGATCATAAGCACGAACCGTTACCGTAACCGGATATCGTTGTTCCGGCGTTCCCCATGAGACATTGATTAATCGTTCTCGGTTTTTCACTCGAATAATATTCGGGCAATCCGCTTTATGGATCGTTGCTCCACGTCCTTTTGTGATATAGCCGACGATATCATCACCCGGAGCCGGATTACAGCATTTCGCAAAGGTTGTGTAAATGCTTCCGGTTCCGATTACAGTGATGCCCGAAGATTTTGTCTTATCAGTCGGTACGGATCTCGGTTGTAAGATTTGTAGCGGGCTGACTTTGAGCCCTTCGTTGATTTTATTGATGACCCGCATCGAAGATAAATCGCCACAACCGACTGCCACATAAAGGTCGTCGGTGCTTTTAAAATCCAACTCCTTTGCGATTTCATTCATATCGATATCGCTGAGTCCCAACCGCTGAAGATCCTTTTTTACGATTTCTTTTCCCTGAGTAAGATTTTGTTCGCGATCCTGCCATTTAAACCAAGCTCGGATTTTTGAGCGGGCGCGTTGGGTATTCACCAACCCGAGATTCGGATTCAGCCAATCACGGCTCGGTCCGCCTTGTTTCGTTGTGATAATCGAAACCTGATCTCCTGTTTTCAGACGATAGCTCAACGGGACCATTTTGCCGTTGACTTTGGCTCCTCTGCAACGATGACCGACTTCCGTATGGACACTGTATGCAAAATCGATCGGCGTAGAACCGATCGGAAGATCGATCACATCTCCGCGCGGAGTAAAAACAAAGACTCTGTCCTGAAAGACATCCGATTTCATGCCTTCCACAAATTCACCGGCATCTTCCACATCTTTTCGCCAATCCATCAGCTGGCGTAACCAATCCAGGCGTTTCTCAAAAGCCGGATCAGCTTTGGTATGCTCTTTATAGCGCCAATGGGCAGCGATACCATACTCGGCATTTTGATGCATTTCCGGGGTACGAATTTGTACCTCGAGCGGTTTGCCGTCATCATAATAGACGGCGGTATGCAAAGACTGGTAAAAATTATCCTTCGGGACAGCGATGTAATCGTCAAATTCACCGGGAATCGGTCGCCAATGGGTATGGATCTGTCCTAAAGCGGCATAGCACGACGGAACATCTTTTACGATCAAGCGAACGCCCCGTAAATCCCTTAACATTTCGAGCGGTTTATTTCGGTCGATCATTTTTGTATAGATCGAGTAAATATGTTTTGGCCTGCCGGTGATTTCGCAGTCAATTTTTACACTCTCCATAACCGTTTTCAGTCTCTCGATTATCTCTTCGATTTCCTTTTCGCGAATTGCGTGAGTTGTTGCTAAATTCTCGGCAATTTGGGCGTATTCAGTCGGATGAACATATCGAAAGGCAAGATCTTCCAGCTCCCATTTTATCCGCCAAATTCCGAGTCGGTTTGCTAAGGGAGCATAAATATCCAATGTCTCCTGAGCAATTCGTTTCTGCTTTTCCTTACTGACATGGCTGAGGGTCCGCATATTATGGAGACGATCGGCGAGTTTGATGATGATGACTCGCACATCATCCACCATCGCGATAAATGTCTTTCGTAATGTCTCATTTTTCAATTGACGTTTGCGATCTCTCATTGCAGCCGAATCTTGGATACCCAATTCGATTTCATCGGCAACGGAAATCGGATCGTTATCGTTCTTGTTTTGCGGCGAGAAATTTTTTTCGTAATCGTTTGTTTTGGGAATATTGGTCAACTTGGTAACACCATCGACCAATTTAGCGATTTCATCACCAAAATTTGCCCGGATATCTTCTAAGGTCACATTTGTATCTTCAACGGTGTCATGTAAAAGGCCGGCGGCGATTGCGGCGCTTTGAACTTTCAGTTCGCTCAAAATCATAGCAACAGCGACGCAATGGGTAAAATAAGGCTCACCCGAAGCCCTTTTTTGGCCTTCGTGTGCCTTTTCGGCAAAATAATAAGCCTTCTCCACCAAATCTTTGTCGGCTTGCGTATAGTTATCCGGCAAACCGGCAAGCAGATCATCAAGCAACATATTTTTTTAGGCCTTCCTGAAAACAATAACAAACAATGAAATAGGTCAAATTTTCTAATAAATTCCTTCGCATAACAATTATAAATTATTTGTTTTATTCATAACAAGGTTTTGAAAGGAACAAGAGAATTTCTTATAAAATATATAGAAAGATCGATTGTTTTTTTCTTTAAGAAGGAAATGGAATTTCCACAAAACAATGAAAATTTTTTCGAATTTCATAATCTTACGCTTATTCTTCCTTTAAGAACGATCAATAAGGTGATCCTTGGATATAATTTGAGAATCTCATTTACTTAAGTGAGAGAGATATCGAATTCGGAGCATTTATGCGAAAAGCAGAAAAATTCATAATCGGCAAATATTTCCCTTTGACTTTACTGTTAATAATGGGAATTACTTGGTTTATTCAAGTTCCGCGATATGGATTTTATTTGGATGACTGGATTTATTTGACAGCATATGATCAGGGCGGAATTCAGGGGCTGATTAATTATTCGTTGGTAGACAGTCGTCCCGGATTGCTTCCATGGGTTATCGGATTGGGATTTAAGATTGTCGGGAATAACCGATTAGGTTGGCAGATTTACTCATTGTTTTGGCGATATTTAGGCGGCGTCTTTAATTGGTTATTGATTCGAAAGTTATGGCCTTCCAGAAAAGATATTGCCGCTTATTCGGCAATTCTATTTATGATTTTTCCTTTCTTTAAACATCAGGCGTTCAGCATTGCTTATAACCAAAATTGGGTTCAATATGCCCTTCTTATATTATCTTTTCTATTGACGATAATAGCAATCCGTACTGATTCGAAGCGGAAAAAGATCATTTTCTTTCTTCTTTCTTACCTGCTTTCCGCTGCTCAATTAATGATGACGGAATATCTTTTATCGTTGGAAGCTATTCGAGTGGTTCTGATTTGGTTTGCGCTTCACGATCGACAATACTCAAAGCGAAAGCGATTTTCTCAAACGATTAAAATCGTTCTTCCATATTGGGGAATTCTTTTTGCATATATTGTTTGGCGTTTTGCCATCATGCCTCAGATGATTCATGATCGGAATGAGATTAATTTGTTCAGCGAACATCCCGATTTCATTGATCTGTTTTTCTATTTGATACAAATGCTGATCCAATATATGACCGAATCGGTGTGGGGAATTTGGTATCGGAGTTTGGATCCAGCAAATATCGATTTGAGTATTCCCAGTATAAGAGTAGCTTTAATAATCGGAACGTTTATATCCGCAATATTAATTATCGCATTTTCAAAGATTCGAAAAACAGATGGATTTTTCAATGAGAATGAAGAGGGGAAAGAAATTCTCCTGGTGGGGATTTTTGCGACTCTGTTGGGATATTTGCCAGGGATAGCAATCGATAAAAGCCCTTCTACGCAATTTCTTTATCATGATCGATTTTTGATCCCGAGTTTTTGGGGAATTTCGTTGGCTCTCACGGCTTTTATTGCCGTTTACCTCAAAGGATTTCGAAAAAAAATTATCCTTCTGTCTCTCCTTTGCGGAATTTGTGTATTTTTTCAGATAAAAAATTCGATTTACTATCGGAATGCTTGGGAATCCCAACAAAACTTCCAATGGCAAATGAAATGGCGAGCACCGGATCTGAAAGCGAATACCGCGGTCTTGGGAGATGCGATTATCGCTTCATTTATGGGCGGTTGGGCTGATGGTGCAATGGTTTTTGAAATGTACGGAAAAAATGATGGTTATAATCCGACACCTTATTGGTATTTGGTGGTAGGCGAAGGCGATTACAAGACCGAATTGGATCAGAAACTTCCGATCACCTATGCCAATAAGATTTATAACTTCAAAGCACAATTTGGAGACTTTTTGGTATTGACGAAGCCGGAATGGGATCGTTGCCTATGGGTTTTGGATGAAGCGGATCTAAAGAATCCATATATTCAACCGGTTACAAAAAATCTTATTCAATACCAAAATAAAAGTCGAATTTTGTATGACTCGGACTATAAAATGCCGGAAGGCGTTTTCGGTTCCGATTATCGCCATGACTGGTGCTATTACTATGAAAATGCAGCCAGAGAAGTTGACCTGATGAATTACGACAAAGCGTTGGAGCTTTATAAAGAGGCGGTGGCAGCGAATATGGATATGAAGAATCCGGTGGAACTGACCCCTTTTATCCGGTCCGCTGCGATGACCGGGCAATGGGATTTCGCTGCCGAATTAACCAAAAAAGGAAGCGCTCAACCTCATATAACCTGGGAATACTATAAAAATCTTTGGGATCTTCTGTTTCGCGACACGCCCGACTCAGCCGACCGGGCAAATGCTTTTAAAAGCATTCAGGAATATATTCGCCAATAATTTTTTAAGCAATCCTTTTGAATTTATATCAATATAAAAATACCAAAAGGGAAGTTATCCGCAGTTGGGATAATTGTCAATAATGTTCTGTCAAAAAATCATTATTAGTAAATGAAATTTCATGAAAAAATAATATTTCGTAAAAATGAGCCAAACATCTTTCAAATGCCTCTAAACAATCTCTCAAAAAACGGAATAATACTAAAAATAAAATTTCATTTCATGAAAATCATTGACTTATTTAACCATGCATGATATATTCTTCCAAACAAAATTTAATCCAATGAAAGGAATTAATTTATGGAAAAGAAGAGTATTCGTTTGATGCTGTGTTTTTTGATGATGGTTTCGATTTTTGTCGGAATCGGAAGCGTAAAGTCAGCTTTTGCGGAAGATACGGTAACGCTTGAGTTTTCTCAATGGTGGGAACCAGAACTTCCTCAAGGTGCATTTAGAAGTCTCATGGACAAGTTTGAGGAACAGAATCCGGGAATTAAAGTGGAGTTATTAAGCGGTCCCTATTCTTCAACCAAAGAGCAGATCGTTGCCGGAGCGGCTACCGGCACCATGTCTGATGTTGTTGGTTTAGACGGTGCTTGGGTAAATGACTTTGTGAAGCAAGGAGCTATTACCGATTTGTCCAAATTAATGACCGATGCAGGATATGACAGCAGTGCTTTGGCTGCCCAAATTCAAATAAACGGGGCAACCTATATGATTCCTGTTGTCAATTTTGTGTATCCGCTTTTTGTCAATGATGACATATTAAAATCAGCTGGGGTAGAATCGGCTCCTTCAACAAGAAGTGAGTTTGCAGCCGCGGCAAAAGCAATGACCAATCCCGAAGCAAATGTCTATGGATGGGTTCTTCCGTTGTCTCTTGAGGTTCCGAACGGTATTCAGAATGATGTGATGTCCTGGGTTTGGGCATCCGGAAAAAGTATGTTGAAAGACGGGAAACCGGATGTTACAAACAGCGATGTAAAGAGTGCTGTTGAATTCATTAAAAGCTTATACGATGCGGGCGTCATTGCTCCGGGAGCTTTTACAATGAAGGAACAAGACAAAGTGGAAGAATTTACAAATGGTCGGGTCGGGATGATGATCGATTCATTAGCCCATATCAATATCATTCGGGAGAGAAATCCCGAACTGAAATTCAGTCTTGCCGCAGTGCCTGCTGAGGATGGGTATGAAGGTAAAAGAGGATTGCCTTATGCTTCCTGGGGAATCGGAATTGCCGAGAACAGTCAGCATAAAGCCGAAGCTTGGAAACTGGTGGAATTTCTGATGAGCGAAGAAGTCAATTCGGAGTTATCGACTATCGCAAATGCATTTCCCGGCAATGTCAACTCCGTTCCTGATTTTGTCAAAACCGATGAACTATTCGGAAGCGCTTTCGAAATTTACCAAAAAGGATATCCGGCTAACGAATTTGTCGGATTGCCTGTCGCCGAAGATTTGATGAGAGCCTTTGACGAACAATTCCAGCTGATGTTGGAAGGGGATCAAACGGTTGACGAAATGCTTCAAAAGGTTCAGGAAGCTTGGCTGAAAGAGTTTTAGACTCGTTGTGAATTGATTTAGAGTTACTGACCACGTGAATCCCCATAAAAATTCATGTGGTCAGTAAAATTGTCAGAAAATAGGGAAGGAATAACCGGAATTCGAAAAAAATGAACACCTTCAAAAAGAAAGCTGCGCCTTATCTTTACCTGTCTCCGACAATCATTCTGATGATTGTTTTAATGTTGATTCCCATTGTGATGGTTATCAGTTATTCCGTGATGAATAACGTCATCATGAACAAAAATCCGATATATATCGGATTGGGAAATTACAAGACGATATTAACGGATGAAGTTTTTCATACAACAATTTACAACACCCTTTTTTTTACCGTCGGAAGTGTTGTAATGCATATGGTAATCGGATTATTGTTTGCAATGCTTCTAAACAGCAGGCTCTTTTCAACCGCTACCAAGTCGTTTTTCAGAGTGATTTACATTCTTCCATGGGTTTTTACCGCAGCGATCATTGCGATTTTATGGCGACTTTTGTTAAATCCGAACGGGATTATCAATTATTTCCTTACACAAGCGGGGATAATCCATACAAAAGTTGAATGGTTAGGATCCAGGGATACCGCCTTGTATGCATTGACATTTATTAACATTTGGTCCGGCTATCCGTTCTATATGATCAGTCTGCTTGCCGGGCTACAGGGGATTTCTCAAGATCTGTATGAAGCGGCGGAAGTGGACGGAGCCAATGCATACCATCAGTTTATATCCATCACGATTCCGCAGTTAAAGCCGATTATCCTCAGTATGGCGATGCTGGATTGTATATGGACGATGCAGCAATTCCCGTTGGTATGGATGACGACCGGCGGCGGCCCGATTCATGCCACCGAAATGTTAAGCACATATACCTATAAACTGGCATTCAGTAAATATGAATTTTCATTGGCGTCAGCGAGCGCCGTTATTATTTTGATTTTTTCTATGGTCCTCGCATCCGTTTACGTTCGAAGACAGAAAGCGAGCGTTTAACATGTTGTCCAAAAAAGCCAAACATAATTTTGCTAAAACGTTTGCTCTCGTTCTTTTAATTCTCGGTGCGATTTATGCAGGCGCTCCGATAATTTGGATGTTTTTATGCTCTTTCAAACCCAACACCGAAATCTTTGCATATCCGCCGACTTTTATCTCGAAAACCTTTTCTCTTACCGCATATAAGAAAATTCTTACCGATTCGGTAAAGGTACGATTCTTTTTAAACAGTTATTTCGTTTCGACCGCTGTAACACTGCTCACTTTAATCGTTTCAATTTTCGCCGCATACAGTTTCAGCCGGTTCGAATTTAAAATGAAAAAGACTTTAAATATGATCATCATCAGTGTTCAGGCTGTTCCTCCGATCACGCTCTTGATCCCTTATTTTGGTCTTATCGTTACTTTAAAACTCTATAATACCTATTGGGCTTTGATTCTGACCTATATGGTGTTTACGCTTCCTTATGCAATTTTGATGATGACCGGATATTTCAATACGTTGCCGAGAGAATTGGATGAGGCTGTCATGATTGACGGCGGAAGTCGTTCGGTAGCGTTGTGGAGAGTACTTTTCCCGATTTCCATTCCGGGGATCATTTCGGTCGGAATGTATACTTTTATGCAAGCTTGGAATGAATATTTGTTCGCATTAACACTGACAAAAACAGTAAATATGCGAACCGTGCCGATCGGAATTCAACAATTGATGGGCCAGCATTCTTATGAATGGAACGAGATGATGGCCATGAGTATTTTAGGCTGTATGCCGGTTTTGATTTTATTCCTGTTCTTCCAAAGATATTTTATCGGCGGAATGACGGCTGGATCGGTAAAAAGTTAAAATAGATAACAATAGAAAATAAAAATACTAAAATTTATAAAATATTAGAGGATAATACAATATGTTAATGAATATGGCTGACTTACTGGCGGTTGCGAATAAAAATTATTTTGCCGTTCCTGCTTTCAATATTAGTGATTATTCGATGCTAAACGGGATATTTGAAGCTTCGGAAGAAAAAAATGCACCTTTAATTATTGCGATTCATCCCGATGAATTGAAATTCATCGGTGTAGAAATGGTTAAAGCGATTCTTGAAAAAGCGTACAAAACAAAACTGCCGGTATGTATCCATTTGGATCACGGAGCTGATTTTAACCAGGTTATTCTTGCCATTCAAAACGGCTTTACTTCTGTAATGATCGACGGATCCGCTCTTCCTTTTGAAGAGAACATTGCGATTTGTAAAAAAGTAGTCGAAGCAGCGCATGCCGTAAATGTTTCGGTAGAAGGGGAATTAGGAACAATCGGATCAACGGATGCTCAAGCCGAACAGGGAATGAATAAAATCATTTATACCAATCCCGCGGATGCGGTTAAATTTGTTCGGGAAACCGGAATTGATTCGCTTGCAATCGCAATCGGAACATCTCACGGCCTTTATCCAAAAGGAATGAAGCCCGAATTAAAGTTAGATTTGCTGAAAGAAATTAAATCGATCATTTCGATCCCGTTGGTTTTGCATGGCGGTTCAAACAATCGTGACGATGAAATTCGGGAAGCGGTCAATCTGGGAATTAATAAAATCAATATTTCCAGTGACATTAAAGCAGCCTATTTTATGAAAATGCGGGAAGTTTTGAATGATCTCAGCTTACGGGAACCCAATGTGATTCAACCTTCCTGTATTGCTGCGATGAAAGAGGTAGCCTATCAAAAGATCGATCTCTTTCTTGCCACCGGGAAAGCATCCTTATATTAATTCCTGATTTCATACGAAAATATGACAAAAGATATTGTTCTTGGTTTGGGAAATAATATTGATTATGAAATCGAATGGGATTCGGCTATTTTTGAAAATTTGGTTCATGAATTTGGAATCGAATATTCGGAAATCCATCCGGTCGGAGAGGTTCAAACTCAAAGAGATTTAATTATTTCAATCTTGAGTTATATGAAAGAAGGAAAAGGAGGGGAGTGCTTTGTCCGATCTTCGCAAATAATCGAAGATTTTTCAAAAGCTTTTCGGAAAAAGATTACCTTAGGGGGTACATCGGTGAGGGCTGCAATCGCAATGAGTAAAATCGGATACAGTTCAGCCCTCCATTTAGTCACCATGAATGATGATGTCCGGCGGTTGTTACCACCGGATTGCGAATATATCTGCAGCGCTCCGGAAGAAAATTCTTACCCGCATCTGATTATTCAATTTACTCAAAATCATTCAATCCGGGTTCAAGATAAGATCATTCGACCGAAACAGGCCAACCGTATTATTTATGATAACGATCTCGATAATATTCTGATGCGCTTAGACCCGCGCATGAGTCAGTTGTTGCTGAATGCGAAAGTTTTCCTGATATCGGGATTTAATGCCATGCAAGATCAAAGTTTATTGGAAGATCGGTTGGAAAAATTATTAATCAGCATGAAAAACTTGCCGAAAGATGCGTTGGTTTTTTATGAAGATGCCTGTTTTTACAATAAGAACTTCAGCCGAATTGTCAGAGATAAATTGTTGGGGCACATTCAAATATTCAGTTTAAACGAAGATGAATTCGAGGGTTATATCGGTCGAAAAATAAATTTGTTGGATCCCCTTGAGGTTTTACGGTCTTTGGAAGCCTTATATAAACTTATTCCTGTTCCAAAAATTGTTTTGCATACCCAGTATTGGGCGTTAGCTTATGGAAGGGATGCCAATTCTCTCAAAAAAGCTTTAAAAGGGGGAATAACCATGGGAGGTACTCGCTATCGAATCGGCGATGACTTTACCCGTCAGAACTATTTCGAAATGGAAAAAAGCGCTCCTCAAAAAGAAGGGGCTCAATTTTCAGATCGGATTAATGCAATGAAGCAAGGTGAAATCTGTTGTTTGCCATGTGTGGAAGTTAATGATAAAAATGTAACTACAATCGGACTCGGAGATGCCTTTGTCGGCGGATTTCTACCTGCCCTGGTTCATTAATTCTATTCAGAGGGGTCAATGGAAATAAACCAGACTAAAACTGTTATCGAAACAATTAATGAGAATTATGACCAAATCTTTTCCGCAGAAAAAAAAGTGGCGGATTTTATTTTGAGTTTTCCCGAACTGGCTGTTAATGCAAATGTCTCAGAATTGGCGAATTACAGCAATGTCAGCGATGCGACCGTCATTCGATTCTGCAAGCATATCGGATATCAGGGCTATTATCAGTTACGAATTATCCTCTCAAGAGACTTGGGGCGAAAACAGGTTTATGAGAGTGAAGACCTGAGCGGAGAAGATCAATCCGTCAATGGTTTGTTCAAAATGTTTGCCTCTAATTTTCTGAAAATCGGACAAAACCTTGATGACGAGACGATTTTAGCCTGTGCAAGCGTTATCAGGAATTGTAACCAGGCGCATGTGATCGCAGTCGGAAATACAAGTCCTCTGGCTCTTTATATGGGATTTCGATTGGGAAGGCTGGGGATAAAAAGCTCATACGGGATGATCCCCGAATATTTTATGAATCATATCAATCTTGCCGAAAAGAATGATGTTGTAATTGCTATTTCTCAATCCGGCTGTTCGAAACTGGTTGTTCAAGGTATGGAACTCGCGAAAGAAAAGGGATTGGTTACCATAGCGATTACCGCTCATAAATATTCCCCCGTAAGCAGATTGGCAGATTATTTACTCTTATCTACCGTCGGTGAAAAATCTTTTTATTATTACAAATCATATTCTCATTTATATGAAGCCGGAGTAGTCGAGGCATTATTATATTATGTAACAAATGAAGATAAAATCAATGATAAAAGCGCGGATAAGCCGGAAATAATTCTTTCGGAATCAAAATTATAAAAAATCGATTTCAATTTTGAGAAATCATTTTAAAGATTGAGAACTCTTCATAAAATACATTTCAAAAATGGCAATAATCATTTTTGGTTTGCGGATATATTAAGGATGTGGTATATTGTTTATTCGGATTTTCAGTCGGAATCTATCAGAATTCAGCCGACAATAAGGAAGGAGTAATTATCAGTACACAAGATTTTCGTGTTAACGAGACGATCAGAGTCCCAGAAGTGCGTGTTATTGACGATAAGGGAAATAATGTCGGGGTAATCCCGATCAAGGAAGCGTTACAGCTGGCAAGAGATGCGGATTTGGATTTGGTGGAAGTATCACCCAACGCCGATCCGCCGGTTTGTCGGGTAATGGATTTCGGAAAATTTCTCTATGAACGGACTAAAAAAGAAAAAGAAGCGCGAAAGACCCAAACGAAGATAGAAGTGAAAGAGATTCGTTTGCGGCCTAAAACAAATGAGCATCATCGTTCCTTTAAGACCAGAGATGCAAGACGTTGGTTGGAGGACGGAATGAAGGTGCGCGTGACTGTAAGGTTTCGTGGACGCGAAATTACTTATCCTGAATTGGCATTAGAAGATTTGAAGGAAATTGCCGAGGAATTAAGTGATATTGCAGCTATCGAGCAACTGCCGGCGATGGAAGGAAGAGTAATGAGTATGGTGCTTGCCCCGAACATCAAAAAGGTTGTTCGAAAAAAGACGGAAAGCTCTTCTGCTGCCGTTAATACCGCAAAGAATTCGAAGAATTCAAAAAAATCTTCTTTACCGAAAGAGATGCCGGAAGAGGAAATCGATTCGGATGATATTGAGGCGGATGAAGAAGAGGACGATGAAATTGTTTCCGACACAGATTTGGAATAATCTGTGCCTAAAACAGAAAATAAGAGTATAATAAGCCCGCTAAGTAAATGAAAGCCGTTATTGGCTCATTTGATTTTATATGAAGGAGTCGGCCGTGCCACGGAAGCAGACAACAGGAAAATTAAAGCTGAAGACCCATAAAGCGACATCAAAAAGATTTCGCATGACGGGTGGTGGTGTTTTGGTTCGTACAAAGGGCGGAAAAAGCCATTTTCGCCGCCGAACTTCCAAACGGACAAAGGCACTATTGGATGAGATGATTCCCGTTCAAGGTAAGAGCATTATCGATCGGGTGAAGCATCTCGCTCCTTATATGGAGAAATAATCGTTTTTTGATTAGTGCGGCTGTCGGGTGTACACAACGGATCTGACAAGATCGACGCCCGGGGGATCGCAAAGGAGTAATTTATCGTATGGCAAGAGTAAAGAGTGGTCCTTACGGACACCAGCGCCACAAGCGGTTATTGAAACGAACCGAAGGTTATTATGCAACACGTAGAAAGCTCTACAGACGTGCAAATGAAACACTCCTGAAAGGGATGTGGTATGCATATCGTGATCGTCGAGTACGGAAACGGGAATTGCGTAAACTTTGGATTGCAAGAATTAATGCGGCTGCCCGAATAAACGGAACGACTTATAGCCGATTGATTGCCGGATTGAAAAAAGCGGATATCAACCTGAATCGGAAGATGCTGGCGGATATTGCGGTTCGTGATCCGCAGACTTTCAGCAAAATCGTCGAGCAGGCGAAAGTCAATTAAAATCAATACATCAAAGAATTCTCTCGATATAAAATAAGACAGCTGCTAAATCGGCAGCTGTCTTATTTTATAATTCTTCTGTCAGCGGCAGATTATTCCAATCCGGCTCATATTCCGAATCTGATTGATCCGGGAAGCCCCTTTTGCAATAGGTTTGAAATTGGCAATAATTGCACGCCTTTTCGATGGATGTCTTCGGATAGTTTTCCGCTTTATCGCTGTTTATTTTTGCAGCAATCTCTTTCAAGTACTGACGGTCCGCCGCGAATTGTTTTTCTGAGTACCCGATATGGATGGGGGAATTCGGAAAATTAACAAACCAATAAATCATTTCGATTTGTTCGGGTTTCATATGATCCGTCCCGTCATACGAATAAAGCTGTCGATTTTGATACAAAAGATATCGATAAAGACGAGTCTGCGGACTTTCTTCCAACCATAAAACTTTCCCTGCTTTTTGTGATGTTTTCCAATCAAAAATCAGTATTTTATTCTGCAATGTCGCGATAACGTCAAATTTACCGATCCAGAGAATATCTTCATCAAGGTTTGTCAGCTCCCTCTCCGAATAAAGAACAGCGTCTTGCGGTAACGGGTAATTCCGCAGGAAATTATCGATCCATTTTGCAATGGTTTTATTTTCCGTTTCAAACGCTGATTCTTCCGGGTTCAGCCCCTGAATGATCCGGTGTACAAATAAATGAAAGGTTTCCCCCAAAGCTGCTTCTTCCTCGAGCTTTTTAAAAAGAGGCGAGGGTGGCGCTGGCCAGCTGAGTTTCAGTATATGGCTCAAATAATATTTTTGCGGGCAGGTTTGAAAGTCTCGAATTTGTGATTGGCTGATTAATTTCATTTCTTTTTTCCCCCTGAACATTCCCGCAGAAATTTTATTGCCAAAGCTTCCTGTCCCTGTTCGGAATGTCCCGAATTCCATGAAATATGCAATCCTTTTTTTGCACGTGTAATACCGACATATAACAAGCGAAGGCGTTCGGATACGACGGAATTATAGGATTGAACACTGCCTTTTCCTTCCCGATAAATTTCGGAGGGTTCGGCATTAAATAGTATGCGAAGCTGCTCCAATGATTCCGCTTGAATATCCAGTTGATCGCGAATATAAAAGAACTGGGACCGGATGTATTCACGATAGCCTCTCGGCGTATAACCGCTTCCCGCAGGAAATTCATAGTTATTACAGCTGGTCAAATAAACTTGATCCCATTCAAGCCCTTTTGCTTTATGAAAGGTGGTAACAACTATTTTCCCTTGATAAAGATTGGGGTCAAACTGAATATCAGGCTTACTCAATTCCGGATAGAGATCAGCGTTGGCGGCTGCTTTGTTGATATTTTCAGCCACCGCATTTAATTGCATGGACGGATCTGCCTGAGTCATTTGAAGTGCGATTCGGGATAATTGACTTGCGATACCGAGCGAATCGGGATCGGAATACAGGTCTTGTGCGATTAATAAAATCAATTGATCGATGCGCAGAGTCCTTGCTTCCAGCCATTTTTTTAATAGATGACGGAATGAGAAAAGGGAATGAATGACGATTTCAGGTAGTTCCCAGGATAAGATTAATTCTTCAAATTGCCGATTCGAATTCGGATAAAAGAAGTCTTCAAGATTTTCAATTGATTTTATCTTAGTTGTTGCAATTTGACCGTGATCAAGGCTCAAATAAAAATCGCCTTCCGCGGCATGGTGATAAAGAGATGAAAACAATCTTCTGCAGCGTTCGTTATTGGTAGGAATGGAAAGCCAATACAAAACTTTTGCTATTTGATCGGCGGTATATCGAGTGCTCCGGGTACTCTTGAGAATCTCAATCACTTCAACCGGATATTTTTTTAATTCATCGACAAATTTCGTGCCGAAATTGTTATTGGGGACCAGAATTGCAACCGTCTCTTGAGGGTAATTTCTGGCATGAATTGCCGCCGCTTCACTGACCATACCGATTTCTTCAATCGGAGAATGTTTTTCCCCGTCAATGACCACTCGTTTGGGCTCATCCTTCGGATTTTGCTGTGGATCATTTTTGGGAGTAGTCTTGATGTAAGGTTTGACCAGTGCATCTCGGCAATATTTTGTGGGATGTTCTTCCTGAACCCAACGGATAAGTTGATTCGCGAGTTTTAGAATGCTGACGGTGGATCGGCCGGAATGTGCCAAATCAACCGTCCGATCGGCTTCTTTCAAAAACTCTTTCAGGAATTTCGGATCCGCTGTGGTAAATGTCTCATTGATCGCTTGGTTGGGATCACCGACGCGAACCCAATTTCCGTTTCGCTTTGTGAGAAGACGCAGCACTTTTTCCTGGATCAAAGAACTGTCTTGGGCTTCATCCTCTAAAATGAAAGGCCACCGATCCTGTAATATATTCAAATAAACGGGATCGTTTTCCAGTATTTGTGCGGCGTAAAACATTAAGTCGGCAAAATCAAGCGCCGGGTAGGATCTCAGCATCGTTTGATAGCGTGAATAAATCGAAGAAACCATCCGAAGCAACGAAAAATCTTCTCCGGGGAAGCTCTTTAATCGGTCGGCGATCATTTCCGGAGAGAGTTGGTAATCTTTTGCCTGAGAGATGACACTTCCGGCGACGGTAGTGATGTCATCTAACCACTTACCCGACAATATACCTTTCTGTTTTTCTTCTTTTATATCTTTTTTTATATATCGATTAAAAGTAGCCGCATTGTCATCGGCTGCCCATTGCTCAACCGCCCGTCGTAAAAGCATGTTTGCTGCGGTTTCATCCAAGATATTAAAATCGGGATCCAAACCGTAGCCCTCTGCTCTTCCTCGGACAATATCGGTAGCCATGCCGTGAAGTGTTCTGACACGATAACCGATTCCGGGAACCAATCCTTTTTCGGAGAGAAATTTGGCTATTCGAGCGGAAAAATTTGAAACAGCGGAATTTGAAAAAGTGACAATCAAAACTTCCCGCTCCGTTCCGTTAAACGGATTCGATGTTTTGTTCGTCATCATTTGTTCAACCAACTTCGCTGCCAAAGCGGATAGGGTATGGGTTTTACCGCTTCCCGGTACGGCGGAAATCCCCATTGTACCGCCGGTATATTTAAGAATCTCAGCTTGAGTGGATCTCGGAATAAAGGTCATTCCATATTCTCTTCCCAATGCTTGATATCCTCTTCCGGATAAAAATCAGAAATTTGTGTTTTTGATTCGTTCGGAATATCATCGATCCCCGGATAAAATCCAGTATCGGTTGAAAGGGAAACATCTTCCTGAATCATCGCCGCCGGCCACACCGAGCTGTCACGATTAAAACGATAGGACAATTCCGAAAAAACATAAAGCAATTTGGATTTTTGGTCTTGTCCGGACTCATTTAATTCGCTTGTGTAAACTCGAACCTGTTTTCGACAGCGACTGAGGAGTGATAGGACCAACCGATGCATATTTTCGTCATTTTTTTCATAAACGGAGTTGGCATCCCATAAGTCTCCCATTTTCCAATCTTGTGAGAGGATATAATCGTTTGTAATTTGTCCGTATATTCTTTCCCACCATCGAGGTGATCCGGCATTTAACCAAATTTGATAAGAAACAGGCCGGTTCATCAGGGCATACGAAGAGGATAATGAAATTAATACCGAATCTTTGGGTTGTGAATACCATTCTTCATAATAACGGGCGGAAATCATTCCCTCCCAGACCAGTTTTAAATAGTCTGACCAATTAATCAGAGGATTTTCAAGTTTCTCAATCACCAGCCGATATTTCTTCATCGATTCGATTACCTTCTGAATTCCGAGACTGATCATTGCAACCTCACCGCTTCTCGCTGCAAATTCTTCGCCGACGAGAATTTCATGAAAGAAACGGGTTAAGGTTAAATCAGGGGCTTCGCTTGCGGAAATATTTTCTCGGATCCAATTTCGGAGGGTCTCATAACAGGTACGATGTTTTTGACCGATGCGATTTTGGGACGATACGGAAAATTCCGAAAAAGGCTTCAGGGTGTAATATTGAAACTTTCCACCGGTCTGGACTTGAAAACCATGGGAAACCAAAATTTGTGCCCTAATCGGATCCAAAGACGGAATGAAGATTTGCAACATTTCACAAATTTCCAACATACGGGGCAGTATTCCCCATTCGGGGTGGAGCAATGCGATTAATACCAGAAAGCCTTTCGTCTCTTTTTCCTGAATTAATGGGCGGGAAGGTCGATGAATATAACAGGATATATTCTGAATTCGCAACTCACGCTCCAACGCGGTATATAAGACATCCGAAAGCAAAGGGGCGATTATCGCAATGTCGGAAGGTTCAACATTTTGACGGTTGATTAATTCGGCGACATCCTGTGCCGCCTGATGAATCATTACCGGATAGGAATGAAACGATTGAAAGATATAAGCTGTTTTCGGGTTTGCGGAAAGCGTTTCGGTCGGTATCCACGGGTTTTCAATCGCATGGATCATGGCCCGGATAGCCGGTTCGCAAATAAAAGAGTCATTAAATGTGCGTTTTACCGAACATTTTTCGGAAAGACGGAAAGCGGAACTAGTATCACTCCCCATAAAATTACGGAATCCACCCAAATGATCCATGACCATAAGGACCGATTCGCAAGATTCGCCGAGAATTTCCGCGAATCGATGAGCTGCGGGGATATCTTCTTCTATGTTGTCATAAATGAGATGATGATAATTTGTTTTCAGCCATTTTTGGAATCGGTCAGACGGGAGGAGAAAATTCTGAAAGATTTCAACTTGAATCGAATAATCCAAGAGATTATTTTCGAAGCATACTTTTCGAAAAAGATTTCCGCATTCCTCTACCTGGTCAAAAACAGTTAACATGGCGGAATCTCCACTCCAGCTCGATCGCATTCTTTGCGCATAGCTATCGAAAGAAAATTTTGCTGCCGCACATTTATGTAGAGCGATTTGAATTTGGTTATAAATTCGACTCAAAGGCATACGGAGCGCGCTGAAATAGCCGGCTTCGATTTTCGGTTTAATCAACTCTGCCATAAGAATTTGAGAGGTCTCGATGGTTAGAAAAATCGGACTTTTTTCCGGAGAAGCAAATCCCGCTTCTTCCGCCACAACCGGCCAGAATAATTTAATGGCTTTTTGAATCAATCCGTTGTAAGTATTGACTGTCGCTCGTTTTCCCTCGACTGAGTAAGTCTCGTAGTATTTTTGGGAAGATGTTTTGGAGGGCAGTAAAACCAACACTTCGGAACCACTGACCGGCGAATTTAAAATCTTCCGCAGCCTTTCTATGGCTGCGGTTGTTTTTCCGCACCCCGCTTTTCCGTCCAAGAAAATATGCTCGGAAAGCGGTAATGTGATTAATTCATTTTGTGCTTCGGATAACCGAATTGATGCCACCATGATCAAATTGAGTATACCTTGAAATTTCTCGAATTCGCGAGGGAACATTAACGAATAAAAAACGTATAAAAAAGAGAGAAAATGTTTCTCTATAATAACGTATCTTTGTCAGGTAGAATTAAAAGGAAGAAAGAAACTCGTGGGAAATTCGGAAGAAGAGGGAAAAATGAACAAAAAGCACAGAATCTATGTCTCTTTGTTATTCTTTATCACGGTATTGCTATTTTCAGAATGTTTAAGCGTCGGTGCTTTTTATCAGGAAGCTGCTGAACCGCCTTACAGCGGCGTAAATGAGACGGACTGGGCAGCTTTACAAGCTATCTATAATAAAATGACGCCTTATGGGCAAGCAAATTCCGGTTGGGCTACCGGCGGAAATCCTTGTGATCCGGCTTGGCCCGGAATTACCTGTGAGAACGGTGCGGTAGTTAAACTCGATTTCGAAGGCCGAGATTTCTTTTGTTCCATCCCGGAAGAAATTACCCAACTTTCAAATTTAAGGGAAATACGGATGGTGAATATGGGACTCCGCGGCATTATTCCCGAAAATCTGTTCGGCATGCAAAATCTTCAAACAGTTAACTTTTCACATAACTTATTGACGGGACCTTTACCGCAAGGTTCGAATCAAACACTTCAGACATTAATTATCGAAGATAATAAATGGACCGATCAAAAACAACAAGAATTATCGGCACGTCCGGACTTATCCCTCTGTGAAAGCGTAGTTCAGTATCCGCCGGAAAAAAATATAAATATGGATCCCGGTTTAGACGGAATGATTCCTTCTTCCTTAGGTTATTTTCCTCGATTGACAAAATTGGATTTGTCGGGAAATATGCTTGAAGGGGAAATCCCGAATGATTTAATCAACCTGAATTCCTTAAGTTCGATTGATCTGAGTGATAATAATCCAGGTAATCCGTTAACAATTTCCGACCAGGCATTAGCCGATAAATTGAATGCGCTGCCGGAAAAAAATTTAGACGGAGTCTCTTTTGCCGTTTCAACCGCTGTTGACGAAGAACAAACTCAAATCGCTCAGCAACAAACAGAGCAAGCTTATAACGAAGCCATTGCTCAGCAACAAACGCAGCAAGCTTATAACGAAGCCATTGCTCAACAACAACAAACAGAGCAGGCTTATAACGAAGCCATTGCTCAACAACAACAGACAGAGCAAGCTTATAACGAAGCCATTGCTCAACAACAACAAACGGAACAGGCAAATAACGATGCTATCGCCCAGCAGCAGACGCAGCAAGCCTATGAAGATATATTACAGCAGACAAATGTTGCTGCACAGCAACAAACCGCTGATGCGATTCAAGCGCAAAATCTGCAGGCAACAATGATTCAACAAACATTAGATCAAGAAATGGCTGTTCCGACCGTTACTCCTCCGGTACCTACGCCGACTCCCCTTTCTTTTACCGGTATTAATGAAGAAGAATTAAAAAATCTTGCTGCGCTTTTTTATAAGATGACCGAAATCGGACAAAAAGAATCAAATTGGTTTAAAAGTTACGAGCCTTGTACGTGGGAAGGTATTACCTGCAATGAAAACGGCTATGTCACCGGTCTTGTTTTCGATAAAGTCAATTATTTTTGTTCGATACCGCTTGAAGTAACACAATTTTCGCAGCTGAAAGAATTAAAAATGACCAATATGAATCTGCGCGGTACGATTCCGAGTAATTTGTTTGCAATGCCTAATATTGAAGTCATCGATCTTTCGCATAACTTACTGACCGGATCGCTGCCGGATTTTATTAACTCTCCCAATCTGAAAATATTGATATTGACCGACAATAAACTTGCCGACGAGAAAATGCAGGATCAGCTTAAAGATCAAAAAGGAGATACCTGTCCGACTGTCGATAAAGAATTGTCTGCTTTAAGGACAGATCCGAATCCGGGATTAGACGGCACCATTCCGGAATCTTGGGCGAATTTCACGCAACTGCAAATTTTGGATCTTTCCGGTAATACATTATCGGGAGAGATTCCTGCGGAAATAGCAAATTTAACCTCGCTGGAGTCATTAAATCTGTCCGATAATGAAACGTTGGTGGTCACCGATCCGGTACTGGCGCAGATGCTTCAGACATTTCCGCCAGAGAATCTGAATTCGGTCGTTTTGAAATTGCCGGCAGTCAAGACCGTAACATTTACCGCAACCGCCACCGAAACCGAAACCGTTACTCCTACCGTTACATTAACTCCCATGCCGCCGACCGGCACATTTACATCGATACCGACTCTAACCGTAACCAACACTTTTACCGCCGTTCCGACCGGCACATTTACATCGTTGCCGACTCTAACCGTAACCAATACTTTTACCGCCGTTCCGACGGCAACCGTTCGTCCCGCTTCGCCGACTCCATGGCCATCTCCGACTCCTTATCAAATTATTATTGTCGTTGTCACGGCAACGCCTAAACCGACCACGCCGGTTTGGATTACATCAACACCGATTCGTTGGGTGACGGCAACTCCTATTTATTGGTATACGGCGACACCATATTGGATTTATCGGACAGCGACACCCATTCCTTATGTGCCGCCGACATGGAACTATCCGACAGCCTATACCTATCCGACGAATAGCGGCGGAAATACCTATCCGATTTGGACCCCTTATGCTCCGAAAGCCTCAAGCACTCCGAAACCAACCGTGAACCCGGCTTCTTTATTCGAATTTACTTATGTTACGGAAAAGATGTCGGCGGATAAGATTCCGGTGAAATGGAACTACACCGGTATGAAAGAGTATATGATCAATTATTTGACTGCGGATCGCACTTTATATCCCGGATTTGCGATGGAATGGACAGAAGCTTCGAAAGTGTGTAATGCCTCTACGTGTACTTTCGAAATAAAATCAATTCCCGATCAACTTTTGAAACAGGGTTCATTCTATATACAACTTCAGGCGAAAGATTCAAACGGAAGAATTTATCAAAGCGATCCGATCGGTTTGCAGGTGGCCGGACAAACAACGCCCCAGGTTACCGGTACACCGAAGTCAGAAGAACCTGAAAAGAAGCCGAATTTTATCGTAAGATTCTTCCGATGGCTGTTCGGACCGATTATTCGATTATTCGGCGGCAAATAAGGGATGGATTTTTTCGTCTATCTCTCGAAATTCCTGCCAACGCTGGTATATCCGGCTGGTATTTTGTTTATCAGCCTAATTCTGGCATTGGCTTTTTCCAAACATCCCAAATGGCAGAAAAGAATGGTCATTTTTGCATTAATTGTGCTATTTGTATGCGGAAATCCCTTTCCTACGGCGCTATTAACCAGAAATCTCGAGAACAGTTTTCCTCCTTTTGACGGTGCCCAAAAAGCGAAGGTCATTGTTGTGCTGGGCGGAGGAACGGAATCCAAGGAATATCCGCGCCAAACAGTTGAAATCAGCGGTGCCGGCGATCGGATTCTTTATGCTGCAGATCTTTGGAAAGAAGGATGTGCGGAATATTTGTTATTTGGCGGAGCTTATTATGAGCTATTATCGGGCGAAAAACGATCGGTCGCTTCGGATATGGCAGAGGTGGCGGAATCGTTGGGAATTCCGAAAGATAAAATAATTTTACAAGAAAAATCACTGAACACTTATGAGGAAGCGGTAGAAGATGCCGCTGTTCTGAAAAAAATGAATGTGGATGAAGTAATCTTGGTGACTTCCGCCACTCATATGCGACGAGCGGTTGGTTGCTTTGAAGCTCAAGGGTTGAAGGTGATTCCGGCTGCCACCGATTATGGATATACCGATAAATCGTGGGAAAACCTGATGACGATCAATTGGGAAAAACTATATACTTACATTATTCCTCAATCTTCTAATATGAGTTCTCTCGAGACGTCTTTGAAAGAATATATCGGGATTTTCGTTTATCGTCTCAGAGGCTGGATGGAGTGATGATAAAAACGTCTTTATTCCTGTGACAGAACAGTTTCTGAATCAATCATTTACGAAAACACGAAATTCCTATTTTACCCCTCGATACTGAAAAGAACTGCCTGTGGAACAAATCCTATTGTTCATCATTTTGTAATAGAAATCATCTTAACTTTTTAAAAAAGATTATTATCAAAAAATTCTTACATCATTCTGAATTAAAAAATGTGTATGCCGAAAGGCGTTTAATTTATAAATATCGGAGGAAAGCTATGAAACAGTTTCGGACTGCGTTAATCATTATGATTACCTTTATTGTTTTCTTTTCAACGGCATCTTTGGTCGCTGCTGATGAAACCGGCTATTTACGTGTAGCGTATCCAAGCACATCTCTTTCAACGATTGATCAGGCATTGGTCAGCGATAATAGCCAATATGTCGAATCGATGAATGTCGGTGTCCTGAGGCAAAATGAATTCTCGGGAGCCTTGGAATTCGGTATGGCTACCGATCAACAAATGTCGGAAGATGGAACGGTTTTCACCTATAAATTGTTAGAGAATGTTCCCTGGGTACGATACAATCCGGCTACGGATCAAGTGGAAAAGGTATTGGATTGTGACGGAAATGTAAGAATGGTAAAAGCTCGGGATTTTGTCTATGCAGTTGAAAGAGTGCTACGCCCTTCCACTGCTGCGGACTACGCTTATATCCTGAGCCTGATCAAAGGGGCGGAAGAATATAATACGGCTCCCGAAGGAACTGTTTCTTTTGATACGGTAGGGGTGAAAGCGTTAGACGATTATACGATCCAATACACGTTCAAAGATCCGGGAGTATTTAATATCAACATTCTTTCGATGTGGATGATTATGGCTCAACCTTCATGGATTATAGAGGGAGATGCCTGTAACGAGAAACTGGGAGAAAAATGGGTGGAAACTGGCAATTATCAAAGTTACGGACCTTTTACACTAAAAGAATGGGTTCATGATTCCAATCTGACTTTGATAAAAAATCCCTATTGGCCTGGAACCGAATCGGTTCCTCAAGCAAAATTGCCCGGTGTTCATATCGCGATTTTGGAAGATTCAGCCGTTTTGGCTGAATTTGAAGCCGGCAATATGGATGTGGCAAAGGTCCCGATTTCGGATTATGATCGAATCATTTCAGACCCCGTGCTATCAAAGATGGCGGTTGAAGTTCCGGGTGTTATCGGTACAGAATTTTTGACACTTAATCCTACAGTTCCGCCAACCGATGATGTTCGTGTTCGGAAAGCGTTGAGCATGTCTATTGATAAGCAGGCTATTGTAAAAACATTAAAAACCGGTAAAGTTGCTAAGATTTTTATCCATCCGGCATTATCGGGTGCACCTCATGAAGAAGATTTCCCGGAACTCGGAATCGATTATGATCCTGAAGGGGCAAAACAAATCATTCAATCATATTGTGACGAAAAAGGAATCGAACCGAAGGATATTACGATCAGTTTTATTTATCCAACGCGTGAAGATCTCAAAATCTATGTGGAAGCCATTCAATTCATGTGGGAAAATACATTGGGAATTAATGTAAATCTAAAAAATACAGAATGGGATGTATTCAAAGTGGAGCGCATGGAAAGTAAAGAAAACGTTTATCGCTCAACGTGGACAAATGACTATATGGATGCCAATAATTTCACGGCAGATATGTTCTTGTGCGGAGCGACGATTCAGAAAATTGCTGATTGGCCTTCCAAGGATTGTACGGATGTCAGTAATCCCGCTTATCAGGATTATGCTCAAACCGTTATTGCTGCCGGGAAAGAGACCGATCCGGCAAAACGGGCTGCCCTTTACGCTCATTCGGAAGAAATAATTGTCTCACAAGAAGTTATTATCATTCCGGTTTATTACTACACCGGCTTGGAATTACGAAATCCGAAACTGGTGGCAACCGTTTCGAATACCGGTAATAATCGCTGGGAGAAATGGGAATTTAAAGAAGATTAAACCTAATCTCCAATCGGATGAACCGAAGATCGATTTTCGCTGAATTTTCGCCGTTCCCTTTCTCTTCAGATAAAAAAAGAACCGCTTTCATAAATAGGAAGCGGTTCCTTTTTTCTTAATTTTATTCCTCTTTATTCTTGAGTAAATCAACGAAGTTCAGCGGTGAATTTGATCGTAATTCAACCAGCCCCTTGTTGCTCAAATGGAGTTCTTCGATCACAATGAGTCCCAAAAGGCTTAATGTCATTTCAATCGATTCATACAAAGCCCCGGCTTTTTTCAGAGCATTTTCTACAGCCTCGATTTTCCTAGCGACGATATCGATCGGTTCCAAAGACATTAAACCTGCGAGCGGCAATTCAATTTTGGCAGCCAAATCCCCATCCACTACGATTGCGATTCCGCCGTCGGATTTAATCACTTCATTGGCAGCCAAAGCCATTGCGGAGTCACCGGTTCCGACTACCAGAAGGTTATGACAATCGTGAGAGACGGTTGATGCATATGCACAATTTGCATTGAATTTCGTCCCTGCGACAAATCCGTAACCGCGACTGTTACTTACTCCCTCTTTCGGAGAATGGCGATAAAAGATAAAAGCTTTGGCTAAATCCCGTGACACATCCGATTCAAGCATTCCATTAATCGGATGCATCTTTTTTGTTTTTTCAATTGTATTCACCATTCCCGATTGAATTTCGATTGCTCGAATATTGACCGGTTCATCCGTATTTGCCGGAATTCGGAAGTCTTCCGGTTTGAGCAAGTTTAAGTGAACTGTTTTTATGGAATATTCCGGGTAATGATACGGTTCGAGTTCGACGGTTAGAATCCCATTTTTTGCCACCAAAACCCCGTCACTATATACTTCGTCGATTACGAATTCCGCCAAATCGCTGACGATAAGAATATCTGCTGCCCGACTCGGTGAAATCGAACCGATCCAGCGGGCTTTTTCCAGTAATTGAGCAGCATTTAACGTGGCCATTTGAATGGCGATCACCGGAGGAACACCGTTCTTGATTGCCATCCGCACAGCCCGATCCATTTGTCCTTCCCGGATAATCGTTGCGGCATTGACATCATCCGTACAGATTGTCAGATAGCGGGTATCTAAGCCCGGATTTTCTGTGTATGCTTTGATGGTATTTGGCAAATCCAACCAGGCTGATCCGTAACGTAGCTGACTGTAAAATCCCAGTTCGGAGCGTTTCATTACCGCATCAGCCGTTGTTGCTTCATGGCAACAGGAGATTCCGGTTGCGGCAAAAGCATTTAGTCCCTGATCGATTTCATTACTGGAGTAGTGACCGGTCAGGATGACACCGGCATCAAGAGAAGCTTTGATAATTGAATGCACATGTTCGTCTCCATGGATTACACCCGGAAAATTCATTTGTTCGCCTTGTAACTGCGCCCAACCTTTGGAATAGGCTGTAGTGACATCATCGGCGTTTATCTCCGCTCCGGCATTTTCAAAACCCATTACTGACGGCACACATACCGGCATTGCTAAGAGGAATTTAATCGGTAATCCTTTTGCCGAATTGTGGAATAATTCTACAGCTTTCAATCCCAATACATTTACAATCTCATGATTATCCGGACAAATAGTCGTAGTACCGTGAGGCAATATTCCCTCTACAAAATGGCGGGGATCCATCATTGAACTTTCAATATGAACATGGCTGTCGATCAAACCGGGAACCAAATAACGGCCTTTGGCATCCACAATGTGGGTATTTTCATCCGCCATAATTTTATTTTCGGTATCTTGACCTACATAAGCGATAAAACCATGCTTTACGACGACATCTATATTATTTTGAACGATGCCGAGATTCACATTAACCAATTTTCCGTTCCGAATAATTAGATCGGCTGGAGCTTTACCCATTGCGACATTTACCAGATCAATCGTAACGTCCGCAAGTTTTTTTGGTTGATGGATATAATATGCCATAAAAACCTATTTTCCTCTCTGCCCACGAGAATAGGGTTGCCCCAATGCAGCTGGTGCGCCGATCCTTTTTCTGCGGGCTTCGTTTGCGCCGATAATCATCACAATCAAGGTAAATAAATAAGGGATCATTTCGAGGAAGAAAGTCAGGTTCGGATTGGCAAAAAATGGATTTTTGATACCACCGAAAAGGGTTTCCGGAATCTTGAGGTTTAAAATAACCCGTGAAAGCAACCCGAAGAAATAAGCACCCATGGCGCCACGGATTGGCTGCCATTGTGAGAAGATAACCAACCCGACACAAATCCATCCTTTGCCATTTGTTGTTAATTCGGAGAACCATCCCGGATAAATTGCCACGCTGATAGATACTCCTCCCAGTCCGGCAAGTGCCGCGCCCAGTATCGTATAAAGATAACGAAGCTTATTGACGCTGACGCCCATCGAATCCGCTGCCTCCGGATTTTCACCGATTGCCCGTAAGTGCATTCCCGGACGGGTCTTAAACAAATACCAGTTTGCAATGGGAATCATTATCAAACCGATATAAACTAAAACATTTTGTTTTGTCAGGATATATAGCGCCTCGCTGACAGCGGAACCATTGCTTAATGCCGGAAATGATATCGTAGGGAGAAGATTTACTTTCCCGATTAAATTCGACAGGTTGGCACCCAAAACCATGCTGACGCCGGTTCCAACGAAGTTAATCGCCAATCCGCTAACCACCTGATCTGCCTTCAGTGTGACACAGATAAATGCATGTAAAACACCGAGAACGGCTGCAGCCAAGATACCGGCAAGCAGACCGACCCATGGATTCCCGGTTTGTGCGGCAACTTTATAACCGATTGTCGCACCGAGTAACATATAACCTTCGATTGCTAAATTCATAACTCCCGAGCGTTCGGTAAAAATTCCGCCGAGCATTCCGAAAAGGAGAATAGTACCACCGGCAAGTGCAGAAGCTAAAATTTGAAATATTTCCATAAAATCCTCTATTCTTCCGCGAATGCTGAAATGCGTGAAATTCGAATGCGATAGTGTAAAAAGAAGTCAAAAGAAATTAAGCATACGAGAATAATGCCCTGAATCATTTTCGGAATTCCGGAGGGCTGAATTTCCCGCCCAGCAATAATTAACCCACCGAAAAATATCGAAACCGGAATTGTCATCAACGGATTTAGTTTTGACAACCATGCGATAATTACGCCGGTGTAACCGTATCCGGGAGAAATGGATCCCTGAAAACGTTTTACAACGCCGGAGATTTCGGAGGCTCCGGCTAAGCCAGCGATGGCACCGGAAAGCGCCATAACCAGAATGGTGTTGCGCATAATATTGATGCCCGCATATTTGGCTGCGTTTGGATTGTCGCCGGTTAATTTTATTTCGTAACCCCATTTGCTTTTATATATGACAAAGTACATAATGATTGCTGTTACAAGCGCAAAAATTATGCCCAAATGTAATGCCATTCCCTGTAACGCTTTGATATTGTATTTCTTGGCGATATCCGAAAGACGGAGTAAAAGTGCTTCCTTCGGAAACTTCTCAGACATTTGAAATCCTTGATAAGACCATTTTCCAAAGAGGAAGAAATTGTTCCAAGCTACCGCAACATAGTTCAGCATTAAAGTCGAAATAATTTCGTTTACACCCAGCTTTGCCTTCAAATATCCCGGGATAAAACCCCACAACGCTCCAAAAATCATTCCCGAAAGCATCATTGTGGGAATATAGACCCAAGATGAAGATCCTTTTGGAACGATCGGTGCTAAGACGACTAGACTTGCACCGAAAGCACCCAAAAAGAATTGACCTTCGGCACCGATGTTCCATATTTTCATATGAAATGCTAATGAACAGGCAACGCCGCAGAAAATCAGCGGAATGGCTTTGGTGAGAGAATCCGAGAAAGCAAACCAAGTTCCGAAAGCGGCTTTCCACATACGGGAATAGGTATAGATCGGATCACCGCCGACCAGAGCAATCAGGATGCCCGCTATCGCAAAAGCGACAACGAGTGCTAAAACCGTTAATAAAGGAGAGAGCCATTTTGGCGGTTCATCGGATCGTTCTTCAACCTGTAACCGGAAATGGAATCCCTTTCTTTTTTGTTGAATGACTGCCTGTTTTTCCATTTATGCTTTTTCCCCTTCTGTCACTTCTGTTTTTTCATCCGGAATATCTTCCAATCTGGTACCGGTCATCATCAGACCGATTTTCCGAATATCTCCATCATGTACTTCACCCATAATTTGGCCTTCATACATAACGTAAATACGATCGCTCAAACTAACTAATTCCTCCAGCTCTTCGGAGATTAATAGAACGCCGCCTCCGGATTCTCGTTGTTTGAGCAACATTCTCTGAATTCCTTCGATGGCTCCGACATCCAAACCGCGGGTCGGCTGAACCGCGATTAAAAGCGACTTCATGTTGGAAAGTTCTCGCGCTAAAATAACCCGTTGCAAATTTCCTCCGGAAAGAAGCCTTACTGGTGTATCGATCGACGGAACAATGATATCGTACTCGTCTTTTAAACTTTCAGCGTAAGCTCTGGCAGCGCCTTCGTCCATGCCGATTCCTTTACTGATCGGGCACTGATCATAGTTTTTCATAATTAAGTTATCCACAACACTCAAGTTGGGAGCAGTCCCCACATGATGGCGATCTTCGGGAATGTAGGCGATTCCTTCTTCAATCGCTTTCTTAATAGGTACTTTTGTCAGATCCAAATCTTTGGAGCGGATAGACCCGCTTTGAATTTTCCGTAAACCAGCGATAACCTCAGCCAATTCACGTTGACCGTTTCCCGCAACACCTGCGATTCCGACAATTTCACCGGCACAAACTTGCAAGGAAACTCCTTTCAACGCAGGCAATCCTTTATCATTTTCGGCATAAACATTTTCCACGATAAGAACCGGTTCGCCAGCATGGCAAGCCGACTTATCGATATTGAAAATCACTTCACGACCAACCATCAAAGATGCCAACTCTTCTTTCGTAACACCTTCGATTGGCATATCGGCGGCTGTTACTTTACCACGTCGTAAAACCGTAACTCGATCGGCAATTTCAAGAATTTCATTCAATTTGTGACTAATAAAAATAATCGATTTCCCTTTTTCCGTCATGGATCTTAAGGTGTTGAATAATACATCAATTTCTTGAGGCGCAAGAACAGCGGTGGGTTCATCCATAATCAGAATATCGCATCCGCGGTAAAGCATTTTTAGGATTTCCACTCTCTGTTGTTCTCCAACCGACAACTGCCAGATATATGCTGTAGGATCAACAATCAAATTGTTTTCAATTCCAAGTTGCCGGATGATTTCGTCATATTTACTCAGATTCATGATGAATTTGGGCTCATCCAATCCTAAGAGAATATTTTCGGTTACCGTTTGAGTCGGAACAAGCATAAAGTGCTGATGGATCATTCCAATTCCGGCTTTGATTGCATCACGTGGGGATCTGAATCTGACCTGTTGTCCTTTTACATAAATTTCTCCGGAGTTCGGTTCATACAGACCGGCAAGAATATTCATCAGGGTACTTTTCCCGGCGCCGTTTTCTCCCAACAGGGCATGGATTTCCCCCTTTCTAAGATGAAAATCAACATTATCATTTGCTGTCAGCCCGGGGAACTTCTTGGTGATTTTTTTCATCTCAACGACAAATGGACTATCATCGGACATATGCAGGCTCCATTTCTTAAGGGAATTTAGTTTTTATTTTTTGTGAGTGAACTGATTCGTTGTTTAAAATGGTTTTCCAGCATATTCATTTTGAAAAATCATTTCAAACAGCGAATTGATTGAGGAGCCCCTTCTCGTAATTCTGTACGAGAAGGGGCTCCTTCTGATTAATAGTGTCTACGGAAGTTCGGCAATAATTCCTTCATTCCAGTAGTGCATACCGTATTTACAACCAGTTGTGGAGCAATCAAAGGTATCCAGATCGGCATCTTCCATCTTTTCGCCTTCCGGAACCACGACGTTCCCTTGGTTGTCAATGATCGGGCCGCTGAACAGATCAAAACGAGTCCATTTTCCGGCTTCGATATCGGCGATATAATCACGGACGAATGTCAGTACTTCTTCCGGCATGTCCTTTAAGCCTTCTGTTAATTCCTCACCTTCCATGAATCCATAGAGTCCTAGACCTTTCTCATCTCCATCGAAATAGTGGCGTCCCGGGGTATAAGTACCGTCGCGTAACCCTTCGACAATGGAGGCATAAACCGGACCCCAGTTCCAATATGGCAGAGTGAGGCATCGTTTGGATGTGCAGGAGCCTTTCCAATCATATGGGATTCCCCATTTTCCTTTTCCCTCTTTATAGGATTCGGCAACGATTGCTGGAGCCGGTGTGTCAGCGCCGGTGAATACAATATAGGCACCGGCATCAAACAATGCTTTTGCGGCTTCCTGTTCAACAACCGGATCATGCCAACTGTTGATCGGGGTGACAATCATCTTGCATTCTGGGCAGGTTTTTTTCACGCCCATCATGAAAGCGTTCCCTAAGCGAAGCTCTTCCGGAATCGGGAATGTATACATATAACCGACGGTGTCTTCTCCGTCCATTTTGCATCGCTGACCGCTCAAATATCCCGCAAGGAATTTCATATGTTCCATTGCGCCCATCAGGTTACCGAAATTGGTGTTGTTGGTCTTATAGCCTGCAATATGAATGAAATAGGTGTCCGGAAAGTCTTCGGCAACAGCTTCCATTGGGTCCATAAATCCGAAGGATGTACCAAAGATTACATTGAAGCCTTTGGCTGCAAGGCTGCGGAAGACCTGTTCCGATTCTGTTCCTTCAGGGATATTCTCGACATAAACCACATTTACGTTGTCGACGTTATCACTGACGTATTTGGCACCGTCATAATGCGCTTGTGACCAACCTCCATCATTGATCGGGCCGATTAAAACAAATGCGACATTCCATTTGCCTTCAACGATTTCCGGAATCTGGAAATCCTGGGCAAGTACCGGGACGACAGCAAGCAGCAAAGCTGTCAATACGAATAATATAGATACTTTTCGAGACATTTTTTCTCCTTTACAGAAATATAATTTGATTCTTCCAACATAGAGACTGTATGAAAAATACTATTTATATTATAAGGTACTTAGTGTGCTAAATCGAAAAACTTAAGATGACTAGATGAGAAAATTCCATCAAACAGAATTATCTCCTCTCAAAAAATAAATAGTATTTCAGTCTCATAATCTGATTATATAAAATGACCTCAAAAAAAGCAATAAAATGTCAGACAATAAACCCAATTATGTGTAATTCGTCTTATTTAAAATATGCTAAATGTAAATATAATATTAAATTACTCGGAAATTTGTCGGCGAAAAATGTATGCACAATTAATACTTATAAATTAAGTATTAATGAAATATGAAATAGGTGCTCGATTGATAAGAGTAAATTGCGGGAAATTGCTCCATGAATAAGGTAAAATATTATGCTTCCTATCTTGATATTAATTTAGATGCTATTCAACATAACTGTCGAATTTGCGCAGATAAGTTCAGGGTTCCGATTATGGCGGTTGTAAAAGCGGATGCTTATGGATTCGGTGCGTTGCCGGTGGCGAAAGCTTGTGCTGAGGCGGGCGTTGAATCTTTTGCGGTCGCCAGAATTCAAGAAGGAATCGAATTGAGGGAAGGGGGCATTCGGCAGGATATTTTGGTATTTTCTCTCCAAGATGAAGATGAAATGCAGGCCGCTGTCCGTTACGGGCTGACGATTTCTCTCAACCGTTTCGATCAGATTGAACCAATTGCGAAACTCAAAAGAGAATCGGGTATTTCTCCGAAGGCGCATTTAAAAATTGATACGGGGATGAGTCGTTTTGGCTTTTTACAGGAAGAATTGCCGGAATTGATTCGAATTTTAAGAGAAAATCAGATTAATGAGATCGAGGGTATATACAGCCATTATGCCAATATCGACGATGACCCAAAGGATCCGTTAAATTCGATTCAAAAGCAGCGTTTTGATTGCGCATTGAAACTATTAAATCAAGCTAGAATTCAACCCCGCTGGATTCATTTCACTAATTCGGCTGCAGCATTCAGCAATCCCGATTCTCGTTACACAATGGTTCGCCTCGGAAACGGATTGCTCGGAGTGAATCCGTTTTATTATGGAGAAGCTCCGGATTTCCTTATGAAAGCATTATCCTGGAAAAGCCGATTAATTTCCGTTAGGCGAATTCCGGCAGGGCATGGAGTTGGATACGCACAACATACTTTTCTTTCCGAAGATTCGTTGATCGGGGTTATTCCAGTTGGATATGGGGACGGATATCACCAGGCTGAGGGGAATAAAATGTTGATACACGGACAGTGGGTTCCTGTAATCGGTCGTGTCTGTGCCGATGTCAGTATGGTGAAATTACCCGAATATTATGAGGTAGGGGAAGAAGTCGTTTTAATCGGAAAACAGGGAGAGAAAGAGATCTCAATCGAAGAATTGGCTAAACTTTGGCACATAACTCGAGCCGCTGTTACATGCGGAATCTCATCCCGTGTTGAAAGGCGTTATCAAAAGTCCGGATAGATTGAAATTTACAGATTTAGCCAGCGTTGTGCTTCCCTGGGCAACTCACGAATACCGGCAATTCGTTCCGTGCATTTTGGAATTGAGTTGAGGAATTCTCTCCCATAACGTTTTGTCAGAACGCGATTATCCAAGATAACTACTACACCCCGATCGGATTGAGAACGAATCAAACGACCAAATCCTTGGCGAAATTTTAAGATTGCTTCCGGCAAACTATATTGATTGAAGGGGTTTTCAAAGCCTTCCGAGCGGGCTGAGAAGATGGGATCGGACGGGACATCAAACGGCAATTTTACAATAACAACAACCGAGAGCTTTTCACCTTGGATATCCACACCTTCCCAAAAGCTGCGGGTTCCCAAAAGAATCGCCTGATCGGTTTCACGGAAAGTTTCTAGTAAAGAAGAGGCAGATGCTCCTTCACCCTGTTCATAAATAGTTATTCCCGCTTTTTGCAGTTCCGGGGCGATATCGTTAGAAGTACGTTTTAATTGCGCATAGGAAGTGAAAAGCGCCAATGTCCGCCCGCCGACAGCCTTACATAAGTTGATCAACGTGGTATCGACCATATGTTGTGCGGAACCTTGATTGGGATCGGGGATGTCGTTGGGAATAAAAAGCAAAACTGAATTCTCATAATCGAAGGGTGAGCCGACAACTAATTCTTCCGCTTCGTCAGCGGACAACCGGTCGCGAATATAATCGAAAGAATTATCAGCTGTCAGTGTCGCAGAGGTGACAATGATGCTTTCTTTTTCATGCCAAAGCATTTTTTCGATTAAATTCCCGACATGCAGAGGGGCGGAATTTAACGATAAACGGTTGTTCACGGGCGATATTTCGATCCAATAAATCGTTTCCGGATCCGGTTTAACAATCAGATTATTTACCATCTTTTTGGATTCCGATAATTTTTTCAATCCACCGTGGAACGAGTCGATCAGTTCTCGAAGTTCTTCATCGATATCATCCAAATTCATCAGGGAACGATCAATTTTTTCCGCGGAATCAATTAATTCCCGGATATATTTTTCGGTTTTGTCCCAAATAATTTCAATATCAGCCCATCCCGCAAGCGTACGTATAGCCGAAGTAATCCGCAATTGCTGTCCGTAAACCGTAATGGGGGTCCCTTCACGGGCTTCTTTCATAAAAAACTGAAAAGTCTCAAATAATGATTTGAGAGCTTCTTCAGCCAAAGCGGTATTTTCCGAAATAAAGGTTGTCGCGTTCACAAACAATTGATATTCGTCCGGCTTTAATTTTTCCGCAAGTTTATTATCCATTCTTCCCAAAAGACCCCGTCCGTAACCGCCGAGTTCCTGCAGTTGATGGGATAAATCTGTTTGGGTTATACGGACGCTCAATGCTCCGGTAGCGGCTGATTCAAGATGATGCCCTTCATCAATAATAAGGTACTTGTATTCTGGTAGAACATCATTTCCGTATGCCATATCCGTCAAAAGAAGTGCATGATTAACAATAATGACATGCGATTTTAAAGCTTTGGCTTTGGCTGCATAGAACGGACATTGTCCGTCACGGTAATGGGGGCATTGATTGGGACGGCATCCTTCAAAATCGGCGTTCAAGCGCTCCCAGATTTCGCGATCAATCGGGCCATTCAGGTTAATCTCGCCGCGATCGCCTTTTCCACCTTCATATAACCAAACCAAGATCTTGGAAAGTACGCGTAATTCATCCGCATTTTCCACTCCATGCGAATGAAGCATCTGAACTCTTCGAGGGCAAAGATAGTTGGAACGTCCTTTTAAGACAGCTGCGCGAAAGTCCTCCTGGAGGACATTATTCAGTTCGGGAATATCTTTTCGGATCAATTGTTCCTGAAGGTTTATCGTATTCGTAGAAACAATAACCCTTTCACCATTTTGTTTTGCCCAATGAAATGCCGGGATTAAATAGGCAAATGATTTGCCGGTTCCGGTCCCGGCTTCAATAAACATGTGTTTCCCTTTGGAAAAAGCAGTGGTAACCGTTCGCAGCATCTCAATCTGTTGAGATCGCTGTTCATAATTCGGGAAATATTTACTGAATGCTCCGCCGTATTCAAGAATTGCGGCCATTTCATCTTCTTCGAGGGGTATCGGATTTTCCGAAGGCTTCAGAGGATCGACGTTGTTCCCGCCCTCATTCAGGAAGGTCGGAAAAGTTATTTTATAAATCGGTTTGATTTTTTCGCCGTTTTGAATCCGTTTTTGAATGATTTGGCGAAATAATTCCGCTTCATTCCAATGTATTCCTTCGGAAAGATTTACGATATCCGCCAACAGTTCTGCCGGTAAAGATTCGGCTCTCTCGATCAAACGATTGAATACCTGATAGGTGGTATAACAATCCGCCAACGCCCGGTGCTCATCACGGACGATAATGCCCATTCTCTGCGCCAAAACCCCGAGATTATAACGGGGTGCATCGGGAAGCAGGATGGATGCCAAATCATATGTATCATATGAAAGGTTTTTTTGTAAAATTCCTTTCAGCCGGAGGAAATTCAAGTCGAAACTGATATTATGCCCGACAATAATATCATTCCCAACGAATTGTGCGACTTTTCCGATCACTTCACCGATTTGCGGTGCGTTACGGACCATTTCATTGGTAATATGGGTCAATTGGGTAATATTGGAAGGAATCGGCCGATTCGGATTTACAAGAGTTTGAAAAGTATCTTCCACCCGAGCCCCTTTAAAACGTAATGCGGCAATTTCCGTAACCGCATCCAGGTTGGGGTCTAACCCGGTGGTTTCAATATCCAGAGCAATCATTCATTTGTTTCTGCTTTCTAATCCGAATTTTGCAACTCCCGATTCAAAAAATTATGTTGTATCGGCTGTTGATGCGCGATGATTCATCGCTTATTCAAATTATACCTTCGAGAAACCTTGAATTGCATTTTTTTACTGTACTTAATAAAAGGACAAAATGAGACTTTATAAAGTCCATAATAAATAAAAGAGACCAAAAATCAGTCGCTTTTAGCGAATATCGATTATTTTATAAACAATGGGAGCGATTTCTTGTTTTAATTTGTATTTCTCTACGCCGCTGATTTTCAGAGTCATGATGCGGTAATTTTTCTCATCCGAATAATAGGTGGAAAAAGTAGAAATATTTCCGTTCAATTCGACGATTTTTTGAATCACCGCCAAAATCTTTCCGGGGACGTCTTCAACCATTATAGTCAAACGCACCCCTTGATCGCGGGCGCCGGTAAGTTCAAGAAAGATACGAATCAGAGAGGACGCTGTAATAATTCCGACGACAAAATTACCGCGAACGACCGGCAAGGATTTAACGTCATAATCACTGATGATCCGTGCCGCTTCCTCTATGGGGGTATTTTCCGTAACGGTCAATACTTGCTGAACCATGACATCTTCCACCAATGGCATCGGTTCATCGGCTTGCTTGGCTTTTTGAATAAAATCTTCCAATCTGTCTTTGGTAATTAATCCCATCAGCCTGCCCTGACGATCTACAACGGGAAGGGAATGAATCGATTTTTTGTCAATCAGATCTTTGGCTGTCTCCAACGTAGCTCGCGGTCCAATTGTAATTACAGGATTTGTCATTCGAGCGCCGACCAACATTTTTCGATTTTTCTCCAATCAGTTTTATTTTTTTTGAGTGTCATATTTTGGCAACGGTGGTAAAATACAACAAGTTGTCACGAAATGATATAACAAAAGTCATAAGGATTATATGACGTTCCACTATTTTAGCATGTTTATTTCTTTTATAATAAATCCTTGTGACATCGCAAGTTATCGCTACAGCGTATTGAAACATACTTCAATACGCTGTTTTTATAATACGTCATTTCGACTTTAATGAAATAAGAGGAATTTATGTATTCTGATAAATTGGCATTATTTCCCAAAACCATTCTGACCCAACGGTTACAGCTTCGGCCTATTACGCGGGCGGATGAGAATGATATTTTTGAATATGCCTCCAATCCTGAAGTAGCACGTTATATGTCTTGGTCAGCTCATCGTACATTAGCTGATACAGAAGAATTTTTAAAGTATATCGATCAGGTTGAATCCGAAAAACTTCAAATAGACCGAGGGATTGTCTGGCGTGAAAATAACAAAATGGTAGGGACGATTGCCTTTGTTTCGATTGACTTAGCTTTAAGGGTGGTTGAACTCGGTTATTGCCTTTCCAACCAATATTGGGGGAGAGGAATTATCGTAGAAGCTGCGAACGCCATGATTGATGCGGCGGTTCGAACGTTGGATATCCACCGAATAGAAGCCGAATGTGAAATTGATAATTTTAAATCCGAAAGGGTAATGCAAAAATTGGGGATGGAGCAGGAAGGTGTAATGCGAAAGCGCCTCCCTGTTCATGGGGTTTATTGTGATGCCAAACTCTACGCGAAGGTTGTCGGTTAATCTTTATTAAAAGACCGTACCGAATTGGCGATCGCCGGCGTCTCCCAACCCCGGGACAATATATCCCTTATCATTCAAATGATCGTCGATTGCCGCCAAGTGAATATCCACATCGGGATGAGCTTCCTGAAGTGCTTTGATTCCTTCCGGTGCTCCGATAATTCCGACAAACTTAATGGTTTGTGCACCCCATTTTTTCACGATATTCGTGGTCGCGATGGCTGAACCGCCGGTGGCAAGCATCGGATCGAGGATAAAAGATATATTGAACGGATGATCCTTGGGCAGCTTGTTGTAGTATTCAACGGGTTGTAAGGTCTTTTCATTGCGATAAAACCCGATGTGAAAAACATGGGCGTTTGGGATTAAGTCCCAAATGCCCTCGACCATTCCGAGTCCGGCGCGAAGGATGGGGATTAATGCAATGCTTTCTTTCATTTCATAAGCTGTGGTCATGGATAAGGGGGTTTGGACCTCTACCGGGCAAAGCGGCAAATCACGAGTTGCCTCATAGCACAACAAAGCGCCCAATTCATTTACCAAATGGCGAAAAACCGTCGGGTTGGTGTGAACATCACGCAATATCGAGAGTTTATGTTCGATCAATGGGTGGTTTGTAATCGTTACGTTGGACATAAAAAGCCTCCGTTAGGTTTAGATCGGAAACAATTATAACAGGGGTGGAAACAAAGCGATCATTTATTCTTGACCTTATAAAAGTAACCCATAAAGGAAAATAATTAAAAAAACCGACCAATTTCATTCTTTGGCCGGTTTTTTTGTTGATCTTATTATGAGGTCTGCTTTTTTGAAAAAACCAGATGATCGCCCTCGGGTGCTAAATCCACTTGAATTGTGTCACCCTGAACATATTTTCCGTTCAGAATTTCCATTGCCAAAGGATCCTGCAATTCATGTTGTATTGCACGTTTCAAAGGACGGGCACCGAATTCGATATCTGTCCCTGTTTCGACAAGAAACTCGATCGCTTTCGGCGTAATATCCAACATGAGGCTGCGCTGGATCAAGAGGTCGCGAACATGCTTCAACTGAATGTCGACAATTTGTTTCAAATCTTCCTTTGTCAGGCTATGGAAGACAACGATTTCATCCAGTCGATTTAAGAATTCCGGTTTAAAAGTATTCTGTAATACTCTGTTAACCGCATCACGACTGACAACCTTTCCTCCGTTCATCCATAGTTCGGATCCGGCGTTGGAAGTCATGATGATTACCGTGTTCTTAAAATCAACTGTTCTTCCCTGACCGTCGGTCAAACGCCCATCATCCAATACCTGTAACAGCACGTTGAAGACTTCGCTGTGAGCCTTTTCGATCTCATCGAAGAGGATGACACTGTAGGGGCGTCTGCGAACGGCTTCCGTCAATTGTCCGCCTTCTTCGTAACCGACATAGCCCGGAGGAGCTCCGATCAATCTCGATACGGTGTGCTTTTCCTGATATTCGCTCATGTCAATTCGGACCATGGCGCGTTCATCATCAAACAAAAACTCGGCTAATGCCTTCGCAAGTTCGGTCTTTCCGACGCCTGTCGGACCTAAAAAGATGAAAGAACCGATCGGCCGGTTGGGGTCCTGAAGTCCGGCACGGGACCGGCGAACCGCATTGCTGACTGCTTTTACCGCTTCATCTTGACCGACTACCCGTTGATGCAATCTTTCTTCCATATGCACCAGTTTCTGTTTTTCGCTTTCCATCAAACGAGAAACCGGAATTCCGGTCCAATTCGCGACAACCTGAGCAATTTCTTCTTCATCCACCTCTTCTTTGAGAAGGGCACCCTCTTTTTGGATTTCCTTTAACTTCTCTTCATAAGCGGCAAGTTGTTTTTCCAAAGCCGGTAATTCGCCATAGCGTAATCTGGCAGCTAATTCCAAATTGTTGGCTCGTTCCGCCTGTTCAATCTGAATGTGCAATGATTCCAGCTTTTCTTTGACTGTTTTCAGGTTTTGAATTGCTTCTTTTTCGGTATGCCAGCGGGCTGTCAACTGGTTTGATTTTTCCTTCAGGTTGGCTAATTCTTCTTCCAGTTTTGCCAAACGATCTTTGGAAGCTTGATCATGCTCCTTTTGGAGCGCTTGCTTTTCGATTTCAAGCTGCATGATTTCACGGTCAACGCTGTCCAAAATCTGCGGTTTGGAATCTATTTCCGTTCGTAATCGAGCCGCTGCTTCATCGATTAAGTCAATGGCTTTATCCGGCAATTGACGGTCGGTAATGTATCGGTTAGATAATGTCGCCGCCGCAATGACAGCAGCATCAGTAATTCGAACGCCGTGATGGACTTCGTAGCGCTGTTTCAAGCCTCGTAGAATACTGATGGTATCTTCAACCGAAGGTTCATCGACAAATACAGTCTGAAATCGACGTTCGAGCGCCGCATCTTTCTCGATATATTTTCGATATTCATTTAAGGTTGTTGCACCGATTAGATGTAATTCACCGCGTGCAAGCATGGGTTTAATCATGTTACCGGCATCCATTGAGCCTTCCGCAGCTCCGGCGCCGACAATCGTGTGCAATTCATCAATGAAAAGAATGATCTGACCTTCGGAATCGGTAATTTCTTTCAAAACCGCCTTTAGGCGCTCTTCGAATTCGCCCCGATATTTTGCACCGGCAACCAAAGCGGACATGTCGAGTTGAACAAGTCTTTTGTTTTTCAAACCTTCCGGCACATCTCCTTTGACAATTCGCTGAGCTAATCCCTCAACCACTGCTGTTTTTCCGACGCCGGGTTCCCCAATCAAAGCGGGGTTATTTTTCGTCCTGCGGGAAAGGATTTGAATCGTCCGTCTGATCTCATCATCCCGACCGATCACCGGATCAAGTTTTCCTTGGCGGGCGATGGCGGTCAAATCACGACCGTATTTTTCAAGTGACTGGTACGTATCTTCCGGGTTTTGACTGGTCACTCTCTGACTTCCGCGGATCGACATTAATGCTTTCAGAATACTGTCTTTCGTCAGTCCGAACTGTGCCAATCTTCTTCCTTCCACGCTGTCACAAAGGGCAAGGAATAAATGTTCCGTGGATACATATTCATCTTGCATCCCCTTGGCAATTTTTTCGGCATTTGAGAAGACATCAGCGGTCGTCCGCGACATTGAAAGATTACCGCTGCTACCATAAACTTTCGGTTGATTTGCCAATGATTTTTCAACATCATTGAGAAGTCCGGCGACACTGCCGGAAACTCGTGTGACAATAGCGGGAACCGTACCGTCCTGTTGCCGTAAAAGCGCCAGTAACAGATGAGCCGGTTCAATCACTTGATGCGAAAATTCAATCGCAATTTGTTGAGACTGGGCAACTGCCTCCTGAGCTTTTTGTGTATATTTATCAAAATTCATATTTTCTTCTCCGTTATATACCTTTTAAAAGGATTATTTTTAATCATATTAAGAATCTATTTCAAGACGCTGATACTATTATAGGGGGTGGATATATGAAAGTTATTAACGGAAAGAGGCAAAATGGAAAGAAAAATCGAAACATTGAATGATTATCAAGCACAATGTATGCGGACAACAATCGGCGGCATGGACGAAAAGATGACTCATTTGGCATGGTCTCTGGCATTGGCGGGAGAGGCGGGAGAATTAGCCAACCGGACCAAAAAAGTATTTATTCACGGACATCCTTACGACCAAGACAGAGTGATTGAAGAATTGGGGGATATTCTCTGGTATGTGGCCGTCTATGCCCATGATATCGGTGTCGATTTGGAAGAAGTTGCGGAAAGAAATATCGAGAAAGTCGCCAAGCGATATCCGAACGGATTCAGTGCCGAGGCGAGCATCAATCGAAAAGAGTGAAATTTCTCATTGGGGAAACCGAATATTTCTATCGGTTTATGTTATAATTCGCTGCGTCATTCGGGCGGATAGCTCAGTTGGTTAGAGCACATCCCTTACAAGGATGGGGTCGCAGGTTCGAGTCCTGTTCCGCCCACTTTAGATCAAAAGCGTAATGAAAAAAATATCCTGTTTTTTATGCAGGATATTTTGTTTGTTTATTCTGAATGATTCGATTTCCCCCCCGAGCAGAAGATTAATAACATCCGGCGGGATTCAGCAAATATGCCTGACCTTGCCCGCGAGCCAATCCGTAAATCCCATACCAACCATAGATCAGCATATTTGCATTTCCGACCGTCGTTTTTGCGCTGAGATTTTCGGTGTAGCCGCTGCAGTAAACTTCGTTTGCTTTCCCGTTGACGACAACCGTTGCGCGATTGACAATGGTTTCCCCATAAATCGCACGGCCGCCGGCATGAACACGGTCAACATTTCCGTTGATGATGACGAGTGCATCATCGACCGTCGAACTATGTCCTTCCCGGTCGGATTGTCCTCCAGCATAAACCCACCATGCGGAACCGTTGACGATTATAACGCTTTTAGGTGTCTGGACATTATGCCTGGCGTAGGTAAGAGCACCGCCCATAATCATGCTTTTTTCTGCGAATTCCACTTCCGGTTCGATAATCAACGGGACGCCGTTACAGAAAAACCAGAATGATCGATCTGCTGGCCAGGCAGTCCTTTTAGCACCCGTATCCGAAGCGATACGAACTACCGTAATTTCTTTATCAACCGGGATTCCGAAGCCGTCATCCGGCTCCTCTGTGTCACTTGTCAGATAAATGATGACCTCACCAGCTTTGTCAGGAATATTCTTTAAGGCCTCTGCCATGGTTCTAAACTGGCCGGAGTTTCCCACATAAATTCTTGTTATTCGGTTTGTTCTCGGTTTATCCCAGGTCGGAGGAGGACCTTGCGGGATAGGCGGTCGTACCAACGCCGGAAAGTTTTGCTGACTGATCGGAACCGAAACGTTGTTGAAAGGTGTCGGTGTGGGCACAAAAGGGGAGTTTTGACTTCCCCAGTTCATCATCCCGCCGCTCGCATCTTCAATCGGCTCGCTTGGCTGAGGTTCGTTTTGCTGTCCCATTTCGGCTTCCAAAGCTTGTTTTGTCGCTTGAAGCTTCAGGATATTAATCTCCAGCTCCAACGCTTGATTTGTCGCTTGAAGGTCTTGAGCCGAAACCGATCCGGCTGTAAACAGCGCGATCAAAATTACAATGAACCAATGCACTTTTTTCATGCTTCCTCCTTTTTCCGGCGACTTCTCCAGCGCATAATTCTTCTTTTCGATGGTTTTGCGTTTTCACCAATTATCCTTATTCGTTAATAACGATACATAAAAATATTGAATTGAATGATTTGACCGCAAATCCCGCAAATATGGAACAAAATTCTGAATGTTTATGCGTTAGATCGGCACCTTTATTGAATCAGATATAAAATTATTTATCGATAAACAAACCTCCTTTTTATTAGGAAGTTTCTCGATGACTTATTTCAGAATACTATTGTTGTGCTCGTTATTATAACGGAAAATTCCGATGAATAACAATGGTAACGATTTGAACACCTCTACTTGACAACGTTTTTCAACGTCAATAAAATTAAATTAATATTTTGGTCTTTTTGGGAAAAACATGGAACTGACAAGACGGCAGGAAAAATTCATCCATCTGTTTGTTGATTTATATCGGGAAATGCATAAACCCATTCATTATTCTTTATTGGCGAAGAAAATCGGAGTGAGTTCGTTTACCGCATATGATATGTTACGTCTTCTTGAGAAAAAAGGGTATGTCACTTCAAAGTATCAAATTAATTCCGATAAACCATCCGTCGGACGTTCGGAGATTGTATTTACGCCGACTTCATTGGCTTATAGCCGTTTCCCGGAAGAGATACCAGATACAAAGACGGAAAACCCGAATCCTGATGAAGCGGAAATTACGGAAAAAGTTCAACCAAATCAGATTATTCAGGATTATGCTTTATCTGAAATTGTTTTAAATCAAATTCCGATTGATACGCCGGATAATATACGTTTTTGCTTGAATGTTTTGACCGATTTAATCATAGGGCTAAAAAGCTGCTCAAGTTGTCGTTTCTTACTCAAATGGATTTCACAATTTGTCGGTAAAAAAGGAATTATTAATACCCGCTCGGGATTGCTTTTCTTTGGCGGATTTATTTTCGGAATGGTAACACGGGAAAGAATTATCGACTTGGACAATGACCGATCGATTGTCCCTTATATGGAGCGATATCGTTCTTTGATCATGGAAATGGATCCCCAATTATGTCAGCAATTGGGGAAAGATATCAACGAAATGTTTAATTTCATAATAAAAAGTGAATTAATTTGATGAAGAATTAGGGAGCGAGAATACTCTGTCTCATGGCAACTACTATTGAAGCGAATCATCTTATAAAGCGTTACCCCAACCAAGAGAAAACAGATCCACCGGCACTCGATGGAGTAGACTTAAAAATCGAATCAGGCAAACTGTATGGTCTGGTCGGCCCTGACGGTGCCGGGAAAACGACTCTATTAAGGATTTTATCGACCGTTATCCTGCCAACATCCGGAACAGCTAAAGTGGCGGGTTTCGATATTCTGAAACAAGCTCAAAAAGTTCGACCTCATTTAGGATATATGCCTCAGGCATTCAGTCTCTATCCCGATTTGAGTGTGTTGGAAAATTTACGATTTTTTGCCGACATGAACGGGGTTCCGAAATCAAAACAGAAAGAGCGAATTGATGATTTGTTGAATTTCGCCCGTCTTTCCGATTTTACTTCCAGGCGCAGCGAGAACCTCTCCGGTGGGATGAGAAAAAAATTGGCTTTGGCTTGTGCATTGATCCATGAACCCGAAATTCTTCTGCTGGATGAACCCACGACCGGTGTCGATCCTGTTTCACGGCGGGAATTATGGCAGTTATTGGCTAAAGTGATTGAGCGTGGCGTGACCGTTTTGGTGAGTACACCTTATATGGATGAAGCGGAGCGCTGCGACGTGGTGAGCATCATTTTTCAGGGAAAGATGTTGGTTTCCGGTTCACCGCTTGATCTCGAAAAGCAATTACCTTTTCAAATGATCGAAGTGAAAGCCAAACCGCGCGGAGTTCTGCGGAAAGTCGTGGACAATTCAAAAGTAGTTCTCAATTGGCGGGCGGTCGGAGATCGCCTTCGACTTTCGGTTGATGATCCTGTCAGTGCTCAATCACACTTGAGATCCGAATTGATTGAGGCTGGCGCAGATATCAGTATTCTTCGGGAAGCAAAAATCGGAATGGAGGATGTTTTTATTTATCTAATGGAACAAAAGGAAAAACAGGCATGAGCAGCGAAAAATCCGTTCAAGTTTCTGAACTTACACGAAAATTTGGTAACTTTGTCGCAGTGGATCATGTCAGTTTTGATATTCCGAAAGGTGAAATTTTCGGTCTTCTCGGGCCGAACGGAGCCGGAAAAACAACGACGATTCGTATGTTATGCGGCATTTTAAAACCGACTTCCGGAGAAGCCAGAATTCTCGGTTATGATGTGGCAAAAAAACCAGAAGAAGTAAAAAAGCGGATCGGGTATATGTCTCAAAAGTTCTCGCTTTATAACGATTTGACGGTGGCTGAAAATTTGGATTTTTATGCCAATCTGTACGGTATTTCACAAGAAACGATGAAAACTCGGAAAGTCGAATTGATTGAGATGGCGGGATTAAGAGGACATGAGAAACAAATAACCAAAGATCTTTCTGGTGCTTGGCGGCAGCGATTGGCGTTGGCGTGCGCTATTATTCATGATCCACCGATGCTTTTTTTAGATGAACCGACTGCCGGAGTCGATCCGGTATCCCGGCATGATTTTTGGGAGTTGATTTATACCCTTGCGGGAAAGGGAGTCAGTGTTATAGCTACTACCCATTATATGGACGAGGCGGAATTTTGTAACATAATCGGAATGATGTATCGATCACGGTTAATTGCACTCAATGATCCGGATTCTTTGAAGGAAAAAATGAAGGGCGTTTTATATGAAATTGATTGTGCTGAACCGGCTCTTGCGGAGCAAATCTTGAAAATAAGAGACAATATTCAAGACGTAGCGGCTCACGGTATTTTATTGCATGTTTTGGTGAAGGATGAAAACGATAAGACGATGTTGGAAAATGTGTTGCAGGAAAATGGGATCAACATTACACGGATCGAACGCGTTTTACCCTCATTGGAAGATGTGTTTGTGTCATTAGTCAATCAGGAAAATCGCATGCATGTTCGAGCCGGAATCGATTAAGGAGATACTTATGAGGCAAAGTTTTCACCGCATAATGACAATTGTTCGAAAAGAATGGATTCATATTATCAGAGATCCACGCACACTTAGCTTGGTGATCATTATGCCCGTCATGATGTTATTCTTGTTGGGATATGCTGTAGCAAATGACGTGAAAGATATACCGCTAGTCGTAGCGGATTTATCTCATACTGATGCCAGTCGAACTTTGATCGATAAACTGACGGGCAGTGATTTTTTTCTATATACACATGCTGCTCAAAGTGAAGATGAGATTTTAAAAATGTTGGATGAAGGGATGGTTAAAGCCGGACTTCTTATTCCAGATAATTACGGAAGAGAAATAAGTACCGGTGGATCCGCTACAATCCAATTTTATATCGACGGGACGGATCCCACAATCGCTCAAACTGCACAACTCGCAGCGGAAACCATCAGCCAATCCTTATCGCAGGAAATTCTGATTCAGCGTCTGGAACGCAGCGGAACGGGTATGCAAATCAGCCTGCCGGTTGATGCCAGACTTCGTTATTTATACAATCCCGATATGAAACGGATGAATTTCATGATTCCCGGCTTGGTGGCAATTATCTTGCAAATTCAAGCATTATTGCTGACTGCATTTGCGATTGTCCGCGAAAGGGAGCAGGGAACATTGGAACAACTCATCGTTACTCCGATCAAATCATGGGAACTGATGCTTGGGAAGATTCTGCCTTTTGTTATTGTCGCATTTATCAATGTGATTATGACGGTGGCGGTCGGCGCGGTCTGGTTTGGAGTGAAAGTTGTAGGAAGTTATGCCTTATTAGCCGGCTTGAGTCTGATTTTCTTGTTGGGTTCCTTGGGGCTGGGCGTTTTCATTTCCAATATTTCAAAGACACAGATGCAAGCCATGTATATGGCGTCATTTATCATGATCCCTGCTTTTATTCTCGCCGGACTGTTGTTCCCGCGTGAGAACATGCCGGGACTCGCTTATTATGCGGGATATCTGCTGCCGGTCACTTATTTCCTTGAAATCGTCAGAGGCATTATTCTCAAAGGAGCCGATTTTGTCATCTTATGGAAGTGGATCTGGCCGATGGCTTTATTCAGTATCGTTGTTTTCTTTGCCAGCGTCCTGATGTTTCATAAACGTCTGTAATTATTTAATAAATAAAAAAAGTTACTTCTTCGACAGGAGTCTAAAATGAAAAAGAAATCATTAATCAGTATCTCGCTCTTTATCATCTTGTGTATATTTCTTTCCGGGTGTGAAAACCTGAACGGGCAAAGCACTTCACTCAAAGCTTCCGGAACAATTTCCGCCGTACAAGTCGACGTAGCTCCTCAAATAGGCGGAACGGTTTTATCGGTGAGCACGGAAGAAGGGGCGCAAGTCAAAAAAGGGGATGAATTGTTTCGTATAGATGATTCTTTGCTAATGGCACAACGTGATCAGGCTGATGCTTCCGTTACACTGGCGGAATCGGCATTAGCCACAGCAAAAACTCAATATGATCTGGCTGTCGATTCGGCTCGACAACAGGAACGACAAACACGAATAAACAGTTGGAATACCGAACAATCCAGCCAATTCAAGTTACCTGTATGGTATTTTGATAAAACCGAAAAACTTGCTTCCGCCAAAGTGGAAATGGATGCCGCAAAAGCGGACCTTGACGAAGAAAAAGCCAGTTTGGAAAAAATACTTAACGATAAAGCTTCCGCGGGGTTTTTAAATGCAGAAAAAAGATTGGCGAATGCGGAAGCTTCCTTCCTGATTGCCGATCAAGTTCTCACGCAAGCAACCAATGCGAAAGATAAAGAAGAATTACAGGATTTCGCTCAAGATCAATATGACACCGCTAAAACAGAGTTGGATTCCGCGCAGTCCAATTATGATCGTCTTTTAACTACCCAAGCCGCAAAAGATGTACTGGAAGGAAGAGCCAGAGTCCGAGTGACTCAGGAACGTTATGATCGGGCTCTCGATTATTACAATTCATTATTAAGCGGTGACCAGTCTTTACAAGTAAAAGTGGCTGAGTCCAATGTCAGCCAGGCGGAAGCGGGATTAAAACAAGCACAAGCTGCGCTCTCGGTAATTGATGTTCAATTGGAGAAGACTATCGTAAAGGCTCCCGTCGATGGAATAATTCTTGCTCGAAATATTGAAGTGGGTGAAACAATCGCTCCGAATGCGGTTGTATTAACGGTTGGCCAATTAGAGAATGTGAATTTGACAGTATATATTCCGGAAACGGAATACGGAAAAGTAAAACTGAATGAAAAGGTATCCATTCAGGTTGATTCGTTCCCGGACGAGACTTTCACCGGCGCCGTTGTATATATTTCCGATCAGGCAGAATTTACTCCGCGGAATGTGCAGACGATGGAAGGACGAAGAACGACCGTATATGCCGTAAAAATTGATGTACCGAATCCCGATTTGAAACTGAAACCGGGAATGCCTGCGGATGTTACCTTTGAGGAGAAATGATGATGAGAAAATCGGTGGTCGTTACAGATAGTGCAGCTCAAGTTCCTACGGAAGCTATAGACAAATACGGTATCGAGGTGATTCCGTTATTAATTTCCTTCGATAATAAGAATTATTTGGATGGGATTGATATTTCTGCACACGAGTTATATCAGAAGATGCGGAATGATAAGATTGTTCCGAAGACAAGCGCGCCGACGATTATGCAGTTTTATCAAAGCTTTGAAAAGCATATAAAAGAAGGCGTCTCGGAGATCTTATTTGTTTCACTTTCAAGTAAATTAAGCAGCACTTACAATGCAGCGTTAGACGCCGCCAAAATGATTCGTGAGAAATATCATGACTGTGAAATTGTAATTTATGACAGTCTAATGGCAACGATTGCACAAGGTTTTTTGGCAATCGAAGCAGCGCAACGTTTCGAAGAAGGAATGTCGATCAAAAATGTGGTAACTTTTTTGGACGGAGCCAGAAAAAGGACCGGGATAGCGGCTGCCTTGGATACGTTGGAATATCTTGCTCGCGGCGGAAGGATCGGGAAAGCCCAATATGTTTTGGGGACAGCTATTCAGATTCTGCCGATTCTCGGAATCGATCAAGAAGGGATTGTCGCCCCGGTAGCTAATCTTCGTGGGAAACGAAAGGTTATTCCCACAATGGTTTCTTTGATAAAAAAGCAAATCGGTGCATATCATAAGGCTCGCTTTGCTGTGATGGAAGCCGATGCGCATGAAAGGGCGGAGGCTCTGCAGAAAGCCGCAATGGAAGCTTTCCCGAAGAATGAATTCCCGATAGTGGAATTTACACCGGTTATGGGAGCTCACACCGGACCGGGGCTGATCGGTTTGGCGTATTATTGGGAATGATGGGGATTGAGAAAAAATATTAAATTAATGGAAAGGTCATATTATGCCAAATCAGGGAATAGATGTGCAGTGGTTTATCTCGGTAATCCTTCTGATTATCGGTAGTTATTTACTGGGATCGATTCCGTCTGCATATCTTGCCGGTAAATGGATACGTGGAATTGATTTACGGGAATACGGTAGCGGAACAGTCAGCGGTTCGATGGTTTGGGAACATGTCGCTAAATGGGCGGTGGTACCGGTAGGGCTTTTTGATATTTTCAAAGGCTTTCTGCCAACTTGGATGACTTTGAGATTCGGTTTGGGTGAATCTGCCGCAGTTATGGTCGGATTAGCAGCAGTTATAGGGCATAATTGGCCTATCTATCTTAATTTTCACGGTGGTCGTGGGCTGAGTCCTTTTTTAGGAAATCTATTAGCTCTTTTTCCTTTAGGTTGTTTCATCATGCTTCTTTCACTGGGAATCGGTTGTCTGTTGACTTTTGCGCCGCTTCCATTAATTACGATTCTTTTGATGCCTGTTTTTGCAAACATTTTTAATGGGCCGAATGCTATCTTGGGGTTGTCACTGGGAATGTTGCTGATTACCGTCGTTAAACGTCTTGAAGCCAACCGGCGCCCGCTGCCGAAAGATCCGGAAGAGCGGAAAAAAGTGATTTTTCTTCGTATTTTTTACGATCGCGATATTCCCGATCAAAAAGAGTGGATTCGCAGAGAACCTACGAATCAGAAATCTGTTCCTCAACACAAGGAGCCATAAGTGAAGAGTTTACCGAAAACAGGATCACAATATGTCTTTGGGTCTTGCGGTTTGAAAGCCGATGATGTTGTCTGGCAAACACTTCCGAATGGACGGATCGAAATTCGCTATACTTTTCAACTTTTCCAAGAAGGTCCCAAAGGTTATGTTCACGGGGGTGCCTCAGCGGCTTTGATGGATGAAGCGTTGGGCATCGCGGTCTGGGAGAGCGGTTTTCACGGAGCAACGGTTCATCTTGAATTGAATTATCGTAAACCTATTCCGCTCGGGGAAGAAGTTCGTGTTGAATGCCGGGTAACCTCCGAAGGAACTCATTCGAGAAATGCGGAGGGCATTATTTATCGATCGGATGGATCAATAGCAGTTGAAGGAAAAGGGAAATTTGCATTAGCGCCTCAATTATTTGGAATTTCATCATAAAGGTAGGAAGCTCATGAAATTATCCGGAAAAATAACTTGGGTCGGAATCTATGCAATTGCAATGGCTTTTTTAGAGACCGCCGTCGTTGTCTATTTAAGACGTATTTATGGGATAACCGATTTAATGCTCAGTGTTCCTCCTTTTGATCCGCAGATCGCTGCGGTTGAATTGGGCAGAGAACTGGCAACGCTTGTCATGCTTTTGGCTATCGGTTGGGTTGCCGGTGAACGAATTCAATCAAAACTGAGTTTTGCGTTGATCGCATTCGGCATTTGGGATATCTTTTACTATATTTGGCTGGCACTGGTTATATCATGGCCGCGATCGATTTTTGATACCGATCTTCTGTTTCTGATTCCGTTGCCGTGGTGGGGGCCGGTAATCGCTCCGGTGTTGATTTCGTTGCTGATGATTATTGGAGGAATTTTAATTGTCCGAAGGGAAGACCAGGGGATAATCGTTCGTCTCCGAATCTCAGACGGCATTTTTCTCGGTTTGGGAATCTTGATCATGCTTTATGTATTTATGCAGGATGCCATTTCCATTCTTCCGGCTACTTCCGAAGAGCTCAGTTCATTAAAACCTTCTTCATTTAATTGGTTTGTATTTATGATCGGATATATTCTGAGTGCAATTACCGTTTGGCGGATCGTAAAGAAGAAACCATCTCATTTGGAGAAGAATATATAAGTATTTTTGAGATCATCTCAGTGTATTTTCCTCAAAGGGAATAAAGAATAAATTTCGAGGGTATTACCGAAAAAGGGAATGAAAATGACAAATCGGCAATGAATCAGGAATAGGCAATGATGAAAATATGTTATTTAGGTCATTCTTGTGTCGAAATCATCGGGAGACATCATATTTTGATCGATCCCGATTTTACTTTTCCGCCCCAACCGGGTGTTGAGTATATTTGTTTAACTCATGCGCATAAAGATCATATCGGAAAGGTTGCGGAAGTTCAAAGTGGAACAATTTTGGCGTCGGCGGACATTTGTGAAATCGTAGAGCGGAGAGGAATTCCTTCTTCACGAATCCGGCCGGTTTTACCCGGGCAGGAAATCGATTCGGTCACAATCCTTCCCGGTTACAGTCTGACCAATCAACCTGCTTATGTTTTTATGAATTTACTGACTCGCAGAAGACTTCCGGAACCGGGAGGAACTCCTTTATCTTTTTTAGTTCGGGATGAAATCAGTGTTTTGCACGTGGGTGATGCAAATGAAGCACCTTTAAACGTTCATCCAGATATTTTCTGCTTGCCTTGGCGCACCTCTCCTGTAGGAGACAAAAAATATAAAGAAAACTTGATTAAATTGGCAAACAGTTTTCAACCGAATTATCTTTTACCTATTCATTATGATTTACCGGGTTCGGAAGCGGATCCCGCTGAAATTTGTAAATATACTACCTCAATGAAAGTCCTTCTCGGAAAATTTTGGTTTCTATTTCACAATCGGGAGGAATTCACCACAGAAGATTTTTGATCTTTGGAAAGGAAAAAACTATGAAGCAAAAAGTTGCTATTGTAACAGACGGTGCGTGTTCTTTAACGTTGGAACAAGCGAACGAATACGGAATTCATATGGCACCTATCTATGTTAATATTGACGATAAAACTTACATTGCCGGAGTCAACCTTGGGGGCCCGGAGTTTTATCAACTTCAACGTGCCAGTAAAAAATTACCGACTACCTCACAAACTACCGCTGAAGATTTTCTTAAAATCTTTACAAAGCTTGCGGATGAAGCGGAGGAAATTGTGATGATCACAATTTCGAGCAAAATGAGTGCAACAATTCAATCCGCAGAAATGGCTAAGAAGCAGTTTACGAAAGTACCGGTACACATTATTGATTCGGAATCGGTTTCTTTGGGGCAGGGGATGATGGCAATTGCCGCCGCTCAAGCTGCCAAAGAAGGGCAAGATGCGGAATCTGTTATTCATTTAGTCGAAGAAATCAAGAAGAGAATGAATGTTATTTTTACGGTCCGAACTTTGGAATATCTTTATAAAGGAGGACGGATTGGGGGAGCTACGGCATTTCTCGGTTCTGCTTTGGCGATCAAACCGATTCTTTATATTAAAGATGGTGTAATCGAACCGTTGGAAAAACAATATACCCGTAAAAAATCAATTATGCGCTTGGTTGAAATCATGAAGGAAAGAATCGGAGATAAGCCGGTTCATGTAGCCATTCTTCATGGAGATGCCGAGGAGGAAGCTTATGTTTTGGAAAATCAAATTCGCGAGAAATTTAATTACGTTCAATTGATTAAAGCGGAGATCGGGCCGGTTATCGGAGTTCATGCGGGTCCTGGTACTTTAGGGTTGGTTTTTTATAGTATGGAATAGAGCATATTTTTTTAAAAATCATATCAGAGGAGAAATATTGATGCAAATTGTTTATTTAATTATGATCGGATTAATAACCGGATGCGTGGTGGGATTAACAGGAGCCAGCGGTGTTGTAGTCGTTGTGCCCCTTCTGACGGTTTTGATGGGTTTTCCTGTGCATATGGCAATCGGAACCAGTTTGTTTATTGATACAATCACACCTTTATTCGTGGCATGGTCCTATTATAAAAGCGGCAATATTAATCTTAAGGCGGGTTTATGGTTAGCTTTGGGTTCCGTTACCGGCGCTCAGATCGGCTCTTCCTTTGCAAATGAAGCGATTTCAGGACAAGGTATGAGCATCGGATTTATTATTATCATTTTTTTGATGGCAATCGGAATGTGGGTAAAATCAACTCGTCCGGAAAGGCCAGCCGTCGAAAACAGCCAAATTAAACCATTTACCGTAAAAAATGCGGCTATCTCATTTGGAATCGGATTAGCGTTGGGTATATTCAGCGGAATGTTTGGCGCGGGCGGCGGGATCGCATTTTTAATCGTTATGATAACCGTTCTAAAATATTCCACTCATGTGGCAATCGGCACTTCTTCTTTGATCATGTCGCTGACCGCAGCATCGGGGACAATCGGATATGCTATCCATGGAAATGTAAATTTCGGTTCGGGGCTTATCATTGCAATCGGATCGGTTGTCGGGGGGGTATTAACCGCTCGCTTGGCAAATAAGGTCAATGAACAAACACTCGAAAAGCTGATCGGATGTGTTTTTGCCGGTTTAGGTGTTATTATGCTGACTATAGAGTAATTGTGTTTCATTTAAATCTAACCGGCAAGAAAATTGCCGGTTAGATTTATTTTTCCGTTAATCGAAGTTTCGCTCTGATACAATTTTCGGCCAGATCCGCTGCACAATCCAATCCTACGGATGTGGTATTGATACAGATATCATAAAGACGAACATCCAACCAATCCTGTTTCGTAAAAGTGCGTATATATTCCGATCGCTCCCGATCATTGGTTCGGATCATTTCTAAAGCTTCTTTTTCAGATATTTTATACAATTCTTGTAAACGTTTTACCCTTGACGATTGGTCAGCGATCAACATGATGCTGACTTTTCTGGGATGATCCCGAAGAACGTAATAGCCGCAACGTCCTAAAAAGATAGCTGAGGATTTTTCGGCAATGCGCTTGATCGTCTCACATTCCACTTGGAATAAGTCTTTGTCGGTAGGGAAATAAGTTTGCGAGGTTAACGAGGTTGTTGGATTTGTGTATGCGACCAAGCGATTGAAGTTTTCCCAAAAAGAACTTAACCGTTCTTCACGATGTTCCAATTCAGATTCAGCCAGATTCAGTTGGTTTGATACTTCTTTCAAAATTGCACGATCCAGAAAGGGAATACCTAGCCGTTCGCTTAGTTTCTCTCCGATGTAAGCGCCTCCGCTGCCTATCTGATGACTTATAGTGACAGAAAAAAGCTTTTCTTCCATGGTTTTCCTCCCTTTTTATAAAAGAAGAACATAGGCATATTTATATTATAGCAATATGCCTATATTCTATTTTTCAGAACGTATCAAATTGTCTGACCCATTTCAAACTGGCTGTTATAAAGCTCTGCATAAAAGCCTCCGCGAGCCAAAAGTTCTTTGTGCTTTCCCTGCTCAACAATATCTCCGTCTCTCATAACTAAAATCAAATCAGCGTCACGAATTGTTGAAAGGCGATGGGCAATAATAAAACTGGTGCGGTTTGCCATTAAATGATCCATTGCTTTTTGAATCAACAATTCGGTACGAGTATCGACCGAGCTGGTTGCTTCATCCAAGATCAGCATTTTTGGATTTGCCAAAATTGCGCGTGCAATGGTTAATAATTGCATTTGTCCTTGCGAAATATTCGTTGTTTCCTCATTTAATACAAAATTATAACCCTCCGGCAGCGTACGAATGAAATGATCGATATGAGCTGCTTTCGCTGCGGCAATAACTTCCTCATCGCTTACATCCGGCCGACCGTACCGGATATTATCGATGATGGTTCCGTTGAACATCCAAGTGTCTTGTAAGACCATTCCAAACATTTGCCGGAGATCTTTACGGTAGAAATCCTTCACATTATGTTCGTCAATTAAAATCGCCCCATCGGTAACATCATAGAAGCGCATCAGTAATTTAACAATTGTCGTTTTCCCCGCTCCCGTCGGTCCTACGATGGCGATCTTTTGACCGGAATCCACATTTGCGGAAAAGTTTTTGATGATGATTTTTTGCGGGTTGTAACCGAACCGAACGTTTTTGAATTCAACTCGATCTCTGACTGTTTCCGGATCTACCGGATTCTCTGTTTCGGGCGATTCTTCCGCTTCATTTAAGAACTCAAAGACACGTTCCGCTGCTGCCGCTGTCTGTTGCAGGACATTTGAAATATTTGCGAGCTGTGTGATCGGCTGGGTAAAGTTTCGGACATATTGAATAAATGCTTGAATATCACCGACTGTAATGGTTTTTTGGACCGCCAGATATCCTCCGAGGATACAAACGGCTACATAACCGATATTGCCGATAAAATTAATGATTGGCATCATCATTCCGGAGAAAAATTGTGATTTCCATGCGGCTTCATAGAGTTTATCATTCAGTTGATTAAATCTTTGAATGCTCTTTTCTTCCCCATTAAAAGCTTTGATTACGATATGCCCCCCATACATTTCTTCCACGTGTCCGTTGACATGACCCAAATAATCTTGTTGCTGCTTAAAGTATTTTTGAGATTGTTTAACAATCAGGCTGACAACCAACAAGGAGAGAGGGATGATTGCCAAAGCCACCAATGTCATCAGCCATGAAATGGATAGCATCATTATCAGCACACCGATAACCGTAATCGATGAAGTGATAATTTGCGACAGACTTTGGTTCAGTGTATGGCTTACCGTATCGACATCATTGGTAACTCGGGAAAGAATTTCGCCGTGATTGGTGCTTTCAAAATAACCGAGAGGCATTCGGTTAATCTTTTCGGCAATATCCTTTCGGAACCGGTAGGTAATTTTTGCGGATACTCCCGCCATTATCCAACCCTGACCGTAGCTGAAGGCGGCAGAGGTTAAATATAGTCCTGCGACGGTTAAAAGAATTTTACCGATTGCATCGAAATCAATACTTCCCGTTCCGGTTAATTGGGCGATTGAGCCTTCAAATAATTTTGTAATTGCTTGGCCTAATATTTTGGGGCCGATGATGGTAAATACGGTGGAAATAGCGGCAAACAGAACAACAATCAAAATTGAATTTCGATAAACACTCAGATATTTAATGAGTTTAATCATCGTGCCGCGAAAATCACGGGCTTTTTCACCTGTCATGCGACCTCTTCGACCACCGCCATGGCGTGGCATGGATTGTCTGTTTGTGGTCTCTGTGTTCATGCTAATTCCTCCATACTTAATTGCGATAAAGCAATGTCTTTGTAGATTTCACAAGTTTTCATCAGGTCTTGGTGTTTTCCTTTACCGACGATACGTCCTTCATCCAATACAATGATTTGATCAGCATTCATAATGCTGGCCACTCGTTGAGTCACAAGCAATAGAGTGCCGGGTACGGCTTGCTGTTTCAGTGCCTGTCGCAGAGCGGCATCCGTCTTGAAATCCAAAGCCGAAAAGCTGTCATCAAAGATGTTAATCGGTGCCTGCTTGACTAAAGCGCGAGCAATCGATAATCGTTGTTTCTGTCCACCTGACACGTTTGTGCCTCCTTGGGAGATTTCCGCATCCATCTTTTCCGGTTTTGCTTCGATAAATTCAGTTGCTTGCGCAATCTCTGCGGCCTTATAGAGCAGCTCTTCCGGTGCATTCTCATTTCCGAAACGCAGATTTGATTCAATCGTGCCCGAAAATAAAGAACTTTTCTGGGGGACGAAACCGATCCGTTTACGCAGCTCATGCTGAGTCACGTTCCTTATATCCACGCCGTCGATCAGAATAGCGCCTTCGGTAACGTCATAAAAACGTGGGATCAGGTTCACCAATGTCGATTTACCCGAACCGGTCGGACCGATAATACCGGTGACTTTACCCGGTTGAGCGACGAAAGAGATATCGTGTAAGATATATTCTTCGGCATCAGGGTAACGAAACGAGACATTTCTGAATTCCAACAAACCTTTCCCATCGGGCGGGAAAGATTGCGGATTCTCCGGATCAACCACAGAAGGTTCCGTTTCAAGGACATCCGCAATACGGTTGGCAGATACTTGAGCCCGCGGAAGAATGATAAACATCACCGAAAGCATGAGAAAAGCGAAAATGATCTGCATTCCGTACTGCATAAAGGCTAAAATATCGCCTACCTGCATATTTGAAGCCGCCACCTGTTTCCCACCGACCCAAATAATCAGAAGTGAAATTCCGTTCAAAACCAGCATCATAATCGGCATCATGACCGCCATGACGCGGTTGACAAAGAGACTGGTTGAGGTCAGATCCCGATTGGCTTTATCAAAACGTTTCAACTCAAAGTCCTGTCGGTTGAAAGCCCGAATCACCATCATTCCGGAGAGATTCTCCCGCGTGATCAGATTTAAGCGGTCAATCAAACTTTGAATAATCTTGAATTTTGGAACGGCAATATTGAAAATAATAATAATTAATAAAATCAATATACCCACGGCAAGCGCAAGGATCCACCACATAGAAGAGTCCTTGTTAATCGCACGCATCACTCCCCCGACACCGATGATCGGTGCATAGAAAACCATCCGTACCATCATAATAACTACCATTTGAATCTGGGTAATATCATTTGTGGTTCGTGTAATCAATGAAGCTGTCGAGAATTTTTCAAATTCCCCACTGGAAAAACTTTCCACTTTTGAGAAAACAGCTTTTCGTAAATTTCGGGAGAATCCGGAGGCGATTCGTGACGAAAGAAATCCAACGCCGATGTTACAGAGCACCGAAAGAAGTGTCAACAATAACATTAATTTTCCGGTATTTAGAATGTATTTATGAGAAACAGCGCCTACATCCATCCCCAAGGCCGCATATTCGGCTTGGATCGGTGCCGCAGCTGCCTGAATCAAGCTGCTGCTTCCCATGGCTTCCAAACGCTTATTGATGCTTTCACTAATTTGCGAAAGAGCTGCCGGCGGCATTTGCCCCATGTATTTAAAGAGATCGGTTCCGGGCGGAAGTTTTGAAATATCAAAACCATTAAAATTCATCTGTCCGAGAGCGGTAACTTTGGTAGGATCAGCCATCCCCTGCTCGATACCGTAGACCACCAGAAGCGCTTTCGCCATGACCGGATTTAACCAATCCGTTTCGGCTTGATCGATCGGATTAAGAACATAAATTGCACCGTCTTTCAGAGCGGGATATTGGGATAGGTAGCGATTGTAATCCGGTGAAGATTGGTCCACCAGGGTGTAGTCATTTAATACCCGCTCCTTTTCTTCGGCTGAGAAGAAAAGCATCAAACGTTCCATTTCCGTTTGCCGAATTGCCTGCGGGATTGCGTTCTCAATTCCTCCGGCCTGAATGCCGACATTGACGATTTTCGATAAGTAATCAGGCAATGCCAGATCGGCGTTCGCTTGTAAAAAAAGCAATGCGATCGCAAGAATGAGCAGAAAAATAAATGGTTTTAAATATTTTAATAAACGTTGCATTTAGAACTCCGTTATTAGGAAATCAAGATTAGTGAAGAACGGGAGATATTTTTTGACATAGGTTTTCATAATCGGATAATTATGCGTTCGGAAGCTGTTTCGTTTTATCTATGAGGATTTCCAGTGCTTCCGATACTTTATTTTGTTCTTCAGGGGTTAAGGTAGAAATAAGTTTTTCTTGCCATGCACTGCAGGCTTTTGCACTATCCCTTAGCAATTCATATCCTTTATTTGTCAACACAAGCTGTTTTTCACGACGGTCGAGAGGATTCTCTGATCGTGTGATTAAACCCTGCTGAACAAGGCGCTCAAGCAGTTGGCTGACAGCGGCATTTGAAATATCTAAATTGGAACTGATTTGAGAAACCGCCGAGGTACCGCAATGATAAAGTTGAAAAAGGGTCGAAATTTGAGATAAGGAAAGTCCGTTTTCGCGGATGAATCGCACGAATCCATGCATGGAATAATTCATCGACAGACCTGTCCAAGTGGTAAAAGCGGATAACAAAGAATGTATTTGGTTAATCATACTTAATCCTTAAGCGAGCTTATATATAAGTCAAGCTCAATGATTTGTCAAGTATGAGAAAACGGGTATAAGAGATATTTTTGTGATTAAATAGGAAAGATGTTTGAATTGATTCAGAGTTGTCTTGAATTATTGATCCTTATTTATCGCCTCTATTATAAGAATTTGATTGCAATAAAGGTGCTTTTCAATGAATATTCATTATCAGACGGCAATGCCGAATTTCAATAAACGGGTCTGATTCATATGTACGAATCAGACCCGTAATCAACCGATTTATCGGGAACCGATAAATAATGAAATCGGCTTGAATCAATAAATTTGCGGATTTTCGACAGCGGAGGTGCAAAATTGCCAAGAACTGTCTGAAGGATTTGCCCGAAACGCCAACAATTTATTGACATCCGCTCTTGAAAGCGATCCGTTTTCCAATTCCACTTCAATGAGAGTATCAAAATCAGTCAAAGAATAATTTTGAACTTCCGCTTTTCGAAGATTATCTAACCCCGCTTGCATTCCGTAAGTGAAAATCGAAGCAATTCCCAGAACATTACAACCGTTTTCACGGAGAATCTGAACAACTTCAACGGCGCTGCCGGCTGTTGAAATCAAATCTTCGATTACGACCACTTTCCAACCCTTTTCAAAACGGCCTTCAATTTGATTATTTCGTCCGTGGTCTTTAGTATTTCCTCTGACATAACCCATTGGAAGGTCCATAATATCCGCAACGATCGCTGCGTGAGGAATTCCTGCGGTAGAAGTCCCAAATATTGCTTCACAATCAGGGTAATGTTCCCGAATGATCGAAACCAAGCCGTTCTCAATATCTTTACGAATTTCCGGATAAGAGAGCGTAAGCCGATTATCACAATAGATCGGGCTCTTAATTCCGCTGACCCAAGTAAACGGTTCATTGGGGCGTAGAAAAACAGCTTTGATATCTAACAGATGCTGAGCGATTTCCCTTTTCATTTCTATCCTCCTGAATGGTGATTCAATCATACTCCGTTGATCTAAGCTTTACCTAAAAAATCGTGACAAAACCGATCATAAGCCGCGACCGGATTCTCTGCACGGATGATCGGACGTCCCACAACAATATAGTCGGTACCGATTTCTCTTGCTTGAACGGGAGTGGTAATTCTTGCCTGATCATCTTTGATTGAATCCGGCAAGCGAATTCCCGGAGTGACGGTAATGAAATCCTCCCCCAATCCCTTTTTTACGATAGCGGCTTCAAGAGGACTGCATACGATGCCCGCCAACCCGGCTTCTTTTGCATTTTGCGCATAATGCAGTACGGTTTCCTCCATAGTGGCTTGAATCAGCAATTCCCGATTCATTCTTTCTTCGCTGGTAGAAGTGAGTTGCGTTACCGCGATTACAAGCGGTTTTGATCCGTCGGATCGAAAAGCTCCTTCCATTGCGGCTTTCATCATTTCGGTTGTTCCGGCTGCGTGAACATCGATAATGTCCGGGTCCAGTTTTGAAAGACTTTGCATGGCGGACATAACGGTATTCGGAATATCATGGAGTTTTAGATCAAGAAATATTTTATGGCCGCGAGCTTTAATCTCGCGAACGATAGCCGGTCCTTCGAAATAGAATAGTTCCATTCCGATTTTTACAAAAGGTTTCTTGGTTTTGAACAAATCCAAAAATGACAGTGTGGTTTTCGCATCCTTAAAATCGCAGGCAATGATTACGTCTTTCATGATATGGTTCCTTTTATTTGTGAGAGTTGAATTATCCATAACTTTTTTCTTGATTAACATAAAAAAAGGTCTCGCGCGCAGCGAGACCTTCAGGTGAATTCCTATTTTGCCTATTCATTCAATCTTGCCGATCTCTCTGTATCGCGCTTAAAGATTTTTTATTGGGTTTAGTTTATCATGATTTTATCTTTGATAAAAAAGCAATTTTTCGATCGTGACAATTTTAAAGGTATCAGAAAAAATGTGTCAAAAAGTCCGTAAATTTTTCTTCTAAAACGAGATATATTTATTCGAATTCAGATAAATCACAAAGTGCCATTCCCTATTAATTCTAATATTTCATTCAAGATAACTATTTCCTCATCATTCGGAACTACCCAAATCGGAATATTAGAGTCATTTCGGCTGACGAGCGAAGGTTTTTCAAAAGAGGCATTTTGATTTGCACCATCATCTAATCTGATTCCCATATTTTGCGAATCCTTAAAAACCTTTTCTCGCAATTTCCATGATTTTATCCCGAGATCGTCCGTAAATACAATCGCATCCGCTCCGTCCAACAGCCAGACAAATGCACCGATATAACTTTTTAAGCGATGGCTGTAAGCGTCATATGCCAGCTGACAATCTTCATTTCCTCGTTCGCTTTCGTCGATTATTTCAATCAGATTTGAAGAATATCCGGATAATCCGATCAATCCGGATTGGTTATTCAGAACAGAATCCACTTCATCCGCGCTCATTCCCGAACGAATCAAATCAAGCACAATTTCCGGATCCAGATCGCCACAACGGGTTGACATGATCAGTCCTTGCAAGGGAGAATATCCCATCGAAGTATCATAAGGCAATCCATTCTTGATTGCCGTTACGCTGGATCCGCCGGTTCCCAAATGACACATGACCAGATTCAACTGTTCGATCGGTTTTCCGAGCAAATCCGGCATTTTCGAAAGGATATTTTGATAAGACAGACCGTGGAAACCATATTTACGAAAGCCATATTCACCGGCAAGTTTTTTGGGAAGTGCATAGACTTGGGATTCTTTGGGTAATTTTGCATGAAACGCTGTATCAAAGACAGCATATTGAGGGATCTCCGGCAGCCTTGCTTTGCAAACTTCGATCACACTGAAGGAATTTGGATTGTGAATCGGGGCAAAACGGAAGGAGTTTTTTAATTCATAAAAAACATTTTCATCGATTTTAACACTCCGATCGAAATGCGGTCCGCCATGAACAAAACGATGCCCTATGCCATCAATCGTGACATTCTCTCGTTTCAATAAAGTTAATATAATGTCGGCGGAAATACGATGAGACGGAAGGCTAATTATTTCTTTCCTCTGTTTATCATTGATCCGATATTCGATGAATGAATCCGCTTTCGTTTGCGTAGCGACATTTTTTGCTTTTCCGGATGCGATTATTTTCGGTTGATCTTTTTCCGAGACTTGGTAAACTTTGAATGCTTGTGATGAACTGCCACAATTAAAAATTAAAATATTCATAAAAATTTTATCCTTATTAAATACATGTTTTAGCTGAAATAAAGATTTGAAATCAGATATTTCGATTAGTCATAAAAGAAATGGAGGAGATTCGTTCCGAGAATCAGTATATGTCAATGTGAATTTATTTGGTAAAATCGGTCTCAAGTGAAAAATTCTGTTCTTTGCTTTTTAGCCGTTAGTTCTCAGAAAACAGGAACTTAAATTGCCGCGATCTATTTGAAACTTTGTCAGCTAAATTATAATTTTCACTATGATTATACCAGTGAGTTTACTCTCATTTCGACGCCGGAGGTTCAATGAAAAAAGCTAATCTTACACCCCATATTGAATGCAGTCCCGAGGATTTTGCAAAAACCGTTTTGTTACCCGGTGATCCTCTGCGGGCAAAAATGATTGCAGAGACTTATTTAACCGATGCGGAATTGGTAAACCATATCCGCGGAGCAAACGGATATACGGGTTATTACCATGGGAAGCGTGTTTCGGTTATGGGCAGCGGGATGGGAATGCCTTCCATAGGACTCTATTCCTATGAGCTTTATCATTTTTTCAACGTCAGTTCCATTATTCGGGTCGGATCGGCAGGTGCCATTGCGCCGGATTTAAAACTGTACGATATCATTCTTGCACAAGGCGCTTGTACGGATTCGAATTATTTTAAAAGCTACCATATCCCGGGCAAATTTGCTCCGATTGCGGATTTCCGATTATTACGACAAGCTGCCGAAGAATGTGAAAAAAATAATATTTCATTTCAAGTCGGAAATATCCTATCCTCTGATGTTTTTTACCGGGAAGGCGGCATTGCGGAGACTCTCCAATGGCGAAAGATGGGTGTCTTAGGTGTGGAAATGGAATCGGCAGCCTTATATATGAATGCGGCACGCGCCGGCAAGAAGGCTTTAACTATCTGCACCGTATCGGATTTGCTTGAAAGCGGTGAGGCGGCAAGTGCCGAAGAACGTCAAAATTCATTTAATGATATGGTGAAAATTGCTTTAGCCATCGCAGAATAACGAAAAATTTATATGGCGAGGGCTTCCCCGCTGCTGACGGTTTGTTGTCGGGAATATTTTTTAGAACGTTCCATATATCGTAAAAGTTTCTTCACCCGCGGACGATTGTAGCGCTGCATAATAATGGGAATTATATTGTTCGCAAATGCATAAGCTACCATAATCCATCCGACATTAACGGTATTCCAAAGAAAAAAGAAAAAGCCGGGGATGATCATGAGATAGTGACAGAATTCCGAACGACAACTTTCAAGGATCCAGGTACGCAGATTTTCCGTCGAATAATCTCCGATATGCTTCACTTCATAGGCATCTTCATAAAGCGCAGCGCCGGAAGGCAGATGGTCTTTCCAAGTTTTTACTCGAAAATATTTCTCATAAAACATGCCGTCTTTTTCCCATTTTCTTGTGCGGAAAAGCCAAGATTCAGGATTAAAAACATTTACGGGGATACGAGATGTCCAATAACCTATCGAAAGATGAATAATTACCCAAATAACAATATCAAGAAGAATCGTCTCGGTCTGGGTTAGAAATATCTGTCTCATACTTAAATTAATCTTAACACGACATTTTGATTCTTTCAATTATTTCATTGAATGAACGTGCCATATTCTTTCGAAAAGTGCCCAAATTAATTTTTCGGTTAATGGAATCGGATGATCCTTTCTCGAAAAGAGAGCGCCAGATATTTAGAAATCCGGCTCAATTGCAGGCAGCATTTTGATCTTATATCGAAAAGATAATCTCAAAAGTGACCATCAAGAAATGTATTCTATTTTTTTCTTCTGCAATGAAAACGCAGAAGAGGGAAAACCGGCCAGTAACTCAATTTCAATTTTATTAACCCCGGGGAAGGTATTCAAGATTGATTCACTGATTTTGATTTTTAATTCCTCTTTATTTTGCTCGTCAGAATATATTTTCAAATAAAGGGATTCTTTTTTTGCCGCGGCGTCAAATCCATTTATTTCCGGAATTTGAAAAAGAATATTATCCAATTCGGCGATCGTACAAAGACTATCCTCGTTTTGCATCCGTTTTGAAATCCATTTATAAGTACTCAGAACAGTACCGCATGGGCATTCTCCCGGGATAATTTGGCTGATATCCTTGGTCCGATAGCGTATCAAAGGCATTCCATGACGGGTCAATGTACTGAACACTACTTCACCGGGCTCACCTTCAGCAACAGGATTTCCGTCTTTATCGATCAGCTCGAAATAAAGATCCGCTTCCCGCAGATGGTAACCGCGCTTCAGATAACAATCCACTCCCACGCCGAGACCCGCTTCTGTCATGCCGTAATGTTCCAAAACGTCACAATTCCAAGCGGACTCGATCGATTTTTTCAAGATCGGAGACGCATAATCCGTGGATAAAAGTAAGGCTTGAATTGGGCAACTCCCTCTATTGGATGATTTCCAAGATTGAACCAATGTATAAATTTGCTTGGGCGCGCCAACCAATGCGTCCAATTTTTCCGAAGCGATTAAATCATTGATTGGATCCGGATTGTTGAAAGGTCCTATTGAATAAGGTTGAGCACCGATTTTTCTGATTGCCCGACTTAACAGATCACCTACGCTTCCCGCCGGATGACAGGGGAGTAAAACTAAAACTTTTGAATGTGAAGAAATTAAAGTCGACATTCCATAGGCAAAAAAATCAACCGTCAATTGTTGATCATCTTTGGTGAAATAAATTCGTTTCGCGGTACCGGTTGTACCTGAAGTGTTCAATGTCACAATTCGTTCTATTTGACTTTGAGAAGTACAAACCATGCGGTGCCCTTTTTCCGAAATGTCATCCGAAGTCGTAAACGGAAGCTGTTGTAATTCTTCAAGACTTCTTAATGGAATCGAATTCGAAAAATCAGCCAGTTTCTCCTTGTAAAAGGGACTATGATTCATACAGAACGCCAAAGTGTCATTCAGTCGATCTAACTGCCATTTTTTTAACTTTTCGAGCGTCAAGGAGTGGTCCGGAATGCCGAGTTTTCGTTCAATTTCCAGTTGAACGGGAGTGATCATCTTCGGAACATGGATAGGCTCCGTCATTTGCGGTAAAGTGTCTCTCCGTCTCGATTGCTGAGGTTATAAGCGCAGAAAGGAATAAGGCGGCTATCCGGTGAAACGATCATAATATAGCAACGCTTCAGACGTTCTAAGTCAAGATTCCACGCATCTTGAAAAGCCATCGCTGAAATTGTGAAATGATTTTTTTGCCGGTTTTCTAAGAAAGAATCCCAGTCTGAGACGATTTTGTAATCGGATTGCTTTCCCTCTTCAGGATTCCGAAGTGACCAAGTTTTGGCGACGAAATTTTGAGCTTTTTGACTTGAATTTTGTCGGTCTCCCGAAAGACTGCAGCAACCGCTTGAAATTTCATCCGGATTAAACTTTGACAGAGGTATCAAAGAGCCGTCTTCCATATGCAAAAAATTGGCTTGAAATCCGCATTTCGGATGTTGACCGCTGCACGGTTTAAAATTTTCGATATGAATCAATCCATTCGTCTGCTCTTCGATTTTCTGCATGAGTTCGGGGAGCGTGATCCGGTCTGCGTTTTCGGGCGTTTTTTCATACCTTCCCATATAACTGATCGGTTGAAAATGCACACAACGAACGATAGGGAGATTGGAAACGGCTAAGCGGATAATCTCTCCCAAATTCTCATCATTGACTCCCGGTATTACCGTAGGGACCAGAACGAGACCGATTCCGACTTCTTTACATCGTTCCATTACTTTTAATTTTGTTTGGTATAAATCCTGTCCGCGGATTTTACGATAGATCGTATCCTCAGTCCCGTCAAACTGCAAATATACGACAGACAATCCCGCTTCCGATAATGATTCCAAATAACCTTTTTCCTGTGCGATACGGATTCCGTTCGTATTCAGCTGAAAAAAGCCGAATCCCATTTCTTTACCCATACGAATAATTTCCGGTAAATCGTCGCGAACTGTAGGTTCTCCGCCGGAAAGTTGGATATTGAACGGACCTCCCGCTGTAAGAAGCATTTGAAACCACCCGTGTATTGTCTCCAAAGACGGATCAAGATCCGAATATTCATCCGAGGAAGCATAACAAACCGGGCATCCCAGGTTGCAGCGACTGGTCACTTCTAACAATACACAACATGGCCTTTGTTGGTGATCCGGGCAGAGCCCGCAATCATAGGGACATCCCCGAATGATCAAAGTGGATGGGTGTTCGGTTGGATAAGGGGTACTGCGCATCGTCCATGATTCGAAATCCGGATTATCCCGCCAAACGATTGTCGAAAAATGTCCATGACTCGGACAATCTTTATCCAAATAAACATGACCATCCGGATGAACGGTGTAACTTGCGGGGATTTTCTCCAAGCAAATCGGGCAAACGCTCAAGGTTTGTGAGAGTTCACGATAATCATCCATCCAAACTTTCTCCCGAGAGATCAAATCCGTTGTTTACCAATAGTTCTTTAATATATTGGAAAGTGTCTTGAATTATTTCCGAACAGCGCTGCATATCAATTTTTCCGGCGTCGGGACCCAAAATATCGGTACAACGAATTCCTCCGTAAATTTTTCCATACTTGTCATGAAACCAGTGAACCAAATCTTCAATCATAAACATTAAGCGCGGGTCATCCTCATCATCGGCTTGACCTTTTCCCGCATATAAGCTAAGAACAGCGGTTGCACCGGTCAAGACACCGCATATATCACCCGTCCAGCCTAATCCACCGGCAAAGCCCGTCATAGAACGGACCAAATCCGGATTATCCTTACCTTGGAGTTCCAAGGCTTTCAACATTAACATTTGGCTGCAAGTAAAACCTTGTTTCCCCATTTCTATGATTTCATCCGAATCATCCATTTTTTTCTCCTTTTATCATTACCCGCTTGCTGATACACGTTCGGCTATCAAACAGATATATCCGATATTCTTCATTTTATATGGGAACTTGTTTTCGGAAGCACTTCCTTCCCATAAAAATTTAAGTCGTAAACTCTGCAGAACCGCAGACTGATCTTCCCAGTAACGGACTGAAAGCCCTGATTCGCCAAAGATATTCAATAATTCGTCTGCGAGACGGATTTTCGGATAATCGCTTTCGGAATCGATTCGATTTTTTTCTAATTCCTCATCAGGGTATCGCATATAGAGATCACTGAACAAAAGGATTCCGCCGGGTTTCAATACTCGTATTATTTCCGTTAATGAACCATCATCGGTCGGCAAGATACTCAATACGCATTCCATTAAAACCGCATCGACGGTTTCCTCTAATATGGGAATAGCGTTGATTTGTCCTTGAATTCTTTCCGAATTCATTTTTCCGGAAGAATGTCGAACGATGTCCAAACCGATCGCTCGATATCCTTCCGATGATAGGAATCGACAGGCATCTCCGTCTCCGCAACCGACATCTAAAATCATCGAGCCTTTTTGGAGAAGGCTGAGGTTGAGCAACTTTTCGGTCAGGGCGATTCCTCCCGGAGCGGGATTCATCCGAAAACAGCTTCCCGGAATTATTTATCCTCCATTTGTTGTTCAATCTCCAACATCTTCTGTGTTGCCAAGGATTCCGGAATGAAGACCTGTCCGCAGACTTTGCAAACCGGTAATTCAACCGGAAAAGAACCGTCCAAATAAGAGACAACAACTTTTCTCAGTTCGAGTTCACTGTTGCATTTTGCGCAGCGCCAGTGAATAAAATCTTCTTCATTGACATAATGTGCCATCAGATATTTCCCTCCTCAACAAACATTCGATGTGAATAGACATTGAAAATTTCAAAGCCGTCTTCTTTAGGGAGGTATTCCACCCAATAGGTGACACAGGAGGGTTTAAAGTGCGCCAAATAATGACCGGTTTCCTGATTAATCATTGCCCTCCCCGATTCTTTTGCATGGTAAAGCACTTGACGGATATCTTCTTCGAGAATCATCCGATCTTCCATCAGTTTACGGATTGGTTCATTGAGAATAAGTTGTATATCTTCATAAGGGGCTTCTTCAGGCATTTCTTCCCTCCAATATTGTTTTAATAAATGTCTTTTTACTCGGGTTCGATTTTCATGTCGCATGGAATAATCGGGTCGAATCGGTAACCGATGTTCGATTATTAATTTCGGATCGAATAAAATATCCAAAATATGATATGCCGGTTTTCCGGATCTCAAAAAGAAATCACGACACATTATGCAATAAGTCAAATAATCCGATTGATTTTGAGAAATACGAGCTTCAACCGTGTCCTTGCTTAAAGAAGGGTTCGAATTCCAGACGTTTCCGCCGTAGCTGCAACAGGTTGCCAACTCACGATTATAGGGCAGCTCTTCCAATTCAATCCCTAATTTCATCGCAAGGGATCGGACAGCTTCTTGCATGTTCGGTTGGTCGCGAGAAGCGCACGGGTCATGGATCGCCATTTTAATTGAATTCAGCCGACTTTTTCCGTTGAATAAAGAATCGGATTCTGCCATTAATGGCCAGATGGAGCGGACGTTTATCTCCGGATATTTCTCGCGAAACATTTTCAAACAGGTGGGACAAGAAACAATTAATTCGGGTTTCCCCAACGATTCCCAATCCGCTAACAACTCCGAACGAGCTTGATTAAATTTTTCTTTTTCACCTGCCCAATCCGCGATTGCCCCGCAACAGCGTAAAAGAATGCCGACCGGTTCATTCATTTCATCCCGAAGCCATGAAAATATGGTTTCGATTGCGGAAGGATTCGATGCCGGCAATTGGCAGCCGGGGAAAAATGCATATTTGCAAGCTTTTGAATCGACGGGAACTTTCGCGAGCCGAAATTTCTCACTGTTTGAAAAAGCCATATCTCGCAGCGCAAAGTCGAAAGCGGACGGCGGCATTTTCTTCGTTGCCACCATTGTTTCACGAGCCTCTCGGACGACTTTTTGAAAGGGAATATGGTTCGGGCATATGGCTTCACATTGGCCGCATATCGAGCAAGAGTTTATCATTTTATTTTTCTGGCGCAATCCGGTACAAATAGAAATATTGTTATAAATCTGCCTGACATAAGTTCGGGGCGAATCTTGGTAATGTCGAATAAATTCACATCCTTTTGCGCATTCCAAACATTGACACTGGATACAACGGGCGGCTTCTTTTATGATATCCGCCTGGCCGGTTCTTTTTATATCCGTAGAAATGAACGATTTGGTAGGTTGAATGCCTTTTAGAGACGTGAACAGGCGGCATTCATAGGCTCCTTCGTTTTCTCTGGAAGCCGTCAAGGATACTTTTTGCAGATAACGATCCATAGAAATCGCCGCTCTCCGCCCGTCGGACATTTGATCGATCCAGTAGCCGGCCGATGCGCTTCCGCTGAAGACCCCTTCGGTAACCGTCATACGGGTTATCGAATCAATTGAAAGCTCTCCGGACAAAGGGGGAAGATAAATGCATTGAAATTCCGAATCGCCGATTCGGAAAAAGCCCGAATCATACCGAGATAATTCTTCAAAACGGGGTATTTCGAAATCGGTTTGTATTTTTACACCGATTTTTTCGAGCAAATGAATTGCATTTTCTATTTCAACGGAAGGTAAAACTTCTTCGTTAAACGCACGCAAATTTTTGGCTAAAACGGCATCCGCATCCAGAATCGTCACTTGGTAACCTTTCCTGCGTAAATCATATGCGGCGGATAAGCTGTCCAATTCCGATCCGAAAATTCCCGCTTTCTGGCGTTTTTCCGGCAATACCTTTGGTAAAAAAGACGGATCGGCATACTGATTCAGAAAAGCTTCGATTGGACGGATTTGTATGCCCTCACCGATTTCAGAAAGACGGCATTTTGAAAGGCAAGGGGAATTACAAATTTTGCTTAGAATCGAAGGAAACGGGACATTTTTCTGATAGAGTGAATATGCGTCCTCAAATTTTCCGGAAGCAACCAGTTTTAACATCGTCCGGCTGTCGACATGTAAAGGACAAGCGGTCACACAAGCAGGCGGCTCATTCTGGATGCATATGGATTCCATTGTGCGCATGAATTGCTGATCCATTTTTACTCCTTGGTATTGTTATTGTAGCTTGAAAAATTGAAATGAATCATATCTTCTCAAAAATAAAAGGCTGCCCTGTTGGAGGAGAAGGACAGCCTTTTGCATAAAATCAGACTTTTTACTTGTTCAGCGCTTTCAACCCTTCCAACACCTTTTCCGGGTAAGCCGGAAGGTGGCGAATTCGCACACCGCAGGCATTATTTATAGCGTTGATAACCGCAACATGGGAAGCGGTCAGCGGAAGTTCACCAACTCCGCCGGCGCCGAAAGGACCATATTCGCGCGGATTTTCGAACATTTCGATATCCCACTCATCGGGGATATCGTTGCAGTACGGAATTCCTGCACCGCGCATGGTAGTATGCTTGTTATAGTCTTCAATGTCTTCCGACAGCGCCAAGCCGATTCCCTGAGCACACCCACCCAGCATTTGGCCTTCAACAATCGCACGGTTGTTGATGACACCGCAATCGCCGAAGCAGGTAAATTTATCGACTTTGGTTTTTCCGGTTGCTATTTCTACCGTCACTTCCGCCATGAATAAACCGTACTGGTAAACCATAAAGGGGCGACCTTGACCGTTTTCGTCGCAGCTGGTGGCTTCGGACATGACAAATTTTCCGGTTACTTTGGTTTCCTTGCCGTCCGCTTTCATTTCATCATAAGTACGATAACTGCCATCCGCCTTCCTCATTTGGTCAAGTAGATTTTCGCAGGCGATTCGAATGGCATTTCCGGTCATGGTCTGGGAGCGTGAACCGCCGGCAGGTCCCGAATTAGGGGTTATTTTGGTGTCGTTGAATACCAATTTAATCTGTTCGGGTTTGAAGCCTGCTTTCCGAAGGGCTTCATGAGCGGTACCCAAGGCACCCGCATCATTTCCCTGCCCATGCTCTTCCCAGGAAGAATAGATAATGACTTTTCCGTCCGGGGATAATTCAGCAATGGCTTCCGAAGAATCGGCCCCGTCCAATCCGCAACCGTAGACACCCAATGAAATACCGACGCCTTTCTTATATTCCGGTGTCGATTCGGCTTTGGCTTTAGCTTTAGCTGCTTCATATTTCGGTCTCATCGTATCGAACATCTCTTCGAAGCATAAACTGTCGGGCTTTTGACCGGTCGGCGTAGTTGATCCTTCACGATAAATATTTCGATAACGCAGTTCGAACGGATCGATCCCCATTTTTTCGGCGAGTTCATCGATACAAGATTCCGAAGCCAAAAAAGCTTGAGGCGAGCCGTAAGCGCGGAAGGCGGAACCCCATATATGATTGGTACAAACTGTTCTTCCGATACTTCGGATGTTCGGAATATTATATCCGGCGCCCATAAATTGGCTGACGCGCAAGGTCAGCAGATCCCCGAATTCGGAATAAGGACCATGATCAACAGACCAATCCCCTTCCATGGCTAATAATTTGCCGTTTTCATCGGCTGCCATTCTGCATTTCAGGAACATGGGAGAGCGTTTTCCGGTATAAATCATATGTTGATAATAGTTGTAGATCAAAACGACCGGACGTTGTGTAGCCAGACAAGCGACTCCGACCAGAGCCTCCATTGTCGGGCTGAACTTATATCCGAAAGTGCCGCCGGCATTATTTTCTACAATTCGCAGTTTATCCAGCGGAACACCCATCCCTTCCGCAATCATTGCCGCATGGAGATGAATCCCGATGGATTTTGAATGAATAGTCAGATTGCCGTCTTCGTCTATGTAAGCAAACCCATTGTCCGGTTCCACCGTCAGATGCGGCTGGCGTTGCAGGTAATAATTCCCTTCGACCGTATAAGCAGCTTTTTCAAAAATAGGTTTGGTATCGTTTCCTTTTACATTCTTCTGTTCAAAATAAATATTCGGAGTCCCCGGATGAATTTCAATGGCATCTTCTGCCATTGCGGCCGGAGCGTTCATGTAAGCCGGCAAAATTTCCAATTCGACTTTAACCAGTTTTGCCGCGGCATCCGCCTGTTCCTGGGTATCTGCACAGACAATCGCGATCGCGTCTCCGATTTGGAAAACTTTTTTATCGCAGAGAATCGGACGATCCCATCCGTCACCTTTATTTGTCGGGAAGGTGATCAGGCCGGTAATTTGGTTTCGACCTTTTACGTCTTTCGCCGTTACCACTTTGAAAACGCCTTCCGCTTTTTCAGCTTCGGAAGTGTCAACAGAGATAATATTCGCATGAGGTACCTGTGACTGAACCAAGGCACAATGAAGGGTATTCGAAGGCATTTTTGCTGCCACATCCGCACCGAAATCCCATGTGCCGGTCACTTTTGCATCCAAGGACGGACGAGGACGACGAGTTCCCCAAACCTTATTGTCTTTGGGTTCTTTATATGTTATTTCTTCAATACTTTTTTCTCCGCGCAATACGGCTGCGGCATCGATCACTGAATCAATATAAGGTTTATAGCCGTTGCACCGACAAACATTATGATGTTCTGTAAACCAATCCCGAATTTGTTGTCGAGTCGGATTCGGATTTTCCTGTAGCAATGCATAGGAAGAAATCACAAAACCCGGAGTACAAAAACCGCACTGCGCAGCGCTGTGGAATTTCATTGCTGTTTGAATTGGATGCAGATGTCCGGGTGTACCGATCCCTTCAACAGTCAATATGGTTGATTCATCCGGAATTCGGGACATTTTATGGATACAAGATAAAACAAGTTTGCCGTTCAATATGATTGAACAGGCGCCACAGTGTCCCTGACCGCAACCTTTTTTTACTCCCAGAACATGCAGCTGGTTTCGAAGCACATCCGCTAACATCGCATCCGGATTATGAATAACGACTTGGCGGATTCCATTAACTATTAGAGTCTTTTTTTCCATAAAATCTCCTTCTATTACGAACAATCAACCTATATTCTATTTATTTATAGCCAACGCTAATAATTAAATGATAGGTTAATAATAGGGAAACGTCAATTAAATTTGGGTAATTATGTGAAATATAGTACAAATTGCTATCGAATTAAGTTGAAAGTAATAATAAAAAATAAAATATTAAATATATGAGTAATTCTCACATAATGAAAAATTTCTCAATGGATTCATGGTTATTAGATCAAACATATACTAAAATATAGTACGATAATCAATAATTAAATTTATATAAAATAATTTTAAAAATACCTCCTTTCGGCATTTGTTTTCCGTTTTCACAGGTATAATTTCAGAAATTCGGTTAGCGATGGGATGATATATCCAATAACTCGCTACTTTTTGTTTTGATTTCCATCGTGTAAATGAACTGCTTAAACTTTTTAATCAACAAAGCAAGTTGAACGGAAAAATTCGGGAGAGAAAAATCATGAAAACCTTATTTTCGAATGTTGATATCTTAACACCAAAATATAGCCAGGGTGTCATTCGGGATGGTTATTTGGGGATTACAAATGACATAATCTCTTATATCGGCGAGACAAAACCGATCGAAGAATATGATGTTGAGAGAAATTTTTACAATTGTCTGATTATTCCGGGCTTATACAACATGCACACTCATACCCCCATGGCTGCTTTGCGTGGGTTAGGGACTAATTTACCGTTGGACCGTTGGTTATTTGAAGCCATGCTTCCGATCGAACAAAAAATGACGCCGGCGGATAAGAGCGTCGGGGTCAGGTTGGAAATGATGGAAATGTTGGCTTCCGGAGTGGTCTCTTTTTCTGATATGTACCATTATCCGAACCATTATATCGAGGATGTGATTCAATCCGGTATGAAAGCAAATCTGAGCTTTCCGATTATGGCGGTTATGGCTTCCGATTCGGATAAAAATAAAGAGATTATGCGACTGTCAGTTGAATTCTTTGATGAATATAATGGTTCTGCGGACGGAAGAATTATGACGGATTTTGCGATTCATGCCGAGTATACCAACAATGTCGAGATCGTCCGCGAGTATTCGGAAATATGTAGGGGAAAAAACGGTCGGATGCATATTCATCTTTCCGAAACCAAAAAAGAACATGAAGAATGCAAGAAACGTTATGGAAAAACTCCGGCTGCCTGGTTCTATGATCTGGGAACGTTTGACAATCCGACGATCGCCGCACATTGTGTGATGGTGGAGCCGGAAGATATTCTCTTACTGAAGGAAAAAGATGTGACGGTTGTTCACAATCCTTCCAGTAATATGAAATTGGGAAGCGGTGTTATGCCGATTCGGAAGATGAAAGAAAAAGGACTGCGTATAACGATCGGAACGGATTCTTCCGCCAGTAACAACAACCAAAATATGATCGAAGAAATGGCTTTAACCGCATTAATTCATTGCGGTTTTTCTCAGGATCCGACCGTTTTGTCTCCAAATGAAGTCCTTATGATGGCGACTTTGAACGGTGCAGCTGCACAAGGACGTTCGAATTGTGGAGAATTGGAAGTGGGAAAGAAAGCCGATTTAGCAGTGATTGATCTTGACAAACCCCATCTGATGCCGATTCATGATTATCCTTCTTTGATTGTCTATTCCGCACAAGCTGCGGATGTAATTATGACAATGGTAGACGGAAGAACTCTTTATGAAAAAGGTGAATTTTTATCGATCGATAAAGATCGAGTGAAATTCGACTTAAAGAAATCGCTTGAAAGACTGTTTTAATCGGTTCAATTCGGATCAAATATTTTCTCAATCCGAAAATTAATCCATCGCCGGAAATGTTCTCAGTACTGCGAGGTGTATTTTCCTTTGAATAAAAGAACCGCCCGAATCCGCAGGAGAGAAATTATCTCAGCTCCTTACGATCAGAGAGGAATTCTTTGCTTATTCCAGTTTTCTTTTTGAGAGATTCATAACGGCAATCGCAAAGAAAAGGGCTCCGATAAGCAGCATATAGCATAAACTCATCCATGGTGTGATTTCTTTGCTTCCGATAAAAAAAGTGACTCCCATCAACTCTTTGAAACCATTGACGGCTGCTTCGGGGACACCGTTGAAACCGATTTTCAGAGGAACATCCATAAAAATTTGACGGGCAAGTGAAGCGGAATGGGAAACGGGAAAAATGCGAATAAGGGTCTGTACACCGGTCGGAAGTTGTCCGATCGGGAGATAAATTCCCGTCAAAAAACCGATCAATGTACCGACGATTGTGCTGAACGCAGAAAAGGCATTTCCCGTATGAATGAATCCGATAATGACCTGAATGATTGAAACACTCATGAATGAGTTAATCAAAATGATCCCGATTATTTTGAATATCGCAACTATGCCTAAAAGTTCTCCGCCTTCGGCAAGAATAAAGATTTCTCCGAGAATAAAAGCAATCAGACTCATGATTACACTGATTCCGTAGGCGCTTAACAGATAACCCGCTGCCAAGCTGCTGCGTTTGACCGGAGCGGAAAGAAAATCCTTTTCTATATTTAGTTCACGATCTTGGATCATAATTCCGAAGGCGCCGACGGCTGTCGTAAACCCTGTGATGGATATCAATCCGGCCATAATCCAACTGTTCATGATGAATTTTGCATATTCTTGATTGGGAAATTCGCTGGTCCAGACATTGCCGAGGAACAACACATAAAGACCGATAATGATAAAGACCGATAGCAACGAAAAGAAAACCATTGCCTTATCACGGAAAAATAATTTGATATTTCTGGATGCAAGTGCGATCATTCCCGAATTTCCTTTCCGGTTATTCCGATAAATGCATCGTCCATTGTCCCGTTCAGAACTTCGAATCCGTTCAGGTTTTCTCTGCAGCGGTCTAAAATGGGAAGCGCATCTGTAGTATGCGGTAATCGGATAATAAACTGATCCCCTGCTTTTGTGTATGTTATTCCCCAATCTGCCAGGTCGGACAACCCTTTTATTTCGTCTTTAAAGGATAGTTTAAGAAGATCACTCGTATACTTCTCTTTTAATTCAAACGGAGTTCCGCGAGCGGCAATCTTTCCCTCGTCAATCACGACGACATAATCCGCTTCAGCCGCTTCCTCCATATAATGCGTTGTTAAAAAGATTGTCATTTCGCGGTCGCGTTGTAATTTTCGGATAACTTCCCATAAATTCTTACGGGTTTGCGGATCCAGCCCGGTGGTCGGTTCATCCAGAAACAGAATTTGGGGTGTGTTAATCAGAGCGCGTGTGATATCCGCTCTGCGTCGCTGACCTCCGGAAATTTTCCCATAACGTTGTTTCGCATAATCTTGAATTCCGGTAGTTAAAATGGCATTTTTTACAGACTCTCTGATCCGGTCTTTATTGAATCCGTAGAAACCGGCTCGGAAGAAGAGATTTTCTTCCACCGTCAATAAACGATCCAAAAGATTATCCTGATAAACGACTCCGATCGAAGACCGGATCTTATCATCCTCATTTCCCAGTACCAAACCGTCCACGATTACTGTTCCCTTATCGGGCATGAGAACGGTTGTAATGATATCAATTGTCGTTGATTTTCCGGCACCGTTCGGCCCGAGAAAAGCAAAAAGATCCCCTTTTTCAACATAAAAACTGATATCTTGTACAGCTTTGACGGGGCCGTAAGATTTTGACAGTTTGTCGACTTCGATAATTTTCGTCATGAACACCTTTTCTTTCCGTGTTTATCAGATGCCGGTTCCGATTTCGAATTATTTTGAATTTAAATGGATTTTTTCCCTATCAATCGCAAATTCCTGTTTCGGTTCAAAAATCCGACAAATCTAAGTATACTTGAAGACGCTATGAATAATAAATTTTTACCCGAAGTGAAGCTTTTGGAATCTCCGGATTGGAAAGATTATATGCTTTTGGACAGCGGAGCAGGACGAAAACTGGAAAGATTCGGCAGATATATTCTGATTCGCCCGGAAGCGGAAGCTATGTGGAGCCCGTTACTGCCCGAAACGGAATGGAATAAAGCTTCTGCTGAATTTAAACCTTCTCCTGAGGAAAACGGCGGCCATTGGATTTTTTATGAGAAAGATATTCATCCTTGGAATATCGGTTATAAAAATCTCAAATTTCAGCTGATGTTATCCAACTCCAAACAGGTTGGTGTGTTTCCCGAACAAGCCTGCCAATGGGATTGGGTGTCTTCCCTAATCCGAAATTCGGAGAAACCGGTTAAAGTATTAAATCTTTTTGGCTATACCGGTGCGATTACCATGGCCGCAGCCGAGGCGGGGGCGGAAATAACTCATCTGGACGCCTCCAAAAAAGCTGTGGATTGGGCAAAGGAAAATCAAAAATTGTCGTCTTTGGAACAAACACCCATTCGTTGGATTATCGATGACGGGCTAAAGTTTGTTCAGAGAGAAGCACGGCGCGGTTCCTTTTACCGGGGAATCATTTTGGATCCGCCGAAATTCGGGCGAGGACCCAAAGGGGAAGTTTGGGAATTTTATAAGAACTTTCCGGAATTGATTCAAGCCTGTCGAAATATTTTGGATTCCGAGGCTTTGTTTTTGTTGGTTACTGCTTATGCCGTCAAGGCTTCTTCCGTAACAGTTTATAATACGGTCAATGAAGTAATGAAAGGGATGGGTGGCAGTGTTTCCGCCGGAGAAGTATGTTTAAAGGACAAGTCCGGGGGTAGGTTACTGTCAATGGCGGTTTACAGCCGGTGGCAAAAGGAGAAATAAAAAATGAATTCCGAAAAAATGGCGATTATCGGTATCGGGGTGATGGGAAAAGCAATATTGACAGGTATCTTGAAAAAAAGGCTGATCTCTCCGCAAAATATTTCTGTTTATGATACCGATGCCGACAAAATGCGATCTGCTCATGAGGAATTGGGTGTCAATCCTTCGGATAGCGGGAAAGACGCAATCCGTGATGCAGATGTGATTTTGATCGCGGTAAAACCGCAATTTCTTTCCGAAGTGTTTGGCGAATTGAAAAATAAAATTCATCCGGATGCGCTGGTGATATCCATTGTTGCGGGTGTCCCGATTGAACAGTTCCAAAAGGGATTGGATCACGAGCGGGTTGTCCGTGTGATGCCCAACACGCCGGCACAAATCGGCGAAGGGGTTTCCGGATGGTTTGCGTCTCGTGAAGTGGCTGCCGATCAACGGAATCTGGCACAAGAAATCCTCGCTTGTACGGGATATGCCTTTGAGTTGAAATCCGAAGGCCAATTGGATCAAATAACAGCGGTTTCGGGTTCGGGTCCGGCTTATGTATTTCTGTTTATCGAAGCGATGATCGATACGGCGGTTCATTTGGGGTTATCGCGACCTTTGGCGACTGAAATCGTTATTCGAACCGTCAAAGGGTCGACCGATTATCTTGCCATGCGAAAAGAGCACCCGGCTGTATTACGAAATGAAGTCACATCACCGGGCGGGACGACAGCCGAAGCCGTTTTCGAATTGGAAAAATTGGGTTTTCGCAATGCGATTGCCGAAGCAATGTGGGCGTGCTACGAACGAACAATTGAGCTGGGCAAAGGTTCCGAGGGAAGTCATTGAAAGTTTTTTTGGATTCTGTCGGCTGTCGCTTGAATCAAGCCGAATTGGAACAATTTGCGGCAAAATTCAAACAATACGGTTACGAAATTGCGGACAGTGCCGACGAAGCCGATTTAGCGATTATCAATACCTGTTCGGTGACGAAAGAAGCGGCTTCGGATTCGAGAGGAAAAATTCGAAATGCCGCTCGATCCGGACATACTCAAGTAATCGTCACCGGTTGTTGGTCGGAGACGGAACCGGAAGCCGCCTCAAAAATGCCGGGAGTAACACAGGTCATTCGAAATCACGAAAAAGAACAGATTGCCTCAATTGTCACCGGAATACCGGAACCGTTTATAAATCCTGTTTCGATTAAGCGTGAAATCTTACCCGGTGAGCATTTTCGGAACCGGGCTTTTATAAAAGTTCAGGACGGATGCGACAATTATTGCACATTCTGCCTTACGCGATTGGCTCGAGGCAAATCGCGTAGTGTGGCGGCTGAAACGATTTTACAGGATATTCGTGCGGCGGAAAACGGCGGCGGAAAAGAAATTGTTTTGACCGGTGTGAATCTCGGAGCATGGGGAATGGATCTCAATCCGCCACAAGGGTTACGAGATTTATTGAATCGACTGCTGGCGGAAACTTCGATTCCGCGAATTCGGTTATCCTCTTTGGAATCATGGAATCTGGATGAAGCATTTATAAGTCTATGGGAAAATAAACGCTTGTGTCCTCATCTCCATTTGCCGTTGCAATCGGGCTCGGAAGCGGTACTGAAACGAATGGCACGCCGAAACAGTTTGCCTGATTTTTTACGGCTGATTCAATGTGTAAGACAAATCAATCCCCTTTTTTCCGTGACTACCGATATCATCGTCGGTTTCCCCGGAGAAACCGACCAAGACTTTCAACGGACGCTTGATTTTGTCCGGACGGCGGCTTTCAGCGGCGGGCATGTGTTTACCTATTCTGTCAGACCGGGAACCGCAGCGGCGAAATTAGACGGAAGAATTCCCAAAGATGTGAAACGGGAACGATCGAAAATATTGCGGGAACAATTGGATGAACAAAGAAAATCTTTCGGCATGAAAATGATCGGGAAAACCACAAATGTGCTTTGGGAGTCTGCCGAACCGATCAACAAAGAAAATTGCCGATTGAAGGGATTCAGTGAAAATTACCTGCCGGTGAAATGTTTGGGCAGTCAAAACTTATTGAACCAAATCAGCAACGTAGAGGTGACTGATTTTGACGGCATTTCACTGGCAGGTAAAATCATCTCTTGATCGAATGATTAAATCGCAACCGGTTCGGCGTCCGGATGTTCTCCCGACCACCCCGTAACGGGCATCGCCATTATTTTTTCCATATCTTCTTCCGAAATCTCAAAATCGAAAACGTCCAAATTCTGAGCCATTCGTTCGGGAGAGGAGGCTTTCGGAAGCGGCAGAACATTATTTTGCAAACTAAAACGGATGCAAAGTTGCGGGACGGATTTATTATATTTTGCCGCAATTTCTTTCAGCAGCGGGTTATCTATCAGCCGGGCTCGCCCGATCGGACTCCATGCTTCTACCTGGATTCGTAACGACCGGCAGAAATTGACCGTCTCCGTTTGGGTGTATCCCGGATGAAATTCAATTTGATCGACTGCCGGCATTATTTTACAGGAATTTAAAATCACATCCAAATGATGCGGCAGAAAGTTACTGACTCCGATTGCCCGCACTTTTTTCTCATCATATAATTCTTCGAGAGCCTTCCAAGTTTCCACAACAATCTTTTTCCAATCACATACGAGGTCAGGCCGCGGCCAATGAATTAAATACAGATCCAGATAATCGGTTTTCAACTGTTTACAAGAATCATTAAAAGCCTGCAACGTATTTTGATAGCCCATCTGAGTTTTCCACAGTTTCGAAGTCAGGAAGAAATGATCTCTTGGCAAGCCGGATTTTTTAACAGCAGAACCGACAATGGCCTCGTTTTCATAGAATGAAGCGGTATCAAATAATGTATAACCCTGACGGATCGCTTCCTTAATAACGGATTCATCTCCGTTTTCGGCCGCTTTATAGGTACCAAAACCTATTTTAGGAATTCTGACATTATTATTCAAAGTGAAAAATCCGATGTCTTTACTCATTTTATTTCTCCTTTTCTGTCATTCATTCTTTTCTCGTTTACAGAATAGCATATTTTATAAATGAAACCATCAATAATTGCCCGGACCGAAGCAAACAGCTCCCGGAACCGCCACCAGATTTCATCATCAATCCGATGTCTTTTCAGGTCTACCGGCATACCGATCGCGTCGATTCCGACGCTGACCGCCAGCCAAAGAACACGCGGCAAATGAAAAGGTTGCGTGATTAAAACAGCTTGATGAATATTAAAGTCGCATATCGCATTTCGGCATGAATCGAACGAACGGTGTCCGTTCGGATCGATCAAAATATCTTTTTCGGAGATGCCCAAAGTCATTGCCGCGATTTTCATGGCTTGCGGTTCATTATAATAAAGCGAATGGTTATCCCCCGTCAACAAAACTTTTCTGATCTTTCCGGCTCGATAAAGCATTGCGGCAGTTTGAATCCTTTCCATCAGAACGTTGCTGGGAAGCCCTGTTTTTTCTAAGCCTGCGCCAAAAACAATACCGTATTCGTTGCGGGGGATGGATGTCAACGAAAAAATCCGTTTTTTTGCCCAAAGACCGATGATGATTCGGATCAACAGAAGAACGGTCAGGATAATAAAAATTGTCATCTTTGTCATCGATATTTTAATCCTGTAAAATCAATCCATTCAACCGATTCCGAATATAATCAATAAGAAAATGAGGCATCATGGATCAGAGATTTAAAATCATTCAACCTACTAATATTATACAAGCAGAGTTGCCTGACGGACGATTGATTGAAGGACCGCGCGGCGGAACAGTGGAAGAATTTCTGCAGCCCATTGTTTCGGAATTGGAATTTCCGCTCGTTGCGGCGATTGTCAATAAAGAATTACGAGAGCTCAGTTACCCGTTAATCAGTAATGCGAATATCGAACCGGTTACAACCGCTCAATCGGATGGCAAAAATATCTATCGCAGATCGCTTGTCTATTTACTCTCGGCAACATTCGAAAGAATGATGCCTGACTATGAATTAATGGTAGATCATTCCATTCATTCAGGCGGCTTGTTTTGCAGAATCAAAGGACCGGAACTGCAGGATCCGAAGGGGTTTTATAAAAAGCTTCAGACGGAAATGCAGGCGACTATCGATGCAAATTTACCCATTCTGCGGGTAAAGCTGACGATTGAAGAAGCTCAAGCCCTTTTTACATCGAAACATCAACAGGAAAAAGCCGATTTATTGAAATATCGGAAAAAAGATTACCTGACAGCCTATAAGTTGGGGGATTTCGTTGATTATCATTATGGGTACATGGTCCCTTCGACAGGTTACCTGAAGGTTTTCGGAATTGAACCGGCGGGCAGACCCAATGAATTTTTCCTGCGTTATCCCAGTGACGGTAAATCAAATGTGATTCAAAAATTGGATGAATCCTCGAAGATGATGTCTGAATTTCGTCGATATGGGGATTGGTTGCAACGGCTTGGGATTGACTCGATCGCGTCCCTGAATCAAGCTATCGAAAGTGACCGTATTCAGGAAGTGATTTTGGTCAGCGAAGCTCTGCATGATCAAAAGTTTGTCCAAATTGCGAGAGATATCGTCGAGCGTAAAAATGAAGTCAAGGTGGTCTTGATTGCGGGACCGTCTTCCTCCGGAAAAACCACATTTTCTAAGAGGTTATCGATCGAACTTTTAGCTTTGGGAATCTCACCGATTCCGATCGAAATGGATGATTTTTTTGTCGATCGGGAACGAAGCCCACGGACTCCCGACGGAAATTATGACTTTGAATCGATTGATAATTTAAATTTGGATTTGATGGATCGTTGTACCGACCGTTTAATTGCCGGCGAGGAGGTACAATTGCCCCGTTTTGACTTTTTTGACGGAAAGAGTAAACCCGGGAAAATCTTAAAAATGAAGAAAGATCAATTATTGATCTTTGAAGGAATTCATGGACTCAATCCGAAACTGTTACCGGGAATATCCCCCGAAAAAAAATATCGGATTTTTGTATCGCCCCTGACACAATTAAATGTGGATAGATATAACCGGGTCTCGACGGTAGATACCCGCCTCATCCGCCGGGTGGTGAGAGATTATCGGGATCGCGGCTACAGCGCTCAAGAAACGATCGCACGGTGGGAATCCGTCCGTGAAGGCGAAGAAAAATACATTATCCCGCACCAACGTTTGGCGGATGAATATTGCAATACCTCATTGGTCTATGAATTGTCTGCTCTGAAACCGATGGCCGAAACCGCTCTAAGACAGGTGCAGTGGGGATCCTGGGAATATATCGAGGCAAAACGTTTGCTCTCATTCCTTGAATGGGTTTTGCCTTTACCCGATGGGTTAGTCCCGGCGAATTCTATTTTGGCGGAATTCATCGGCGGATCCAATTTGAAGAATTTTACCGTTTGGTAATCAAAACAAAAAGGGAACAAAAAGCATTATTAAGATTCTTTTTGTTCCCTTTCCCGAGTTTTACAGTTGGAGAAAAACAAAAACGCTCTGAATACACCGAAAATACGGGTAAAAAGAGCGTTCATTTTATTTGGGAAAAGTATATCTACCAGCGCATAATGTCTCCGATCGTTCCGAA